>Ga0335069_10000118_pt1 | contig 132994 bp, 99 predicted proteins | sample Lox_Sample_11_FD_206714 | JGI IMG/M metagenome (GOLD analysis project Ga0335069, IMG submission 206714) | Soil microbial communities from Loxahatchee National Wildlife Refuge, Florida, United States - Lox_Sample_1.1 | ecosystem: Environmental > Terrestrial > Soil > Wetlands | place: USA...
GATGCGGCGGTGGCGGCGGTGCACAAGGACAGCAAAGCTTCGGTGATCCTGGTGCGCGGCGAAACCACGCCGGAAGACATTCACGGCATGGAAGTGGCGAAGGGAATTTTGACTTCACGCGGCGGCATGACGAGTCACGCTGCTGTGGTGACGCGCGGCATGGGCAAGTGCTGCGTGGCCGGAGCGGGCGATGTGGATGTGAACGAGAAAGCCGGCGAGATGCGCGTGAAGGGCCAGGTGTTCAAGGCGGGCGACTGGCTTTCGCTCGACGGTACGACCGGGCGCGTGATCAAGGGCAAGCTGAATACGCTTGATCCTTCGCCGGACGATCCGGAGTTGCAGAAGTTCATGGCTTGGGCCGACCCGTATCGCACAATGAAAGTGCGCGCGAATGCCGACATTCCGCGCGATGCGATTCAGGCGCGGGCGTTTGGGGCAGAAGGAATTGGACTGTGCCGCACCGAGCACATGTTCTTTGGCGAGGCAAAGATTCCGCACATGCGCGCGATGATTCTTGCCAATAATGAAAAAGATCGGCGAGTGGCGTTGAAGAAATTGCTGCCGCTGCAGCGGAACGACTTCATCGGCGTGTTCAAGGCAATGGACGGTTTTCCGGTGACGATTCGGACGCTGGATCCGCCGCTGCATGAGTTCCTTCCGAGCCGCGAAGAGTTGATGGTCAACATCGCGACACTCGCGACCATGGGAGCGAAGGAGAAGAAAGAACTCGTTGCGAAATACAAAGACTACGGCGCGAAAGGCGTCGGTGATTTGAAGAAGCTTTTGCCAGCGCTGCTGTCGCGAGTCGAGCAGTTGCACGAGTTCAATCCGATGCTGGGGCATCGCGGATGCCGCTTGGGAATCACCTATCCGGAGATTACCGAGATGCAGGCGCGCGCGATTTTTGAGGCCGCGGTCGCGGTCGCGAAACAGGGCGTGAAGGTGTTTCCGGAGGTGATGATTCCGCTGACGGCGACCTTGAACGAGATGGCGAACCAGGCGGCGATTGTGAAGCGCGTGGCCAGCGAGGTGTTTGCCGAGAAAGAGACTACGGTGGAGTACATGGTCGGCACGATGATCGAGTTGCCGAGGGCGGCGCTGGTGGCGGACGAGATCGCGAAAGAGGCGCAATTCTTCTCGTTCGGAACGAATGACCTGACACAGACGACCTGGGGCTTCTCGCGCGACGACGTGAACAAAATCCTTCCCACTTACATCGAACTTGGAATCATCAAGAACGATCCGTTTGCGGTGCTCGATCGCGGAGGCGTGGGGCAACTGGTGAAGATGGCGACGGAGCGCGGACGCAAGACGCGGTCCAACCTTAAAGTTGGGATCTGCGGAGAGCACGGCGGAGAGCCATCATCAGTAGAGTTCTGCCATCAGACAGGACTCAACTATGTTTCATGCTCGCCCTATCGCGTGCTGACGGCAAGACTGGCGGCGGCGCAGACCGCGGCTAGCGAGGCGCTGAAGATCGAGGGCGGCAGGACCAAATAACAACCCGGAGAATACGGAAGAGGCACGGAGAGGTCGAGGTCTTCGTGCCCTTCGTCTTTTAGTTCACGCGCTGGAGTCTGGCAATCAGCTTCTGAGCCAGGTTCTCCTCGGATTCGGACCAGAGCAGACGGGCGTTTGCCCCGGCGTTTTTTTCTACGTTGGCGGTGAATTCGACCAGGCGCTGGACGTTGCTGCGAATGCGGTTCTCGGCTTCCATGCTTAACGCGAGTTCTTCGTGTAGGAAAGGCGTGTCGAGGCCGAAGTCGACCTGAATGTGTCCGGCAGCCGAGGCGGCATCCTCTTCGAATTCTGCGCCGTGAGCGATGAAGCGCACGAGCAGGGGCTGCATGATCCATTTCTGCGAGCCTTCGCTCGGAGCCCACAAATCCCAGTACGCTTCGAAGACGAAGGCGTAGTCGTCGTGGAGAAAGTCGGCGACCGCTCCGGCGGCTTCGTCGGGCGCAAGGCCAGGTACGAAGCGGCGTTCGAGGACCGTAGGCTCGGACCAGGAGACGGGATGGACCGCCACGTAGGTGATTCCGGGACGCGACGAAGAAAAGGGAAGTTGCTGGAGTACGCTGACGGTGCGCGGAAGAATCTCAGGCAACTCGAAGGTTGGAAACCACAGGCTCAAGTACAGCGAATCAGCCATCGGGTTATTCTAATCGGTTTTGCGCGCGAGGGTTGGGTGCTGTCGTCGTCCTGAAGGCTTCTGGTTTTGACAGGTTAGAAAGGGCGCTGATAGTATGAAATCCTGCGTAAAGGCCCGGTCGCGTCATCGTCATTCCACCGGAAAGTCCCCGTCGTCTAGCCCGGCCTAGGACATCGCCCTTTCACGGCGGTAACGCGGGTTCGAATCCCGCCGGGGACGCCAATGAGACAATCGTCGTCATCGATGATGTGCTGAGGGTCGATTAGGCCCTCAGTATCAATAACAAGCAGACGATTGAAGCGGTTCAAAAACAGCTGTTTTTGGTCATAGACCAGTCCCTCAGGGAACAAGGCTGTTTGAATCTCTCGCTTGCGCCTCCCGGTTGCCTGTTTCCATGACTCTCCGAAGTTGATGACTTCGCGCTCTGTCTGAGCGACTAACGCCTCCATCGTGCAGACCTCTGAATCTAGGGTTTTTATCTGCTCTTGAATACGGACAATTTCCGCTTCAATGGATGCGTTCAGTGTTTCGAAGTCAGTCGCGGAAAGCGTACCGCGAACGCGGGCCTCAATCGTCTGGCGGTTCAAAGCCTGTTGGTCATCAAGACGGCGCACGAGTGCTTTTGAATCGGCTGCGATGCGTTCTTTCCGGTTCTCCCAGCTTCGGGCCGCAATAGTCGGCAGCTTTGCCAGCAGGTTCGCCGCAGGCTGGATTCTGTCGAGCAGGGTATAACGTGCGACCGCTCACAGTTGAATGCCGCGCAAAGTAAGAAATGATTTGGTTTTTTGCATAATCCTTTCCCTTCATCGCCGCCAAAGCAATTTCGGGAAGCAAGAAATCGTCGCCGCAACCAAATCGCCGTCTAGTCCTGATCGGCAAACGCGATTGTCGTGAGCAAGGCGTTCGCGTCTTGTCGGGAATCCAGTCGAGTGTGCTGAACAACGATGGGGACGTCAGATTCGATCACGCTTGCGTAGTCTTTTCCTTTCGGTATCGGCTCGGGGTCTTTCAAATCGTTGAAACGGAGATGCAGGGTGCGGTTCGGCAATACTGTGACCCTGTAGGGTCCGGCGGCATTTCGATCCGAAAAGTAAACCGTGATTTGTACGTGGGCTTCCTGATCGGAAGCATTCAATAAGCAAGCCGTTTCGTGGCTTGTCATTTCAGGCTCCGGTCCGTGGCTTGATTGCGGGATATATCCTTCCGCAATGGCCCAACGCATTCGACCGATTGGACGTTTCATTTGCTCACTCCTTATTAAAGTTCGTCGATTTCGCGCGATCATCAACATGAAAGCTGCCCTGATGTTTGCGATGATCTGCCGGGAGTATTCCCCATTGGGTTCCGCGACCTGCCGGCACTCACGCAGTGAGTCGCTTGCGGGCGAACCACAGGAGCCCCAATGCTGATAGAGCGAAACCACTGACGATGGCAGCCCTTTGCATCGATCTCTTCTGCGCCACACGACGAGGCTTGATGAAGTGCTGTTCCGGATACAACGTTGCAGCTTGTTTCTTTTCCACGTTTATACCCAGACTCAGCACTTCTGCCAGATGCAAGGCATGGCGATTGGTCTGTTGCGCAATCTGTTCTTTGCAACTGAATCCGTCGGCCATGATGATCGTTGAGACGGGCGCCTTGCGCACCTCGGGCAGCAGCGCTCTTTCTCCGCACGCCACTGAAACCGTGTATTTGTCCTCTTCATAACCGAAGGCCCCTGCCATTCCACAGCAACCAGAATCCAGAACGCGCGCGTCGAGTTGCATTTTCTTCATCAATGTCTTGTCGTCTTTGAATCGCATGATCGCTTTGTGGTGACAGTGCCCCTGCACGATCGCGCTCCGCTGAATCGTCGGTGGCTGGTAGGCAGGGATTCTCTTCTCGAGAAACTCGGAGAGTGTGAACGTATTTTCCCGGACTTGCTGAGCCATTGCAGACTTCGGAAACAGGTTATGCAGTTCATCCCGAAAAACCGAGCAGCAACTCGGCTCCAGAACGACCATCGGAATGTTGGCTTCCATAAAGGGACGAAGAGCGGACAGATTTCGCCTCAAGTAGGACTCCGCCAATCCCAGAAAACCGTAATCGTAAAGCGGCCTTCCACAGCACAAATGCTGACGGAGAACCTGCACCTCGCATCCAGCGTGCTCCAGAACCTCAACGGCCGCCTGCGCAGTTTCGGGCATGAAGTAGTTATTAAATGTATCTGCCCAGAGAAGCACCTTCTGGCCACTTGCGCGATTCGGGGATCGCTTTTGAAACCATGAGCGGAAGGTCTGCGCCGCAAAAGCAGGGATCTCACGTTGCTGGGGAACTCCGACCGCCATCTTGGCGACGTCGCGCAGAACCGGAAGTTGAGTAAATAGATTGGCGAATCCCGGTGCAATCGAGGCAAATCGAGCCCATTTGTCGATCCAGCCGAAAGCATACGCATGAAGTGGACGGAGGCGTCCTTCCCAGTAATGGGCTAGAAATTCGGCCTTGTAGGTAGCCATGTCGACGTTGACAGGACAATCGCCTTTGCAACCTTTGCATGCAAGACAGAGATCCAGCGCTTCCTTCACATGCTCGTCGCGCCACCCGCCGCCAATAACGTCGCCCTGCATCATTTCCCACAGCAAATGAGTGCGACCGCGGGTCGAGTGCATCTCTTCGCGCGTGACCATATAGCTGGGGCACATTGTGTCTTGGTCGCCTGTGCCATGTTCGCGGCGGCACTTGCCCACTCCAACGCAACGCAGACCGGCATGGGCGAAACTGCCATTGTCATCAGGGAATTTGAAGTAGGTAACGGGGTCCCAGGGCTGATAATCCGAACCTAATCGAAGATTTTCATCCATGCGATATGGTTCCACGATCTTGCCGGGATTCATCTTCCAATCCGGGTCCCAGATCGTTTTGAATTCGCGGAACGCTTCGATCAGTTCGGGTCCGAACATCTTGTAGAGAAATTCGGCCTTCGCCTGTCCGTCACCATGCTCGCCAGAGATCGAGCCGCCGAAAGCGGTGACGAGATCAGTCGCTTCTTCCATAAACGACCGCCACTTCCGAATGCCCGGCTCGCTCATCAAGTCGAAGTTCAACCGGCAATGAATGCATCCCTGGCCGAAATGGCCGTACAGTGCAGCCTTGTATTGGTATTTTTCATAAAGGTGGCACAACTCGCGCAGGTAACTACCGACCTTCTCTGGGGCAACAGCCGAATCCTCCCAACCGGGCCAGGTCAACTGCTCGCCTGGAACGAAAGCAGTGGCGCCGAGGCCGGCTTCCCGAACGTCCCACATCTTTTTCTGCTGCGCTTCATCAACCAGGAGTTTCATGGTTGGAGAGTTCGGACCCTCAAGGGCAGCCATCGCGGCGCGACCCTGTTGTTCCGCTTCTTCCACCGTTCCGGCGCCGAATTCCACCATCAGCCATCCCTTCCCCTCCGGGAGGACGGATAAATCGTCGACCTGGGGCATTCCCTTCTTTTGAACGTTCTTGATAAGGAATTCGTCAATTCCCTCGAAGCCAATCGGCCTGAACTCGAGGATTTTGGGAACGTGATCGCCGGCTTCGTAAATGCTCGGGTAGCCGAGAACTAACATCACGCGCTTCGGATAGCTGTAGATCAGTTTGACCTGCGCTTCCAGAATCGTCACCAAAGTGCTCTCGCTACCTACGAGTGCACCGGCTAAATTGAAGCTCCCCTCGTTATTCGGAAGCAGATAGTCGAGGTTGTATCCCGATACCCTACGGGGAATATGTGGATACCTTTCCCTAATCAGCCTGCCGTATTTTTCACGCAGCGATTTCAGCTTTGAATAAATCTGGCCCTTGCGTCCTCCCTTAGCAATATGCGCGGCAAGCTCACTTTCATCGGTCCATCCGACCGTCATTCGCGTGCCGTCGTAGAGCAGAACCTCCATCGAAAGAATGTTCTCCGCGGCCTTTCCCGCCATCTGCGCATGAGCGCCACAGGAGTTGTTGCCGAGCATCCCGCCGAACGTGCAGTGGTCATGCGTGGCGGGGTCCGGCCCCCACGTCAAGGTATGGGGCTTGGCGGCATCGCGAACCGTGTCGCAGATTGTTCCAGGCTGAACGCGCGCGTACTTTTGTTCGACATTCAATTCAACAATATTGTGAAGATACTTTGACCAGTCGATGACGATCGCGGCGTTGCAGCATTGTCCGGCAAGGCTTGTTCCACCGCCCCGCGACAGGATAGGAGCGCCGAACTGACGGGAAATCCGCACGGCCTCAACCACATCTTGTTTTGACTTGGGGATGACCACGCCGATTGGGACTTGCCGATAATTTGAAGCGTCAGTCGCATACAACGCCTTACTTCCAGCATCAAAGCGAACTTCGCCTCTCACAACCTCACTTAGAGAACGTTCGAGTGCTGCAGCATCGATGTTCCGCTCGTGATTGCGCCATGTTTGCTCTAACTGCTGCGGTGCGACCAGTGGAACTCGACTCGCGGACATCATTCCTCCTCAGGCTGCAAAACGTTGAGCATCGGCCTTCTTCAATTCAAGACCCAAGCCGGGACATGAGAGATCGGGCGAGAGTTGCCCATTGACTGGCTGTCGAACGCCTTCAAAGAGCATGCTCTCGATTCGAACGTGGTCGTGGAAATATTCGAGGTGACACAAAGGTGTCGACGCGCACCCTACATGCGCATGAAGTGCAGGGGCAGTGTGTGCGGAAAGAGGAACATGAAACGCCTGGCAAAGGTCGGACGCCTGCAAGAAACCGGTGATGCCTCCGCAGCGCGTGGCATCGGCCTGCAAAACATCGACGGCGCCAGCGGCTAACATTCGGTGGAAATAATCGGCGTCGTAGCCGTATTCCCCAGCCGCGATATTCATCGTCGCGGGCGCCCGGTCCCGCAGCAACCGCAGACCGGCAAGATCATCCGAGGTAACCGGCTCCTCAAACCATGTGACGTCCATCTCAACTAGTTTTTGGCCTTGCGCGAGAGCTTGCTTTCGGTTGTAAGCGCCATTGGCATCGACGAAAAGATCGACACTGGGTCCGATTGCTTCACGCGCAGCTTTTACTCGACTCGGATCCGCATCGGGATCGCGCCCGATTTTCATCTTCACCCGCGAGATACCTTGCTCGACCCAGCCCGCTAGTTGCTCTTGAAGCTTCTTCTCGGAATAGGACGTAAAGCCGCCGCTTCCGTAAATTGGCACTGAGCTTCGAACCGCGCCGAGAAGCGAGACCAGTGGAATGTCCAACAGGCGCGCCTTCAGATCCCATAAAGCGGTATCGACTGCTGAAATCGCCATCGAAACAATTCCTGGCCGGCCCAGGTTTCGGGTATGCGAACACATGGCAGTCCAACTTGCCTGAGGCGCTAATGCATCGCTAGCAACAACAACTTTCGAAAGGAGATCTTTGATGAGCGTGGCTGTCGCGGTATCTGCGTAGGTGTAGCCAAGGCCGAACCGACCTCCCGCAAACACACGAGCTAGAACGAGCGTTGTGGAATTCCATTCCAGGGTGCCATCAGATTCAGGAAAATCTGTGGGTATTGTGAAAGCTTCAACCTCGATCTTCTCCACGAATACTCGCGATAACGTGGCGCGTCCTCTTTCCGTTACGAACTTCCTCTCATCGCTGGGGTGAAGACAGTATTGCCTTCGCCGGTTGGGAAGCCGAATCTACTACATAGAGATGAGTTTTTCATGGGGAGAGGTAGGCTCGATAAACTGCAAATTTCACAGGATGTAATTTCAATTCGCTGCTCTCCTAATCGGTCGGACGAACTGCCAATCCGAATTCTGCATTTTGTGGGGCCGCCACCCAATGAAAATTTGCATCTCATTTGCCGCGTGAAACGATTAGGAGATTCGCATGACTGCAGCGGATGTGTTGGTTGAGACGCTTATCGATTGGGGCGTGGAAGTCGTCTTCGGTCTTCCCGGCGACGGTATCAACGGAATCATGGAATCTCTCCGCACGCGGCAGGAGAAAATCCGTTTTGTGCAGGTCCGCCATGAGGAGAGTGCCGCCTTCATGGCATGTGGTTATGCCAAGTCCACGGGCAAACTTGGAGTGTGCCTCGCAACTTCAGGCCCTGGCGGGATTCATCTCCTAAACGGCTTGTACGATGCCAAACTCGATAATCAGCCCGTACTCGCCATCACTGGCCTTCAGTTTCACGATCTTATTGGAACGTTCACACAGCAGGACGTCGCGCTCGACAAGCTTTACATGGATGTCGCTGTCTTCAACGAGCGCATCATGGGACCTACACATGTCGAGAACATTGCCGACCTAGCCTGCCGGACGGCGCTCGCCTATCACAGCGTCTCGCATATAACTTTCCCGGTTGATATGCAGGAACAAGAGGTTAAGAAGAAGCAAGCTTCCAGCCGGAATGTCGCACATCACACCTCCGACGTTTACGCGCGAAGTGCCCGCCTTCCCAACCAAACGGATCTTGAGGAAGCGGCACAAATCCTTAAGGATGGGAAGAAGATCGCTATTCTGGCGGGCCGAGGGGCCCTCCGGGCTACAGAAGAGTTAGAGAGGACAGCCGAGTTGTTGGGAGCGCCAATTGTGAAAGCGCTCCTTGGGAAAGCTGCGGTGCCGGACGACAGTCCGTACACCACCGGCGGCATCGGGTTACTCGGAACAAAGCCATCACAGGAAGCTTTAGAAGACTGTGACACGCTTCTGATTGTCGGGTCGTCATTTCCTTACATCGAATTCATGCCCAAACCTGGTCAGGCCAGGGGAATACAAATCGACCTGGATCCGAAGCGAATTGGCCTTCGATATCCGGTAGAGGTCGGATTGGTCGGAGACAGTCGCCACACATTGCGCGAGTTGATTCCCCTGTTGAAGCAAAAAGAGGACCGAAAATTTTTACAGGCGGCGCAGGCGGGAATGAAAGACTGGTTCGAGCTGATGGAGAAACGCGCGACCCGATCCGACAAGCCGATGAAGCCGCAAGTCGTCGCATGGGAACTTGGAAAACGTCTCAACCACGATGCAATCGTGAGTTGCGACAGCGGCACCATCACGACATGGTGGGCGCGTTATATTCTGGCGCGTCGAGGACAACAGCACATGGTGTCTGGAAATCTTGCAACCATGGCGTGCGGACTTCCTTACACGCTCGCGGCACAAGTAGCCTTTCCTGGCCGGCAGTGTGTTGCTTTCGTTGGGGATGGCGGGTTTTCCATGCTGATGGCAGACCTCGTGACCGCTGTGAAATACAAGCTACCGATCAAAGTTGTCATTATCAAGAACAATACACTTGGCCAGATCAAATGGGAGCAGATGGTTTTCCTGGGCAATCCCGAATATGAGGTCGATCTGCAGCCGATCGATTTCGCAGCTTACGCGCACGCGTGTGGGGCCGTTGGATTTACCGTCGAGAACCCCTCCAATTGCGGCCAGACGATCGATGAATTTCTCGCTGCCCCCGGCCCAGCGCTGTTGCAAGCGGTTGTGGATCCATTCGAGCCGCCAATGCCCGCCAAGGTTAAGGCTGAGCAAGCGGTACATTTTGCAGAGTCGCTCGCGCGCGGAGAACCCAATCGCAAGAAGATTGCGCTGACCACAATTTCCGATCGGGTTCGGGAGATGATCTAGAAGTATGGGGACGGTGTGATTTGAAGAATGAAGTGGTGGTGATTACCGGAGCATCCGCTGGACTTGGCAGAGCGACGGCTCGTGAGTTCGGAAGGCGAGGCGCCAAAGTTGGACTGATTGCCCGCGGGGTCGAGGGACTGCAAGCGGCCAAACGGGAGATTGAGGCCGCAGGCGGCAAAGCACTCGTGCTTCCCCTGGACGTCGCCGACGCGAACGCGGTCGAGAACGCCGCTGCAGCCGTCGAGCAAGAGTTCGGGCCCATTGATATTTGGGTGAACAACGCCATGGCGTCGGTATTTTCGCCCGTGAAAGAGACGCAGCCGGACGAATACAAGAGGGTCACGGAAGTTACATACCTCGGCGTCGTCTACGGTACACTTTCCGCGTTAAGACGAATGTTGCTACACGATCGGGGAACGATTGTTCAGGTCGGGTCAGCTCTGGCCTATCGAAGTATTCCGCTTCAGTCAGCGTACTGCGCCGCAAAACATGCGATAGCCGGCTTTACAGACTCACTTCGTTGCGAACTGATCCACGACAAGAGCAAAGTTCGTGTGACCATGGTGCAGATGCCGGCCCTGAATACTCCGCAGTTCGGATGGGTAAAAAGCCGTTTAAAGCATAAGGCGCAGCCGGTGCCGCCGATCTTCCAACCAGAGGTTGGAGCGCGGGCGATCTACTGGGCTGCGCATCACTCGCGGCGAGAAATCTATGCCGGATGGCCAACGGTTGAGGCGATCATCGGCAATAAAGTCGCTCCGGGCTTGCTGGATCGCTACCTTGGGAAAACTGGATTTGCCTCCCAACAAACCTGTCAACCAGAAGACCCAAATCGACCCAACAATTTATGGAAGCCAGTAAATGGCGATCGAGGCGCTCACGGTACATTCGATGATCTCGCCCGAGAGCGGAGTTGGGAAGTGCAGGCAAGTCTCGGCCGAAAATGGATTGGCACTGGGATGGCTATTGTGGCCGCAGCGTTGTTGCTTGCCAAAGCTCGCGCCTGAAATGCCTGACGAGCGGAGATGTCTGCCCGATAATAATCCTCCATTGAGTGAGTTCCACCAGACGTTAGCCAGATCCCACTTCTGGCTTTCCGTCCACGACCCTGATGTCATCATCACAGTGCTCGTGCATCGACCCATGGCCGTGACCTAAGGTTAGTTGCTCCCATTGCCGCACAGACTCTTCATCGGGATAGCGTCGCAGCCAACAATTTCCTGAAACTCAGCAAGAGTGCTCAGAGGTTGTTCCTACGATGATTGAGGAAGCTGTACGTGGTGCAGACGCGGTCTAACAGAACTTCGCGAGTTTGTTCCCAATGTGGCCGGTCGGAGTAGTGACTGCGATTTTCAAGTCCCACACCTCGGAGCAATCCGATGTGTGGGACAACTTTCTTACCCGCCCATCGACAGAGCCTTGCAGTGCGACCGCATGTTGTCATCACAACATTTTGCAACTTGTTTGCCTTTCACGGCGGTAACGTAGGTTCGAATCCCACCGGGGACTTCATACTCCGAAAGCCGTATGCGTGAATTTCTTCCGCGGATTCCGCAGAATTCAGGTGTGCGGCGTGGGCTTCCGTGATTGCGCCAAACGGCACATTAACGTCTGCGCGGCTCTTGCATTCCTCTTTAGTTCCGTCCTTGTTTTCCTTAGCCCCTGTCGACAATCTGCGGAGCCGGCCCTCCCGAATCGTTGACGGCACGAGGCTCTTCAGGTTCCACACTAGCGTCCTGACAAGACCGCCCAGAGCAGAAACCGAAGTTCGTTGGCGGCGCCAGATGGCGTGCACGACTGGACCTAAAGAGATGACAGCCGGGCCTCAAAAAGAATAAAGCAGGCGAGATATTCGCCGATAAACCCGGTGTTGGGTAAAGCGACGTGGCTGTGAATTCAACGAACTAATCTCATGTCGAACTCTGAAATTGTGATCGATGAAGAAGACGGCACACTCATACGTCTGATGGGACATGCCCGTGTGGAGACGGCCGTACGCATTCACGAAGCGCTGGCGAAGGTGCCCTTTGCTCATCCGGTGACGGTCGAGTGGGAAGAAGCTGAGCATGTCGATGGCTGTGTTCTTCAACTTCTGCTGGCGGTCCAGAAAATTCTGAAGGGGCGGGGATTGTCGTTGACGGTCAGGAAGGACAATCCCAAGGTGCGCGAGTATCTGAACCTTGCTGGGCTATCGGAATATTTTCCCGCGCAGCCCGAATCCGGTGAGGCGAGTACTGGAGCCGCCCATGCCTAAGAAAGCCCTAATTGTGGATGACTCCGTGACCATGCGGCAGATGGTCTCGTTCACGCTGCGGGAATCGCAGTTTGAAGTAGTCGAGGCGGAGAACGGCGCACAGGCGCTCGAGAAGCTGAAAGGGTTCTCCCCTGACGTGATAGTGACCGACCTGAACATGCCGGTCATGGACGGGATCACGTTTATCCGCAACGCCAGAGCGCTGGCGGCAACGAGATTCATACCCATACTGATGCTGACGACAGAAAGCCAGGCGGAGAAAAAAGCGGAAGGCAAAGCGGCGGGCGCGACGGGCTGGATCGTCAAGCCATTTAATCCGCCGAATCTGCTGGCCGTAATCGGGAAGGTTTTGCCATAAGGCAATCAATGAAGATTGACCTCAACAAATTCCGGGACACGTTCTTTCAGGAAGCGGCCGAACACGTGAACAACATGGAGACGGCGCTGCTCGGACTGGGCGACGGGCCGGCCGATCCGGAGATTCTCAATTCTATTTTTCGAGCAGCCCATTCGATCAAAGGGGGAAGTGGGACGTTTGGTTTCGACGACGTGATGCGTTTCACGCACCGCCTTGAGGAATTGCTGGATCGAATGCGGGAAGGGAAACTGGAAACAAGCCGGCCGCGGGTGGACTTGCTGCTGCGGGCGTGCGATATGCTGCGTATCCTTCTGGCGGCGGCCGCAGGCGGCTCACTTGCGCCTCCCGAGGCGCAGACGCTGCTGGAAGACCTGGCAGTAGCGCAGCGAATGGGGGAGTACGTGCCTGGCGCTCCCCAGTTGATGCGCGCCTGGGATCCGCAGACAAAATTCGGGGGGGAGATCACGTATGACATTCGCTTTGTGCCCTCGCCCGACATTTTTCGCGAGGGGATGGACCCGCTGCTGGTGCTGCGCGAACTCTCCACGTTGGGCCGCCTAGAAAAAGTGGCCGTCGACCTTTCGAGCCTGCCGGATTTCCACGTATTGCAACCCGAGGCCTGTTATCTCGGCTGGAATATCCAGCTTACGTCGACGCAAGAGAAGGACAAGATCGACGACGTTTTCGCGTTCGTCGAGAACAATGCGCACATCACAATTGAAGCGCGGCGCCCCGCGAACGAACTGCGGGCGCGGGAAGGCGCCACCAAGGCGACCGCCACGGGACCGAAGCTGGCGAGGCATGGAGGACGGGATTGCGCTTCGATTCGAGTGTCGACCGAGAAAGTGGACCAGCTGATCGACTTGGTGAGCGAACTGGTCATCGCGCAATCGATGGCGGTGGAGATTGTGAACCGTTTCAGCGCGGAGCGGCTGCCGGAGTTGCAGACGGCGCTGCACGAAGTGAGCCGCAACACGCGCGAACTGCAAGAGCGAGTGATGGGAGTGCGCATGTTGCCGGTGGGAACGATCTTCTCGCGCCTGCCGCGGATTGTGCACGACATTGCGACGGCGGAAGGCAAACGCATCCGGGTCGAGGTCAGCGGTGAAGAAACGGAACTCGACAAAACGGTGTTGGAAGGCATGACCGACCCGCTTACGCACCTGGTACGCAATGCCGCCGATCATGGGATCGGGACGCCGGAAGAGCGACGGGCGGCGGGCAAAACGGAAGAGGGCACGATCTATCTGCGGGCGCGGCACGAAAGTGGAAACGTGGTGATCGAGGTGGCCGACGACGGATATGGATTGAATGTTGCCCGCATCCGCGCCAAGGCGATCGAGCGCGGACTGGTGGCCGCGAATGAGGAAATCAGTACGCAGCAGATTCAATCCCTGATCTTTCAGCCCGGTTTTTCGACGGTTGAGAAGGTCAGTGAAGTTTCTGGACGCGGCGTTGGGATGGACGTAGTGCGGAAGAACGTAGAGGCGCTGGGCGGCAGCGTCGCCTTGACTTCGAGTGAGGGTAAGGGCACGACCATCAGCATCCGGCTCCCGCTAACGCTGGCGATCCTGGATGGACAACTTGTGCGTGTAGGGCAGCAAAGGTACGTGTTGCCGCTGGTGTCGATCGTCGAATCGATCCGGCCCTTGCGCGAGCAGATAAGGTCACTGGCGGGCGAAGGCGAGGTGGTAATGGTGCGCCAGGAGCCGCTGCCGTTGCTGCGCTTACACCAGCTCTTCGGCCTAGCGACCGATGTGCTCGATCCATCGCGGGGGCTGGTGGCTGTTGTCGAATATGACTCGCAGCGCTTTGCCCTGATGGTGGACGAATTGTTGGGCCAGCAGCAGGTGGTGATCAAGACATTGCAAGCGAATTTCCGCAAGGTAGAAGGCGCAATGGGCGCGACCATCTTAGGGGACGGGCACGTCACGCTCATCCTCGATATTGGCGGTTTGGTGGAGCTTTCGCACAGAAGAGCGGAGAATGCGGCCGGGCAACTGGCGGGGACAATGGCTCACGCCGCGGTTGCGGCCACGACCGTCGCCCATCCGATCGGTTCAGCCGCCGTGGGCGATTGATGAAGCGGAAATCGGCCAGTAGAAGGAAGAACCAGTTCGCGGTCAGGATTTGCCTTGCGTTGGCAACAGGAATTCATTACCGCCGGTAGAGCGCTGTTTCGCAACACGACAACGGTCAACGGCGAGCAAGTTGGAGGATACGATGCGATGGTTTAAGAATTTGCGGACGGTGGTAAAGCTGCTGCTCGCTTTCGCTTTAATCGCGGGGCTTACGGCTTTTGTCGGCTATAAAGGAGCGACGGCGGCAGGTGAAGTGGAGGCAACCCTCGACACCACGTACGAAAAGGATATGCTCGGAATCCTCGCGATGCAGCGCGCCAACATCAACCGCCTTCGAATTGGCCGCGAAATTCGCACCGTAATCCTGCTGAAAGACAAAGACAAGGCTCAGAAAGAGCAGCTTGCGAGCCAGATCTCGAAATACTTCAGCGATCTCGACGTGGATGTCGACGAATTTGACAAGAAAATGCTGACGGAGCAAGGCAAGGTGGCCGCGGCCAAGTTCCGGGAGGACTGGCCCGGATACAAGAGCATGCTCCAAAATGTTCTCGGGCTCGCACTGGCGGAGAAGGACGACGAAGCTTTCGCCGCGCTGGAGAAGGGAGCGGAAATCACCGAGCGTGTGAACAAGGAGTTCAACGCGCTCGTTGACCTCAAAGAGAAACACGCGGCGGCCGCGCACGAAGAGAGTCAAGCGGCGTACGCGAAGGCGCGAACCATGCTGTTTACGATCGTCGGAGTCAGCGTCCTGTTGAGCTTCGGCGTCGGGATTTTCATCGCCCAACTGATCTCCAAGCCGCTGGCCTCCGCGGTCGAAGTCCTCGGGAGGGTTGCGGACCGGGATCTGACCGCGCGCCTCGATGTCGATACGGAGGACGAGGTCGGGCGCATGGCCAAGGCGCTGAATCGCGCGACCGATGCGATGCGGACAATTCTTAGGGACGTGCGCGAGTCGGCCGACCATATGGCGCTGTCGGCGCAACAACTGGCGGCGGCTTCCGAACAGCTTGCTTCCGGAGCGCAGGAACAGGCTTCTAGCCTCGAAGAAACCAGCGCCACGATGGAAGAGATAACTTCCACCATCAAACAGAATGCCGACAACGCCAAACAGGCGAACCAGGTGGCGAATGGCTCGCGGGACACGGCGCAGAAGGGTGGGCAGGTGGTGTCCGAGGCGGTCTCGGCGATGGGCATGATCAACGAATCGTCGAAGAATATCGCCGAAATCATCACGACGATCGATGAGATCGCATTTCAGACGAATCTGCTTGCACTCAACGCTGCCGTGGAGGCGGCTCGCGCAGGAGAACAAGGCCGCGGCTTCGCCGTGGTGGCGACGGAGGTGCGGAACCTGGCACAGCGTAGTGCTACGTCGGCAAAAGAAATCAAGCGCCTGATCCAGGATTCGGTGAGTAAAGTAGAAAACGGCTCGACGCTTGTGAACAAGAGCGGGGAAACGCTGCGCGAGATCGTGGAATCGGTGAAACGAGTCACCGACATTGTCGCCGAGATCGCGGCCGCATCGCAGGAACAATCCACCGGCGTGGAACAGGTAAACAAGGCAGTGTCGCAAATGGATCAGGTGACGCAGTCGAACTCCTCGCAGACGGAGGAACTTTCGGCGACGGCGCAGAGCCTGGCCTCGAGCAGCCAGCAATTGCAAGCGATGGTCGCACGGTTCCGCCTAGATGCAGAGGGAATGGAGCACGCCTCGGCTTCGCCCGCGGTCAAAGCCGGCGCATCGGAATTGAGGACGGGCTTGTCGGCGCGTAAACCGCTATTGCGGCGGGCGGCAGCCGCCGCGAGCGGTGCGGCTGCAGGGGCGGGCCATGTCTCCGCTCATGCACTGGAGCATGGCGGCGAACCCGGCAACGCCAAAGAAGCGGATGGCTTCGAAGAGTTCTAGCGCGGGCGCAGACTCCGCCGGAACGCTCCGATCCCGCAAAGGAGAACGATTTTATGCCAGAATCCGCCACGGCTGACAAGCCCAGCGACGCACTGACGGCTAGCCAGTTTCTGACCTTCCTACTCGGACAGGAAGAGTATGGAATTCCGCTGCTCAAGGTGCAGGAGATCAAAGGCTACTCCGCGATCACTCCGATACCGAACACGCCGCCCCACATTAAAGGGGTGATGAACTTGCGTGGAACCGTGATTCCGATCGTGGACCTTCGCGTCCGGTTTGGCGTCGAAGCGATCGAATACACGAAATTTCACGTGATTATCGTGATCAACGTGGGGACAAGAGTCGTAGGGCTGCTGGTAGATGCGGTCTCTGACGTGCTCAATGTCGGGCCCGAGGATATTCGGGAAGCGCCCGATTTTGGCACGGAAGCCGATACCCGTTTCATTAGTGGGCTCGCATCTTCCGGCGACAAAGTGGCCATTTTACTGGATCTGGAAATGTTGTTGAGCGACGCAGACCTGGCGGCCACGCCGGATACCAACGAGACGAAGCCGGAGAAGGAAAGTGACACTGCCGGCACGGCTGCGGGAAACAGCGTCGGAGATTAACCCTAAGTCCATTCGGGCCGGAGTGAACGAGGCGGCTGACGCCCATGGCCATCGGAAATGTCTCAGCGACGATAATGAGGGACGCGGAATTCGACCTTCTACGCGCGCTGATCTATGAACAGTCGGGCATCAATTTGCAAGAATTGAAGCGCGAACTGCTGAAAGGCCGCCTTGCAAAGCGTCTCCGCCACTATGGCTTCGACAGCTTTGCGCAATACTATGACCTGCTCAAGAATCAGGATATTGACGGTACGGAACTGCAGGAGATGATCAATGCAGTGACCACGCACAAAACCGCATTCTTCCGCGAGGGGCATCACTTCGATTTTTTGCGCGAGCAGTTGTTGCTTCCGGCTTGCGCGGCGGCGGCGCAAGGGTTGCGCTCGCCAATCCGCATCTGGAGTGCGGGCTGCTCGAGCGGAGAAGAACCGTATACGATTGCGATCACCGTGGCCGCCACGCTCGACCGCCTGTCGACGTGGGACGTGAAGATTCTCGGGTCCGATATAGACACAGCCGTGCTGGAGACAGCGCGAAAGGCGGTTTATACGGCGGAGTCGGTGAGCGATCTTCAATCGTCTGTGGTGCAACGGAATTTCCTCGAAGGGAAGGGAAGAAATGCTGGCCTCGTGCAGGTTAAACCCGAGCTACGCGCGCTGGTGAGGTTCCAACAACTCAATCTGTTTGCTGATGCCTGGCCTTTCAGGGGGAAGTTCGACGCCATCTTTTGCCGCAACACCATCATTTACTTCGATCGGGCGGTGCAGCGCCGGGTACTGGAGCGCTTCGCGAGATATCTGAAGCCAGGAGGGCTTCTCTTTGCCGGCCACTCGGAGAACCTGTTCTGGTTAGGGGATATTTTCCGGCCGGTAGGCGGCACGGTCTATGTCGTGGGTGGAGCCCATGGCGATGCCTGAGCATGGCACGGACGCAGAGCAGGTTGTGGAACTTCCGATTGGAGGGGTATTCGCCACCGCGGGACTGGTCAGGATTAAAACGCTTCTGGGATCTTGCGTGTCCTCCTGCCTATACGATCCGGCAACCAAGACCGGGGGCATGAATCACATCCTGCTGCCCGGCTGCATGCTGCAAGACGATCAAGGACTGGCCTCGCGCTACGGGGTGCATGCGATGGAACTTCTGATTAACCGGATCACGCGCTTGGGGGGAGCCAGATACAGGCTGCGCGCCAAGGTGTTCGGGGGAGCCAGGCTGTTGACCTCGGCGCCAAAGCTCACGAATGTGGGAGCCCTGAACTCGAGGTTCGTTCTGGATTTTCTTGCAAGCGAGCACATCCCGCTCGATGCCTACAGTCTGGGAGGGACGACCGGTATGACGGTTTGGTTCGAGCCCGCAACCGGCAAAGCGCTGATCCGGCGCATTCCCGAAAACGTAGGCCGGGAATTGGCGTCGCGCGAACAAATGCGGGGCGCCGAGGTCTTCCGTGCCGCTAACCGTGTGAGTGACCATAATGTCACGCTATTTTGAAGTTTTATGAGCCCGATTCGCGTACTCGTCGTTGACGACTCTGCCGTGATGCGGCAGGTGCTTACGGAGATCCTCTCGCAGGACGGCGAGATCGAGGTTGTGGGCACGGCATCTGACCCCTATAACGCCAGAGAGAAAATCCTCCGCTTGAACCCCGATGTTCTGACCCTGGACGTCGAGATGCCGCGCATGGACGGCCTGACCTTCCTCGAGAAGCTGATGCGGGCTCATCCCATGCCGGTGCTCATGGTCTCGTCTCTCACACAGAAGGATTGCGATACGACCGTGCGCGCCCTGGAACTGGGCGCGATCGACTACGTCACGAAACCGCAACTGGATGTCCGCTCCGGAACCCTCGAGCAGGCCGACGAGATTGTGAGCAAGGTCAAGATCGCGGCGCGGGCCCATGTGCGCCGGCGCACCGCAACTTCGGGGCGGCGGATCGCGGCGGCGCGGCCAGCCGCAAAATTGCCGGCAATTGGCTTTCGCACTACCCACAAAGTCATCGCCGTGGGCGCTTCAACCGGCGGTACCGAGGCACTGGTGCGTTTCCTCGAACCGATGCCCGCCGATTCTCCCGGAATCGTGATCGTGCAGCACATGCCAGCGGGATTTACGACGTCGTTCGCGGCGCGTCTGGATTCGGTTTGTCGCGTGCGGGTGCGCGAGGCGCAAAATGGCGACCGGATTTTGGCAGGCCATGTTTTGCTGGCGCCGGGGAATTTCCACGTCGAAGTGGCGCGGAGCGGCGTCGAGATCTCGGTCAAAGTGTTTCAGGGGGAGCCGGTCAACCGGCATCGCCCGTCGGTGGACGTGCTTTTTCATTCCTGCGCCGGTGTTCTCGGCGCGAACGCAGTCGGAGTAATTCTGACGGGAATGGGGGCGGATGGCGCCCATGGGCTGCTGGAGATGCGGCAAGCGGGCGCGCAGACAATCGCGCAGGACGAAGAAAGTTGCGTGGTCTTTGGCATGCCGCGCGAAGCGATCGAACTTGGCGCTGCGGAAAAAATACTTGGGCTCGACGACATTCCCAGCGCGGCTTTGCAAGCGGCTGCACTCTTGAGCGTGCCGGCGGGTTCATAGGCAGGCTTCGCCCAACGGGATGGTGCCATCTTCTTGAAAGGCCAGAGTAGAACAGGTCAAAACAGCTCGACATTATCCCCGAGATCGCTGTTTTGGTTATCGGGCCTGGCTGCGACCTTCTCCGATGGGATGGTCTCGATCAGGCTGCGGTGCACTTTGCGTTGAGACTCCATCGAGTAGGTGGCGGCCAAAGCCGTGAGTTTTTCCCTTGTTCTATCATGGAGTTCAGGCAGGCTGGCGGCGCCAAGTTGTTCGAGGCTCTTGTCCAATGACTTGATGACGAAATCGAACCTGTCCTCGGTGGAAGACGCCTCCTCAGAAACGGAACGGGCAACCTCAATTTCCTCGCGCAACTTTTGCGCCAGCTCCAGAAGTGAGGCCAATTGCGTGGCCAGCTTCTGGCTTGCTTCGAGAACATCCGCCAAAATCGAATGCACGTCCATGTGGACCGCCCGCATGGCGTCAGGGTTAAGTACGCGGTTCTCCTTGTCGATGCCGTGCTCGGAGATCAATTGAAGCGACTGTTCGATTCCTTTCAAAGCCTGAACTACGGCGTGAGTATGCTCTTCACTCTCCGTAGTAGCGTCCTGGAGCCTCTCCGCCAGAGCGCCGATGATGGTACCGCGCCCCCCCAGTTGGCCTGTCTTGATTGCGGCGTTGATGGCGATGATGCGAATGGCATTTTCGATCTGGGAGAGTTTGTCCGCACTCCTGGCCATACCCTTGAGGGCGGGCACGACGTTATCTACCGTTGAGACGATTGCGCGGGCAGAAGCCGAGAATCGCCCGAGAACCGATGAGACAGCCGCCAGGCCGCGCTCGATGTCCGATTTGAGCGCATGGCCCGTCTGGCTGTGTTCGGAGGCCAAATCGTCGGTTTCTCGAGTGAGACTGCCAACCATCGCCGGCAACGAGGTCACACTCTCTTTTATCGATTGGATCGAATTCACCAGGAAATCCCGGGCGTCGAGCAGTTGGGCTCGCTGAAGGATAATGATGGGAACGTAATGGTCCTGTGGTTCTCCCCTTTCGGCCGCGGCAACGGCCTGCCGCATCGCCTGCTCGATGTGCTCCATACGCTGACGAGCGATGTCCTCGGATTGGAGCAACATTACAATTTTGTCGATGGCATCCCGAATGCCGGCGTATTGTGCCTCCACCAGCCTGGCCGCGTGGTCGGACGATACGGCTCTTTCCTGCAGGGCATTCAGCACGGCGCGGGCATGATGGATAAGGTTGCCGGCCTCCTCGCGCTCGTGCTCTTCAATGGCAGACAGGCGGCGGCTTCCGCCTGCAACGAGGCGGACCAGGCGCTCCGCCTCGTTATCCATGGCGCGAACATTGTAGTCGACTTCCTTTTTCAGCGTGCCGATATCGGCGGCCAGACCGGAAACATCCATGGCCTCTCTTTGCAACTTCTCACCCTCAATTTTCCAGAGTATCCGGACTGCATTCAGGACGTCCGGTAGCTGAGCCAGAACGGCAAGCGCGGATCGGGATCGGTGTAACCCGTCAAATACGAGTTGCATTTGCCGGCTGCTGGTTTCAGTCAGATCCCGGATGCGTTCTGTGTCGACCAAAACAACATTCAGCATCTCTACGATTCGTGTGGACGCCCCGGCGGACGCCAGTTCGACGACAGAAGTTGCGAGAGTCGCCATTGCACGAGATCGCGCCGATATCGATTGGAGCGTATTTCCCAGGTTGAGGAACGTTTTGTTGACCTGCAGGTGTAAATCACGCAGGTCTTCCTCCAAGACACACAGGATTTGATGAGGCGCGGAAATTGGAGCTTGGACCGGCGTAGCGGTCATCTATGCCTGGACTCCGGTTGAATCCTATTCGAATATGGCAGGGGATCAAATGAACACATGAGTGACTTCTCTAATTCGGAGCCCGAATTCAGGCTACGCGAAGTTACATGCTATGAAAAGAGCACTTAGGGGCGCATCAGACATCCCAGAATAGGAGTTTCCGCGATTAGGTACGCGAGAAGGCAGCAATGGGAAGTGTTCCGCTGTTGGAGCGCGGCAGTCCGTTTACGGTCATGAAGCGAGGACTCGTCCAAATTGGGCCTCTTGCGGCGAACTGTATACTAGCGGCCACTGAGATGGGAGTGAAGCTGGGTTCGAGGGAAAACATGACTCACGAGGCAACGCCGCAGGGGGCGACACAAAACAAGCTGGTGATTCGAAATATTGGCCTGCTTTTGAGCGGGGATCTTGCGCAACCAATTCTCGATGCCGACACAGTGGCCGCCGTCGGAGATCGAATTGTTGCCGTGGGTAGGGAAAAAGATATCGACACCAGCGGCGCGGCCGTTACGGTGGACGCAAAGGGAACGGCTCTTGCGCCGGGGCTGATTGACAGTCATGTGCATCCGGTTTGTGGGGACTGGACGCCGCGCCAGAACCAACTGGGATGGATCGACAGCTATTTGCATGGCGGTGTGACGACCATGATTTCCGCGGGCGAGGTGCACACGCCGGGGCGTCCGAAGGATGTAGTGGGGCTGAAGGCGATGGCGATTTTTGCGCAGCGGGCGTTCCAGGCATTTCGGCCGGGAGGCGTGAAGATTTTTGCCGGGGCTCCGGTACTGGAACATGGAATGGTAGAGAGAGATTTTGCCGAGCTCGCCACCGCCGGCGTGAAGATATTAGGGGAAGTTGGGTTAGGCAGCGTGAAGGATGGGAAGACCGCGCACGAGATGGTTGGATGGGCGCGGAAGTACGGAATTCAGAGCACGATCCATACGGGCGGGCCGTCGATTCCGGGGTCGAGTTTGATCGACAAAGATATGGTGCTCGAGACTGACGCGGATGTGATTGGGCACGTCAACGGAGGACACACGGCGCTGCCTGATGATCAGATTGTGGTGCTGTGCGAAAAATCGAAGCGAGCATTGGAGATTGTGCACAACGGAAATGAGCGAGCCGCGCTCCTTACTTTGCGTACGGCGTCGGAATTGAAACAGTTGGATCGCGTGATACTTGGGACGGATTCTCCGGCGGGGTCGGGGGCCCAGCCGTTGGGGCTCGTACGCATGATTGCGTTGCTGGCGTCGGTGGGTGGGATTGCGGCGGAGTCCGCAATCTGCATGGCAACGGGGAATACGGCAAAGATTCGAAATCTGAACAGCGGATTGATTGCGGCAGGCCGGGAGGCTTCGTTTGTTTTGATGGACAAAGCGCAACACTCTGGCGGGAAGGATCTGCTCGACAGCATTCAGAAAGGGGACTTACCGGGAATCGGGATGGTGATTGCGGATGGGGCGGTCAGCATTCCGCGAAGCCGGAATACTCCGCCTGCGACGCGAGTGCCGGAGGTGATGAAGAGTAGGCCTTGGGCGCTGTGCCCACCCTGATCAGAAGTTGGCAAAAGCAAAACCGTAGAGATGCACACTCAATTCTCGCCAGTCAATGTTTCTTAATCGCCAATCGCCCTAAGCGTCTCACCTTCCGGTTCCCAAACTCCATCTTTGAAAGTCACACTTCGCCCCGAAATCGCCGGGATGCGCTCGCCTGGAACGACAATGCCGACAAGATTTAACGGATCCGCAGCCGAGATCACAACACGTTCGCCCGCTGTTGCAATTAAAGCCCTCTCATCGGCCCGCTCGATCGTAGAACTGGTTACCGGCAACTGGGCACTGGCGACTGACTTCCTCCGATTCGCCCGCAGCGACTCCACCGCAAGCGGCAGCGCAAATTGCTCTCCCTGGAATCCATCGACAAATCGCCCGCCGCGCACCTCGCCGCGATCCTCCAGCCGCCGGAACGCAATCTGCAATTCGCGCCAACGTGGCAAATTCGTCTCCCGCGCCGTTAAATCGCGAAACACCACGCCATACCGCCGCAGCAGCATCCCGCAACACGATTCGATGCTCCGGTCACGCTCCGCACCGGTTGTCGGTCTCGCCGCCACCTCTGAGCCGGCCTCATGCAGCAACGACCACCGGCCCGACGCATGTCGAGGCCGCCGGCTCTTCGCTATTCTTAATCCAGCCGATCCGACCGAGCTGCCCGGATGGCTCTTCGGTGTAACCAGCGCCCGTAAATTTTCGAATCCATCAGCCGTCACCAGACCGACAGCCACCAACTCCCAAAGCCCGGTTTCGACCTCCGCCTTCAATCTTCCTGTTGCGCGCACCATGTCGGGAAAAAACAGCGCTCCCCTCTGCTTCATCAAATCATGCAATTCGCGCGCCACCGGGCTCAGGTACGACATCTCCGAATCATTCTTATGCGAAGGATGAGCCGCCATCCAATCCGCTTCTTCGCGGACGAAAAATGCGATGGGCGCGACTCGCGTAGGAATCACCCGCCGCTGCCGCGGCGTGGAATTCTCTTCGCTATATCCACCGTTGTCCCCGTGGCCCGTCGCGTCCAGCATCACCGGATGCGGCGACAATCGTCCCCACCCAACCGCTCCTGATAGGCACAACTGATCCAGATGCGCGGGGTCGTAATCCGCAATTCGCTTCCCAAGCACGAACCGCTCCCACGTATTCGCGGGAACCTCGAATCCCTGCAACTGCCGAATCACTTCCAGCGTCCCGTGCTCGCCGCGCACCTGCGACCCCGGAGCCACATGCTGCCATCGCAACAACCAATTCATGAACTGTGAGGCAGTAACCGGCTCAATCTGCTTGCGCAAAGTCGCGACAGTAAGCCGATGGATGCGAGCCAAAAGTCTCCGCTCACACCACTCAATTTCCTGTTCGTGTGGGGGGGGCATTCCAGCCCGCGACGCAACGTCCACTACTGCGTCCGATGACTGGTTCAGTTCATCGGTGAAAAGCTGATGGCTGATGGCTGACGCCTGATGGCTCCGAGCGGGCCGAAACTTCCCCCGCAAAATCGCACCGCTAGCCTCGATGCGCAGAAGCGCCTTTTCAACCTGGGTTGCGGCAACGCCGATCAGTCGGCCAATCTCTGAAGCTGTAGTGGGACCGAGATGCGCCATCCATCCATGGACAGAAGTAAGTATTGCCTCGGGTAGCGCCGGCGTCTCGCCGGTGGCTACACGGACGTCCTTACCCGTACTCTCCGCCTCAGGATGCATCGACGCGAACATCCCGGCTCTTTCAGCCGCAATCCAATACCGCCAGCCGTCATCCAAAGCAACGAACGCCCGCCGCTCATTCACTAATCGCTCAAAAAACAGCTGCCAGTCATTTGCCACCCGTGACCCGCGAACTGCAAGCATTTGCTCCGCGCCAAGTTCAGCGCCAGGCCCGAGGATTTCCTGAGAACTGAGAACCGAGAACTGAGAGCTGATTTCCGGCACCACCACCAGCGTATGCAGCGCATCATGCAACTCATCTGCGTCGCGCACATCCGGCCAAGCCTCGGCCTGCACCCGAGCAATCGCCGCCGGATCGAGCGCTCCAACTTCCTCGAGCACCGACTCTGGCAACACCCGCCGCATCTCGACCGCCCGCGCCCGCCGCTCCTCCAGCGGAGCGTCGTCAAGATACGCATACGGATTTGCATTCAAGATTTCATGCGAAAACTGCGAAGGCACTGGCGTATCCACGGCCAGACAACGAATTCGCCCATCCTCGATTCCGCGCAGAATCTCACGCAGTCCATCGATATCGAGCGCCTCGGTCAGCACATCCTTCATTACTTCCGAGACGAGAGGGTGATCAGGAACCTTGATGTCGCCTTCAATGTTTTCGAAGCAGGCTGCGACGTCTGGGAACACCGACGCCAGCAAATCGTCTGATCGGATGCGCTGAATTTGCGGCGGAACTTTCTTCCCGCCCTGAAAACGAAGTAACGCTAGTGCCCGGGTAGCATCCCACCGCCAGCGCGTCCCGAAAATCGGCGAAGCTAGCGCCGCCTGCTCCAGGATCGGCGCCATCGTCTCCGAATGGAGAAAGTGAAAAACATCCACCAGTGGAAAGCTGTGCTGCTCGGCCAAGGCAATGTTGATTCCGTTATCCGTCGCCGCCGCCTGCAATTCAAAATTGAATCCCCGGCAGAACCGCTTGCGCAGCGCCAGTCCCCACGCCTTGTTGATCCGTCCACCAAACGGTGCGTGAATGACGAGTTGCATTCCGCCGCCCTCGTCAAAGAACCTCTCGGCAATAATCGTCGCCTGAGTCGGCACGTCGCCCAGCACGGCACGCCCTTCAATCACGTACTGAATCAACTGTTCCGCACCTGATTGACCAAGCCCGCATTCGGTCCCAAGCCAGCCAACGGTTTCCGCAACCGCAGGCAGATGCCGCCAGCCCTCAACGGGCGCAACGCTCCTCAGTCTGTCACTGATGTCTTGTCGCAGCTGCCCCAGCTGTTTCGAAAGTTCTTCTGTCCGCGCCGGAGCCTCGCCGCGCCAGAAGGGAATTCCCGGCGGCTGCCCATGTGCATTCTCCACCAGAATCCGCGACGACTTGCCCTCGATTCGCCGAATGCGCCACGAAGTATTGCCCAGCAGCATGACTTCACCCGCCATGCTCTCGACGGCGAAATCCTCGTCAACGGTTCCAACTATCGCGCCATCGGGTTCGGCAACAACGGTAAACAATGCATTGTCCGGAATCGCGCCGCCGCTCGTAATCGCCGCTAGCCGAGCTCCGCGCCGTGGCCTCAGCCTGCGATTGATGCTGTCATGATGCAAGTACGCCCCATACCGTCCGCGCTGCGCCGCGATGCCCTCAGAAAGCATGTCGACAACGGAATCAAAGCTGGCGCGCGAAAGATTGCGATAGGGATAAGCCCGCTTGACGAGCGCAAAGAGCGCATCTTCGTCACAGCCATCGTTTGCGCTCTCTCCCGCCACGACCGCCGTGCTACTCGACGAAACCGCGCAGCAAGCCACAATCTGCTGCGCCAGCACATCCAGCGATCCCTCGGGAAAAATCAGTCGGTCGAGATCCCCGGAGTGAATCGCCCGCACCAGCACCGCGCATTCAGCGAGATCGTCGCGCGTCGTAACAAAGAATCGCCCTTTGGGAACCGCGCCTCGCCAGTGGCCGCTGCGTCCCACGCGCTGCAGCGCCACCGCAATCGACCGCGGCGAACTCATATGACAAACCAGGTCCACCGTCCCGACATCGATGCCAAGTTCGAGCGAGGCCGTCGCCACCAGCACCTTGATCTCGCCCTCCTTCAGCTTCCGCTCGGCCTCCAGCCGCAATTTGCGAGACAAGCTCCCGTGATGGGCCGCAACATTTTCTTCACCGATGCGGTCGGCCAGGTGATGCGCCATCCGCTCCGCTAGCCGTCGCGTATTCACAAATACCAGCGTCGAACGATGCGAATTCACCAGCTCAACAATACGGGCATAAATCTCATCCCACATCTCGTTCGAAGCAACTGGCCCCAACTCCGACGCAGGCACCTCAATTGCCAAATCCATCTTTCGCTTGTGCCCGACATCGACAATTACGGGTTCCGGCCTGCCGTTTCCCGCTAGGAATCGCGCGACCTCATCAATCGGTTTCTGGGTCGCCGACAATCCAATACGCACTGGAGTCCGTCCCGTCAGAGCCTCCAGCCGTTCCATCGACAAAGCAAGATGTACGCCACGCTTGTCGTCCGCGACCGCGTGAATCTCATCAACAATTACGGTTTCAACATCACGAAGCATTGCGCGGCTCTTTTCTGCAGTGAGCAAGATGTAAAGGGATTCCGGAGTCGTAACCAAAATGTGCGGGGGCCGCTTCAGCATCAGCCGCCGGTCTTTGGCAAGCGTATCTCCGGTACGTACCGCTGTCCGAATCTCCGGCATCAGCAGCCCGCGATCCGACGCCATCTGTAGAATGTCGCCTAGCGGAATCTCAAGGTTTTTCTGAATATCGTTGCCAAGCGCCTTCAGCGGCGAGATGTAAAGCACTTCAGTCCGGTCGTGCAACACTCCGGCCAGTGCCTTGCGCACAAGCCCGTCGATGCACGCCAGGAACGCAGCCAGTGTCTTGCCCGAACCGGTCGGCGCAGCAATGAGCGTGGTGCGTCCCGCCAGAATGTGCGGCCAGCCATGCTCCTGAGGTTCGGTAGGAGTTCCGAACCGCGAGACAAACCACTCCTGTACCAGTGGATGAGCCCATGCAAGAGAGGAGGGAAGGGACGACACTGAAAATTATTCTACCCGCAAGCCGGAGTTTCGTAAATTGTTCGCCAGCGCCGTATCTTGTCAAGTGCTAAAATCGCATCGATGTCAAAACCGCGTGCGCGCAAAATCAAGCTCATTCTCTTCGACGTCGACGGCGTTCTCACCGACGGCAAAATCTGGATCTTTCCCGCTCCCGCCGGAACTCCCGCTTCTACTCCCTCGGCCAACAGCACGCTGCTCGAGCGCTCGGCTAAGCAATCCGGTCAAAGCGGCTTCGGATTCCAGAGCCCAACCCTCATAGAAGCCAAAGGTTTCCACGCGCATGATGGCACCGCGATCTCTCTGGCCCGCCTCGCTGGAATTAAAACCGGGCTGATCACGAAGCGCGTCTCTGAAACCGTAGCCCTCCGCGCCCGCGATCTTAAAATCGACCACGTTCATCAAGGCATTCAAAACAAGGCTGCGATTCTGAAACAACTTCTCGGGAAAGACGGCTTCACCGCCGATGAGGTCGCCTTCGTCGGTGACGACGTGATCGACCTGCCCATCATGCGCAAGTGTGGTTTCGCGATCGCGGTAAAAAACGCGCGCCCAGAGGTCAAGGCCGAAGCCCACTACATCACTGCCCACGCCGGGGGAGACGGCGCTGCCCGCGACGCGGTCGAGTACATTCTCAAAGCGCAAGGGAAGTGGAAAAAGGCAGTCGAAGACTACACAGAAGAGCGTGGCGGTTAAGCTCTTAATTGAACTGAGAACTGAAATCAAACCCACCGGTAGCTTGCTTGGGGCGTGCTCGGGTTCGCGACCGGCGGGTTTTTTCTCCCTACTTACTTTCGATTTCGGGAGCAGTAGTCATAACAAACACAGGCCAACGCGCGAAGTTTCGCGACAAGTCAGAGAAAATTTTCGGAAATACGTGACTGCTGATTCGCCAAAGTTATCTTTATTAACCAAGGACTTGCGATGCTCACCGCGCCCGCACGTAGCGTAGCCCGAACGACAAACACCATTCGTCCATTTCGACAAATCGAAAGATAGAATGCCCCTCAGCTCTCCTAATCTCGTATCGCCACCGGCTTCGATGCCATCAACTCCGCAAACCGTGGATCCTTCCGTAATTCGCTGAACTCCCCATCCCTATAAACGTCCTTGATGTTCGCATAGCCCTCTTCCATCGCTTTTTTCAGATAGTGAAGTGAACGGTCATTCGCACCATTGCGCGCATAGAGCTTGGCCATCACATAGTCATAATGTGCAATATCGGTAGGTGACGGCAATTTCGCCTGAACTCCCGCTCCCCGGGCCGCGCGTTCAAATATCTCCGGATCGAGTTCCATGGCTTTGTTATAGTCCGCCATCGCCCGCTCGAACTCTTTTTTCACGAACTCCGACGCCGCCCGGTTGTTAAAGAAGACTGCCTGCCCGCTATCGAGCTTAATTGCCTGATCGTAGTATCGGATCGACTTGCCGTAGCTTGCCTGCTGGTAGTAAACGACCCCCAGGTTTGCATAGGCATTGGCGTAGGTTTTATCGGACTTCACCGCGCGCTCGAAATCCTTGCGCGCTTCTTTGTAGCGCCGCAACATCAATTGCGCCATCCCCACTTTATTCATCAGAATGGCGCTCGACTGCTCTTTCCGAAGCGCAGCCTCGTAATAGTCGATCGCGTCCAGATAATCCTTGTCGTTTTGCAGTTGGTCGCCGATTGCCTCTAGTTCCCGCGCGCTCGCGCTCGCAGGCGGTGGTTCAACCCGATGTATGGGTGGAGGGCCAACTTCAACTTGTTCGGTACTTTGGGCTTGCAGTGGCCCGGATAGGAGGACGAAAAAACTGAAAGTAGCGAAGATCGAAAGAGTGGAAACCGCAACGCCCCACAGCATTGCCTGATGCGAGGACCGCATAGGTACCTCCCAAAATCGATGCTCACACCCTCTTACTCTTGCTGAGGAGGAGCCCCGTGCGCCGCTGGTTTAGACGCCGGCGGCGTGTTTTTGTCACCGTCTTTCTTGTCTTTATCCCCGCGGAACGCGTCCGCAATTTTCCCAAAAAAGCCCTTCTTTTTCTTCCCTTGATCGTTTTGGACACCGCCCGCCTGATCCGGGTTCCCGTTAGCCGCCGAACCGTTAGTCGGGCCATTTGTCGTCGGAGGGGGAAGAGCCTTTTCCGGACTCCCTCCAAAGATCCGCGAGAAGAATCCCTGCGCACCGGTCGGCTGATCGCAGGTATCGTGCGGCTCGGTGCCAGCTACAAAGGCAATAGTGTAATCGTCCGGACACGTGGGAGTTGCGAGCCGGTTTGTGACCTTGTCGAGTTGGACGTCGACCACGCCATCCGGCTGTCGGAACGCCTTTGCGTCCGAATATTGCGGCAGTTCCACCGCTTTCTTCATGAACTCAGCCCAGATCGGCGCCGCCGTCTGCGCTCCACTCAGCCGAATGTCGCTGTAATCATCGTATCCGACCCACACGATGCATAACAGGTTGCTCGTGTATCCGGCGAACCATCCATCGTGCGATGTTCCCGTCTTTCCCGCCGCCGGAGCCGTAAAACCGCGCTGCCGCACGCCGTATGCGGTCCCAAAGTTCACCACGCCTTCCAGCATGTTCGTCATCACGAATGCCACGCGTGGGTCGAGCACCTGCTTCTTCTCGCTGTCGAAGTTGACGATTACGTCGCCCTTCGAGTTGCGCACCGAATTCACGAACACCGGCGACTGCCGCACTCCCCCGTTAGCAAAGGCCGTGTAGGCCGCCGTCATATCCACCGGAGTCGCATCGTACGCGCCCAGCGCCATCGCCGGCGTCGCTTTCACAGAAGCAATTCCCGCGGATTTCGCCAGGTCCGCAACCTTGTCGTACCCGACTTCCTCCGCCACTTTCACGGTCGCGTTGTTGAGCGACAAAGCCAGCGCGTAACGCAGCGTCACATCGCCGTGATATTCCTCTTTGTAGTTCCGCGGCTCGTAAATCTGATCGCCATAAGCAAATGTGGAAGGTTGGTCCGCCACAATCGACGCCGGCGTAATCACGGGCATAGTTCCGTCGACCGCGGTATTCATCGCCGCCGCATAAACAAACGGCTTGAAGATCGACCCGGTCGGTCGCTTTGCCAGCGCATGGTTCAACTGGCTCATTCCATAATTGCGTCCGCCCACCAGCGCCTTGATCTCTCCCGTATGCGGATCCATCGCAACCAGCGCAACTTGTGCCTGCGGCCCAGGCAAGACTTTTGTTTCGTACTTCCCCTTGGCGATTTTCGTCTTCCTGGTCCGCAGCTTGGTCACTTGATCATCGACCAGCTTGATCCCCTCCTCCACCGCTCCTGCCGCCACGCGCTGCAAATCCGGATCGAGCGTCGTATAGATGCGGAACTGCTGCTCATTCACTTCGCGCTCATTTAGTTTGGAGAGCACCGTGTCGCGCACCATGTCCACAAAATACGGAGCGTCGCTAGCCTCGACATTGGGCGGCGCCAGCTTTAGCGGCGTCGCTTTCGCCTTATCGGCCTGCGCGCGCGTAATCGCGCTGGTCTCAACCATCGCTTCCAGCACGGTGTTCCGCCGCTCCAGAGCCCGCTCCGGATGCCGATACGGCGACAAATAACTCGGCGCCTGGATCAATCCCGCCAGCAGCGCCGCCTCTGGCAGCGTGATGTCCTTCAGATCTTTGTTGAAATAGGAATGCGCACCTTCCGCTAATCCTGAGATTGTGAACGACCCCCGCTGCCCCAGGTCCACGCGGTTCGCGTAAAACTCAAAAATCTGCTGCTTGGTGAACTTCTGTTCCAGTTCCACCGCGATCAGCATCTCGATCGCTTTCCGCTTGACCGTCTTCTCCGGGGTCAAGAAGAACGCGCGCGAAAGCTGCATCGTAATTGTCGAACCGCCCTGCTGATGCCGCTGATGAGTGAAGTCGATCCATGTCGCCTGCATCAATCGCAGGAAATTCACTCCACTATGCTGGAAGAACCGCCGATCCTCGATCGACGTAACCGCCTCCACCATGATCTTGGGGATGTCGTCGTACTTGATCAGCTGACGCTTGGATCGCTGTTCCGCGTCGAACAATGAGGACACAGGCTCCGGTTCCAGTTCATACGCCTCCAGGTCGCCCGTCGATTTGCTGTTAATTTCGCTGACTGCGCCATCACTCACGGTGATCGTCGCTGGTTCCGGACTGTGGTAAGACTCCGGTCCCGGCATCACCTCAATCTTTCCGCCGCGAGCGTGAAACATCCCCAGCGGCGACTCGTTATCTTTCTCGCTGTACCCCGAGCGTCGCAGAGCGGAGGCAATTTCCGGGATCGTGTATTTCGATCCGACATGCACAACCAGCGGCGCGGCGTAGATCCTGGCGGAAGTCGCAAATACCGGCCCGCGAAACCGCTGCTCAATGATGCGGTCGTACTTCACATACCAGTAGGCAAAAACGGCGCTGATAAGCACCGTAAGCGAGATGAACCCGATGAAGGCATAGTGGACGACAGGATCTTTGCGCTTGCGGCCCGTACTACCGCTGCCGCCCGCCGCCCCGCCCTTCGGAATTTTAACTCGGATAGCCAAAAGGTTATGGTGAATCTCAATCTACCCAGCAATCACTGGCCGGAACGAGTGCAGGGACGCGCTTGATCCGGAAACCCGATGCCGGTCCATGATTTGCAGGTCTAGAACAAATTCTAAATCACAATGGAACGCCACAATCCACTTAGATGCATGTCAGGAGAGATACAGCGTGTGGCAGGAGTCCGCAAGAATCCGGACGGTACCAAAGATGAACTGGCGTAACAAAACCGCAAAAGGGGGGAAGGTCTCGCTCGAAGCCCGTGGCTTGAAGCTCGCGCTTCTTTTAAAACACTCCCTTATTCGACGTCGAGGGATGGAACTCGAGCGAAGTCGTGTATCCCGGAAACTCCAGCGGCACGCTGTACTGTGCATCGATTTCCAGCACGCCGGTTCCCATGCCGCCATTGCGCACCACGTGAACCTGCGCCGGTGTCAGCGTGATGTCGTATTCCTGCGCGTGCTTAATGACCGTGGCACGGATGTCGTCCGCGCTGCGAGACGTGTAGGTCGCCTGGAGCGCGTCGTTCTTGATCGAGTCCTCAAACTCGTAGTTCGCATAGCAGGGCGGAATGACCTTAATCCCCACCACCGCCAAGCCCGCAAGCACGCCTAAAGTCAGTACCAGTTTGAGTGTGTCCATAAATCAGTTCGCCAACCGGTCCGACCTATGCTGCGAAAAGACCGGCCTATCCGTGCATCAATCCGCGCAGATGCTCGCTTATGGCTGAAATCTTAACGTCCTCCCGCGCCAGAGTCGAGCGGCGAACCACTTCAACTAAATCGTCGGTAACTTTCTTTCCCACATTGATTCTAAAGGGGATACCGACCAAGTCGGCATCCTTGAACTTCACCCCTGGCCTTTCGTCACGGTCGTCCAGTAGCACATCGAACCCAGCCGCTTCCAGCGTTCGGGTAATCTCCTCTGCCGTAGTCCGAATCCTTTCGTCCCCGCTATTCGTTCCTACCACGACCACATCAAAAGGCGCAATCGAAGGTGCCAGCCAGAATCCATTAGCATCGTTCGCCTGCTCGATCGCTGCGGTCAAAATTCGTTCGATTCCAATCCCATAGCTCCCCATGATCGGCGCGATTTCTTTCCCGTTGCGGTCAAGCACGGTGGCGCTCATAGACTGCGAATACTTATAGCCCAGCTTGAAGATGTGCCCAATCTCCACAGCCGTATCAATACGCAGCGCCGAGCCGCAGTTCGGGCAGCCTTCGCCCACCATAACATTGCGAATATCGGCCGCGATCGTGTATTCGAAATCTTTCCCCGGCGTCACATTCTTCAAGTGATAGTCGAGCTTGTTCGCGCCGCAAATCATGTTCACGCGTCCAACAAGCCCGTTATCGACAATGACTGTTGCCGCCCGCTCGTCCTTCGGCCACTTCGTTTCGTCCCACAACCCCAGCAGTTCCTTAGGACGCACCACGAGCCCAATCGGGCCAATAAATCCCGCCGGACCCTGAAAGTATCGCTCGAGCTCTTCCGCCCGCATAGGCCGCACATTCGCAGCTTTCACCAGCGTCAGTAATTTTGTCTCATTGATGCTGTGGTCTCCGCGCAAAAACACAATCACCGGCTGCTCGACGTTCTTTCCGTCTTCTCCCGGATTCTGCGCCATGTACGCGACCGTTTTGATGTCCTGTTCCGCCGCGATCCCAAGAAATGCAGCAACATCGGCAATTGCGCCTTTGCCAGGCGTGTGCACGAGCAGCGGCTTTCCTTCGCCCTCCGGCCCAAGATCCGTAATCGGCGTCAGCTTCGAAGTAGCTTTTTCTAGGTTCGCCGCGTATCCGCACGCCTCGCAGCTCACCACCAAGTCCTCGCCCGCCGGTGTCCTTACCATGAACTCCTGCGACTGCGATCCGCCCATCGATCCCGAGTGCGCGTCGATCACGACGTACTTCAATCCGCAGCGCTCGAAGATCCGGCAATAGGTGTCATGGTGTTTCTGATACGAAACATCCAGCCCCGCCGCGTCCATATCGAACGAGTACGCGTCCTTCATGATGAACTGCCGCACGCGCAACAATCCCGACTTCGGGCGCGGCTCGTCGCGAAACTTCGTCTGAATCTGATACCAGATCTGCGGCAGTTGCTTGTAGCTCCGGAGTTCCTTGCGCGCGATGTCGGTCATGATCTCTTCATGCGTCATGCCCAGGCAAAGATCCGCGCCCTTGCGGTCCTTCAGGCGAAACATGTTCTCGCCCATCACCGTCCAGCGTCCGCTCTCTTCCCAAATGTCCCGCGGGTTCAGGGCCGGCAAATAAAACTCCTGCCCGATCTTATTCATCTCCTCGCGAACAATGTTCATGATCTTCTGAATCGAGCGGTTGCCCAGAAACAAGAACGAATAAATGCCCGCTCCAAGCTGCCGAATATACCCGGCCCGGACCAGCAATTTATGGCTCGCCACCTCGGCATCCGCCGGAGCCTCGCGCAATGTAGGAATAAAAAGTTCAGACCACCGATGCATAGTTGAGTTCCCTGTGGATAGAAGAATCTTCGATTGTAAATGATGCCGCGTGCGCTAGTGCTTTGTTCCTCTGCGAATCTCCGCGGCCGTCTCTGCGTTCTCTGCGGTTAAAAGCTTTTTGTCAGCATCTATTCCGCCATCGATTTTTCCCAACCCCAAAATTTTGCTGCGTCCTCCCCAAAATCTGTGGCATCCAAAAACCGAAAATGGTGAACCGAGGTATTCGTCCCCGCATTTGATCTACATCACAATCCACAGGAGGTCTCTTCGAATGGCTGCAGCGGCCCCCAAATTTCGCATCGATGTTGACATTCACAACCTGCTGATGAACTCCGCTCCCGGTCCTGTTCTGGTCCCGGAACCAAAAGGCTTCACGCTTCCCGACCCGGTGTTTCCGCAGTACCCCGAAAAACTGAATGATCCCGGCCCCGCGACTCCTCCGCTCAAGCGCGACTGGACTTGGCCGCAGGTCTATCACAAAATGCGTGGCTGGCTTTTTCCCTATCTACGCTCGCGCGTCATGCCTGGCGTTTTCCATCCCATCACCTCGTACCTGTTTGTTGAATACAAATGCAATCTGGATTGCTGGTACTGCTGGGCATTCGACAACAAAATCAAAGGAATGACCGAAGATGTCGCCCGTCGTTCCATCGACTGGCTCTATGATCACGGCTGCCGTGTCCTCGCTCTCATGGGCGGAGAGCCGCTCCTGCGTCCGCAGTTTGCGCACAAGGTTGTCTACTATGCTGCCAAGAAGGGTTTCTGGATTTACATCGGAACCAACGGGCGCCTTCTCCGCCCCGATGTCGCCGATCGCCTGGGCGATGCGGGCGTGTCCGTCTTCAATTTCGCCGTCGATGCCTGGGACGAAAAACCCAGCCTCCCGAAAGCCGTTGTGCCCGTGCGAAAACATCTCGAGCACCTCCTTCGGAAGCAATATGTCTATGGCTACATGGTGTTTTTCAATATGAACATCTGTCGCAACAATATGGACGATATCCGGCAGTTGACCGAATACGCCCACGACGTTCGCATCGCCACCGATTACCACATCAACGAAACGCCAATGCTCGAGCAGGACGAACATTTCAAGCATCTTGCCGACAATCCCACCTACATTCGCCCCGAAGACTGGCCCGAAATCGACAGACTCGTCGATTGGCTCATTGAGAAAAACAAGGCCGGATATCAGATGGTGAATTCCATCCAACGTTTACAGGAGATCAAGGCTTTCGTACGCATGGCTAGCGGACCCGAGTTGAAGCGCCTCGGATGGAACGGCGATGGTACTGGTACGAATGGCGACGTCGCCAAGCACCTCGCTGGCATGCCGGGAATCGTTCAGGACGCGGATGGCGAAATGCACTTCGCCGAATGGAACTGCCGCGGCGGTCATAACAACGTGATCATTCGCACCGACGGCACCGTCGCTCCCTGCTTCCCTATGTACGCCTCAACTTACGATTGGGGCAACATCGACCATCACAAGTTCGAGGATGGCCAGCTGACTTCAATGAAGAAGACCTGCCAGCAGCACTGTTTTTCGACGCTAAACCACAATCTCGCCTATTGCTACAACGATGCCCGCGTGATCAAGTTCGTCTGGACGAATCTAGTGACGAACCGGATGAAGGGCGGCGCACGCAGCTTCGAAGACTAGCCTGACCTCGGGGCCAGCCTACTCTTGACGGTGCCCCACTCTAAACGTCGCGTTTTCTGCGACGTTTAGAGTGGGGACTTCCCACTCGAGGTTAAGCCGCCAGCCGCTTCAGAATTTCCTTCCCCAACTTCTGCGTCTCGCCAAAGAATTTCTGGTACTCAAGAAATATCCGGTTAAGCTCCAGTGCCTCATCCGTACTCGGTTTATGCCGCAGCATCATATCGCGCACGTGCACAGGGTTCGGCAGCGTCGCATCCTCGTTCAATTCTTCCAGGGCGGTCGATGGGTTGTAGTGATACATAACAAATTGGATGGCGGAAACACGCCTAGGTCTCCAAAGAAAAAGGGGACGGGCAAAACCCGTCCCCACTCTCTCCGAAAGCCCGAACTACTCCAGCACAAAAATATTCTTCTTCGCGCAAATCTCTTTCAGGATTTTTGGCCACACGGTTACGCTCACCTCGCCAAGGTGCGCCTTCCGCAACAACAGCATCAGCGTTCGCGACTGCCCGATCCCGCCGCCCACCGACAGCGGCAGTTCGTTATTCACGATCGCCTTGTGATACGGGAATTGCAGGTTGCCCAGCAGATTCGACATCTCCAATTGCCGCTTCAGCGTATCCGCATTCACGCGGATTCCCATCGATGAAAGCTCATGCCGCCGTTTCGTCACATGGTTCCACACCAGGATGTCGCCATTCAGTCCGTGCGTCTCCTTGTGCGTCTCTTTCTTCGTATCGGTAATCCAGTCGTCATAGTCGGCTGCGCGGTTCTCATGCGGATAGCCATCGTTCAAGGGCCACCCAATTCCAACAATAAAGATTGCCGGATACTTCTGCAGAATCGCCGTCTCCCGCTGCTTCCGCGGCAGATTCGGATACATATCCAGAATTTCTTCAGCATGCAAGAACGTCAGCTCCTCCGGCAGATTCGGGAACCGTGGGTCGCGCAACGCGGGGAACAAGTCCTGAGCAAACTTCTCCGCTCCCACCAGTACCTTCCAAATCTTTTTCACTACATCTTTCAGGAAATTTACATTCCTGTCTTCCGCATGAATCGACCGCTCCCAATCCCACTGGTCGACATACGCCGAGTGATCGTGATCGAGGAAGTAATCTTTTCGCACCGCGCGCATGTCCGTGCAGATGCCCTCGCCCGGCTTGCAGTCGAACTGCTTCAGCGCGACTCTTTTCCATTTCGTCGCCGCCTGCACCACCTGCGCATCGATCGGATGCACATTGCGGTCGTTCGAAATATGGAACCCAATCGGCGTCCGCGATCCGTCGCGGTCCAGCATGTCATTCACGCCGCTCTCGACGTCGACAATCAGCGGCACCTCGACCATCATCAGGTTGAGTGCCTTGCACAGATTGTCGGAGATATACCGCTTCACCTGGTAAATCGCTTTCTGCGACTCGCGCCGGTCCAGCAGAGACCGGTAATCGTTCGGCAGCGCCTTTTCCAATTCCGTGTAATTGCCAATGCCGGGACCCGCCAGGTCGGCTTTCTTGGCCTGTGATTGTTTGTCCAGCTTGTCTTCCGTAAGTGTTGCCATGAATCCTCCGCGCTTGGAATAAAGAACCGCGTGCATATCTATGGACTACGCCCGCGGTGACGCGACGGTCTGTGACCCGAAGCACATGGAAGTGTGCGCGAGGACCGAGGCTTGGGTCAGCGACGCTTTTTAACATGTAGGCAAAAAATGATTCGCAGAGGAAGAAGATGACGAGGAGGGAAAAGCCTCTAGAAACTCGCAACTAGCAGCCAGTTACTGAGAACCGAGAACTGCTATCGGCAAAACCTCTGCAAGCTAGGAGGCGGCGGCGTGGGCAATTCCGCATACTCTCCATCCCATCCCGAGCACCCGCGCGCATTTACCGCCCGAATTACCACCTGCTCCAAATCTTTCGCCTTGGCCTGCGCTTGATTGATATCGTCGACGTTAACCGAACCCGCGCCCCGCATCCGATCCAGTGCGTCACCCGCGGCTTCATATCCAGCATCGCTCGCGATCACAAACCAAGCATAAGCATTCACCTTGTCCGGCGTAACGCCCAGGCCATCTTTCAAAGCCCTCGCATAGAAGTATTGCGCCTGCGGCAGTCCCTGCTCAGCGGCCAGTTTGAAGAAAGGCGTCGCTTTCGCAGGGTCGTGCTCCACCAGCAGCCGACCGTAGTAGTAAGCGCCATACGCGCTCTTCTGGTCCGCCGCCATCTTCAGCCACTTCCTCGCAGCCTCAATATCCTGCGGAATTCCATTCCCCAGGAAGTATCTTCGCCCCGCCAGCCACGCCGCTAAAGGATCCCCCTGCGCCGCCGCCTTCCTGTACAAATCCACCGAGGCCTGACCCTGGTTCCCCGGCACGATCCCCATCTCGTAGTAGTACCCCATCGCAATCTGCGCCGGCCCATACCCGAGATCGGATGAGCGATGAAAGTACTCGATAGCCGCCGGTTGGTTCTGTGTCTCGGCCACGCCTGTGATGGCGTTAATCGCGCGCTCATACAGAGCGTCCGGAGACGAGCTTTGCCCCGAGGCCAGCGGGTTCAGCAATGCGAAAAGTAACAGGAATATCCGTGAACGCATAGTGCGCTTCCACCGACAAGTATAGGAAACGCACTCCTCTGGTGTAGAGTTACCAAAGTTCCACGACCGCCACTCCGACGGGGAGGTCGACGCTCTTGCTCCAGGCAGAAACGCTCAGCGCACAAACCGCTGCACAAGTCGCCTTCTTCGGCATAATCGTTTGCTGGTGGGCCTTCGGCCTGACCTTCTGGCTCCGCCGCCATCCCAATACCCGTCCCCGCGCGACCCAGCGCGATCTCAGTTCCTACTTCGGCATGGCCCTGCAGGCGGCCGGATACTTCTTCGTCTGGTGGTTCCCATTCCTCCTCCATTGCGGCTCGCCCATCGCGCAGCAATCAGAATGGGTGGCATGGATTATGGCGCTTCTAGTGTTAGGCATCGGAATTTTTTCAGCCTGGTTCGTAAACTCCGCGGCGAGCCATCTCGGCAAACAGTGGTCCTTAGCCGCCCGCATAGTAGAAGACCACGACCTGATTCAGGATGGCCCCTACCGTTTCGTCCGCAATCCGATTTATTCAGGCATGTTCGGCATGCTTATCGCAACCGGCTTGGTTGTCAGCCCGCTTCCATCGTTGCTCGCCGCCGCCGCAATCTTCCTGGTAGGAACGTACATCCGAGTCCGCATAGAAGAGCGCCTGCTTCGCCAAACCTTCGGACCAAAATTCGAGGCCTACAAAAGCAAAGTCCCCGCCGTAATCCCAGGCTTCTGGTGAGCCCGTCCTGGGTTGGATGTCCTCTGTCATCGGCTTCTCGCTGTCCAATCTCCCGTCGCGGTCCTTCGTGTCCTTGGTGGTTCAAGCTCTTTCTGTATCTCTATCGCGAATGGTCAATGAACGAAGGACGAAGGACGCCGTTACCCAAACAAAGCCATCTGCTCCTCAAGCGCAGGGTGCGTCCGCAAACCAGTCCGAACATGTCGCGACCCGAATCCATATTTATCTCTCAAACGACGCATAAGGGAAGACAACCTCTCCGCATACCCGCGAGGCAAGAACGCCCGCTCCGCATACCTCTTCCGGTAAACCGACACCAACTCCGGGAACTCGCGCCCTAGGAAAGGCAAAAACACCGCCGCCGAGCAGGGCTTCAAAAACAGCGGATTCGCATAAATGTACCTCGCCCCAGCCTCCCGCGCCGCCTGAACCAGCGCCTCAAGATCCCGCGGCTTATCCGTAATCTCCGGCAACACCGGCGCGCAAATCACGCCGGCATTCACTCCCGCCAGATTCAACTGCCGCACCGCCTCCAGCCGCAAGTCCGGACGCGGCGCCCGCGGCTCCAGCTTTCGCGCCAGTTCCACATCCACCGTGGTCACCGTCACATTCACAAACAATTCGTTCTTCTCCGCCACACGCCGCAAAATCTCCGCATCCCGCGTCACCAGGTTCGACTTCGTCACAATCCCAATCTCCAGCCCCTCATGCCGGGCGAACTCCTCCAGAATCGCGCGCGTCATCTCATACCGCCGCTCCGCCGGCTGATAAGGATCGGTCGCCGTCCCAATCGCAATCTGCTCCCCGCGCTTCACCTTCTTTAAATCGTGCCGCAACAACTCCGTCGCCCGCTGCTTGACGAAAATCTTCCGTTCAAAATCCGCCCCATCGCGCAGTTCCATGAACTCATGCGTGTACCGCGCATAGCAGTACTTGCACGCAAACTCGCACCCGCGATAAGGATTGATCGCCCATGCAAAAGGAAGGTTCCGGTTGGTAACCACGCGGCTAATCAGCGACCGCGCCTCCAAAGAAAAATACTCGACATTATGTCCCTCGCGCAGCGACTCCCCCTCTGCCGCCAACCGAGCGATGCCAATCAGCTTCGGAGGAGAATTTTCGGAGCAATGCTCAGACAATGAATCATCAAGCGCCCAGGGAAACTCAGACGAAGAGGTGCCTGCTCCCCCATCTATCGAATGAGCGCAATCGGGCTCAGCGCAGAAATCGCGGCGAGAGACGCGGCCAGCCGCGTCTCGCCGTCTCTCATGCTCAAAGGGAGGAACCCCCACCAGCGATTTGGCGATGTTCGCCATTTGTTCGTCATTATGAAGCGAGAGCTGGCCTCTGTCAACAGACTCAATCTCCGGGAGGGTTTCCAAAATTTAGTTCAGACTAGGGAACGTTTTCGATCAGGTCGGCGATTGCCTCGTGCCCGAACCTTACACCAAAGGGCAAACTCAATCCCAAATACAGGGAATTCCCGATTGTTCGCTACGATACAAAAGGTGGTTAATAACCGAGGACGCTCTTAACTTCTAGCCGAAGGCACCCAGGGCTCCGCAAACTGAGGTGAGGAAAATATTGTAATGCCGGCTTCCGTCCTTCGTATCCTGGTCGTTGACGACAGCGACGTCGTCAGAAGGGCGATCTGCAAAATCCTTCAGGCCCATGCTGACATCGAGATCGTCTGCGAAGCCTCCAACGGCCGAGATGCCATCCGCCTCGCCAAAGAGCACGAGCCCGATCTCGTCCTCATGGACATCTCCATGCCCATCGTCAGCGGCTTCGAGGCCACGCGTCTGATCAAGCACGCGCTCCCCCGCATCAAAGTCATCTTCCTTACCCAGCACCGCTCGCGCAGCTTCATGAAGGAAGCCCTGGCAGCCGGAGCCCACGGCTTCGCCACCAAAGACAACGCAACCCGTGAACTAATCGCAGAAGTTCGTCGCGTCCAAACCCACCAGCCCGAGCCGCTTCCCGAGCAAGACTCCGATTCCGCGCGACGGAGCACTGCTCGACCAGCCCCGCGAATCCGCGAGGTTTAACTAGTGGCTGGCGGCTGCTACTGCCCCGGCCCCTGCCCTGTAATGACGCCCGGCGGCGGCGGCGGAATCGAAATATCAATCTTATGCACCGCGCCCAGCGATGCCGGCTCCTTATCGAAGTCGTTAGCGTTTCCAACTACCAGGACGGCCAGCTGATCCAGGTGCACATACTTTGCCGCGACCCGTGCTACATCTTCCTTCGTCACTTTTCCAATCTTCTCCTGAAAAGTCTCCAGAAAATCCAGCGGGTATCCATAAAATTCGTACGCCATCTGCTCCTGCAAGATCTTCGACGGCGAATCCAACCTGAACACAAACCCGTTCAGGATCCCGTCTTTTGCGTGCTTGATCTCCTCTTCACTGATTGGATTCTTCGCCAGCGCCGCGATGTCATCATCAATCGCTGTAATTGACTCGAATGTAGTCGGACTCTTCGTCATCACCATCATGCGAATCATCCCATTGTGATCCCAACCCGTTCCGATTCCGCCACCCACCGCGTATGCGAGCCCCTTTGTTGTGCGCACATCGCTGAATAGCCGCGACGAAAATCCGCCGCCAAATGCCTCGTTGAAAACCGTGACCGCGTAGTAATCAGGATTTTTCTTTGTCGTCCCCACCGCGACCATCTGCACGTTGCTCTGGTCTACGTCCGTTTTTTCGACGAGGTAATACCCAGGCGCTGCCGGATGCGGTGTGAACACCTCGTTCTTTACTGCCGTCCCGGCTGGCCACGACTCATACGCCGCGCGCAGCTTTGCTTCCATCTGCGCGGTATCGAAGTCGCCCACAATCCCCAAAATCATGTTGCTCGGATGTACGAACTTCGCATGCCAGTCGATCAGATCCTGCCGCGTGATCGCCGCAATCGTCGCGTACTCCGGCACCCGCGCATACGGACTATCCTTCCCATAAACCAGCTTTGCCGCCTCGCGCCCCGCGATCTGTCCAGCCTCATCGTTGCGCCGCGAGATCGCGTCATACCCGGCCTTCTTCGCAATCTCGATCTTCTCCATGCGAAATTCCGGATTCCGCAGCACATCGTCAAACACGCGAAACACGTCGGCAAAGTCTTCCTTCAGACAGGAGAATCCAATCGTCGTCGAATCTCCTAGCCCACCGGTCTCCACCTTTGCGGCGCGCTTCTCGAGAAAATCGTCGAGTTGATCGCCGGTCTGCGTCTTCGTTCCGCCGGTCCGCCAGACCTCGCCATAAACATCCATCATTCCGGCCTTCGCCGCCGGAACCCGATGCTCGCCGCCGCGAATGCGCATCGATCCATCGATCAACGGCAGTTCATGATCCTCCTGCAAAAAGATCACCATGCCATTCGCCAGTTCAATCCGCTTCGGCTTCGGCGGCTTGAACGCCGGCAGTTTCGGAATCGGAATCTGTTTCCACTCCTGTGCAGAAACCACCGAAGCCCCAAAGCATCCCAATAAGACAAGACCAACGAGAAGGGAACTACGCAGTCCGCGCCTCACTGTCCACCTCCCTGAGAACCTTCCTGGCTCATCGCTGCAACTGATTTTGGGTGGCGCAGCGCTTCAGCGCTGCGGTTATGTGTGTCGGCCTTGACAGTGGCTTTAGCCGCTGAGGTCCCTTCTTCGATCTCCGACGACGCCTGCGGCGCCCCTTCCGCCGCGCCCGCAAACTCAATCACGCCCACCGTCCGATTCCCCTCCGTAAACGTCGCATTCGCCACCCGCCGAATATCCGCCTTCGTCACCTTCTCAATCCGCTCCACCGACCCAAACAACTCCCGCCAATCCCCGTACCGCGCCTGATACAAAGCCAGCGCGTTCGCCAGCCCCTCATTCGACCCCAGCGACCGGATCAAATTCGCCCGCGCCCGCGTCTTGATCATCTTCAACTCGTCGTCCGAAATATCTTCTTTCTTCACCCGATCGATCTCCGCATGAATCGCGTCGCCCATCTCCTTCGTCGTGTGCCCAGGCAAAGGCACCGCCAAAAACGCAAACAGCTGCGGATACTTATTTCCCGGCAGCCCGGTAAACCCCTCCGCATCCGACGCAATCTGCTTGTCGCGCACCAGCGCCCGGTACAAGCGAGAAGTCCGCCCATCCGACATCAGATCCGTAAGCGCGTCATAAACCTGATCATCCGGGCTGCGAAAATCCGGCCGGTGATATCCCTCGACATAAAGCGGCTGCGACTGCTCATGCAGCACCACCCGCCGCTCCGAATTCTGCGGAGGCTCTGTAGTCGTCCGCTCATCCGGCAAAGGCCGCGCCGGAATCCGCGAAAAATATTTCTCAATCACCGGCATAGCCTCGTCCGCCTTGAAATCCCCGACCACAACAACCACCATGTTCGCCGGCACATAATAAGTGTCAAAAAAATTCTGCGCGTCCGTCGCCGAAAACGTATTCAAGTCCGATATCCACCCGATCGTCGGCCGGTGATACGGGTGCGCCTCAAACGCCTCCGCCAAGAACTGTTCAAACAACCGCCCTGGCGGACTGCTGTCTGTCCGCATCCTCCGCTCTTCAATCACCACGTTCCGCTCTTTATAAAACTGCCGCATCACCGGATGCACAAACCGTGACGACTCCAGATATGCCCAAAGCTCCAGCCGGTTCACGGGAAACGAGTAGTGATAAGCCGTCTCGTCATAGTCGGTGAAGGCATTCATCCCCGCGCCGCCCTCCGACTCCACAATTTGCCCAAATTCGTTGTTATAAGGAGCCGAAAATTTATCCGCCGCCGCAATCGCGTCTTTCCAAGCCTGTTCCAGCGCCTTGAGCTTCGCCTCGTCCCGCCCTACTGCCTTGTCGCGCTCGGCGATGTATGCGGCATAGGCATCCTCAACCTTCGCCAGAGCAACTTTCTCGCCCGAATAATCGCGAGTCCCAATCGTGTCCGTCCCCTTGAACGCCATGTGCTCAAACATGTGCGCGAGCCCGGTCTTCCCCAACGGATCCTGCACCGACCCCGCGTCGACAAGAGTGAAAAACGAAAACACAGGCGCCTCAGGCCGCTCGCAAATGATGACGGTCAACCCATTCGCCAGCTTCTTGACGGCAATCCGCTTCTCAAACGAAGCCCGATCCTGCGAAACCGCAAGCGAGCAGAGCGCAATAGAAAAAACAAGGCAAGCAAAAAGAGTCTTCAAAGCAGCCAAACGAAATCGCATCCATCCTCCAAAACAGCCCAAAATTCGAAGTTAGAGGAGCAAGGGAACCGTTGTCAAACCAGCGTGAGCTAACCCTCCTTGCTCCTCTGTGTCCTCCGTGGTTAAGCCTTTTGTGGGCAGCCATCCAAAAGTCCAACCAGCGACGCAAAATGCGAATCGAACCAGCGCAATCTATACTGTTCCGCGAAAGCGAAGGACCAAGGACGAAGGACCAACGACGAGAGAACGAAGAACTGGCCACTGACCACCGGCCACCGATCACTGACCATGCCCACTCCCACTCAAGTAGAAGTCGCCGGCCGCCAGCTAACCCTCACCAATCTCGACAAAGTCCTCTACCCGGCCACCGGCTTCACCAAAGGCCAGGTCATCGACTACGCCATCCGCATCGCCCCCGTCCTCATTCCACACCTCCAAGGACGCCCGCTCACCATGAAGCGCTATCCCGGCGGCGTCAACGAAGAATATTTCTTCGAGAAGAACGCCCCCAAGCATCGTCCCGACTGGGTCCAGACCACCCCCATCTGGAGCGAGGGCAACAAGCGCACCATGCACTACTTAATGGCCAACGATCTGCCCACGCTAGTCTGGATCGCCAACCTGGCCTCCATCGAACTCCACCCCTCGCTCTCGCTAGGCGCCGACATCGAGACGCCCACCATGATCGTCTTCGACCTCGACCCCGGCCCGCCCGCGAACATCGTCCAATGCTGCCAGGTAGGCCTCTGGGTCAAAGAAATCTTCGACCACTTCGGCCTCCAAAGCTTTCCCAAAACCTCAGGCTCAAAAGGCATGCAGATCTACGTCCCGCTCAACACCCCCTCCAAAGAAAAGACGAGCTATGACGAGACGAAATCGTTCGCCAACGCCATCGCCCGCCTCCTCGAGCACGAGCATCCCGGCCTCGTAGTCTCCGACATGAAAAAAGCCGTGCGCACCAACAAAGTCTTCGTCGACTGGAGCCAGAACGACCAGCACAAAACCACCATCTCGGTCTATTCCCTAAGAGCCCGCGAGCATCCGACCGTCTCAACTCCCATCAAATGGGAAGAAGTAGAGCAAGCATTAAAGAAGAAAGACGCAAACTTGCTGGTCTTCGAATCGAAAGACGTGCTGGCCCGCGTAGAAAAAATGGGCGATCTCTTCGCCGAGGTTCAAACTCTGAAACAGAAGCTCCCGAAGTTGTCGGGATTGGAGGCGGAGGCGAACGAGGAGAAGCCAGCGCCAAAGAAAGAAACGGCAAAACCTAAGAAAGCAAGCGCAAAGCCCTCGCCCAAGACAAAGCACAACCGGTAATATTTTAAGTAGTAATACCTGCTTACCCGGTTACCTTGCCCATTCCGAAGCAAAGCCCAGCTAGTCGGCCGGACTTGCGTCGGCGCACGGGACGAGTTGATGTGGATAGATAACGCGAATGTCCTTCCTTTTCTTTCCTTGCCCATTAACAACCTCCAAATGCCAAGGCGACCGTTTTCCGATCGGTTCTGTCGGTAATTCCAGCTGCAGCTCGTAGAAGTCGCTCAGCTGGTGGTATGAACGCTGCAGTTCTGACGCCAAGCGCTCTGGAAAGGGTGCTAACGTGATATGCAGAACCATCCCACCGGTCAGATCAGCAAGCTCACTAAGTAACCCCGGGCCGCTCATCTCCTCTTGTGTCCGAGGAGACGAGTTATCACCGAGACTGAATGAAAATATCCTAATCCCTCTCGCCAAGAACTCCGTCTCTACGTCCTTCCGCTGAGCCTTACTCGCGTTCTCGGCCCCATCAGAAATGAGATAAACCGAATCACCGGGGAGCGGCTGTCCTAGTACGACGGTTGCATACTTGAGCGCATCGAATAGCGCCGTGCGTCCCCGGCTCTGCGGCAACCTGGCGAGCAATTGCGCTACTTCCAGCGTGGGACGTGAAAAGTCAACCGTGTCGATAATATGGTCGGAAAACAGCACGAGCGCGGGCCGCAGTTCGTCCTGCTGCATGGAAGTGGCCATGTTCGAAGCCAGCCGGTGGATAAACTCCTCAACGCTAGAGTCGCTTCCGCTTAGGTCCACAAGAACAACGACGCGGCGAGGTGCGCTCACTACAGCGCTGGACAAGATTTTGAGAGGTCGGCCACGAAATTCCGCGCGAAACTCAGGGGGCTCAATGCCGGTAACGAGGTTCCCATCGTGATCGAGCACGCTCACCGCGATTGTTCGCGCCGGACATGCCACCGACCCTTGTGGATAAGCAGATGCAACCAGAATTGAAGACAGGATAACGTGAACCGAGACGCGCGTTCGAATTGTCATGGCGACCATCCGATGATCGACAAAACTAGCACAGGGGTTATAGCTCCGTCTGTGATTTCGGACGCCGGAATTTACTTCGCTTCAAAAGAGACAGAGCCTTCTGACGGTTGCAATTCAAGCGCACGGGAGCAGCTGTGCTCAATCCTTGGGGGTCATGAGAAAATCGCTCGGTCATCTGAGAAGCGTGGTTTTGCCCGACCTTCACCCTTTCGCACGCTCGCCTCTTCACCAATTACAATTCAATGATCCGCGAGAATCCGCGGAAAAGAATTTGCTTTTACTTCCGCAATCTGACTTCTAACTTCTGCCATGCCTCTCTACGTCGGCACCTCCGGATGGGCGTATCCAACCTGGAAGCCCGCTTTCTATCCCGAAAAACTCGCGCAGAAAAAATTCCTCAACTTCTACGCCACCAAGCTGAACACGGTCGAAGTCAACTTCACCTTCCGCCAGCTCGTCAAAGAAACGACCATCCTGAACTGGCTCGCCGACACCCCCGACACCTTCCGCTTCACCATCAAAGCCCATCAGGTCCTAACCCACATCAAGCGCCTCAAGAGCTCTGAAGAATTCCTCAAGCGCTTCCTCGCCACTCTCGAGCCGCTGGAGCGCGCCAGGCGCCTCGGCCCCATCCTCTTCCAACTTCCGCCCAACTTCAAAGCCGACCAGTCCGTCCTAGCCGAGTTCCTCGCCACCATCCCCCGAGGAGTCCGCGCCGCCTTCGAATTCCGCCATGCGTCATGGTTTGGTGATGCGGCGCCCGACGCCGCTACCTGGCAAACCCTCCGAGCCCGAAACGCCGCTCTCTGCGTAGCCGAATCTGAAGACCGCGACACCCCCGACGTCCTCACCGCCGACTTCGCCTACTACCGCTACCGCAAGCCGAGCTATACCGCCGAACAGCGCCAGAAGATGGTAGCCCGACTCCGCGAGCATCTCACCGCAGGCCGCGACGTCTTCGCCTACTTCAAGCACGAAGAAACTCCCGAGGGCGCGCTCTACGCGGTGGATGTGCTGAACAGCACCAATGCGGGAATATAGGTAAATCTCTGAGTTTAAAAGACCGCTTCGGAGAGGTATCCGATGCCAACTAGTAAACACCACCTCAAAACCCAACGTCCGATACTTAAGAAAGTGCCACTCAAGGACTCCATCCTCAGCGGCTTTCTCGACTACCTGCGAGTCGAGCGCGGATCAGCCGCTCTCACCATCGCTGCCTACAACGGGGACCTGCTCCAGTTCGTCGAATTCCTCGATACTCGCAAGACGCAACTCGCAAGCGCGCGCCGCGCAGATGTCCGCGACTTCATCCAGGAACTCTTCTCGAATGGACTCGACGGTCGTTCTGTCGGCCGAAAGCTCTCCGCCATTCGCCATCTCTACCGCTATTTGCTGCTCGACGGCAAGATCGACAAAGACCCCACGCTCAACATCGACTCGCCCAAGCAATGGAAGGTGCTGCCCAAGTCGCTCACCCGCGACGAAGTCGAGTCGATGCTGAAATCGAACGCGCCGAGCGACATCCCCGCATCACAAGTCTTCAGCGAGGAACCGTTAGCGCCGCAGCACCCGAAATCAGCTCGCGCCAAAGCCATCGCCCGCCGCGATGCCGCGATGCTAGAGCTTCTTTATGCAGGAGGTCTGCGGGTCTCCGAAATTGTCAGCGCGCGCCTCGAAGACCTCAAGCTCGATCTCGGCTACATCCTCGTCAAAGGCAAAGGCGACAAAGAGCGCATGGTTCCGCTCGGAGCGCCCGCGCAACAAGCCTTGCAGCACTATCTGAAAAGGGGCAGAAGCATCCTCGCCAACAAGCGAACCAGCGCTCTGCTTTTTCTGGGCATCGGCGCGAAGCGTCTAACGCGTCAGCGGGTCTGGCAGTTGGTAGGCAAAGCCAGCGAAGCCGCAGGACGCCATTCCAGCCCGCACATGCTGCGTCATTCCTGCGCCACGCACATGGTAGAAAACGGAGCCGACCTTCGTACAGTCCAAACCATCCTCGGCCATTCCGACATCTCCACCACGCAGATCTACACGCACGTAGCGCTCGACCGATTGAAGAGCGTGTATGCGAAACATCATCCGAGAGCCAAGAAAATTGGGTGACTTGTGATTGAGGGAAATTTGTAATTGGTAATTTCTAATTTGTAATTGAAAACCCCAAATGCAGCGTTCACGGGTTTCCAATTACAAATTACAAATCACAAATTAGAAATTTGACTACGTCCGGTCCAACTCGCACCGCTGTCGAACACGCCACTGACGACTTCCTCCGTCATCTCCGCGAGCGCAATTCCTCGGCGCACACGATCAAAGCGTATACATCAGACCTCGACGCCTTCTCTACTTACATCGGCAACCGCGACCCCAAAGCCATCGACCACATTGCCATCCGCGGATTCCTCTCGCATCTCTATGACAAAGGCCTAAGCAAAACGTCGGTCGCCAGATCTCTAGCGGCCATCAGATCTCTCTATCGCTGGCTGGCGCAGGAAGGCATAGTCGAGCAAAATCCCGCCAAGCTAGTCTCTACCCCGCGCCTACCAAAAAAGCTTCCGCGCGTTCCGACGATCGAAGAGGTCAACTCTGTCCTCGACGGCAAAATGCCCGAAATAGCCTCGTTCCCCGAACGCGACCGCCTCCTCCTCGAACTCCTCTACGGATGCGGTATCCGCAACTCCGAACTGGTCGGTATCAACCTCGACGATATCCGCACCAGCAACGAAGCCATCCTCATCCGCGGCAAAGGCAAGAAGGAACGTTACGTCCCCTTCGGCGAATCCGCTCACGAAGCCCTCAGCGTCTACCTTCCGTGGCGTCAACAGCTCTTAGCCACAGTCAAGAAGTCGACGCCTGCGCTACTAATCAACCAGCGCGGAGGACGTCTCACCACGCGTAGTGTGGGCCGAATCGTCAAGCGCATAGCAGTCGCCAAAGGGCTCTCTCCCGACGTTCATCCGCACACGCTCCGTCACGCTTTCGGCACTCACATGTTAGAAGAAGGAGCCGATCTGCGCGCCATCCAGGAACTCTTAGGTCACGAGCGCTTAGCCACGACGCAGCGCTACACACAACTCTCCGTCAAGCACATGCTGGATGTCTACGACAAAACCCACCCGAGAGCGAAGTAACCAGTCCAACCCTGCGAATAACCTGTGAGACCCGGTGAACCCTGTGGTTGAAAAGGCTTTCTCGCCCCGGCAAATCACGATTACCCCAGTAACCTTCCCGCAGGCACCGAAGTTGTTCGACTATCAAAGAGGACTTCGTGTGACTTTAGAGGTAGAAGCCAAAGTTAACCATATGACCAAGCTAACCAAGGAACTGGCGCTGCTGCTCTCGCTCTTCCTCATAGCAGCCGCCCTGCAGTCCTTCGCCCAGTCGCTTCCGATGGCCCTCTGCTTCTACTTTCTTCCAACGATGTATTCCGCCTACTTCTTCGGACGCCGTCACGCCACACTCACGGCCTTCACCTGCGTTCTGCTCGTGATGCTGCTCGACTACTTCAACACGCTGCTTCCAAAGCACTACGTCGTAACCCTGCCGCAAGAGCGCCTCTTCAACTTCGCCATCTGGGCAGGAGTTCTCGCAGTCACGGGCTACGCGATGGGCACTCTCTACGAGCGCGCGCAAGGCATGACTAATGATCTCCGCAACAGCTTCTCCAGCCTGCTGCTTGTGTTGCAGCACGTGATCGTCAGCGAGAAGCGCACGGATAACGAAAGCCAGCGCGTCATCGACATTGCTATCAAGATCGCCGAAACCCTCGACCTAGGCCCCGACCGCATGGATCTGCTCCGCTCCGCAATTCTCCTCCGCGATCTCAGCGAGCTAGGCATCAGCAACGACACGCTTTACAAGGCCGCCGATGTAACTCACGACGAAGTCGTCGCCAGCTTTCGCAAAGCCCAACGAGAAGGGAAAAGCGATTCGCGCACCGAACTGGCGGGCAACGCGATTCGCCGCGTAGTTCCCATCATCGTCGCCGAGCAGATTCTTCAGGATCAAGGTGCCCGCGCCAGCAACATCCCCATCGAGGCCCACATCCTCGCCGTCGCCGACGCCTACCAGAAGATGACGAACAGTTCCTACGGCAAGCCGCTCTCTCCGCAGAAAGCGGAAGAAGAGATCATTTCAGGTGCAGGCGACAAGTATGATCGCGGCGTTGTCAACGCCTTCGTAAAAGCCTTCGGCGAGCGCGCCCGTGGCGCGAATGCTTAGAAGTTCTCAGTTCTTAGTCAAACAAAATCGGTTCTCCCTGAGAACTGAAAACTAGGAACTGAGAACTGGGTTCATGAATAGAACCAGGAAGCGCAGACGTAGATGCAGACCCGTAGTGTTCCTTAGTGTCCTTTGTGGTTGAGCCTTTTGCCGGACAGTTAATCAGAGCTAGTTCCGACGTTTCCTTCGCAACTCCTCCCACATCTGCGCGACCCCGGCCTTCACCTCGGCCATGAAGCGCTCATAGGTTGCTTCACTGGCTTCTGTCACCGGTGGAGGCGTCATCGGCTTCCCAATTGTCATCTCCAGCGGCCCGTACTTCGGCAGCTTCTTGTGCCGCGGCCAAACGTCATAGAACCCCTCAATCGCAATCGGCACGATCGGTGCCCGTGTGTGAATCGAGAGAATCGCTGCGCCCTTACGAAAGATTCTCAAATTCCCATCGTTTGTCCGCTCGCCTTCGGGATACAGAATCAGAACTCGCCCGTGCTCCAGCCCGAATGCTCCCGCACGCATAGCCGGCACAAGATTCGCGTCCGGATCCAGCACGACGACCCTAAGCTGCCTAGCCAGCCATCGCATAAACCCAGTACCAAATATCTCGCTCGTTCCCACCGCAAACGCCTCCCGAAAAATCTTCCATGGCAGCGATGCGCCAAGCAGTAGCGGGTCGATATAGCTCTGATGATTCGAGCAGAGCAAATACGGCCCCTTCTCAGGAAGGTTCTCGAGTCCGCTCACCTTGAACTCGAACCGGTCCTGCGCAACCATTGCGATCAACCGCGACAGTGCGAAGAAGAAAATCTCCGCCGGCAGATCCGGTTTGGCCAAGGAGAGTACATCCGGGTCCGTCATCGGCTCTTCGAAAATCGTTGACCACGCGGCAGATCGAGCTCTCGCGACACCCTGTCCGCGGCCCGCACTCTCCAGCACCACATCCACCAGATCGCGGACGGTATAGATTTCCGCGAGCTGCGCTTCAGGAACTTCGCCGCCGATTTGCTGCTCGAGTGCCGTCAAAAGCTCGACGCGCTGCATCGAATCCAGACCCAGATCGAGTTCCAAATTATGCCCCGGACGAATCGGCGCTAGCGAATTCCGGGCGGCTTCCTTCACCACCGCCAGCGCCCGCATCACGTCTTCTCGCGCCAGCCACCAGTGCTCTTCCTCCGTAAGCGGCTTCTGAACGCCGATCTCCGCCTGTGCACCTCCGCTCTTCTGCAATTGCTGAACGCGCTTCGCGATCTCGAACCGCTTCAGTTTGCGCGTAGTCGTCCGCGGCAAATCTTCCTGCCAGACGTCATACTTCCCCAGTCGCTTCGTCGACGCAATCTTGTGCGATAACGCCTCGACATCGAAGCGGATCGCCTCTTTCGCATTGACGATCTTCTTCTCCCGGAGCAACTCGAAGTTCGGCACGATGACGCCGTAGAGCCTCTCCGAGGTCGGATCGCCAGGCCGCTCTTCTAAAGCCATCACGCAGATCTCTTTCAACAGCGGCGACTGTAAGTAATGAGTCTCGATCTCCTCCGGATAAATATTCTTCCCATTCGCCAGCACAATCAGTTCCTTGCGCCGCCCCGTAATAAACAGGCTTCCGCCCGAATCGAAATATCCCAGATCACCCGTGTAGAGCCATCCGTCGCGCAAGACTTCCGTTGTCGCATCCGGACGATCCCAGTACCCCTTCATCACAATCGCCCCGCGGATCGCGATCTCGCCCACTGGAGGCTTGCTTTCTTCGATAAGCTCCTCATTCACAATTCGAGCTTCAACTCCAGGAAGCGGCGGTCCAACCGACCCAAACATGACCTTGCCCGGCCGATTCAGAAACGCTCCGCCGCTCGTCTCGGTAAGCCCGTAGGCATTCAGCACGTCGATCCCGAAGGAGTAGAAATCGCGCTGAATCGCCGGGTCGAATCGAGACCCGCCCGTCACCAGATAGCGCATCCGCGTTCCAAATGTCGCGTGAATCTTGCCAAACAAAACGCGTCCTGCATTGATCCCGACATTTCGTAGCCCACGATTCACCGCCATCAACGTCCGGATCACCCGCTCTGCAAACTTTCCCTTCTTCCTGATCTCCTTGAATATCTTCTCGTGAATCAGGTAGAAGAACTGCGGCACGACCGCAAAAGCGGTGATGTTGCGTTCCTGCAATGCCCGCAGGAGTTCGGTCGTATTCAGGGTCTCCAGATAAACAACGCGCGATCCGTTGAATAGCGGCAGAAAGAGATTCGCCATCTGCGCCAAGACGTGAAACATCGGCAGGATTCCGAGCAGCGCATCATCAGGCCCGATCGTGACCACTCCAAAGACCGAATTCGCTTCACCGATCAGATTGGCATGCGTTAGCATCACGCCCTTGGGATCGGCGGTCGTGCCTGATGTATAAAGCAGTGCCGCGAGGTCGTCCTCGCGCGGCACAACCGGCTCAAAGCCCGTGTTGCCTTCCCGGAAGATAGTTTCCAACTTACTCAAGAACTGAGCTCCGGTGCGTTCGCCCTTTTCCGTGGCGGGGGGCATCGTCCACTCGGACGACGCCGAGGTCATCACCAGCCCGATCTTTGTTCCCTCAACGGCTTCAGCCGAGACCGCAAAGTGCATCGCGTCACAGAAAAGCAGGGAAGCTTCGCTGTCGAGCAACAACTTCTTTACTTGGTCGGCATGAAACGCCGTATCCAATGGCACCGCAGTTCGTCCCGAAGCGATGATCCCCAAATAAGCCGCCACCCAACGCGGATGATTCGCCGCCAGAATCGCCACCCGCGCATCGGCCGACACACGGCCCGAAAGCCACTTCCCGACGCTCTCCGCCATGTGCGTTAGCTCGGCAAAGGTGACGCTCTCGACGGTCTCAGCCCGTTGAATTTCGAGAGCGATGTTGTTGGGGAATTTCCGAGCAGATTCAAGGAACCGTTGATAGAAAGTGGCCATGGAGTCGCAGGTGAATATACTAAAGAGACGCAATGAAAACTAGGAAACGCGGCCGCAATTACGCCAGGATAGCTGCCGAGCCAAGCTCCAACCATTCAGCATCTAATATGCTAGGCTCTTAGTACGTTTGGACGTGTGTCCATCCAAGGATTCCAAGTTTGATCAACACTTTACTAGGCAAGATTTTTGGCACCAAGAACGAGCGTGAAATCAAGCGGCTGGTGCCTCGTGTCGAGGCTATCAATGCGCTCGAGCCGGAGATGCAGAAGCTCTCCGATGACGAGTTGCGCGCCAAAACCGACGAATTTCGCAAGCACATTCAGAAGCACATGAGCCGATTTGGCGGTAACGGCGTCGAGCCACCGGTTGTCGACGCGTCCGCCAGCCCCGAAGGCGAAGACGATTTCGACCGCCTCAAGCGGGTCGAGAAAGAGCAGTACGACGCGCTCCAGCAAGTTCTCGACGAAATCCTCGAAGAAGCCTTCGCCGTTTGCCGCGAAGCCAGCCGTCGCGTACTGAACATGCGCCACTTTGACGTGCAGCTTATCGGCGGCATGGTTCTGCATGAAGGCAAGATCTCCGAGATGAAGACCGGCGAGGGCAAAACGCTCGTCGCCACATTGCCCGTTTATCTCAATGCCCTCAGCGGTCGCGGTGTCCATGTAGTCACCGTCAACGACTATCTCGCTAAGCGCGACTCCGAATGGATGGGCAAGCTCTACACCTTCCTCGGCCTCACCGTCGGAGTCATCATTCACGATCTTGATGACGAAGAGCGCCGCGCCGCCTATGCCGCCGACGTCACCTACGGCACCAACAACGAGTTCGGTTTCGACTACCTGCGCGACAACATGAAGTTCGACCTGCGCGATTGCGTGCAGCGCCCGCACAACTTCGCCATCGTCGACGAAGTCGATTCCATTCTCATCGACGAAGCTCGAACGCCACTCATCATCTCCGGCGCCAGCGAGGAGTCGACCGACAAGTACTACAAGGTGAATCGCATCATCCCCAGGCTCGATCAGGGCGAGGAGATCGATACCGGACCCGGCGAACCGAAGATTTACACCAAAGACTTTGTCGTCGATGAAAAACACCGGAGCATTACGGTCACCGACGATGGTTGGGAAAAGGTCGAGAAGCTTCTCAGCATCGGCAACATCGCCGACCCCGAAAACTGGGCGCTCAAGCATCACGTAGAAACTGCGATCAAAGCGCATGCGCTGTACCGCAGAGATGTGGAGTATGTGATCAAAGACGGCGAGGTCGTGATCGTCGACGAGTTTACCGGGCGTATGATGCCGGGACGCCGCTGGTCCGATGGTTTGCACCAGGCAATTGAAGCGAAGGAAAACGTCAAGATCGAGCGCGAGAATCAGACGCTCGCGACAATCACCTTTCAGAACTACTTCCGCATGTACAAGAAGCTCGCGGGAATGACCGGCACCGCAGAAACCGAAGCTCCCGAGTTCGAAAGTATTTACCGCCTTGAAGTTCTGGTCATCCCGACGAACCGACCTCTGCTGCGTATCGAAAATCCCGATATCGTCTATCGCACCGAAAAAGAGAAATACTTCGCTGCCGCCGACGAAATCCAGCGGCTTAACGAGAGCAATCAGCCAGTGCTTGTCGGTACAACCTCGATCGAGAAATCCGAGCGCCTGTCCGACCTGCTCAAGAAAAAAGGCATTCGCCACGTCGTGCTCAACGCCAAGTATCACGAGCGCGAGGCCGAGATCGTTGCGCAGGCCGGACGCAAGGGCATGGTTACCATCGCCACCAACATGGCCGGCCGCGGCACCGATATTTTGCTTGGCGGCAATCCTGAATTCATGGCCAAGCAGGAGTGCGTGAAAAAAGGCGTCGCGCAGCCGGTTCGAGCCGCGCAAGGCAAAATCGAAACTGGCGTCGACGATTCCAACCGCACAACCTGGTACTACGCGGGTAGCGAGTTCGAAGTCCCGACAGATGAGTGGAACGAAGTCTTCGCGCGCTACAAAGCCGAAACCGATCAGGAGCACAAAGACGTCATCGCCGCCGGCGGCCTCCACATCTTCGGCACCGAGCGCCACGAAGCCCGGCGCATCGATAACCAGCTTCGCGGACGCGCCGGCCGCCAGGGCGATCCCGGTTCCTCGCGTTTCTACCTCTCTCTCGAAGACGACCTTATGCGCATCTTCGCGAAAGAGTGGGTTTCGAATCTTCTGCAGCGCCTTGGCATGGAAGAAGGTGTTCCCATCGAGTCGCGTATGATAACGCGCCGCATCGAGGCCGCGCAGAAGGCCGTCGAAGCCCAGAACTTCGAGGCCCGCAAGCACCTTCTTGAATACGACGACGTCATGAACAAACAGCGCGAGGCCGTCTATGGCCTGCGCCGCCGCTTGCTCGAAGGGCTCGATCAGAAAGACCTGATCATTGAGGACTACGTCTCCGGCATTCTCGGCGACATGCTTGAGCAGTTCTGTCCGGCGAAAGCCCATGCCAACGACTGGGACCTGAAGGGCCTGAAGGACGCCATCTTCACGCGCTTCGGCGTCGACATCTACGCGGAAGGCATCAAGCCGGAGGCGCTCAATCGCGCCGAACTTGGCGATGCCATCTTCGGCAAGCTCAAAGAGCGCTACGACGCCAAAGAACAGCTCATCGGCCCCGACGCCATGCGCTACCACGAGCGGATGATCATGCTCAGCGTCATCGACGCGCAATGGAAAGATCATCTGCTCTCCATGGATCACCTCAAAGAGGGCATCGGCCTGCGCGGCTACGGCCAGCACGATCCGCTGGTTGAGTACAAGCGCGAGTCCTTCGACATGTTTGAGGACATGATGCGCCGCTTCCAGGAAGAGACAGTTCGCTATCTCTACCTGATGCAGATTCTCGAACGCCCGATGGAAGCTCCGTCGCGTCCGCAGAGCGCGATCCAGCCGGTTCCCGAAATTCCGAATGCCACGTCACCGTCGCTGATCACGGGAGGCCGAGGGGGAAACGGCGGTCCACCGAAGCACGTTTCCACCTCAATGGACGATCTGGAACAAGCCTTCCAGCGCAAGAAAAAACGCGAACTCGAGGAAGCGCGAATGGCGGGGGCAGGCGAGCGGCAGGTGCAGCAAGTTGTGCGCTCCGGCGACAAAGTGGGCCGCAACGATCCATGCCCATGCGGCAGCGGCAAGAAGTACAAGAAGTGCCACGGCGCCTGATCTTGATCTCGCAGAGAGCTGTTTTCCCTCTCTTTCTCCCACTTTGCACCAGATCGTGGGGCCGTTGGCTCCAATTTCACGCAGATTCCCGACTGTTTGGTGGGACTCCGGTCCACTTAGAACGGCTGAACTCCGTCAGAGGTGCCCCCGGCATAGTTTGTCAGGCAATGCTCCGGGTCTGTACCCCCTCCCCCCCTCCCCCCCTAAAACTTGTAATTTTTACACGGTTCATCGTGGGCAGCTTATGAGGTCTGCCTTTATGGGGTAGGGAGCTGACCGAAGCGCTTTTCCAACTTTGAGTTCAAGAGGACCTCTGTTTACCGTCGCCTCGGCGGGAACCGGGGCCGACGCGGAGTCTTTACCCCTCGAACTATAGGAAAATTCTTTGACTGAGGTGCGGCTAAGTCAAGGCCATTCGGAGTGGCTTGAGGAAATTCCAGTTCCGTTTCGGAATTTCGCTTGAGGTTCGTAAGCAAACTTCGGCTGTCGTCGAAAGGGAAGTGGAGAACGGAAATCAAGTCCAAGACGGCTTTGGGATGGCCTTCCTGCCAGAACAGTTGTTAGAGTTTAACGTGCCGGTTCCAATTCTCTGATTGGCAGCGCCGCGGATGTGCGCGGTTGGACGATGGAATACAATACCTCGGAAGATCTGAGGTGCCCATGGCCACCGAATTTTGCCAGAAGTGCAAGCAATCCCACCCCGGCCAACCCTGCGACTACGACGACAAAGGCGACTGCGCCGAAACCGCCGACCTGACCGATGTTGCGAAGGCAATCAACGAAGAGCAGAAAGAAAAGAAGTAGAGACTGATCCTCGTCCACGCTGCTGACGGCTGACGGCTGACAGCGGACCGCGAGTTGCTAAGCGAGTTTGCGGTGAGCGGTAAGCGATCAGCCGTCAGCCGCAGATTTCATCGCCGCCTGCCCCGCATCGGACTACAATTAAAAAAAAGACCGAGGAGGCTCATTATGATCGCTCTTCGTCTGGTTCGTCTCATCGAGTCCCACTCCGAAGAACTCACCGAAAGCCTGATTCACAAGCTGGAACGTTCTACGCGCGCAGCCGACCTGCAGCGCACACCTAAAGAAGAAATTCGCGAGCGCGCCCGCGAAGTCTATCGCAACCTGAGCGACTGGCTGCTCACCAAAACCGAGGACGACATCGAGCGCGTCTACACGCCGCTCGGCCGCCGCCGCGCCGAACAAGGGATCACCCTGAGCGCTCTCTGCTGGGCACTCATGATGACCGAAGAAAATCTTTGGGATTTCCTGGAGATGGAAGGCATGCGCGAAAAGCCTCTGGAGATATTGGGGGGCTTCGAACTTTTGCGCCTCATGGATTCCTTCTTCGACCAGGCAATTTACTTCGCCACGCTGGGCTACGAGCGCCATTGGCGCGCAAAGCACGCGCCCGAAACGCACATGGCCCACGTTGCGTGAACTGAAGTACTTGTCGAGCAGTGGTGTCTCCGCCAAGAATGGAAATTCATACTTCGCCGGAATCCGCCCCTATCAACACGGCGAACAAAAGACGCACTCTTGCGCAAACGCCTGTTCACAACAATAATCTTGAAGTGGCTCGATGAGTGGTGGCGCAATTTACCCATGCGCAAGGCGGAACGTTCTTCGATCATTCCGATCATCATCCTAGCTACCTGCACTCTATGCGCCGCAAAGCAAGTACGTTACTTCAAAGCGGAGCACGGCGTCGGTGCTACCTACCTCATGCTTGCGCCGGACGGTCATTACAAAGTGATCGACCGCGAGCATATGGGCATTTTTCTTACCGATGAGGGGCACTGGCAGCAGAGTGGAGATGTAGTTTCATTCGGCCCAACGAACCCGCGGAATCCCCCCTATCAGGCGAGGGAAGTTCGCTACAAAGGCCACGCCTTCTTGGCAATTACGTCTAGCGATGCTGCCGCTGGAATCGTCATCGACGCAGAAGACACGAAGAGGGACCTCGACACCGAACCAAAAAACCTGCCCGACCATGTCCTCTTCAAAATAACCGCCCGGACGTATAGCACCGAGACGAAGCAAACGTATCCGTTTCGCTACTTAGGAAACCAGGCTATTGAGAACAACTGCGAAAGCCTGAAATCTGCCTCGCAGCGACCCGAAGACAATCAACCCATCCCGAAGCAATTGAAGATTCCTAACGCCCCAAAGACGGCGAGGGAAGTGAGCTGTTTTGAGTCTCTGAACAAAAACTCCACGATGCACAACGTAGTCACCAAATGCGGAGTCCCGGACAAACATCTCGGGAGCGGGGTGTACATTTTCAGCTACTACATGAACGATTGTTCGGTCGTCTCGGTGAGCACACCCGATTTGCAACGATTAGTGATGAAGCACGTAAAAGACGGGAATACCACGACCATACTGAGCAATTGGTGATTGTTGTAAGATCCCAATTACACTCGGAATCCTGCAGTTGGATGCCTTCTCGCCGGCCATTAGCGGGCGCTACCCCCTCTTGTCCACCGCCCGAAACGTCATCTCCTCCGCCGCGCTGCGAGTCGCCCGCTTCCATGTAAAGAAGAGATCGGCATAGGTCTGCGTAATGTAATCCGCGCGCGTAATCCCCAGCGCCCGCGCGGTGCGATCAATCCAGCGCGACGGTCCTTCCAATTCTCCAAAGTTGCCAATCGGAGTTCGGTCGATCACCGCATGCCCGCTACCGTCGCTCCATTCCTCGCGATACTTCTCATACCGGAAAGTCGGCGCATATCCGAGCGCACGTAACACGGCATCCATCTGCTCGCCCTTCTCGACGCGCGTTTCGAGTTCCACTCGCACCTTGTGAGGGCCAGCCTTGCCCTTCGACTTGTGAGTTAGCACCCACGAGTTGCCGTACTTCCGCAGACGCAACAACTCTCCGCGCTTGCGCAGTTTTTGTCCCGGCAGATCGTAGAGGGAGTTCAATTCGTGAGTAGAGCGAGTGACCAGCCGGAATCCCGCGCGGCGAAGCGAACCGACCAGAGCCTTGTGATCGTGCACCCGAAACTTGATCTCGATTTCGTTTGGCATAGAAAATCCAAGGACGACGGACAAGGGACCAAGGTCGCAGGACCACGGACGGCTTTATTTCTTCTCCGCGTCCTCCGCGTCCTCTGCGGTTAAAGTTTCTTGATGGGTCGAAGGTGCTGCCGCCCGCTGAGCCCACTTCATATGCGGCAGTTCGCGTTCAACCTTCCGCCGCTTGGCGATCAACTCAGCCATGATTGAGACCGCAATCTCCTCCGGCGTCAGCGCTCCAATATCAAGTCCGATCGGAGCATGAACGCGCTCGAATAAATCAGCGGCCAGTCCCTCCGCCTGCAACTGCCTGAAAATTGTCGCGGTCTTTCGCTTCGACCCGATCATCCCAACGTACCGAGCCGGAGTCTGCACCGCCCACCGCAGCACTCGCATGTCATCCCGATGCCCGCGCGTGGCAATCACGATGTAAGAAGATTCGCCAGGCGTCAGTTGCGCCATCGCCGCGTCGAAATCCTCGGCCAGAACCTGCTGCGCCTCCGGAAAACGCTCACGGTTCGCATAAGCGTCGCGATCGTCCACAACCGTCACATCAAACCCAACCAAGCGCGCCATGCGATAGACGCTCGTCGCCACATGCCCGGCGCCAAAAATGAAGAGCTCCGCCAGTGGCAGAATCGGCTCAATAAATATCTCCAGCGTGCCGCCGCACACCAATCCGGTATCGTTTTTCGGATCTTTATTCAAATCGAAATTCAAGCTGCGCGGCCGCTCCGATTCCATTACCTCGCGTGCCGCCTGCCAGACCTCGGCCTCGACGCAACCGCCGCCAATCGTGCCGACGATTGACCCATCATCCCTGACCAGCATCTTCGCGGTCTTGAAGGAAGGAATCGATCCGCGCACATTGACGATCGTCGCGACAGCTCCGCGCCGACCGTCTTTGCGCAGGCGCACGATCTCTTCGTAGATGTCCACAGACATGATTGTCTTTTAGTCAATGACTAAGGTCAATCGGCGTAATTGCGGAGAACCGATAACTCAGTCAGGTCGCTTTCTGAGTTCTCTGGCCACCGCGCCTCCGAGACGAATGTAAAAGAACGGGACGAAGAAGATTAACGCGAAGCACAAGGGAACGATGATCCGGGTGTACCGTGGATAAAATTGACCTTTGCCGCTCCAGTAGAGGAATAACGGAGCAAAGCTGACGGAAACGCCGGTTAATGCTGTGACGATTGGGTAGATAGGCGAGCGCATTTTCGTCCATAGAGGACCGATCTCGACGGTGACCTTCATCGGTGCATTCTCCGCGTAAGGTGATGTGTACCTTTCTGGAATATGTTCTGTGCTAGTTTAATGGGTTCGATTACGAATACGAAACTATTGGAGCTTCCATGAAAGCCGTCCGCATTCATCAATTCGGTGGCCCTGATGTCCTCAACTACGAGTCCGTGCCCGACCCCACCCCGCGAAAAGATCAGGTTCTCATCCGCGTTCGCGCCTGCGCGCTCAATCATCTCGATCTCTGGGTACGCAACGGCCTTCCTGGCGTCAATCTGCCACATATTCTCGGCACTGACACTGCCGGGGAGATTGTTGAAGTCGGCGAGTACGTTACCGACCTCAAAGTCGGCCAGCGGGTGATCGTCGCGCCTATGAGCTTCTGCAACCATTGCCCCAAGTGCCTTGCCGGACTGCAAAATCAGTGCCGCCAGTTCACCGTTTTCGGCAATGCCGTTGACGGCGGAAACTGCGAACTCTTTGCCATTCCTGCTGTTAATGCTATTCCAATTCCTGATTCGCTCGGCTTTAATGAAGCTGCGAGCGTGCCACTGGTCTTTGTCACCGCATGGCACATGCTTACGGGGCTCGCGAAAATCCGCCCAGGGCAGACTGTCCTTATCCTCGGCGCCAACTCAGGGGTGGGCATCGCCGCGATTCAGATTGCCAAGATGTTCCACGCCCGCGTGCTCACCACCGCGGGCGATGAACGCAAAATGAAGCTTGCCCACGAATTGGGGGCCGACTACGTCATCGATCACTACCAGCAGAAGATTTCGCAAGAGGTTCGGGAAATCACGAACGGCGAGGGCGTCGACATCGTCGTCGAGCACGTAGGCCCCGCCACCTGGCCGGAGAGCATGCGCTCGCTTAAGCCCGGTGGCGTGCTTGTCACCTGCGGGGCCACGACCGGGCCCAAAGTCGAGCTCGAACTCCGCTTTCTGTTCTCGCGGCAACTCTCGATCCTCGGCTCCTATATGGGGACCATAAGCGAACTTAACGAAGTGCTTGGCCACGTCTTCGCCGGACGCCTCAAGCCCGTCATCGCCAAGACTTTTCCGCTCTCCGAGATTCGCGCCGCCCACGAATATCTCGAAAAGAGCCAGATGTTTGGTAAGGTCGTGCTGAATGTATAGAGGGAAATACCCCTTTTTTCCACAATTCCCATCAGGCGGAATCTCTGCCATAATTGATCGTGCACGCCACGCTGCACAATTTTTCCATCAAAATTAGGGTGAGGAAGCAATGTCGGCAAAGTACATCTTTGTGACGGGCGGAGTTGTGTCTTCTTTGGGCAAGGGACTAGCCGCGGCCTCGATTGGCTGCCTGCTGGAGAGTCGCGGCCTCCGCGTTAACATCATGAAGTTTGACCCCTACCTGAACGTCGACCCGGGGACGATGTCGCCGTTTCAGCATGGCGAGGTCTTTGTTACCGATGACGGCGCCGAAACCGACCTTGATCTTGGGCACTACGAGAGATTCACTCACTCTAAGCTTTCTCGCGACAACAATTGGACTACCGGTCGCCTTTACGAGCAGATTATCGCGAAGGAGCGGCGCGGCGACTATCTAGGCAAGACCGTCCAGGTTATCCCGCACGTCACGAACGAAATTAAGGCCGCGGCCAAGAAATGCGCGCAGGATGTCGACGTATTGCTGGTGGAAATTGGCGGGACGGTTGGCGATATAGAGTCGCTACCGTTTATTGAGGCCATTCGGCAGATGCGTCAGGAACTGGGGCGCGAGAGGACCTTGTTTGTTCACGTGACGCTGGTGCCTTTCATTGCTGCCGCGCAGGAACTGAAGACCAAGCCGACACAGCACTCGGTCAAGGAGTTGTTGAGCGTCGGAATTCAACCCGACATCCTCCTTTGCCGCACGGATCGCTTTCTCTCGAAGGACATCAAGTCGAAGATTGCCTTGTTCTGCAACGTCGAGGAAGAGGCCGTTATCACCGCCAAAGATGTGGCCTCCATTTATGAGGTGCCTATCGTCTTTGCTCATGAAGAGGTCGATACGCTGGTGATGAAGTACCTGCATCTTGAAGCCAAAGATCGCGACCTGACGAAGTGGCACGATCTGGTGCACCGGGTTTACAACCCGAAGGATGTGGTCAGGATCGGGATTGTGGGCAAGTATGTCGAGTATGAAGATTCGTACAAGTCGTTGAAAGAAGCGCTGGTGCATGGGGCGCTGGCGCACAATTTGAAGCTTGAAGTGAATTGGATTGAAGCCGAGGGCCTTGAAACCTCCGATCCAAATGACAAGAGCTACGAGGCCCAGCTTGAAGAATATGATGGATTGCTTGTGCCCGGAGGCTTTGGCAAGCGCGGCATTGAGGGAATGCTGAAGGCGATTCAGTACGCCCGCGAAAAGCATGTGCCGTATTTTGGGATCTGCCTGGGCATGCAGACGGCGTGTATTGAGTTCGCGCGGAATGTCTGCGGGTTAGCGGGTGCGAATTCCAGCGAATTCGATCCGGCGACGCCGCACCGCGTGATTTATAAATTGCGAGAGCTGCGCGGAGTGGAAGAACTCGGCGGCACGATGCGGTTGGGTGCATGGCCGTGCAAAATCGAGCCGAATACGCTCGCCCACAAGATCTATGGCCAGGATGAGATCAGCGAGCGCCACCGCCATCGTTACGAATTTAATCGGGAGTATGAAGAGACGATGGTGGCAGGCGGCCTTAAGATTTCTGGCTCCAGCCCGGATGGCACTTACGTCGAGGTCGTCGAGCTCCCCGAGCATCCGTATTTTATCGGATGCCAGTTCCACCCCGAATTCAAGTCGAAGCCGCTCGAACCGCATCCGCTGTTTAGGTCGTTTATCGGAGCATCGTATGCGCACAGCCAGACGCGCCGGGAGCATAGAGAAGCTGCAGAGGTAGAAATGTTCCTGCGGCCCGCGAAGATCGCAGGCCGATAGGGCTGATTTGATAATTTTGCAATCTGTAATTTGGTAATTTAAGGTCCGCTGGTTAACTGGACGTTTTTTTCCGAAGAGAGATTGGAAATTACCAAATTACCCGATTACAAAATTAGGAATTTGTTTTGTGTCTTCCTCTTTCCAAATCGATAATGTTCGCGTGGGTTCTGGCGACCTTTTTCTGATCGCGGGCCCTTGCGTGATCGAGAGCGAAGATCACGCCTTGCGCATGGCCGAGATCATCAAGGGCGTGACGCGCTCCCTCAATTTCCCCTTCATCTTCAAAGCGTCGTACGACAAGGCCAACCGTACCTCCATCCGCAGCTTTCGCGGGCCGGGCGTGAAGGATGGTCTACGTGTCCTGAAAAAAGTTAAGGACGAGGTGCACATTCCGGTGCTCACTGATGTGCACCAAGTTGCCGATGTGGCCGCGGTGGCTGAGGTCGTCGACGTGCTCCAGATCCCCGCGTTCCTTTGCCGCCAGACTGATTTGATCGCGGCCGCCGCGCTCAGCGGACGTCCCGTCAACATCAAGAAGGGCCAGTTCGTTTCGCCCTGGGACATGAAGCATGCCGTCGAAAAATGCCGCGAGGCCGGCAACAGTCAGGTGTTCGTCACCGAGCGTGGTTCGAGCTTCGGCTACAACAATCTTGTGGTCGACATGCGCTCGCTGGCTATCATGCGCAAGTTCGCGCCGGTAGTCTTCGACGCGACCCATTCCGTACAACTTCCGTCGGCCTCGCACGGAGACGACGACACTCCCGCGGTCAGCGGCGGGCAGCCGGAGTTCATCCCGGTTCTCTCGCGTGCGGCAGTGGCAGCCGGCGTTGACGGCGTCTTCATGGAAGTCCACGACAATCCCAAAGAAGCGAAGAGCGATGGCGCCAATGCCCTCGACACTCGCAACCTGCGCGCCGTGCTGAAAGAGCTGCAGGCCGTGCGCAAGGCGATCGAAGCGGCGCATGCAACACCCTAAAGACAATTGCAGATTGCAGATTTTTGACTGAAGATTTGAAAACCCTATGGATTACACAGGGCGTTTGGGTTTGAATCTGCAATCTGAAATCTAAAATCTGCAATCCCCAGAATCTGTTACCATCTCCGCCACATCTGATTGTCATTCCCTATGCACTGGTTCGCTTCCATTGGCGGCATGGTCCTGATCTACGCCATCCTGCTTGATGCCTTCGAGACAGTAGTGCTGCCCCGGCGCATCCAGCGCCACTTTCGCATCGCTGCCTGGTTTTACAAGGTCACCTGGCTGCGCTGGACGCGGATCTCGCTGCACATTAAAACGAATTCGCGGCGGGAAGGCTTTCTCGCCTACTTCGGACCACTGTCGCTGATTCAGCTCCTCGGCTTTTGGGCGTTCGGTCTCATCTTCGGCTTCTCCTGCGTGCAGTACGGACTTGGCGAACACTTCCAGCTCAGCGGCGAAAAGATCACGTTTGGCAAGCTGCTCTATCACAGCGGCGAGACTTTCTTTACGCTCGGCTACGGCGACATTGTGCCCACCAATGTTTGGGCGCGAGCGCTTGCCGTCATCGAAGCCGGCATGGGTTTCGCCTTCCTCGGTGTGGTGGTCGGCTACCTGCCTGTGATTTACAACTCGTTTGCCTCGCGCGAAGTCGAAATCTCCCTGCTCGACGCCCGAGCGGGTTCGCCGCCGACTCCCGCGGAATTCCTCGGACGTCTGGGTTGCTGTCCCGAGCAAACCGTGCTCGACGGCATTTTTCGCGATTGGGAGCGTTGGTGCGCCGACCTTCTCTCCAGCCATATCTCCTATCCGGCCCTGCTATTTTTTCGGTCGCAGCATAGCAATCAGTCTTGGCTCGGAGCGCTGACCACCATGCTCGACGTGACTTCGCTGATCATCATGGGCATCGACGGCATTCATCCCGAGCAGGCGAAGTTGACCTTTGCGATGGCGCGGCATGCGGCCGTCGACCTGGCGCAAACGGTTAGTGCGCAATATGATCCGCGCGCGCCGGAGAGATTGACGCAGGAAGATTTTGAAAACTTGAGAAAATACATGGCGCGCCGCGGCGTTTCTTTGTATGAAGGCGAAGATGCGTACGATCGGCTGCGCGAATTGCGGGAGCTTTACGAGCCTTATGTGCAGGCAATGAGTGTGCGTCTCCGCTTCACCCTGCCTCCATGGACTGTGGCGGAGCGCAAGAAAGACAATTGGCAGGCGAGTCCGTGGGACCAAGCGATTCAGGCGCAGGCATTGGCGCATCATCCCGGAAGGCCTGTGGATGACCACTTCTGAGTTGCGAAGCACGAGTCGCGAGTGGCGGGCGGCAGAACGACAGTTCCCGGCGTGTTGCTCGAGGGCTCGGACTCGAGACTCGCTAGCCGTTTCCCAATCATCTGAACTGCTCGTCTGCTAACATCTTTTCTTCATGATGAGTACTGGCGTGAAAGTCGTCCGTATCGAGGCCGAGGCGCTGCGCGCCCTTGCCGAACGTCTCGCCGGCCCGATGGCTGGCGACTTCGATCGCGCGGTCAATCTCATGTTCCACTGCCACGGACGCATCGTCGTTTCCGGTATGGGCAAGAGTGGATTGATCGCGCGCAAGATCGCAGCAACACTTAATTCCACAGGCTCGCCAGCGCTCTATCTGCACCCCGTCGAAGCGTTGCATGGCGATCTCGGGATGATTGTGCGCGGCGATGTTGCGCTCGTGCTCTCGGCGAGCGGGGAGACGGAAGAGATTTTGCAACTGCTGGTGACGATCAAGCGTCTGCAGGTGCCGATGATCAGTATGACCTGCGATGACTTCGCAAGGGGCGTTGTGGGCAAAAACGCCCGTCTCCCGCAGCTTTCAACTTTAGCCGTCGCCTCAGAGGTTGGTCTCGATTGCTCGATCTCGCAAGAGGCATGCTCGCTTGGCCTGGCGCCTACGGCTTCCACTACAACGATGCTTGCGCTCGGTGACGCTCTGGCTGTCGCGCTCTCCGAAAAGCGTGGGTTCAAGGAAGAGGATTTCGCGAGTCTGCATCCCGGCGGCAAGTTGGGCAAGCGGTTGGCGCGTGTCGAGTTGCTCATGCATACCGGGGATGCCGTCCCGCGCGTTGCACCGCAAACCAGAATGCCCGATGTAATCTACGAGATGTCGCGAAAAAAATTGGGCATCACTGCGGTCCTCGAAGGCAACCGGCTGCTCGGCGTCATCAGCGACGGCGACCTCCGCCGCTTGCTCGAACAACGGGGCAAGGACACGCTCGACCTGACCGCACAAGAATGTATGACACGCGCGCCAAAGACGATCGGCCCGCGCGAATTCGCCGCCACGGCTCTCGCCCGCATGGAAGAAATGAAGATAACCTCACTGATGGTCGTCGACGGTGACCGCGAATTGCGAGGGATTGTCCACCTTCACGATTTGTGGGGAACAGAGATGGTATAGCCGAAACCTCCTCATAACCAGGTCGACGAGCAACGGTTAAAGGACGCCCACAGACGGACGCGGAGTTTAGTGCATTCTCCGCGAGTTCCCGCAGCTGCCTTTTTGAGCAGGCTGACAGGCGTCGGCGCCTCCCTTGCCGTGCCGCGTGTCACATTGGGGCAACACTGAAGAGCATGATCGGGTGTGTGGCGAAACGCCGTGTTCTGGGCGTTTTTTGAATTTGCTGACCGTTCCGTTCGCGTGATCGGGCCTTGCCTTCGCTTAGTACAGGTACCGAAGTTACTTTTTAAGAATACCCATTGGGTTGACAATTTATGTCAGTGCGAGCCAACTCCGTTGAATCCCCCCGGAAATCAGCGGTTTCGCATGCTCCGCGTTCGCGGCTGACAGGAGAGATATGTCTCAGCGGCTGGGCGATCTTCTCGTAAAAGAGAAGGTCATTACAGCAGAGCAGTTGGAACAGGCGACTAAGCTTCAGAAGGAGACGCACGTCCGTTTGGCGTCGGCTCTGGTGAAGCTCGGATTCCTTTCCGACGAGGATGTGACGAATTTCCTCTCGCGCCAGTATGGCGTGCCCGCGATTAATCTCTCTTACTTCGAAATCGATCCCGCCGTCATCAAGCTGATTCCTTACGAGACCGCCAAGCGATACCAGATTCTTCCGCTGAGCCGTGTGGGCGCTTCGCTGACCATCGCCATGGTCGATCCGACGAACGTCTTCGCGATGGACGACATCAAGTTCATGACCGGCTTCAATATCGAGCCGGTAGTGGCGTCGGAGAGTTCGATTGTCGAGGGCATTGATAAGGCTTACGGCACGACGACTCCGGAAGAAAACCTCGAAGACGTCATGCAGTCGATGAACGACCTTGGCGAGGCGGGCGACATCGAGGTGCAGTCGGAAGCCGAGGAGGTCGCGCTCAAGGAGCTGGAGAAGGCGGCCGACGAAGCTCCGATCGTAAAGCTTGTGAACCTAGTCTTGACCGATGCGGTGAAGCGCGGGGCCAGCGATATTCACATGGAGCCGTACGAGAAAGAGTTTCGAGTTCGCTTCCGTATTGACGGTGTGCTGCAGGCGATCATGTCGCCTCCGCTGAAGTTGAAAGACGCGATCACGTCGCGCCTGAAGATCATGTCGAAGCTTGACATCAGCGAGAAGCGGCTGCCGCAGGACGGCCGCATCATGCTGAAGATGCAAATCGGCGGAAAGAGAAAGCAGCTCGATTTCCGCGTTTCGACCTTGCCGACGCTGTGGGGCGAGAAGATCGTGCTCCGCTTGCTCGACAAAGAGAATCTCCGGCTCGACATGACCAAGCTGGGTTTTGAAGAGGCGTCGCTCGCGAAATTCCAGAAGGCGATTCTCAAACCGTACGGCATGGTGCTGGTTACGGGGCCGACGGGATCGGGCAAGACGAACACACTCTATTCTTCGATTTCGCAGCTCAACCAGCCTGACACGAACATTATGACCGCGGAAGACCCGGTCGAGTTTCAGCTCGGTGGCGTGAATCAGGTGCAGATGAAAGAGCAAATCGGTTTAAACTTCGCGACCGCATTGCGCGCCTTCCTTCGGCAGGACCCGAACATCATTCTCGTCGGCGAGATTCGAGACTTTGAAACGGCAGAAATTGCGATTAAGGCCGCCCTCACAGGCCACTTGGTTCTCTCCACTCTGCACACGAATGGCGCTCCCGAAACGATCACGCGATTGATGAATATGGGAATCGAGCCCTTCCTCGTCGCCACGTCTGTACACCTGATTTGCGCGCAGCGCCTGGTGCGGCGCATCTGCAAGGACTGTGCCGAGCAGGTGGAAATGCCGCCGCAGGCGCTGATCGACGAAGGCTACACGCCGGAAGAATCGAAGACGGTAAAGATCATGAAGGGGAAGGGCTGCGCGACCTGCAACAAGACGGGTTACAAGGGCCGAACGGGTCTGTACGAAGTGATGGAAGTCGATGACGAAATCCGCGAGCTTGTGCTGGTGGGCGCATCGGCGGTGGAACTGAAGAAGAAGGCGATTGAGCGCGGCATGATCACGTTGCGACGCAGCGGATTGATTAAGGTCGCGCAGGGCTGGACAACTCTCGAAGAAGTGGCTCGCGAAACGATCCACTAGAAACGGCAAAAGGGAAAGAAGACTATGGCACTCACGTTAAGCGATTTGCTCCGCCGCATGCTGGAGATGGGAGGAAGCGACCTTCACATCACCACCAACTCGCCTCCACAGATTCGCGTCCACGGCCACCTAGTTCCGCTCGACCTGCCTCAACTGACGCCCGCCGAAACCAAGCAGATGGCGTACAGCGTGATGACGGACTCGCAGAAGCACCGCTTCGAAGAGAACCTCGAAATGGACTTTTCATTCGGGTTGAAAGGCCTGGCTCGCTTCCGTGCCAACGTCTTCAACCAGCGCGGTGCGACCGCGTGCGTCTTCCGTCTGATTCCGTTCGAGATCAAGTCATTCCATCAACTCGGATTGCCGCCGGTCGTCAGCAAGTTGTGCGACAAGCCGCGCGGGCTGGTTTTGGTGACAGGGCCGACGGGTTCGGGCAAGTCGACGACGCTCGCTGCCATGATCGACAAAATCAATACCGAGCGGCACGATCACATCCTCACCATCGAGGACCCGATCGAATTCGTGCACATGAACAAGAACTGCGTGGTGAACCAGCGCGAATTGCACTCGGACACGAAGAGCTTTACCGACGCGTTGCGCGCCGCGCTCCGTGAAGACCCGGACGTGGTGCTGATCGGCGAAATGCGAGACCTGGAGACGATCGAGTCGGCGCTGCGAATCGCCGAAACCGGCCACTTGACGTTCGGTACGCTGCACACGAACTCGGCATCGTCGACGATCAACCGTATCATCGACGTGTTCCCGGCGCACCAGCAGTCACAGATTCGCGCGCAGCTCTCGCTCGTGCTCGAAGGCATCATGTGCCAAACGCTCGTGCCGAAGGCGGACAACAAAGGCCGCGCGATGTGCATGGAGATTCTGGTGCCGAACGCAGCGGTGAGGAACCTGATCCGCGAAGACAAGATTCACCAGATTTATTCGGCAATGCAGTCGGGCCAGGAAAAATTCGGGATGCAGACGTTTAACCAGTCGCTGGCGACGGCGTACTTCCAGAAACAGATCACGCTGGAGACGGCGCTGTTGCGGTCGAGCAACCAGGATGAGCTGCAGGAGATGATCTCGCGGGGCGCGAGCCTGTTGAACCGTCCGACTGCACAGTCGACCCGCAGCGCAATGCCAATGAAGAAGTAGGGAAAAGCTGTAAGAGTTTAGGGATCACCAGGAGAAGCGGCCATGCCGGTATTTACATTTTCAGGGAAATCAGCTTCGGGCGAAAAAGTTCAGGGCGAGCGCGTAGCGCCTAGCAAAGACGGGCTTGCGGCACAACTTCGCAAGGAGCGGATCACTCCGGGCTCCATCCGCGAAAAGGGCAAGGAATTTTCGCTGCCGACCTTCAAAAAGAACAAGGTGAAAGTGAAGGACGTAGCCGTTTTCTTCCGGCAGTTCTCGGTCATGATCGACGCCGGCTTGCCGCTGGTGCAGTGCCTGGAAATTCTGGGCGCGAACCAGGAGAATCCGAATTTCCAGAAGACGCTGCTTGGCGTGCGCACGACGGTGGAGGGCGGTGCGACGCTGGCCAACGCGATGCGGCAGTATCCGACCGTGTTTGACGACCTGACCACGAACATGGTGGAGGCGGGCGAAACGGGCGGCATTTTGGACCTGATTCTGCAGCGGCTTGCCATCTATGTTGAAAAAGCGGTCAAACTGCGCTCCGCCGTCAAATCGGCCTTAATCTACCCGGTTGCGGTTGTCTCGTTCGCTATCTTGATCATCGCCGCCTTGCTGAAGTGGGTGGTGCCGATTTTCGCCAACCTCTTTGTTGGCCTCGGCGTTGCACTTCCGTTGCCCACGCGGGTGGTTATCGGGCTAAGCAGCTTTGTCGGCCACTTCTGGTGGTTCTTTATCGCGGGCGGGATTGGCTTGTACTTCGGCGTAAAGCAAATTCGAAAGCATCCGCGTGGCCGGTATCACTTTGACGCGATGCTGCTCAAGTTGCCCGTCATGGGCCTACTGATGCGCAAGATCGCAGTCGCGCGTTTTACCCGAACTCTTGGCACATTGATCACCTCGGGCGTTCCGATTCTCGAAGGCTTGGCGATTACGGCCCGCACCTCGGGCAATGCTGTGCTCGAAGAAGCGTTGATGAAGGTGCGCAAGGCGATCGAAGAAGGCCGCACGATTGTCGATCCACTGCGCGAATGCGGCGTTTTCCCGAACATGGTGACGCAGATGATCGGGGTCGGCGAAGCGACGGGCGCGATGGACGCGATGCTGCAGAAGATCGCGGATTTCTACGAAGACGAAGTCGATGCGGCGACCAAAGACATGCTCGCCATGCTGGAGCCGATCATCATCGCTCTCCTCGGCATCGGGGTCGGCGGCATCGTGATTTCGCTGTATATGCCGCTGTTCGCGATGATCGGAAAACTGGCAGGTTAGCTGCGAGCTCCGAGCCGCGAGCTACGAGCAAACAAAATCTATAAACGCTTCAAGCTCGTGGCTCATAGCTCGAAGGCGCTGAATCACAACTCGTATTCGCAACACTTAACTGGCGCTTGAACTGCCAGCGCGAAAAGACATTCTCATGCACTCCACAACCGACGACCGCAATTGGCTGACCTGGCTGGTCAAGGTGCGCATGCTGATTTTGATGGTCCTGCTCGTCATCGAGCTGGCCGTCATCCGGCTGACACCGAGCCCGGTGCCCGTCGTGCCCTTCCTGACCGGGATGGTGCTGTGGTTCGTGGTTTCGCTGTTTTTCCTGTTTCTACTTTCGGTGTGGAATGAGACGCGGCTGCAAGCGATGCTCCAGGTGGTGTCTGACATCGCGATGGTCACGCTGGTCGTGCAGCTTACGGGCGGGATCGAAAGTTCGCTCAACTTCCTTTATCCGCTGGTGATTGTGGTGGCGGCAATGCTCTTGCCGCGGGTATGGGCCTACCTGAGCGCGGCGTTGGCTTTCATTTTCTTTGCTGCGGTGCTGGAACTGGGCTACTACGGGGCCATTCCTTCTTATGTCACAACGCATCCGAAGCTCAAGGTGCTGCAGGTGACGATGCTGGTCAACCTGTTCGCGTACTTTGCCATCGCGTACCTGGCAGGCCTCCTGATGATGAAGTTGCGGCAGGCGGATGCGCAGCTCAAGAACGCGAGCGGAGCGCTCGAAAACCTGCAGGCGCTGCACGAGAATATCGTGCAGGCGATGAGCGGGGGCGTGATTACCACCGGGCCGGATGGGAGGATCACGCTCGTCAACCGCGCTGCGCAGCAGTTGCTGGAAATTTCCGACGAAGAATTGAATGGTCGGTCGGTCGGAGAGTTGTTTCAGGATCCGCTGCCGGGTTTCGGCGCGCGCGCTGGAGCGGAGGTGCGATACACGACCGCGAAGGGATTCCGCAAGACGTTTCGGGTGATGGTCTCGCCGCTGAACGACCGCGGGGATGCGGGCTTTGTTTATACGTTCGACGATCTTACCGAAGTGCGACGCCTGGAGCGGGAAGTGCGTATGCAGGACCGTTTGGCCGCAGTGGGACGATTGGCGGCCGCGATCGCGCATGAGATACGGAATCCGCTGACGTCGATTGCGGGATCGGTCAGTATGCTGTCTGAGGCTCCGGCGCTCAGTCCGGAGGAGAAGCACCTGCTCGGGATCGTGATCCGCGAGTCGGACCGGTTGAATAACATCATTACCGATTTTCTGGCGTATTCGCGCGGCAAACAGTACCGATTCGAGCGCGTCAATCTGGTGCCACTGCTGGAAGACACGTTGACTCTGATCGAGCACCGGCTGATCGCCGAGGACGCGAAAATCCGCGTTGAACGCAGCTTTCAGACCTCGGAGGCGTGGGCACTCGCCGATGGCGACAAGATCAAGCAGGTGTTCTGGAATTTTTCGGAGAACGCCGTCCGAGCGATGCAGAAGAAGGGCGGCAAACTGTCTGTCTCTTTGCTGGGTCGCGATTCGGATTGGGAGATGAGCTTCTCCGACACCGGCCCTGGAATTCATCCACAGCAGACGGAAAAAATCTTTGAGCCGTTCCAGTCGAACTTCGAAGGCGGGACAGGGCTTGGACTTGCGATTGTGTATCAGATTGTGCAGGCGCACGAGGGAAAAGTCTGGGCTCGTTCAGAGGTTGGGAAGGGAACGTCGTTCGTGCTGCGTTTGCGACGTATGGAAAACGCAGAAATAAGTCCGGTGCACGCGGTCGACGAGGCATTGAACGCCAGCCTGCCCCAGAAATCGTCGGAGGCGGCAGCGGGCGCCAACTCGGGAGGGATGAAGCGTGGGTAGCATTCTCGTCTGCGACGACGAGCGCTCGATCTGTGAACTGCTCGATATCGCTTTGCGGCGCGACGGTCATAAGGTCGAGACGGTCATGGGCGGCGATGCGGCGCGGCGCAAGATCGACAGCGCGCTATTCGACGTCATCGTGACCGACATCAAGATGCCGGGAGTGGGAGGAGTCGAGGTGCTGCGTCATGCGCACCAAGTGTCGCCGGAATCGGCCGTCATCCTGATGACGGCGGTGGACGACTACCAAGCCGCTGTCGAAGCAGTTAAGGCAGGCGGCGCGACCGACTACATTCGCAAGAGCACCGGGCTTGTCGATGAGGTCAAGTTGGCGATTGCGCGGTCTTTGACCAAAGTGTCGTTGAGCCGGCAGAATTTCGCGCTGCGGCGCGACGCGGCGGCGCGCAACTCGCTCGAAAATATCATTGGCATCAGTCCGGCAATCGAAAAACTGAAACAGACGATTCGCACGGTTGCGACCACCAGCAGCACAATTCTCATTTACGGCGAGAGTGGAACCGGTAAAGAACTGGTCGCGCGTGCAGTGCACACTTGTTCGCCACGCGACTCCGAGGCGTTCGTTTCAGTCAACTGCGGAGCGTTTCCCGAGACTCTGCTGGAGAGCGAACTGTTCGGCTACGTTAAAGGCGCTTTCACGGGCGCAAGCCAAAACCGGCGCGGGCTGTTCGAAGTCGCCGACCAGGGAACGATTTTTCTCGATGAGATCGGCGAGATGACCATGCCGATGCAGGTCAAGTTACTGCGCGTGCTGCAGGAGCGCACCGTGCGTCCGGTGGGCGGTACCGCCGAGATTGCGGTGGACGTGCGCGTGATCGCCGCCACCAACCGCGATCTGGACAAGCAGGTCAGCGAGGGGACATTCCGCGAAGATCTTTATTATCGGTTAAACGTCATTCCGATCCGAGTGCCGAGCCTGCGCGAGCGACGTGAAGATATTCCTCTGCTGGCGAATCACTTCCTGAAGAAATACGCGCCCGGGGCAGGCAAGAGCATTCACGCTCTGGCAGCAGCCTCTCTTGAGACTTTGAGCACCTACGACTGGCCGGGCAACGTGCGCCAACTCGAGAACACAATCGAGCGCGCGGTGGCTCTTGAGGCGAGCGGGGAACTGCATGTCGAGTTGCCCGTCGAGCGCCCGAAAGCGCGCGGCGTAGCGGCGGGAGCGGAGACGGCGTTTGCTATTCCGGCTGGATCGGTCTTGCCTGAAGGCCAGAACATGGAAAACTATGTAGCGCAGATTGAACGGTCGCTCTTGCAGTCGGCGCTCGGCCAGACGCACGGCGTGCAGGTGAAAGCGGCGGAACTGTTGGGTATCTCCTATCGCTCGTTCCGGCACTTGATGAAGAAGTACGCCCTCTAGACCCCATCCCCCAGTTCATGTCCCTTAGGCGGGAGGACTTTCCCGTTTTACGTGCCTGTCTGGTTTTCGTAACAAAACACCGAAATATTGTGCGGAACTCGCAACTACACGTTTAGAATCCTTTCCTAGTTCTTGCCATACCGTCGGATTGAACTCTTTATTGGGCCCTTTCACAAGCTAGTTCCCAACCTATCCCCCCAGGAGGGATCATGATCCGCAGACTGTTCATCCTCACTGCTCTCGCAATTGTGTCTCTCACCGGCAGCCTATGCTATGCGCAACGCCAACCTCTCATGACGCACCATGTTCGGGAAGCAACGCTCAACGGCCAGGCTGCGCTGGTTGGGCGGCTCCCCGTAACCCAAACCATATCTTTCGACATTGTTCTTCCACTTCGCGATCGCGCTGGCTTGCAGAGTTTTCTGCACCAGCAATATGACCCCGCCAGTCCGTTCTACCAGCAGTTCCTCACGCCAGAGGAAGTTACCGAGCGCTTTGGCCCAAGCCAGGAAGATTGGAACGCCCTGGTTGCATTTGCCGAAGCGAGCGGCTTTGAAATCATCGGCGGAAACCGCGACAGCAGGGATTTGTGGCTCACTGGCAGGGTGTCGAACATCGAGAACGCCTTCCATATAACCCTCGGTGTCTATCAGGACCGCAACGGGGATCGCACCTTTTACGCGCCCGACCGGGAACCCACAGTGGACTTGCCGTTCCAGCTCTGGCACATCACTGGACTGGACAACGCTTCCAGACCCCATCCGCTTTATGTCAAGAAGAGCGACTACGCGAAGGCTCTTGGAATCGATCCGAAGAGAGTGCATTCGAATGCCACCGGTTCCGGCCCCGGGGGATCGTTCCTGGGCAGCGACATGCGCAAGGCCTATTATCAGGGAACGGCCCTCACCGGTTCTGGCCAGAACATCGCCTTGTTTGAGCTTGCGGGCTCCGATTTGGCCGACCTGAGCACCTATTACACCAACGTTGGGCAGACCGAGCCCTACACCCCTACCATGGTTTCCACGGGCGGGTATGCCACGACGTGCCTCGATAGCGGCAGCAGCCCGTGCGACGATACCGAGCAAACCATCGACATGACCCAGGCAATGGGGATGGCTCCCGGCTCGACGATGCTCTACAACTACGTATGCGGCAACGTGAAAGCCAACGGAACCGGAAACGTCAGCGACACTGCCTGTATCAGCGCCATGGTTACGAGTACGGCTGCTCCCCTAAGCAAGCAAATCAGCTGTTCATGGGGCTGGACGCCGGCCGACGCAAGCACGCTCGATCCTTACTTCGAGCAGATGGCGTCCCAGGGGCAAAACTTCTTCGCCGCGTCTGGCGATAGTTCTACATGGTCTGCCTCGAATGAAGCCTGGCCGGCCGACGATGCCAATGTCGTCGCTGTCGGCGGGACAGATTTGACGACCTCCGGCGCGGGTGGCCCGTGGAGTGCGGAAACCGCGTGGGCCGATAGCGGCGGCGGCATCTCGCCGGATTCGATTCCTATCCCGTCCTGGCAGCAGATCTCGGGGGTGATTAACTCGTCCAACGGCGGCTCCACGACCTTGCGCAACGGTCCGGACGTTGCGGCCGAGGCGAACTTCGACTTCTACTACTGTGCGGACCAAAAAGCCTGCGCGACGGGACTCGGCGGTACCAGCTTTGCCGCGCCCATGTGGGCTGGCTATCTGGCGTTGGCGAATCAGCAGGCGGCGGCCAACGGTGAGTCGATCGGCTTCATTAACCCGGTCATCTACCCGCAAGCGGCTACTGGCGGAACGACCTATAGCAACCTTTTCCACGACATCACCAGCGGCACATCCGGCAGCTACTCGGCCGTCACTGGCTACGATCTCGTGACCGGCTGGGGCAGTCCGAAAACGACCGGCCCGATCAACCTGCTGGCTCCTGCCGGTGGGGGGAGCTTCACGCTCTCCACTTCGCCGAGCAGCGTGACAATCACCCAGGGAAGCAACGGGACCAGCACCATCACAGTGACCGACGTGGGCGGATTCTCGGGCAACGTTACTCTTGCTGCGTCCGGTCTGCCCAGCGGGGTGACGGCACAGTTCAGCCCGAATCCGACGGCCACTACCAGCACACTGACATTGACAGCAAGCTCTACCGCTACGACGGGAACCGCCACCGTGACCATTACCGGAACGTCCGGCAGCCTGCAGGCGACCACAACAATCGCTTTGACGGTCAACGCCTCCGGCACCGCCAACTTCACCATTAGCGCCTCGCCTTCTTCCGTGACGGTCGTGCAGGGAGGCAATGGCACCAGCACCATCACCATTACAAGCCAGAACAGTTTCAGTTCTGCCACCACGCTGACTGCGTCCGGCCTGCCAAGCGGTGTGACGGCTGGATTCAATCCCAATCCTGTGACGCCGTCGGCGAACGGCAGCGTGAATTCGACGCTGACGCTGACGGCCTCGGGCACGGCAACTACGGGCACGACAACGATCACAGTTACAGGAACATCCGGATCGCTGGTGCATTCGACGAACATCACTCTGACGGTGACCACTTCCGGCGGCGGACTGCAAGTAGCGGCATATAGCTCGACCTACAAGGCTCCGGCGTGCGGAAGCGTTGGTTCCGGCTGCGATTCGGGTCCATCGCTGCTGCTGGGGCGCGATACGCTCTCGGGCGGATCGGAGCCGAATCAGCCGAACACTATCAATAACTCTTGCGCCGACGGCACGTCGGGAACGTATCACTCGGATGAATCGAATGATCGGCTGATGATACAAACGACTGATGGCAGCAGTATGGCGCCGGGAAGAACTGTGACAGTGAGCGCGACGGTGTGGGCGTACAGCGGCTACACCTCCGATCATCTAGATCTTTACTATGCGGCGAATGCGAGCAGTCCGTCGTGGGTATTGATCGGAACGATCAACCCAACGAAGGCGGGGGCGCAAACGCTTTCGGCCAACTACACACTGCCGAGCGGCTCGAACCATGCGGTGCGTGCTCAGTTCCGCTATCAGGGCAGCGCGTCGTCCTGCACCACCGGTTCTTACAACGACCATGACGACCTCGTCTTTGCGGTGGGAGCGGGAACGCCCGGCATCACAGTTTCGGCGTCGCCGAGCACGGTCAGCGTGCAGCAGGGCTCGAACGCTAACAGCACGATCACGGTAATGAGTGTGAACGGCTTCAACTCGGCCACAACGCTCACAGCCTCCGGACTGCCGAGCGGCGTCACGGCGGCTTTCAATCCCAACCCCGTCACGCCTCCGGCAAACGGAACCGTGACCTCAACGCTAACCTTCACAGCGTCGAGCACCGCTACCACTGGTACTTCGACGGTGACCGTCACAGGGACTTCGGGTTCGACTACGGCGAATACGACGATTTCGCTGACCGTCATTCCGCCCGGAGGCCCGCAGACGGCCGTTTACAACTCCACACTCAAAGCCCCGGCGTGCTCGACCGTGGGATCGTCATGCGACTCAGGTGCCACCTTGCTGCTCGGGCGAGACACGCTCTCCGGCGGCAACGAACCGAATCAACCGAACACCATCAACAACTCCTGCGCCGACGGCACGTCGGGAACCTTCCACTCCGACGAGTCGAACGACCGGCTAGTAGTCGCATCGACTGGTGGAGGCGGGATGACGCAGGGCACGAGCGTCAAGGTCACAGCCACGGTCTGGGCATACAGTTCGTATACCTCGGACCACCTCGATCTGTACTATGCCGCCAATGCCAACAGTCCAACGTGGGTATTGATCGGAACGTTTACACCGTCGGGAAGCGGAGCACAAAGTATTTCGGCAACCTACACGCTACCTACGGGCAGTACGTTGCAGGCAGTGCGGGCGAACTTCCGTTACCAGGGAAGCGCATCCTCATGCAGCACAGGCTCCTACGATGACCATGATGATCTGATCTTCGCCGTGAACTGAGCGGCGACATCGACCCGTCGAAGACAAGGCCGGTCTCGTGAGGGACCGGCTTTTGCATCCGTGGCTTTCTGTGGCGCCGCCTGTGTGCGGCATTTTTTTCAGAAGCACATATTTGCGAGAGCTCGAATACTGACTGAAGTCCCGTCTTCGTCGCGAGTGCTGACGGGAGATGATCTGGTACTGGCACTCGTTGGCGGAAACTGCCAATCCGAGACCAGACGGATCCGCGCAGGACTTCGGTCTTGTCGAGAACCCGGTAGCCAGTAACTCCCCGTTTTCTGTGCAGGCTTTGTAGCTACTCGGTCTTTGCTGGGAATATGGACAGCCGCAAGAGAAAAGTGACAGCTGGTCATAAACAAAATCGTACGCGGCGAAAGTTACCTAGGTGTCCGTGCCCATGCGACAGCACTAAAGAGCGCAAAAAAACTGGCCGATTGCGCCTTTGGTGAAGTGCAAAATAACCAGCCGATGGGCAAGCCTCGCGTTATTTCTTCCGCTTGTGGCCTGGGCCCAGGAATATAGTTTCCGCGCCTTTGGTAATTCCGAGGGTCTCTCGAACCTCGCCGTGCGGCAAATCTATCAGGACCGAGTCGGCTTTCTATGGGTGAGCACGGAAGATGGTATTTTCCGCTACGACGGGGAACGCTTCGAGGGCTTCGGTTCGGGACAAGGGGTACCCTTAAATTCGGCGGCCGCATTTGGGGAGGCACCCGATGGCTCTCTTCTGGTCGGCGGCGATTTCGGTCTTTATCATCTGCGCGGTAATCGGTTTGAAAAACTCGACGCGCCTTTCAAAACGGTAAGTTGGGCGGAGGGCATTCAAGCGGATGGCAAAGGCCACACCTTTCTGGGGACTGAAGTTGGGTTGATGGAACTTGGCGATGGGCGAAACGGGTTCAAGATACAGCCGGTGCCGGGAAGCAATCTATCGTCAAAGCCTGGAGCTTTCGGGATATTTGTCGATGGGGATGTGCTTTGGTATGGCTGTGGCGAGGAATTGTGCCGAATCGATAACGACGGGCCGCGGGTGTTTGACAGCGCCGAAAGCGGCCTGCCGGAACGGGCAGTCATGGTCATCCGAAAGGATGGAGCCGGAACTCTGTGGGTGCGAGTTAGAAATCAAGGCGTGTTCGTCCGAGCCGCGGGCGAATACAAATTCCGAAGGCCGCGAACCGATGTTCCAGGAATTTCGATGGGGGTGCCCGGAATTGACAGTGCCGGGAGAGTTCTGTTGCCACTGGCCGATGGATTGCTGATTGGGGAGGGAGAGAGATGGCAGAAGATCGATCAGTCCATGGGCCTGCGCGGGGCGAGTTATGCGGCTTTCGAGGATCGTCAGCATTCGCTCTGGATCGGCCTCGCTGGCCGCGGCTTAGTGCAATGGCGCGGTTATCGTGAATGGGAGAGTTACTCGACGGCCAGCGGGCTGTCGAGTGATATCGTCTATGAGATTTTGCCGCAGCCGGGCGGCGCGATGTGGATGGGGACTGAGGGCGGCCTGGTGCGAGGCCGGCCGCATGCTTCTAGAATGGAGTGGGAGAAAGTCCAGAGTTTGACCGGCTTCCCGGTTCATGCCGTACGGCAAGAAGCAAACGGCGATATATGGGTTGGCACGGAAGCCCACGGGGTGGCTCGATTCAAACCGACGACTGGCACAGTCGAGTGGTTTGGCGAAAAACAAGGCCTCACGGGAAAGCTGGCCTATACTTTGCGCTTCGATCGGGTCGGACGGCTCTGGGCCGCGACAGAATCGGGCCTCTCCTTGGCGTTGCCTCCGTACAACCGGTTTCAACACATCGCCGAAGTTCCCGCTAGCCGGATATGGGCGATTGCCGAAGGTAGTGACGGAACGATCTGGGCGGGCGGCGCAAACGGATTGTTTGCCATGGCAAATGGCAAATGGATGAACTTCACGCGAGCCGATGGATTGAGCAACCAAGAGGTACTCGCGCTCGGGACGGATAGAGATGGGGCGATGTGGGTCGGATACCGATTCGGCGGAGGGATCGACCGCGTTCGTCTCGAGGGAAGTAGCCTCAAGGCAAAAAGGGGAGTGCAGCGCGCTGGCACGGATGGTCTCGTTTATTTCCTCGAATTCGATCGACTGCATCGGCTGTGGGTGGGAACCGAGCACGGTCTCGATATGTGGGACGGCTCTTTGTGGAGCCACTACAACACCGACGATGGCCTGGCCTGGGATGACTGCAACCTGAACGCCTTTGCAGAGGATGCCGAAGGGGTCCTCTGGATCGGCACAAGTGGCGGCATCTCCCGGTTTCAGCCCCTCCCCCGTGCGGCCGATCCTTCTCTCAGAGTTGTTTTCGCGAAGCTCGTCCTGGGGAGGAAGGATGTTACCGACCAAAACAATCTGGTTGCTGACATTCACTCGAACTCGCTCATCGCGAGGTTCACTGTGCCGAACAACTCGCGGCAAAACGGGTTGATCTTCCGGTATCGATTACTGGGCGCGAACCAGTCCTGGACGGAGACAGCGCAGCGCGAGCTTCAGTTTGCCGAACTTGCTCCAGGGAGCTACCGCTTGGAAGTCCAGACGCAGGACCGCAGCGGAGTCTGGAGCGGCGAGAGCGCCGGATTCGATTTCAGAGTTCTGACACCCTGGTATTCGAGCTGGTGGTTTCTCAGCTTTTGTGTTCTTACGCCCGTGAGCCTGACGGCGGGAGGAGTCCGCCTGCGCATGTTGCACGCGCAAAGGCGAGAGCGGGAGCTCGAACAATTGCGAATCGCGCACGAGGAGATCCGAAATCTCGCTTTTTTTGACCCGCTTACCAGCCTTCCAAACCGGCGTCTTTTGCTCGACCGGTTGCGACAGGTTCAGACAGGGAGCAAGCGCACGGCTCGGAAGGCCGCTTTGCTTTTTATTGATCTCGATGATTTCAAGACGCTCAACGACACCCTCGGGCATCACGTCGGCGACCTGCTTTTACAGGAAGTTGCACAACGTATTTCTCAACTGGCGCGCGAGTCGGATACCGTCGCCCGGCTCGGAGGAGACGAATTTGTCGTCTTGCTGCAAAACCTGAGTGAAACCGCGCAGGCTGCCGCGAATCAGGCAAAACACGTTGCAGAAAAGATTCTTGCCATGATGAATCAGCCCTACCTGCTATCGGGAAGAGAGTGCCGCAGCAGCTGCAGCATAGGAATTACAGTGTTTGGAGAAGCCGAGCACGGCACCAACGAAATACTGCAGCAAGCAGACATTGCAATGTATCAGGCCAAATCGGCGGGCCGGAATACAGTGCGCTTCTTCGCGCCCGCGCTACAAGCCGCGGTGAATGCTCGCGCCGCGATGGAGAAGGATCTCAGGCAAGCAATCGAGAAAGGCGCATTCACTCTTCACTATCAGCCGCAAGTGAATGGCGACGCCATGACGGGAGCGGAGGCGTTGCTGCGATGGGAGCATCCGCGGCGCGGCTATATTCCACCGAGCGAATTCATCGTTCTCGCCGAGGAAACAGGACTGATCTTGCCTCTCGGGGAGTGGGTGCTCGAAGCGGCATGCAAGCAAATTGCCGCATGGTCAAAAGACCCGCGCACGGCTCGCCTCACGCTCGCGGTCAACATCAGCGCAAAGCAGTTGCTCAGTCCGAGCTTCGCTCAAGACGTCCTGTCCGCTCTACAGCGCACTGGAGCAAATGCCGGGAATCTCGAACTGGAACTCACGGAGAGCATGTTCGTAGAAAATGTGGAGGAAGTGATCGGGCGCATGACCCAACTCAAAGCTCATGGGCTACGATTCTCGCTGGATGATTTCGGTACCGGCTACTCGTCTCTGGCTTACCTAAGACGTTTGCCGCTCGATCAGTTGAAGATCGATCAAGCATTTGTTCGCGACCTGCTTGAAGACCGGAGCAGCAGCGCGATTGCCCAGAGCATCATCGCCCTCAGCAACGCCATGGGCCTCTCTGTGATCGCAGAGGGTGTCGAGACGGAAGGGCAACGTGATTTTCTCGCCCGGCTTGGATGTCACACTTTCCAGGGATATTTTTTTGGCAGGCCTTTGCCTCTACACGAATTCGAGCAACTTTTGTCAGCAAAAGCGATGAGCGTTTCGGCGAGTCAGCGATGATCTACAGCTGGGACACGCGTTCACGGGCGATCTGACAATGGAGCCAAGGCTGGCAATGTGTTTGAACCCGAAGGAGCCACGGTTCGGATGCGTTCCGTTATACATGTCTCCGGAACGGACAGGATGAGGTTGGTCGGCCCTAGCAGACGATTTTCGAACTTTTCTGCGCGGAACAGGTTCTCCTTTTTCGGCGATTTGATCGGCGAATCAAGAAAACTAGCCCATGCATGGGCTCCTCATTCGTTCGACGGTTTCCGCTTTACTTTTTTTTGCGTACTATTCCCAAATCGTCCGGGGAACTAGAGGCACGTCGTTCTAGGGGAAAATGGACCTTCGATTTGCCCGATCCAAGCAGATTTCGCAAATTCTTATTCCTTAATGAGCCTACCTGGGAGAGTGCGCTTGGCGGATAGTACGACTCAATCGAATTTTGGGGATTCGAATTCTCAAGCTCCATCAAAGTGGGCTCAGCTCCGTTGATCGCGAGATAGAGCATGTTTTGATCCGGAGTGATGACTGAAACAGGCGATGCATCATCCGGGCCGACCACGTTGAATGCGACTATTCTGGGGTATTCGGGGATGCTTACGTCAAAAGCAAACTCAATGCCTGTTGATGAGCCCACATAAGTAAGTCCATTCTGATAGGCTGCCGAAACCGCCATTTCACTTCCCGAGTCCGTTCCAGGTGCTGGGAAGGCGTTAAGCAGGGGGAGCGATTGTTGCGCGAGTTGCACGGGTTGCGCAGGATTTGACACGTCAACGGTCACCAAGCCCATTCCGCTCGCAGCCAACACCGCAACCGTCCCTTGCGGTGAGGTATCGAGAACTGATCCGCCAACGCCCGCGGCATATTTCGAAAGCATCTCTGGAACCGCAGGATTTGATACATCAAAAATCAGCATGCCTTGAGGGCCTGCTGCAACGTACAGCAGATGTCCATCCAGCCTCATTGTCTGCGGCGCGGCCATAGGCACCGTAGCAATAATCTGTGGGGCGTTGGGATTCGAGACATCGAGCACCACCAAATGCCCGTTGCTAGAACCATCAAAAAGCGTTGTTCCCGACAATGCCAGCGCATTGGTTGGCACAGCTAAGTTTGCTATCTCTAATGGATTGGCGGGGTTTGAGATGTCCAAGACCCTCAGGCTATCCGCAAGACCAAGAAAGGCATTTGTTCCTGAAACCTGGATTGCGTGGCCGGGGTCGGCGTCGTAGATAAGGCTTCCTATCAAGTTTGGTGTTCCGCTGCTGAGATCAAAACTTGCGATCCCTCCGCTCCCGTCGGGCCGATTCCCAGCTTGAAAGAGCGTCGTCTGCTGAATGGTCTGATCGTAGATGGGGTCTAGAAATCCCGTGGAATTGATGGTCGATGGACCACCACGATTCGCAACGTTATAGATCGCAAATCCTCCGGTCCCGTCCGTGGAATAGAATCGGTTTTCCGGAGCCCACGTCGCATTCGACGAGTTGAAAATATCCCAGGAAGGAAGGTCGGCGACATTTGCGGTCACGACAGGATTTGCCGGGTCGGTAACATCAATCACGACGTAATTCGCGGCGGTGATGTTGACGCCAGATGTGCCGGTGGCTAAAGCCAGGTTGTCCTGTACGCCCCAAACGTATTCGACTGGCAGCGTCGCCACGTGTTGGGGTGAAACCTGAGAGATGTCGAAGGCCTCCTGATCCGCGAACAGGGATTGATTTGCCACCTGAATTTCGAAACCGCCATTGCTCCCAACGCTCGCCACCAACGTGGGGGGCGACTGCGAGATGTCATACGCGGCAACCGTGAATTTGGAACTTGAACCGATCGCATTCAGCCAAGAAACGTAGACGATCTTGCCTGTTCCCGAAATGCTATACACGAACGCCGGTTGGTTGTCGGGAGGCGTCGGGAGTTCATAGTGCGTGTGTACTACGCTTCCGCTGCTCACGTCGTACAAGTCCACTGGAATTTCGGTGGTTACTGAAAATGTCGGTAACCCATAAACAATACCGTTATTAACCGTCTGATGAAATGGTGTGGGGTATGTGAAGATGCTATTGATTGACGGGACCGGGCCCTGCAAGCCATAAATATCAATGCGATCCGTTGTCAGCTCTATCAAATTACCAGCGTAAACAAACATCTCTTGAACGGGATTATCGCGTGCCGACTCGATCGCATCCAGCCAAACGGGTTCGTCGGGATTCGTAACGTCATACACATTGATGGCCGCATAGTCCGGGGACTGTTGAAACGGCGCACCAAGAGAGAGGGCGTAGGCGCGGTTCCCATTCACCGCGACAGCCTCAGCAAATGAGCCCTCCGTTTGTGTCGGGCCAGTATTGTTGTAGTCGATATAATCATTGACACGATTAACCATTCCGGGGAAAGCGCCAGTTACTGCTAACGGAGTTTGTTCGGTCTGTTTTCCAACTATCGAGGAGATCAGACTTGGCCCGGCTTGAGAGGATAATGAAGGCGCAGTATAAAGCCCGCCTGAACTGATCGTTCCGCCGCCGGAGAGCACGGACCACTTCGCGGTCTGTACGGAACCCCCTTCCATTGCGTCGAGTTGAAGTTCCTCGCCTAGAGGAACCACGGCGGCAGAAGGTGTAACTCGAAAGGGAAGTATGCGCAAGAGAACAGAATTACACGAGGGTGTGTCTTGGACGCAACCGGTCACGTTGGCGTAGCTTTCCGATTTAACGGTCGGTGCCTGAAATAGTCCCGAAGAGCTGATTGAACCGTTGTCCGTTGTCCATACCAGTTGATTAGGAGAGCTCGCTCCGAGCAGTCTCCAATTGATCTGCATCGACTCTCCCGAAGAAAGGTCCTTCGTCGGAGCGTTGATGAGCAGATTAGGTAAACGGGTGAACTGGACGCTATTGCTGTTGTAGGAAGTCCCTTGAGATGGCGTTAATGTCACATATACTGGTCCGCTTACTGTTCCAGAAGGCACTACCGCGGTAATCTCGGAAAGCGAGGCCGCCTGAAATGCGGCCGTGAGGCTAGTGCCATTGGGGCCTGAAAACACGACCTGAGTGGGAGCGCTGAGATTTTCCCCATACAAAGAAACTTGTTCCCAGGCAATGGCTCCATTTGGGCTGATTGAAGTTAATGTACCCACCGAATATATCGTCGCAGCTGAACTGCCGGACTTGGTCGAGTCTTGGACACTGGTCGCGGTAATGTTGACTGTGCTCGGGCTAGGAGGCACTTGCGGCGCCGTATATTGGCCGGCAACGATGGTTCCGTTAACGGCGTCGCCCCCCGCGATATTGTTCACCGCCCAGTTGACGGTGGGATCGAAGGATCCAGTGCCGGTGACCTTCGCTGTGAATAGCTCGCTGCCTCCGACCGGAACCTGAGCAGAATTAGGAGCCACACTTACCGAGGTTACAGTTGAGACAGGGGGAGAGACGCCTACGATAGAACTGCTGCCACAGCCCGCCAAAAGTAGGGTTGCAAGAAGATAGGCTATTTGCCAATCGTTCCGTAATACGCCCTTCTTATAATGGACCATTTGAGCGCCGCTCAATGAACTATTATTTCTCGTAGGTCAGGATGGTCTTAAGGTCAGGACGATCAGGACTCCAGAGTGCTTCGACAAGGGTGTGACCATCTCCGACGATTGTCATTGAACCCTGGTTGATAACCACTCCGTTCAGCTTTCTCACCACAAGAAGTTCGCTACGATCCTGAATTCTGATGGCAATCGTGCTCCCTGCGGGTACGCTATGACCGCGCCATAAAGTATCGGCACCATCTACTTCAACTTCGGCGTATTGTCCGACCTCTGGGAAACCGTAATACAAGCTCCTGCCGTGCGGGGTCAGCACTAATAATTGAGGCCTATTTCTTAAGTGATTCAAATCTTTCCAGGATCCTGCGAAGCCTTTGGTGCCAGTCAAGCGTTCATACAACACTTCCTTGGTTTGTTCTGACCCGCTGGGCTGCGGAGCCGTCATCTTGATCGATAACATTCGTTGATCAGCTGAAACTTCCCAATGGGCCGTATTTAGTAAAACCCCGTCTCTTCTTGCAATAGAATCAAATGCGAAAGCACTCGCTTGAGTACAAGAAATCGTCTTGCCCGATGACAAGTGATGCTCGCGACCGTCACATCGAAATCGATCCTTATAAGCACCATAGTCAAATGTGTATTCCTCGCCTTCACCTACCGTAACCTGAAAATTGGATCCAGGAATCTGGCTCTTGGAAGGAACAAGCCGCCAGGTACCATTCCAATCGGCGGGGACCACGGTACATCCCAGAGAAATTATGAGCGAACAAATCGGAAATAAGACAATCCGTCTCCATCGCAACTTGTCATTTACGGTTCTCGTGGATCCGCCCATCCGGCTGAGCCCTCGAAATCTAAGCAACGCGCCCCTCATACGTGGTGTCAACGAATCGCGATCTGGTGAGTTGTCGTTGCCCATATGATACCGCAGCCGATAAATAACAACGACACGACGGTGCTCCTAATCAATTCAGATCCATCATTGCGAGAATGCCTCAACGCTGAATAAAGGATACAAAGTGGAATAGCTTCAAATCCGAGCGGAAATCCAGAACCTACGAATGAAGAAGCGAACACGTTATTTGGCGGGAATATGACTAATGTTACAGAGGTAAGAATGCCGTAAGATGCGATTACGAGTGCAGATTTCCACATCCATTGAGGACATGTTCTGATCTGTGTCATAAGTCCAACACCTTTTCTTTTGAATGCGAACGATGATCCGCTGACGACGATAACTGCAGCACCCAGTATCTCGTGATATTTGTCATAAAGTGCAATACCTCCGCATAACACACCTAAGTGGATCGCAATTGTGGCCCACAAGAGTAGTACCTCAGTTGCAATCAAACCTTGTATGTATATGCGCCCAGCCCGAGCAATCATTGGTTACCTCGACTACAATCGCCCAACACCATCTTTCCACGCAATTCCATTGTTAAAATTAACTAAGTACCCGAATCGTACTTTAAATGTACTCGTCTTCAATGGTTTACGCCGGACCATGTTCCGGCCTCGTCATCAAAGTACGCATCCCCCATCTTCACTGTTCCGGGCTCATAACAATTGCACCCTCCCTGCTCAACAGTTTGACCCCACGTGTACGACCCTCCCCAGCCACCAAAGCCGCCTCCGAACATTAAGGCGTCGGGGCCACCACCGCGTGGTCTGCCATAACACGCGCCAACCCCGACAAAGCCGCACCCTGTTCCACTCCATCCCCTGAGATATCCTTCCGGATCATTAGAGATGCCCACGACGCCAGCCGCTCCTTCTCCATTGCCGACACCTCCACCCACAATCAGATTTCCGGTACTTGGGACGTAGGCCATAAAACCACTCAATGGCTCATAGGTTCCTGCAACCTGAAAGAAGATTCTGGTCTTCACCTCTTCATGCAAGTCCGGCGTGTAGTTCCAAGAACGTCCACGAACAAGATTTCCCAAGCCGTGCCACAGACGATGAAAGAATCCGGTGCCGCTCGAATGAGTATTTGACGGTCCCGCCTGGGCTACGCTGGTAACATACGCTTGGTATGCTGCCCTATCTCCCATAGAATGCAGATCTTGATAAGGGGCGGCTCCATTTGGATTATTCTCATTCGACATGCCGGGACCACAATGCCCCCATCCGACGAGGCAGCGCTCCACATGACCGAGAGGATCGATTCGGTTTAGAGGATTATTACCGACGTAGGCATACAGATTCAGAGACTGAGGATTCGGCAGCTCTGCATAAGGAATGGCCGTCGGGCCGGCACTCCAATCAGGGATCATAAATCGGCCCATCGCACTCGCATAATAGCGCGCGCCAAAGCTGTCGAGATTGGATTCGGAATCCCGTTCCTTCCCAGTAAATTTATACCGGTTGGGATCCGATCCGCTGTTGTAGGCTACACCCCCATATGGGTAAAAGTCCGTTTGCCGAGTGACGTTTCCATTGCTGTCTACGATGACATTGGCTGAACCAAGGTGATCCGAAAAATAATAGAAGATGGCACCGGAGCCTACATCGCGGCGTGCGATTCGTCGTCCGTTAAAATATATATATTCTTCCTTCATATTGCCGCTTCGGTCGCTCTCACTAAGCACGGCGCCGCCTACTCCCCTCCAGTACAACGTTCCACCGGTGGCACCGCTGGTGCACGGGTTGGCATTGCACTTTTGGGAGCGGTTCCCATCCCCATCGTAGTAATACGTGTATGCCAATTGGCCGTTGCTGCTTCCGATTGCCGGGGGAGATTGAAGCTCGCCCTCTGCGTCATAAACGTACGAATGAACCTCCGCCGCGCAGGCACCCATGTCCAGGACGTTTCCTGCCAAATCGTAGCAGTATCCCGTGATCTGATTGTTTGAGCCGACCGGAATGCCTTGACTCTCCGTGTTGCAATGGGGCATAGATTGCACGCCGGAGATGTTGGTCAGATTTCCCCAAGGGTCGATGCTGTATGTTTCTCCCCAGCAATTCGCTCCCGTTGAAGAGGTGGTATTTGCCTGTTGAATTCTGTTTAGCGGATCATACGCAAAAGTAACGCTCGCCGTCGCATCCGTTCTAACACCATTCGCAATCGAAGCCACGTTCCCGTTATCGTGGCCGATAACATATCCATAGCTCAAACTGAAAATGGTCTGCGAGGGACTAGCTGCGGATAGTACCGCAGGTTCCAGACGCTTGTTGTATTGGTTCGAGGTCACGATACCGGTAAAGCCGCTCTTGTATCCATTGACTAGACCCACAACCGCACCACCGGGCGTGTAAGTCGCTGGGCTACCGGAATAGCCAACGTAATTGTTGTTATTGGAATCGCTGATCTGCGTTGTACGCCCTGCACCACCAACCGTATAGGTCACAGTGTTGTTGCTTGGATAATGAATCGAATTAACAGATCCATCCAAATTGTAGACGTACGTTGGATTGTAGCCTTTCGTGACGCTGGAACTGCTGCTGGTCGTCTGGGTTTGAATTTCCGCTGTAATTCTTCCCATCTTGTCTGCGCCCATGAGGTCACACCCGATCCATCGCACATTGAGGTCCTAGTGCCCACAGGAAAGCTGTCTGAAACACCCGGCGGACAACCCGATGTCGTCCCGTCGTAGTTGTAAACCACAGGTATCCCTAACGCTGAATATGTCTTCCCTGTAAGTCTGTTTAGGGCGTCGTAGCCGTATGAGGTTGTAACCGTCGATTGTCCGTTTGGGCAATTCTGTCTATTGCTTAGACAATTCGGGGCGGGCGCCACTCTGCTGGTCACATTGCCATTTGGGTCATAGCTGTAATTTAGAGTTCCCGTTTCCGGATTGGCGCTCTGCGTCAGATGAGACAGGGAATCGTACTGAAAACCCCGCACTCGTGCGCCTCCAAGGCTTGGGTTGCCGATTTGGTTGACGCTATTGAGATTGCCCAACGCGTCGTAGGAATAGTCGGTTTCAAAATTGTAGCCGATTTGGTTTGGCGCTTCCCAAACGCCCGTCATCCGTCCTAATCCGTCCACGCAAGACTTGCGTTGATTTAGTGCTTCGTCGGTCACGGTAGTGCAATTGCCAGAGTACGCCATTGCGATGACCGAGTTGTCAGGCTCAAGCACTTGTGTTGTTCTACCAAGTCCATCATAGGAATAAGTCGTCGTACCATCAGTAGGAAGAGCGCCGCTCCGATGCGGGTTAGAGCGAGAAAATACCTGACCTGAGCCACCGTATACCGTATCCACGTAGTCAGGGGTCTCTGGGTCGGTAGTTATCTGTGACTGCGTAACGTGTCCCATGCCGTCCAGAATGTTCGTGGAGCTCATTGATACCGAAGCCGAAATGAGTTTTGTTTGGGTAACGCTCGGGATCGCGTCGTTATATCCAATCGTAGTTTGACCGCCGTCGGGATAAATTGCCTTGGTCAGCCGATCCAAGGAATCGTTGTACTGGTAGTTTGCGGTCTGCCCATTTTGGGCAGTTTCGGCGAGAAGAACTCCCTTTGTATAGTCGTAGCAATAGGAGACCTGATGAATCACCCCATTTGTTGATGGAAATGTTACCTGCGTCAAATAGGCGTCGCTTGGGCTCGAAGGCGGCGCCGCGCCTCCACAACTCGTATAACTATCTGCGTAAGAAAACGTGGTTGTGTGCTGTGATGGGGTGCCTCCAGATGCGTTGCCGTTCGCGTCGACCATCGTGAGAGGCTGGCCATTTCCGTCGTACGTGTAGGTTGTAGTCGAATCGCCTTGAGGGCACGCTTGCCCGTTCGCTAAAGAGAAACACCGCTTTGTTTGGGTTGTCAGATTGCCACGATTCGGGTTGCCACTTTGGTCGTACCACGAATCGGTCTCGGCAAACGGATTGCTCGACCCGTCATATGTGATTAAGCTCGCTGGAAGATCCACGATATGGGTCGAAAACGCTGCATAAGTGGTCTTGCTTTTTCGCAGTAGTTGGCCGGCTTGGGTTCCACTTGGAACGTTGGCACATGGTGCTGGGCTCGGAGTACCGGTTCCGAGCCCGTACTCATCCTTCTCGATGAGCTCTTCGTTTGAGTCGTAGCAATAGACAGTCAGCGTAGATTGCCCATTGTCGAGTGTTGTTTGCTCACTTTGCAAAAGACGTACATTCTTCCAGCTCTTAGTGACCGTCTTCAGCAAGGATTGCTGCTGGGCATCATTGTAGTACTTGATTGTTTGCTCGACAGGAACTTGGGAAGTGTCATTACAAGAGACGCAGTTTGGAACGTAAGCTATCTGGAGAGGTGTGTACGTGTAAACGGTCGCGAAGCTAGTATTAGCTTTGATGTCCGTCGTAATTACAGTCGTCGTCTTTGTTGTCCACCCACCACTATTTCCGTTCGGCCAGGTCGTGGAGTATTCAAAGTGCTGGTGGAGAGGTTCAGTGCTTCCATCGAAGCTGACCCACCGATCAGTAATTGCTGGAAAATCGTATCGGCAGCTCCAGATGTAATTGTTATATTGATCCGAATAGACCCATGATCCGGCCTCCGCTTGGGAGTTCAAACCCCAAACATAGCGGACGTGGCCGCCAGAGGGATAGTCGATTTCCCGTAACATGCCGTAAGGGTCGTCGCCGTTCTTGTTGTCGTACCAAAACGTAAATGACCGAGTGTTTGGAAGCACAATGCTAGAAATGACATTCGAGGTTCCGTACATGGACGTCGGACACGATTCGTTTCCTCCGGGAAGATTTAGCATGTTGTCGGTAAACGTGCCGGAGGTCGGCGTCCAGTACACTTCATACGAGGCACCTAGACCGCCAATTGTGACCGTATCAGGATTTCCGCCCATCCCGGTCGTGCTAAGAACTGTACGTCCGAGCGTGTCGTTATAGCTGACGCTCGGATTGCTGTTTGTAATCGTAATCGCGTTACCATTGCGGTCGATGACGCTGGTCGCGAGAAGCGTTTGTTGACTACTGTAGTCTCCCGTAGGAATGTTGTAAATCGTTCCATTTGCGTCGGCAATGGTCACGCCAGAAATAATGCCACTGCCCCATTGCGGAACGGAAGTCGTCGCAAGTATCGACCCCTCACCTCCAGTGGTTACCTCGCCATCCCCCGTGAGACCATCGCTGCAATTTTCTCCGTCACCGCCAACTTTGTTTGGGGAGACTGATAGGGCGAGGTTGTGGCGGTCCCCATTCGCATCCTGAAATACATAATTCGTAGAGCCGTGACAGGTGTATGTACCGTCGTTGAAATTCGGTATCGTCCATGAGCCGACTGCCAAACTCATTACCGGGTAACTAAAGCTCCAGCCGCCTAGCGAGTTAATGGTTTGGGGAATTGAGTGGTAGCCGGGCCCTCCTTTCCCATTCGAGGGTTGCCCTATATAAAATGCCCCGTTCGTGTCATACGTAAAGGAGAATGGCAAGGTGAGCTGACGTCCCTGCGGGATGCGAGTATTGATGCGAATACTCGAGGCGCCATTAGCCGGGTTGACAGTTTCCACGAGCGACCCGAGATAGTCGTGATCTCCAGCGGCTGGCGTAGACGTGGTATTACCCACATTCGGAATCTGTGCAAAGGCGGGAATTGTTAGCAGGAGAGTTACCAGAAAACAACATACGCCGAAACCAGTGAGTCGTCTTGAGGGACCAGGGGCGCCGAATCGAGATGAGAGAAAAATGGGAGAATGGTCAAGAGAGACGTCAACGTGTGAACGAGCCACTGGCTCCTCCGGATGTTGAAATGTCCCCCTCGAACTTTGCGTGGGAATTTAGTTCAACACTGCTTGTGAGTCAAGTTAATTTTAAGACAACCGCAGTTTCTTGGGTGCACTGCCAGGCAACAGCTTAAAGCTGTCCTTTTTTCTTAGCTCGCCACTCGAATAGTCGCAGTGCTTCTTCATCCGAGACGTGGTATCCCGCATATTCAAGTGCCTGCTTCATCTCTTTCGGTGTTAGCTTCTTGGTTTGGTGGGCCCGAATTGTTCGAATCAACTCTAACCGCTCGACATTGGCTCTGCCCTTTTCCTGATACAAAGGAATCGCTTTTCGGTCTTTGAGCATTTTCGCTATCCATTCGAGAGTCGCGCCCGAAGCCCACAATATCTGGTCGATACTCAAATCGTCAGTAGTCCCAAACTTATGAAGCGCTATATCAGAGAATATGTCTTGTAGGAACATTAGTCCGAAGGCCGCCGCCATAGGGAATGCCTTCTGGAGTTCGGGCGAATTGATCGCACCTAGGATTAGGTCGTAATTTTCGAAAATGCGAGCAAAGTTTGGCGGTAAGTTGTGCTCGCCAGGTTGAATGTTCTCCCAGTGCAATCCCACCTCTGCCATCTTTTCCAGCGTCTCGGGTTTGATGGTCACTGACCTGGTTTGCCTAAATCCAGGGAACACTCTTGGCAGCGCTTCCATAATGAAATGCTGGGCTTTTTCGGGATCGGCTATTTCTTTCGCGGCACGCTTCGCCAAGCGAGTTGCCGTCAGGTATTCGAAACCTTTTTTGTCAATCTTGCTAATCCACTTTGGAGGTGATTTTTGTTTCATTTGTTTGTGGCGAGTTGTAACGGATTTCAGGTGTGCAAGTAGATAGCATACTCGCTCGTGGAAGGCGATTCACATACGGGCAAGCGGGGTGCGGTCCGAAACAATTCCGGGGAGCCGGTTGACCACTCCGGTCCGGGGCTGAGAGTAGGGCCAGGAACCCCAATTACGTCCGGTCGAAACCCGGAGGCTTGCCCGCCAGCATCGCGAGGGGTTGATGTTGCTTTTGGTGTTGGGGTTGACGTTGTTTCTGGGTCTGATGTGTCTCAGCATAAAAGTGGTCGAGAGTCTGAGAGCGGAGCTCTCAGTGGCGCTCGCGAAGCGAGCGACATGCTGCGGAGCGCAGCGACGCAGTTGGTGTCTTCTTCACTTGTCTTAAATCAGAGTAATCGTTACGACGTTGCAAACAAAGAATTACAAGCACTAGGGCGATGTAAGCATTGTGGGGCGCGGACGCTTCGCGGCTATGCGCTTGACGGTCGATCGGAAAGGTTGATTCGGCTCAACTGCAAGACATGGGCTTGCGCGTATTGCGGCCCGCGGAAAGCATGGCGCTATAAGCAGGCGATTCGTGCTATAGCAGAGCGTCTTTCACTCACGCGATTTCTGACACTGACGCTCGATCCCTCGAAGATTGAGGGCGACCCAGTTCGGTATTTACGACGGGTGTTCAATAAGTTTCGCGTCTCGCTCTTCCGCAAGTTCAAGTGCGCGGTCAACTATATCGCAATTCTGGAGTTCCACAAGAGCGGCATTCCCCATCTGCACGTCTTAGTTGATCGTTTCATTTTGCAGCGATGGATTTCAGAGGCGTGGAGTGCGCTCGGCGGCGGCGGGATCGTTGACATCAGGTTCGTTGACGTCCATCGCATCTCGCACTATCTGGCGAAGTATCTGACAAAAGAATTGCTGATGTCAGCCCCGCTGCGTTCGCGTCGCGTCACTACGTCGCGCTCTATTCACTTGCTCGAAAAGACAGCGAGCGACACAACCTGGGTAATGGATGAACGCAGCATCTTTCAGTTGTTTTCTATTTTCGAGAGCTTCGCTCAGGACGTTCAAGTCGATTGCGACGGTTTTCTCTTCTCATTTTCACTTCCTGTCGGAACAGATACCCCGCCATGGCGCAAACAACAGTTGTTCTTAACGTTAACGTTAGTGAGGACTCGAAATGCCTGTTTTGCCGTGCTTTCTTTGCGGTAAAGAACTCGATCAGAGAATGGCAAAGACCCGCAAGCCCTACTTTGTCTGCGATCCGTGCGGGACACAGTTCTTTGTGCGACGTAAGCAGGGTATCGAGAAGCTGGGGTATTTGTTTCGCACGATGCGCGAACACAATCTTGTGTTGCGTCATCACGGGCAAAGACTCTTTGAGATCAGCGCGACTCTGAATGAACTCTCTGAGGTGGGTCGCGAGTTCGAAAAGCTCGATGACTCAATCAGCATCTTTTCGAAAAGCAAGAGAGAGAAACAGCGTGCGCTGACGATTCTCAGAAAGCACATGCAGAAGCTTCTCAATGATCTAGAGAAGCTCACCCGGTGATATGTGCGCAAGCCTGCCAAATCATCGCGTAACTTGCCTCGCTCACAAGATCATACCACTGTGCACGAGGGCGCGATAAAGAGCGCGGCGACTCCGGTGGCCACACGCGCAGACATACACGAGAAGTCGATTTCGGAACAGAGTGACGAGCATACGTCAACTAGTGGGAACGCGAAAGACGTTCTGTATGTTTGCCCGTGTGGCTGTGGAAGAAAGATGGACCCGGCTACAGGTCTGTTCTTTCCCATTCGAGCATTTCCGATGGGATACAAAGCACACACGAACAAGAAACGATGAGGCTGCTGCTGAGCGACGCATGCAAACGTTACTCAGTGGTCTCGAACGCATGGCTGTCAACCGTGAGCAGACGACACACAACGCGGGCAGAGGAACCTAAATCAAGAAATTCTGAGAGGGTGTCCGGCAGCTACATGGAATGCCAGCATGCAAATCGCGCCAGCGCCGGCGTGCAACTTGACGAAGAGTCGATCGCCGCACTCATTCGTTTTTTTAAATTGTTGGACAAATGGGACCACGAGGTGACAAATGGAAAAGTTGTGTAGCAACTGTTCGCAGCGAGCACAGTTTTCTCTCAACGTGCTCATTTCAAGTCTAGGTGGGAAGCGCATTCAAAAGACGACTCGCGCTGTGCTGTTCTGTTCTGACTGTCTCGACGAACTCACTGAGCGTCTCTGCTCAGACGCACTGTCGCAAGCTGTTAACAACGTGTTAACACTGCTAAAAGATCGCTTGCATAAGCGCTCGACAGCGAAAACGAGTGCTGGCGACTGATCGCGAGTCTCTGCTCTTGCAAGCTGCTGATCGGATTGCGACTAAACATCTTGCAATGCCATTGGATCCCGCTACCATGGATGCCCCAACGGAGTGTGACAGATGATCGCAGCGTTTTCGTATGCCCGGGTTTCCAGTCGCGAGCAAGAGCGTGAAGGGTACTCCATTCCAGCGCAACGTAAGCTCTTGGCTGAATATGGTCGCACTCGCGGCTTCTCCGTCAAGCGCGAGTTTGTGGATATCGAATCAGCGAAAAACCCCGGTCGTAAAGAATTCACGAACATGTTACGCCTGCTGGAAACCGACAGCGCGTGCCGCATCGTCCTCGTCGAGAAAACGGATCGTCTGTACCGCAATCGAACGGATGCGCTCGCATTCGAGACACTAATCGAAAAGCGTGGAATCGAGATTCATCTGGTCAAAGAGGGCCGGGTGATTGGCAAAGAATCGCGCTCCCAGGACAAGTTCATGCACGATATCCACGTGGCCGTGGCCAAGCATTACGTGGAGAATCTGAAAGAGGAAGTCAAAAAGGGAATGCGCGAGAAAGCGGAAGAGGGCATTTATCCGGGTCGGGCTCCCATCGGCTACCGCAACAACTCGCTGACGCGCTCGATTGACGTGGACCCGGAGCGAGCGCCGATGGTGAAACGCATCTTCGAACTGTACGCGAGTGGCGAGCACTCACTTATAACGTTGCGCAAGGCCGTGCTGAACGAACTTGGCCTTCGGCTCTCTCGTTCGTACTTCGACCAGATTCTCAAGAATCGTTTTTACCTGGGATATTTCCTCTGGCAGGGCGTCGAGTACAAGGGAACACATGAGCCTCTAGTCTCCTGCGACTTGTTCAACCGAGTTCAGGATGTATTCGCGGGACGGAATAAGCCAAAACATCGGAAGCACGCTTTTGCTTTTGCGGGATTGCTCAAATGCTCACATGACGGCTGCACGGTCACAGCAGAGTTGCAAAAAGGCAAGTACGTCTATTACCGCTGCTCACATGGGCGGGGCAAGTGTTCACTACCTTATATGCGCGAACAAGAGGTCTCGGATCGCATGGGCGAGCTACTGAAAGACATCTACGTGCCAGAAACGGTCGCGCACACCATTGTGGACTCGTTGCAGGCTGACAGCACTCATGCGGAAGCAGAGCGGCAAAAACGTGTCGCTGCAATTGAACAGCGGCTTGCAGCGCTACGCGCTCGTATGGATCAGATGTACGAGGATAAGCTGGACGGCAAGGTCGATGCGGAGTTCTGGACGCGCAAAACGAACGACTGGCGGGAACAAGAGCGCCGGTTGGAAGGCGACCTGTCGAGTCTAAAGGTGCAGGTAACAGTGGAAAACGCGCTGACAGTCAAAAGGATTTTTGAACTCGCGAACAAGGCGCATTTTCTGTACCTTACGAGGAATTCGACAGATCGCGGTCAATTGCTGAAATCAGTGCTTTTGAACTGCGATACGGACGGCGTAAGTTTCGAGCCTACATACAGAAAGCCGTTCGATCTGATCTTTGAACGTGCGAAAAATGAAGATTGGTCGGGGCGCGCGGATTTGAACCGCGGACCCCCTGCGCCCAAGGCAGGTGCGCTACCAGGCTGCGCTACGCCCCGACATAAACTGCTCTACTGATTCTAAACTACTTCCACGAATTCGCTGTTACGAAGCCCCTTACGGAAGCCTTCGCTTTGCTGCATTTTGGTAGCAATGGAGTGAACCCCTATTCTGGGACAGTTTTGTTTGGCACACTTTGTAGCGGAGGACTGCAAAGTGGACCGAAAACCAAGGGAACGCTACGACGAGAAGTTTCGTCGTAGTGCCGTTAAACGAATGCTAGCATGCGACAACATTGTTCGCCTATCACGCCGACTCGGCGTTCATCGTCGATTGCTTTACAAGTGGCGCAATGATCAAGAAGCCCTGTATTTTCGGGCAGACGACAGCGTGCCGGTCTGCAATTCTCGCGAGTCTGCACTTCGAAGGGAATTAAGCCGCGTGAAGCGGTTGCTGGCAGAGAAAACCGTCGAATTGGATTTTTTCAGAAGCGCCTTGCAAAGAGTCGAGGCTCGACGCCAAGAGACGAGCGTCTCTGGCGAGAGGGCATCTACGAGGAGATCCGAGATGCCGTTGCAAGGCAGCTTGAGCATCGAGCGAATGTGTCAATTGGCACAGGTCAGCCGAGCAGGGTACTACCGGTTTCTGCAAGGCCGGGCTCCAGTGGAGGAGGACATGATCCTGCGGTCAGCCATCCAGCAGATTGTCCTGGAGAACCGGGGATTATATGGTTACCGGCGGGTCACGGTGAAACTGCGGCGACAGGGAATGATTGCGAACCACAAGCGTGTCATCCGACTGATGCGGGAGGACAATCTGTTGGCGATACGGCATCGCGACCTATCTCTGTTGACGGAGTGGAAGGATGAAACGGAAATCTATCTCAACCTGCCCCGTCGCTTGAGGCTCACAGGGCCGAATCAATTGTGGATTGCTGACATCACATATGTTCGCTTGCGGACGGAGTTTGTCTATCTGGCGGTCATTTTGGATGCCTACTCCCGGAGAGTAGTCGGATGGTCACTTGATCGAACGTTGCGCGCGAGACTTCCGCTGCATGCTCTGGAACAAGCGATTTTGAGCCGGCAGCCTCCTCCCGGTTTGGTGCACCACTCCGACAGGGGTGTGCAATATGCCTGCGCGGACTATGTCCGGATGCTTCGGGACCACCAAATCCTTCCGAGCATGAGTCGGCCTGGGAATCCCTACGACAACGCGGCATGCGAGAGCTTTCTCAAGACACTCAAACGGGAAGAGATCTACGCCAACAATTACCAAGACTTGGAGCATGTGCTTGAGGGCGTCGGTTTGTTCATTGAGCGCTATTACAATCGGACGCGGCTGCATTCGGCGCTTGGCTACCGCTCACCGGTCGAGTTCGAAGAGCAGACGGCGGAGTCAAACCTACAAGCAAGCTTCGCCGGGGCAGGTGTCAGGTTTGCCCAGAAAGAACGCCTTCGTCACACCGCTACTGAGCCGGCCATATCCTGACAGCTTTGCCGCCGTGAACCCCTATTTCAAATCTCTGCACGAGGGTGTGTGCCAATCGAAAACTGTCTCAGCGAGGGGTTCACCCTACGGGCTTCGATGGCAGGTGTGCCCAAAAGTGCGTGAAGCAAGGTCGGCTGCAAATCGTCGCACGCCTGCTCTTGTGGCAAGTAAAGCGGTTTGCGTCAGAGGACCGGTACGATCTCGAAAACGAGGGTCCAGAATATTGCGATGTCGATTACTAATGGACACGGATAATTTTGGACGCTGCAGAGACACTCTTGGGTGGCGGTCATGGCCGAAACAATAGTCATGGCCATGACTATCGCGGCTCTGAAATTGTCTTGGGCCCGGGGGCGCTCCCGAGCCGTAACCTGACGACCTCAATGTGGAGCGTGTCTCCGCCCTGACACGCCTGCCTGTCACGCAGGAGGCCGCGGGTTCGAGTCCCGTCGCTCCTGCCAGTTTCGCTGCTGGGATCCGTCAGTTCTGGAGAATTCTTTATGGGCCAACTGGGGGCGAGCGGATTGCTACGGCCACGCAAGAGCGCCGTGGCGAATGCCAGAGCCCACGAAGACTAGTCACATACAATTTTTTCACGGTTGCCGATGGCCTAGAACTCCAAGTGGGCGCGGAGGGAAGGGACGAGGACCGGCCCACGGTCACGGTTGTAGCCGGGATTGTTGATATGCTGCACGCCCGGTGCAACGTAGACACCGCGCCACACGTGCAGCGTGTAGTAGCTCTCGACGATGTTTTCACGGCCGTGGTTCAGAGCTCCGTCGCCAAGCAGGAACCCATAGCCTCCATCGGCAAGGTAGGTCTGGTGATCCTTCGAAATCGCGTTGCTCACCAGTGCCAACCCCGCGCGATCATAGCGGCGATGCCACCAAGCGCCATTTGCACCTAGGCCTCCTCCAAAAGTCTGACCCACTTCCGTGAAGGCGAAGGATTCTGTTTTGTCATTGTTCCATCCAAAACGTCCGAAAGCCGTCAGATTGTGCGTCAGGTTCTGCTCTACATTGATGCCGAAACCATACTTGCGTGTGATATGCCAAGGATGGTTGGTGATGTCGGGCTTGGGAACAAAACCCTCTTGGAACTGAGCCACCGCGTCGCGGTAAATGCCCATGTTCGCGTAGTTCGTGTACGCGAGCAAACGGACTGCCCCTGCTTTTTTCGGAATCAGGCCATGGCGCAGTTCGTATTGCCAGTTCTCTGCATGAACTTGCCACGGCTTCCATACCAGGTCAATTCCGTTTGCAACCTTGGGCATGAGCGCTTCAGCGAAGCGGAATCCCCATTTGCGATCTTTATAATCAGCGATGACTCCAACCGTGTAGCCGCGCGTGTCAGCTGCGAAGTCCCAGGCTCCGGTTTGGTCGACGGTCCAGTTTGTGAATTGGAAGTGACTATCGGCGCCGACGGAGTTCTGGTCGAAAAAGTCGGCTAGGCTTAACTTGCCCACGCGTACTTCCAACCGTCGTCGAGGCAACTCGTCAAAGAGCGAAAGGGCAGTGCGTTCGCTTTCAATCTTGTCCTTGCTCAAGGCAAACACTTTGTGGATCATTCCCCGCGCCAGGTAAGGGGCGGTGCTCAATGGCGAGCCTTGGCCGGGAATGCGAACGACATCCAAATTAGTAATTCCACCTAAACCGAGGGCGTTGCTCAATCCGCCGCCGGCGGCGTCTTCCACATCCACCAACAGTTCCGTCGAATTGTTCAGGCGCACACCGGTGTAGAGAGTGAGCACGCGAGAGGTGGCCTTTTCATAATTGGTCCGCAAACTGTTCTTTCCAGTGTAGGCAGCGTGAAATGGCGGGTGCGTCTGAAAGATGAAATTGGCCTGACCAGAGAGCCAGAATCGCGTGTCCGCGAGGTGAGGGAGCATCGCCTCGACAGGCTGATCGGAAGCGCCAATGGGTGGGTCGATAAGATCGGACACGGGCGCGGAGGCGTTGGCAGACGACTCGGAATGTGTGTCAAGCACCGCAATCGCGCGCTGAGCGGGTGGCTCTTGGCTCTTCGCGGCGGGTGCACAGACCAGCGGGACGAGGAGCCATAAGGCGGTACGCATCGCCAGGCGGCTGTGATCAACCACGTAGCCTGCGAATTTGAGCTTCCGACTTGGCATTTCTCAACTCTCTTTCCGCACAGACGGCAGGCGGTCAGCCAACCACACGTTTAGTCCAACATGCGGTGCTTGAGGTTCATCACGTCGCGATAGGGGACAACACCCAGGATTTCTTTGTTGGCGTCAGTGACCGGAAGCGCACGGAAGCCGTAGCGGATAAATGCGTCCGCGGCCTGCTTCATCGTGCTTTCAGGGTTAAGACTGATGACATGTTCAACCATTAGGTTCTTCAACAGGTCATCATCCTCAGCCATAAACAGCTCCTTAATATCAATCACGCCGAGGAGCTTGTTGTTCTCGTCCACAACGTAGAAGTACATCACCACGTCCATGGATCTTGCGGCCTCCCGGAATTTTCGTCGTGCCTGCTTAACGGCCATGTCAGGCGGGCATTCGATGAACTTGTTCGTAGTGAAGGTCAGAATGTTGGTTTCATGCTTCTCCAGAATCTCTTCGATCTTTGCAACCTTGGTTGGTTCGAGCAGCTCCAAGATCGCCCTCTTCTCGGCTGCAGGCAGAACCGCCAGGATGTCAGCCGCCTGCCCCGAAGTCATCTCGCCGATGAGCTGCGCCACGCGTTCTTTCCGTAGCGAGAACACGATGTCGCGTTGCACGGCCGGATCAATCTCCTCCAGCGTGTCCGAGGCGTGTTCGGTATCGAGACCCTCAAGAATGCTCACGCGTTGGCCGCTGTCTAACTTCTCCACGATGTCAGCCAAGTCCGCGGGGTGAATTTCAGAGAGCTCTTCCTTCACGATGTTCAACTTCACGCTCCCGTGGAGCGCCCCCAATTGCGGTGAGAGAGGTTGAACATAGGACCAGGGAATGAGCTTCTTCTTCGCTTCATCCGCTCGCTTGTAAAAATGGTCGGCTAGGCTTCGAAATCCGATCTGGCGAAGCAAACCGTAGCGGCTGATGTCCACGTCGCTAACATAGAGGCTGCCGTTCGTGCGGACCAGCCGGATGTCGTAGACAACTTCAACTTCCCGGTCTTCTGTGTCCAGCACCTTCTTGTCTATCAAGTAGTCCCGCAGCGGGACTTCTTCCGGACGCAACTCACGCACGTAGGTGCCAGGATCTCCGTTGTTCACGGTAATCTCGCGGGGACTGAACGAGCGCACTTTCGAAAACGGAACCAGCAAGGCCGCTTCGCCGAATGGGCGAGCGATCTGGAAATGAGTGACCTCCGCCACATTGCCGTGGTCGAGCGCAATCACATCTTTCAGTTTGCCGATCTTCCGGTCGTTGAAGTAAGCGTGGGCTCCCAGAAGGTCGCTGAGGAAGAAGATTTCTTCTACGGAGTTCTTGATGCCGGTTGTTCCGTTCATAAGGCACCTCGATCTAGTGCAGCAAAGTGATGAACTTGTAGATCATGATTCCGACCAGGAGCAACAGATAGAAACGCAGCGCACCGAGAGAGAAGCGGACCCAGGGCGTCATCTCGATGTGAGGCTTTGCGTATTTTTGGTTGATGTCCCTGACGGCTCCAGCCGTGTTACGAAAGAAGTCAAAAATCATTGTTCTTCTCCAGACAATTGCTAACCACCGAGAATCTTCGGAAAAATTGCACTGATCCCATACAGAGTCGAAATGACAATGATCACTACGACAATTCCAACATTGGCGACGTTCTGAAACAGGGTGTTCTTGTATTCGCCCATGGTCTCCTCGTTGTTGAGGAGCAGAATGAGAAAGACCAACGCCGCGGGCAGAAGCGTCACCGCGATGACTTGGACGAACAAAGTAATGAGCACCAACGGTGCACGAGGTATCAAAACCACCGTTCCGGCCAGCAACAGATCGAAGAAATAATAGGCATAGAACCAGGGCGCTTCTTTCACCTTGTGGTTCAGCGAGTGCGCCCATCCGAAAACTTCACCGAAGGCCCATGAACTCGCCAATGAAATGCAGATTGCGCCCAAGAAGCCGGCGTCGAACAGGCCAATCGCGAGAAGAGCTCCCACGTAATGGTTGATCGGCATGAAGCGGAAAGCTGCGGTGGCCGCATCGTTAATGATCTGGCCCGGCAGAAGCGTTGCGGTCAGGATTACACAGCCTCCAGCCACAATCACCGTCAGCAATGAGCCGACCGCAGTGTCGATCTTCCCCCAGAGCATGTCTTTTTCCTGCATGCCCTTGTCCACGACCGCACTCTGCTGAAAGAAAATCATCCAGGGAGCAATGGTCGTACCGATGTTGGCCATCAGCAGAAAGAACAGAGCATTCGTGAATCCTCCCGGTGGGAGCTGCGGGATGAAGCTGCCATGAAGGATCTTGTCAACCGGAGGGTTGATCATTAGCGCTGCCGGAATGTAAATGAGGTTCAATCCGCAGAACACGAGCGCAGCCTTCTCCCAGGTCCAGTAGCGCCCCTGCAGGACCATGGTTCCCATGAGAATCCAGCCGACAATCACGGTTACGATCGGCGGCACGCCGAAGATGCTCATTGCCGCCGTCATACCGATGAATTCAGTGATCATGGTCAGCCAGTCCAAGAACACCAGATCCACAAGAGAGAACCAGCCCCAGAAAGAGCCGAAGGAATGGAAGATGGCCTCAGCATGGCCGCGCTTAGTGACCGCTCCGAGCCGCACGGTCATTTCCTGAACGTAATAAGCGACGGGCCCGAGCAAGATCAGGAACCAGATCAGATGGAAGCTATACTGCGCACCGGTTGCCGTGTAGGTGGTGATTCCCCCTGCGTCGTTATCGGCAACCATGACGATAATGCCGGGACCCGCGATGATGAGGTACAGCCTGATCGTTTTCAGGATCTTCTTGTACCGATAGTAAAAACTGGAAAGAATATTCACGTGCCTGGCCTCGACGAAATTAGGAAATCGCTACTCGTGCCTGCGGGCCGGGAGTTGGATCGCTTCCCCGGCCCATCGCAGGTTGAACGCATTGTGACGTCGATGAACGAAACTTAAGAGGAACGGAGGACCGCGCACCAGTCCAGCGCATTTGGAGCCGCCGGTTGCCATGCTCGTCGGTGATCACATCCCATTTCATGCTCAACCACCGCTTAAGAGCCTCGCTATGTTCCGCGCGCATGACATTGAAGTCCTGGTAGCAGACGGCATCGATAAACTGCTTCGTCATCCTCGTTTCTGGCGCGACTAAGATGGTGCACATTGTCGGTTTCCTCCTTTCTTTCCGATTCTCCTCAAGTCGTCCCGCTCATCTCTGCTTTCCACCGTGCGCCTTGTTTCGAAGGGGCATTCCTCCGCTAAGCTTGGAGTCTCCGCGCAGCCGATGGACTAGGACGCCAATCAATGCCGCCCAGAACGGAATCAGAGCAATAAAAAACCAAAACTTGCCCAACCAATGCACGGGGAACTCCCGTCACACGAACCGCGATGCCCGCTCGCCGCAGCTCAGCGCTGCTGAGGGGATCGTGCAGTTCGCGCATTTTGATTTTGTGGAAGGAAGAAGCGTGCTCTATGGCAGGGCCTCGATCCCTCGCATTCTTCAGTTGTCAGCCGGAAGAAGCAGAGGTGAGGCGGTAGGCAGGATACAGACGCTTATCGGGACACCTGAGCGTTTCTTCTACACCGGAATGCCGCCGACCGTTCTCGGAGGCTTATATCCACTGCTTGTTTTCATACGTCCTTTGTTGGTTTGGCGGGAGGCCTAGCCTTTCCGCCTCAAGTGTTATATAGTACCCCCCTAGGGTACATGTCAAGGAAAAAAGTGCAGGAATTTACTAAAGTTATGAAAGACAAACTGCCAGAAATCTCAAAAGAAAAACAGAAGCTACTTTCTCGAATCAAGCGCCTCGCAGGACAAATCACCGCTGTCGAGCACTCCGTGACCGACGGGGACGAATGCGCAGACATCCTGATGTTATTGGCGGCGATTCGCGGCGGCGTGAACAGCCTGATGGCGGAAATCCTGGAAGATCACATCCGTCTGCACATCACGCATCCGGATACCCGTAAAGAATCCCCAGAGGAATTGACCGAAGATTTGATTTCCCTGGTGCGTGCTTACCTGAAGTGAAGTCCGGTCGTCCTTAATGTGGACAGCTCGATTGGGCCGAGGTCGACATGTGATTTGAGTCACACCGAAAAGCCCCGTGCAGAGAGGGTGTTGTTACTTTTCACACTTCTCGGCGCCTGTGAATTCCTTCACGACCTGACTGCGTTTCCAGGCTTCGAGTTGTTCACGCGCATCTCTTACGAGCTTTGTGAAGCGGCGCGCCAATTCGTGAATGCGCTGCGATTGCCTTCTTTGGATTGACTCGGTGGGAATCAACTCCGTTCCAACCCCGATAGCGGTCGCGCCCGACAGAATGAAACTTGCTGCAGTCTGTTGATTCACTCCTCCCGCGGCAATCAATGGCACCTGGGGTAAGGACGCGTGCAGAGCTTTGATATATCGATCCCCACCAACCGGACCGCACGGAAAGACTTTGACGAAATCAGCGCCGGCACTCCACGCGGTGACCACTTCGGTCGGTGTCAATGCACCGGGCAAGACGGCGATGTTTTGCTTGGCTGCGAATTCCATGATCGTGGGATTCAGGGACGGCGCAGTGACGAAACCAACGCCTGCGTCTATGCACAAACGTGCCGTGTCGGTATCGAGCACGGTGCCTGCGCCGACAATAATTTTTGGGTCGGAACGAACCAGGTGGGCCATCAATTCCACCGCTCCGGGTACGGTCATCGTGATTTCCACGATGGGTATCCCGCCGCGCATAACGGCCTCCGCCGCGAAGTGTGCGTCATCACCCGACGACACCCGAATGGCGGGGATGATGGCGATTTCACGAATTCGGGAGCAGACTTCATCTTTCGTCATTTATCAGAATCCTTCCAGAGCTCCACATGGCTCAAAGAGATGACTTACACGGCATCGCCAGTGTCGGCAGACGGCAGCCGATCGTCGGGGCCGGCAAACCACGCATACAACGTCGGTAGCAGGATCACACTGATGATCAAGTCCGCAATGAGGCCGCCAACGATCACGATGGCAAAGGGACGCTGCGAATCGGATCCAATGCCGTGGGAGAGCGCCGCCGGCAACAGCCCTAGAGTTGCAACCAACATGGTCATCATGATCGGCCGGAGCCGTAAGACTGCGCCTTCCACGGCAGCTTCCTCAATGTCGTACCCGCGGGCTCGAAGTTGATTGATGTATTCCACCATGATCACGCCGATCTGGACGGATACTCCAAATAGCGCGAGAAACCCGACGCCAGACGACACGCTGAAGTTCGTACCTGTGACCAAAAGCGCGAGCAATCCACCGATTGGCGCCATGGCGATGTTCGTCAGAATTAGGAGCGCCCATTTGGTGGACTTGAACATGGTGTACAAAAGGATGTAGATCAGCAGGATCGTGAGGGGCAACACGATCAGAAGGCGTCGTTGGGATCGCTTTGCGCTCTCATATTCGCCTGCCCAATCTAGGGTGTAGCCCGTGGGAAGTTTAACCGAGGCGTTGACCTTCTTGATCGCCTCGTCGACGGTACTGCCCAAGTCTCTGCCTCTTACGCTGAACTTGACGGCTACGTATCGGGAATTTTCTTCGCGGTAGATCTCAGAACCACCATCGAGCACTTTTATCTTGGTTAGCTGTGCGAGTGAAACCCGCTCGCCAGAAGGTGCCAGCAGCCGAATCTTCTCAATCGCCTCTTTCGTGTCTCGATACGGCGGCAAATAGCGGAGGACCAGATCGTAACGCTGCTCTCCGATTAGTACCTGGCTGAGGGCGTTGCCGCCAACGGCAGTCTGAATTGCATCCTGCACGTCGGAAACATTGATGCCATAACGCGAGGCCTGATCCCGATCGACGGTGAAATTGAGATTGGGTTGGCCGATGATCCGGAACACCCCAAGATCCTCCACACCCCGAATAGGCCGCATGACCGCGACAATCTCCTCTGCCTTTGCTTCCAGCGTTTTGAGGTCGTCACCGTAGATTTTGACTGCCAGCGCACCTTTCACACCGCTGACTGCTTCTTCCAGGTTGTCGGAGATCGGCTGCGAGAATCCCCAAAGCACTCCGGGAATCTTCTCCAGTTCGCGGTCCATTGCCGCAATCAGGCGTTCTTTGTCCTGATGAAAGACCGGACGCCATTTCTCTTTGGGCAAGAGATCGACAAAGAATTCTGTATCGAAGAAGCCCGTGGTGTCGGTTCCGTCATCCGGGCGGCCGATTTGGTTGACGACCTGGGGGACTTCCGGAAACGAGGCCAGGATCTCACGAGCCCGCTCCGCAACGCGAGCGCTCTCCGTTGGCCCAGTGCTGGGAGCCAGCGTCCCCCGGACCCAGATTGCACCTTCGTCCAGATGAGGGAGGAACTCCGACCCGATTACACCACTGAAGGCAAGAAACGCTGAAATCAAAAGCGCTACAACTGCGCCGCCGACTGTGATCCAGCGATGGCGAATCGCCCAGTGAACGTTTGTTCTGTAATGCTTGATCAGAAATGTCATGACTGGGTTCTGCCATTGCTTTGCGTCACCTCGAAAAAGCAGGCTTGCCAATGCTGGCGCAATCAGCATCGAGAAGATTAGAGCCCCGAGCAGGGCGAAGGCCACAGTCCACGCCATGGGCTTGAATAGCTTTCCTTCAACGCGTTGCAGAGTAAAGATCGGAAGGTACGCCGTAACAATGATGGCGATGGCATAAAAGACAGGCCGTTGTACCTCGTGGGCAGCTTTGCGGATTCGGTCCACAAGCGAAAGCGGAGCTTCTTCGGGACGATTCAGGTGACGCACGATATTTTCGACCATGACGACCGCGCCATCCACGACCATGCCGAAGTCCAACGCTCCCAGGGAGAGCAGATTCGCTGAGATGTGCCGCAGATCGAGACAAATCGAGGCAAAGAGGAGGGCAAAAGGAATGGTGAGGGAGACGATAATTGCGCCGCGAACATTTCCCAAGAAAATGAAAAGGATGATGACGACCAGAATCATGCCTTCCGCGAGGTTGTGCAGGACAGTGTGAGTCGTGTAGTGCACCAGATCGTCGCGGTCGAGATATGGGACGATCTTCACGCCGGGAGGCAAAATGTGATCATTGAGCTTGTTGACCATTGCGTGAAGGCCTTCCAGCATGGTCGCAGTGTCCGCACCCTTGCGGAGAAAAACGATTCCTTCGACGACGTCGTTATCATCCTCAACGACTCCGTCGTTGCGATGGTAGGCTCTCCCAATCTGGCCCAAGCGGATTTTTGGCCCTTGAGTAACAACGGCGATATCTCTTATCCGCAGCGGAGTTCCGTTTTGAGCCTTAATCACCGTTTTTTCGATGTCACGAACGTCGGTGACCAAACCCACGCCGCGCACGTTGATCTGTTGTGAACCTTGTTCGATAAAACTGCCGCCCACGTTTGCGTTGGCGTTCGTCAGTTGTTGCTCGACCTGAGCCAGGCTCAGGCCATACGAGATCAACTTCTCGGGATCGACGCGAACCTGGTATTCGCGAGTTACTCCGCCGAACGATGAATCGTCGACCACGTCCGGAACCGAGCGGATGTACTTGCTGATGACCCAGTCCTGCAGAGACTTCAGGTCCATCAAGTCGTACGCCGGATTGGTGCTCTTCAGCGTGTACCAGTACACGGAGCCGATCGGGCTAAAATCAGGCCCAATCCCTCCGGCGACACCTGGAGGCAGCGTGACTTGCGAGAGGCGCTCCAGAGCTTTCTGGCGATCCCAATCGTTATCGGAATTGTCATCGAAAATGAGATTGACCACAGAAAGTCCAGCTAACGACGCTGACCGCACATGTTGAAGATGCGGGATGCCGTTCATCTGGATTTCGATGGGAATCGTGACTTGCTGCTCGACTTCCTCGGCGGCTCGTCCCGGCCACTGGGTAATCACCTGTACCCAGGTGTTCGCGACATCTGGATAGGCTTCGACGGGTAGGTTGCGGAAAGAGATGATTCCCCAAATGAAGAGGAGAATCGCCATACTAAGGACAACGAAGCGGCTGTTCAGCGCGAAATCGACGATGGCGCGAATCATTGCTGCTCCGCCGAGTTCTGGAATTCGAGCGCATTACCCACGACTTGCTGGCCGGGTGTTAGGCCGGAAATGATCTCTTGCATTCCACCGGGAAGCATGTCGCCGCCCACAACTTCTGCCCTCCGAAACTGATTGCCTTTCACCGGCACGTAGACCCAATCACGATCATGTAGGTGCAACACAGCAGTGGCCGGGACGGCGGCTCGCTTCTGTTTCTCTCGGCCGTGGAAAGTCGCACTCACGAACATGCCGGGTCGCATCAGGCCAGGATTTCGCATTTCTATGCGGACCTTGGCGGTGCGAATATTCGGGTCGAGCACCGGTCCAACGTTGCTGATGGTGCCAGTGAATACCTGGTCGGGATATGCGTTCAGACGAATGTCGGCCTTTTCGCCAAGACGGACGTTGACCAGGTCATTTTCGTAGACGTCGCACAAAACCCAGACATAGCTGAGGTCCGAGATCGTGAAGGGACTCGGCGAAGAGAGCCCCGCGACCCCAGCGCCATTTGTAACCTGCTGATCGGTAATTACTCCGGAAGTGGGAGCATGAATTTCGATCAGGCCGCTGGGACGATCAAGCGTAGGACTGCCCAGCACGCGAAGCTTCTCGGCGGTGTTCGAGACGTCCACCTTGGCTTTGTCTTCGGCATTTTGTGCGATCTGGAGATCGTTCTGGGAGATCGCCCCTTTGTCGTAAAGCAATTTTGCACGCTCCAACTGAGTCCGGGCCAACTGTTCATCTGCCACGGCTTTCTGGTAGTCGGAAAAGGCGCCGGAGATGTCAGCACTCTGCACCTTCAGCAACAGTTGGCCTTTCTTGACGGTGTCACCTAGCCGAGCGTGTATCTCGACAACGCGTCCAACGGCCAATGAGATAACAGGAACAGCTCTTGAAATGTCCGGATTCACCGTGCCAGTGACTCGGAGCTGGGGCAAGGCAATGTGTTCTGTCGCCTGAGCCAATTCAAACCGTTCGGGATGGTCCACTTGAAACACATTGCGGTCCTCTACTTTTTCCACCCGGAGCGGCGGCGGCGCTTCGGCCTGAGGATCACTCTTCCCTCCGCTGCAGCCCACTGACAACAGGACCGCTATCAGAGCCGAGGACAAGATCGCGAAAGCCCTGCGGTTCATTGGATCACCTCGCGTCCTACGGCAAGATTCAATTGGCTGGCCGCACTTAAATAAGAGGCGACCAGATTTAAGTAGTTCACTTGTACGCTCCTGTAGTCAGCCTGAGCGTTGAGAAAATCGAGCAGTGATGCCGCGCCGTGCTGGTATGAAAATGAGATGGTGTCCCTTACGCTTGAAGCCTCTTCCAGGTATTGGTCCTTGTAAGGTTTTAGAAGAATCACAGCGCTGTTGACCGTGGCATAGGCGGAATCGACATCGTTGAAAACCTGTGCCCGTGTTGCCGCTGCGAGCCTGTCATTGCGATCGATGTCCAATTGCGTGCGGCGCTTTTCACCCTGATTGCGATCGAAGATCCGTAGCGGAATACTCACGCTGAAACCAACGTACGTGTCGATAGGGGGATTTCGCCCGACATCAAGACCCAGGACGGGATCCGTCGATCCATTGGCTACGGCGAGCCGATAGTCGGTCTTCGCCTTATCGACGGACTGCAACGCTGCCCTCAAATCAGGACGCGTATCGAGAGCGGCTTGTCGAACGTCGCTGAGGGAAGGAAGTTGTTCCGCAAAATCAAACGGGCCAATGACATCGAACTGCTCCACCGGAGTCTGGTCATTCAACAACATAAGGAGCTGGATCTTCGCGACGCGGAGATTCACCTCCGCAGTTTGGAGGTCGGACATGTACTGGACCCGCTGCAATTCAAGGCGTTTCAAATCGACCTGGGCAATTCCGCCGGCTTTGTAGCGCTCGCGATTCACGTCCAAGACGTGGTCGTAGTAAGCGAGGTTTTCCTTGGCAAGACTAAGGATGGCCTTTTCCTGAAGCGTCTGGACGAATGCGCCTCGGAGATTGAACAACAGGTTCCGCTCTAAATCGGCTTGCCCGGAAGTTGTAATTGAAGTCGCCTTTTGTGCGCTCTCCAAACGCAGCCCTCGTTTGTGCTGCCGTTCCCATAGTTGGCTTACAGTTCCCGTGGACAAGAGGTACGCGAAAGGCCCATGAGGCGGACCACCGTTGAAAGGATCGATCTGGTCGGCAAGGATGGTTAGGTTAGGGTTGGGGCGGAGATTCGCCGTGATCTCTTGGGCTCGTGATTCATCGATGCCAATTTGTCCAGCTCGTAGAGTTGGGTTTGCGGCTTCGAACTTGTCACGAATTTCCTGCCACGTCAGCGCCTTTTGGGCGAAACCGCTGTCTGCTGAGACGGCTATTAGCAACAGCCCCAGGCACAACCGTCTGACAACCCGTTGCATGGACCCTCCTTGCCTCGTTCCGACAGCGCTTGACTGGCCTGCGAGCGCACTTGTCGCGACTAGATTGCAAATCCTTTGCAAACTGCATTAGCTAAGACTTCTGACTTAGAATTCAGCCGGCCTGGCCTGAGAAATCTGTGCGTGTTTCATTGAATGCCAGACCAATTGGGACGGCACACTTTTTTGCACCACTGTAACAACTCCATCGCAACGTCATGTGAATGGAATGTTAATGAGAAGCCATTGACCGCCTCTGACACCGTGCCACGTCGGGGTCATCGAGGACCGAATCAATCATTCCGCAGGTGCGTAGTATCCCCTCTTTGCGTAAACGCGAAGCCCGGGAATATTTTGCAGCGGGGTTACCCGCACACTAATCCTGTGCCACCTTCCATCGTTCACGAGGTCGCTCGGGCGATAGGCAATTACATATTGATTGCGCAGCTCAATCGCAAGCTCACTCGTTGCGGCCCCGATTTTCTTGAGACTGTGGATCGGAAAGACCCTGCCGCCGGTGACATTACTAAGGACGCGTAGAAGATCTGGGCCCCAGCGCTCCGCATTTGTTCTTGGGGCTTCGTCAAAAATGCCCATCGCGTAGATCTGGATCCCGGCTTCCTCCACAACCGACCAGACGTCCTTGATGTTGTATCGACTGTGATTTTCTCCGCCATCGGAGACGATCAGCAGAACCTTCCTCTCATTGCGAGCCCGCCGCATTGTGTCGAGGCCTAGATAAACCGCGTCCAGTAGGGCAGTTCTGCCCTCCGGCGTTGCCTTAGAAATCCCACCTTGGATGTCCTCGGCAGAACTCGTAAAGTCCACCAGCAGTTCCGGACGATCAGCAAAACCGATCAAGAAGAATTCGTCGCCAGGGTTTGCAGTACGGAGAAACTGAACGACTGCTTGGCTGGATCGTTCGATCTTCCCGTACATGCTGCTACTAGTGTCAAAAATTATGCCGAGCGAAATAGGCGCGTCCTCATTAGAGAGGTTGCGTATGACCTGCCGCTCCTGACCGTCAAATATGCTGAAATTGTCCCTCTCTAAACCGATGACCAGGTGGTCCTTCTTATCTGTCACAGTGACCGGAACCAGCACCAGACTCGCATGGGAATTGAAGCGCTCGGTGACTCCGTTTCGCGGCTGGACTTCGCTCCGCGCAGAGGTGCGGATAGATCGCGGCGTGATATGAACGTCCGTTCCGTTGGCTTGACCGAGACAGAGCGGGAATACACCAGCAAGAAGGAATGCGCCGATCAAAAGTTGTGCGGAACGCAGTGGGTGACGACTTACTGTTGGAATGAGAGCGTTCGGCATGATTTCCTCCGTTGAGACACGTACCCCACTGTTCACGTTCCGGATAGGGTCCGGTGCCACTGTAGTTGGTCCCAACAAATTGGTTTAGGAGGAGTGACTCTGGCAGTTCACGCAGATTCGCTCGCTCACGTCACAAGTCAATTGCCGCGAGGAGCCAGAGGAGATCAACCTACAGATCGCTGCATGCTCCAACATGCTCTTCGCAGCATAAGACAACCCTCGTGCTACCCGGAGGGTCTTGCGCAGATTCAAGGTTCATTATTCGTTCAAGAATTCCCCGTCGAGTCCCCACTCAGAATCTCGATGCAGAATCGTATATTATACCCCCCTAGGCTATTGTCAAGGAGAAACAGGCGCCTTTTGGCCCGAAAAACGACCGCGAAGGATCGCCATGCTTTTCAACAAAGAGAACATACTACCATACCCGGTATGGTATGATGCATAGGACATGAGCCACACGACCAAAGATAAGCAGAATCTCATTCTCAGGGCCAAACGTATTCAAGGACAGGTTGAAGCTCTGGTTCGTGCTCTTACCGACGAGCGCGATTGCTCTGACGTCCTGCAACTCATGAGTGCGGCCCGCGGAGCCATGAACAGTCTTATGTCCGAACTCCTGGAGGGCCACATCAGGAGTCACGTGCTTAACGGAAAACACAAGCCCACATCGCAGCAAGTGACCGCAGCCGGCGAAGTGATTGAGATGGTGAAGTCGTACCTGAAATAACCAGGTTCGCAATATGGAGAGGCGCCTGATATGAATCCCTCGCCCACAATCGACAGGTCTCATGCTCGACCATCCGAGTTCGAGGAGAAAGGGCAGTCTTCGGAACTGGACCAACCTGATCTTGGCACGGAGCACGAAGGACACGAGCACGGAGTGCACTGGGCTGAGCTTGCCCGCATTGCTTTTGTGGCTGTGTCCGCGGCTGCGGTTTGGTTCCGACTTTGGGAACCGTTCGCACACGTCAGCGTGATCGGTATCGCAGCTACCCTCATCGGTGGATATCCCATTTTCAAGGAAGCATTCGAGAACATCGTCGAGCGCAAGATGACGATGGAACTCTCGATGACCATCGCTCTCCTTTCAGCTTTGGCGATTGGAGAGTTCTTCACTGCCCTGGTCATCACTGGCTTCGTCCTGGCCGCAGAGGTTTTGGAGGGTCTCACAGTTGGGAGAGGCCGGCGGGCTATCCAGAGTCTTCTCGATTTTCTCCCGAGAACCGTCGTAGTCCGCCGTGATGGTCAGGTGATTGAAGTACCGTCCGATCAGGTTCAAGTTGACGAAACGGTGATCGTAAAGCCAGGCGGGCACATCCCCGTGGATGGAATTGTGCTTAGCGGCCGCTCGTTCGTGGAACAAGCGGCGATCACCGGCGAAGCCATGCCGGTCGAGAAGGCGCAGGGAGATGCCGTCTACGCGGGCACCATTAATCAATCGGGTGCCCTGGAAATCGGCGCCCAGAAACTCGGCCGTGACACGACGTTCGGAAGAATCATTGAAGCCGTCGAACGCGCCGAGAAGTCGCGGGCTCCCATCCAGAAGACTGCGGATCGCCTGGCGGGATACCTTGTCTATTTTGCCTTGGGGGCGGCGGTTCTGACTTTCATCATCACTCACAATGTCAGGTCGACCATATCGGTTGTAATCGTTGCTGGGGCGTGCGGCATTGCGGCTGGAACTCCTCTTGCGATCCTCGGAGCCATCGGGCGCGCGGCGCATCAGGGAGCCATCATTAAAGGGGGGCTCTACCTGGAAGCGCTGGCCGCCGTGGACACCGTGCTCTTGGACAAGACAGGCACGTTAACGTTCGGTACTCCGCAGATCAGGGAAGTCGTTTCCGCCAATGGCTTCGGGGAACAGCAGATCATCGCCGCTGCGAGCATCGCGGAGCGCAAATCCGAACATCCTCTTGCCAAGGCAGTGGTGGCGCGGGCAACAGAACTCGCCATTCCACTCGTCGACCCCGATGAATTCTCGTACACACCTGGGAAGGGAGTCAGGGTGAGCTATGAGGGCGAGGAGATCGTTGTAGGTAGTCTGGCCCTTCTCGTGGAACACGGTATGACGAGGGGGTTGCCCGGAAGCAGTAACGGTGCGGACGGGGCATCGGAAGTCTACGTCGCCCGAGCGGGACAAGTTCTCGGCAGCATCCGAATTGCTGACGTTTTGCGGCCGGAAGCCAAGAATGCGATTGCAGCGATGCGGCAAATGGGTTTGAGAACGGTCCTCTTGAGTGGGGATACCCAATCTGCAACCTCATCGGTAGGCCGCGGCCTCGGAGTGGACGAAGCCGTGGGAGGACTCCTACCAGAACAAAAAGCAAAGTGGGTGACTGAACTGCGTAGCAAGGGTCGCAACGTCGCGATGGTCGGCGACGGAATCAATGACGCTCCAGCCCTCGTGGAGGCCAACGTCGGTATCGCCATGGGGTCGGGAACGGATGTAGCTCGGGAGAGCGCGGATGTGATCTTGATTGGAAGCGATCTATCGAGATTGGTCGAAACTCTGCGGGTTGCTCGTCGCTGCCGCGGCATCATCATGCAGAACTTTGTCGGCACGCTGGTGGTGGACAGCGTAGGGGTGGGAATGGCGGCCTTCGGGTTTCTCAATCCTCTTTTGGCGGCTTTTATTCATGTAACTTCAGAGCTGGCATTCATCCTCAATTCCACGAGATTGTTGCCGCGTGGTGTTGAATCCGGGCGATAAATCGCGGGTTGGAGCGAAGGTTTGTGTCGTGGGTATGCAGTTTGCTCATGTGATCCAGAGTCGGAAGGTCAGAACTTGGGCAGTCGTAATCGCCTGGGCGCTCTTGGTGATTTTGATTGTGGCAGGTCTCCTGCAGTATCACAGATCATCACAACCGTTTGAAATGGACGACCTGTATGGCCTATTGGATTAAGTGGCTTCCAGAAGTGGGAACGGATCACAGACGGTGAACGAGGATCGAGATTGTCCCTTGAAAACGAAGCGCCTCGTCATTGGGCAAATCACGGTCTGCCGAGGCTGTTGCTGTGGAAATGTCGAGCGCGGCTTGCCCGAAGTTCCCGTCGAATGGTTGAAGAACGAATGGCGGAAACGGGGACTGTTGAAGCGAGTCCAGCTGACCATCAGTGGTTGTGTCGGGCCGTGCGATGTGCCGAACGTGGTGGTAATTACGACCTCATCGGGCACAGAGTGGCTGGGAAATATCGTTGCGTTCAATCAGTACCGAGCGCTGCTTGAATGGGCTGTGCGCTCCCGAGACGCCGGCGAGATGCTGGCCCTGCCCCGCGAATTCCATGAGTGCAGGATCAGCCCGTTTTGTTCGTAAACATTCCCGAAACCCGTTGGGAAACTGTTGGCGCAGCTTTCGAGACAAGGGAGGGTTGCCTCCTTGCAATGGCTCGACACAGATCCGATCAGGTCTCAGCATTCGATCTGATCAATGGTTAACGAACTGGATGTCTCTGCGGCGAGAGATAGCCTCCTTTGGAAATAACAATCATTACCCCCAACTGTAGATGGGCTCCCACGGAGTTCTATTGCTGGGGCAGAGCCCCGTGCAAAATTCTAGGGAAAGAAGTGAATTAGGCTAAATCGCAGAAGAAAGTGGAACCTGGCTATACGACAATGAGAAACTCCGAGAACCGCGACATTTCGTGCGCAGAGAAAATCGGTAGCTAAGGGAGCAGAGTGAAAAGATACGCGCTGGTGTTCCTCATACCATTCTTGTCTTCTTGCTCTATTCCATCATTTGCGCAGTCTCTAGAAAAGGAGCCTCCTGCAGTGCTTGAGATTGGCGGGGCCACTGATCGCAGCCTCACAGAGAGTCAATCAAGCCTCGGGCCGACGGTGGCGGTTGAGTTTACGCCGATAGAGAATTGGCTGGAACTTGAAGCTGGCATTACACCTCTCTTCCGCCGTCACTCCACGGAATGGAGTGTCGACCTTTTGTTCAAAAAACCCTGGACGTTGTCGGATACGAAGGAAGTTATGTTTGGGATTGGCCCGGAATGGATTCACTCGAACTCCTACGGAGCAAAAATGAACTCGGTTGGCGGTGAAATTGTTCCGGACTTTATGTTTTGGGCCTCGAAAAAACATAGGTTTGGCTGGTATCTCGAACCCAGCTACGAATACAAGTTCGGGCCGGGGCACGAACACTCCCTGGGCTTAAGCGGAGGCCTCCTAATCGGCATCCCCTAAGAGTTGGTTTGAATCAATTTATTTACCAGAATAATTGACTACGTCCCGGTTGGCGTGGACCGGATGGAGCGAAACTTCGAACTGATGCGAAAGCAGGCCGACGCCTGGCAGAGGAGTGAACTCCCTGGCCTGGTTCTGTATGGAGGCTGGAGTAGGTTCTGTGTCGACTACCGCACTGAAACGATACGGCAGAGTGGAAGTGTTAGACTGCACGCATTTGGTGGAGCTCTCACGCGACCATGATCACGATCTCCAAAGAAGACTATCTGAAAGCCATTGCGGAAGCGGAAGCTGAGGGGCAGACTGTGATCCCCGCGACGCTGGCCCACTGGCTCTCCGTGACCCGACCAGCGGTGACGTTTGCCCTGAAGCGATTAAAGAAGGATGGGCTTGTATCCATAAAAAAGGAAGGGCACATCAGCCTGACCTCGCAAGGACGGGAGATCGCAGAACGGACGATGGTTCGCCACCATCTGATCGAACGAATGTTGTCGGAAATGTTCGGCATGGCCTGGTACGAGATCCACGACGAGGCGGAACGACTGGAGCATGCCGTGTCTCCTGCCTTTGAGAAGAAGTTGGTCGAGAGATTAGGGCATAAAGACACCTGCCCTCACGGAAACGGGTTGGCGCTGCGCAGCCCTGCAGAACGCCGCAAACGGGGCATGCGCTTGCTCAGCGAAGCGGAGGCCGGTTCGAAATATGTGGTCGCGAGCGTTTATGAGCGCGATCGGAAACTCTTGGAGTTTTTCGAGAAAGAGGGCATCCGTCCGGGCGTTCGCCTTGCGGTCGAGGCCCGAAACTACGACGGCACCGTTTCCTTATCGGTGGATAAGCACCAGATTCGTCTCGGCACGTCAGCCGCCGAACGGGTCTGGATCGCTAAATCCTGATATTCTACTGATTGTTAACCATAGTTAACATGTTGTGGTATATACTCATTACCATCTTTGGGGTCTCCGGCTGCGCAGATGAGTGAGTAAACCATGAGCTTGCCTTACAAACCTTGCTGGTATTTTGTGCTTCGTACTTCTCTGGTGGGCGCCATGACGGCCGCCATGGTTCCAGCGGTTTTTGCCCAGGAGCGGACGCTTTGCGGGATCATCCAAGATCAGACCAGGGCAGTGGTCACCAGTGCCGCAGTGGAGTTGACCAACGCCGGTACTCGGGTCAACACCAAAACAGGCTCGGAAGGGAAGTTTTGTTTCGATCACGTGAAGCCGGGAGAGTATGAACTCATTGTACAGGCCAATGGGTTCCGAACTGATCGGGAGAAATTCAGTGTGCATTCGGCCGAACCTGCCAACTTGACGATCTCTCTCAGCGTCGAAGCCGCAAATCAGCAAGTGACGGTGGTAGAAGGATCGGCTGATGTGGGATCGCTGAATGTCGCTCAGACGCAGATTGGCACTGGGCTGATCGAAAATTTGCCTAGCGAAAGTGTGAACGCCGCGCTCAGTTCGATCCTAACCTTGGCAACTCCAGGCGTGGCGGCGGATTCGAACGGTGTATTCCACCCGCTTGGGGAACACGCGGAGACTTCCTTCAGCGTTGATGGTCAGCCGATCTCCGACCAGCAAAGCCGTATTTTCTCAAACCAGATCTCAGCCAACACGATTCAAGAGATGCGAACCCTTCAGGGAGCTCCTCCGGCCGAGTTTGGCGACAAGACGAGCCTGATCGTGGAGGCAACGACACGCACGGGCTTGAACTCGGGAAAGGGGCATGGCACGGTTTCGCTTGGCTATGGATCATTTGCAACTCCCACAGCGAGCGTCGCGATTGCGTCCGGTTCAAGCACGTTTGGGAATTTCCTGGCGTTAGACGGGGTCGACAGCCAACGTTTCCTGGATGCGCCGGAATTCCGTCCGCTCCATGCCAACGGCAATGCCGAGAGTCTGTTCGATCGAATTGACTGGCGACCGAGCGACGCGACCTCACTGCACTTGAACCTATCAACCGCTCGGTCCTGGTTCCAGGCACCGAATACCTACGATCAGCAGGCGGCAGGGCAGGATCAGAGGCAATACATGACCAGTTTTAACGTCGGACTTGGGCTGTCGCACGAACTTAGCCCGGCGCTGCTGCTTTCGGCCAACACCTGGGTGCGCCAAGACCGGGTAAATTACTTTCCCTCTGCAAATCTGTTCTCCGATCAGCCTGCGACCCTCTCACAGTCGAGGCGGCTGACAAGCACGGGCCTGCGAACCGACCTTACGTATTCTCAGGGCCGGCACACCGCGAAAGGAGGCGTGCAGATCCAAGTTACACCCCTCTCGGAACAGTTCAGCACCGGCCTTACAGACCCGGCATTCAACTCTCCGTGTGTCGACGCCAATGGAATTCCGGTTGCTGACGCATCGCTCACGTCCATCAGCCAATGTGCTGCGTACAGCAATTCATCGTATACACCTCCGTTCTCGGGAAGCCCTGCTTATCAGCCCGCGTTGCTGCCCTATGACCTAACGCGGGGAGGAACTCTCTTCCGCTTTCGTGGCACGACCACGATCTACGAGGGAAGCGCATACGCTCAGGACAGCATAAAGTTGGGCCAGTTCAACTTGAATCTCGGCCTGCGGTACGACAACTACGATGGTCTGAGCAAAGGCTTTGGGGTTCAGCCCCGCGGCGGCGTTACTTATCAAGTGCGCTCGACTGGCACTGTCTTTCACCTCTCCTACGCCAGAGTATTCTTGACGCCCTATAACGAAAACCTCGTGCTCTCCAGTTCAACCGGCGCCGGGGGGCTAGCGAACGGATCCAACACCGTTCAGCCGCTTACGCCTGCGCGACGCAATCAATTCAATGTCGGGGTCGAACAGCAGCTCGGCTCCAAATTCAGTGTCCAGGCGGAATACTTCTGGAAGTTCACCCGTGGAGCGTACGATTTCAACACCATCCTGAATACGCCGTTGAACTTTCCGATCCAGTTCAGGAAGTCGAAGATCGATGGCGCTCTGATGCGTGCGACGCTCACCAACGTGCATGGTTTCAGCGCCTTCACGGTGATGGGACACAGCCGGTCCCGCCTGTTCAGTCCCGAGGTCGGCGGTATCAACTTTGGCACAGCCTATGCTCCCGTCGCCCGTCCGGACCACGATCAGGGATTCCAGCAGACAACGAACCTTCAGTATCAGTTTTCACAAAAGGACTTGCGAGGGCTTTGGCTAGGGTTAACTTGGCGCTTCGACAGCGGTCTGGTGGTGGTCAGCGTTCCAGATTATGCTACCGCCCTGACTCTGACCGGGGACGAACAACATGCAATCGGATTGTATTGCGGCAGCGTATTTGCAACGGTTGCGCAACCGTTGCAGTCCTGCAATTCGCCACAGCGCGGCGCTACCCTCATTCACATCGTACCCGATGGAACCTACAACCCGGATACGAACCCATCCCGGATTAGACCCCGAAACCTGTTCGACGTTGCCCTGGGCGCTGACAGCATCTGGAAGAGAGACCGCTACTCCTTGGGCGGAAAACTGACGGTGGTGAACATGGCGGATAAGGTCGCCCTCTACAATTTTCTCTCCAGTTTTTCGGGAACTCACTTCGTCACGCCAAGGACCATCCAGGCGGAGATCACATTCCATTTCTAGAAGTGCAGGGCGTCGTTTGGCCTCCGGCCTGAACGCGGTCATCTTCGTTCACACCAGCGTGCGCTTCCAGCATCACCAAGGATGTAAGCATTGGAAAGAGCAAAGTGCGGCCTGAGCCTATGCGCAAACAGGTCGAGGCCTGGCAGAAATGCATCAGGGGTAGAAGCACTGAGGAGAACTGGCTCATGGCTGCCTACTTGCTACTGGTAATCCTGGCTCTTGGAATTCCATTTCTTCTCTATTGCTTGTGGAACTTCTCCGGTGAACTCAGGCCCCGCACGTCGAGCGCTGTCTTGCCTTCCCACTCGTCGCACCGGGCTGCGCTTAGCGAAATACCACTGTCCCGATTTAGAAGCCACCCGAACTCCGTTCAGTTGCGACACCAAAGTCGCGCGGCATCTTAATCCGGAACCGGCCTGATTAGCTCTATCCTGCACGGCAGCTAGCCTCTATCGTGGCTTTGGCAGCATTCAATGTTGCCTGGGTCTCGCGGGCGATCTTACCTTTTGCGATTAAGTTCAGGAGCTTGGCTTTCAGGGTTGTCGTCGAGTAGTAGTGGCTAATTTCCACCTTGGTTGACCGGTCGCCGAGCGCTTGGAACGTCGTTTCCACCGTGTAATCTCTGAGAATCTTGCTGATCCCGAATGTGTCCTCCGGCAACACAGTGACGATCTTCTGATGTGGGACAATTTCGATGTCCTTCTCGATGCACGTGTGCTTCCCGCCCGAAAGATGACATCGATAGGAGGCACCTGGTTCGCGGAGTGTCTTGCCAGAAAGAAGATCAACCTTGACCACGCGAGGATGGAAATCCGGGATCTTCGTGAGATCCATGCTGAACGCCCACACCTCTTCCAATGGAGCGTTGATGATGACTTCCTGCTTGGATCGGAATGGTGGCTGAAAATCTTGCCTCCAAATTGATGGGCGAGCTTTCTGAAGTCTCGCGGACACGACTGATTCGGTCCTCGCAAATAGGGAACGCTATTTTCACAGCCGAGCCGGCCCCAGGCTGCCAGCGCGATTCGACCGCGAGGGGCGGGCCTTCGTATTCAAACAATCATTCTAGAAAATGCAGCTCTGACTCGTGGCGTTAAAAGGTAGAGCAACAGCGCACTAGCGATTATGAAGCCCGTGCCGCCGCGCAGCCAATCTCCCCGCACCAGGTTGGTGATGTCTCCAAGCACTTGTGTGGCGATAAATAGCGACGGCAAGTCTCCATCCCCAGAGACGACGCCGGAACCATCCGACTCCCGACAAGACGAGCAGGACAGCGAGGAGCAGGAAGAGAATGCCGACCTGCCTCCCAAAGGAGAGAGCTGCTTGTAGGCCGTCGGATTCAGAATCCAAGCACGGTCAAGTGGTGTTCCGGGCAAAAGCAGAGTTGTCGCTGCAAGACTCGCCATGCTCGCGCCAAAGAATAGGAAAACGCCAATTGCAGCGAATCCGGGTGGCTTACCGTTGCCTTCGACCCGATCCCCGGGTTTCATCCTTCGACTATAAACTGGAAGATCTTATTGCCCTCTCGAAACTGATGAAACCGATCACGGCAACCTCCGCTGTAGAGCTCCTGATCTTTGGCTCCTCATTGCCGCTTCAGGCATCGCGATGTTGGCTACCGGTCGGCGAACAACGAATGCCGCGAATCCCAGAGGCGACGACTCCCAAAGTCCTTCACGCCCTAACATTTCCGTCAACAGGATCTCGAAAGCCTTAACAATCGTAGATGTCCATAATCTCCAGACTGGGTCAAACGACGGGCGCACCTGCCACAAAGGCAGCGTGCTTCTGGTTCAAGTCCCGCTGTGCAGAACTGTGTCAGAACCCCTCGGATTGGGGCCCTTGGAGATCTGTTTTGAGCGAAGAGCAGATTCCCCAAGTTATTGTTTTTTCGAGAAAGTCGTCAGAAAACGGAGAGCGAATAGACCGGGCTTCTGTGCGCCCAAGGCAGGTGCGCTACCAGGCTGCGCTACGCCCCGACTGCAACGATTATAAATGAACTCCGGACATGACCTTGGTGGCACTCCCTAAATGGGCACTGGGTCGGACTGGCATGATCGGGCTATAATTTTGGACAACTGTTATGTCCGGTTCACGCTATGCGCTGGTCAGCTACGTGCGCAATCCTGTGGGGGAATTCGTCGAGAAACTCCGTCAGGAACTGCACCCGACAATGGTCCACATGCCGGCGCATCTGACGATACTGCCGCCGCGAGAGCTGAATGAAAGTGAGGCTTCCGCGCTTGGATACCTGGAAGAAGCCTGCAGCCACGTTATTCCCTTCGATGTCGAACTGGGTGACGTGGAGACGTTTTTGCCTACGACGCCAACCGTATTCATTCAGGTGAAGCGGGCGGCATACCGCATGCGCGAGTTGCACGACCAGCTGAGCAAGAATCTGTGTTGTGCCGAGAACTGGCCTTACATCCCGCATTTGACAATCATGAAAACGGAGCGGGACGAGGATGCGCGCGCGGCATTTGCGGTAGCGCGTGAACGCTGGGCGCAGTTCCAGGGCAAACGCCAGGTCCATCTGGACGAGTTGATGTTCGTGCGTGAGGTTGATGGAAGCTGGAAGGATCTGGCGCCTGTACCGTTAGGACGCGGCCAACTATCCTCGAAGTCCTGAATTCTCCTTTTTGCGTGCAGGCAAAACCCATAGAAACCCATAGCTGACGGGCATTTTGCGGCCTCGGAAGTGCATGTACTTCTCCGTGGTTGCCAAGCCCAATAGTCGGATTACTATGGATTTACGGGCTTAGATCAGCGCCGGATCCCAGGCTGCGGGTTGATCGATATCTAGATCGAAAGAGTGCTTATGCAAATTGGGGTTTACGGATCCGGCTACCTCGCTACCGTTATTTCGGCCTGTCTCGCCGATTTTGGCACGCCGGTTTGCTGCTGTCACTCGGACGGCACGCAGATTATGGAAGTCGCCAAAGGAAACATTCCGTTCTACGAAAAGAATCTGCAGGAAGTGATCCGACGGAACGTGCGTTCGGGAAGGCTCGTCTATTCGGCCGATCCCGAGGATCTGGCGCGCAAGGCGCAGGTAATTTTTTTGGCCGAGGATTCCGCCGAAACGCTGGAAGAGGTTACTTTGCGGCTGGCACGCGCGGCTGGGCGTTTTCAAGTTCTGTCGGTTGTGACGCCAGTGCGCGTGGGATCGACTTCGCGAATCGAAAAGGCGCTGCGGGCGGGTGGTTTGAAGAGCCTGCTGGTTTGCCAGCCGATGTTCTTCACCAACGGCTGTGCGGTGGAAGATTTCAACTGGCCGGACCGAATCATCCTGGGAACCGCATCGAGCGAAGCAGTTTCTTCGTTGAAGCAGATTTTCCATCCGCTGGTGATGCGCGGCGTTCCAGTGCTCGTGACGAACTACGAAACGGCGGAACTGGCGCGCGAGGCGACGACAGCGTTTGTCGCGACAAAAATTTCTTTCATCAATGAGATTGCGAGTCTGTGCGAACACGTGAAGGCCGATGCTGTCAGTCTTTCGCTGGCGCTCGGGCTCGACAAAAAGATCGCGCCGCGGTGCCTGCAACCGGGCGCTGGCATGGGCGGAATTTTTGCGCAGAGCGACATGGATTCGCTAACAGAGCTGGCGCAAGGAAACAGGGTTGATCTGAAGATTCTGAATGCGGCGCGCGAGGTGAACCGGAACCTGGTGCAGCGGTTGCTGCAGAAGGTCGCGGGCGCCATCGACAATGTCCACAACAAAGATGTGGGCATTCTCGGACTCTCGTTCAAGCCAAATACAAACTCGGTCGCAGGGTCAGCGTCCATTCAACTGGCTCAGAATCTGCTGGCGAACGGCGCGCGGGTAAAGGCATACGATCCGGTTGCGATTCCGGAGGCGAAGACGCAACTCAACGGCAGCGTTAAATATTGCGAATCGGCCTATGGCGTCGCGGAAGGGGTTGATGCGCTGGTGCTGGCAACGGGATGGCCCGAGTTTCGCACGCTGGATTTTACGAAGATTCGTCATCTGGTGAAGCGGCCAATTATTATAGACACCAAGAATCTGCTGGATTCCTCGCGGCTGAAAGCGATGGGATTCCAGTACATGGGCATTGGAAGATAGTAGCGACTAGAGCCGTTCTCCTCCCGTAATTGCTATAATCATGACTTGCGGTGGGAGTAGCTCAACTGGCAGAGCACCGGACTGTGGCTCCGGTTGTTGCGGGTTCGATTCCCGTCTCCCACCCCAGGTTTCTTCCCGGTCTCGCCTTTACCTCCTTCTCCGTTTCCTTTATCCTCTCGCGTCATGGACCGACGAACCTTCCTGCATGGCGCTCTGGCGGGCGCTGCGACCTTGGCTCTCTCACCTCACTCACGCGCCGACGAACGCGATATTGGCCCTATTTGGGCTCAGATCGAGAAGCATCACGACGAAGCTGTGCAGCGCTTGCAGGAGTGGATCAAGCAGCCTTCGATTGCCGCCGAAAATCGTGGCATGAATGAAGGCTGCGATCTCACCATGCGCTTTCTGCGCGAGGCCGGATTTGGCGCGGTTACGAAGATTCCGACCGATGGAAAGCCAGGAATTTTTGCCACGCTTGATGCGGGAGCGCCGACAACGCTTGGCCTCTACTTCATGTATGACGTGAAGCAGGTCGATCCGTCGGAGTGGTCTTCTCCTCCATTTGCCGCTGCGCTGGTTGAAAAGCCTGGACTCGGAACTGTTGTGATGGGCCGCGGAGCCGTCAACCAGAAAGGCCCCGAAGCTTCGTTCCTTGCTGCGCTTCATGCTATCCGTGCGGCTGGACGAAAGCTGCCGGTGAATCTTGTCTTCGTGGCTGAGGGCGAGGAAGAAATTGGCTCGCCGCATTTTCCGCAGATTGTGCGTCGACCCGAAGTGATTGCTGCGCTCAAGCGCTGTGGCGGGGTCTTCATGCCTTCGGCTGAGCAGGATCTTGATGGCGCGGTGACGATGACGCTTGGCGCAAAAGGCGTCGTTGAACTCGAACTTGTTTCGAGCGGCGAGCGTTGGGGACGCGGTCCGCGACGCGATGTTCACTCGAGCAACAAGGCTCGGCTCGATAGTCCTGCTTGGCATCTGGTTGAGGCGCTCGCGACTCTTGTTTCGCCGGATGGGAATGATCCCGCGATCGAGGGCTTCGCTGATAAAGCTCGACCTATTTCTCCGGCGGAAAAGAAAATGATTGCCGAGGCTGCGCGGCGACTGGATGAGGGCGTCGCAAAAAAACAGCTTGGTGTCGATCACTGGGTGCATGATGTCGGCTTCGAGGAAGCGCTTGAGATGCTGCAGTCTCGTCCGACCGTGAACATCGAAGGCCTGGTCGGCGGCTACACGGGTCCGGGCGGAAAAACAATTCTGCCGCATCGCGCAGTTGCAAAAATCGATATGCGGCTTGTGCCTGACATGAAGGCCAGTGAAGCACTCGCGGCGCTCAAGGCGCATCTTGCCAAGCATGGGTTCGGCGACATTGAGGTGAACATGACGGGCGGTTACGACCCGAACAGCACTTCGGCTGACGCGGCGCTCATCCGCGCGCAGACTGCGGTCTACAAGCGCGACGGCATCGATCCGATTGTGCTGCCGCGCAGTGCCGGTTCGTGGCCGGGTTATGTTTTCACCGATGAACCACTGCATCTTGCTGCTGGTCACTTTGGCCTGGGACATGGTAACGGAGCGCATGCTCCGGATGAGTATTACGTGGTCGAATCGAAAAATCCGAGGGTGCAGGGAATGGATGGGGCGGTGCGGTCGTTTGTGGAGTATCTGTACGAGGTGGGGGCGACCAACTAGGTGGTGGTTGCCCGTTTGAACTTCGACCACGGAAAACACGGATAATGGAGACGGCCTGGCGGCGAGGGCACCCTTCGACTTCGCTCAGGGCAGGCTCAGCCGGCGCGTCGCCGGCGCGGTCCAGCGCAGCTTTCGTGGGTGCGGCGTTTTAATTTGTCAGGGATGCCCCCGGTCTGTACCCCCCCTCCCCCCCTCCCCCCCTAAATCTTGTAATTTTTACACGGTCGTGGGACCAGAGAGAGAGAGTTGGAGTAAGTTGACGACCCGAGGATTGGTCGGATTTCCCGAATTGGAATTTACCGCACAAGGGATTAGACGTTTCGGAGTCAGGGAAGCGATTTTCGTCTTCTCATTTGTCGCGGGCTATTTATTTTTCAAAGACGCAATTTAGAGTTAGCACTTTGTTCGCTCTGATTTATGTTGAGCTATTCTTTGGCTAAGTCAATAAATTTCTGAGTGTGCATCGGGATGGCTTACCCGTTATGGGAATTGCGGCATCAATTCACCGGCGGGATTGGAAAATGTTGCATTCCGATGCCGGAGTCCGTACTGACGAAGTGCAAGCAGCTTGCGAAGGCAACTTTTCGAACGGCTCACGCCGTGGGTTGCGTTCTTGCACCGGTTCGCGGCTATGCATGACGCCCTGCCATTGACTGGCATGGCGCAGGCCTTCATCATGTAGCAGCGCCATGAAGAAGAACCCACGTCATCGCGGGCAACGCCCTGAAAAAAGAGGTGTGGGCCCTAGCGGTGCCCGACGTCAGCCTGATTTTTCTCGTGAACGCCGGTCGCGCGAACTCTTTTCCGGCAAAGGCTTGCCTCGGGAACTCCATGTGCTTTACGAAGACGACGCCGTTATCGCGCTCAACAAGCCAGCGAAACTTCTCGCTGTGCCTGCAGAAAACTCCAGCACGCCATCGGCTTTGTCGCTCCTGTCCGCTGAGCTTAGGCGAAAGAGGCAGCGCGCCATCGTTGTGCACCGGGTCGACCGATACACCTCCGGCATTTTGCTCTTCGCCAAGACTTGGCCTGATCGCGAAGCGCTGGTGCGCCAGTTTCTCGAACATACTCCGGTGAGGCAGTATCTTGCGGTGGTGCGCGGGCACCTCAAGGACAAAGAAGGGACGCTGGTTCACCACTTCCGCCAGGAAGGAATGTTCCAAAAGTTGACGCGCGAGCGCGACCGAAAAGGGACGCGAGCCGAACTGCGCTATTCGGTCGAGCGAGTTCTGCGCGGCGCTTCGCTGGTACGGGTCTCGCTGGTGACAGGATTGCAGAATCAGATTCGCGTGCAGCTTTCGGCCCTGGGACATCCCGTGATTGGCGACCGGAAGTATCATCCTGAGGAAGCATCGGAGCGGCGCATTACGCGCGTGGCTTTGCATGCCGCCCATCTTGAGTTCGCCCATCCGCGGACGGGAGAAAACGTGTCCATCGATTGCGAACCGCCTTCGGACTTTCAGGCGCTGCTGCAGGCGTTGAAGTTTCGGTAGAGGTTCGGTTTATTGCGACCATACGCTATCGGCTGGCAGCAGTCGCCTTGGCGCGAGGGACGCGCTGTATGGCTTTCTTGAGGCGCTCGACGGTATCGGGATAAGCGCACACAAGAGCGACCAGCGCGACCGCTTCTGGGTTTGGTTTTGACCGGCCCTGCTCCCAGCGTTCCAGCGTGCGCTCTGGAATAAACGTGGAGCGAGCAAATGCACGGCGGGACATGCGAAGCGACTCGCGCGCCTCGAGGAAGAATTCCGGTTTCACGTCGAAAGACGCTGGCGTAGAAATGCGGTGCGTGCGAAGCGTGATCTTGCCTTCGCGGTGCAGGCGCATCGCTTCCACGCCTTCCATCAGTTCACTGAACAGGTTGCGCTTCGGTGTCTTTTTCGTTCTCATCATTCGTCGTCTCCACCTTTGATTCCGCGTGCCGCCTTCTCCGCACGAACCACGTTCTTGAGCTGGCGCTTTTCGTCGGCGGTCAGGTCGGACATCTCATTCTTGCCGTAGAGGGTCATCAGCCAAATCTGGTCTTGCGATAGAAAACCGTAGATGATCCGCAAACCGCCGCGTTTTCCCTTGCCTCTTCTGACATCCTCCCATCGAAGTTTTCGTACGCCCCCTGTCCCGGGCATTCTGTCGCCAGCCTTGGGGTTCGCGATCAGTGTTGCTTGCAGCTCTCGGAACTCGTCGTCGGTTAGATACTTATCCCGATACCGCGCAAACGCCGGTGCCTCGATGAATTCAAACAAGGGAGAGGGTACAAATAGAATGGTACGCTAATAGCGTATAGATGTCAAACGGAGAGAAAGCGGTTCATAATGCACAGCGATAGGAGGGTGTTTTACATTCTCAATTGCCTTCTTGACGATGGCTTCGGCGAACTCGTCTGGAGTTATTACACTTCCTTCCGCAACGATACCGACGCCGCTCTTGTCTGCAAAAGGATGAAATCGCCATAGTGTTTCGCGGGCGGTGGAACCGTGGGGTGGCGCAATCCGAATACCAGATTCTCCTGATAAAACGTGAAGCTTTACAGATTTGGAGAAGCGAGGCTTCGCAGGTTCACCTGTAAGTGGCAGCATGAAGGCCCAATCATTGAAGCGCTGCCATCAATCAGCGAAATTTGCCAGCACCAAACGCGGCACAATGTGCTGCCTCCGGGCATGGCTGCGTTTGTATGTAAATTGGGCTGGTGTCGCCAAAACGGCTATCTCACCTCGACTTCTTCCTTCTCTTTTGCCGCGTAGTGCGAGTCCACGTAGTCGTCGAGAATCTTTCTGAACTCGGCGACGATCTTGTCGCCCTTCAGCGTCGTGAACAGGCGGCCGTCTACATAGACCGGCGCTTTCGGTTCTTCAAACGTTCCTGGCAGCGAGATGCCTAGATTGGCGTGCTTCGATTCGCCGGGGCCGTTTACTACGCAGCCCATTACCGCGACCTTCATTTCTTCCACGCCCACATAATGGCCCTTCCACGCCGGCATCGAGTCGCGCAAATAACTCTGGATTTCCTGCGCCATTTCCTGGAAGAAGGTGCTGGTGGTGCGGCCGCAGCCGGGGCAGGCTGTTACTTGCGGGGTGAAGCTGCGAATGCCTAGCGATTGCAGGATCTGCTGCGCTACGCGGACTTCTTCGGTGCGGTCTCCGCCGGGAGCGGGGGTTAGGGAGACGCGGATGGTGTCGCCGATGCCTTCCTGGAGCAGCACGCCCATGGCGGCGCTGGAGGCGACGATTCCTTTGGCGCCCATGCCGGCTTCGGTCAGGCCGAGGTGCAGCGGATACTCGCAGCGTGCGGCTAACTGGCGGTAGACGTCGATCAGGTCCTGCACGCCGCTAACTTTTGCGCTGAGGATGATCTGGTCGGGACGGAGGCCGTAGTGCTCGGAGAGTTTTGCCGAGTTGAGCGCGCTGACGACCATCGCTTCCATCGTGACTTCGCGCGCGTCTTTTATCAGGGGCTCGGGCTGGCGCGAGTTCTCATCCATCATTTTTGTGAGCAGAGCCTGGTCGAGCGAGCCCCAGTTCACGCCGATGCGCACCGGGCGCTGGTACTTCACCGCGACTTCGATCATGGTGCGGAAGTTGTCGTCGTTCTTGCGGCCGACGCTGACGTTGCCCGGGTTAATGCGGTACTTGGCCAGACCTTCGGCGCACTCGGGATATTTGGTGAGGAGCTGGTGTCCGTTGTAGTGGAAGTCGCCGACGATGGGAACGCTGATGCCGAGCTTGGCCAGGCCTTCGTTGATGTACGGGATGGCCTTGGCAGCGTCGTCGTTGTTGACGGTGACGCGGACGACTTCGCTGCCGGCGCGGGCGAGAGCAGCGGTCTGCTGGATGGTGCCGGGGATGTCGGCGGTGTCGGTGTTGGTCATGGATTGCACCATAACTGGTGCATCGCTGCCGACCCGGACTGGGCCGATGGAGGTGGTGTAGGTCTTTCTGCGGATGATTTCTGCCATAGGAAGCTTTATTTTAACAGTTTGCAGGGCGGGCAGGTCTCAGGTGTCAGGTCTTGGGTGTTAGGTTCTGGACCCAAAAGCTTGGGCCTGAGACCTAACACCCACGACCTAACACGTTGCTTTACGGCAGATGCGTTATCCCGGGCAGCGTCTTCACTATGTCGTTGTAGATCACCATTACTGCGAAGAGGACCAGGAACACGAATGCCGCTTGGTAGATGCGCTCTTTGATCGCCAGGCTGATGTCTTTCTGCATCAGGCCTTCGATCAGGAGAAGCAGGATGACTCCGCCGTCGAGGATCGGTATTGGCAGGAGGTTCATGATGCCCAAGTTCAGACTGATGGCGGCTGTGATCGTCAGAAGCGGTGACCAGCCCTGCTCGCGAGCGGCGGCGCCTACTGCACTGCCGATGCCGATGGGGCCATCGACTTGGCGGAGCGAGACTTTGCGCTGCACCATTTTTTGCAGGAGTTCGAGGATCAGGAACGAGCTTTTCTTGTTGTCCTGGAGCGAGCGGGTGAAGGCTTGTGGGAAATTGAGCTTTACAACCTTCATGGGTGGCTCGCTGGCTACGCCGATGCGATAACGCGGCTCGCCTGACGGGCCGGCGGGGGCTAGTACTGGCTGAAGGTTGAATGTCATCTGTTGGCCGTCGCGCAAGGCTACGATTTGCAGCGGATTGGCGTTGGTGTGCGAAAGCAGATCGACGAGGGCTTCGATTTCTGGGATGGGTTGGCCGTTGGCGGTCTGAATCACGTCGCCCACTTTCAGGCCTGCTTTTTCGGCGGGCATGCCGTGTTCGACCGAGGTGATGACCGCAGCGTCTCCTTCTTTGGGGAGCCAGCCGATGTCCCCGTATTCATGAGAGCCTTTGGGCTCGGGCGTGATCTCTTTGGGAATTACTTCGCCGTTGCGCTCGATGGAAAAGCGCAGAGACTGATTCGGGTTGAGGGCTTCCTTGACTTCAATCTGCTCCCAGGTGGGATTGGCGGTGTCTTCAATGCGGGCGATCTTGTCACCGATCTGGATGCCGGCTTTTTGCGCGGGCGTGTTGGGAATGATCCAGCCGACGATGGCGGGGCCGTCCATGAAAGCAGGATAAGAAAAATGCGCCATGTAGACGCCGGTGAGAAGGCCGATGGCGAGGATGACGTTCATCGCGGGGCCGGCGATGGCAATGACAAAACGCTGCCAGCGCGGATGGGAGAGGAATTCTCCCGGGTCGCCGGTGCGGTCGTCCATGGGATTTTCGCCCGACATTTTGACGTAGCCGCCTAGAGGCAGGGCATTGATGCGGTAGTCGGTTTCGCCTTTGCGGAAGCCGATGAGGCGCTTGCCGAAGCCGATGGCAAACTGCTCCACGCGTACGCCGAAATATTTGGCCGCGATGAAATGACCCAGCTCGTGCAAAAAGATCATGACGCCGAGGACGATCGCCATGACGTAAACGGTGTGCAAAAAAGACAGAAGCT
>Ga0335069_10000120_pt1 | contig 131852 bp, 90 predicted proteins | sample Lox_Sample_11_FD_206714 | JGI IMG/M metagenome (GOLD analysis project Ga0335069, IMG submission 206714) | Soil microbial communities from Loxahatchee National Wildlife Refuge, Florida, United States - Lox_Sample_1.1 | ecosystem: Environmental > Terrestrial > Soil > Wetlands | place: USA...
GTTATCCGGTTGATAGATTCCCGCAACTTGATAAATGAGATCGCGGATTTTGATCAAGAACGGGTTCGGCGGCGCCCCAAGACCAGCAGGGGTGGCTGCGACAGGGGTCGTAGTCATGCCGTCGTCCCTTTAACGGACTTGCAGGCTGTGCACATGGCGTATCAAGAACCTTCGCTCTGAAGGATCATCGGCAAGCCGAGGATGGACTTTACGGACGCGACGGAGCCTCCTGGTTGACCGAGGGAATTGAGCTCACGGGTACTACCGTCGGCTTACCCAAAGGCGGCCGCGAAACTCCCATATCTCGAGATACGGATGGCACTCGTCCCAGAATGACGACGTCTACACGCCGGTTCTGCGCCCTGTTCTCAGGAGTTGTGTTGTCGTTGAGCGGGTGGTACTGCGCATACCCGGCGGCTGAAAGCCGGACCGGCGAGAACCCATAGCGCACGATCAGCATGCGTACAACCTCAGCCGCACGCGCGGTCGAGAGTTCCCAATTGTCGCTAAAGCGCGAATTGTGGATGGGACGATCGTCGGTGTGGCCCTCGATTCGGATGCGATATTCACGATTCACGAGCAATGAGGCGATGCGCCCAAGTGTATCCAGCGAGGCTTGGCGCAGGGAGGCGGACCCACTTTCGAAGAAAGCCATCTCGCGCAGACTAATCACCAAGCCGTCTGGCGTGGAGCGTAGCGCGACCGCCTTAGCGGCAATCTCGTCAGCCAAGCTCTTTTCGAGATCCTTCCGCAAGCTGACCAGATCATCGGCGTTGCCGGAGATTTCGCTGTGAAACGTAGAATTCAGACCAAGGCCGCTCGCACGCCTGGCATTCTCGATGGCTTGGACAGTGTTAAAAGGAATGGGCTCATTGGAGTCGAGCGGCATGGCAGCGGCCGATTGGAAAACGCCGAGCTCCTGGAAGGCTACCTGAATCGCTTGGGCAAGCTTTCCGACTTTGTGCTGATCTACCTGGGACGAGGAGTAGTTGATGTACACGTCGACGAGATTCGTCGTACTGTCAAAGGTAGCGTTCCAGACATGCTCGATAATCATGGTGCGGGTCACGCGCCGGCCAGCATTCCGCATCAGGTACTCAAGCAAAGCGAATTCCTTGGAGGTAAGCTCGATCGGCTTGCCGCCACGTGAAACCTTGCGCTGAATTCGATCCAAGTGCAGGTCCTCTACCCGCAGAATCGACTCGGCGGGAAGACGGCCCCGGCGCAACAATGCCCGAACCCGGGCCGATAGCTCGGCAAACGAAAAGGGCTTGGTGACGTAGTCATCTGCGCCAGCATCTAGGCAACGGACACGATCTTCCACACGCTGTCGAGCCGTCAGAATCAGTATCGGCAGGTACTCTTTCTTCGTTCGAATCCCTTGAAGAATTACCATGCCGTCCAGGCGAGGAAGCATCAGATCCAGAATGACTAGGTCGTAGTCAAAACCCAGCGCAAGCCCCAACGCCTGTTCGCCGTCTCGCGAAACGTCCACTGCATGATGCTCAGCTTCCAGGCCTTTCTTTACAAATGCGGCCAGCGCCTCGTCGTCTTCGGCCACCAAGATGCGCATTTGGACTCACTTGGCCGTGATTTCTGAAAATCTCAGCCTCGATCAGCCTGAGTCTGGCAGTGAATCGGGAGACTGGATGTGATAACTGTCATATCAATTCGTGACCAACAAACTTCCGGCCGTCTGGGGGCCGACGCGCGAACCCAGACGGTTACGCGCTGGACCGGGCGGGAGTTTCCCTACCGCCAATCCTTGGCTATCTTCAATCAGTAGGAGACACGTTGAACCGGTGGAACTCTAGTTCATGGAAGGTCGTGCTGGGGCCGGGCGGAGTTCTGCTCGGAATGGCTGTGCTGCTCTTCAGTGGGCTCTTTAAAGTCTCACCGGCCACTCTTAGCTTTTACTACTCGACGGTCTTCCTGGCTGGCTTGTTGCTGGCCTGGCGCTTTCATTCTGGACGCACCTTTGCCGGCCTGATCGTGATCCTTCTGGCACAGCGCGCGGTTGAGTTTTTTGCTGCGGGGCATGGAACGCTTTCTGGTCCGGGTCGCACCGCGCTCGATGCCACGGCTTTTCTTCTTGCTGCGAATTTTGTCTGTTTAGCCTTAGCCGGTGAGTTCAGCTTCTCGGTGGCCGCCCTGGCACCCAGACTCGGCGTTTTATTTCTTGAGTCGGTTTTCGTGGCGGTACTCTGCCGCCCCCAACCTGCCTGGGGCAGCAGCCTTTTCCGTGGAACATGGCTGCCGATCCATTGGTTCACATGGACTCGACTTTCCCAGTTTCCCTGGCTCGCTTTGTTGACCGCTTTCGTAGTTCTCCTTCTCCGCAGCGCCAGCTCTCGTAAACAACTAGATGCGGGAATGGCTTGGGCGATTGTAGCCGCATCGTGTGGGCTTTCAGCCGGCGGGGTGGGGAGAGTGGCCGACGGCTACATCGCCACGGCCGGCCTGGTCTTGCTCGTCTCGGTGATTGAGACATCTTATCGGATGGCTTATCACGACGAACTCACCGGTATCCCGAGCCGAAGGGCTCTGAATGATGCCACTCTGGCGCTTGAGCAACCTTATAGCGTGGCTGTCGCAGACGTCGATCATTTCAAGCAGTTCAACGACACCTACGGTCACGATATCGGCGACGAGGTTCTCCGCATGGTTGCCTCGCGCTTAGGCAAGGTTGGCGGTGGTGGACGCGCTTTCCGTTACGGCGGCGAGGAGTTCACGATCCTCTTTCCTGGCAAGACTACCCAAGAGGCTTCACCATTTCTGGAGGAGGTCCGCAAGGTCATTGAGAATTCCAGCTTCCGGCTCCGTGGACGGGATCGTCGCGTGACGGCCCGAGGTCCGGAACGTCGTGTTGCCCGGCACTCGGTAGCCGATACAGGCAAACCTCAAGCTTCATCTCGCAGCATCGATCTGCATGTCACGGTGAGCATTGGTGCAGCTCAATCCAAAGAAGAGCTGGCGTTTGAAACTGTGCTGGAACATGCGGATAAGGCTCTTTACCGGGCAAAGGCAAACGGGCGAAATCGCCTCGAAGTAGATGGAAGGCCGTCGCCGGGAAGTCCCGGCTCGCCGCGCAAGCGGAGATCCAAATCGAAAAGCGCTTGAGTGATACCGGTTAGCGCGCCCGCTTGGTGTTCGCCAGTTCTTCGAGCGCAGGAAATGAACGCGTCTCAGTGTAAGTTTTTTCCGGCGGCAACTTCCCGGATCTTGCAGCTTGCACAATCATCTCGACGGCAGTACCGGCGTTCGGAGGAATCACCACGGTCGCAGCCAACTGCCCGCTCTTTACCCAGGCTTGACCCGTCTTCGGCATTCCGTCGCAGCCTGTGAAGGGAGCGGCTAGCCAGCGTTTCCGCAGGTCAGGGTTCGAGATTTCCTGAAAGGCTTTTTTCGCACCCATCGCCATGGAATCGTCTTGGGCGACGATAGCGTCGAGATGGGATTCCCGCGATGTAGAAAGCCGCAACCACGCGCTTACCGCCTGATACGCGCTTCCTTCGGTCCATTGCGCACGCAGCATGCGGACGGTGACGTTAGCTGGCTTCGCCTGCTGCATGCCTTCGGTTCTTTGCTGGGCTGCATCGCTCCCCGAAGGACCCTGTATATAAAGGATGGAACCTCCGCTCGAAACCAGGGTCGCGATCTGCCGGCCTTGGATGCGGCCGATTTCCTGATGGTCCGAAGTGATCGCGAATACGGGAACTTTGTGCTTGTTTCGCAGGTCGCTTATGTAATCGGCTTCCCGGTTCAAGATCACCCAGCCAATTCCAATACTGGCGGCGGCTCGTGCCACCTGAGGCAAACTGGTCGAACCGGCGGGCTCGAAAATGATTGCATCCGGCTTAGGCCCTGCCGATTGAATAACTTGTAGAAGTTGCTGGCTTTGCGCGATGGCATCGTTGTCGGCGTAGATGATCTTCAAATCCACGCCCGCACGGCGAGCCGCTTCTTCGGCCGCCGCCGCCTGCTCGACCTGATAATCGTTGTCGTTCGTCGTTAGCGCCAACAACAGGTTGAGATTTTTCATTTGATTTGGCTAGCGACGATCATACGCCACGCGTAGGCTGGCAAGAAAGCGTCCGGCCACCCGTCGCGCCATACCACCAGGCGATAGACCGAGGGCAGGACCTCTCAGCATCTCAGCACAGGACGAGGCACATCGACACTCACGTGCCAGGAGTAGCGCAAGTCACAAAGGAGCGAGAGCAAAAGCCTCCATCTCGTCAACTAGGCGGAACGCTCTTGCCCGCCTTGGTCGGCTCACGTAGTATCCTTATTGTTGAGTTTTGCGGGGACTCAAGTACGCTGGATTCAATCCCTGTCGAAAACGGGTCGCTAGAGTTTGGGTTTGCGGTCCGCCAGTAGGCTCAGTTTCTACCCGCAACTGGTTTGCTCCAAACGCCGGAGAGGTGGCCGAGAGGCTGAAGGCGGCGGTTTGCTAAACCGTTATACGGGCTAACACCTGTATCGAGGGTTCGAATCCCTCCCTCTCCGCCAGATCATTCGTTCAACACCCTTTCGGCAATTCTGCGATTCAGCAAAATCAACTGGGCGCCCGGTGAAGACCGTGGTTAGGTATACAGAGCGCCCAAGGCCTGTGCTACGTGAGCCTACGGGCGATCGAAGGCGAAGACTCCACCGGAGGGATTAACGCCGAACACGCCAGCCCCAGATCCGGCCGAGATACTCTTAAGAATTCCTGAAACCTGCACGAAAGACTCGCTGCTCGGGTCGTAACGGAAGATGAAGTTTGAGGTGTTCACGACCCAGACGCCATCACCGCCAGCAGACACCTGCCCGGCGATGCCTGGGATCTTTCTGAAGACGTTGGAAACCGGGTTGTAGCGGAAGACCTGATTAGCGGTGTTCACGCCCCAGACGTCGTTAACGCCGACGGAGATCTGCATCAGGGTGCCGGGAACAGCCACGAATTTCTGCGTCGAAAAGTTGAAGTGGAAGATAGCTCCGGCGCTATTGAGGCCCCACACGTCGCCGCCGCCGGTCGCGACCTGAATCAGCTCGCCAGTCATCTGTTCGAATACGGCGGTGCAGTAGTTGTATCGGTAAATCAAATTGTTGTTGACGCCCCAGACCTCGTAAGGGTGGCAATTGTCCTGGGTGCCAATGCCGACGGCGATCTGCTCGAGTGCGCCTGGGACCTGATCAAAAACTTTAGTGGTGTAGTTAAAACGATAGACAGAAAGGCTGGCGTTCAGACCCCATACCTCGTCGAGTTGGGCGGCGCTGCCGCCGCCCACGGCTACATCAAAGAGCGAAACCCCAGCGACTTTGCCGAAAGCATTCGAAGTGGCATGGTACCGGTAGACGTTGGCGTGGACGTCAAAACCGAAGACCTCGTTTCTCCCGGCGGAAACCCCGGCGAGCGTGCCCTTCACCTGTGCAAAATGTTGCGCTGATGCGGGGATTACGAGCGCGGCCCAAGCCAGAACAAGGAGCGAGCTCCAGAAAATCTGTTTTCGCGGCATAAGAATTCCTCCAGTGGCGTTTCTTCTCGGGGAACCTTCGGACGCGAGAGCCTTGAACTACCGACTCATAGAGCGTTTGGCCGCGCGCGAAAATAAGCTCGCTGCGACCAATCATGGTAAAATCCCGGCCAAAGTTCTGGCTCAGCTCGCCAATCCCCGCGGCGAAAGCTACGTCCTATGTCCCTCACAAGTCCTAAAATCGCCGCTCAAAAGTTCTCAAAGCCTCTCAAAACAGGGTCATGCCTAGCCTAACCAGCAACTTATACGGCTTCGAAGAGTTTCGGCTCGATCCACAAAGTCGGGTACTGAGTAAGGGCAAAGCCGTCGTTCCCTTAACTCCAAAGGCATTCGACGTTCTTCTTCTGCTGGTTCAAAACGCGGGCAAGATTGTCACGAAAGACGAACTGATGACGGCGGTCTGGCCGGGGAGCTTCGTAGAAGAATCGAATCTGACCCAGACGGTTTTCATGGTCCGGAAGGCTCTAAAGGAGACGGCGGACCACCGCTACATCCAGACCGTGCAAGGCCAGGGCTACCGGTTCCTGGTGCCGGTGACAGAGCTGACTCATAAGGAACCCGAGACCGAAGAGCCGAGAAGCGAAGCAGGCGGGTCCGATCGAATATTGAGGACATCAGCCGAAGCTGCAGTGCCCTCGAACCCACCGCGCACGAACGCGTCGAAAGCGTATTTGGCCGGCTGGATTGCAGTGCTGATGGTCATGGTGGCGCTTGCGATTTGGTGGCGTTTGCACCGCAGCACAACGGAACAATCCGGCAAAATCATGCTAGCTGTTCTGCCATTTGAGAATTTCACGGGCGACCCCGGGCAGGAATATTTCAGCGATGGTTTGACGGAAGAGATGATCAGCCAGCTTGGCGATCTGGATCCGGTGCACCTTCGCGTGATTGCCCGGACGTCAGTGATGCAGTACAAGCACGCGCAAGCGTCGATTCCCCAGATCGGAAAGAATCTCGGCGTGCAGTACGTGATCGAAGGAAGCGTGCGTCGCGATGCGGAACGGGTGCGAATCACGGCGCAGTTGATCCAGGTGAAAGACCAGAGCCATTTGTGGGCGCGGGAATACGATCGTGACTTAGGCCACTTACTTCAGTTGCAGGAAGAGATTGCGCGCGAGGTTGCCAACGAAATCGAAGTCAGCCTGGGCAGCCGGCAGCCCATTCGTGCACCCTTAGCCGGGCCGCCAGCCGGTGCGAACTCGTACGAGGCGTATGACCTTTACTTAAAGGGGCGTTATTTCTGGAACAAGAGAACAGGCGATGGATTTCGTCAGGCAGCCGAATACTTTCAGCAGGCGATCGACAAAGATGCGAATTATGGGCGTGCTTACGCAGGGCTAGCCGATACATTCAGCCTGATGAGTACCTGGTATCTGGGCCCGCAGAACGAGCTGATGCCGAAGGCAAGAGCCGCTGCGCTGCGGGCGCTCGAACTAGATGACACCCTGGCCGAGGCGCACTCGTCGCTGGCCTTGATTAAGGAGAACTACGAGTACGACTGGGCAGGCGCTGAAAAGGAATTCCGGCGAGCGATTCAACTCGACCCGCAGTACGCCACCGCTCACCAATGGTATGCGGAGTTTCTGTGCTGGCAAGGGAGGTTCGACGAAGCATTGGGCGAGAGCGAGCGGGCGAGGCAGCTAGATCCCTTATCGCCAATTATCGGGAATGATCGCGCCACCATCCTCTACCATTCGCGCCAATATGAGAGCGCGCTGCAACAAGCTCGCTCGGTGCTGGAACTGGATCCGAATAATGATCACGTACGCGATTCCCTAGTCCCGATGTATTTGCAACTGGGTCGGTATGACAAGGCTTTCGAAGGGCTTCGCCGGTGGGAAGCCCAAGGAGAAGACTCGTGGGTGCTGGCATGGAAGGCTGCGGCTTTTGGGAAGGCTGGCAAGACGGAAGAGGCACGTACGTCGCTCGCACGACTTGAGAAGATTTCGGCTTCGCAGCCCGAACGGATCGTGGCGTTGCTGATCGCTTATTCCGGCATGGGCGACAGAGAAAATGTGATCGAACTCTTGCAGCAGGCCTATTCCGAACACTCGAATGCGGTGCTGCAAATTAAAGTCGACCCGATGTACGACCCCTATCGGAGCGATACACGTTTTGCAGAGTTGTTACGGCGCACGGAATTGCAACGGTGACCTACGCACTCCTTCTTAAGCTAAGATCCGAGGCCTCACAACTCTTCGTATCTGTCCGGAACAAGATGGCGCCGCTTAAGCGGGGTTGATCGTCGTATCTACCCTCCCTCAGAACTGTCAATCTTGACAGCCGTCCAGGCATCTTGTGGCTGATGTACTACGGTGCTGTATTCCAGTCGAGTGAAGAATTTCCAGCGCGGCAGATTGACTTTGTCGGGGGAGCATTGCGGTCTCAAGGGCAATTCCGAGAACAAGATTGGCCACTAGTCGTTCCTGGGAGGCATTAAAGGGGCTGTTGTCATCCAGGTAAAACCCCATCGGGTACGCCAGACCGTGCTTTCTCAACCAGAGTCTTGGTGAAGTACAGGCCCGTTGTGTAGCGCAGGTTCTGTCATATAAATGGCACCGTGCCAGTGTCAAAAGTAATAGTCGCTAAATTATATTTCCGAGCGTATGATCCGGGCCGAGAAGGTATGTTGCGTCAATGCTAGCCGGTCGGTTGCGTCAATGCGCCAAAGACGTCCAATCACGACTGGAGTTTGGATGCATGCTCTCGCCTTGCTCCTTCTGGTTTGCCTCCTTCTTGCACCCATCGGTAAAGTACAGACCCCCATTCGGATTCTGATACTGAATGAGTTGCGTACGGCCTATCCAGGCATAAATCTGATCGATCAAAGCACTTGGGAGCCGCTTGAAACGTCATTCCGATCGGTGAAGTTCTACCAGGAGTTTCTCGGTATAACCCTCTTCGCTGATTTAGCCGATCCGCCACGATCGCGAGAATTTTATATTTGTAAATCTCGTAGTCATCTCCGGCCACAGGGGATCGGCTTTTCGAGCATCCTAAACCGCGTCGCGGCAGGATCGACGTTTCCCAGCAATGAAGCGAGCGCAATGTTGACCAGCGCCGCAAATCGTCCGAGTCTTAACCTCACCGATGTCGCACTTAATCTTGCGGAACCCGGCGGCAAGATCGCCTCTCGCGGTCAAGAAGGGAGAATTGCGGCGAAGTTGATGTTGCGAATGCTCGCAAGGGAGAGGAAGCGAGATACTCCCAGAGTAAATGCTGCCACATTTCTTATCGTCAATTCGGAAGCGCTCAAGCGCTGGAATCTGAAGGGAGGAAACCTCCCACTCGCCAGCATCGTTTTGAGCCGTGCACCAACTCTTTCGCAGGCTTATGACTGGTATATCTGGGGTGGGCTTGCTCTTTTGCTTGCGCAAACATCCTGGATAGTAGGGCTCTTGTGGCAGCGTGGCAGAAGAAGAAAAGCTGAAAGCGAGTTGGTGGTCACTTATCACCGACTGCGTACAGCAATGGAGTCCGCGAAGTCCGTCAGTTGGGACTGGGATGTGAACAGTGGCCAGGTTCGGTGCTTCGGCGATCTCCCAAGCCTGTTCGGAATTCCATTGGATTCTTATTCCGGGAATGTCGAGGACTTTCGTCGTCTCGTATATCCGGAAGATCAAGGTCCGGTCTGGCAGGCCGTTGTCGCTGCCAAGAGAAACCGTACGCCGTTTTCTGCGGAATTCCGCGTTATCCGAGACGACCAAGCCGTCCGCTGGATTTCAGCCCGAGGTAATTTCTATTACGGAAATGACGGTGCGGCCGAACGAATGCTCGGAATGGCAGTTGATATTACCGGACAGGAACTTTCTAACGAGGCTCGACTCAGACATACCGCCATCGTCGAGTCATCTCCTGATGCAATCATTTCGATGAATCTCGATAGCGTGATTTTAAGTTGGAACGACGGCGCGAAAAGCCTTTTCGGGTACACGGAAGCGGAGGCGATTGGCCAACCGATTAAAATTCTTATCCCGGACGAGCGGGAAGAGTCCGACATTCTCCAAACACTCACGAAAGGAAAGTGCGTCGAACAGCACGAAACCACGGGCATCACAAAAACCGGTGCGAGAATTGATGTGTCCTTGTCGATCTTCCCAATCAGAGATACTGCCTATAGCGCTCTAGAGTACGCTCTGATCGCGCGGGACGTTTCCGAGAGGCACCGGGTTGAGTCAGCGATAAGGGAGGCTGAGAAACATTTCCGGCTGGTCGCGAACACAGCACCGGTGATGATCTGGATGGCGGGTACCGACAGGATGTCCACCTACTTCAACAAGCCCTGGCTCGACTTTACTGGCCGTCCCCTCGAAGCTGAACTGGGGACGGGATGGGCGGAAGGCGTCCACCCCGAAGATTTGGAGAAGTGCCTGAAAACCTATCATGATGCATTCGAGCAGCGTCAATCCTTCGAAATGCATTACCGCCTGCGACGACACGATGGGGAATATCGTTGGGTTCTCGACATCGGGGTCCCACGGTTTGACGCGAGCCAGTCTTTTGCCGGCTTTATCGGATCATGCATTGACGATACCAATCGCCGGATCGCGGAAGAAGCACTGACAAGTTTGAGCGGTCGCTTGATTCATGCGCAAGAGGAAGAGCGCAAGCGGATCGCTCGTGAGATCCATGACGACTACAACCAAAGACTGGCAGTATTCGCCAACGAACTTGAGGAATTGAACTCGTCCCTTATCCGGTCCTCCCCGGAAGCTCAGCTGAGAGTGCACAGGCTTTGGGAGCAAGTTAGTGAATTGGGAGCCGATCTTCATTCCCTGTCTCACGGCCTGCACTCATCAACCCTCGAGAGCCTGGGGCTCGTGGCAGGGATCAGAGCTTTCTGCAAAGAGTTTTCCCTGCAACAAGAAATCGAGGTGCAATTCTCGCACCACAATATTCCCCGCCATCTGCCGGACGACGTCTCGCTCTGTTTCTTCCGCATTGTTCAGGAGGGCCTTCGCAATGTGAAGCGGCACAGCGGCGCCAGTTGCGCCGAAGTTCGTTTAGAAGGTCTTAACGAGCAAATCCATTTGACAGTCTCTGATCAGGGAAGGGGTTTTGATGTGAGACGCCGTTCACCCGAGAGTGGTATTGGCGTCCGAAGCATGGAAGAACGATTGCGCTCGCTAGGGGGAAGGTTCGAGATACACTCTCGACCGGCAAAGGGAACGAGAATTGATGCGTGGCTGCGATTGCAGGTGAGTGACCAACGTGCAAGCTGACCGCGCTTGAGTAAGGTAGCCGTCTGCTCTACCAGAAGGATGTCAGGAGGTCTTAAAGTGCGTACCCGGGTGCTCATTGCCGACGATCACAGAATCGTGGCCGACGGCATCCGCTCACTGCTGGAAAATACCTGCGAGGTGATTGGCGTCGTCGCGGATGGACGCCAGTTGGTCGCGGAGGCTCCCAAACTCAAGCCGGATGTCATCGTTCTGGACATCGGTATGCCCCTGCTGAACGGCTTTGATGCTGCGCAGCAATTGAAGAGCCTCATGCCGACTGTAAAGTTCGTCTTTTTGACCATGAAAGACGATCCCCATTTGGCAGCGGCGATCTTGGAATTAGGTGAAGTTGGGTTCGTGCTGAAACACTCGGTTTCCTCCGAATTGTCGAGGGCGATCTCGGATGTCCTCCAAGGCAAGTCGTACGTAACACCCAAACTAAGACCGGATACGCTCGCTGTTCAGAGTGCGCGTGCGCGCCAATTTTCGAAGGAACTCACACCACGCCAAAAAGAAGTGCTTCAGTTGCTGGCAGAAGGCCGCTCCCCGAAGCAAATTGCCGGAATCCTTAAGGTCAGTGAGAAGACCGTCGAATTCCACAAATACCACATCATGCAAACTTTTGGCATCAAGAGCAATGCGGAGCTGGTTTTGTTCGCCCTCAAACGCCATTTGATATCTTCTTGAATCGCCCTGTCAGTTCTTCCAGTTGTGTATAACCTGCCAGCGACTATTGATTTAGGTGTCAGGTCAGCGAACCGTTGACCTCTCAGACGGCAGCCTTTCCACTTGGGCTGTCCACGTCGCGAGAAAGAGGTAGCCCTTGCAGAAGCCGAGGGTTCTTGTCGCCGACGATCATCGTCTTGTACTCGAACGCGTGCTTTCCCTGTTGCAGTCAGACTTTGAAGTAGTCGGCACCGCCAGCAATGGGAACGAACTCATTCTTGAAGCCGAGCGCCTTCAACCTGACTTGATTGTGCTGGATATAACCATGCCGGAACTGAATGGGATCGAGGCTGCCCGAAAGCTCAACGCCCTCGGATGCATGGCAAAACTGGTGTTCTTGACGGTCCATCAGGATTCAGAATTCGTGCAAGCTTGCATGGCAGAGGGAGCTCTGGGTTATGTCACCAAAGCACGGATGACGATGGACCTCATTTCGGCCATAAACCAGGCGATCTGTGGCAACTTCTTTGTCTCTCCGCTCGGAACTCATTAAGACCATAAGCTTTGCAATCCGTGACCATATCCCTTACTAAAGGCAAAACTAGGAAATCTCCCAGTTGGCAGGACTGCTCGCCCCTGATAAACATTTTGACGTGTTCGGGAGACTGAGGTCGTGAGTATTCAAAGCGCACCCTGTTTCGACAGGGCACGAGAGCCCAACAGCGCGTCTAAGGCCGTGCACCATAGTTCCTGGCTACAATGGAATGAGTGGATTCTGTGAACTGAGTAGCGATTCTTACGCGATTCATATTGGCAATTGTGCCATTTGCTCCGTTCCACTCCTTCCTGTACGCGCGAGTTGTAGCGACCTCCGTAAAGATTTTTCTAAGTGATCATCTAGACCCGGTTGGAGTTCCGATTTCCGTCTGCATGCGTTAAGACGAGCCAATCAAAGGAGCCGACTATGCCCTCAAGACCTCGCGTTCTAATCGCTGATGACCATCTCTTGATTGCGGAGCTATGCAAAAAGCATCTCGAGACTGAATTCGAAGTTGTGGACATCGTAACCAACGGAAGAGCCCTGGTCAGCACCGCCCTTCGACAAAAGCCTCATGTCATAGTCTTGGACATCGCCATGCCCATCTTGAACGGTCTGGATGCCGGACAACAAATTAAGGCCGCGTGCCGCGAAATCAAGCTTGTTTATCTCACCATGAACCCGGACCCTGAATTGGCCGCCGAAGCCTTTCGCCGAGGGGCGTCAGCGTACCTTTTGAAAACCTGCGCTGCCTCCGAGCTTGTCGTAGCTGTACGTTCGGTCTTGAACGGAAGAACTTACATGTCGGAAGGCCTTCCAAAGCAGACCATTAACGATCTCGCTCGCCGCATCGAGAAGTGGTCGAACCACCGCATAACCGAGCGTGAGCGCGAAGTGTTACAGCTTCTCGCCGAAGGAAAGCAGATGAAGGAGATCGGCGAAATCTTGCATATAGCCACTCGCACCGTCGCGTTTCACAAATATCGGATGATGGAAGTGCTCGACGTTAAGAGTAACGCTGATCTTGTTCGTTACGCCGTCCGGACACACTCGGTCACGGCCTGACATCCTGCGGTTATTTGTTCACGAAATCGCGCCTGATGGTGGCTTCGTTGTACGATTTCCATTCTGAACGCTTACACTGGGGCGTAGACCGCGATCAGGCTCTGCAACTCTCAAGAGCTTTAGCGATGCGGGGAGAGAGGTCCCTTTACTCTCTCCTGTTTCGGCCTCGCTGGTACTTCTGAATCATTGCCGCTGGAGGACCTCCGTCTTCAGCAAGTAATGAAGGCCGGGACCTGTAGATTCTGCCAGTTCCCACTTCCTGTCAGGCTGTACAACGTTCAGGCTGATTCGGTCTAGAGATGCGCTGTGCAACATTCTCATGTACAAAAGGTTTGTCATCTGTCTCGCTTTGAGTATCCTTAGCTTCCCCAACACTGGACTCGCCCAATTCACCGGGGCCCATCACTTTGACAACACTCCGGTCGGAACCAGTCAACTTGAGCTTAGCTACGCCTATGCCAATGCGAATGCCTCGATTGACACTTCGCTGATCGTTTCGGGTGCGAAGTTCCACTTAGACCAGGGAACGGTTAACTACACTCGCTATTTCGGCTTGATGCGGCACCTGATTTTCGTGGAAGGGAGTGTCCCGCTTGCCCATCTCAGTGGATCGATTGCGGAAACGAACGTGCGCGGTGCGATTTCGGGAGCCGGCGACTCCACCTATTCCATAGCGGCGCTGCTGAAGGGTGGGCCGGCTCTCAGCGCACGACAATTCCAAGGTTACCGGCCGACCACTGCAATGGCTATAAGTCTTACCGTCAATGCACCAACTGGTCAGTACAACCCGAATATCCTTTTAAACCTGGGATCTGGACGCTGGTCGTTCAAGCCAGAATTGGCGATCTCACATCCGTTCGGCCCCGAGAATAAATGGCAATGCGATGTCTATGCCCATGCCTACTTTTTTTCCGACAACACATCGTATCGCGGGAAAGAAATTCTGCGCCAGGATCCACTCCCAGGACTCGAAGGGCACATCAGCTACTCTGTCCTTGATCGTCTTTGGGTCTCCACCGATTTTCTGTACGCTTTCCGCGGTACCACCTTCGTCAATGGCGTCGACCAGAACGATGCTCAGGAAACTGTTTTTCTAGGTACGGAAGCGAGCCTCTCGCTGAATCCTCAACACTCAGTGGCGTTGCAATTCTCGAAAGCAATAGTTCACCAGAACGGGCCTGCACTTGTCGGCTTCACTGTGAAATACAACTTCACGTGGGGCCATGGCGGCAGGTGACGTAATGTCCCTCGCGCACTCGATTGAGAAATCACTCGGGATCAGACCATCGGTAACTGGAAGTCCGTTGCTTTGCTTGATTCAAGGCATCCTTAATGTCGGGAACGAGCTGGTGGGTATTCGTCTCTAACAAGCATCCCTTCGTGCCATGGGCCAACACCCCCTCCGATCATCACGGCTTTTGTTGATGCGTTTCCTGATTCTCTGATCTCGTTTCCTAAACCTCCATGAGTTCGCTTCAGCCTCTTAGGAGGAAAAACTGTCGTGTTGCCGCCTCCTGACCTCCTTTGCGCCCAACCTGTCATAACTGACAGGTTGCATATGTTCCGGTTTGTCTGATCATCCCTGCTACGGCCTGCTTCCAAGGTTGTATCTGATTTCAAGCTTGAAAAAGAGCCTCCTCTTTTTCGCTGAGGTCGATGTTTCCTTCAGGAGGGAAGATTACACCATGAGTCACTTCACGTTTCGCACCACGCGTGTCGTCAATGTGTTTCTTATTGGGTTCGCTCTGCTCAGCACAGCAGCGGCCCAGGATTTACGCAAAGTTGAGGGCTTGATCAAAGCTCGGAACGGTGAATCGATGATGCTCCAAACCGCCGATTCTCAGGAGCTGACGGTCGTTCTGAACGACGACACAAGAGTGGCCCAGGTGCAAGGGGCCCTAAAAGCTCGCAGAAAGAATATGTCGATGGCTGCGCTCATCCCGGGCCTTGAAGTTAAGGTCGAAGGGGTCTACGAGTCTCAAAGCAAGATGATTGCAAAGTCGGTTTCTTTTAAGGGGAACGATCTCGAAAGAGCCCAGTCAATCCAAGCTGGCTTGCACGAAACCCAAGTGCAAACGCAACAAAACAAGGCAGAATTGGAAAAACAAAACGCTGAACTGAAAGCCCAAAATGCAGCTCTGCAGGAACACGGAGAGCAACTCGCGGCGAACAAAGCTGCGATCGACGCGGCCGTTGCCCGGTTCGGTCAACTCGACGACTACTACATCCTCGACGAAGTCACGGTCTACTTTGGCAATGGAAAGACCAAAGTCGACAGCCAGTATGTGTCGCAGTTGGTGGCTCTGGCTGAAAAAGCCAAGGGCGTTAACGGCTACCTGATCGAGGTAAAGGGCTACGCCTCCGCGGTTGGCAGCGCGACGCTGAACCAGAAGCTCAGCGAGGATCGCGCCAATGCGGTGACGAGCATTCTTATCCAGAAGGGCCAGATCCCTTTGACCCGAATGCTAGCCCCGGGAGCGATGGGAGAAAGCGAACAAGTGAGCACTGACAAAACTGCCGAAGGCCAGGCAGAGAACCGTCGGGTGGTGGTACGCGTATTACAGAATAAGGCGGTCGCCGGACTTTAGCGGTGGTCGTTACTTTGTACTCGCCGACCGACACTGGCACTCTGTGGAAACTTATTCCACCGAGAATCTTCCAGAACAGCTAATACGCTAGCAGCCTGACTCGTGGTGATTCAAGCTGACGCTCACGAAGCGTTTCCCTTCGAGAACTGCTTCGAGCGCAGGCAACAGCTCTTTCGTGGCGTTTGATTTGAGAACGTATCCTGCAGCCCCTGTGCGCAATGCTTCCTGAACCATCGTCTCCGAGCGATTTGCGGTTAGAAACAGAATTCTTGTTTTCGGAGCGCATTCCGAGACTCGACGCGCGGTTTCGATTCCATCAAGCGTTGGCAGCCCGATATCGAGCACCATGAGGTCGGGCTGCAACGCACGAGCCAGTTGAACAGCTTGCGGTCCGTCTCCGACCTCGCCCACGATCTGCCATTCGGGCTTCTGCGAAAGCGTCGATTCAACAAACCGCCGAAATGGTTCGAAATCGTCGACAATCAAAATTCGGATTGTGGCTTGCAAAACACTACCTTTCCGACGTTATGCGAGGAGTTCACCAAGAAGCAGAACTCGGGAGTAAGCCTTGACGCCGTGCAGTATATTGCTCGTCGCGCAATTCCAATTGCACATCGAACTCACCAAGAAACTCTCTACGGTGAGCAAGTGGTCGTGCCGCCATTTGCGCTAGATCTTAAGCGTTTCGAGCGAAGTGAAAAATGGCTCGAACGAGCTACGAGAATTCGAGGGTGGCGTCCAGAGTCGCAGCGTTTGTAATCCGCCCGGGAGCAGATGCCTTTAAGGCTTTCCTGTACTTTGGTTAAAAAGGTAGAACAAACCTCCCACTCTAGCCGCGTCTAAGTAGCGCGGATCCATTCGAAGCCATAGGGCGCCGCCTGTCATTTTTGACAGCACCCTTCGTGGTCTCAGGAGTTTAGAGTTTGGCGTCATAAATTTGACACTTGATCGTGGATAGGCACATCTTGGCCAAGTATCGTTCGTCCAAGCTGGCCGATTCTTCCAGAATCCACGAACTCATCGGAGAGCAAACGTGGCCATCAGGTTCGTGGCTTCCTTGCGACAAAATCCTGAGCTCGTAATCTTTCTCACACTTGCCCTTGGCTTCTTACTCGGTCGGGTTCGGATCGGGACTTTTAGGCTGGGAAACGTCGTGGGCACGTTGCTTGCCGGAGTTGTTATCGGCCAAGTGGGGATTGAAATCAATTCCATCGTCAAGATCGTCTTTTTTGATCTGTTCCTATTTGCCACCGGTTACAAAGTTGGACCTCAATTCTTCCAGGGGCTCAAGCGAAATGCTCTCCCACAGGTGCTGCTTACCATCGTGCTCTGCACTACAAGCTTGTTGGCGACTGTGACCGCAGCAAAACTGCTTCACTACGACAGTGGAACGGCGGCCGGCCTGTTGGCTGGAGCGTTCACCGAGAGTACAGTCATCGGGACTGCGACCGACGCGATTGGAAAGTTGCAGATCCCCGATTCCGAAAAGCAACGGCTCTCGAATAACATTGCTGTAGCCTATGCGGTTAGCTACCTGGTTGGGACCGGATTAGTTGTATGGTTCTTGTCGAATCTAGCGCCCAAGTTGCTGCGAATTGATCTGAAAGCGGAATGCCGAAAGCTTGAAGGCGAAACCTCGACGGATTCTGCAAACGAGTCCTATAAACATTCAGACTCCTGGGAGTGGGACTTCCGCGCGTACCATCTTCCTGAACGATTCGCTAATCTCCGAATCGATATTTTGGAGAAATCCTTCCTGCCGGAGCGTGTTTTTGTCGAGCGCATTCGGCGAGACCGCAACATTATTACCGCCAATCCCGACACCCTTTTGCATGAAGGTGATGTGATCGCGGTTGCAGCCCGCCGCCGAGTTCTGTTACGAGAGGGCCTCGCATTTGGGGTTGAAGTCGAAGATCGTGAACTACTCAGTTTTCCTGTAACCACGGCGGATGTTGTCGTGACCAACCGCAACGTCATAAATCAAACGCTGGCTCAGCTTGCCGAACAATTCGGTCGAGGCGTTGTTCTGGAAAAGATTATTCGAGGTGCCGAGGAGATCCCGTTCAGTGCTGACACGACGATGGAGCGCGGTGACCTGTTGCGTCTGGTCGGCGCTCCTCCACACATTGAACGAGTTGGCAAAGCGGTTGGTTACATTGAACGCCCATCAAGTCAGACCGATGTCGTCTTTGTCGGCTTCGGCATCTTTTTGGGGGGCCTCATCGGCTTGTTGTCGTTTAAAGTCGGCGTGGTCCCTTTGAGCCTGACGGCGAGCGGCGGAGCGCTCATCATGGGACTTGTATTCGGCTGGCTTCGTTCTCTGCAGCCGACCTTTGGGCGTATTCCTGAAGAAGCACTCTGGGTCTTTGACACGGTAGGTTTAGCCGTGTTCATCGCCATCGTGGGGTTAAATGCTGGTCCGCACTTCATTACGGGCCTGCGTGCGACGGGCCCTTCTCTGCTTTTCGTCGGATGTCTGGTTGCCCTCACTCCGCACGTTGTCACGGTCTTATTCGGGCGCTATGTCTTACACCTGCATCCCGTGATTTTGCTCGGAGCCTGCGCCGGCGCTGGAACGGCGACCGCGGCACTGCGAGGAATCCAGGATGAGGCGGAGAGCAAGGTTCCGGCGCTCGGCTACACCGTGCCATACGCGATCGGCAATATCCTCCTAACGGCCTGGGGGCCGGTTATCGTTATGATCATGAGTTCTCAAGGAGCTTGAAATGCCGTTTCTTGCTTTGTTCTTCGCGCTCGGGCCGATTTGGCAACATGCATCCGCAGCTCACTGGCAAGAATCGTTCCCGCGGCTTCACGTCAACCGGCTTCCCTGCTCGCTGACGACCGACATGGTAACTACCACGCAAAAGACAATCGAGAACTGGCTGCGTAAATATGCGCTCTACGAGGCAGCATACGAAGGATGTCCCGATATCCGCTTAAAGAGGATCTGAATGAATATCCCGGCAAGCGATGACTCTGCTACTCTCCTGGAAACCGCCATAGCACCATCGTGACGCTTTTGCTTTTATGCCGACAGACGCGAATTCCTAGGCATACGAGTCGGCCCTGCATCGCCATTCTGAATTATTGAACGTTGTCCGTGCGTAGCTCTAATCTCACCCAGGAGAACGGATTTTATGTTGAAGCTCCTTCTAACAGTTTCGCTACTTGTGCAGTGCCTCTTGTCGCTGGTCGTTGTTGGTTATGCACAGGCAGATCACCCACACAGTACCTTGGTTGTGAACGGTCGATCGGGGGATGCCCCTGTCATGCAGCTCAACGGCAGTACGTTTGCAGATCTCACGGCGATTGCGAGGATCACAAAAGGATCGATTCAATTTGAAAGTAATCGTGTCGTTCTGACAATCCCATGTTCGTCAGTGGATACTTCGCCGCAAGCGCAGGCGCATACCTCTGCCCCGGCCGGGCTCTCGCCGGAATTCATGAAGTCATCAATCGAGACACTCGCAAATATGAGGGAGTGGGCGAGTACGCTGGCCTTTGCCATTCAGAATGGATATGGTGTCACCGAGTCCTGGATCTCAAACTATCGAGAACAGGCAGCAAATAGTCTCCGAATGTCTTCGGCTGCTGCGTCCACTGACGCGGATCGCAACGCACTTCAATTGTTGACCCATGAGTTTGAAGCGGTGAAGGAGTGGAGCGATGCGCTCATCGATGCCAAGAACAGGATGGATGTAGGCAAGTACGCGCTCTCACCCGACGCACTGCGCGAGAGCCCATCCTCGCAGAAAATTATCCGCTGTGGGAGATTTCTTGCCTCCATGCTGGGAAGCGCTACGTTTCAAGACGACGCAGCTTGTCACTAAAGACTGCGGTTGCGCGCGGCTTCGCTCAATTTACAGAGCCAGCTTGCTGCAACGACCAAGTTGCAGGAACTAAGTGTGGACTGCCGCCGTGGTTGAAGGCCCCGGCGGCAGGTCCGTTCCTTGACTCTTTAGAATAATCTGCGAAATGCTTTCAATCCCAAACCGCTACTCAGCATCAGGAATCCCATCAGTCCGATCAGCGGCAGTTCGCTAGCGGTTTTCGGCAGCTTCTCTGGAGCGGGCGCTGCTGAGGCCGTTACCGCCGGCGCGGGTGTCAATACCGCCACGATAATCGGGACATCTGCAGGCGGGGGCGGAGGCGGAGGCGGCATGCTGCCTGTCAGCGCCTTTTGTTGGGATACCACCACAACTGGCTCTTCAACCACCTTCGTCGCAGTGATCGTCATTCCCTTCTTCAAGCCCCAGGCATCTACCATCTGGCCATCTATATTGAACTTCTGGCCTCGCGGAATCTTGAACTGCTGGTTGGTACCGTCTTCAAGCGTGAGGATCACCGAAGAAGGTGGCGAGACATGAAAGACTTTTCCGGTGACCGATTTGACCGTTGTGACGGTCTTGGGCGTTGAAGTGGTGGTAACCGTTCTCTGGAGCTTCATGCCTACTTTGAGATCATGCACTCCAAGTTCTTTCCCATCCACGGTCACGCGCGCGCTCTCAGGAACATTCGGAATGTGCCGAATCGTGCCATCTTCCATTTTAACGATGAGATCATTTCCTGAGACATAAACAACCTCGGCGTTTTCGACTGTCGTTTGAATCGTCGGAGTATGGGAGGTGGTATTCGTCTGTGTTTGTACTTGTGCGCTCATCCCGAGGGACAACGCCACGGAAACAGCTGCCATTGCAAACATCAACACTAATCGTAGACCAACTGATCGTTTGTTCATTGCCAGATCTCTCCTTATCTCACGTTTAACTCAACTCTTAGATCGGTCGCTCGTCTTTCTGCAGCACACGTTCCACACATAAGCCAACTAGGGAGCAGTTTTCGGCTGGGAGCCGACCCGCTCAGACACGTTAGACCCATCCGACTTAGACTCGCGAAGTGATGCCTGCACGATGAAGCGTTGCGGAGCACTCCCTATGAAATAAAACGGATAACAGGTTACGAGTGTGAGTGATGGGTGAGCTCTGCGATGAAGCACCGACACATCCTCCGGTTGCACGATCACAATGCGGTCAATGAAGTAGCTGTCGGTTCCAGCCTTACTAACCAGATCCACCTGATCACCTACCTCCGCGTTTTTCAGCACTCGAAAAAAACCATCGCGATGACCTGCAATCCCGATGTTGCCATCCTCTCCGGGAAGAGACGTCCCTTCAATGAGCCCAACACCCTGGTTCAAAGTTAGTTCGCTTGTTCCGGAGAACACAGGGACCTCCAACCGCAGTCTCGGAATACGAAGCAAAGCCAAGGTAGGTGCAAGGCGCACCGCAAGGCTGTCGTTATATTCTCGAATTCGTTGCACTGACCAAAGCGTGAAATCAGGTGCTTTGGTAGGCGGGGGCGATGCATTTCTCTGTCCCGACGCGGCAGACTGTTGTGTCTGGAAGCTTCGAACCGCGAGCCGCAAGAACACAGCCTCGTGAAGACGGGCACCCAAATAAATCCCTAGCGCCATTAAACCCGCGATGACCAACAGGCGTTCGAGCTTAGGTACCCACACCATTTCAGCTACCCTCGGGACACGAGCGCTGGCCGAGGCAAGATATCACCAGGACACACGCTGCCTGGAGCAGCGAGAATTCTCGCCCCGGCGACGCGCTTCCCATCTAAAGAGTACGACCAACGAACCGATCGTGTACCTGTCAGTTATTACAGGGTCGAGGACAAGGTTTTTCGACGAAGGAAGCCAGGCGTTCCTTTGTCCCAGCCTCTGTGGGACTGTCGGCCGTTGACTACGCCGCCTACCAGAGTAAGTCGCCGAAACAGATAGGGCATAGCGGGCGCAGCATGAATCGCAGAAGGTACGGGCTGATTCCAGATACCAATATTTTCAATGAAACTTGCGACTCAATTTAATTCTCTTATCCCGCCACTTGCTCACGAGTCATTTTGGCCGCTAAATCGTCTTTGGACACGGTCAAAGCATCGTTTGCGTTCACCCGTGCGAATAGATCCAGCATCCGAGCGATGATCCCCGTCCAACCGGTCTGGTGACTTGCGCCAAGCCCCGCACCGTTATCTCCGTGGAAGTACTCGTAAAAAAGAATATAGTCCTTCCAGTGGGGATCATCCTGAAACTTCTTTGCACCCCCATACACCGGCCTCCGGCCGCTCGTGTCGCGCAGGAAGATCCTCGACAACCGTGTAGCGATCTCTTTGCTAACCTCGAACAACGTCATGTACTTCCCTGAACCTGTTGGACATTCAATCTTGAAATCGTCTCCGTAAAATTGGTAGAGATTCAGCAGCGCTCGAATCAGCAATCCGTTCACTGGCATCCAAACGGGGCCTCGCCAGTTTGAATTGCCGCCGAACATGCCGGTGTTGGACTCCGCCGGCAAGTACTGCACGTTGAATCGCTGCCCACTGACATCGAACACAAATGGGTGCTCCGCGTGATACTTGGATAGCGAACGTATGCCATACGGCCCGAGGAATTCGTTTTCGTCCAGCATGTATCTCAGCACTTTCTCTATCTTTTCTTTATTACAGACTGACATCAGCCGCCGCCCTGCGTATCCCAAGAACTTCCCATCCGCTGGGGAAATATGCTCGAGAAGGTCTGGATGCCGTTTCTTGAACAGACCGATCAGGGCAACGAGCTTAGGATGATTGACTAACGACCCGGAAGCTTCAAGGACGGTAGAGGCACACAGTGGCAGAAGCCCCACCATCGACCGCACCCTCACCCTCAAGCACTCCCCATTGGGAAGGTGGAGCAGGTCGTAGAAGAACCCATCGCTCGCATCCCACATTTCATCGCGATTTTCTCCGATCCGATCAAGAGCGTAGCTGATCCAAAAAAAATGCTCGAGGAACCGAAAGGCAATCTCCTCGTACATGGAATCGTACTCAGTCAGAATGAGCGCGATTTCCAGCATGTTTTGACAATAGAATGCCATCCAGGCCGTACCGTCGGCTTGATCAAGATAGCCTCCTGTGGGAAGAGGAGCGCTTCGATCGAAGACGCCGATATTGTCGAGACCCAGGAAACCACCGCCAAACACGTTGTTTCCCTCTGGATCCTTTCGATTCAACCACCAGTTGAAGTTCAACATCAGACCTTGGAAGGACCGTTCGAGAAATCGAAGGTCGGAGCGACCAAGTTCCTTCTCGACGTTGTAGAGGAACAGGGTCGCCCAGGCGTGAACGGGCGGATTCACATCGCTGAAGTTCCATTCGTAGGCGGGAATTTGCCCGTTCGGATGTGAATAGAGCGTGCGCAACATGAGCAAAAGCTGTTCTTTGGCAAAGTCAAAATCGACCAGTGAAAGCGCCAGGGTGTGAAAAGCGAGATCCCATGCGGCGTACCATGGATACTCCCACTTGTCAGGCATAGAAATAATGTCGCAGTTGAGCATGTGAAACCAATCCGCGTTGCGAGCGTTTCGATTGCGGCCACCCATCAGCGGGTGAGAATGATGCTCATCCAGCCAGCGATCCAGGTCAAAGTAGTAGTACTGCTTACTCCACAGCATCCCAGCGAGTGCCTGGCGGTGGATTCGACGTTCGTCCTCGCTTAGGGAGCGAGGCGTGATTCTTTCGTAAAACTCGTCGGCATCCTGCACACGGGACTCCAGGGTTTGCTCAAAAGTTTCAAACGCGGCGGGGTTCGGCTTCGTGCTCAACCGCAAGCGCAACGTCTTGCTCCCGCCGCCTGGTACCTCAACTCGGTAGTGTGCCGCCGCCTTGGTGCCCACATTGTCAGGATTCACCACATCCTTCCGACCATTCACGACGTAATTGTGAAAGGCGTCTTTCACATACGGTGAGGAATTCGGCTGGTTCCAAAGTCGTTCGGTATTCGTTTCGTTCTCGGTGAAGAGAAATGTTGGGTTGCCGTCGCAATATAAGATGCCGTCGCCAAGCTCCGCATGTGACGTATGAATGCTGCCATCTTCCGCCCGATACAGCTTGGGCTTTGCGCCACCCTCAAAGGACCAGGTATTGCGAAACCAGATTGTCGGCAATATCTGAATCTCAGCAGCGTCAGCTCCTCGGTTGTGCACGGATATACGGATAAGGATGTCCTCGGGGCTCGCTTTCGCATACTCGACGAAGACATCAAAGTACCGATCATCGTCAAACACACCCGTGTCGAGAAGCTCATATTCAAGTTCTTCACGCGATCGGCGGCTATTGGTTTCGACAAGATCACGGTAAGGGAATTCTCGCTGCGGATACTTGTACAGGTACTTCATGTAAGAGTGGGTAGGAGTGCTATCTAAATAGAAGTAGTATTCCTTCACATCTTCGCCGTGATTGCCCTCTCTATTGGTGAGCCCAAATAATCGCTCCTTTAATATCGGATCGCGACCGTTCCACAACGCGATCGAAAAGCAAATCCTCTGTTTGTCATCAGAGATTCCAGCCAAACCATCTTCGCCCCACCGATAGGCACGAGAACGACTCTGGTCATGACTAAAATAATCCCAGGCATTTCCATCGTCGCTGTAATCTTCTCGCACCGTGCCCCACTGTCTCTCGCTAAGGTAGGGCCCCCACTTTTTCCAGGGAACTCCTGTTTCGCGGGCTTCGTTGAGCCGTCTCTGCTCGGTGGTTTCGATGTAGCTGATCGGTGACTTGTCGTTAGATTCCGCTCCGTGCTTCTTCCCTGCGATGGTTGGCATGGATTTTCTCCAGGATCCGCGTGCCCTCACACCTCGACAGCGTGACAGATTCGTTCTTCTCCGCTCTCTTGCGTCACTCTCAATCTCACGATTGACTCCACGACAGTTGAATACTTGGTGAAGGGACACACCCCGGACTCAGGATGTAATACTTTCCGCCTGCCGGTGTTCCCGGAACGACAATTCACAATTCGGCTGGCTATCCACTTCCCAATTCAGAAAGTGGACAGGCCTGGTCCTTGGAAGGGGACCCACTCCGACGTTAAGCTAAAAAGGAATTGCCATTCGTGACACTGTCCGAATTGACAGGGAGTTGCTGTGAAATCAGGATATTGCCCTAGCCTGAGATGACTCTAGGATTCAAGCACCGACTCCCGGGGGTGTGAGCGGAACATGTTCTCGCTGACGATCCGAAGCAGCCAGCAAGCGTGCCGGTGATCCTCGTAAGTACCTAATGCCCGCATGCTCAGAGTTTTGGAGACGTGACCATGGGCCTAGCTACTAAATACGAGCCTTAGGCAGACTTGGAATCGGCCAAATCTTCCGACTCTCTCTTGCCGAGATTTGGGACCGAAAGTATGTCTGTGAGATTTCCTGAAGTATCTTTCGCCAAATAGAGTGTCTGAGACGGAAAGGCCATTTCTGCTCCAGCATCATGAATGATTTGCATGATACGAAGTAATAACTGCTGTTGACACTCAAGAAAGTGGCTCCAGTCTCGAGCGTCTATATAGGCAGACACCTCCACATCAAGGGAGAAGGTGCCGAGGCGGACCAATTGGACTCGCGTGGCGGGGTTGTCAACTGCGGGATGCTGATTGAGCACATCAACAATACCAGCAAGGATGATGCGAATCTGTTCAGGATTGGTCTCAACGCGTAATCCAATAGCAGGATGGAACCAGAATTTGTCCCGCGCAGACAGAGTTTCGAGGCTCAAGCTTGCAAGTTGCCCGTTGGGAATGGTGACGAGGGTCCGGTCCAGGGTTCGTATCCGTGTGGAGCGCAGGCCGACTTCTTCTATTGTGCCGATGGTCTCCCCCACTTTGAGCGTGTCGCCAACATGAACAGCTTGATCCAGGATGATGGAGATGCCACCAACGACGTTTTCGAGTGTTTTCTGAGCCGCAAGCGCAACTGCGATACCACCTACGCCAAGTCCGGCCAATGCAGCTGTCGGATTTATTCCGAAGTGATATAGCGTGAATAATAGACCGGCAAACAGCACGATCCCGTCGATCAGCCGACGAGCCAACCGCAATACCGCCGAGTGCCCGCTTAGCGATTGACCGGGGAGTCGGTTAAGCACGACCCTCTCGGCCAGACCATTGATCAGAATCAACAACCAAACGCAGCTCAGAATTCCTATGATCAGCGTGATCGTGGACCAGAACTGCCGCGCCAAGAGCGAAAAGCTGATTCGAGATACCACCAAACGAATCGTAAGAGCGACAAGCAGCAACCGGATTGGCGGCGGAAACCCCTTGCTGCTGCGCGGCAACGGGCGTCCCAAACGACGACCGACCCTTCTCGCAGCCAAGTCAAGCATGCGGCCTAGAACTCCAGCCAGCCAGTAAAGAAACGGCAAACCGAAGAAAAATCCAACCCACTGAAAAAGTGGAATTGTGGCGATGCGAGTTCGCACCAGGAAGGCTGGCAAAAGCTCTTCTATGTCTGTTTGGTTTAGATCTTCATAGGCCCGCGGGATCGCGTTGAGCGTCTCTTGAGAAAAGAGCCAGACTCGTCCGGCCTTTCCCCGGTCGACGCGTTGAAGCACAATGTCGAGGTCTCCACCAGCCGTCGTAATCGTACCAATCGACTCTTCATCCGGATTGAGCCGATCCGGCAACATCCCTTCGGGCTCATCACTTAGGGTGTTGAGCCTAGCCGGCAGCCGGCGGTCCAGCACGATGGCAAGTTGCCGTGCAAGGGCCTCGGCTTTGGGGCCACGCAGAGGAGTATTCAAATACAGGACCGCGATTCCGGCATTTCCTTTTCGAGCGGCGCTCAAAAACCCCAGAACCGTACCACGCGGAGTTTCACGGCCAAGCGTGTCAGTTGACGTCTCGGTTTTAGATTCCGGAGGAATTGCCTTGGAACCATTCTGCGGTTGCACTTCTGCGAAGGACGAGAGAGGGAGCAGCAGAAGCCAAGCGGCTAAATGGATCCACCATCGAAGCCTAAGAGAGTTCCCTGACAACGCCAAATCCCTTTCCTGGTGAAACAGGCATGCAGAAACACCAGACCTAAACACGGATGTGCGCGATAGGGTGTGCGGCGCTGTCACACCAGTTATCGAAAGTATTGCGTACCGATGGAATGTTGCCCACTGACAAAACTGCCAGTTCTTTTCATGCCCGTGCGAGTCGCCATGAGGCGTCCGGGTTAAGGTCATCTGCCGGAAAATCTACGAAGAAGCGATCACTTCAGACCGAAAGTCCAGCTGAGACCAGAACTGCTTCCATAGTCACTGCCTGAAAGGCCCGGTGGTGGCCGATTGTCCCAGTTACCATAAAAAGAAATATTCCATTTCAGGTCGCCGAAGATTTTGATGTAGTAGGAGGCGTTCGCATTGAAGCGAACGCGGCCGGGGTCGGAGAGGGCAGGCAAAAGGCCCGCAGTTGCCGCGAGGTTAGTCTTGCTGAAGCGAAAGATTTTGAATTCTGAAAAGATTAAAGCTGCAGCAAGGTTCTGTGTACCTAAGGAGGCAAGCGACTGTTCGTAGTTTGTATTTTGCCAAGCCGCGCCGCCCAGCAACGAAAGGCTCATGCGATTTGTATTCTTAAGGTAACGCCCAACACCTCCGCCGACCGTAGTCTGCAGTGAGATTCCCTGTTCGGCGCTCTGCAAGAAGTCGCCCACTCCAGCGTAGAACCAGTTCTTCTGCGGTAACAAACGGGACGCCCCGAGGTTGAGCGAATTCCGAGTCGACGCGGTTGTCCCTGCGCTTGACGAAAGGTTCGAATCGTAGCTTGCTTGAGCGTCCCAACGCTCACGAACGTATGCCACCTCCGAGCCGAGGCTGTACTGTGTTGACTGGTTTCCTTTGGCGTAGATAAAGCCAAAGTTCAGCGCTCCATTGAATCGCTGCCAAAAGCGGTCGGATGTCCCAATCATTTGGACGATTTGGGCACGATCGATACTCGTCAGCCGTTCTGGCGTTTCCAAGACTTGAATCTTGACAGGCCTTTCGCCCCCGTCTTCGGGAGTTGCAAGGCTCCCACTGTAGACGGACCCGTCTTCTGTCTTGACCACAAATAGCTGGCTGCTCTCAAGACGAGCCACCTTTGACCAGTCAACCGATGCGGTACCGTCGATGTAATCGAAGCTGACGTACAACACGCCAGCATCGAGGCCTTTGACCTCACAGGTCATCCGGTCACCATTCCTCATGACTAAGACGTCGATCTTTTCCCGGGCCATGAGGCGCGGGTTCAAAGCAAGTAGAAGACAAAGGCCCAAAAACATCTTCATGAAAGAACCCCTTCTGTAGCCGGTGTATCGGACTTGCCAGAGGCATTTGCCTCAAGTCTGCAAGAGAGGTGCCCAACTTTTGGTAGATAAAGACACTTTGTAGTACTCCGTGGCCTGACCATAGGCCTTTTTACACCGCCTCAACGCAGGACCACGCACTGGCAGAAGTGACAGTCTTTCAGCCAACTTGGCAAGATCGTACCGGCACCCTCAATTGCGAAGGTCTATAAGACGTCTGGTGAGCAGACGGCCGAGAACGGCATGCGCGGACCAGCGGGTGTCCGAGTAGGCCGCGCAGCATTTGAATTGCAACTTGTTCTCTTCTTCCTGCGTTGGACGCAGTGAGCTGAACGTTACCGATTATGGTCTTGATTCGCCTGTCGTGTCAGTAGTACGGCTGAGCCACTCAAGAAACAGCTTGTAGCCGACCGACAGAACGACTGCACCGACAAACAAACCTATGATCCCCATTGCCAAGAAACCACCAATGGCGCCCAGGAATACCACTGCGATCGGGACTGCGGCGCCTCGTCCCAGCAATATCGGCTTTAGAACGTTATCCATTCCACCAATGACGGCGCAACACACTAAGAACGCGACGGCCTTTGTCGTGCTCGCAATTGCAAACATATAAATCACTGCAGGTATTAGCATGATGGCCCCAACCTGCAATAACGCCGCAATCAGGAAAACCAGTGTCCATAGTCCCGCGCCTGGCAATCCAAAAACCAAGAAAGTTATTCCGGCAAAAACACCTTGGATGAACGCAACCCCAATAATCCCGGTCGTCACACTTCGCACAGTGGATTCCGCCAGTCGGGCATACTCTTCACCCTTTCGGCCAAACAGCCGATTCGACAGCGAAAAGGCGATCGTGGAGGCTTCTGTGGCATTCGCGAGGAGCACCCCGGCAATCAGGATAGACAGCCCCAATTGCACCCCTGCGATCGCTAGTCCGGCCGAAGCTGTGAGCACCCCCGGGATCATGGTTCGTATGTATGGTGTAAATGTCTTCAGAGCCGCAGCCAGATTATTCGAGGCCAGAACCCAGATTTCTTTCAGCGGCCCGCCAATGATCGGCCACCGCTCGACACCGGGTGGCGGAGGCGGCACGAGCGCTGTCCCCTCCCTAACGCGTGCCGCAAAAACCTGTACACCGTCAACCAGGGATCCGCCAAGCACAACGACTGGCAGGATCAGCAACGCGAGAAGAAGAATCGTGGCGAGGACCGATGCGAGAATTCGCTTTCCACCGCAAATGGCTTGCAAATTTCGGAACCCCGGATAGACGGCGATGGCAATAATGGCTCCCCAGGCAATTACTAGGACAAAAGGCCGCAAGATAAGAAAGCACGAAGCAAGCAGTAAGAACAGAACTCCGATATGTACAGACACTTCGCGAGCTCTGTATAAATATTCGCGAACTTCAAGCTCTTCTGAAGACACGATCCAAGCCCTCTAGTGAAACAATATCATTCTGGCACAACCGACTTCGATTCCGGTCGACGACGATATCGCCAGCTTCGAGCGCGGAGCGTCAAGAACAAGGCCACATCAAGCGCACACAAACCGAATCTCACGATGACGGGCTCCATCCCTTAGAAGGGTGATGTTCCTGGGTTTGTCGATTTACCCTTCAGGGGATCCGGTCATGTCTACTCCAGGATTCGCGTGGGTGTGGCGTTGAGTCGAGTCGCGCTAGAAGACCACCTTAATCACACGCATAAATAATTCTTCCGGCGAAAAAATCGTAAGCATGAGAGGCAGAAGAGGCGCGACGGTAGCAGCCGCTAACCGGGAGATGTCATCCAGTCCGAACGGAACCGGGCGCATATCCCGCACAAGCGCATAGCTGTTGCCCAAATCCGCCAGCGACTGAATATCCGCGGCTCCCAGTAAATCCTCTGTCTGAGCCGAATCTTGGACGACCCACTTTTGCTCAAAGTTCTGCACATAGCGTTGCGCAAGCAAACCATAGTCAGCCAACCCTTTTCGCTTAGCCGCGGCCATCTTCGGTGTAAACATCAACAGAGGGCCCAGAATCACAAGGACAAAGAAAACGATGAAGCCGGCGATTTGTAACTTGAACGACAAAAGGCTCTCTTTTCCGAATAACACACGGCTTGCGACTAACCCCGCCAACATCGCCCCTTGCGCGAAAAGAACAGGACCAAATGCATACGCGCTCTTGCCTAGAAACGCTAGGCCAGCGCATCGGTCGGGATGAATTGGGATCAGGTTCAGATTTATCCGCGACACCTGCCAGAGAAAGCGAAACCATATGAACAATCTCCAGTACCAGCGCAGCAGAACGAACTGCAAGATAGGAATGCTGACCAAAACATACCAGTAGCCTGCCGGAGTCAGACTCCATCGCCCAGACGACGCATACCAGGTCGGAGCATCTAATCCAACGCGGCTGTTCCAAACCCAGAGTCCAACGGTATAAACAATCAACACTAGGCCGCACTCAATCGGAATGGAGTTGCGGAGTCGAACAGCAGACGCAATCGCACGATGAAACTCCTTTAAGTCTGCAGGAACGACGATCCGCCGCTCGACGAAACGCCGCACTACAGGGCGGATTCGTAAATGGACAATCAGTTCGGCGGCAATTAGAACCGGGAGTGCAACCAGAAACCGAGCTTGCACTTCGACGTCACGGAAGAAGGAAAGGCCGTTCCCGTGTCCCGAAAAGAAAGCGCTGAGCAGTAATAGGGGCAGCCACACGATCAGCGTAATAGTGATGAGTCGGCGATGAAGAAGATCCAGATCATCGCCCGACAGGTGCGACTTCCTGAATAATTGAAAAATCGGACCGCCAAGTACGAGAGAAAAGTCTGGCAGCTCATCGATGAAATCGACTTTGTCTTGCATAGCGATCACTAGGACAGGACGCAGTTTCGGCTACTGGCAATTTTGAATGCTGCTTAACCGGGCCACTCCCTCCGGGCCCCCCTTGGCGGCTTCGCAGGTGCTTTTAAATAGCCAGTTTCCGCATGCGCGTTTTCTCACTCATACTTCTTCGGGGGAACTGTACGTTTTGACAGTAGCCGTCGCACGGAGGACGGAGCCAAATAGGTCGAAATTAGGACGCGTAATCGTGCGCCGCTGTCAGAGAGAGTCGCGAGACGCCCCTCTGGCACTTGAGTGTGCGAAAACAACAAAGAAATGAGCGCCGGCCAATCGCGCGAGTGATGATGCGATGAAAACCTTTCAAATCCATCAGCTTCTTAGAATTGTGCGTGCTTGCACTGCGGTTTTGTGCTCGGCGCTACTGCTTCCCGGAGAGCTACCCATAACCGCCTGGTCGCAGGAAACGGCAGCTTCTGGTCAGAAACAAGCCGCAAAAATTCCTTCCGACCAGCTCGATTCCCTCGTGGCACCCATCGCGCTCTACCCCGATCCTATGCTTGCACAGGTTCTAGCTGCTTCTACATATCCGCTCGAAATCATTCAACTACAGCAATGGCTTGAGAAAAACAAGACGTTGAAGGACAAAGAGCTTGCCGATGCTGTCGCAAAGCAGCCCTGGGATCCGAGTGTGCAGGCACTCGCCGGCTTGCCCGACGTTGTAAAGCGTCTCGCGGATGATCTCCAGTGGACGACGGATTTGGGGAACGCGTTTCTTGCGCAACAGAATGATCTGATGGACGCCGTTCAGCGCATGCGAAAGAAGGCGCAGGACAAGGGCAATCTGAAGACCACCGAGCAACAAAAGGTCGAGACGAAGGTTATCGAGAACAAGAGTGTGATTGTCGTCGAACAAGCCAACCCCCAAGTTATCTATGTTCCCTCTTACAACCCTACTGTCGTCTATGGCCCACCGGTCTATCCCTATCCGCCGATCTATTACCCGCCGCCCGGTTATTACGCCGCCGGATTGGCAATCTCGTTCGGTATCGGGGTCGCGATGGGAGCATTCTGGAGCGGCGGTTGGGGCTGGGGTTGCGGGTGGGGCGGGAACAACGACATCACGATTAATAACAACAACAACTTCAACCGTAACACAAATGTAAGCGGCGGTAATCGAGGCAACATCAACGGCGGGAACCGCCCATCACAACTCCCCTCTGGGGGCGGCGCCGGCGGAGTTGGCGGCGCCGGTGGCGTTGGCGGAGTCGGTGGCGCCGGCGGCGTTGGCGGCGCCGGTGGCGTTGGCGGCGCCGGTGGCGCCGGCGGAGTTGGCGGCGCCGGTGGCGTTGGTGGCGCCGGTGGCATTGGCGGAGTTGGCGGAGTGGGCGGCGCTGGCAATCGTCCCTCGACGCTTCCTTCCGGGGGCAACAAGTGGCAACACAACCCGCAACATCGTGGCGGCGCACCCTATCGCGATCGAGCAACTGCGGATCGGTTCGGGGGTGCCGCCCGTGGCGATTCACTCACGAACCGTCAAGCGAGTGCACGGCAACAGATCAACCGGCAAGGTGGAAACGTAGGCAACAATCGCGGTGGGGCCGGGGTAAGCGATCGTTCCGCCGGCAATCGCGGTAGCAATACCGGAGATCGGCGGGCTGGTGGTGATCGAGCGCCGGGTGGCGGCGCAGGCGACCGCGCAGGCGGACGGAACGCGGACAGCATCGGCAGCCGAGATCTCTCTCGCAGCGGGGGAGGCAATAAGGATGCTTTCGGGGGTGGCTCTCGAGGCTACAGCGGATCAAACGCTCGTTCCAGCGGAAGTCGCGGTGCCTCAAGCGCGGGATCCAGAGGCGGTGGCGGCGGAAGCCGCGGAGGTGGTGGAGGCAGGCGCAGGTAACAGACGTTTAGTCAGGTTCAACCTCTGGTGGAGCGAATTATGCGATCAACATTTCGTAGTCTGGAGTTTTCACAGCTTTTGGTTCACATGGGCGCAATCGTATGCATCGTCTGGCTGGCGCCGAATCTGTTCGCCCAGCAATCGATCAAGGCAGAAGCCGTTCACAGACCCACGGCTTCTGCCCTACCTCAAGTCTTCGATACCCCCCAAGAAGCCGCCTCAACGCTGGTGGATGCGGCTGAGAAGTTCGACGAGACTGCGCTCCTGCGAATTTTTGGTCAGGCTGGGGAAGACATCGTTTTCACTGGCGAGTACGCGCAGGATCGGAAGCATGCTACGAGTTTCGCGGCCGAAGCCCGGGAAAAAATGAGTATCAGCATCGATCCCCACAGTGGCAACCGTGCATTTGTACTTGTTGGAAACGAAGATTGGCCGTTCGCGATCCCCCTCGTGAAAAAGGACAACAAATGGCTTTTTGACTCTGCGGCCGGGCGCGAGGAGCTCTTCTATCGCCGTATCGGGGCCAACGAATTGGACGCCATCCAGATTTGTGAAGGCTACGTCGAGGCACAGTATGATTACGCATTTCAGAAGCGCGAAGGGTATGAAGTAAACCAGTTTGCTCAGCGGATCGTCAGTAGTCCCGGCACGCAGGACGGCCTGGCTTGGCAAAACTCGGACGGTACGTGGGAAGGCCCGATCGGGGAAAACATCGCCAAGGCGATCCAGCAGGGGTACAGTAATCGCGCGGAGCCGTATCACGGCTATTTCTTCAAAATCTTAAAAGGCCAAGGCGCATCCGCGCCGTTTGGTGAGATGGATTACCTGGTAAAAGGCATCATGATCGGCGGTTTTGCACTTGTGGCTGCACCAGCCGAGTATGGCGAGACGGGAGTACGAACGTTTATCGTCAGCCAGGACGGCGTCGTTTATGAGAAAGATCTAGGGCCCAAGACGATGGACGCATTCTGGGCCATGGAACGCTTCAATCCCGATCCGTCTTGGAGCCCTGTTCCTGCCGAGGATGAATAATCAAAAGAGAAAGCGTGCTTGAGCCAGACTTCAGGCTCTTGCACGCTTTGGATAATCGAGGCTGGCATCGAAGGCACCACCCAACTTCCCCGATGCCGGTTGCGCGTTCAAACTCCAGCGACTACTTCTTTATCGGTGGGGGATAGTTCTTCAAGAGCTTCGCTACTGCTTTGTTAAGATTCTTCTCTTGCTTTTCCGGCTTCGCTTTGGGATCGATAGTTTTGCTTACTACGCCACGCCAGACAAGGTCATGGTTCTTGGTATCGTACATATCCACCGCCAGTTGTCCGGTGTAGATGGTCGACGTTTGGCCCGTTGTCATCCCTGAACCGCCAGCGCCATACCATCCCCGCCCATACCAACCTCCGCCGTATCCCCAGTCTGAATTGTAGGAAGTAAACTGTTTTTCCTGGCCAATCCCAGCTTGATATCCAATAAAAAGATCAGCAGTATCGCTGTCAACCTTCGACAGCCCTTTGGTCGCAAGTTGCGAATCAACGGATGCCATGATCTGCTTGTCGGTCAAATCATTTGGCTTTGCTGCATCTTTGAGTGTTACCCATTTGTACGTTTTGAATCTCGAGAAGTCGGTATTTTTGTCGAAGTTGTAACGAACGTCCTGGCTGAGCGCGCTGCCAGCAAGTACGAACGTCGCGATCCAGAGCAGTCCCAGTTTCCTCACAAATTCCTCCAATCTCAGTCATGATCAGATCGAGAATTAAACACCCGTGACAGAGGTACATCAGCCTGGCATCGATCAGGCAACCGCCCATCGCATGCTAAGGAATCTGGAAGGATGGCAGGAACTGTCATTATTGACAGATGAACGGCGCAGCTTCGCCATGGTATTGGTACGAATGACTCATACAAATCAATGGACAGCTGTCGGCCGTTAGGTTGCTGCGGGTGCGCTCGCTCAGGATTGCTTATCTCTTTCTTGCTTGCAGCTCTCTGGTCGACTTCGTTGTGTGCGCAGAGCTCGGATCCGCCGCAATATCCGCGTTTTGATTTCACTCCTCAGGCCGGTTATCGCACCGCGGTTAGCTTTCCAATTGATCCCCACGTTCAGGGAACGAATCCTCGACTTGTGCTGGACGCCAGCCCGAGTTATGGCGTTGCCTTTGGATACCGCATCCACGAAGACGATTTGGTGGAGTTCAGATGGATTATTCAAGATTCCAATGGGCATTTCGAGGGTATCGACCTGGGCTCCGTCCCGCAGCATTTGAGATTGAATCAGTTTCACGGGGATTTCAGCCACGAATATACGATCGAAGACTGGGCGCGGCAGGTGAAGCCCTTCGTAATGCTTAGCGCTGGCGCCACGCACATCTCAAGCTCAACGGGCACGGGCTTCACCCGCTTCTCTTTTGGAATGGGGGGTGGACTGAGGTTTTATGTCAGCAGTCATCTTGCGTTTAGAGTTCAGGCGGAATGGTTACCGGTTCTGGTCTCGCCCACTGGCACCATCATTTGTGGTGCGGGATGCACGATTCACGTCGGGGGCACGGTTAGCTCGCAAGGTGAAATAACGGCTGGCCCAGTGCTGAGGTTTTAGTATTGCCAAATTCGCGGCGCCCAGTAGGGCTGTGCGCCTGCAAAGATAGTATTCGTACGCACGCTTCCGGGGCGGAAAGATCGGGCCTTCCATGGGATGGTTGGCCGCAACTTCAGAATAAGACCTCATTGCTGGCTGAGGTATTTGGCTACCGCGATCTCCAGGTTGAAGTACATGCCCTCGCGTCCGAGGACCTCGCCTAATGCTGACCGCTGAATCATTGCAAGAACTCCAGGATTCATCCCAACCAGCCAAAGTTGTCGACCCTCTTCACGTTGCCGCCTTTCGCCATACACGAGCATTCTGAGCGCTGTGTACTCGATGTCGATAACGCCACTCATGTCGACTGCAATAACTTTAGGCTGCATCGCCCCCGTCAGTCGTCTGATTTTCTGAGCGATGTGTTCTGCATTGGCGAAAAAGATCCTGCCTTCAGGCCTCAACAGCAGCAAGCCCGAAAAGGTTTCGTCCTCAGGATGCTCTTTCGAGCGCGGCCGAAAGACATTCGTTCCGGGCTTGCGCGCTAACACGTACACCGGGGGATCGGCCATCTGATAGGCCAAGGCGATAAGGGACACGATGATCGCGACCAGAATTCCCTTCAATGTACCCAAGAGTACGACGCCGGCGAACGCGACAAGTGCCCACCGAAACTCGGTCGTGCGAACGCTACGCATTTCACGAAACTCGTCGGGCTCGATCAATCCAACCGAGTAAACAATGACTACTGCGGCGAGGGCGGGTTGCGGCATCAGCGCAAGCACAGGGGCGAGGAAAAGGAGGGTCAAGATGGTCACCGTCGCCGTCATGAATCCTGTCAGCTGGGTACGGCCTCCCGCCAGTCGATTAATGGCCGTCTGACTTGTGCCCCCACCGCCTGGCATCGCTCCAAATACCGCACCAGCAGCGTTCGCAAGGCCGGTGGCAAGCAATTCCCGATTTGCACTGGGAGATGGCTCGTTATTCCCGGTGAAGGCTCGTCCCGCGGCTATGGTTTCGGTGAAACTCATGAGAGCAATGCCGAGAGCTCCGGGCCACAGAGAAGCCGCGAGGCCCAAAGACGGAGCTGTGAAGGCAGGAAGACTCTTCGGAATGTAGCCCACCAATTCGACGCCGCGCGCATGAAGATTGAGCAGATAAGCGCCGCCGATACCCACAGCCAGTGCCACCAGCGGTGCGGGCGCCTTCGGCACAAGTTTCTCGGTCGCAATCAATAGCACGATCATCGAGACGCCTACGGCGAGGGTAATCAGTTTGGTTTCGGGAAGGCCTCGGATGGTGGCCAACACATTGTGGAGAAAATTCCCCTTAGCGATATGAGTACCGAGCAACTTTGGAATCTGATCCAGCACAATGACCACGCCGATACCGGCCTTGAAACCGGTCAGGACAGGCTGGGAAATGAAGTTGGCGACAAACCCAAGTCGAAAAGCCGAAGCTGCCACCAGAATTACACCCACGAGCAAGCTTAAGGTGGCAAGGGCTGGCAGTAACAGATTCGGTGCCACTGCTGGCGCAATTTCCGTGAGTTCCGCAGCCGTCAAGATCGCTATGGTTGTGGTGGTGGTCACGCTGAGGATCCGCGACGTGCCGAAGATCGCGTAAATCACCGGCGGCACCAAGGCGGTATAGAGACCGACCTGCACGGGCAGGCCAGCAATCGTGGCGTAAGCCATTGCTTTCGGGATGACCACCGCTGCAGTCGTCAGTCCGGCGATGACATCCGCCCTGAACCACTCTTTGCGATAAGAAAATAGCCAGCCCGGTATCGGGTATGGCAACTGAGAGTCGCTGGCGGGCAAGGTCACTTCTCCAAGCTTGCGTTGCTGACTGATGGTCCCTACCTGCACTTTGGAGGACAACCATCTCCAGAGCCACTGGCAGTTTTGTCAGTTGGCAGCACAGTTTTGCAGTAGGCAAGATTTTCGGTAGTACAAGCCCGTGCCGGAAAACATTTTCAGCCCGATCAGAGGCGTCCTTGATCCGATGGAGCGTATTTCGGAGATCCTTTTCGGACTGGTCATGGTTCTGACGATCACCTGTTCTTTCAGCATCGGAGGAGGCGGCCGCACGGAAGTGCAGCAGATGCTCGTTGGCGCACTAGGCTGCAACGTGGCCTGGGGTGCAATTGATGCGGTCCTCTATTGGCTGGCCTGCTTCCATGCTCACGGACAGAAGATCATTGCGCTGCAGGCGGCGCGCGATGCTGGAAATCCCGAAGAAGCATACCGCGTGATCGCCGACGCATTACCTCCTCTCATAGCTTCGGTTACGACACCGGAAGAATTCGAAGCAATCCGCCAGAAGCTTCAGAGATCCCCCGCGCCTCCCAATCGTCCGGAGCTTACTAAAGACGAGTGGCTTGGCGGTCTCGGCGTGTTTCTGCTGGTTGTCGTCGTGACCTTGCCGGTTGTCCTGCCATTCGTTTTTGTTCACGACCCGATTCGTGCTCTTCGCATCTCCAATGGGATTGCTATTATCCTGCTCTTCTTGACGGGCTATGTGTATGGACATCACACAGGCCATCGACCTCTGCGAAGTGGACTGATCATGACGGTCATAGGCGGAGTCATGGTTGCCATGACGATTGCGCTGGGCGGGTGAATAGCAGGCGGACTGCCGTGCCTAGCGCATCGCAAAAACGCGAGTTATCGTCTGCGGGGTGGCAATGAAGCCACCCGCGTATGGGGACTACTTGCTGGTATCGACCACGGGAATCTGTGATGACAGTTGCAGGCTAATCAAAAGGTCGATGCGATGGTCGATTTGGTACCACAATGCAGTCTTTTTGGGCGAGATTACTTTTTCAAACACTGCAACGTACTTCATACGCAAGGCAATCAACTGCTGCTCAATTTCCGTCGATCTCTTGATGTAGTCTTGTGCTTGCGCATCCGTCATCGTGTTGTAGTTCGTCGCGTAATCTTTGATTAAGGCCCAGCGCGCATCGTTTGGCTTGATGGCTTCTTGCCGGTATTGGTCAAAGATAGGCCAAAACTTGACGGCCTCGTCGGCAGTAAGATTTACGTTTTGTGCCGTAATCTGCTTCCGCTGTGCTCGCAAATCCTTCCGCAGCATCTCGATGTTTTGGTCTGAGGCACTGTTCGACGGCCCGGCCCCCGCTTGCGCAGACGGTGCCTGAGATGTCTGAGCAGGGATCGGCAGAGTGACCGCAAGCAACAGGGTGACGACACCACAAGCGGTTTTGATACACGGATTGAGCATGTTTATTGTCTCCTCTAAAGAATCTGAAAGTGGTCGTCCGCCCCAGTCCAAGGGTTTGGAGATCGGGCTATCGATATTCCTGAAATATAAGAGCCACCCGCACCGATTCACGGACGGATCAATGCGGGATGGCTCAGTTCGAGGCTGGTTCGTGCCTACGCAGCGAGACGCTCGACAACTCTCGCTTCCGCAATGCGCCGGATGATTCGGCGATTTCGCTCGACAAACGCGAGTTTGTCAGCAAGGCAAGTTTCAAGCAGGACGGCTACGCCATGATGACCGGCAAGATCAGCCGCAGCCGTGAGCGCAACGTACTCTCCGATGCGCATATGGGTGAGCCGAATTAGCTTTGCCAAAACGTACAAACGCCGTGCGGTGGGTGATTGAATTTCGTTGAACTCCTTGCGGAAATCCTCCACAAACATTTCCCGGAGTTCCCCGGTTAATTGCATCGGCTTTTCACCGAGAATCCTGAAGCACTCGTCCAATCTTGCGAGAACGCCCTTGGTTATGAACGCTCGCGCTTCAATTGCTTCCTTGATCTCAGGATCTTTGGCGAGGTCCCCAATCTCATCGTAGAGTTTGGCACCTTTCTCCGTGGCTTGTCTGACATGACTAAGGAGGATGAGGAAAACTTCCTTTGGGTCTTTTGCTGGCATGATTGCCTCCATTAGGCTGATTTCGGACAAGGGAGACCTTAAGAGCAGCAACTGCTATTCTCAACTGTCAACGGTGACAGGTCGGTCGAACCTGGCTTTTTATCAATGTTAGGAATTCCTGGCGCGTCAAAAACAGTGTTTTATGAAATATTTGGCGCCTTGCCCGTGAGTTCCACACACCGAAGGCTGGTGGAAGAATTCGGGCGCAGATCACTTGGGGTTACCAGGTGCCGATGCGCAAGACCGCTCCGGTCGAAATGCGCAGTGCATTTTGGGGCTGAATCATGGCTACATCTCCCATCCAGGCATGGGAGTATTCAAGGTTCAGCATCCGCCAGGCAAACGGTTTCGAGACAACCACGTCCAAGCCACCTCCGACTGAGAAGGCCGGTCCGTTGTTCGTTATCTCCACCGACCAGTCGCTTCGTTTCGGATAATGCGGCAGATTCCCGTTGCCGTCGTCCCAGTTTGCCAGCAAACTTTGCCGCAGCAAGGGATTGATAGTTTCGTGCGTAACCTTCTTGCCTCCAAACATCATCTGCACATAAGGCGATAGGTGGTGTGCCGCCCGCGGTGTCCAGCGCGCCCCGCCACCGTAGAAAAGAGAATCACCGCTTTGATTGGCGGCCGGCATGTGCATAATCAGGCACCCACTGACCTCGGTGATGATCTGCACTTCCCGGTTTACGCGAGCTGCTCCGGACCCGCCTCCGCCCACGCAGCTCCCGCCTCCCAGAAACGTTTCGTAGAGCGGAAATGCCGTCAGTTCAATGGGGGCTTCTTTCGGGTATGAACGGGACTCTCCTTCCGGTTTGCTGGGCCGGACATATTCGAAGGGCTTTTCCCCCGTTTTCTTGTATTCAGCCAACAGTTCCTCTCGCGTCCGAAAGTTCTCTCCGAAGAGACCGATCCTTGTCACGCGGTACCAGGGCAGTCGAAAAGCCATCACATTGGCGAAAGATCGGCCTGGATTCAAGAAACAACGCGCCAGCAAGATGAGGGGCCGATTCGCGGTGCGGTTTTCTAAACCCATAAGCAGGTAGCGATCGACCGCATCCTCGCCAAACATGGCCACCGTGCCCAGAGTGGGCGTGTCGGTGAGCGTGATAAAACCTGGCGAAGTGTGCAGCATGACGTTCCCGATCGAGGCCTCGCTGGCCGGACCGATCTTCCATTGCGTGTGCCACACCGCGGAATAGGCCAGCGAGTGTAGCAGGCTGACAAAGTATTCACGGCCATCCCCGAACTGCACGGCACGATAGCGAGGTTCATTCTGCCGCTCGATGAAACCAAACACCGATCCTTCGATCGTGTGGCCCACATAGGGAGCCATGAACTTATCACCGTCGCTCCATCCCCTTAACTCGCTAACCGAGTCGAGGTAGTCCTGGAACCAGTGGCCGTTCAAGGCGTCGCGCGTGCCGGCCTCCGTACCGAGATTGAATCCGTGCATGATGCCAGTGAAAAGCAACGACTCCTGCGTAGCCACCATCCATTTGAACCTGGTACCAGCGGGGGTTTCGGAGATCGACGGGGTCAAGTGTGATTCAGCGTCGAGCGATTCCTTATCAGGCGAACCCGGTTCATCGGACCGTGCGGCTCGATCCATGTAGTGGAGCGACGACGACACTTCTGAGCGCACACTGGAGGACTTAAAAATATGAAGCGTCGTACTCGCCTCAAAAGATGCCGACCCGGATTTTGCGTCGCTTTGTCCATGCGCGGTTGCGATGAGCATCACGCAGGCTAGTAACACGGTACAAGTCCTTGCCGGGCCGCAACCATAAAAGCCTTTCAATCACCATCTCCTGCGATCATGGAAACGAGTATCTCGTTATCACCTATACATTCAAAGGATAAAACCAGCTTGTTTTAGCAATTTTGGGCACGGGAGACTTTGTCGAACGACGGATCGCCCTCAGCGAGGGCAACCGTTACCAGCGAGTTGATCTTGAGGTACAGCATCCAGCAGTTAAAAGACGGAAGTAGCAGGGCAGGTGGTTCCGCCGCCGAGCTTAAGAAAAACGCCTGATCCGGATAAATCCGCCATGAGTCAACGACTTTTGTTTCTCCAACGACCCGCCGAAAATGGGCGAATAGGAGGCCTTCTTGCTTCGAGCGTTTCCGATATCTACAATCTGCTCTCCCACTTCCGGCTATTTCTGTTTGGGTGGATAATTCTTCAACAGCTTGATCATAGCTTTGTTGAGATTCTTCTGGTTTTTCTCCTGGTTTGAGCTCGGATCGATCGTCTTCGTCGCCGTGCCCGTCCAAACCAGTTGCTTGGTGGCAGGGTCGTACATGTCAAGTACGAAGGTTCCCACACTGATGGTGGAACTGGTGGCTGAGCCCATGCCACCGAAGCGGATACCGCCACCCATGCCATATCCGTTCCACTGCTTTTCTTTGTCAACGGCAATCTGATACCCGACGTAAAGATCCGCTTTATCGCTATCCGTCTTGGTCAGGCCTTTCGAAACGAGTTGGGAATCCACGGATTGCTTGATCTCCGCGTCGACTATCTGATCGGGATGAGCTCCGCCTTCGATGGCCACCCATTTGTAGGTGTGAAATTTCGAGAAATCTACCCCGGGCATGTGGTTGCTTCTGACATCCTGCGCCACTCCTCTTGCTGCCGCCATAGCTACGACAGCCATGAGTAACATCGAAAAATAGAGATTTCGAACTTGTCTGCTCCGCATAACTACCTCCATTACGACAGTCTCAACCGCATGCTGCACTTTATGTAAGAAGGACTTGTGAACGTCAACTCTCTTTGACTGGTTCATGGTAATGGTGCGCTAAAGGCGAGCGACTGCCCGATCAGAAACAACGAGATGCCGATGTGCACCGCCGACTATACAAGTTCTTTAGATAACAGGCTGACGAAAGGCCACGATTCACGGACACGGACGGGCCAGCGTCTTGCTCGACGACCGATAGGCTTTACATCACTTGTCAAAAAGCGACACCGGATTTTACACGCAATCGCTTTGGGGTCAAGACTTTTTTGGTCTTTCCCTCGAAACAGAACCTTAAGGCTGGGCATGAAACGATCGGCTTGTTTCCTACGTCATATCGTTGATTCGAGTTGCCTTATTGAGAAACGACAATCTGCACCCTTATTTGGGCCACCCGATCCACGAGTATTGCCATGCCACCTGCAAGTTTTGATAATTCCCGCCGAAACGGACGTAGGTTCCGTTGCTATATGCGACCTTAAAGGACTGGTGCTTTGTAAAGGGCAATGACACAGTACCTCCAATGCGCGAACCGGTTTGCCGCGTCTCCGGATTCTGTACACCGTCCAGTGCGGTCGCTCCTCCCGACCAGAAATTGCCGTCGAGCGAGGCCCAAGCTCTTGATCTGCCGAAGTCGTAGCTGAGGTGACCTTCCAAACTTGCGATGGGAGACTCGGTTTGTGACTTCGGAATGGGGTTTGCATAAAAGGCGGGATTCGTGGTGTAAAGCCAGACTCCTCCGTAGCCATCCACCAACCAGTTGCCGATTCGTCGAGAGTAGCCAACCTCCGGTTTGAATGCCCAGCGGTTGATACCCCAGTTGATGAGCTTGTTCGGGTCGTACTGTCCGGTCGGTGCAATCATCTTGAGACTCGCACCCAGGATCCGCTTTTGCTTCCAGCGTGCAAACTCCTGAGCCTCCATGGCATGACCGCCTAACAGGTTGACGGAAAATCGTACCGACAGATCGAGTAGGCCCGAGCGGTAAGCATTCATCTCGTTGCCAAGCACCTCGCCGGAAAATGTACCGACCGCATAAGGCAGAGAAATCGTGATATTCGAAGATCTTCTGAAGAAATTCAGCGAATGGTAGTAACTGAGGACTGGAACGCTGTACGTTCCGGTCGCTCCAGAAACGGGGATAGTACCGTTGAAATTGATTCCGCCGTCGTACCAGGACCATGTTATGGTGACGGCGTTGGCGTGGAGCGGCGTTACGAGATAAGCCCGCGGAGCCAGATCCTGGGCAAATACTCGTGCTGCGAAGAAGCCCAGGATCACCAATCCGATTCGAACGCTGGGGCGCCGGAGCATTCTTACCCACGTATGGTCAGTTTTTCGCGAGTTTTTCTTTAGCCTGTTCTGTTCGCTGCAGCTGTTCAAGGCTTAGTTTGTAAGCAACATAGTACTTGAAGATGTTGCCAACATACTGAACCGTCTCTTGGCCGATGTCTTTGGCGGCGACCAGTTCCACGTTTCCAAACCACTTATTGGGATCCAGGCCTTCGGCTTGCGTTTCTTTGCGGAGGCGAACGATTCGATTTGGCCCTGCATTGTACGCGGCGAAGGTAAGAAGGGTCTTGTCGACCTGACTAATAGCGGGATCATTGAAGTAGCTTTTTGTGATCTCGGCCAGCATTTTGGTGCCGGCATGGACATTGTCTTCGGGCTTGCGAACATTGGGAATATCAATGGGATGAGCGGCCGCGTATTTGGGCAGCACTTGCATGACACCGATGGCACCGCGTTTGCTCACACGATTCTGGTCTAACATTGACTCCTGATAGGCCTGCGCTGCGATCAGCAAGTAATCGAAGTCATATTCACTCGCATACTTCTGAAAGTACTTTACCAATACCTTGAACTTGTTCATCTCGGCCGCGGAAGTCGCATTCCTCAAGGCCATTGGATTTTTCACATAGCGTTGAACCATCAAGTTGCCGAAAGTCGTGCCAACACGGTGGGTCTTCACGAAGTCATCCATCACCGCCTTCAAGTCAGGACTGCCCCTTCGCATTGCCCAGGCCAGATCCCCCTCGTCCTTTACCGCGGCAGGCGAGACCACGAGGCTGGGATACGCCTGTGCCCACATCTGGGCGCGAAAACTCATGGCTACGGTCGCGGGCAGGAGCCCGGCTTCCACCATCTCAAGAAGATCATTTTCCGTCAGGTTGGCATCAACCGTGCGAACGTTGATCGGGGGCTTCCCCGCTTGAGCAAATCGCTGATTCAGCGCGTCGAGGGCTTCTTTGGCAACCGTGACCGGGTTTACATAGATTTCTTTGCCACTCAGGTCGTCGACGCTATTCATCGAAGGCGCGCCCTTGTGTGTGACGACGACCAACTTGATGCCGGTCGCCACAGGAACGGTGAAGTCAACCAGCTTTTGCCGTTCGGGCGTGACAATGATGCCGGTGCAAATGACATCCCCGATACCGTCATTCAAGGCTTGCAGCAGTTGCCCAGGCGGCACCGTGAGATATTTCACGGTAAATTTCCGGGCGCCGGTCTTCAACCGTTTGTTTATGGACTTCTCGAATTCGTCCATGGCGTCGACCACCATCCCTCGCGGAGCGCCCTTCTCGTAATAGAACCCCCCCCGGTTGTAAACCACCAAGGCCCGGAGGTAACCACGTTTCTGGATCTCGCCCCAGTCGCCGGTTGCGCGACCAAAGTTGGTGGGAAGGATGAGCATGGTCTTCTGCTGGGCGGCATCTGCATCGGCGCTCTGGAGAAATGGCGCTAGCGCCGAAGATGCGGCAGATTGAGTTCCTGAGGTTTTCAGCCTGGAACTACACGCGATGAAAGCAGTCAAGGAACAAAGGAGCGCTGAGGCGAACATCCAGCAATTTGAGGAGTGCCGCATGCCACAAAATCATAGATGTTCACGCTCATAAAATCTTCAAGAAAATCGGGCATTCCAAAAGCACAGTCTCGGCAGATTTCGTGTTCTGCCTTCGATACCCGCAAATTCAAGATTCGGCGCGTCTGAGATCTGGACTTTCATCAACCCCACCGACGATGCCCATCCGATTCATCTACACCTTGTGCAATTCCAGATGCTGGACCGAAGACCGTATGATCCGTGGGCTTATCAAACGACGCAGAAGCTCGTGTTCACGGGCTCAGCGATGCCGCCCGATCCGAGGGAGGCAGGTTGGAAAGATACCATACGCGCCGATCCGCGCATGGTGACTCGCATCGTCGTTCCATTCAAGGGTTATGCCGGCAGGTACGTGTGGCATTGCCACATCCTGGAGCACGAAGACAACGAGATGATGCGGCCGTTTGGAATTGTTCCGTGACGTGCAGATCTGCGTTGTTCATGGAATTCGCATATCCGCATGTTCGGAAAGTTGGCAAGAGAGCGGGGGTAGATCCGCTTTCGAGAGATCTCGGGAGCACAAAATAGCCAGGTTCGCCCGACGAGAAGATAATAGGCACTCTTTGTGCCCGCTTCTGGACACTATGTGAGGCTTCCCAACAAAAAAGCCTCCTCCTGGTTTCCGAGGAGGAGGGAAGATGGAAAGCAAGAATGTAGCATTAGTCGTCGTCATCAGCCTTCTCAGGAGCCGGGTTATTGAACTGGCTGGGTGGACGGACCGTCTTTTCGCCCGGATAAGGTACTTTGAACCCAGTCGACATATACCAATTGAGATGGTTCACGGTGTCTGGGTCTTCAGAGTCCGGCTTGGTCAGTTTGCCGGCGAAGACTTGCGCCTTCTTCTGTAGCCAAGCTGCCCGCAGAGCCTTGACTTTCGGGCTGCTGTCAGCCTCGGCCACGCTTGCGCTGACGCCTTCATCCAGCGGGACCTGATTTTTCAGGTGGTTCCACGGTTTGAAGTTCGTTGCTGGCGGCGCGCCTTTGACGAAAGCCGTCCGCATCGGCGAGGCCACCAGGTCGAACTGGTTCATCGGAGGCAGCCCGAGGATCTGCTCCATCGTGCGCGTCATGTTGACCTGCGTGTAGTAGGTGTGGTCGGTAGGCCCGTTCTGCACCGCATACGGACTCACGATGAAGCCGGGGCTGCGGTGACCATCAACGTGATCGACGCCGTTCTGCGCGTCGTCTTCTTCAATGAAGATGGCCGACGAAGACCAGACATTGCTGTGGCTGATGTAGTCGATGATGCGTCCAACTGCCAGGTCATTATCGGCTTGCTCAGCATCGGGTGTTGGCGGGCCACCGGTGTGGTCGTCCATGATCCAGAGAATGCTCAGAGCCGGCACTGTACCGGCTTTCACATCATTCCGGAAATCCTGCAGCCACAAATCAACCCTGAATTGATCCGGAATGCCCAGATCAAACTGCGGGAAGTTCGGAATCAGGTGGTTGTACACCGCCGGGACTGAGGCATGTGCCTGCACCGTGTTCTGGTAATACAACGTTGGTTCCAACCCCGCTTCGAACTTGAGTGCGTCGTTGTAGAAGTCGCTCCAGCTCGGCTCGCTGGTGGATCCATCGGGTTGCAGGAACGTGTCGGTCTCGACGTATTCGCCGTAGATCTTCACGGGCAGACCAGCGGCGGCCGCTTCCGAGAACAAGAAGCCCTTGTTGTGATAAGCAAGCGCGTCACCGGCGTTGCCGCCTGGATAACTGCGAACCCAGTCGGGCGACTGGATATCATCTGCATAAGGCGCCATGCCTTCTACAATCCATTGATGGCCATCGGCTGATTGACGGCTTGGGTCGTAGAAATTATCGAAAAGTGGAAACCGTTTCACAAGTTGGTGAGCATTCGGTGTGTCCTTGCCACCGAACACGGCTAATGAGGAGTCCCCATTGCCGGCGGCCACATCGCCCAAAATCTGATCGTAGGTGCGATTTTCACGAATGATCAGGAAGACGTGCTTAATGAGCGACGGATCGCCGATCTTGGCGGGGATTGCAACCGGCTTCGTCTTCGGGCTGCCGCCGGAAGCCGATTGAATGTTCTGGATCAGGTCCCAGTGATTGTTCTTCACAACCTGACTGGTCATCGATGCCAGCGTCACACTATCCGGCGCCGGGATGATGCTGACCGTGCCATTATCCTGGTGCGTGTTGTAGCCCGTGACGCCGTAATCGGTCTCGAACGAATACCGCGTGCCAATTCCCTTATCGTTCGCGACCAGAAGCACACTGTTGTTGTCGTCGAGCACGACCGAGCTCGGCGCGTAGCCGACAGGAATCATGCCCAATACGGGAGTGGTCGCGCTACTGCTGAGATCAACGACTCCGATGGCGTTGGCGTTGTAGAGCGCGACGTAAGCGATGTTCCGCTTGGCATCGACAGCGATGGAGTTGGGTGCGGCGCCGTATGCGGCTTTGTTATCTCCTGGCACACGGATGGGCAGGCTAAGATCAATCGTGCGCACCACCTTGTTCAGGTTGGTGTCAATCACCGAGATGCTGTCGCTGTAGGTATTTGCAACCAGCAGGAAGCGTCCGTAGAACGCCAGCCCGGTCGGGTGCAATCCGGTCGAGATGGTGTTCGTTACTTTGAGGGATGCAAGATCAACCACCGAAACGGTTCCGGTGACCGCGGCGCCCACGACCGGATCTGCCACGATCTCAGTTCCCGCAGAGTAAATCTGGAAATCGGCGGCGGTTGCGGCCCGGCCACCTTCGTTGCTGATGTAGGCGGTCGTTCCGTCGTTGCTGATCACGACGCTGTGCGGGGCGTTGCCAACGCGGATTTGCTTGCCTTCTTTTGGTTTGGCCGCCGTCAGATTGATTTGCGTGAGCGTGTCGTTCTGGTTCAGCAGAGCATAGGCGCTCTTGCCGTCTTTGGTGATCGCGATGCCGCCCGGATATGACGTGCTCGGAGAATAGAACGTCCCACACGGCCGAGCATAGGCGCCCTGAGGACTATTCGGGAAGCATTTGATGTAGGAGTTGTCGGGAGGAACGCTGACCTGCACGCCGCCTTCCAGCAAGCCGTCTTCATTTACGTTCACGATGGCGACATTGCTGCTGTCCTGGCTGAACACCAGGTACTTGCCATCGGCCGAATAGGCTATACCGCTGTAGCTGCCGCTCGGATCCACTCCTTGGGTGATGTAATGCTGAAGAACCGTGCCCGTGTTCGTATCGAAAATTTCAACTGCTTGCGATGCGCCCAGCGTGAGAACGGCCGCTGTGTGATTTTTGAGACTTGGATTTAACGCGATGGCCTTGGCCCGAACGCGAATGCCGAGATCTACTTGCGTACCCGCTGGTGTGAGGATTTGCCCGCTACCGACCACCCACGACCCGTTCGACTGCGGTCCGGTGACATACGTCGGATACGGCTTGGATTGCGCGGCGGCGACCCCGGGAAGGCTCAGTCCCGCTGCTAAAAGGCCAGCGAGCGGACCTAGATGCCTTCTTCGAGATTTCTTTCGAGCGTTGCTCTTGATTCTGCGAGCCATGAAGCGTCTCTCCTTGCTTAAAAGTTCCCACTACCCATCGGGATCGGCTGCGCTACAGGCAGACCAAGCCGACCAATTACCGCCGATCATTGTCACTCACTACACTCGAGGGCTTGTGACGCTTCCATGAATTTCAGGTGAAATTTCCGTTACAACGACTCAGTTTTCCTGATGCGAGAAAACATCGAGAATTTTGGGAGGAACGGCCTGCATCGTGAAATGGTTGGAGCGTTTCATACCGATGTGCGAGTGGTAGCAACGGAGAGAAGTATCGGATGGCGATTAATCTTCGATCAACGCACTGAGCGGGCCCAGCCAAGGTTCGTAACGTCGCCAACGCGAAACAGACGTGCGATAGATGGGCTGACGTGTTTGCCATTTGCTGGGAGTTTTGACGGCTCGCGGGTTCGATTCAGGACGCAGGCACGCGTCATCCCACACCAGCCCGCACGCCGCGATGATTCGCCGAATCGCCGGGTCGGGCGCACGTGTGAGTTCCTCATATTCGACGTCAAGGAAGCGGTCCGGAGGCAGCACCTTTCTCCAGTGCTCGACCAGTCGCTTGTAGTCACGGAAATACGCGACGAGATCGTCCCCTCCAGTCGGAAAGGCGAAGCGTGGATGGAAATGCGTTTGATGAATGGACAAAGCCGTATCTACCGCAAGGCGGCGGCAATGAATGATAACTGCCTGCGGGAATGTCTTGTGGATGAGCCCGGCCCAAAGAAAATTAAATGGCATCTTGTCCGTGACTCTCGCAGCGTTGGGTGCAATGGTGCGCAGCACATCCAGGTAGTCGGCCGCCGCGTTCGCGAAAAACGTGTTGTCGTTTAGCGTGCCCCTGGATGCATGCCACTCTGCCCCGCACTCGTTCCAGAAATTCAGTTCGCCGCCGGCCCCCACCTGCGGATGCATCGATATGATCTGCTCGACCAGTGTTGTGCCGGAACGGGGCATCCCGATGATCAGCACCGGTGTGATATCACCGCTGCTCGCTGCCGGCGAATCCCTAATCCATTCAGGAGTGCAGCGGCTCAGGATCTGATCGATTTCTCGTGTAAATGCAGCCGAATCAAACGGCGAAGAGTTGCGCCGCACAGCGTCAGCAGCATCAAAATGCTGCATCGCTAACGCATAGTCCCCAAGGTCGTCTGCTGCCTTACCGATTGCGAGATGGAGTCTGTGCAGATGCGCCGGCTCGAGACCGGGCATTGCGAGTGCGGTCCGCATTTCTTCAAGTAGGCGGCTCTCCTCGCTCGTCACGCGACGGCATCGCACCAGGTCGTAGTAGCTCCCTGCCAATTGCGGCGTGATTTCTATAGCTCGGACAAAACATTCGCGAGCTTCCTCAAAACGGCCAAGTTCGGAGAGCAGATTCCCTAGCAAATCATGCCCCATCGGATTTTTTGGATCTTGCGCAATCATCTTCCGCAAGACCAGCTCAGCCTCGTGATTTCGCTCTTCGATCAGCAGGGCTCGAGCTTTTCCGAGTCGACAGAAGGGATCCTTCGATCCAGTAGCGGCTGCGCGACGGAAACACGCAATCGCTTGCTCGCGATGCCCGAGGGTTTCGACCAGAGCCCCGGCGCGGAACCACCCCTCAGCCAGAGACGGCAGCAGTTGCGTCGCGCGGTCATACGCCGCGATCGCACCGCCGATGTCACTCATCTTCTCTAATGCGATTCCCAGCCGGAAGTAGGCATCGCCGTAGCCCGGATTGCTGGCAACCGCAGCCTGCAAAGCCGCGACCGCCTCGGCGAGCCGCCCCAGCTCCAGGCATGCGAGGCCGAGATCATGCTGGATGTTCGCGTTTGAGGGCTGCAGTCGCGCTGCTTCGCTTAGCGGCTCAATCGCCTCTTCCGTTCGTCCACTTCGCAGAAACCCGGTTGCCGCCTCAAGCAGAGACTTCACCTGCTGCGCGGTGCTAACCGAGTTTAGAGATTGGCACATAGGCCGAAGCTGGGATGGATTGCTCACCTAAGCGGAGTTCGACAGAACGAAAAACTCCCGGCGGAGGAGCAAGGCCGCGCGGGATTGAAAAACCAAGTGGACTGATTCCGCTCAGGGCACAAGGCGCTCGGTGAGAGAGTGGACCAAAACCAGCACGGGACCTACCTTGGCCGCGAACCCACAAACGAGGAGCAGTGCAGCAACCATGCCGTAACGCCAATTGATCCGGCGGGTGACCGACGACTCTCTCCACGCCACCAATCGCTCGACGCGGCCCGTGATGGAGCCAGTGGCACTCACCAATCCTGTCGCCAGATCGGGCATGCGCTGACCGGGAAAGTGGCGCGCCATTTTAATTAATGCTGCCGCCAGATCCAGCGCCTCATCTCGGCTCGAAACGGCACTGTCGTCGGCCGCCAGTTCTGACGCTTCTTGCCACGCGTTTTCCAGGCTTGCCATGCCCGCGAATGGCAGGCAATTCAGAATTGCCTTTTTTAGATTATCGCGAGACCGAAAATGCGCCCTCTCATGCCGTACCGCCGCTTGCAGTTCGTCTTCACTGAGAACTTCGCAAGCCGATGCCGAAATCAGGATGCGCGGCACTCGAATGCCCACCAGCATCAGGGGCGGAATGCTCTGCGACCGGACGATTGTGGGATCTCCAAGATTGCTGGCAAGATCGGTTGATTGGTCCAGGCACGCGGAGACAATGCGGCGCGTCCGGATTTCCGCGGCCACGACGCGGTAGAGGCCTCCGCCCAAAATCAGCAGCGCACATGCGCTCAGAAAAAACGTGCCAAAATCCTCATCGAGGGAATGCCTTTCGAGCAGCAGAAAAGACGGCAGCGTCAGAAACAGAGAAATGGCCGCTGCCAAGGCAAACGGCATCACTCGCAACGCGAACAAGCCGCGCGCGCTGATCTTCGCCTGACGTCCGCTCAGACGCACAAACCGCCATACCAGCAGCGCGGCAAGCGAGAGGAAACTATACACAATCGCGAAGAATGCAAGCGAGACCATGATTCCGCGTAAAGCAAAAATCATTGCTCACCCTTTCTCAGTGCCGCTCTCTGCCGTTCCACCAGGGATTGCAGTTCGTTCAACAGATTTTCATCTTGTGCGCTGACTGCCTGGACCAGATAAGAGAGGTGTAAAGCTACGTTTTGCGAATCCAGCAAGCGCTGAATTCCTCCGATCGCCTCTGCCCGTTCCAATTCTTCCGGGCTATATTTTGGCGAGTAACGGAACGCCCGCCCATCGGGAATGCGATTGAGAAGTCCTTTTTTGAAGAGACGATCCATCGTCGTCATGATCGTGGGATAGGTTTGCCAAAGCTTTCCCTCGCGCACCACTTCGCGCACCGTCGCTGTCCCTAACGCCGAGACAGCATCAAGCACTTTTTGCTCGAGCGGTCCAAGCTGTGCCCGGAGGGACGCATCGCTAAAAGAACGTAGCTCTTCCATAGCGTGAATTAACTCGCAAAAAAGCTTCTGCCGAAAACCAAATTTATTCCCCCAGCGAGACTTCGGTCAATCGCCGCGACGCAGATTTAACAGAGGATCAACAATTACCCGAACCGGGGGCGCCTGTTAACACTTATTGATAATAATCGTACCGCTGATAATAGTATCGCTAATGATATTTCCCGATCTCGATATTTTTTCTTATACTTTAATGACTCTGTCACTTCCTTTTAACTAGATCTGCATAGGCTTCAGAATTCTTCGTATTTACCAGCGACTTCGGTCTCGCGACCATGCGGTCGGAAAATCACTTGGCACACTAATCGCGTTACACCAAAAGCCAATCTGAGGGGAGCACGCATGCGGTTCAGCAACAAGGGGGCATTGCCAAGAGTGGAAACGCGATCATGGTTAGCGAGCCGTAGAATTCTGGCCGGATTCTGCCTCGCGTTCGCCCTCTGCGGTGAGTGCCTTGCACAGGTGGACCGCAGCGCTCTCAACGGCACCGTCACCGATTCAGCAGGCCTGGCGCTGCCCGGCGTTGAAGTCGTGGCCGTCCAAGACAGCACAGGATTGCGGCGACTGACTGTCTCCTCGGGAAGCGGAACGTATGCAATCCCCGAGTTGCCAGTAGGACTTTACACCGTGATGTTTAGCCATCCAGGCTTTGAATCGTTGTCGTTCGCGACCGTAACCCAGGAATTGGGAAAAACGCGGACACTCAACGTGAGCCTCAGGCCGGCAGGCTCAAAAGAACAAGTGGAGGTCACGGAGAGCAGTCCCGAACTTGATGAGACGACCAGTTCACTGGGTACAGCGATCGAACGAGTACAAGTGCAAGAGCTTCCCTTGAACGGAAGGAACTGGGCGAATCTCACGACCTTGGTACCTGCGGCGGTCGACACGGGAGGAAGCAATCAACGCAGCGTGCGCTTCGCCGGGCGCGGCCGTGACGATAACAACTTCACCTATGACGGGGTTGACGCCACAAACATCATCAACCAGGCTCAGCAGCCTTATGTCAGGCTGGCGATCCCGCTCGGCACCATCGAGGAGTTCCGCGTCGACTCGATGCTCGCGACTGCAGAAGGAGCGGCCACTGGCGGGGGGCAACTGTCAGTTACGTCTACCTCGGGAACAAATGAGTTCCACGGCAGTGCCTTCGAGTTTCTGCGCAACAATGTCTTCGATGCACGGCAGCCAATCGACTTCCTGAACCCCGAGCAGCCGCCGTTTCACTTAAATCAATTTGGTGGAACGTTCGGCGGCCCGATTCTCAAGGATAAGACCTACTTCTTCGTATCGTACGAGGGGTATCGGCAAATCCTGGGGCAGACGCTCACCGGTTTTGTTCCCAATGCAGCGCTTCGGTCCCAGATTCTCACGCAGTCGCCGGCGCTGGCGCCAATCGTAAGTGCCTTCCCGGTGGGACAAATTCCATTCGATGTGAACACCGACCGATTCGTTTCAGAAGGCAGTCAACTGGTGAACGAAGACTCCGGGATGTTCCGGATCGATCATCGGTTTTCGCAAGCGACGAGTATGTTCGTACGTGCCAATATCGACGAGGCCCGGCAAAACGTCCCCTTAGGAGACAGCAACAGTAACTACCTGAATGATCAAACGCACAGCACATCGTACCCGGTAAACAGCGTTATCGAACTGCTGCATATTTTCTCGCCTTCCCTGGTCAACGAAGTCAAAGTTGGCTTCAATCGCAGCACGGCCATCAACTCGAACGTCAACACCAGCGGATTGGTCTACGCGATTTCTACGCCGTTTACCACCTTGAACAACAACCGCATTAGCAATGGCGTGGGCAATTCCTATTCAGTCATCGACAACGCGACATGGGTGAAGGGCAAGCACCTCATCAAGGCCGGAGTCGAGATACGCCGAATTCAGATGAATCAGGGGAGTACTGAGAACGGAAAGATCTCTTTCCCCACAGTAGATGCGTTAATCAACAACCAGGTCAGCAGTGCGAGTCTTACGAGCACTCAACCTATCCTTGGGCTCCGGAAGACTCAGTACTATGGTTTTCTTCAGGACGAGTTCAAGATGCGTCCGAACCTCACGTTGAATCTTGGCGCACGGTACAACTTTTTTGGTCTTTTCCATGAAGCTCAGGGTCGCTCCGATCCATTCGACTTTGCGACCTGCGGCCCACAGGGATTCTGCGGCGTCGGCGCAAGTTTTGGGCAGCCGAACTACGGCGATATTGATCCTCGGATCGCGTTTGCCTGGGCACCTGAACGCTTTGGGGGCAAAACCGTCATTCGAAGCGGATTTGGGATTTATCACGAGGACGGCCAACTGGACGACCAGAATTTGCCAAACTCGAACATCGTCTTCCGATATTCGCTGTCCAGTAAATCGCAACCGGGATTGAGCTACCCAATAGATCCGTTCCTCGAGAATGCCACCGGGATTATTTCGCCCCGAGCGCAGGACCGCAGGCGCAAAGACACAAACGTGGCTGAATGGGGATTCTCTCTGGAACAGGCTTTGCCTCGCGACACGATGGCCACCGTGTCGTATGTAGGAAGCAAGGGCACATATCTCCTGACTCTTTCCGAAGTGAATGTAATCGATCCGCTGACAGGATTGCGCCCTTATCCGAATTTCGGCCAGGTTGATTGGCGCGGGACGAAAAACAACAGCGACTACCAGGGACTGTCGATCGCTATTAAACGTTCGTTCTCGCGCGGCCTTTTGTTTGCTGCGAATTACATGTGGTCGCATGAAATCGACGACGGATCAAACGGCAGCGGCGATGGAGATTCGCTGGTGGCGCAGAATGTCGCTTGCCAGCCCTGTGAGCGGTCGAGTGGTGCATTCGACTCGCAACACGTTTTGAACTTCAATGCGATCTATGAACTTCCCTTCGGTGAGGGAAAAGCGCATCTGAGCAGTGCGGGGGCGATGCGAACGATCTTCGGGTCGTGGTCAGTCAGTTCCCTGGTGATCGCACACACTGGTTTCCCAGTGAATGTAACCGTTGACCGGCAGGCCAGCGATACACCGGACGGCAACACAAACAATCAGCGTCCTGATCTCGTCCCAGGCGTGCCTCTGGCACCTCTTGGCGGCCAAGGAATTGGGTCCTGGATTAATCCAGCCGCATTTACTGACCCCGCACCAGGAACTTGGGGAAATGCTCCACGCAACCTGCTTCGCGCACCTGGCGCCTGGCAGATCGATGCCGGCGTCGCCAAGCGAGTTCTTCTTACGGAGCGCTTCCAGCTTCAATTCCGGACAGACGTTTTCAACATTTTTAATCATCCTCAATACGGAGCACCGAACGCCGACATCTCAGCCAAAGGGTTCGGCCAGATTGCGTCCACCATCAACATTGGTCCGGTCGGAACCGGGACCGCCCGACAGATTCAGTTCGCATTAAGGCTGGGATTCTAGTCGTTAGGCAGATGAGCGAAGCGAGTTAAAGCTCAGCGCGCCGGAACCAGTCCTCGTTATCGCGCCGCGGCAGGCACTCGTCCGCGCAATCGCTTCAATCTCCAGCGAGAGAGCCGCACTGCTATCATCGAGTCTGCTTCAGCAGCATCCAAGGCGGTCCGAGGGTAGGGCGACAATTCACATCTGTCGGGTACTTCTGCTAATGGGGTCAGTCTTCCGCAAGGGACTACTTGCTCTTTGGCTGCTCGTGACGGTAATGATCGGGATGCCAACACGAAGCCTTGCGCAAACTGACGAGATTCAGGTTTACGATGCCGAAATTGCTGATCAGGGCATCATCAACCTGATGATCCACACGAACTTCACTCCCGTCGGCCGGACCCAACCAGCCTTTCCGGCAGCTATCGTCGCCAACAGGTCGGTCAACGGCGCCGCTGAATGGGCGTACGGTGTCACTCCGTGGTTCGAGCAGGGCCTGTACCTGCCCGTGTACACCCTGTACTCGACCAATCAAGGCGCGGCCATTAATGGCTTTAAGATTCGGGAACTGTTTGTCCGTCCGCACGCGCAGGACCAAACCTTCTTTTACGGGCTAAATTTCGAGTTCAGCGTAAACGCGCTTCATTGGGAGTCGCAACGCATTTCCTCGGAATTCCGTCCCATCATCGGCACACATTTTCATCGATGGGCTCTGATCTATAACCCGATTCTCGACACTGACTACACGGGCGGATTCAAAGGAATCGAATTCAATCCGGCCGGTCGTGTTGCCTACAACCTGAATGCGAACTGGGCAGTGGCGGCAGAAGAGTACGACGGATTCGGGCCGCTGGGCGGTTTCCTGCCTCACAACCAGCAGTTCCACGAAACCTGGGCCGTTGTAGACCACAAAGGCAAGCGGCTAAACGTAGAAGCGGGCGTCGGAGTGGGCTGGAGCGGGGGCGCAGATCGACTCACGCTAAAGCTGATGTTGTCGCGCGATTTGAATTCGCCTTCGCAATAGTGGGCTTGTGAGGAAAACGGGGCGTGTTCGCATCGATCTAGAGTGATCCGAGTAGCTGACGGAGTTCACTGGGTTAGTGCCTTTTCATGAAAACGGTACGAGGACGTTGTGAGAAACCCCGCTTCAATTCTATTGTTTAAAGCTCCTGCCGTTCGTTGAGTTTTCGCATCCTAGAGCCAGCCGGATCGCTAGGAGGTTTCGTGAGAGCCGTCAAATTGTTGCGTAATGTGTTGGGTTCCGCGGGGTTGATGCTGATGGGGTACGTTGTAATTCGCGCTCTTCCCGACCTTCGCCGTTATATCCGCATCAGCACGATGTAGGGTACGCATTCACGAGTAGGCCGATGGCAGCCATCTGCTTAAGCGACGGCATTCCTTCGCAAAGAGACTAGCTCAGCGCACAAGTATTCGACAAAGGCTTGGATTCCCTCGCCGCTTTTGCTCGAGACTTCGAAGACTTCCAATCCCGGCCGGACGGCTTCGATATTCGCCAAAGCGCAGGCTTCATTAAACTCTACCGCCTGGGTCAGGTCCATCTTGGTCAGTACGGCTATATCCGCGCTGTTGAAGATCGTTGGATACTTCAGGGGTTTGTCTTCGCCTTCGGTAACTGACATGAGGACGAGACGAAGATTTTCACCCAAATCATAGGATGATGGGCACACCAGGTTGCCCACATTTTCGATAAAGAGCATGTCCAATTCGTCGAGATTCCATTCCGAGATGGCGTTCTTGACCATTGCCGCTTCCAGGTGGCAAAGCGTGCCTGTAATGATCTGTTTCACTGGTGCCTGGCTGCGAGCCAGTCGAAGCGCATCATTCTCTGTAGCTAAATCGCCCACCAGTGCGGCGACACGAACCTGCTGCTGGAGCTGCGTCAGAATCTTCTCTAAAAAAGCCGTCTTCCCGGATCCGGGGCTGGATACCAGGCTCACCACGAGAACGCCTGACGAGCGAAATCGCTCGCGAAGCTCTCGCGCCAAAACGTCGTTCGCTTTAAGAACATTCCTTCGTACTTCCACCAAACGAGGCTGTGTCATGATTGAATCTCCAAGGCGACGACTTCGAGTTCCTTCCCCTGAACGACATCTGGCGTGGGAGTTCCGCACTCGGGGCAACAAAACCAATGCGGCAACTTGAGCTCTCGCTGTGCACGACAAGAATCGCAGTAGACCACAATCGGAAGCTCCTCCACCATTAGACGGGAGCCTTGCAGGCACGTGTTTTGGCAAGCCATTTCGTAGGAGGAGAGGAGGGCCTCTTTCGCGACTCCCGAGAGCTTCCCCAGTTTCAAATGGACCGCGGACACGCGTCCGCAGTGGCGCTGAGCCTCTTCTTCGGCCATCTCTACAATGCTCATTGCGATCGAGAGCTCATGCATGTTTTGCTAGCCCGCTTTACTGTTGCTTTTTGGCAATCAAATCGAAGGTGCATTTCAACTCGTCCTTCAATTTAATTGTCCCCGCGACTGCCGTGACTGGTTGGATTTCATAGTCGGACTGCCGCACCGAAAACTCGCCCGAGGCGCGTAAGGATTCTCCATTCACCACGAGTCTAGCGGTAACCGGCTGTGGCTTCACCGCGCCATGAAGATTGAGTTCGCCATTGAGCGTTACCCAGAAACGGTTTCCAGCACCGTTTGCCGTTACGGAAGAACAGTCGTAAACGATCTCGGGGAACCGGTCGACTTCAAGAACACTTTCAAGCATCTGCCGTTGAATCTCATCCCGGTCTTTTTCATTGATGTTGTCTGCGACCGCAAGAGAATCTGCGCGGATCGTCAGATGCAGTTGAGCATTGCTCAGTTTTCCATTTTCGAGGTCGAACCTCACCAAACCACCGAAGTCACGAATCACAATTTTGGGGCTGTGCCCAAATGCCGCGAGAATTCCCGCCGAGACCGCTTGCACAGTAAAGTTACTTCCCTCGGGGTCGATCACGTATTGATCGATGGCATCCTCCGGAACTGAGCGTGCAGTATTGCTCTCAAGGCGCAAAAGACCTCCCGTTCTTGATTGCTTCACTTCCCGCGTGAGCAGCGTAGCCCGGACGACCGACCCTGCTAGCGGTTCTGAATTTCCACGATGAGGCAGCACGGACCCCTCGCTTCGTCTGCTCGCTTACATCGCTCGTAGCCTCATGTAGCGGTCAAGGTCGGGCAACGCAGCCTGGGCGATGTTTCCCAATCCCATCTGGCCCATGTAACGGCGTACCAGAGGATTAGAAAGGATCAATCCGGCGCCGAAAACGATGAAGGCGACACCGCTCAGCATGAAGAGAGTATCCCGGTCAGTCGACTCAGAGTGATTGTTGTTTTCCGCCACGTCTGTCTCCTTTATCACTACGGAATATTGTGCCCATCCTTGCTATCGCATCCTTCCTGCAGGATCTTGGCCACCAAGGGGGAAATCATTTGAACAGCCTCGTTAACGCCAGCCTCTACCGGGTCGCTTAGGCCGATCGCGCCGTCTTCTCCTCCAAGCGTCGCCGGCTCACATCCGATGAGCAGTACTTTTCCAATCTTTGCGCCAGTGCCTTTGACGTGCGCCAATACATTGAGCGGATTCATCCCGTGGGCGTCGACAACACCTGCCTGGCGAACGTCTAATTTGTCCAGTTCGGGTTCAATGAGAGATACAGTGCCCGCAGGTTGCCCATGAGGGTAGGCATCGATGAGGATGATGGTTTCGTATCCGTCTTGCAGCGCGTAGGCGAGATCGATTCCACGAATTCCAAAATCTGCAACTCGCACTCCACGGGGAAGGCTGGCCACCGATAATCGCCGAACGACCTCGACTCCAAAACCGTCATCCCCGAGGAAGATGTTCCCGATTCCAGCAACGAGAATCCGAATCGCCTCGGTGGGAGTGCGGCTTGCCTTTCCCGGCGGTAATAACTCGATCTCCTCCACATCAAAAAAGAAGCGATGGCCCGGCTGGCGCAAAAGGCCCAGATCTCTGCCGGGGTCATCATCCAAAACTACACACACGTGGACTTTACCTTCGTAGTCCTGCTCCAGGCTGTCAACGAGAGCAACCTGCCCGACCAGTGCGAGATCGAAGATATCCCCTCTCTGCCGGGGCCTTAGGCGAACTCGATCTCCAACCTGAACCTCGCCGCCTTGAAGTGTGATGCGATCAACGGGTGTTTTCTCCTCAAGGACCTGCCACTCCCACTCGTTCATTGAGCCGTCTCCCGAATGGGACGCATTCCTCGAACAGCCCCGTGAAGTTTCATGAACTGCTCGGCGGGCATCGCCTCAGTGCGTTCCAGAATCTCGCGGGCGCGCTCATCCGAACGCCGAATCTCATCTTTCTCCTCATCAGTCAACGTCATGATCCGCAGAGATAAAATCTCGTCGATCTCGGTCCCATCGAACAAATCTCCCGGGCTTTCGGGAGCAATTTGCGGATGGTCATAAAGAATGATGGGGGAAGCCAGCATCGTGTCGCACTGACCCGGTTCCCCGATCAAAACCGGCCAACCGCCAAGATTTTTGCAGCCCGAGATAACGTCTTTAAGGCCAGCTGGGGGATCAAGCAAGGAAACAAATTCGCCACCCGCTACACCCAGAATAGTGTGAGTCGAGACGAGGGATTGCATCAGTGCGGCATTGCGCGATGACACCCGGACCCCGATCGCCGTCACGTTGCGAACGCTAACCCCAACTTTAAAAAAGTTGTCCTGCACATTCGCGACCCGAACATCGACGATGCCGGTTACTTCTTCTTGGCGCCGCATTACATTCATTTGTGCTTCTTTGTCGAAAGCCGCCTGGATATCTCCAAGGAAGGAGAAGGAGAAGGGGTAGGTCAGGGTCTGCCCGGAGAGCAGCGCAACGGTACATGCGGGCAGGCTGACGTCACGCTCGATGGACTCCTGCCAAGCCTCAGGCACACTCTGATCGTCGCCTTGCGGACGGTTGAATCGAGCGCGCAGGTGCAGGAATCGTACCTTCACCTGGAGTGAAGTGTCGCCGTTGCCGCGAAAAATGCATTCAGTCTGCATCTGGAAAGGATCTTCTGCAGCCTGCGTCTCGGTGTAGTGTTGGGGGTACAAGACTCCGAAGTTGAAGCGCTGCTGGTTTTTCACCGCAGACGGCCGGTAAGGGTAGAGCATGTACCCTTCATAAAGAACAGCCCTAGCGATTTGTTCGGCCTGCGCCAGGTTCATGAGTGAGAAACCTCCGCCTCCTGCATCATGCTTTCCAGGGCCTGCTCCCAGGTAGGAATCCCGCGCTGAACCTTGTATTCGTAGAGCCGCTCGAAAACATCGCGCCGTAGATTTAACCACGCACTATTGGGGTAATAGACATCCATCATCTCGCGCCAAACATTCACCGGAAGCCTGAATCGAGCTTCTTTCTCCCAAGAGATTGGGCCAGTCAGAAGATGTCCACCATCGAGTGTCTGGTAGAAAACGGTGCCGCTGAACAAAAAACACAGGGGAATCTCCCCTTCACTTAGCCCGTAAAAGTACTTGGTCGAGGCCACGTTGAAGTCAAACGTGCACGGGACAGGCAAGTCGGTCTGAAGTTCGCCAGAGAAGGCGCTGACGTTGTGGCTGACGTGGGTCCAAAGCAAGGTTCGCAAGGTCTGACTCCAACGCTCGGGCGCGTCAAAGAGATCGCGCAAGCGCTCTTGCTCTTGTGGACTGTAACGGCGCTTCGTGACATCGATCTGGACCTGGCAGCGCAAGGCGACCGTCTGAACAGCCTCTTCACGGTTCGAATTTCGAACCGTGAGTCGAAAGAGGAGTTGCGGCGTTACGGAGAATCTCGCCGGCGCGACGCCTTCAATTTGGAAATCCAGATCAGGCATAGAAGGTCTCAGAAGGAATCTCGGCCTTCGCCCGAAGACCAGCAAAAAAGGTTGCAATCTCGCGCCAGACTTCCGTACCGCCTGACAGGCCTTTCCAATGAATGCGTATTAAGCCTACGAGCTGATAACAGACGTCGATCGGAACGATGTAATACTCCGCAGGTGATGATTGGCGCGCATAACCGACGCGATTGACCAGGAGTGCCTCAACATCTGTCTCCATTTCTCGAATCGCTTCATCCGAGGCTGAGACACCGTCCCATGCGTCAAAGGTCAACAGCGACTCCGTCGCTCCCGCCGGGCTGGGATACAGAGCGTGCACCTGCAGGTCGTGACTGTCTCTGACGAAAAACGCCAGGTTGATTGGAATCATCAGAGCATTCCACTCAGCATCCGCGATTTGAAACCGACTTAGTTGCCGAATACGGTGCGGGACGCGTTGGAACTTGACGTCGGATCGACCGGTGAACAACGTGGCACACCCCTCGCATGCGCAAACCAGGTGTCGACACCCGCTTTCGAGAAGATGAGGATGCGACGGGGCCAACCCGACATTGCACAGGTGACAACGCTCGAGGATCGGCTCCGGCTTGTGCGCGAAGCGGCGCAACCGCTGGAAAGCACTGCCCGCGTTTCGCTGCTGTTCAAGTCTCGTCATAGTCCCGTGCTGCTCAATGCGGAACCCGAATTCATTCACTCACCGGCCATCGGAGTTCGCCTCGCTGCGAGCGTGGAAGTTTCGAGCCCTCCGCCGGAAATTTGCGAAATCGAAACAAATCCTCCGGTTGGTTCATTCACTCCTTCAATCTCCAATGCCGTCAGATCTGGTGCTGCTTCGTATAATGCGTCTTCTACGATCTCCCTCAGCGATTCCTTCGTCGACCCGCATGCGTGCCCTTGCATTTCGAAATGTAGCCGGACGGTTCCCTCTTCAACGGCACGCAATGTCACCTCAGCCCCCATCTTTCGCAACCGCGGCTGAATCTGCTCAATCGTGCGCTTGATTCGAGCAGGAAGGTCATCGGGGTGAAGCCCATAAAGAACGAGCAGGCCTCCAACCAGCGGGTCTTGTCCTAGCTGGTCGATGAGTTCTGAACTTGTGCTGGCAGAGTTGAAGATGATCTCCAGGCTTCGCTCCAGACCCTTGGCATGCAGATCCATCAGCACTTGCATCAGGTTCTTGGCGGCGTCGCACGAAACCGGGTCAGCAATACTCTCAACTTCTTGCACGAGGCGACTGATGTCCTGAACCCGCCGCCGGAATTCCATTTCTTCGGTCACGAGCCTCCTTCAGAAGGACAAGAGCGCTCGTGGAGCTTTTCACCAGCACTCTCGTTCCACCAGCAGAGAGAAACAGTTAGTGCTCAACCCCGAACATCGGGGAATGCCGGGTTTCGAGGACCTTTCCGTCGCCGAGATACATATGCACGCCGCAGGGGAGACAAGGGTCAAAACTGCGAACGGCGCGCATGATGTCGATTCCTTTGAACTTGTCCGGGCCGTTCTCCTCAAAGATGGGCGTGTTCTGCACGGCATCCTCATAGGGCCCTGGCGTTCCATAGACATCGCGAGGGTTGGCGTTCCAGGGAGTGGGGGGATATGGATGGTAGTTCGCGATTTTGCCTTTACGGATTACCACATGGTGAGAGAGAACGCCACGCACTGCCTCGTGGAAACCGCAACCAATGGCCTCTTCCGGGACCCTGAATTCCGTCCAGGTCTTTGTGCGACCGGCGTGCAATTCCTCCAACGCCTGCTCCACAAAATGTAACGCTGTACAGGCGGCGTAAACCTGGAAGTAAGTCCGCGCTCGGTCGCGCTCAATCGCATTGCTCCATTTTGGGATCTTCCACTCAAATTCGACCTCAGGCATCGAGGTTGTTTTCGGCAGGTACATCTTGACGCTCTTGCCAGTCGACTTGATATACCCAATGTCGACGAGGCCAGCCAACGCCGTCGCCCAAAGGCGCGCGATCGGGCCTCCGCCTGTATCAAGAGCAAGATGTTCGCCAGTCCGCTTGTCGTACCAGCGCGGAGACATCACCCAGGTGTAATTTCCGGCAAAGTCTCTTTTTTGCGGCCGGGGAATCGTCGTTTGATTCCAGGGATGATGCTTATCCACGGGATTACCGAGTGGATCGTTTTTAACGAACGTTTCAGAATTCTGCCAATCGTCGTAGTAAGAGCTGCCGAGGAGAATCCGGATATTCAGATTGATGTCGACCAGATCGGTGGTCACCAACTTGCCGTCCACGACTACGCCGGGCGTGACAAACATCTTTCGACCCCAATCCGTCATGTTCCGGTAGGTGTAGTCGCAGTGTGCAGGATCATTGAAAGATCCCCAACAGCCCAACAAAATGCGGCGCTTGCCCACTTCCTCGTATCCGGGCAAGGCCTCATAGAAGAAGTCGAACAGGTCGTCGTGCAAAGGAACGACTTTCTTCATGAATTCGACATACTTCATCAGGCGCACAACATAGTCGGTAAACAATTGGATGGTCGGTACGGTCCCTACGCCGCCGGGATATAGCGTGGAAGGATGGACGTGCCGTCCTTCCATGAGGCAGAACATCTCACGCGTCATGCGGCTCATCTGCAGCGCTTCGCGATAGAAGGAACCGGTAAACGGATTCAATGCCCGCATGATGTCGGCAATCGTGCGGTAACCGTGTAACTCGGCGTGTGGCGAAGCTGTCTTCTCGGCCTTGGCAAAGACTCCCGGATTCGTTTCTTTGACCATCTGTTCGCAGAAATCCACGCCGACCAGGTTGTCTTGAAAAATATTGTGGTCGAACATGTACTCTGCAGCTTCTCCAAGATTCACAATCCACTCCGCCATGGCCGGAGGACGAATGCCAAAGGCCATGTTCTGCGCGTACGTCGCGCAGGTCGCATGATTGTCGCCGCAGATTCCGCAAATCCGGCTGGTGATGAAATGAGCGTCGCGGGGATCCTTCCCCTTCATGAAAATGCTGTAGCCGCGAAAAATCGATGAGGTGCTGTGGCATTCCGCGACCCGGCGAGCCCCAAAATCGATCTTGGTGAAAATTCCCAGGCTGCCTACGATTCGCGTGATGGGGTCCCAGTTCATTTCGACCAGGTTCTTCCCCTTAACGTCGACCTCTCGAGTTGGTGCAGTAATGGTGCTCATTGCGATTCGCTCCTCTCAGTACGTTCTCGCGTGGTAGCCGGTGGTGAGCTGCGATCCGGGATGACGCCATTTTGGTTCTTTGTTGACGGTGGATTGGGTGAGTGCACGCAGACTGCGAATCGCGCGACCGTAAACCTCGACCACCCCGGAGGATACTTTTCCCCCGGGAGGCTCATCCATAAACGGCATGAACTTGTCCGGGAAGCCCGGCATGGTGCAGCCGATGCAGATTCCGCCAACGTTCGGGCATCCTCCGATGCCCGCCATCCAGCCTCGTTTGGGAACGTTGCAGTTCACTACCGGTCCCCAGCAACCCAATTTCACGATGCACTTCGGTGAGCCATACTCCTGAGCGAAATCGCCTTGCTCGTAATATCCCGCACGGTCGCAACCCTCGTGAACGGTCTTTCCAAAAAGCCAAGTGGGACGCAACTGATCATCCAGCGGAATCATGGGTGCGCGACCTGCAACCTGATAGAGAAGGTAGAGCAGAGTCTCCATGAAGTTGTCGGGCTGAACCGGACAACCGGGAACGTTCACAATGGGAAGGCCGGCTTTTGAAGTCCACTTCCAGCCAAGGTAGTCAGCCAAGCCCATGCATCCCGTGGGGTTGCCTTCCATTGCGTGGATACCACCGTACGTGGCGCATGTTCCGCAACCGACAACCGCGAGAGCTTTCGGCGCCAGCCTATCGATCCATTCGTTTGTGGTGATCGGCTGGTTTGTTTTGGAGTCTGTGCCGAGCGCGGCCCAGTATCCCTCTTTCTTAATCTTTTCATTGGGGATGGATCCCTCAACCACTAAAACAAATGGGTCCAGCTTTCCCTCTGCCGCTTGGTACCAGTATTTCAGGAAATCGTCGCCCACTTCATAGGCGAGCACAGGATTGTGCAGGTGAACTTTAGGCAGCCCCGGAATGGATCCGAGCAATACATCCTCGATGCTCGGCTGAGTAGCGGCAGTAATTGAGACGGAGTCTCCATCGCAACCAAGTCCCGCAGTCATCCAGATCACGTGCACTTCTGGAACTGCCGGAGCTGTCTGCGTGACACGACCATAGGGAACGGCTTCCGCTGCCATCGCTGGACTCTCCTTTCAAAATTCGGCACAACGCGAAACTAGTCCTCTGCGCTTCGCGGGCGCCCCGGTTGAGTCAGACACCCGAGTGAGCTAAGCGGAGAAGAACACTCAGCTTGTGTTGAATTTTCCCAGTGCAGCCAATTCGCATCGCGAAAATTCATTAAATAGAATCAAGAAACCAAGGGCGTGGACACAAGCGGGAGCTGCCTCGTTTTCAGGTCGTACGAAGCATTAGGGAAGCGTCAGGGATTCCCCGGGTCGGAAGTGGTCATGTCGAAGGAGAGTACGACAGTCAGCTTAACCAAGCTATGAGGCTTTTTCGCTGATACTCCATTGGATCGCGTATTGAACCAGTTCTCGCGCGCTCCGCAGAGATAGCTTCTCTTTGATGTGCGATTGATACGACTCAACGGTTTTTACGCTGATATGCAGGTCTTCCGCGATCTGGCGTGTCGAGTGCCCCTCGCCGATGAGCCGGAATACTTCCAGTTCCCGATCGGTAAGATCCCCAATCGAAGATGGGCCGCCCGCGGCGGGACTTCCGATATAACTATGCAGCATTCGGTTGGCAATGCGCTCGCTGACATAAATCTCTCGGCTCAAAATACGGCGAAGCGCAACCAGCACCTTTTCGGTTGCCTCCTGCTTCATGATGTATCCCTGCGCGCCGGCGCGTAGGGCACGCTCAGCATAAATCGATTCGTCGTGCATCGACAGAATCAACACCGGCAATTCGGGGTGCCGGGTCCGAATGTCTTTGAGCAGATCCAAACCGTCCGGTCCGTTCAGTGAGATGTCGACAACCAGGATGTCGGGCCGGTTTGCGACGACGGATTGCAGCGCTGTGTGCGCGTCTTCTGCTTCGCCACAGACCATCAGATCTGCCTCGCGATTGATGAGCAAGGTCAGCCCTTGCCGCACGATGGGGTGATCATCCACCACGAGCACTCTGCTTTTTGCCGTCATACTGGCTTGATTCATACTGTCCGCCTCTTAATTGTCCGTTACATGTGTCATCGGGAAACGACAAATGACGACGGTGCCATTCGGCTGATCACGCCGTATCTCCAGCGTGCCCCCAATCATTCCAGCGCGATAGTTCATGATGTGCAGACCCACTCCGGCATGCGGCGCGCTCGGCCGCTCAATGCCCTCTCCATCATCTTTGATCATGAGCGTTCCCTGCCGCTCCCCGCAAAACAGCCATATAAGGATGCTCTTGGCATTGCCATGTTTCAAGGCATTATTCACTGCTTCACGCGTGATGTGGTACAGGTGGGTTGCCATGGCTGTGTCGTGGATTAAGACCAGATGATCGCACTGGAATCGGCACTCGATTCCGAAAAGGTCTTCGATCTCCGCCGCATAGAGCTGTAAAGCTGACATCAATCCATGTGCGTCCGAAACCACGGGAAGCAATCCTCTCGCTAACTCCCGCGCTTTGAGAATTGCTTCATTGACTAACTGCACGATCTTCGCAGCATCGGCCGCTTCGGGCACCTGTCTTTCGGCAAGCCGTTGTTCCTGCACCTTTGTCATGAAGGCAATGCCGGTCAAATGCTGACCCAAGCCATCGTGCAAATCCTGCCCGATTCTGCGCTGCTCGCGCTCGCTGATGTCGAGGATCGTCTTCTCCAGCCGCTTCCGGTCGCTGATATCACGAATCGCGCTGGAAACTAGAACTCCCTCTTCGGTCTCAAGTGGGCTGAGACTGATCTCGACTGGGAACTCATGCCCATTCTTGTGTAAGGCATAGAGCTCGACCCCGGCTCCCATGGGACGAACCCGGGGTTCAGCGACAAAGCTCCGGCGATGCCCCGGGTGATTCCCGCGCAGGCGCTGGGGAACGAGCATCTCTATGTCCTCTCCGAGCAATTCCTGGCGTTTGTATCCAAATAGCTTTTCGACCTGAGCATTCACGAGAACGATTTTTCCCTTCTGATTTACGACTACCATCGCATCCGGGGCAGCTTCCAACAGGCCGCGGAAGCGAGCCTGCGCCCGCTTGCGCTCAGTAATGTCGATGCCCGATGTGATCACGTACATCGGCGTTTGCTTGCCGGCGGGCAGAACCGCAGCCGACCATGCGATAGTTCGATGACTTCCATCGTGGGCCCGCCACGAACTTTCGTATTCGGTTCTCGCTTGTCTCTTGGAGATTTGCTCGAAAGTAGACTGGAATTGCACGCGCTCTTCGGGCGCGACGAACAGATCCCACACATGCCTGCCTCGGGCTTGCTCGAACGAAAGCCCGGTCATGTGCTCGCAGGCGCGATTGAAACGCACAACTCGCCCATCTCCATCAAGCACTACGACCAAGGCCCCTACGGTATCAAGAATCGCTGATACAACGTTACGCTCTTCCTCCAGTTGCTCTTCAGTTCGCTTCAAGTCCGTGATGTCAAAGCCCACTCCTTGAATGAACCAAGGCGTTCCGTCGGGACGCCGAATCATCCGGACTTCGCAACGAAACCAAATCACGTTTCCGTTACGTGCAATAACTCGATACGAGGAACGGAGAGAGTTTCCGGTGAGGAACATCTCAGAGGCCTCGACACTCCACCGGTCTTTGTCATCGGGATGGACTTGGCGGTACCACAACACCGGGTCCTCAAGCCACTCGGATTGCGAGAATCCGAGCGCAGCTTCAATTTGTGGACTGACGTATGCCTCGCCGATGCCACGATCGAGATAAGCCATGAAGACGACAGCTGGAAGTTGCTCCAGAAGAGCGCGATACTTGGCTTCAAGAGTGGGAAGATGAGGTTCGCCCTTAGAGCTTTGGTCGACTTTTTCGAGAAGGTGATGCAGGGAACCAGCAAATGGCTGATCTCCGCCATAAGCACTCGCGAGTTGGGAAAGAATCGCTTCGGCTTCGGCTACATCGAGCGGCTTGATGGGCAGAGATACGGATGCAGCGTCGAGGGTGACGCCGTCACGCATTTGCCAAAAACCGTTCATGGTTCATGAAATGAAAAGGACTAGCTCCTGAAAATATTTGGTCAGGGGTGCCGGTGATTTCTCCAGCTCGGCTCCTTATTCAGGGAAGCTTGCGTAAACCTTCGCAACGCGTGAATGGCTCTGCCATAGGTCTGTACTGCATGAGAAGACAGCAGCGACCCTGGAGGTTGGTTCATAAACGGCATGAATTTGTCCGGGAATCCGGGCATGGTGCAGCCGATGCAGATCCCCCCAACGTTCGGGCAACCACCCAATCCGCCCATCCAACCTCGTTTGCCGACGTTGCACTGCACCACCGGGCCCCAGCATCCGAGTTTGACGATGCATAGCGGAGACCCGTACTCCTCGGCGAATTGCGCTTGCTCGTAGTAGCCCCCGCGATCGCATCCTTCATGCACGGTGCTGCCAAAAAGCCAGACCGGGCGCAGAGCATCGTCAAGAGGAATCATTGGCGCGCGCCCCGCTATCATGGAGAGAAGGTACAGGAGGGTCTCCGTCATATTGTCCGGCTGTGCAGGACATCCTGGAATGCAGACGATTGGAATCCCTGCCCGGGATTTCCACTTCCAGCCTAAGTAGTCAGGCAAGCCCATGCAGCCCGTTGGGTTGCCCTCCATTCCATGAATTCCTCCGTAGGTTGCACAGGTGCCCGCCGCTACAACCACCCATGCCTTTGGCGCCAAAAGATCAATCCATTTGCACGTTGTGATGGGCTGTCCGGTCAAGGCGTCGGTGCCGAATGATGCCCAATACCCCTCTCTCTTATTCCCCTCGTCTGGAATGGATCCCTCTACAACCAGGATGAAAGGCTTTTCGGTCTTGCCTTCGGCAGCGTCGCGGAATTGACGGACGAAATCGTCACCATTTTCGTAGGCAAGAAAGGGATTATGAAAGCGGATCTTCGGAACCCAAGGCAAAACGCCCGCCACGAGGTCTTCGATGCTTGGCTGGGTTGCCGCCGTAATGGCGATGGTTTCGCCATCGCAGCCTAGCCCGGCCGTCAACCACAAGATGTCGACTTCATCGATCTTCCCGTCTGGGGGATCGGGCCGAAATTCTTGAGGTTTGGCCATTTCGCGCCTGTGCTCGGAAAGTCCAGCTGGAGGTGAGGTCAAGTAAGCTCCGGCCGTGCGAATCATACACCGCTTCGGATTGCTACGTGTTAGGTCGGAGACTTCGCAGGGGCTCGCCCGCCGGGAGAGCAGCGCCGGGATCAGCAGACCTACCGTGACATCTTGTAGTCCGGGTCAACCAGGTTCTTCTCTTCTCAAGACTCCAGAAAACTGCGCGTGATACTGCGGATCGAAGGCGTACCCGCTTGTCGCATGATTTTTTCGAACTCTCGCCGAATAATGGTGAGCACCGCCTCTACGCCAGGCTGGCCGAACGCGGCCAGCCCCCAAGCTTGAGGACGGCCAAACCCGACCGCCGTAGCTCCCATGGCAAGGGCTTTAAATACATCCGTTCCACGCCGCACGCCGCCGTCAATCAGCACGGGTACTTTCCCTTTCACGCCGGCGACGACTTCGGGCAGGCACTGAATCGTCGGACGTAATGTCTCCTCGGCTCGGCCTCCATGGTTCGAAACCACGATGCCGTCCGCTCCGTGTTCGATTGCCATCTCGGCGTCCTCGCGAGTCACGATCCCCTTTAACACCACCTTCATCGACGTTGCGTCTTTCAATCGCTTCACGTAATCCCAATTAAAGCTCGGATCATAAAGAGCGGTAACTCTCGAGATGTCGAGCCCCTCGAATGCAGGTTTATCGTGCAGATATCCGGTGAATCCGCCGGAATGGCAAAGCGAGCAATCGCGCTCATCGACACGGCGGCCTTTCCCGATGTCTTCGTTATTGGCACTCTCCTGATGATCCACGGTAAATACGAGCACCGGACTACCTGCTTTCTCAGCACGTTTGATGATCGCGCGGGTCACGGACCAGTCGTTGGTCGGATACAACTGCTGCCACACTGGGGCGCCACGGGCCTCCGTGACCTCTTCGATCGACATCCCGGCGACGGTTGAGAGCATTTGCAAGTGATGTTTTTTGGCCGCGGCACGTGCAACAGCAACTTCTCCGTCCGGATGAAAGCACCGCATGGAACTGACGGGGCATAGAAAAATCGGCGTTTCCCACTTCGTTCCAAATAACTCGACGGATGTGTCGAGCTTCGCCACATCAATCAGGCGGCGCGAGCGAATCTGGATGTGCTGGTAGGCCTCATGATTCAAGCGGACAGTGGCATCGTCGTCGACTCCGGATGCGAGATAACCAAAATGGGCCGGCGGTAGAGCTTTGCGGGCAAGTGGCTCGAATTCCAGAATGTCGAGTACTTCATCGGCGCTCTTGATCTTCTCGATGCCGGGGTCCGACACTTGTGGCGAATAACCCGTTGACGCAAATACCTCTCGCAAGGGCCCTTCGATAAAGAATGGACTCGCCAGGGCCGGACTCAGCGCAAGATAACGAAGAAATCTGCGGCGGCTACGCACAAAACAGGAGTTCAGTACCATGGCCCTTCTGCGCAAACCACGCTTCGAGTGAAAAAGCAAACGACTATAGCACAGCCATAGCGAATTCATAGTACAAATAGCAATAGATTCATAGTACAAATAGGCTCTTGCGGAACCGAAACCTAACCCATCGAGATGAGCAGCGCGCCAGTGAGGCCGTCCCTCACGCTTTGAACCGTCGCGACATGCTGGCTGGCGCGGTGGCCACCCTTGCGAGCGCCTTCATCCCGGCGACGGCGCTCGCGGCTCCTGACGCGCCCGTCTCCGCAGGAATTTTCTCCGCGAACGAGCGGCGGTCGCTCGAGGCCGTGGTGTCCCGTATCATTCCTGCCACTCCCCAGGGCCCTGGCGCTCTCGAAGCCGGCTGTGCCCGATACATCGAATCATCCTTAGCAGATGCCTATCGAACTTTGCAGGCAACGTATCGGGCCGGTCTGGCGGCACTTGATATAGAAGCGAATTCGCTCTCGGGAAAGTCATTTGCCGCTCTCGATGTCGACCAACAAGACAAGATCCTGTCGGATTTCGAACACAACACAAAGATTGGAGATTATGCAGGCAGCGGGGCTTTTTTTGAGTTGCTGCGTCGTCACACTCTGGAAGGGATGTTCGGGGATCCCGCATACGGTGGAAACTCGGACTTCGCTGGCTGGGAACTGATTGGCTATCCCGGACCTAGAATGTTCGTCAAGCCTGAGATGCAGAAGATGGATGCAAAGATTTCGCCGTCTCATCTCTCTGTGAAACAAATGGACCATGGCTCAGATTAAGCTCCCTTCGACGGATGTTGTCGTCATCGGGCTCGGAGCGGCAGGAGGGCTCGCAGTACTTCCCCTTGCTCAGGCGGGACTGCGCATCGTTGGCCTCGAGGCTGGCGGCTGGTTCCAGCCGGGCGATCACCTTCCGGATGAAATCCGTAACAACATCCGGCACTGGCCGCACTCCGTGCAAAAGGTAAATCAGGAAATCCCTACGGCACGCGTAGGAAAGAATGGCCCGTATCTGCCGCGCCCGTCCTATCACCCGATGATGAACGGTGTGGGAGGGACTTCGCTTCACTATTGGGGCCAGAGTTGGCGGCTTACGGAATGGGATTTTAGGATACGCAGCGAGACCGTTCGTCGCTACGGTGCCTCGGCCATACCAGTAGACTCGACCCTCGAAGACTGGCCAATTACCTACGAGGAACTGGAACCTTATTACGACAAAGTCGAATACACGATTGGGGTCGCCGGCAAAGCCGGCAATATTCGCGGGACCCGCGATAATGCAGGCAATATTTTTGAAAGCCCGAGGCAGAGAGAATATCCCATGCCACCATTGCGTCCGGCGGGCTTTGGCGATCACATGGCGAAGGCGGCCAGGCAACTCGGCTGGCACGCCTACTATCCGCCGGCTGCGATCAATTCGGTGGGCTACGAAAAGCGGCCTGCCTGCTTTTACCACGGCTTTTGCGGGAGCGGTGGTTGCCCGATCAACGCAAAGAATTCCACCGCCGTCACCACCATCCCGCAAGCGGTCGCGACCGGAAATCTGAAAGTTGTGCCTTACGCGCATGTCATCGCGATTGACTCCAATGACCACGGCAGGGTAACCGGCGTACGCTACCTGAAAGATGACAAAGAGTACTTTCAGCCGGCAGCGGTCGTCTTGTTGGCCGGCTATACCTACGAGAACTCACGCCTGCTGCTCCTCTCGAAATCTAAGGCTTTCCCGAATGGGCTTTCCAATAACCAGGGACAGGTTGGGATGCATTACATGTCCCACACCCGGAATGGCGTGATGGGACTATTTCCGTTTGACTTGAATCGTTGGTACGGAACCCCGGCTCAAGGCACTTCGGTGGACAATTGGTCTGACGACAATTTCGATCACACGGGGCTCGGCTTCATAGGCGGCGGAAATTTGCTGGTTCCCATGGAACTGAAGCCAATCGAGGCCGCGAGCATGCCCACCTTTGGCAAGGCTCCGCGTTGGGGTTCGAGTTGGAAGGCCTTTGTAAAAGAAAATGCCGGACGCTGGTCGCCGGTGTGGGCGCAGATTTCGACCATACCCTACGAAGATCATTTCCTGGACTTGGATCCTGAGGTGAAAGATCCGCTCGGTTATCCAGTTTGCCGGCTGACCATCGGGCTCAAGGAGAGCGAGAAGCGGGCCATGCTCTTTATGCAGGAGAAAGCCGATCAGTGGCTGCGGGAAGCCGGGGCCATCGCGACCGAGAGATTACCGCTTATCCCAATCGGGCTCTCCACTCATGCCTACGGGGGCACGCGAATGGGAGAAAATCCGAAGACCAATGTTGTGAATCGCTGGGGCTTCTCGCACGAAGCCACGAACTTGGGAATTCTCGGGGCCTCGGTGATGGGGACCAGTGGGTCGCGAAATCCGACGCTTACCGTGCAGGCGCTGGCGTGGAGGACGGCCGACCACCTGATCTCAAAGTGGAAGTCGATCTCGGCGTAGCTATCCCTGTACTCCTTAAATCAGGGATAGCGGAGATTCAAGCTGTATATTTCCTGAGTGCTGCGATCCCGCATCAACAGCACAGAGTCGTCTGGCATGAGTCCAACCCATGAAACCCAGGGATCAAACCCTCGAGGCGTGTCTTTCAAGCTGAAGAGACGCTCGAGCTTGCCGTCAGGAATGTGAATCCGGACGATGTCATCGAGCTTGTTCGGATAGTCTTCCGCATAAATGTAATTGCTGTCGTGAGACCAGTTTTCGTAAGCGAGCATCGACGTAGCAATGGTCCGCCAGTTCTTCTTGCTGAAGTCGTACAGCGCCAGACGGGTCGAGTCCGATGAAAGCGCGGCCAGGTAGCGGCCATCAGGCGAAACACGCGGGCTGAAATAACCCTCCGAATTCGGAATATCAGTTACGGCTCCGGTCTGCAAATTCAGAAGATGCAGGTTCGGACCAGATGCGGACACATATTCAAGCCAGGGCATCCCGCCAAATACGATGGCATTGCCTTCAGGCATCCACGTGGGATCACCCTGATTACGGGGACCATCTTTGAGTTCCTGCGGTGTGCCTCCCTCAGCCGGAATCAGGTACAACTTCCAAGGCTCACTCGGCCGCGCTCCCATGAAGACAATTCGCTTGCCGTCGGGAGACAAGCGGGGCATGTGAACGCGCAGGGGCGGAAAGGTCAGTTGAGTCCGCTCAGAGCCGTCCACGTTACTCCGCCACAAGGTAGTTTCCGGATGCTCCACGTAGACCAAGGTCTGACCATCGTGCGAAACATCCGCCTCGCCGGCAGAAACACCCGGCAAAAGCACCGACGATTGACCAGACTGCCCCTGAAAGCGGATCAGGTCGAAACGTCGCAATTGGCCAATCACAAAAAGCCGTGCTCCATCCGTGCTCGGAGTTGGGTCTGAAAACAAAAGTGGGCCGTAGGTTAGCTGTGTAGGTTGCGCCACGGTCTTTCGAAAGAGGGAGAACCGATCCGGCATTGCCCAAATATCTTGCGAATCCCCCCGCGTGGACTGGAACAGAAAGTAGCGTCCATCGGCAGTCCAGTTGGAGCCTGCTTCTTCGGGAGGCTGGTTCCACCCGGCCAGAATAGGATGTGCATTGCGGCCTTCTGCAGTGGCTTCCCAAATGCCAAAACTACGCTGGTCGGTATTTCGCACCGAGTAGCGCAGGCGCTGACCGTCGGGCGAAAACCGTAACGAAAACGGGACACCGTCGGCCTTAAGGAACTGGTGGGACTCTCTGCCGTCTGGATCGCAAACAAACAAATGATTTGAATTTGCAAAGAGAATATGCTGACCGTCAGGAGTCCAGATCGCGGCGTGTGCTAGTACTTGTCCTACCCGACGAGGCGAGCCCGCTGGGACCGGCAAAATCCAGACTGGCGACTCTGTTTCAGAACCCTCTACCGATCCATGGACGAGGAGTTGGGAGGTCCGAGGCGAGAAGTCGTAAATATCCGCGCTTGTAAGCGGACTTTGAACGGCCGCGGTGTCTCCTCCAGAAGTTGAAACCTCCCGGAGGAGCGAATGGCCTTCCGCGTACTCCGAAAAGTACAGGCGCATCCCATCCGTAGCTAGAGATCGTTTCGGGAAACCGTCGTTTGTGATTTGCCTGGTTCCGATTACGGTTGGTGGAGAGGCATTCGGCCGCAGAAGAAAGAATAGGCCCCCAATCAGCAAAAGAGCGGCCGAAGTGCCAAGGGCAATCCAGAGACGACTCTTCGTTCTCGAGGATGAACCTGCCCCAACTGTCCCGGAAGCAGGTGGAAGCTTGCTCCCTGAGCTGGCAGAGGTTGCATCCTTCAGTCTTTGCAGATCATCACGCACGTCAGCTGCGCTCTGATAGCGCTGGTTCGGATCCTTCTGAAGAGCTTTCCCGACGATCGAAGCGAAAGTGGCGGGCGTGTCGGAGGCAAACGACTGCGGCCACTCCGGACTGCTGTGCAGCAATGATTCAAAAGTTGCCGCGGGAGTCTGTCCATAGAAAGGCAACTTCCCAGTCGCCATCTCATAAAGCACGATCCCGAACGAGAACAGGTCGGTGCGAGCATCGAGTGGCTGCCCTAAGGCCTGCTCGGGGGACATGTAAGCCATCGTTCCGATCGAAGATCCTGGGCTTGTGAGGTGCTCCGGGGGACGAGTCGCCTCGCCTTGCGTCTGTTCACCAAAATCCGACTCATGCGAAGTGAGCTTCGCCAGACCAAAGTCTAGAATTTTCGCGTGCCCTCGATTTGTGACAAAGAGATTCGCTGGTTTTATGTCGCGGTGCACGATCCCGTGAGAATGGGCGGCGTCGAGTGCGTCGGCAATTTCCACCGCGAGACTCAACAATGCACTTACCGGGAGGGGGCCGGTACTCAGAATACGATCGCGAAGCGTGGTGCCATCGAGATACTCCATCGCGATAAAGCGACGTCCCTGCGCTTCGGCAATCTCATAGATCGTACAGATATTCGGGTGATTCAGAGCCGAGGCAGCACGTGCTTCACGCCGGAAGCGTTCCAGAGCGGGCGGGTTTTTGGCGATTAAATCGGAAAGGAACTTGAGGGCCACGAAGCGGCCAAGCTCCGTGTCCTCTGCTTTGTAAACCACCCCCATGCCGCCGCTGCCGATCTTCTCAAGAACCCGATAGTGGGAAATCGTGGAACCAATCATGGGCGCTGAGGGGAGCGGATGTTGAGGTGATGGTAGGCGCGACGCAGTGACAAGTCAATGCGACCGCGTGGGTGCAGTTCAAGACAAACAGGCCATTGTCGTGCCCATCGGCAGAGATGGCTAGAAAATGCACTCCTTGGGTGTGGAGGTCGCTGTGCTATAAATTCGGGTTAACCAGTTGATGCCAGTCTTGGAAGTCTCCGTGGTGTTGAAATACTCTCCTGTTCCCCAGAACGTCGTGTCATCACAAGGGTCGATCGTCGTGCTGTAGTACTCGCCGAAAACTTCCGAATCCTGTTCTGCCCCATGCCCCTGCGTGACCAGTGTGATCGAACCTTCGCGCGCGGCTCCCGTTCCGCCAGCGGCTGCGAACGTGACGGGAACTGTGTAGATGGATGGATACGCCGTATCACCCGATTCCTCAAACGTGAACTGGAGATTGCCGAGACTGTTCATCGCCACGCTGGGCATAAACAGGAAGTTGGTGCTACGAGCGGAGTCAATCACCGGACCTTGCAACAACGTGGGCGTCGTCGAGGAAGGATTCACCACCTTGTACCATTCGATGATGGTGCACGGAACTCCATCATTCCCGGTACACGGCACCGAGCCATTGGAAATGGCCTGGGCTGCCACAATTTCTTCCGCGGATGTAGCCTTCACAACGCGGTAAGGCAGCCGATGCATGAATCGATCGCCGATCGAATCAATGACCTTGCCGCTAATCGGCTGTGGAACACAATAGGTGCTACGGACGTTGACAGTGTTGTAGCAACCTGGCGTGAATGATTTCACCTTCAGAAGCTTGGGTCCAGTCAGCGGATGTGACGCATCCATCCCCAGGGTGAACAGTGCAATCTGGGTGGACGTGCAGGGGCTTGTCACACACGGACTGTTGTTTGCTAGCGCCCCGGTATACGGGTTCACAGTTGCCAGAAAGTACTCTGTCACAGCAGATATGGGCGGCGTGAGGGTGCCCTCAAAATCGCCAGGCAGCAATGAGTGAATGATGCTCTGTGAGCTTTTGTTCGTAATCCACGGAAAGTTATTGGCGGGCAAATAGTAGTAGCAACTCATCGCGGTACTGGTACGGCCATTTACCAGGTCGTTGCGGTTCAGGACGCACGTCTCAAAGCCGGCAACGTACGAATCCGCGCTCCCCGGCGCGTAGAGATCCCAGGTCACGAACAATCCACCGACATAAGCACTCGACTGCTTTATTTCAACCGACGTCCCAATCTTTTGATAATCGGGAGTGTATAAGCCGGTGATGCACCCCGAGGTGCAGGTGCTGTAGGGCAATACGCCGCCTTTGCCGCCCGATCCGTTGCCATCGAGTTGAAACTCATATTCATTCCAGCTCGCGTGCAAAATGTCGCTGCCATTGCTCACAGCGACGCAATAATAGATGTGCGGGCCATGATCGACATGCGTCGCGATGATCCAGTGGCCGTCCCGCTGTGCCCCAAGGCTCGTGGGCACTTCGTCAAGTTGATCGTAGAGAAGGACGCCAGCAGTGGGACTGCCATGGCCACACTCGTAAACCGCGCTTCCTGCCGAACCGTCCCAGAAGGTTCCCCATGGAACCGGTTTCGCGAGATTGCCGGCGCACGCGTTCCCAGGATTGTTCACCGGGCATAGGATCGGCAGTCCGGTCGCCTTGTCGAACGCTTGAAACCCTCCCTGCGTCCACTGCATATAGACCTTCGGCCCAACCGCGCCGTTCGGATTGCCGCCGTGCTCAGTTGCTCCGTTCCACTGCACCGCGTCGATACCTTCGAAGTTCGGACGGAAGCCGCTGCCCGCCGAGATATTCGCGTAATACCCAAACTGATTCGTCTCAGCCCCGATGAAGACTGGCTTTACCGGACCATAGATAGGAGGATTTACCGCAAGCGCAACGGAGCCCATGCCAACGATGAGGGCGAGAGAAATCGGAAGGCGAAGAAGTCGGGATCGACGCATGACTGCCTCCTGCAAAAAACCGTGAAAGACACGGGCGCATGGTCTTGGGGAGGGCAGTGAGAAGAGCGCGATGATTTTCGCCCGCGCTCAAGCGAATGTCAAATTTAGCGCACTGTATGTAGAAATTTGCATAATCATGCTTCTCGCTGAACCGCAACGTGTGTACGTCCTCAGTGAACTTCGTCTTCGGCTGGAGCTGAATCGGGAGTGTCGAGACGCGGCGCGGCAAGCGGTGAATCGGAGATTGGAGGCGGCTGGAACTGTCCGGGATCCTTGCCCTGAAGTGCACTCTTCATGAAACTCATCCAAATTGGAAGCGCCGCGCGCGCGCCTGTCTCTTTCGCGCCGAGCGTCTTCTTTTCATCGTATCCCAGCCAAACGCCACTCGTAATGCCAGGCGAAAATCCGACAAACCACGCGTCGGTAAAATCGTTGGTCGTACCCGTCTTTCCGCCTAACGGCAGACTCAAGCTGGCCGCCGCGCGCGCGGTGCCGTTTTGTACCACGCTTTCCAGCATCGACGTCATGATGCGGGCCGTGCGCGAGGAAACAACATCCTTGACGTCAGGAAAGTTTTCTTCGAGTACGCGCCCATCGTAATCGGTCACTCGCGTGAGGTACCGCGGAGCAAGTCGCACACCGTCGTTTGGGAAGACGCTGAATGCCGCAGTCTGCTCGAGGAGCGTCACTTCGGCTGAACCCAACGCGACCGGCAGATAGGGCGGAATATTCGAAGTGATGCCGAAGCGATGGGCATAGTCAATCACCGTTCGGATGCCGAGGCGTTCTGCAATCTTTAGCGCCGGGATATTGCGCGACTGGGCGAGCGCCCGGCGATACGTGATGATGCCTTCGAACTTCTCGTCGTAGTTGTGTGGGGTGTACGGCCCGGACGGAGTCTCAAAAGTCGTCGGCGCATCCAGAACAGTATCGTCAGGCGTCGCACCCTGATCGATCGCCGCGGTATATACGTAGGGCTTAAAGGAGGATCCGACTTGTCGGAGTGCCTGCGTTGCGCGGTTGAATTTGGACTCATTGAAGTCCCGGCCGCCCACCATCGCCTTAATAGCTCCGCTTGCATTGTCGATCGCGAGCAGTGCTCCCTGCGCGCCGGAATCCTGTTCGAGAGAAACGCCAGCGGAGTGGTCTGGGTTCAGCGCCAAGATCTTGATGTAGCAGATATCGCCGGGCCGTAGGATCGCGGGGAGTTTCTTCTGTGTCCAGGCTGCATCGGCTTGAGTGATGCTGGCGCGATACAGGCCAAATTTCACAGCAGCCGACGAGGAACTGACTTGCGTCACCAGCGCGTGAATGTAGTCACTCGCAGCTGGTTCTTCGTCCCAATCAGGATGCTCGAACTTATCAAGCGCAGCTCCCTCGGCAAACACATTGCGGAGCTTTCCCTTCCAGCCGTGGCGGCGTTCATACGCAGCAAGTCCATCCCGGACGGAGGTATTGGCAGCTTTCTGTAACTCTGTATCAAGCGTCGTGTAGACACGCAAGCCGCCCTCGTGCACCTGATCCGTTCCGTATTTGGCTTCCAGATAACGGCGAATCTCTTCCACGAAGTAGGGGGCAACGCTGTTCGGATCGTGTTGGACATTCAGCCGGATGGGTTGGGCCTTCGCATCGGTCGCTTCCTGAGCCGTGATCTTTCCGTCCTCCAGCATTGCGTTCAGCACCAGGTTTCGCCGCTTCAGAGCACGATCCGGATGAAGAATCGGCGAGTACGTTTGCGGCCCCTTGGGCAGGCCTGCCAGTAGCGCGGCCTCGTCCAGCGTCAGCTTTTTCGCGGGCTTGCTGAAATAATATTCCGAGGCGGCTTCGAATCCGTAAGTACCGTGGCCCAGAAAAATCTGATTTGCATAAAGCGTAAAGATTTGCGGCTTGGTGAAACGACGCTCGATCTGGATCGCGAGCCATACCTCCTGAATCTTGCGCTGGAAAGAGCGATCGGGCGACAGAAAGAGATTGCGGGCTAATTGCATGGTCAACGTGGATGCGCCCTGCACTCGGCCACCGGATTCGATATCGCGATAAGCTGCGCCCAGAATGCGCCACACATTAATGCCCCAGTGGCGATAGAAGTCTTTGTCTTCGATGGATACCAGGGCTTCCCGCAAAACAGGAGGGAAATCGTCATAGTTGGCGACCACCCGACGCTGAAGCGCAAACGTGCCAATGATCCGGCTGTGATCGTCATAGATCTCGGTGATGGTGCTCGGGCGGTAGTGCTCCAGATCATCAACCTGCGGGAGATCTGTCGAATACACCAGCAGAAGGCCGGTGGCAGCTCCGGTCAGAGCGGAAAGCAACGCAAGCAGCGCGAACAGAACTCTTCCCACGAGTTTGCGCCCCTGCAGTTCGGCGGCTGGCGCATCCTGGAAAAGCGTGCTCATTGGTGGTAACGACCTTAGATATCGGCCCGTGGCGAAATACTTGGCCCGCTTCGAAAGGCCGCGCGGTGGCGAGGGCTTCCCAAATCGGTCTCAGTGCTCTCAGGATAACTCTGCAGGAGGGACCCAGACTAGTAACAGCTCTTGCCCGGCATTAGAAGGAGAATGCGACGCGGCGTGGAGTTTCCGTCGGGCCCGGAGCAGATTCAGGAAGCAACTGACTGAATGCTCGACACGGGCTCCGATGAGGGTTGCAGGTGCTTTTTCTGCTCCTCGAAATGCCAGGAGTCAAGCATTGACTGGACTTGCTGGAGCAGTTGCTGCTTCAAACCGGGATCGGTTTCGGCGAAGGCACTCCGGTAGAGTTCGGCGAAATTGATTTTAACGGCGGAATTCACGGCGTCTCTGACCTGAGAAATGGCGGGCAGCCCGAGTTGGAGTTCCGAGCCGCACTCCGGGCTGCCCTTTTCGTTCCTCGTGGAACTCCCGACAAGAGCCCTCGACCCTTGCGTTCCGCGGGGGATGACGGAAAGACTGGCAACTGAGGTGCCAAACTCAAGAATTGTGCAACTGACTGAAACTGCCGATCGACAGCGGGAAATTGGAACGCCCTGCCACCAGGCGCTGACGAAACCAGAGCATACCTGACGGGATAGCGGCAGTCGGGCGGCCTGTTCTGATTTGGAGATGCCTCAAAAAAATGCGCGCTCAGCAGAGCGCGCATTCCTCTGTGTCGACGAATGATTACTTTCTCAGGCCTTGGTCTCGCGGTTCTTCAGAACTTCCAGTGCCTTCCGGAGTTGCTCGTCCGTCTGGGGTGCCTTGGGCTTGTTGTCGTCGTTCGGCGCGACATCCTGATCTTCATCGGGTAGCGGGGCATCATCGTCAGAGTCTGCCACCAGAACGTTGGGCGTGACGGCGACATCCTGAATCGCCTTCCCGCCAGGACTGTAGTACTTTGCCACCGATAGAATCAGACCGGCTCCATCAGGGAGATCGATCACTTTCTGTACCGAGCCATCCCCAAAGGTCTTATCCCCGACGACATCTCCGCGCGCGTTCTCTAGAATCGCTCCAGCCACCAATTCAGCCGCGCCTGCGGTACCTCGGTTCACTAAAACCACCAAGGGCAGGTTCGTAATCGCTTTCGACGGATCGGCCGTAAACGCTTCGCGCGGGTATTTCTGCCCCTGAAGATAAGCAATGGTGCCGTGATTCAAGAAAAGGTTCGCAGTCGCAACACCTTCGGCTTCGTCGCCTTCTGCACAACTGCGAAGATCGAGGATCAGTTTCTTAGCACCCTGCTTCTGCAACCACTTGATCCGGGTCGCAACTTCCTGGGCTTTTCCTTTCGTCAGCGTGTCCACTTTGATATAGCCCACGCCATCTTCAAGCATCTTGTCGGCGACAGGCGGAATATTTACGGTGTCGCGGGTAATCACGATCTTCTGGGGCTCGGCGCGCCTCGCGCGCACCACTGAAACCGTCACCGTCGAACCCGAAGAACCGTTGTTGAGCTTGCTGCGGATGGCAGCAAGAGACATCTCGCGGCTGCTCACGCCATCGATTGCCTCAAAGATGTCGCCACCCTGGATTCCCGCCTTGTCAGCAGGACCACCGGCAATAACCGAGACCACTGTTGCGTACCCAAAGCGCTTCGAGATGGCAGCACCAATGGTGTCTTTCGGGTCGCCCTTGGTTGCCTTGTATTCCTGGAATTCCTTGGGGCTGAGGTAACTGGAATTGGCGTCCAACGACTCCAACAAGCCATGCAACGCACCGTCGGTTACTTTGGGCAGATTAGGTTCTTCCACGTACTCCTGGTTCACGCGCGACAGAACCTCGCTGTAAACCTGAATCTGCCGGTAGGCGCCATCGTTGGAGGAGGCACGTACCCCGCCCCATCCGCCCACCACGACAAACAAAAGCACTGCAAAAGAAGAAGCGAGAACCGCAGCTTTAGTTTTCATCGACATCCGTGTGTGATCATCCAGGGAAGGAACGACACTTCCAGAGAGATAGTTTGATTATATCCCTATTGATGATGGTTTCAGGACTCGGGCTGCTTGAAATCGCACGGGAGTAACGGCTAGAAGTACGTCACCGGAAACATACTGCCTAAGCTGGTCGTCTAGTTGGGTAGCTTGAAACTGATCGTAATGTACGTCTGGAATTCCGAGGGTTTCCCGTTCTGCGTATAGGGCTTGAAACGCCATTGGCGAACGGCATCAAAAGCGGCTCGCCCTAGCAAGAAATACCCTCGCACCAGCTTTAGATCCCGGACCGACCCATCTTGGCCGACAAAAGCCTGCAAAATGACCGTTCCTTCCAGCTTTTGCGGAATCGCAATCGGCGGATACTCCGGTTCTACTTGCTTTAGAAGCATGCTGCGTGACGTTTCTTCGGGAATGGTCGGGGGCTCCACCGAGTTTATGGACCCCGCGGGAGGCGCCTTCTTGAGACTGTCCGGAATGATGACCGCCGGGGAACTCATGGGACCATCCGGCGAAATGTTTTGTGGGGTTTGTGTCACACCAACCGAGGCTGCCGGCCGGGCGGGTGGCTGAACCTGAGTGGCCGTTGCACTCTGCACTTGCGGATGCGAGGCCGAAGTCGTCGAGTCAGCCGGGAGTGGAGCAGGAATCGCTGTCGCACTGCCGGCTGGAGCTGGAGGCGGCTCGGTGCTCGAAGCCGGTGGCGGCGTTTGCACCGGTTGGGCATCGGGCGGTGCGTCGGAGGTCAAAGGCTGCTGGGCACCGGCGATCGGAATCGGCTTGTTCTCGATTATCTGAATGTTGCTGGTTGCGGCATCCTCAGATTCAGTAAGATCCGGATCAGGCTGGACCGTTTGTTCCGGCTTCGGCTCCAACGCTGCGTGGCTGACACTTCTTAGCGTGGTGCTTTGTACGGGAATGATCGGTCGAGTCGCCGCTTGCTCGGGATGCAAGAGTTTCCGCAGCGATGCGCTGTACGGATGTCCCGGCGCAAATACCCAGAGCACCACGGCAACCCCACAGGCGAGAGCGACCGCAAAGAAAGCTAGCCGCGAACCCGCCGACGATGAGGCGGACTTGGGCTCTTCCTCCCCCTCAGGAAGCGCAGAGAACTCTTGGTTAAGATCGCGCGGCGGCGCTGGCCGCTGAGCAGGTGTAGGGATCGCGGAGATCGTTTCCAGGTCGCCGCTTTTCTCCTGCTCTGGGCTTCTGCCCGAAGACTTGGGGTCGGCTTTCGGTCCATAACCTAGGATGATCAGCGCACGGTCTCGTGCTGCCGGGTCCGGCGCAGGGCGAGGTCTGGGCGGAGGCTCTGCGGCCGCTTCTGCTTCTGCACCGGCCATCTGCTGCTCCGCTTCGACCGCACTGCGTGGTGCGGTCTGCTGGAGAAACCCACGCTTCGTTTTTGGTTCCTCAAACTGGTCATTCCCCGAATCGTCGATGGCAAAACCACCTTCCTTGTGGGAAATGGCCTCCGGTGTTACGGCGTCCGGGTTGACGGCTGATTCGGCGATCTCTTCTTCAATCGTTGGCGGCGGCGCGATCCTTGACTCCAAAACGCGCGGTTCGACTTGCCGAGCAAGAATGAGTTGCTTCGCCGTAGAGAGAGTGTCATGAGCCTGGCGGGCATCGATCGGCTTACGGATTACCGAATTGGCACCCGCCTGCAGCGCTTGCGGCAAATCCTGGTCGTTCTGAACCAGCGCCAGTGTTAGCGCCTGGGCGCCCAGCTTCAGCTCGCGCAATTGCTTCACGAGAAAGATTGCCTCTGCTTGCTGATCCCAGTCGACTAGAAGCGCGCTGTAAGCCTGGCCGGTAATGCGCTCGACGGCCACCAGCATCTCCGAGCAGATTTCGGCCTCGATGCCCAAATCCGTAAGGATGTGGCAAAGCGCAGACGTAGTGCTACCGTCGGAAGAGAAAACAAGGGCCCGAAGTGCCATCGTGCTCAGGCTACGGGGCACTTGTCCTTTCAGCAAGTTACGGTCGTGGGAGTCGGTCGCCCATAGGTCTCAAGGCGCACTCAAAATGGGACATGTACCCGGACTCTGCGTCCCCACGGTTTCTCCCGCATCGTCTATTTGGGTGGCTTGGTCATCTCCATCGCCCAGATCCCGGCTGGGCGCATGTACATAGAAGCTCGGTAGTTACCGGTTTCGTCGTAAGCCTCCGGGGTGCGGAACCAGTATCCCTTGGTCTCGTAGACAACGTGGTACACGCCCCACGCTGTGTGGAACGCTTGGTCATGCATGCCATTCGCAAGCATCAGGGCAGCTACCCCAAAGGTGGACCCGGTCCAGACCTCCTGGACCTGCTCGTTGGAGTGCAGAATCGCGCCATCCGCTCCGATGCCGTTCACCGCACCCATTTCGCCCTTGCCGAATTTCATAACGTTATTGTCAAAGACCTTCTGAAGGGCGCCGCGCTGCATCTCGGACGGCACCAGGTCTCCGAGTCCGGTCATGGTGGCATACCATTGTCCTGCCAGTTGCTCAGCTTGGATGCTGTCGCGATAATCGCTCCCGGTGTCGTAACGGAAATAGGACCCGTTCCACAACTTCTTGATGAAGCTTGCCTGGCTGCGCACGAACAGATCGCGGTAATGCACTGCAGTGGTAGTGTCTCCGAGGGTCTTTGCCATCTCCTCGCCGGCCCTCAAGGCCGCCAGCCAGAGGCTGCCGCAATACGCGCTCTCGCCCCGAACCACCCACTCGTCATAGGTTTGATCTGGGAAGCCGTCGTTCTCCGGAATGCCGTCGCCGTCATGATCGTACTTGCGGAGATATTCGATCGCCTCCTTCACCGATGGCCAGGTGTAGCGGAGGAATGCGACGTCTTTCCGGCCGCTAAAAACGTAATCGCGCCAAACCATCAGAACGTACTTGCTGTTTAAGTCTTTCCAGTCCGTCGTATTCTGCCAACTGAACTGATTGACCTGAAAGATTGGATCTTCTTCCGGAACACCAAGATCGTGCGGCACAGAGCCTTTTGCTTTGCGTGTTCGTAACGCGAGCGCGTGTGTCTGTTCGCTCTTCCACTCCCAAACGTACTTGTCAGGACTATCTTGGGGCACGGTGTCGGCGAATTGCTTCAGGACTTGCTTGTCGATTTCGGGCCAGAACTTCAGGAGCGGGAGGGAGCCGTAAAAGCGCACATCGAGTGTGGCGTAATACGGGTAGTCAAAACACTCCATGAAGGCAAAGCTGTGTGGTGTCTTTGGATCGGAGTCGACGGGCCTGCCCCACAAGGAACCTCCGTCCGCCAGGATATAGAGCTCGTTAAACAGTTCGCCCCGGTACCAGAGCGGCTTACTTGCATCATTCACATAAGGCCCTTGCCAGGCATCGATCGCGTCGCTCCATGCCGACGACTGAAGCAACGCGTCTTTGGCGATGTTCCACCCGTGCGTGCCTTCCGTGCCATAGAAATCGGTGTAGTGCCGATACCACTTTCGCCCTGAGCCAAACTCGACGATGGGCAAATCCCACGCCAAAACCATGGGAATCGTGCGTTTCTCGCCGGGCTTCAAAGTAAATCGAACCGCGATGGCCGAGGCGAGCGGTTCGCCGCTGCTTACCCAGTTCTCTGGAGAATCCTTGAGCGTGCCGTCTTTCGAGAAGGTTGACCAAAGCGAACTTCCGTCTGAAAAGACGTTGAACGTTGTTTGATAACTGATGTCGACACCCGGAGATTCCAGGGAAGCGAGCACGAACTGTCCATCCCATTCGTCGCGAACAGGCCCGAAGCGGTTACGATCAAGAATCACACCCTTCATCGTGCCCTGCGATCCGGCCGCCTCAGCAAAAGACCGATTCCGGTTGCCGTGATTGCGCATGCCAGAAAAATCTCGGCTGTACGAGTTCAACCAACCCAGCATGTTGGCCCAAGAAAACATGATGGAAACCGTGACCGCATGATCGGTCGGGTTTTCGGCGTGCCAGCGATAAACAGCCACCGGGTAGCTGCTTTCCTTGTAATTGTCCGGGAGAATCGGAGAGAACTGCTCGAGCATGACGTGGGCCGGAAACTTTGGCGACCGGTAATCGAACCAGGACTTTGGGTACAGAGCGTAGTAGTCGCCCGCTCCAGCCGGATAATCCCAGTTCCATGCCTGCAAAATCGGGATGCTCGGATGATACGCTGCGAGCACTTGCGAAAAGCCTTGCGCACTACCTTCGGCCTTCTGAAACATGGAAAACTGGTTCACATCGATGGACTGATATTTGTGAACTCCACTCTTCAGATGCCAGCGGGAGAAGTCACCGCGATAACTGCGAGAAAAAGTTCCCGCTCCCAGACCACCCACCGGCGAACCCTGCCAAAAACCATCATCGATGATGTTGAGGGCCGGCTTTTTCGTACCGGCATTCGGTAGCGGCACTCCGATTGGCCGCTTCCAAGCGGCTTGGGGGATGGTGTCGCCTGCAAAAACCGCGCTTACAGAAAGGCAGCAAAAGACGACAAATATGGTTGCTCGCAGACCGATTCGCATTCGTTCTCCCGGAGCCGGCACTCCAGATTTGCGGACGTTTTCGGCGCCCTTTTTTCGGCTCGTGCCGCGGCGTTGATTTTGCCAGAAAAATCGTTTTTCTACTAGCGAAGAAAATGGTAAGGATTCGGTTTCTTATTCGTAAAAAAGTGCTGATTGCCAAGCGGATTAAACTCCATGGTCCGATGAGAGTCGGCTATACTTTGAACAGTCTTTGCCACCATGCCCAAATTCTTTTTTGCCGCATTGCTCTGGGCGGCTTTGTGTCCGGGCCAAACCAAGGAACTGTCCGCGGCAGGGGGTGGTCGTCCCGAAGTGGGCGGGATGAGTTCCGTTCCGCATTTCGAGGATATCGGCTTGCAGGCCGGGCTTACCGTCTCGCACGTGGCCGCTCCCGAGAAACGCTATATCGTCGAATCCATGAGCGGCGGAATCGGCCTAATCGACTGTGACAACGATGGCAAGCTCGACATCGTAGTTGTGAATGGTTCTACGGTGGATCGTTATCGCAAAGATGGCGGGGATTTGCTGGTTACCTTGTATCACCAGGATGCTGATCTCAAGTTCAGCAACATCACCCAGAAAGCCGGCCTGACTCGCAAAGGATGGGGAATGGGAGTCTCGGTTGCCGATTATGATAACGACGGACTTCCCGACTTATTCGTGACCGCCTACGGCGGCACCGCGCTCTACCACAATCTGGGCGGCTGCAAGTTTGAGGATGTCACTGAGAAAGCGGGAGTCGCGGTGGACGGCTTCAGCATGGGCTCGGGTTGGGCGGATTACGATCGCGACGGCAAACTTGACCTTTACGTTTCCCGCTACGTGCACGTCGACATGAATAAGTTGCCCGAACTTGGAAGCGACGAAAAATTCTGCCGCTTCCGTGGCGTTCTCGTGCAGTGCGGTCCATGGGGCATGCTGGGGGAATCTGATTTCTTGTTTCACAACCGAGGCGACGGCACCTTCGAAGACGTGACCAGGAAAGCGGGCGTGGAGGACAAGCGTCGCTATTACGGACTAGGAGTGGTTTGGGGCGATTACGACAATGACGGCTGGCCGGATCTTTACGTTGCCAACGACGCCGGCCCGAACTTCCTCTACCGCAATAAGCATGACGGTACGTTTGAAGAAGTGGGCTTGATGCTAGGGGCCGACTTGAGCGGCGACGGCCAGGAGTTGGGATCGATGGGCGTCGACTTCGGGGATTACGATCGCGACGGGTTCCTCGATCTGGTCGTGACCGAGTTTGTGGATCAATCTGACACGCTCTATCACAATAAGGGAGCCAACGGGTTCGAGGATGTCAGCTATCCATCGCAGATCGCGCAAATCACACACCCCTTCGTCGGCTGGGGCACCGGCTTTGTCGATTTTTCGAACACCGGCTGGCCCGACATCTTCCTCGTCGATGGCCACGTTTATCCGCAGGTCGATACGATTCCGAACGCTGCCGGCTTCAGGCAGCCAATGTTTCTTTTTCGAAACAGGCGGGATGGGACATTCCAGAATGTATCAGCCTCAGTGGGCCTGAACGACCTTCCAATGCAGTCCCGGCGCGGCGCAGCGTTCGGTGACATCAACAATGACGGCTGCGTTGATGTGGTGACCATGAATGTGGGAGCGCCGCCCTCCCTACTGCTGAATCACTGCCGGAACGGAAATCATCGTGTTCTATTCCGCCTTCTCGGGACCAAGAGCAACCGCCTCGCGACCGGAGCCCGGGTTACGGTACGCACCGGAAACCTTCTACAAATCAACGAAGTTAAGAGCGGTTCTAGCTATCTTTCACAGAACGACTTGCGCTTGCATTTTGGCCTCAACTCGAACTCCAAAATGGATGAAGTCAGCGTCCGGTGGCCGAATGGCGAGATCGAGACTCTCAAAGACGTGCCAGCGGACTTCATTTACACGATTGTGGAAGGACAGGGTATCCAAGGGAAGGTTGCATTGCCGCCGGCAAGCGGCGAGACGCAACCAGCAAAGGCAGGAAAGTGAAGATTGATTCCCGGATTCGGCAGAGGACGTCGTTGCCGATGCTCCTGATTCTCTTGACCTTCGCGACGGGCGTGGCTCGCACTCGAGCGCAGAGTGGTGCTCCCGCAAAAACCGCGGAGCAAGCCTACAAGAACATCAAAGTGCTAAAGGACATTCCTGCCGATCAACTCATCCCTAGCATGCAATTCATCAGCGCCTCCCTGGGCGTGGAGTGCGAGTTCTGCCATGTCGAACACGCCTTCGAGAAAGACGACAAAAAGCCCAAGCAGACCGCGCGCCAGATGATGGAGATGATGTTCGCCATCAACAAACAGAATTTCGACAGTCATAAAGAAGTAACCTGCTATTCCTGTCATCGCGGGCAGGCGCATCCCATAGCTGTTCCTGCCGTTGCTACCGATGTGAGCCCAGCGCCGATGAATGCTGCAGCCGGCGAAATGAAAGCGCCGCCCGATGATGCGGCAGCGCAAGCTACAATCGAAGCCACCCTTGAAAAGTATGTGGCTGCACTCGGTGGCGCCAACGCTCTCCAGAAAGTCACCAGCCGTCAGGAGAAGGGAACGGCGATCGTAGGCGGCAAGCAGTTTGCGATCGACATTTACGCCCAGGCGCCGGACAAGCGCGTTTCCGTAATGCACTTCCCGAACGGCGACAGCGTGACCGCTTATAACGGTCGAACTGGCTGGCTGAGCTTTCCGGGACGGCCCACTCATTGGATGAGCCAGCCCGAAGCCGAAGCCGCCGCGCTGGACGCGAACCTGCTCTTGCCGCTGCAAATGAGGAAAGCGTTCAGTGGTTTCAAACTCGGCGCGCCGGAGAAGATTGACAATCGCGAAACGACGCTCCTTCTTGGGGTGCGCGACGACAAGGCACCAGTAAAGTTTTACTTCGATCCGCAGTCTGGATTGCTAGTTCGGATGCTGCGCTACGCGGAAACTCCACTCGGACTGAATCCAAGCCAGGTCGACTATTCGGATTATCGTGATGCAGGCGGCGTGAAGATCCCATACCGCTGGACGCTATCCCGGCCCAGCGGTCAGTTCACGATTCAGCTAAGCGAAGTGGTGCCGAATGCGAAGATCGACGCCGAGCGCTTCGTGCCACCAGCGGCAGAAGGAACCTCAGGGGCTTCGAACGGACACTGATTTTCGATCGGCCCACTTTGTAAGCATGGGTGGTGACCAAGATGATAAAGCGCCACAAGAGCCGGGTCCCAGGGTTGGCCGTTCTCCTGACAGCAGCCGTTTTCGGGCTGTCGCTTGAGGGGATAAGCCAACTTTCGAAGCGCGATGCCAATGACACCGCCCAGGCGCCGTCCGCAACCAACGCCGGCACACCCGTTTTCCACGCCACCTCGCGACTCGTAGTTGTCGATGTCGTCGTGAACGATCGAAACGGTCAGTTCGTTCCCAATCTGAAGGCCGAGGATTTCAAGATATTCGAAGACGGCAAGCAGCAGAAGATCTCGTCTTTCGTGGTGCACAAACCGCCAGTCACAACCCGCACCGCGGATTTCAAGCTTCCACCACACCAGTACGCGAATTTTGTAAACGTCGCCGAGCAGGCAGACCGCCCTGTCACGATCGTACTGCTTGACATGCTGAATAGCGCGGGCACAGATCAGTTCTACGCACGCAAGCAGATGATCGAGTTCCTGAAGACCCTTCCCAAGGGCCAGCCGGTTGCTCTTTTCACTTTGACCTCCAAACTGCAAATGGTTCAGGGTTTCGGTGCGAGTTCCGATACGCTGGTCGCCGCCGCTGAGTCGCTGAAGACGAGCCAATCGCTGCAAAACAGCCCCGAGACTCAACAACAACAAGAAGAGATCACCGCGACCGGAATCGAAACGACTGCAGCACCTGCCTCCGTAGGACCGACACCGGGAAATGCGACCATGCCCATCGCTCCCATTGGTCAGGCTTTGCGCAATGCCATGGCTGCGCAAGATTCTTTCCAGAAGGTGGAGACCATGTCGCTCACCCTGCAGGCACTCAACGTTCTGGCGCGCTCGGTGGCCGGCTATCCCGGAAGAAAGAACCTGCTGTGGCTTTCCGCGAGCTTCCCAATCGCTTTCGGTCCTGGATTCTCACCGTACAATGTCGCGAGCGATCCCCTGAACGCGAATCAAGGGCGCGAAACCAATCATCAACTGCGCGATCTTTCGAACGAGACGCCGCCAACCAGAGTTACGTCCGCCCTTCTTACTGCCGCCCAAATTGCGGTGTACCCCATCGATGTAAGGGGCAACATCAGCCTGGGCACCGGACTCGACATAAGCCAGGCAACTGGAAACTTAGGCACCGTAGCGATCCAGAACGAGTTGCAAACCGCAACGCAACGCCAGACCACCGACACCTGGGACGCTCACGAGGCAATGACCGATATCGCAAAAGAGACGGGCGGAGAGGCGATCTACGGGACAAATGACTTGAAGAGCGCACTCTCGCGCAGTCTTCGCGACGGGTCTAACTATTACACCATCTCCTATGTCCCCTCTCATCAGGACTGGAATGGCAAATACCGGAAAATCGAGATCAAAGGCGACAGTGCCTGGAAGATGACCTATCGGCGCGGTTACTACGCGATCCAAGAGAGACCAGTCGCTGAGAACGAAGCTTCAGCCGTGATGGCCAACGCCATGCAATTCTCCGTCCCCGAGTTCACCATGCTCCTCATGAAGGTTCAAGTGCTTCCACCGGACGCCCAGCATCCAAAGGTCCGCATCGACTACGCGGTTGATGCGCACGATCTGAGCTTCCATGACTGCGGCGATAACCGGAAATGCGCATCGGTCGACTTTGTCGCAACTGCCTGGGATAAGGGCATGAACCTGACGGCCCACGCGACCGATACCATGAATGCAACCCTCCGTTCTGAGGTTTACGAACAGGTGATGAAGACGGGTTTGCCGTTTCACCAGGAACTCGAGCTTAAGCCCGGCACTTACTCAATGCGCTTCGGAGTGTTGGATCGCGAAACTCGCAAAATCGGAACGCTGGATGTGCAATTGGCGACGGGCAAGGTGGACAACGTAGCCTCGGCACAGCCAGCGCAATGATGAGATTGATGCCACGGATGAGGGGTCTCGCCAATCAGTGGGGGAATTCATGGGCATGAAGTGGGGCGTGATTCTGGGATTGTGTGTTCCCAGCGCGCTCTGGGCACAGGCTGCGTTGAAGCCGGTTCCTCGTTTTGAGGATATCAGCAAGAGCGCTGGCCTGACTGTTCCGCACAACTCTACGCCCGAGAAGCGTTACATCATCGAGTCGATGAGCGGCGGTGTCGGCTTCATCGATTGCGACAACGATGGCAAGCTCGACATTCTCACGATCAATGGCAGCTCCGTAGATCGATACCGCAAAGGCGGCGATCCGCTCATCACTCTTTACCACCAGGACGACAACCTCAAGTTTCACGACATTACCCAGTCGGCGGGGCTGACCGAAAAAGGCTGGGGCATGGGCGTTTCCGTCATGGATTTCGACAATGACGGCTGGCAGGACATTTATGTTACCGGGTTTGGGGGCAACGTCCTCTACCGAAACCTGGGAAACTGCAAGTTCGAAAATGTTACCGAGAAAGCCGGCCTCAAGGTCGGGGGCTTCAGCACTGGAGCAGCCTGGGGGGATTACGATCGAGACGGGCTGGTCGATTTATTCGTCGCCCGCTACGTGCACATCGACATCGATAACCTCCCGGAGTTTGGCAGCAACGATAAATTTTGCCGCTACCGCGGCGTGATGGTGCAATGTGGTCCGGGCGGCTTGCCGGGCGAATCCGATTTCCTCTTCCGCAATCGCGGGGATGGAAGCTTTGAGGATGTTTCCAAGAAGGCGGGGGTCGACGACCCACTGCACTACTTCGGAATGCAGCCGGTTTGGGCAGATTACGACAATGATGGCTGGCCTGATCTTTACGTTCCGAATGACGGCAAGCCGAATTATCTTTACCACAACCGCCACGATGGCACCTTCGAAGATGTCGGGCTGATCTCGGGCACCGCATTGAGTCTCGACGGTAAAGAACAGGGCTCCATGGGGGTGGATTTCGGTGACTTCGATCACGATGGACGCCTCGATCTCTTTGTCACGAACTTCGTCGATGAATCCGACGCGCTTTATTGGAACCAGGGCGATCAGGGCTTCACCGATATCGGATGGCGAGCCGGCATCGGCAAAGCCACCAGCCCATTGGTCGGATGGGGTACTGCATTCTTCGACTTCGATAACGATGGATGGCTCGACATCTTTGAGACCAACGGCCACGTCTATCCGCAGATGGACTACGTCAAGGGTGGCGCGGGTTACAAGCAGCCCGTGCTTCTTTACCGCAACAATCGCGACCGCACGTTTGAGGACGTTAGTGCTTTGGCGGAGCTCGACAAGTTGCCCCCGCAGTCGCGGCGTGGCGCCGCATTTGGCGATGTCAACAATGACGGCAAGATCGATATTCTGATTCTCAATGTGGGTCAACCCCCAACCTTGCTTTTGAATCGCACCCAGAGCTCAAATCATGCCGTCCTGTTCAAACTCGTCGGCACAAAGAGCAACAAGGCAGCGATCGGCGCCCGCGTGACCGTGACCACCGGTTCATTCACGCAGATCGCAGAAGTTAAGAGTGGAACAAGCTACCTGTCACAGAACGATCTGCGTCTGCATTTTGGATTAGGTGCTGAATCTACAATGAAGAATGTCGAGATTGCATGGCCGAGCGGGAAAAAAGATTCACTGCAGGACCTGCCGGCTGATTTCGTTTACACGGTTGTGGAGGGCGAAGGGGTACAGCAAAAAACGCCTCTCTCGAAAGATTAGGTGGGAGCAATACTGCGACCGTGATGGTCAATCGGGGAACGGCGCATCTGCTCGTACCACCCGGATGTTGTGATCGGTAAATTTCGTGTGCATGGTGGGGACTTCATACTTTGGCATATGACAGGTGACGCAATCCTGGGAGGCAACGGGACAAGCTTTTCCCGGGTGATCTTGCATGGGCTTCGCTGAGGCACTGGCGATATGGCAACCGAGACATCGCGAATCGTAGGCGCGGGCGTCACGCACCAGCAACTCGTGAGGATTGTGACAGCCAACGCAGGTGATGCGAGCATCGCCTTTCCCCCAGCAGCGGCTCTTCTCGAGCCGATATGCGGGAAATCGAACGGTCGCGGGACCTGTCAGTCCGGCAAGATTCACATCCCACCATGTGCGATGGCACGCGCCGCAGAAATCGACGGAGTCGACCGGGGACATTCCACGGAGACCGTTCACAAGGGATGCCCCGGCTTCATTGAGGCCGCTACGGCTGGCGGCGACATGCGCGGCAGCAGGACCGTGGCATTGTTCGCAGGCTACGCCAGGCGTCGCGTGCGTCGGATCGAAGTGATCGCTCACGGTCGCGGCCGTGAAGTGGCACCCGAAACACTTGGGGGCTTCTTCACTTGAAATGCGACGTCCCAGGGCTTTATCGAGAGATTCGGGTTGCCTGGTCGGATGGTCGGGAGTGATGTCGAATCGGCCGAGAGCGCCGTACCAACTGATTCGGGCCTCGTACCAACTGCCACCGTTCTGAAAGAGATAGCTCTGGCCGTTCCCGCCGGCACCGACAGCCCAGGGTACAGGCTCGGAGACGGATTGGGAGCCGTTCGAAACGATATAGGTGTCGAGTTGACCGGAACGTTCGATCTGATATGTAAACGAACCTTGAGAAAACGCCACTCCACTCTGCAGAAATTTGGAACGCGTGGCGGGTTCCGCAGTCAACGCCATTTTCGTTTGGAACTGCGTTTGCGCAATCGAGGAGTGGCAAGGAACACAGGCTTGCGACCCGGAAAATTCGTCGCGCGATGCGCTTCCCTTGGTCGGCCACCAACCCGGCCGTTTCACGCGCTCCGGCGTGCTGTACTGGTCCGCAATGGTGATGGGGTTCTGACCAAGGGCTGCAGCTGCGCACAAGACGGCGCCCGTGACCAGCGCAATTTGAAAGCTTGCACGGGCTTTGGCCATGCAGATCATTCAATCATGCTTGCGAAGAGCACGCAAAAGTTTATGACCAGGCTGAGCGCAAAGCGATGTCAGATGCCAAGCACATTACTGTTCTGCGAGGGGCGTGGGCACCGATGATCCAGTCGAACTGGGAGCGGACTCTTTGGGTCGTCGGTTTGCTGTGCGGAGCATGCGTTGCGCAAGCGCCTCCAACTCCGAAGTTTGAGGATATCTCTCGCCAGGCCGGCCTAAACGCATCGCACATCGCCGAGGCCGAAGAGCATTACATCGTCGAATCGACGAGCGGCGGTGTCGGGTTTATCGACTGCGACAATGATGGCAGGTTGGATATCGTCATGGTTAACAGCACAACCGTTGATCGCTTTCGTCAGGGGGGCGATCCCATGGTCACGCTCTACCATCAAGGCGATAACCTCCAATTCAGCGATATCACTAAAACTGCAGGACTCACGCGCAAGGGCTGGGGCATGGGTGTTGCCGTGGCCGATTTCGATAACGATGGGTGGCAAGATCTGTATGTCACGGGATTCGGCGGGAACGCCCTTTATCGAAATCTTGGCAACTGCAAGTTCCAAGACGTGACCGAGAAGGCTGGCGTTCGCGTAGGCGGATACAGCACCGGCGCTTCCTGGGGCGATTACGATCGCGACGGCTTCGTCGATCTCTTCGTACCTCGCTATCTGAGCGTAGATCTCGACAAGCTTCCCAAACCAGACTCTACCGACAAGATGTGCGCACTCCAGGGATTGACTATGGAATGCGCTCGTCGCGGCCACACCGGGGAATCCGACCTGCTCTTCCACAATCGGGGCGACGGTACTTTCGAGGATGTCTCCAAAAAGGCAGGTGTGGACGATCCGGGCCACTACCTGGGGATGCAAGGCATCTGGACCGACTATGACAACGACGGCTGGCCTGACCTCTACGTAACCAACGATGGCGGTCCCAACTTCCTCTATCACAATCGCCATGATGGAACATTTGAAGACGTGGGACTTTATTCCGGGGCTGCTCTGAGCCTGGAAGGTCAAGAGCGTGGATCGATGGGAGTCGATTCAGGCGACTTCGATCAGGATGGCCGATTCGACTTCTTTGTCACGAACTTCACCGGCGAAGCGAACGCCCTTTATTGGAATCAGGGTGAGCGCGGCTTCACAGATTTGAGCTGGCCTGCCGGCATCGCTAAGTCGAGTAGCACCTACGTGGGGTGGGGAACTTCGTTTTTCGACCTGGACAATGACGGATGGCTCGATCTTCTTGTCGCCAATGGCCAGGTTTTTCCCCAGATGGACGAAGTTAAAGGGAGCGGCGGCTACCGGCAGCCCTTGCTACTTTTTCGCAATCAGCGAAACCGTACTTTCCTGGATGTGACGACCCTAGCAGGATTCGGCAAACTGCCCACGGCCTCACGCCGTGGGGCCGCCTTCGGCGATGTAAATAACGATGGCAAAGTGGACATCTTGTTACTCAATGTCGGGCAGCCTCCGACGTTGCTGCTCAACCGAACCGAAAGCTCAAACCACGCAGTCCTTTTCAAGCTGGTTGGCACGAAAAGCAATCGCGCCGCCATCGGAGCTCGTATCATAGTGCATGCCGGTGAGCTGACTGAGATGAGCGAAGTCCGGGCCGGATCCAGTTATTGCTCGCAAAACGATTTGCGCCTGCATTTTGGCTTGGGTCAACACGCTTCGGCAGCATCCGTAGAAGTTTGGTGGCCGAGCGGATCAAAGGAAGCGTTCAAAGATGTGGCAGCAGACGCCATTTATACGATCGTGGAAGGCAAGGGAATTACTGGCGAAATACCTTTTTCGAAGACAGCGCCGGTGGGCATCCGGCCCATAAGTCCTACCAAATAACTTACTCTGTCACTTATGCTCCTGTACCGCCGGCACCTCAGCCTCTTTCAATTTACGATACTCTTCCATATGCTGCTTTGCTAACTCTGACTGCCCTAGGCGGCTATAGACCAGACCAAGATTATACTCCGTCTCGACATTACGAGGGTTTATTGCTTCAGCAGCCTGCAGCATATCACGAGCTTTTTGTAACTCTCCAGCTTGTAGATACAGATTGCCTAAGTTTAGAAGAGCATTCGCATGCCTTGGCTGTATTTCGATGGCTCGCTGCAGATAAGCCATAGCCCGTGGCACGTCTCCTTCTGACTTTGCCACAATCCCTAATTCGTAGTTCGCCTCAGCAGAATCCGGCTCCAGCTGCAATGATCGCTCCAACGCTCGGTGGGCATCCGCGTACCGCTTATCATTGGCATACGCAATCCCAAGGCCCAGCCAGCCCTTGCCATCTTTCGGCTCAGCCGCAACATACCTTTCGAGAAGAGGAGCCGCGCCAGAGGAATTCAGCTCCAAAAGCGCTGCCCCCGCCAAATATAGATCTTCAGGAGCACTGCTCTTTTCTGAGAGCGCAGATGCCGCATCCAGTGCGGCACTGTGATCTCCCGCTCGAACCGCCTCAACCACCAACTGGCGAAGGATTGCTAAGGAGTCAGGGTTCGCGGCTCTAGCTTGCTTGAGCTGAGCGAGAGCTTCTGCGTGATTCCTCTGTCCTGCCTCGACGGCAGCAACATCCGCCAGAAGTTCCGGAGATTGTGGATCAAATTTCAATCCCTCCCGGTAGGCACGCAGAGCGCTCGTGACGTCCCCCTTCAGCTGCAGAGCTTTACCTCTCAACGCGTAATAACGAGAGGTTCGGCGTTTCGCAGGATCCCCAACGAGCGTAAGGCAACGCAGCGCCTGGTCCGGTAGCTTTGCGTTGATAAAGATTTCAGCGAGGTCGAGCTCTGCCCCTGCCGAAGAGCTGGCCAGGGGGATCAGCAGCTCCGCTTCAGCCGGACGGCCCAATCCGACAAAGCTAGCGGCCTTGAGTGGAAGCGCCTCTACCGGTACTTTCGCAGCGGGGATCGCTTGTAGTTTCGACAGCGCTTCAGAGAACTGGCCTTTCGTCGCATACAGCTGGGCCAATTGAACCTTGAGTTGGTAATCGTGAGGGTCCAGGGTCTCGGCTTCCCGGAATTCCTCAAGAGCCTCATCGATCTTGTCCTGCGCCACGAGTGCCGAGCCCAGATCGCGGCGTGCGACGGCTGATTGAGGGTTAAGCTGCAGCACGCGGCGAAAGAGCGCTTCCGCTTCAGAAACTCGTTTCTGCCGGCCCCGGATCACTCCCAGCATCGTGAGTGCCTGCTCGTCATTCGGATTGGCTGCGAGAATGTTCCAGAGGAGAGCTTCGGCACCGGCGAGGTCGCCACGCGTAAGTTTACTTTTCGCGTCACCGAGATATGCCGATCCCTGTGCAGTCTTTGCGGGATTGACCCCGGCGGTCTGGGAGTACACACCAAGGCTTAAACAACTCAGAAGAATCAGGGGCGCAAGGAAAAATCGCATGAAGGCGGCCCTAGTTACTGGGAGCCCCTTCATGATCCCCTCGCCTCCGCTGCTTCAAGGTCTCGTAGAGTTGCATTTCGCGCTCTGCATCCTGGGGACGTGAGTCACGACGATAAGCCAAAGCCAGCTGATAATGAATGTACTCGCTGTCAGGTGTCAGCTGAGCGCCTGCCTCGAGATTAGCAATGGCGGTCTTGGTATCGCCCTGCTCCATTTGCAGCTTCGCCAGCTGATAGAAGGCATCTGCGTACCTGGGATCCTGCTGAACCACTTCCATGAGCAGTTTCTTCCCTTCCTCTTTCTGCTGCATTTGGATGAGTGTGTAAGCGAGATGGTATTTCGCGCTGGAGCCCTGCGGGTCGAACTGTAAGGAAGTACGAAACTCTTGAGCAGCCTCCGGGAGGCTTCCTTGTTCCAACAGCGAGAGGCCCAACAGGAAGTGGGTCCGCGGATCATTCGCCGCCAGAGCCAGAGCCTTGCGGTACTCCTCGATCGCCGTACCATGAATGTGTTGGTCGGCATACGCTTCGCCGATCGCCACACGAACCCCGGCGGAATCGGGGTTGGCCTGCTCGAGCGCTTTTAAGCGAGCCATGCCCTCTTGATACTTTTTCGTTTTCACCAACGAGGCTGCGTATGCCAGCCCAAGCCCAGGGTCAGATTCAACTTCCTCGTCTAAAGGCTGCAAAGCCTTAACAGTCCCGGTGTAATTCTCAACTGAGAAGAAGCTCAAACCCAGCGCCGCGCGGGCGCGAACGTCATCGGGATGTTGCTCAACCTGCCGGAGCAGCGGAGGAACCGCTTGCGCATACATCCCTGCATAAAAGGCAGCCATCCCCTGATTGCGATCCACCATCGGCAACGCCGGATTCCAATCCGCCGCTTTATGGAAGTACTGCATGGCCGCGACAAAATCCTTCTGCCCGGCAGCGGCAACACCCAGATTGTTATACGCATCCGCAATCGCTGGCTTCAGATTATCGAGATAGGCCTGCAATGCTTTGTCGACGGGGGCTGTACTCTCGAGCGCCGGGTCCGGATGCACCTGGTTCTCCTTTGACGACAGCGAGGGCTCATCGGGCTTTGTGCTTCTGGCGAGTTCCGGGTGCGTATGCTCGCGAAGCTCGGCGGAGAGCTTCAATTCCTTCGCGCCTTCTTCGCGACGTCCTGACTGAATCAGTATTCGGCCAAGCACGTAGTGCGCTCGGTGAATCTGGTAAGCGGCACGCGAAGGGTCCGGAGTGAGTGCGATCGCTCGCCTCATCGCTGCTTCCGCCTCCTCCGGACGATTCTCGCTTGCGTACAGCTCGCCGAGATAAATCAGAGGGTCAGGATTGTCGGGAGCCAATTCGGAGGCGCGCTTGAGTTCGCGTTCAGCTTCATCCGTGCGGCGCAACTTGAGGGCGACGTTGCCCAGTTCATAGTGCGGGCGGAAATCGTTGGGATTGTTCTTGATCTCGGCGCGCTGTTCCTGGGCGTCTTCGTCCCAACCTTTATCTTCGTCGCGCACCAAATAGGAGAGCCCCAGAAAATAATGCGCCTGGGCGACCTTCGGATCTTTCGCCAGGGCAAGCTTGTATTCCTCAATGGCTTTTTCCGGGTGCCCCGTCTCACCGTAAGCATGGCCAAAGTAAATATGAAGTGCCGCAGAATCTCCGAGACCCACCAGCATCTCGTCGAAAAGCAACCGGGCACGGTTGAGATCATCAAGCTTCAGATATGCGAGGGCAAGGTTGTATCCCACTTCGAAAGTAGGTTTCGCAACGACTGAAGCCTCGAGTTGGGTTTTCGCGTTTGCAAAATCCCCATTCTGGTAAAGCGCACGACCGTAGATAAAGCGGGCCCTCGGATCGTTCGGAGCAAGTTCTACCGCTTTTGCTCCCTGAGCCTTGGCTTCTTCCAGGTTTCCATGGTCAATGCAAGCGATGGCATAGTCGACACGAATCGTCGACTCGTTCGGAGCTACTTCAATCGCATCCCCAAACAACTGGCTTGCCGCCTTGAAGTCGCCCTGATGAGAACGCGCATTAGCGGTCTGCCGAAGCGCCTCGGCCAGGAACGCTTTGTACTCCTGCGCAGCATGTTCCTGGTCGCCAGATAGGCCGTACGTGCGTGCAGCGTCGTAGTGCTGCTGCAGTGTGTCGGGTGCAGCCGGCGGTTGGCTGGCGCTTGGCGCCTTGGTCGTACGTTGGGCGGCGGGCTTGTGAGGCGAAACCGTCTGCCCTGCCAAGAGAAATCCAGGGAGAAATGCAAACAACGCTCCCCAGCACAGGCCGAGGCGTCTTCCCCGCAATCGGCGATCAGGGGAGTCAGGGATACCGCGGGAACCCATTGCAGAAAAGAATAAAGGGTGAGGCCCGAACCACTCAAGCCTCACCCTCGGGAAAGTTTCAACTAGAAGCTCAACTGCAGACCATACTGGATTTCACGCGGTCCGCGGTCGTTGGCAATCTGGCCAAAGTTGCTTTGCAAGCCAGCTGGAATATTGACGGTTCCACCCGGCGTATTCCAGGTAGTCGCGGTTGGGCTCCAGAACACGCTGTTGGCTCCATGCCCAGCGCACCAGGGTGTCGAAGGGCCGCCCGAGCCTGCCACGCAAGCCGCCGCGCTGTTCGAGAGCGACAGATTCAAGCCCGTTGAGCTGAATTGCGGCTTGTTGAAGAAGTTGAAGAAATCCATGCTGAACTTCAAGGTGAACCGTTCGGTCAGCTTGAAGTTCTTGTAGACGGAGAAGTCCGTGTTGGCAATACCAGGTCCAGAGCAGATGCCTCGAGGAGAGGTCGGGTCGCCACCGATCTGGTAGTTGTCCAACGTGAACTTTGCCGGATTAATCCACTGCAACCCGCTTCCACGACAGGGCACGTTGTCGAGCTGCAACGGCCTTTCGTTGCTCGTGTAGCCAGTGCCCATCAAACCGCCGGGCATGCCAATAACACCTGCTGCTGGGCTGCCTGCGCCGCCAGCTAGTGCTGTCAGCGAGGGACCGCTGGTGTATTGGAGAATCGCAGCAAGTTCCCAACCACCCAGGGCTGTTCGCACAAAACCACTTTGGCCAGCCAATGCGGGAGCGTTGTACACGATGTTAGAGGTAAAGACGTGCGGTCGATTGATGAGCGTCGGACCGTAATCCAAATGTGGATTGTTTGGATCAAGGAACGTATTGTTCGCGTTGTTGCCGCCGCTGGAGTCCGAGATATCGGTATTCGCGAGCGACTTCGACCAGGTGTAGGCGAACTGTGCATCTATGCTCTTCATCCGCGTTCGCAAGAGAGCCTGCAGCCCGTTGTAGTTCGACCCAGACCGATACTGCTGCTGCCAAAGGTTCGACCAGGCTCCGCCGCCATAGGGTCGGTTTGTATTGACGTTGTTAAGAGAGTTATTGATTCGATCCGGCCCTTCCGGAACGAAGTTGATGTCAGCAAAGTTCAGCAAGTGGTAACCGTGATTGCCAACGTAACTAAGTTGCAGTTTCGTGTTTTGCGCAAGTTCGCGCTCGAACGTCAGATTGTATTGCCACGTGTTCGGCAGGTTCGAGGTCTGTTGATACGAGCGGCTCGGTGTTCCTGATGCCGTCAGGTTCGTCGGTGCCGCATCAAGGCCTCGGGTGAAGCCCGCCGAGAGAACAAACGGGGTGTTTGCCGCACCGGACTCATCGATGGCAACGCGGTCGCGCTGGAAGAATTGCCCGACGCCGGCACGGAAAACCATCTTCCCGTCGCCATTCGGGTCCCACGCCAAGCCAACGCGCGGAGCGATCATGTGGTTGTTCTGCGGGCGTAATGCGCGATCTGGAGCCAGGGCGAAACCGGCACCTGTCCCGTTCGGCAGCGCGCTGCAGATCGCGGCGCCCGGCTTCAACTCCCACATGCCATTGCAAACCGAACTGCCACCGATTGAAGCACTATAGACGGCTGGATTGAAGGTCGAGTACTGGTCGTTGCCAGCGAAGGGCTGCCGCAGAAAAGAGTAGCGTAGGCCGTATTCCAAGGTCAGGTTACGGCGCATCTTCCAGCTGTCTTGGCCGTAAAATTCATAGTCGTGCCAGCGCATCTGGGCGTAGGCGTTCGACGTCACCTCGGAACCGCCCCACGTGCTCTGATTCCAGAGAAGATCGAACACGCCATTGCCGCTGCTTCCCGCCGCGCTAGCTGTGCTCCAATACTGGGAGTTCGCGTTCGAACTGTTGCTATTGATTTCGTTTTTCTGGTTGTTGGTTGCAATAAAACCAAGCTTAAATGTGTGGTTGCCGTGAACCTTCGAGAAATCGTCTTTCAGGATCAGCAGTTGCTCGTTGTTGTACCACGGACCCATGTCGGAGATACCGCCCACCGCACCGCCCTGACCCTGGAAGTTTCCGGTACCGGTGAGAGCACTCCAGAAAAGCGGCTGACCAAGCCCGGCCGCTCCGCCGAACTTGGTGTTCGGATCGAAATACGAGGGTGAAGCCGCATTGATCGTAGACACGATCTGTGTCGGGCTCAAGCCGTTCTGCCCACTTCCGCCTTGAGTGACGTTGATCTTGTTGTAAGCGTACGAAACCTGGAAGTCATTGACTGCGGTTCCACCAAATAGCTTGGTCAGCTTGATGGTTGCACTGCGTCCGGGTTGCGACCAACTTCCTTCCACCGAGGGATAAATGTCATCGCCCCAGTAACCTAGGGTGTTTGGGAAAGGGTTTGACCATGAATCTTGCGTGTAGCGACCCATGAGCGACCAAGAGTTCGTGATCTTGAAGTCGACTCGGATGTTGTCTTCGCGCCATGGAACCGAAGCGTTCTCAGCCTTTACCCAGTTGTCGCAGTTTACGATGTTGCTGGTATTCGGAGCGGGATAAGTCAACTGCGCCATGGTCTGGCCAGCCTTGGAGATCTGACCTGCTGGCACATGCGTCATGCTGGGAACCGGCTCGCAGCCCGTCCGAAGATTCGTAAAGTCGCCGGTTAACTCCGCGGTAGTTGGGACGTTCGCAAACCGAGTGTGGCCGCGAATTTCCTTGTTCCACTCTTCCGACTCAAAGAAGAATAGGCGGTTTTTGATCGCCGGACCGCCGATGTTGAAGCCGTAGTCATTGCGGTGGAGAACGTTGCGCGGTTGATTATGGAAATTATTGAAGTAATCGTTGGCGTTCAGCGCGGTGTTACGGCCGTCGTAAAAAGCGCCGCCATGGAACTGGTTCGTTCCGCCACGGGTGATGATCGAAATCACGCCGCCCGAAGCTTGACCGTATTCAGCACCATAGCTATTGGTCAGAATCTTCATCTCGTCGATGGCTTGGAGGGAGGGGTAAACCAGAATCGTGCGGTTAGAGCCGATGTCGTTGTTATTGACGCCGTCCACCAGGAACAGGTTGCCGGTAGTGTTGTTGCCGTTAATGGAGAAGTCGACGCCCGCCTCCAGACCCTTGTGCTTGGTGTCGAAGTTCTCAGCAGGCGACACGCCAGGAGTCAACTGGGTCAACTGGGCGAAACTGCGGCCGTTCAAGGGCAGTTCGCGGACGCTGTCGCCGTCGACGGTCGCGGCCAATGTGCCAGTCGCAGTTTCGACCTGCACCGTGCTGGCCTCCACCGTAACTTCCTCGGTCGTGCTGCCCAGCGTGAGCGGTATGTTCACCGTCACGATGCTGGCTGTGTCCAAGGCTACACCGGAGCTCACATAGCTCTTGTAACCCGACTGCTTGACGGCCACATTGTACGTTCCTACGGCGAGGTCAGGCGCAGAGTAGAAGCCCTGCGAACTGGTCACGACGTTGCGCACGTCCGCCGTGGCAACGTTGGTAATCGTGACTTGAGCGTTCGCTACGACCGCGCCTTGCGGATCAGTAACGACGCCTTGAATTGTTCCGGTGACCTTCTGCGCCGCAGCCGGAATTGCGACGCACAGAGTCAGCAGTAGCGCCAACCATGTGGACCTGCGCATGCCTCAAGCCTCCGCCCTAGAAATAACGATTTTCTTCGCTAACAATAACGATTTTTGGACACGCCTACGCCTGGGGCGCTATTAAGCGGCATTAGGTAAACAATTGTCAAGGAGAAAAATCGATTATGTACATTGGGAGTTGAGGTCTTGCAGGAAAATTCGAGATTGTGGAGTTTGTCTATCCGGGAATCTGGAAAATCACAGATATTCTCCGAATTTTCAGATAGAATCCGGCCCCAATCAGCGTCTAATCCGTAAATTTGAATTTATTACTTCCTCCTATGGGAACAGAGAAAAAGGTGCGAAGCTCCAAGAAGTCCGCCAACGTAACCCTCCGGGCCGTCGCCGAGCATGTTGGTTTAACTCCCGGCACGGTTTCGGCAGTTCTGAACGACGCCCCATCCTCCCGTTCGATCCCGCAGCGCACGAAGAACCGCATCCTGGCTGCCGCGCGCGAACTGAACTACCGGCCTAACTTCTTCGCGCAGTCGCTGCGAAAGAAGCGGACCTACACGGTCGGCCTCATCGTGGAGGAAATCGGCGATGCCTACGGATCGATGGTCATCAGCGGCGTTGAACAGTATCTCCAGCAGAAAAACTATTTTTTCCTGACCGTGGTCCACCGCCACAATCCAGATCTGCTGCAACGCTACTCGCAGATCCTTACCGAGCGCGGAGTCGAAGGATTTATCACGGTCGATATGCAACTCAGAGAGGCGCCCGCCTTGCCAACGGTTGCAGTGGCAGGCCACAAAACATTCTCGGGTGTAACGAACATCGTACTCGACCACCAGCACGCCGCGCGCATTGCGTTACAGCACCTTTTGGACCTGGGTCACCGCGAAATCGCTTTCATGAAAGGGGCCCCGTTCAGTTCCGACTCCGGCGCTCGTTGGACCGCAATTTGTGACGCTGCGAAGGAGTTGCAGCTTGAAATCAAGCCCGAACTGACGGTTCAAATCGATATCGACGATCCCACTCCGCAACTGGGATACCCCTACGGCAAGAAACTCATCGAGCGCGGGAAGCCCTTTACCGCGCTTTTCGCCTACAACGACATCTCTGCGATCGGCGCGATTCGTGCGTTCCAGGAAGATGGCCGCCAGGTTCCAGGCGATATCTCGGTGGTCGGCTTTGACGATATTCAGGGCGCAGCTTACAACACACCTTCGTTGACAACGGTTCGTCAGCCCCTGATACGCATGGGGACGATGGCCGCACAGATTCTTTTGGAAAGGATCGAGGGAAAGGAAGACTACCCGCCAGAGATTGCCATCCAACCGGAATTGATTGTTCGCGAGTCAACCGGCAGTCTTCCCCGCTAAATCACGCCCTCTCCGTCGCCACCGCGCTACTCGTGGCTGACCGTTAGCTTGGTCCCGGTCAATTCGCGCGAATTTCCTCCCACCATAACTGCGAACGTGCCTGGTTCGACGACCCGCCGCATATCTCGATCGAGAGCCGCGAGTTCATCCGGACCCAGGGTGAAGGTCACTGTCCGGGTTTCACCCCGATCCAGCGTGATCCGCTGAAATCCGCGCAACTCCTCAATCGGACGCGTCACCGAACTCACTTCATCCCGAATATAGAGCTGCACCACGTCGTCCCCTGAGCGCGTGCCGGAGTTCGTCACATCTACTTCCACTTTTGCTTTACCGTACGGCCCAATCGTATTCGGGCTAACTCGAATATTCGAATACTTGAACGACGTATAACTCAGTCCATATCCGAACGGGAAAAGGGGCTCGGTTGTAGTTCCAAGATAGTCCCGCTTCGCCGACGGCTTCTGATAGTAGTAATCTGGCAACTGTCCAACATTTCGCGGAACCGTGATAGGCAACCGCCCCGCCGGATTGTAATCACCGAATAACACGTCCGCGGCGGCCGTTCCTCCCTCCTGGCCGAGATACCAGCCATCCAAAATTGCCGGCACATTCTGTGCAATGAAGTTAATGGAATTGGGCCGGCCATGAAGCAGGAACACGATCACCGGCTTTCCTGTCGCGAGCATAGATTTGACCAGATCATCCTGGCTCCCGAGCAAATCGAGACTGTCTCGGTCTCCGGGATGATCTTCTGCCCAAGCCTCGCGCGACGTCTGCTCATTCTCACCCAGAACCATGACAATGGCATCTGACTTCTTGGCAATTGCCGTCGCCTCGGCAATACGCTTTGCATTCAGAGCAGGATCCCCCAGGACAACTTTGTCGGCGTTCCAATCCGCCGAGGTCTCTGTGATCTTGCAACCCTCTGAGTAGAGCACTTCCGCTCGCCCGGCAACCTTCGTGCGTATTCCATCCAGGATGCTCACGCCTCGGCCCGGCTGATTGCTGTAACCCCCAAGATGCACATCCGCAGCATTCGGGCCGATGACTGCAATCTTTTTGTATCGATCTATGGATAACGGAAGGAGGCCGCCATCATTCTTCAACAGAGTGATCGCCTCGTGTGCCGCGCGCAGGGCGAGCTGCTGGTGCTCGGGCGTGTTGGTAACTCGCTCGGCGCGATCCGGATCGACGAACGGATGATCAAACAGTCCCAACAGGAACTTTTCTCGCAGCACTCGCTCGGCAGAACGGTTCACCAGCGATTCTGCGACTTTGCCTTGCTGGACTTGCTCTACCAGGCCCCCGTACGTTGCCGCGTACGGCAACTCGACATCGACCCCCGATTCCAGTGCCAATCGTGCAGCCTCTTCATACGTTCCGACCACATGGTGCAGGTTACGAAGATCCGTGATGCCTGAATAATCGGATACCACAATGCCCTGAAATCCCCACTCTTTTCGCAGAATGTCATCTAGCAAATGCTTGTTGCTATGCGACGGGATGCCGTCGACTTCGTTGTAGGAAGCCATCACACTTTGCACCTGCCCTTCGCGCACCGCGGTTTCAAACGGCTTCAGAAAGTATTCGCGCACGACGCGTTCCGAATAGTTGCCCGGTCCTACGTTGGTACCTGCTTCCGGCTGACCATGCACCGCGAAGTGCTTGGCGGTGGCGAGGACGTGCTCACCGTCGATGAATGGCCCTAGCCCCTGGAATCCCCGGATTGCGGCGAGGCCGATCCGCGACGTCAGGTAGGGATCTTCGCCATACGTTTCTTCGGTACGTCCCCAACGTGGATCCCGCGCCAGGTCCAGCACCGGGGCTAGGCATTGCTGGGCGCCACGGGCTCGGACTTCCAGAGCAGTTGCCGCAAACACGTCGTGCACGAGTGCCGGATCCCAGGTCGACGCCAGCCCAATCGCTTGCGGAAAGGATGTGCCCCTTGGCGCAACGTGGCCGTGCAGGCATTCCTCATGGAAAAGAAGTGGAATACCAAGCCGGGTGTTGTCTTTCAGCCACTTTTGCAAAGCATTCGTGAACTCGGCCATTTCGCGGGGGCTCCGCGTGCTTTCACTCGGACGCGACATCTCGCCGAATCCGTTCTTGAACAAAGCCGCAAGCCGATCCGGCAAGACGTGGCCTTTTTGATCCACGAAGAAGTACGACTTCGCCACATCCGGCATCGAGCCCTTGTTCTGCCACGTTCCTTCCAATTGAGCAACCTTCTCGTCTAGCGTCATGCGGCTCAACAGATCCGCCACACGCTGCTCCACAGGAAGATCCTGGCGCTGGTAGGGAAATTGCTGGCCGGAGCTCCGGCCTGACGCCAAAAAGACGAGAGGAAGTACGGCGGTAACGAATTTCGCAATGTTCAGGACCTTCAAACGCGCCTCCCGCGTGGCTTAACGCCTTGCATGCAAACTGGCAGGGGCATACTATAGCAACCGTCCTAAGCGCGCTTCGCCCCTGACGAAACGCGGATCTGATTCGTAGTCCAGTTTGTAGAAGTCAGCTTATGCGATTCCCGCGGCTGATTCCGCTAGCAGTTTTAACTTGCGGGCTATCCCTGAACCAGCTTTCCTGCACACGAGCCGAATATAAACCCGGCAATGGGCCAATCCGCATCGGGGTTTCTTTTGACTCCCTCCAACTGGAACGTTGGCAACACGACCGAGATCAGTTCATCAAACGCGCCAAAGAGCTTGGCGCCGACGTAATTCTTCAGTCGGCAAATGGCGATGACGCCTTGCAGGTGCAACAGGCCGAGAACTTGCTCACTCTGGGCGTGGATGTGTTAGTCATTGTCCCGCACAATGGCCAGATCGCCGCCTCCATCGTCGATAGCGCGAAACGCGGACACGTCCCAGTCCTCGCTTACGACCGGCTCGTACGGGACAGCGATGTTGATTTCTACGTTTCCTTCGACAACGTTAAAGTAGGCGAGTTACAAGCCAAATACTTACTCAGTCGGGTGCCGAAGGGTAACTACGTTCTAATCGGAGGCTCTCCCACCGACAACAACGCTCATATGTTCCGGCAGGGGCAAATGAATATTCTCAAGCCAGCAATCGAGCGGGGAGATATCACGATCGTTTCCGATCAATGGGCAAACGAATGGCTACCTAGCGAAGCGCTTCACGAAATGGAGATGGCGCTTACCCAGGCACAAAGGAACGTGGCAGCGGTTGTCGCTTCGAATGACAGCACCGCTGGCGGCGCCATTCAAGCTCTCGAGGAGCAAGGGCTCGCCGGCAAGGTCCTGGTCTCCGGCCAGGACGCCGATCTTGCCGGGTGTCAGCGCGTCGTTGCTGGAACCCAAGCCATGACCGTGTATAAACCGATTGCCCCGTTAGCCAGTCAGGGAGCTGATTTGGCGGTTGCCATGGCTCGTCACGAGCCTCTCCCCACCAACGGCAAGGTGAACAACGGTTTCAAGGATGTGCCCGCACTGCTGCTCGAGCCGGTTGTCGTCGATAAGAGCAACATCGAATCCACCGTGATTCGGGACCGGTTTGTAAAGCGTGAGGATGTCTATCGCAACGTACCGCGCAGCCAGTGGCCAAGCGTTGCTTCGCAGTGACGAGTTCGTTCCAAAAGCGGCGGCGCAGGTCTATCATGCCTTCTGCCACATTTTCATAGGCGTTCGCGTCGGGGGAATGTCATTGCTACCAACCCCAAACCGCTGATCGCACCCTCGAAGCCTCCGGTGCCGGCCCAGGGTTTCAAGTCGCAGGCATTTCTACGCCGCTTGGGGCCGGTCATCGTACTTCTCGGTGTTTGGGTCCTTTTCGCAATACTCACAAAGGGAATCTTTCTCACTCCCCGTAATTTCTCAAATCTGATGCGTCAGGCCGCCATCAATGGAATCATCGCGGTCGGCATGACCCTGGTGTTGATCACCGGTCAGATTGACCTGTCAGTTGGAGCCATGGTCGGCCTTGCCGGTATGGCCGCAGTCTACGTCCAGGTCGCATGGCACGCGGGCCTTGTGTTGTCGCTGCTGACGGGAATCGGCGTTGGGCTCGCCAGCGGCATCTTGCAGGGCTCCCTCACCGCTTACGGCCGAATCCCGTCGTACGTCGTAACCCTCGGTGGGTTACTGGTGTGGCGGGGCATTGCAAAAGCCTTGAGCGGCGGAACTACCTATCCGGTGGCAGCGCGAGATTTCAAGGGGATGGGGCAGGCATATCTAACCCCAGGCGAAGGCATTGTAGTTCTGATTCTCGGGATCGCTCTCGCGGTCTGGATTGCGGTTCGCCAGAATCAGCAGCGGGTCGCGAAAGGCGAACTTGCGTGGTCGCCCTTTGCTTTCCTGGGAAAGGTTCTGGTCCCAGCCGTGACACTCGCGGCCATTGTGCTGGGCCTCAACGAATACGCAGGCGTCCCGGTGCCCGTTTTGATTTTCGCCATCATCGCCCTCATTATCGCCTTTGTGTTGCAAGGTTCGTCCTTCGGCCAATCTTTGTATACGCTTGGCGCGAAAACCGGAGAGTCCGCGGCGATTGAGAACCCCGCGAACATTGTTTGGGCATTTGCGATTCTCGGAGTGCTCACTGGACTGGCGGGGATGATCTATGCGGCACGACTCGGCAGCGCTGGCCCTGAGGCCGGCACCTTGCTCGAAATCGATGTCATCGCGGCTTGCGTGATCGGTGGCGTAAGTCTCGCTGGTGGCCGAGGGGCTATCCTTGGCGCCTGTCTGGGCGCCGTGGTTACGGCGAGTATCGACAATGGCATGTCCTTGCGCAATGTCCCCGACTATGCGCAGTACATCGTTAAAGGTATTGTGTTGGTGGCTGCGGTTGGAATCAGTACATTGAGCCGCCGCCGCAACTGAAAATCTGCCCGGAGCCTCTTCACATTTATCTACTCGGAATCGATATAGGAACTGGCGGTACAAGAGCACTCGTCATCGATGAGGCCGGCCGTGTAGTTGCATCCGCGACTGAGGAGCACCAACCTTTCGCCTCCCCGCAGATCGGCTGGGCCGAGCAGCAGCCGCAGGACTGGTGGCGTGCCTGCGGAATTGCTGTCCGCAAAGCCCTTTCGGCCGGGAATCTTCACGCCGATCAGATCGCCTGCGTCGGGCTTTCGGGTCAGATGCACGGCGCAGTCATGTTGGATGCGGGATTGGAGGTGGTTCGGCCGGCGCTGATCTGGTGCGATGTCCGCACCGCCGCGCAGTGTGAGGCAATCACGAGAAAGATGGGGCCCGACCGGCTCATCCAGCTCACTTGCAATCCAGCGTTGCCAAATTTCACGCTCACGAAATTGCTCTGGGTGCGTGAGCACGAGCCACAAAACTGGGCGCGCGTTTGCCATGTGATGTTGCCCAAAGATTACGTGCGCATGCGGCTCACCGGTGATCGTGCGATCGATGTAGCCGACGCATCCGGAACCCTGCTACTTGACGTTGCCCGCCGCCGTTGGTCGAGCGAAGTATTAGCCGAGATGGAGCTCGCGGAGGGCCTCCTCCCCCCTCTGTATGAATCGCCCGAAGTATGTGGCCAGGTTTCCGGAGAAGGTTCCGCTGCGACCGGCCTCAGGCGTGGAACCCCGGTCGTCGCAGGAGCCGGCGATCAAGCCGCTGGAGCCACTGGGATGGGAATCGTCTTTCCGGGCTCAGTCAGCGCCACCATCGGCACTTCGGGAGTCGTGTTCGCAGCGACTGACCGGCCGGCGCTTGACCCGCGTGGACGTTTGCACACGTTCTGCCACGCGATCCCGGGGCGTTGGCATGTGATGGGAGTGACGCAAGCCGCGGGCCTGTCGCTGCGTTGGTTCCGCGATCAGTTCGGATCCGGCGAGAAGGATGATCGAGATCCCTATGATCGTCTGACGGAAGAAGCCGCTCAAATCGCGCCAGGCAGTGATGGGTTGATTTGGACGCCTTATCTCATGGGGGAAAGAACGCCTCATCTCGATCCCGACGCACGTGCGGCGTTCCTCGGGCTTACCGCATCGCATACTCGCGGGCACCTTGTGCGCGCCATTCTGGAAGGCGTCGCTTTCAGCCTCCGCGACACCTTTACGATCTTCCAGGAAATGATGATTCCGATTCGTCGCATTCGGCTCGGAGGAGGGGGAGCCCGCTCCGCTCTCTGGCGGCAGATTCAGGCTGATGTTTATGGGCGGGAAGCTGAGTTGGTTGAAGCCGAAGAGGGCGCCGCCTATGGCGCTGCGATCTTGGCCGGCGTCGGAGCTCGCATCTGGCCTTCCGTCGACGTGGCGTGCGAAGTAGTGGTGCGAATTAAAGAGAAAATTTCTCCCGATCTGCGTGCGGTGGACGAAATGAATCGGATGTACGCTGCATTTCGGCGGGCCTACCCTGCAACCAAATCCATTTTCCGCTAACACCTCCTCAGTGAAGCAAAGGACATGGAGACGGCGGGAATTCATCCCTCGCGCGGCAGAATCTAGGGCTCTGCCGGGACGCCCCGATTGCGGCTAGCCAGCGCTGTCAACGTGATGTAAAGGATTGCAACCAGGGGAACGAGAAACGCAATCTGCATCGAGCCCGACCGGTCTGCGACGAAGCCCATTAGGGGCGGAAGAATCGCACCCCCGACGATCGCCGTCACCATCAGGCCAGACAGTGCATTCGCTTCACTCGGCATGGCGTCGATCACAATCGAAAAGATGAGCGGGAAAATATTGGCAAACCCGAGACCGATCAGGAGAAAGCCGGCAAGCGCCAGCGTGGAAGTTGGCGCAAATACGCTCAGCAAACCAATGATCGAAAGGATGCAGGTCACAACAAAAAAGCTCTTCGCGCGCATCCAGTTCAGAATCACTCCTCCGGAGAAACGGCCAATCGTAAGCGCCAGGAAAAACAGACCCGTTCCCAGCAGCCCGTTGCGGTTGATGTCGATCGCAAATCTCTGCTTTAAGTAAAGCGGGATGCCCGAGCTGACTGAAACTTCGGCGCCCACATACAGGAACAGACCAAACACCATCATCGCAACGTAGCCGTTCTTCAGTAGTGCGAGCGCCGAACTGAAGCTCGTGGGTTTGTGCTCAGGAGAACGATGCTCGTCGACCTTCAGAGGCCACAGCGAGATCAGTGTGATCAACACGGCAAGGCTGTAGATCGGAAAGATGACATTCCAACTCGCCCCAAAATAGTGGGCGGCGATGACCGGGATGAGCGGCCCCGACAACGAACCGATCGCTTTCACAAACTGCGCCAGCGAGAGATTGCGCGAATATTTGCCCTCGGGTGATACGTCGCGCATGATCGGATTCCCCGCTACCTGCAATGCGGTTGCCCCTGCGCCTAAAAGCAGAATCGTGATCAGAAAAACCGGGAATGTCGAAAGACCCATAATGGTCGGAATCAATATTCCAGCCAGCATGATGCAAAGCCCCAGCATGAGAATGAATTTCTTGCCCTTCTCATCCTGGTAAACCCCCATCGGGATCGAAAGCAAACCGAACATTGCGAACCCGACAAATGGAATCAGCTGGGCTGCAAATGTAGAGAGCTGAAACTTTTCTTGCGCCAGGCCGACGAACGGTCCCACCGCATCTCCAAACCCCATCGCCAGGAAAGCCAGGAATACGGGCAATACTGAGGGCTTCCGATTCATTTTGTCTCCTCGTGGAATCTCATTCACAAAGAGCAGCCGCTCCAGCGATCCCAGCTTCTTCGCCGTAACGCGCAAGCACCAGCGGCACCTTTTCCGGCCAGGGGTTCACGATGTTACCGATCCATCGCTTGCGAATTTCTTCCAGATAGGGCGCCAGCGTGGTCGAAACACCACCACCCATCACGATAATGTCGGGTTCCTGGTAGTCAATGACGTTGCCCAGCCAGTACGCGAGCAAATCCAGGGTTTCTTCGATTACCTCGCGGGCGACCGGATCCCCAAGCTGGACCGCGCGGTTTACGATTTCGCCGTTCACAGCCTGAGGATCGCCGCCGGCCAGTTCCAGCATCTTCGAGCTTTTGCAAGACGCAAGTTTCTGCCGCGCACGCCGCCCAATCGCCGGGCCTGAAGCCAGCACTTCGATGCAGCCCTTCTTGCCGCAAGGACATCTCGGCCCGCTGATATCGATGCCCATGTGTCCAGCCTCACCGGCTGCGCCGGTTCGGCCGTGCAGAATCTTGCCGTCCAGAATGATGCCCGATCCGATCCCCGTTCCAATGGTTGCATAGAAGACGTTGTGATAGCCGCGAGCGGCGCCCCACAACACCTCGGCGAGACCTGCGGCGTTGGCGTCGTTGTCGACTTTCACCGGCACGGCGAACCTTTCACGCACCCGAGCGGCCAAAGGAAAATTTCGCCAGCATGGCACGTTTGGCGGATTGATGATGACTCCGCTGCGCGGATCGAGCGGGCCTGGCGAACAGATGCCGATTCCTCGGACAGTTTCCTCAAGAATGTGCGGCAGGAGTTCTTGGATGGCATATGCGACTGCCTCCAAGCCCTGCTCCTCGCCACCGGTCGCCACCATAGGCACGCGCGCTTTCCTAAGAATCCGCCCATCCCCGCCGACAATGCCTGCGGCCACCTTGGTTCCACCAATATCCACTCCGATCGCAACGTTCTGACTCATGATTGATTGTTTAAGCTCCTGACGAAACGGGCGATTATCTCAGAACCCCGTCTTTCGAAGAAAACCGATTTTGTGGCACCTTCGCAAGGGACGCGGCAACCTACAGGCCGCCCGGGAAGACCTGATTCTTTACACGACTTTACGGCGAGATCGCAGGCCATGCGCCATAATAGTGAGTCGCGTCCTCGCCGGTTCGGGGACGTCCGGGGCGTGTTGGTTTTTGCACTTGCAGGTATTTTTCGTGAAACGCTCTCGGGGCGTGGAAGACCGCCGACCTACCGCGACGAATGATCGATCAAGCACCTACTACATCCACGCCGCCACCGGATCAACGGTACGGAGTTCCTCCGCCCGAAGCGCATAGATCCAAGAACCGATTCTGGATTTGGCTCATTGTTTTGTTGGTATTCGCCTTCGTCTTCTGGTGGGTTCTGCACCGTCAAAGCGAATCGAGCAGTCCTGCCGCGTCACGCCGCTCGGGGATGGGTGGGCCGGTCACTTTAACTGTGACCACAGCGGCCAACGGAGATCTTGGCATTTATCTTACCGCTATTGGAACGGTAACGCCGGTTTATACGGACTCAATTGTCAGCCAGGTCGCAGGCCAGGTGGTCGCAGTACATTATCGAGAAGGCCAACTCGTCAGGAAGGGCGATCCACTGGTCGATATCTACGCGGCTCCGTTCGCCGCTACGCTGAAGCAGGCGGAAGGGAACCTTGAACGCGACACCCACCTTTTGGAACAAGAAAAGATGGACCTTGAGCGCTATCAGGCTGCCTGGGCGCGCAACGCGATCGCCAAGCAACAGCTTGACGACCAGGAAAAAATAGTTCTGCAACAGCAGGGGGTAGTGAAGGCCGATGAAGGAGCGGTTGAATTCGACCGCGTTCAGCTTGAATATTGTCACATCACTGCTCCCATCACGGGTAAGGTCGGACTCCGCCTAGTGGACCCCGGCAATGTAGTAACCGCCAACAACGGGACGACGCTGGCGGTGATTACCCAACTACAGCCGATCACCGTCGTATTCACGATTTCTGAAGATAACCTGCAACAGGTCCTGACTCAGTTGCACGCGAAACGGGCTCTGGAGGTTCACGCCCTGGATCGCGCTCAGCAGAAGAGGCTGGCGACGGGAAAACTCCTGACCACCGACAACCTCATCGACACTACGACCGGCACCGTCAAGCTGCGCGCGGTTTTTGAGAACAAAGACAACGCTTTGTTCCCCAATCAATTCGTGAACACCCGGCTGCTGGTCGATACTCTGCATAACGTTACGCTGATCGATGCTTCGGCCATACAACATAACGGAACGCAGGCCTTCGTATGGGTTATTCAGAACGGCGCGGCGCAAATGCGCAATATCACCACCGGCGCCACCGACAAAAATCTCACTCAGGTTGAGGGATTGAATGCGGGAGAAGTAGTCGCCGACAGCAGCTTCGAGAAGCTGCAGAACGGGGCAAAAGTAAACATCGTGAAGCAGGTGCCAGGCGAGCGGAAAGGCTCGTCTCAAGCTCCGGGATCTTCGTCACAGGCGCCAGGAAGTGGGACCCAGGTTCCGGGTTCAGCGAATCAGGGAGCGGGATCTTCAACCTCTTCCGGTTCAAGCACGCAGGGACGGGGATCGGAGAACACAAGCCATTGAGTCCGTCACGGCCATTTATTCTGCGGCCGGTCGCCACGTCTCTGTTGATGGCCGCGATTCTCCTCGCGGGCATCGTTGCGTACACGCAACTTCCCGTCTCCGCGCTGCCGCAGGTCGACTATCCGACCATTCAGGTTTTAACCTTTTATCCCGGGGCCAACCCGGACGTCACGGCGACCACGGTAACAGCACCTCTCGAGCGCCAGTTCGGTCAACTGCAGGGGTTGAGCCAGATGACCTCAACCAGTTCGGGCGGAGTTTCGGTGGTGGTGCTGCAGTTTGTCTTGACCCTCCCCCTGGACGTAGCGGAGCAGGAAGTTCAATCGGCGATCAATGCCGCGCAAGGTTTCTTGCCATCTAACCTGCCGACTCCCCCGATTTACAGCAAGACCAATCCTGCCGATGCGCCAGTGCTGACGCTAGCGATCACCTCCGACACGATGCCGCTCTCGAAGGTCGAAGACTTGGTGGATACACGGCTGGCGCCCAAGATCTCGCAGCTAAGCGGTGTCGGACTGGTGACGATCAGCGGTGGACAGAAACCTGCCGTCCGCATTCAAGCGAATCCGGTTGCGCTCTCTTCTTACGGCATCGATCTGGAAGCGATGCGTACCGCGCTGACGCAGACGAGCGTCAACGCGGCGAAGGGAAACTTCGACGGGCCCCGTCAAGACTTTCAGATCGATGCCAATGACCAGCTTGTCACCAGTTCCGATTACACCGACGTCGTGGTGGCATACCGGAATGGCGCTCCCGTCTTTTTGAAAGATGTCGCGCGGGTGGTCGACGGTGTCGAGAACTCGAATCTGGCCGCTTGGATGAATCAGACACCGGCCGTCATCCTCAACATCCAGCGACAACCGGGCGCAAACACCATCACGGTCGTTAAGAGCATTCAGAAGCTGCTGCCGCAGCTTGAGGCGAACCTTCCCGCAGGGATCCAGCTCACGAAGCTCACCGATCTGACGACCAGCATCCAGTCTTCAGTCGACGACGTCGAATTCGAGCTCATGCTCACGATCGGGCTGGTCGTGCTCGTGATCTTTCTGTTTCTGCGCAGCCTGAAGGCAACGATTATTCCCAGCGTGGCGGTGCCGTTGTCGCTCGTCGGCACATTCGCAGTGATGTATGGCTTGGGCTACAGCCTGGATAACCTTTCGCTGATGGCTCTGACTATTTCGACCGGCTTCGTGGTCGACGACGCCATCGTGATGATCGAAAACATCTCGCGCTTTCTCGAAGACGGCGATCCGCCGATGGAAGCTGCCTTGAAGGGCGCGGAGCAGATCGGCTTCACGATCTTGTCACTAACCGTGTCGCTGATCGCGGTGCTCATCCCGCTCCTCTTCATGGGAGACGTCGTGGGGCGGCTTTTCCGTGAGTTCGCCGTGACGCTGGCGGTCACGATTGTCGTGTCCGCGGTGGTCTCATTGACGCTGACGCCAATGATGTCAGCGCGCATCCTGAAGCACACGCCCGAATCTGAGCAGGGCCGCTTCTACCGCTGGTCCGAGCATGTCTTTGAGCGCATGATCGCCTTCTACGGTCGCACCTTGAAGGTGGTGCTCCGCTTTCAGACGATCACGCTGTTAGTTGCCGTGGCCACCCTCGCGCTCACCATCTTCCTATACATCATCATCCCGAAGGGCTTTTTCCCGGTGCAGGACACCGGTGTCATTCAAGGCATTTCGCAGGCACCGGCACCAACCTCCTTCGCAGCGATGAGCCGTAAGCAGCAAGATGTCGCGCGGATCATTCTCCAGGATCCGGCCGTCGAAAGCCTGTCTTCCTTCATCGGAGCAGACGGCACAAACACCACACTGAGTTCGGGCCGCCTGTCGATCAATCTGAAACCCCTTGATCAACGCCATATCAGCGCCTCTGACGTGATCCGACGATTGCAGCCCAAACTGCGCGACCAGGTACAGGGGATCGATCTTTATATGCAGCCGGTGCAGAACATCACGGTCGATGACCGCATCAGCCGCACCCAGTACCAGTACACGCTCGAAGATCCCGACGTGAACGAGTTGCACGAATGGACTGATAAGTTTCTCGCCAGCATGAAGAAGATGCCGGAACTCGAGGATCTGGCAACCGACCAGCAGACCGGCGGACTGGCGGTGTCGCTCGACATCGACCGGGTTAGTGCGTCCCGGCTGGGCATTGAGACCGCGACCATCGACAACGCGTTGTACGACGCCTTCGGCCAGAGGCAGATCAGCACGATGTACACGCAGCTCAATCAATATCACGTCATTCTGGAGACATTGCCCTCTTTCCAGACGGGCCCCGACAAACTGCAGTCGATTTTCCTGCAATCGAATGCATCGTCGAATGCAACGGGAACCGCGGCCGCGTCAAATTTTTCGTCGTCGAGTTCTGCTTCTGCGGGTTCGAATGCCACCACCCAGTCAGTGCAATACACGCCTACGCCGGGCGACTCCCTGCTGACCCCGTTGCAAACCGCGCTTGCGAAAACCACCGTCACCTCAAACGTAAGCAGCAGTTCGCAAACTTCTAACGCTGTTCCGCTCGATACTTTCACCCACATGCATTTGACCACGGCCCCTTTGACGATCACGCACCAGGGCCAGTTTCCCGCGGTGACGCTTTCGTTCAATCTAGCTCCGCACGCATCGCTGGGAACAGCGATCAGTAAGATCGATGACCTAGCCAAGAAAATGGGAGCGCCACCGAGCTTGCAGGCAGACTTCCAGGGCACCGCCGCGTCTTTCCGCAACTCGCTCTCGAACGAATCGCTGCTGATCCTGGCAGCGCTGGTCACGGTTTACATCGTTCTGGGTGTCTTGTACGAGAGCTTCATCCATCCGATCACGATTCTTTCGACGCTCCCGTCTGCCGGCGTGGGAGCGCTGCTCGCACTGATCCTGTTCCGGCAGGACCTGAGTGTCGTAGCCATCATCGGCATCATTTTGCTGATCGGCATCGTGAAGAAGAACGGCATCATGATCGTCGATTTCGCGCTCGAAGCAGAGCGCCAGCACGGGAAGAATTCGACGGACGCCATCTACGAAGCCAGCCTTCTTCGTTTTCGTCCGATCATGATGACCACAATGGCAGCTTTGCTTGGCGGCTTGCCGCTGGCCTTCGGAGCCGGCTTGGGGTCGGAACTGCGTCGTCCCCTGGGGATCGCGATGGTGGGCGGGCTGCTCTTGAGCCAGATCCTTACGCTCTACACTACGCCCGTGATTTACATCTTTTTTGATCGCATCGCACAGCGATTCTCGAAGCGCGATCGAAACCAGAACGCGCCACCGCAAGCTGGCCCGAACCAGACGTCTCCGACACCGGCATGAGCATTTCAACTCCATTTATTAAGCGCCCGGTAGCGACCACGCTACTCACCATCGCCATCGCGATCGCAGGTGCGCTTGCGTATACGGTGCTGCCGGCTTCACCGCTCCCGCAGGTGGATTTCCCGACCATCAATATCAACGCCGGTCTACCAGGGGCAAGCGCCGAGATCATGGCGTCCTCGGTTGCGACCCCGCTGGAGCGTCAACTCGGCCGTATTGCCGGCATCACGGAAATGACATCGGCCAGTTCGCTGGGTAACACGAACATCACCATCCAGTTCGACTTGAGCCGTAACATTGACGGTGCTGCCCGCGACGTGCAAGCGGCAATCAATGCAGCTCGAACCTACTTGCCGACGAACCTGCCGTCGAATCCGACCTACCGCAAGGTAAATCCGGCGGATGCGCCCATCATGATTCTGGCGTTAACCTCGGACACCTACAGCAAGGGCTCGATGTACGACGCGGCCTCCACCGTCCTTTCTCAAAGAATTTCACAAATCCCGGGAGTTGGTCAGGTGGTGGTAGGCGGCGCTTCCTCGCCCGCCGTGCGCGTTGAATTAAATCCGACGCAGATGAACACCTACGGCATTTCGTATTCGCAGGTAGCGAACACGATGCGCCTTGCCAACTCTCACATTGCTTTGGGCCAGGTGTCGAACCGGGACCTTACGGCCGACATCTACACCAACGACCAGATGACGCAGGCCAGACAGTATCGGCCTTTGATTGTCGGCCAGCACAATGGCACTGCGGTGCGACTCTCCGACATTGCAGACGTGATCGACTCAGTACAGAACGTCCGGAACGCCGGGTACATGGACGGGAAGCCGTCCGTCACCATCATCATCTTCCGCCAGCCTGGCGCGAACATTATTGAAACCGTCAACTCGGTCAAAGAAGCGATCCCAGCTTTGAAGGCGTCGATTCCATCGGCGATCGAGATCACCAATGTTTTTGATCGCACCACTACGATCCGCGCCAGCTTGAGCGACGTAGAACGGTCTCTGGTGCTCTCGGTGATTCTGGTCGTGCTGGTGGTCTTCGTTTTTCTGCGGAACGTTCGAGCGACCATGATTCCGAGCGTGGCCGTGCCAGTCTCGCTGGTTGGCACCTTCGCCGTCATGTACCTCTGCGGTTACAGTCTCGACAATCTGTCGTTGATGGCCCTGACCATTTCAACCGGGTTCGTGGTAGATGACGCCATCGTGGTCATGGAGAACATTTCGCGCCATCTCGAAGAGGGCATCCCGCCATTCGAGGCAGCTCTGCAGGGCGCAAGAGAAATCGGGTTCACGGTTTTCTCCATCAGCATGTCCCTGATCGCTGTATTTATTCCCATCCTGATGATGGGTGGCATCGTAGGGCGCTTGTTCCGGGAATTCGCGGTTACGCTGTCTACCGCCATCCTCGTCTCGATGATGATTTCGCTCAGCACCACCCCGATGATGTGTGCGCACCTGCTGAAATCGCACTCCGGCGAAGAAAAGCACGGGCGACTATATCGCCTCAGCGAAGGCGCGTTCGACTGGGTTCTCGGTAGATATCGAGACACGTTGCATTGGGTGCTCGACAACTCAGGCCTGGTACTGACGGTACTGATTCTGGTGATTGCGCTCAACGTTGTTCTGATCATCCATGTGCCCAAAGGCTTCTTTCCGCAGCAGGACACCGGGGCGATCGTCGGCGCGGTGCAGGGACCGCAGGATGCTTCCTATCCCTTGATGGACAATTCGATCCTTCAGTTGGTGGACGTGATCAAAGCGGATCCGGCGGTCTATCATGTGAACGCTTATACCGGAGGGGGAAACACCGGCTTCATTTACGTGGCACTGAAGCCGCTGAAACAGAGGAACATTGACGCTGCATCGATCATCAACCGCCTGCGCCCGAAACTAAATCGGCTACCAGTGGCGCAGGCATTTTTGCAAGCCGCTCAGGATATCCGCATCGGAGGCCGGGGCAGCGCCGCGCTTTATCAGTACACGATTCAAGCGGACAACGTAGAGGACTTGAATGTCTGGGGGCCGGTCCTGCTGGCCAATATGAAGAAGATCCCAGGCTTGCAGGACGTCAACAGCGACCAGCAAAACGGAGGGTTGCAGGCTTATCTTACCTACGACCGAGTGGGCGCCGCGCGGCTCGCCCTGACACCGCAGCAACTGGACAGCACTCTGTATGGCGCATTCGGACAGCAGGAAACCTCAGTCATTTATGAACCACTCAACCAGTACTACGTGGTGATGGAGGTTGCACCAGAGTATTACCAATCGCCCACGGGGCTGAAGAACATTTATCTTCCCAACGGCCACGGCAATGTGCCGCTTGCATCTGTCTCGACGACAAAGGTGAACACGGCCCAACTAACTGTCTCGCATTCCGGATTGTTCCCGTCGGTTACCGTATCGTTCAATCTCGCCCCGGGCCTAGCGCTCAGCGACGCTACGCGAATGATCGCGCAGATGGAGCAGAAACTTGGAACGCCGTCGACCATCCACGGCGATTTTGCTGGCACGCTTCAGGCCTATCAGCAATCGTTGAGCACACAAAAGTACCTGATTGCCGTCGCGTTACTGGCCGTCTATATCGTGCTTGGCATTCTTTATGAGAGTCTGGTGCATCCCCTTACCATCATCTCGACCCTTCCGTCGGCTAGCGTCGGAGCCATGCTGGCGCTATTAATTTTCAAGAATGATCTGAACGTCATCTCAATTATTGGAATCGTTTTGCTGATCGGTATCGTCAAGAAGAACGCCATCATGATGATTGACTTCGCGCTGGTCGCGGAACGCGAGCAGGGCATGTCTACCTACGACGCCATCTTTACCGCCTGCATGCTCCGGTTCCGCCCGATTCTGATGACCACGATGGCCGCTCTGTTCGGGGCATTGCCGCTGGCCTTCGGCACCGGGACTGGCTCGGAATTGCGCCGGCCGCTGGGACTCTCGATCGTCGGGGGCCTCATCGTAAGCCAGTTGCTGACTCTGTATACGACGCCAGTGGTTTACCTGTTTATGGATCGCTTACGCCTGCGCATGCTCGGCAGACAGCACGATACCTTGGAACCGATCAGCGGCGAGGGCACAGCATGAAGCCTCCAAACCGCAATCTTCGTGGGTATGAAATCTTGGTCGCTACGGCCTTGTTGTGCGTAAGCCTCACAGGCTGCACAGTGGGCCCGCACTATCACAAGCCCTCAGCTCCCGTGCCTGCTGCGCCCGCCTATCAGGGCGTTACCGCCGACCTCGCCGATCAGGAGGGGTGGAAAGTCGCTTCCCCGCACGACGAAATGTTGCACGGAAAATGGTGGGAGATCTTTCACGAGCCGGAGCTGAATGCCCTGGAAGATCAGCTCAACATCGATAACCAGAACATAAAATTCTTCTTTGAAAACTACCTGGCGGCGCGAGCTACGATCCGCGAAGCCCGTTCCCAATACTATCCAACGGCGACCGTCGGATTCGGCTGGACGCGCTCGCGCTCTTCTGGAAACCTGACACCTGGCACGACGGGCAGCACAGGCGCCGTTTCTGGCACGCAGGCTGCCAATGGCGGAACACTCTCGGAGTTCAACGCTCCGCTCGAAATCACCTGGGCGCCAGATTTGTTCGGCCGGGTTCGCAACCTTGTGCGCAGCAACCAGGCCGCCGCGCAGGTCAGCGCGGCTGATCTCGAAAACGAGCGCTTGCTTGAGCAGGCGACCCTCGCTGAGACGTACTTCCAGATTCGCGGACAGGATCTGCTCCAAAACATCTTGAACGACACGGTGAAAGCCGATCAGGAAATTCTGGACCAAGCTCAGGCGCGCTACGACACAGGCACCGACACCCTGGTTGCCGTGGAGCAGTCGAAGCAAACACTGGAGAGCGCACGCGCCTCGGCGACGGCGGTCGCGATCACGCGCGCACAATACGAGCACGCGATCGCAACGCTGCTGGGGAAGAACGCGACAGAGTTCAGTATCCCGGTGCGTCCATTTACCACGCAAGCGCCGCCGATTCCGACGGGAACGCCTTCGCAATTGCTTGAGCGGAGACCTGACATCGCAGCGGCCGAGCGCCAGATGGCCGAAGCCAACGCAGTCATTGGCATCGGGTATGCCGCGTACTATCCCACGGTGAGCTTAAGCGTGGGAGGTGGATTTGAGTCCTCGAAGATCAGCAATCTGTTTACGGCTCCGAGCCGCTACTGGTCCATCGGACCGGGTGTTTCCGAAACTATCTTCGATGCGGGGCTGCGCCGCGCTACCATCACGCAGTACGTGGCGACCTACAACGCCGACGTCGCCAATTACCGGCAAACGGTCCTCACCGCGTTCCAGCAGGTGGAGGACTATCTCACGGAGACACACTTACTCTCCCGCGAGATCGCCGAGCAACAAGCATCGGCCGACGCCGCTCAGCGTGCCTATGAACTGGAGAAGGCACGTTACGAGACCGGGCTTGATCCCTACTTGAATCTGCTGACCACGCAAACCACGCTGCTGAACGTTCAGCAGACTCTGCTGGGCTTGCGTGTGCAGGAGATGAGCAGCGCAGTTCTGCTGATCGAGGCCCTGGGCGGGGGTTGGGATGCTTCGCAGCTGCCTTCGGCACAAGACGTCACGCAGAAACCTCCGGCGGATCAACGCAGCGTTCAGAACTGAAGCGGCGTACACCATGGGCGCGTTTTCACTGCCACTGTTGATTGTGGCGCTGCAGCCACCAGCAGGGGGGATTCCAGGACGATGAGAAGTATTGAGGAAAGATGGTGTGCGCGCAGTTTTCGTCTGCGGTGCCCATGTAGTCGTATTGTGCCTTATTGCCTTTGAGAGGCGTGGCAAGATACTGCTCGACGGCGACTTTTCCCAACCCAGATCCGCGTGCGCGCCGGACCTGGAAAACAATGAGGTCCGCAACGTATAGAAAAATCACAGCGACCAGTAAGGCCTTCGCGGCCAAGCCAAGCATGTTCAAATCAGCCTCCCTTGCCGCTTGGATTTTTGGTCCGAGGATATGGCAAAAAGCGTGCCACAGCAACGGGAGCGCGCGAACGCCGACTTTCGGCAGAACCACGCGGCGAGGCCCAAACGATTGCGCGCATAAAGCAAGTCGCGGCCCCGGCCCTCGCGGCTGTTTTACTTTGGCACAACTTCCAGCAACAGATGCTGGCGGAAGGTTAGTGGCAAGCGCGCCACCGGACCCGAGACCGTACCTAACGAAGTACCCTTTTCATAATCGGTCACGTCGTACGTGCCGCGATCGAGGCCACGCAACTCAACCGGACCCTGCCACTGCTTGGCGAAAAACGCGTAGTACATAGTTTTGCCTTTACGGATAGCGTGTGCCTCGGGCAGGTCGAAGCCGATGTCATAAAGCTGGCCCTCGTACTGTCCGGTAGAAAGCATGTTGTCGCGATAGATCTTGAGCCACTTCCGGAAATCTCTTTCGCGCACGGCCGTGAGATCGGACTTGCCGTGCTTCTCGACCAGGGAAGGCAGCACGAACTGCGTGCCTGGTACTCCGCCCACGCCGATGGTCGAAGCAAAGTCGGTCGCGCCATCGCTGAGTTCCACGTGATCTCCGAAGAAGGGGATGCTGTCGCCCATCAGCGCTTTGAGCGTCTTTCCTTTCGTGCGTACCTGAAAGGAACTGGTCGGATCGGACGCCACCGACATGTTGAAGTACGGCATCGTGAAAAAGGAGAACGAAGTTCCGCAGGGACAAAACTCAACCAGCGCTCCGGGCTTGACGGCTTGTGCCGTCTCGTAGATCGCGCGAAAGAACTCGGGAAGCTCTTCCACCGAGTCCTCAGGCTGGGCATGATGGTGCGCAGGGTTATAGCACGCCGGCACTCCGTTCATGTGCTGGCCGTCGAGCTTGAGGCCATCGAAGCCCCAATCCACCAGAATCTTCTTCACTAATTCGCTGTGATATTGCACAACTCGCCGATCCGCTGGGCACAGGTAATAAGAGTTCCACCACGAAATTCTCCGCCGCGTGCCGTCACGATTGAGCAACGCGTAGTCGGGATGATCGTGCAACAATTCAGAATCGGGGACCGCGCTTAGCGGCGACCACCAAAGTTGCGCCCGAAATCCTTCCTGGTGAATTCGATCAACCAAAGCCTTCATGTCGCTATCGCCGTTCGGAAATTTCTTTGGATCGAGCTTCCAGTCGCCGTAGTCGTTCTGCCAGCCGTCATCGAGAGTCACCCACACGAATCCGAGATCCTTCGCGGTGGCGAGCGTGTCGTAAACCTGTTTAGGCTGAACAGTTCGGCCATACCCCCACGCGCACCAGATCGCTCCCGTCCCACTCTGCGGAGGAGCAGCCATGTGCGTGCCTTGCTTCATCATGAATTGGCGATAGGCGACCAGCGTCCGGAAGTAGTCGCCCTGATGCACGGCGACGAAGGTTCGAAATGTTTTCAGGCTTTCTCCCGGCGCAAGCGTGGTCGCTTTCGCATAGCGAATCGCAAGCTTTGCGTGGCTTGCGTCGGGCATAGACACGGGAAGCGAAACCAGTTTTGGCCGCAGTTCAACATGCCCCACAGCGATACCAACATCCCGTCGCCAGATGTCGACGATCGGCGTGCCGCCCCCGTAGTCGCTCGCATTCATGCCCTGATAGTTCTCCTGTTGGAATCTTGTGTGCAGGGGCACGATCCAGTTCGGCCGCTTTTCGTACGACCCGCTTTGATAAGACCAGAATGCGGGCTGGCTTTTTGAGGTATTGCTTCTCGCAACCGCCTCGGCATTCGGCGCTGTAGCGGCACTCACCGCGTAACCGTTGTTCGTCCAGGATTTCAAGGTGAGTTTGGTTTTGCCTTGATTCGTATACCGCACGTCGAAGAAAGCCATGGATGGAAAGTCTTTGTAGACGACGACCGACACAGTCTTCACAAGCGCCCCGTCGCTCGCGGTAAGGGTCAGGCGCTCTCCTTCTCCGATGGAATCATTTATAAGATCGGTGTTCTGGGATGTCAGTGTGAAATGGGCCCACGAACGATCCACGCCGGTTAGGGTCTCAGAATCGGTAAATGGGCCGAGGACAGCCTCCTTGTCGTCGAAGCGGGCAACGACACGGCTGCGCAAGTAGCGGTCAAACTCAACTCGCACGTTAGGGCCCTGAATCGCGATCTGTTCAGGTGAGGCTGCAGGTGTTTCAGCAGCGAACGGAATAGACCAGGAGAGGACGAGTGCGAATACGCAAGAGATTCGGGTGGCCGGGCCTGCACGCTTCATTCTTGGAATCCTCGACGGTTTCCTGGTTGTCAGTTCTCTTTCATTGGATATTGCCCAGTTCCTGATTCCAATTTTCGGGAGCGGATAACGTCCTGCGAGGAGCAAGCGTCGCTATAGACGGAAAGTACACTCTGAATGTGGTAATGGATGATGGCTTGCGCTGATATCTGGAGTGCCCCGGCGCGAATCGCGTCATATTCCTGAGGCAGATATTGGCTCACAAGAGTCATGGGAATCGAAACCGTGGCCAGGTTCGTCAAGAGCAAGTCGAGTTCGCGTTGAACCGATGCCACGTGCCAGTAGTAGCGGCAGCGGTCGCTATACGCATAAATCAAATCGCGGTTTATCTCCGCTTCGTCGCCCTGGTAGTACGACCGCCACTGCCGGGAATCTTCCTGCATCGCCTCCACCAGAGCGCCACGAACTTGAGAGATCACACGCGCCTTGGCCGGTTGAAAAAGCTCGCGCTCGATCGCGCTCAGCGCCAGCACGGCTTCGCGGTAAGCGAACGTCAGCCAAGGACCAACTTTCAGGATCGCGAAGTGGTCGCCTACCATTTGCGCGAGTGCCTCGGGCGACTGGTAGTCGGTGGAATGCGCCTCGAAGACAAGTCCCGGATGATCCGCCAGTGCGTTCGAAAGCACCCGCGTTTTCGATGGATCGTAGGCAAAGATGGAGTTCGATCCGAACTCGACTCCGGGCTGAACGACCAATGCGATAACCCGCCCCCACACCGATGCCAAGCCTTCTTGTGCGAAGGCTGCGCGAAAAATCTCGAGCGTGCGTTCGACATCCGCGGGGGTCGTGACTGCGGGGGCCTGGGCGCCGCTCGCTTCGCCCCCGGGCGCGGGAACTTCGGTGCCGATCACATACACGGGGCGTCCGAAATCTGTCGATTCCGTTGCGGCGCCCTCAGCGGCGCGGCACAATAACGCCGCACGGCGGGCCATCTCACTCTCCGAAAGTTCAGCATCATCGACGCAAGGCATGCTCGCGTCCAGGTGGATCTTCCGGTATCCAGCGCGCACGCATGCTTCCACAAGCTTGCAGCCTTTTTCCATGGCGCTGGTCGTCGGTTCGGTGCGCCATGGAAAGGGGCCGAGGTGATCGCCTCCGAGTAGAATTCTTGCTTGCGGCAAGCCTTCCTTTGCAGCCGCGGAATGGAGATACTCGGCAAAAGCGCCGGGATTGAGGCCGGTATAGCCTCCAAACTGGTTGACTTGGCTGGAGGTGGATTCGACGTGAAGAATGGAACCGTCTTTCAATGACTGTTGGATGGCAGCCTCAATCACATCTTTATGCCCGCAACAGACGGCATACGTTCCGCCTTCTCCAGAATCGCGGTTGCGCTGCAGAAGCTTAGTCAGCAAAGAAACTGCAGGTTGCTGGAGCGCGGATTCTGGCGTGAAGGTCATTGCCGAGAGTGATACCAGCGATTGGTGGATGGCTGTTCCGCCGTGCAGGGCAGTCCCTGGGTGCGAATCCCCGCAATGAGCACGAATCGCAACAAAACGCAATTAATCATAACATAGCGAAAAAACGCACTGGGGGCCTGATCGAGCCGAACGTCGCCCACATTTTCTGCTCGCAGATTCGACGACATCCATGGTGCGACCTACCAAAATCCTGCGCCGAGCACGGTTCGACAAGCGTTGAGAAAGATGGGCACCATCGCGGGGCAGGTCCTGCTACGCCGGCTCGCAGGAGCCGACGGGAACAACCAGAGCGAGCAAATCATGATCGAACCGGAATTGATTGTGCGCGACTCGACCAGCCCGGTCGCGACAAATCAGAACCCGCGCCGAGCTTGGGCGAAACCGATAAATGAGTTGGAAATGGAGGCGCCGTGAACCTCCCGGCTACGGCGCCGAATCTAGAAAGTGACCTTCGCCGCCAACTGTACCTGCCGAGGTCCCACGGGCGACATATACGGGATGACTCCGAAACTCGGGTCGCCCACGTTCAAGGTGCTGTCGCCATAGGGTCCGGGAGTGCCCAGACTGAACAGCGGATGGTTTAAGGCATTCTGTGCTTCGAGGCGCATCTCCAGATGAATTCCTTCGTGCGCTTTTGAAAGCAGGAACTGCTTGGCAATCGACAGATCGCAGGTAAAGGCAAGAGGTGACCGGACCTGTGAGGTCGTGCGTTGCATATTGCCGAAGGTGAAGGGAGCCGGAACATTGAGGACGTCGCCGACCGGGTTGCTGTCAGTCGGGGCTGTATTCGGATCGGCAAAGAACTGATCTTGCCAATCGTGGCCATAGTTCCGACGGAGCGTTCCACTGATGACAGGCCGTTGAGCAACATAGCCTCCCAATCCGACGAGAGGCGTTCCTCCATTCGAAACGGTAATCGCCAGGGGTCTGCCAGACGAGATCATCCAGATGCCGTTGGTCTTCCAACCGCCAATGATTGCGTCCAATACGCGCGGCATGTCGCTGAAAAAAGAGCGCCCACGGCCGAACGGCAGGTCATAGCTGTAACTGAATTTCAGGACAGACGGAATGTCGAACGTAGAAAGGCTCCGCTCGAGGTACGGTGCGTGCGGATCCGCAATGCTGGTGAAGCTGCCCAGCCAGGTAACGTTGTCATCGCCGACCGATGAGTCGTCGATCGACTTCGACCACGTGTAATTCACGAGGAATTCGAGACCGTTGCTGAACGCCTTCCTCGCGTTGAGTTGCAGGCCGTGGTAGATGGAATTGCCCGTCATCTGGACGTCGGTGGTAATCCCGGTGAACTGCGGATAAGGCAGCAGTAGCTGCAGGTATTGAACCTGCGGAGCACTCAAGGTGCTGTTCGGGTCACTGATCGGTCCCCCGTTTACGGAAGCAAAGGGATTCGTGACCATCGTGTTGAGGCATGCAACGGTGCGTGTGGCGCAAGGGTTAGGGGCGTTCGGGTTTCCGAGAGGAAGACCCTCGACCCAGGGACCGAGAATGTCGAGGGAGTTGGTGCCGCTAAAAGGGAGATGCGTGCCCTTCTTACCCAGATAATCCACTTCAAAGACTACGTTCCACGGCATCTGGCGTTCGAATCCGAAACTCCAACTCTCTTCATAAGGAGTGATATTGGCACTCGCGACTCGCAACGGCCCATTGGCACCATAGCCCACGTCGTTCAGCAGGCCGAGGGAACTACCGGCGGGCTGGTTCAAACCATTTGGATAAGGGTTGTTCAGATGCAGCCAGGGAGTGGCTCCGGCATTCTGATAAGTGCTAATGACGTTGGTGTACTCGTCGAAACCTGCATTGCCGTATGGGACAACACCACTGGCGCCAGAGCGTGACTGGCCGTAGTAAATTCCGTATCCGCCCCGCATCACCGTGTTTGAGGAGATCTGGTAGGCGAAGCCCAGCCGAGGTTGGAGATCCTTCCAATCGGTCACGTAGTTGGTTCGTTCACCAGACTTAGCGAACACCTCGCCGCCTTTGAGTGGAACCATGACGGTATTGCCGGTCACCGGATCCTGGTAGCTGATCTGTCCATTGTTCAACGGACTGACCACGTTCGGATCGAACCAGTTCTGGTGATTGTAACGATCGGTGCGGGGCAGAGAGACGTCGTAACGCAAGCCGAGGTTGAAGGTCAGCTTGGGCGTGACCTTCCAGTTGTCCTGCGCGAACCAGGCAAACTGATAGTTCTGAGTGGCCGGCTGGAACTGAATCTCGTAGGTACTGTTTCCATTGCCCTCCAGTTGCCCCATCAGGAAGCTGGCCATGGAGTCGCCGCCGCAATCCGAGAAATCATCGATAAACGGACACAGCGAGCTGCCAGTATTTGAGAACTGGAAGTATCCGAGCGGAGCATTGGTCTGAATGTAATTCTGCTGGTGCAGGCGACCCTCGAACCCGAACTTGAACTGGTGCGGCCCGTGGATATCGCTGAGGATGAAGCCCAGCTGTCCGGTGGTCTGACCCTGTTTGTAATTGCCGTAGGGATCGTTGCCGGCGTTCGGGAACCCAGCGGCTTCATAGTCGTTCATGAACAACGCGGGAACACCGTTGAAGCCGTTCGACTTCAAATACTCGGGGAAGCCCAACTCACCGAGCGGGTCGGCCCCATGGCTCGAGTTGTACGCGGAAATACGCAGGGTTCCGCGCGTGATCCCGAAAGTTGAGGTGAGCAGCAGAGTTGGTTTGATGGTGTAGGAATCGTTGATGGCGAACGCATGCGCCGTGCTCTTGTTGGCGCCACTCCCACAAGGGTCGATGACATTGTTAAAGCAGTCGAAGGGATTGTTGGAGTTCCAGTCTTGCGAGTACTTCGCGCTTAGAAGGTTTTTTTCGCTAAAGCGGTGATCGATTTTGATGTCGAACTGGTCGTTTGAATTCGGAGTGGCTCCTGAGGCAGTCCAGTTTCTGTAAATGGTCGGATTGGCAAAGCCCGGCGTCGGCAAGGGGAATAAACCCAGGACTTTCTTTGCGACAGGATCGATGAGGTTGCCAGGAACTCCGGGAGCTGGCTGGTATTGGGGGGGGAGATTCGGAGAAGGTGGGATCGGGAGGCCGGCAGTTCCAGCACTGACATAGTTTGCGATGTCGTTGCGCGGGATAATCCGCTGCCGAATCGCTCCACCGGAATTGGCGTCGTAATATCCGCTGTACGGGTCGTAAAGCTGCCCGGCGATAAAGGGAGCGCCGGTGCTATCGACGCACGCACCGGTCTTATCGAAGGATCCTCCCTGCCCGGTGCAGAGCTCGCCGAAATTGCCATCGCGCATCAATTGATCGGGGACGCCGGCAAAGTAAGTGTGCATATCGCTGGCGCGCCAGCCGTCATAGTCGAAAAAAAAGAAAGTCTTGTCCTTAAAAATCGGTCCGCCAAATGTACCGCCAAAATTATGGCGGTGAACTGGAGGGATAGGCTGGCCGTTCCGATCGTTGAACCAGTCGTTCGCGTCGGTGATGGTGTTGCGGATGAAGTCGTAGGCGCTGCCGTGAAACTTGTTCGTGCCCGAGCGCGTGACGACATTGAGGATGGAAGAGCCGGAAAAGCCGTACTCTGCGCTGAAGTTTGTCTGCTGCACCTTGAATTCTTCGACAGCTTCCGGGGACGGCGTGTAGACTGCCTGGGTCACGCCACCATTGGGCTCGAAGTTCGTGACGGAGGCGCCGTCCATAAGAATGTCGGCGCTGGCTCCGCGGCTGCCGTTGGAGACGAAGTTGGTGCCCCCGCAGTTGTGGCACTGGTCGTCCATGTCGGTGACGCCGGCGGTCAGGTAGGTCAACTCGGTCACGGAGCGGTCGATGATCGGCAGATCGTTGACGAAGCGGCGGTCAATCACCTGACCCGTGGTGGCATCTTCCGTGGCAATGCTTTGACCCTCTGCTTTCACATCGACGGTTTGCATGGCGCCGGCCACCTTCATGGTCATGTTGGCCGTGGGGTTCTCGCTGACGTTCACTCTCAGATGCGTGCGCACGGTCTTTTCAAAACCCTGCATCTCGGCAGTGACCGTATACAATCCGGGCGGGATCGAGCCAAACAAATATCGCCCCTCTTTATCGGAGGTGGCCGAGAATCGATATCCCTTTTGCTCGTCGAGTAAAGTGACCTTCGCTCCTTGCACAACGGCACCGGAAGCGTCGGTAAGGAGACCGCTGACCGTACCGAAGTAAGCCTGGCTGGACAACAGTTGTGACAAAAGAAGAAAAACCAGGCATGCAAGGATCAGTGGAAACCTTGGCTCGGACGGACGAGACACTGCGATGGAGACGCTCACGGCAACCTCCTCGTTACCCTCGACGGGGATCATTTGTCGCTGTGCTACGGATAGCCAGAAGAAATCCGTGGACGGCGAGCCTTTCACGCCCTTGGCCGCCGGAACTGGCTTCAACCCGGCTATTGAAACGTTTGATTATGGACCTTCTTGTCAATTGTGCAAAGAATTTTTTGATAGGGCCGGGACAAGAATCCAAGAGGTCACATGTCATACCGGGCAATCCAGCGCCCGACGGCCCGGCTGACCGCAATCACGATCAGCGCAACTCCCAGATGCTTTGCGACTTCCGACAAGGCGCTCACTTTTC
>Ga0335069_10000122_pt1 | contig 131365 bp, 126 predicted proteins | sample Lox_Sample_11_FD_206714 | JGI IMG/M metagenome (GOLD analysis project Ga0335069, IMG submission 206714) | Soil microbial communities from Loxahatchee National Wildlife Refuge, Florida, United States - Lox_Sample_1.1 | ecosystem: Environmental > Terrestrial > Soil > Wetlands | place: USA...
GATATATTTCTGCGTTATGATGGCTTCAGTCTGCTGGTCTGCTGTTGTTGCTAAATTGAAATTCACCAAATAACTGGAAGCATTATCAGCAAGGTATTGAGCTTCATCCGCAGCTGGATTCAAATTGGAAGCTACACTATTAGATGGGTCTTTATACAAGTAAGTAAAGGATGCCAGGATACCGTTATTAAAATCTGTAGCTGCATCCTGATTTAAGATACCCCTGATATCTGCTTCTGCCTGCAAAAAATCACTTTCTGCCAGTAACATCAATGGTTCTCCCATATCAGGGCCTTTCATGATTCCAATTGCACCTCCCAAACCAGTGCCGCTACCACCACCTGAATACCAGGCTCCGGCATTAGAAGGAGAAGTAAGCGTATTATTTGGAGGCAAAAATCCCAATGAGTTTACAGGAGTTTGAGGAAAAGCATAATAAATAGCTTTCCCACGGAATGTATCCAGTAATTTGTGTCCATCGTAATAACCAAAAACATAGGTTGATGGAATCCAAGCGTTCCCTTGCCTTGACCCAGTATAACTTGCTACCCAAGAATTCCATGAAGGGCTAACTTGTCCTGAAGCCAATTTATATCCAGGGTTTACAACAGCGTCATCAGTTAAAAAACCATCTGAAGAGAAATTAGTATTAGCAAATTGGGCAGCAGCAGACGCTCTTACAATTAAACGAAGCTTTAGTGTATTTGCAAATTGTTTCCATTTTGTCATATTACCACCAAACAAAGGGTCTGTACCCGAAGTTAGGGCAGTTGGGGCAACTGTAGCTGCCTGACCATTGTTGATTTCTATAATAGCTGAATCTAAGAGTGACGCTAAACTCACATAAATATCTGAGGCCTTGTCATATGTAGGTCTTAAATTATTATTACCTTGTAAAGCTTGAGTATATGGAACATCATTAAATTCATCTACCAGCAACTGGAAAATATAAGCTTCCATCACTTTGGAACTTGCATTATAATAAATATTTGCATCACTACCTTGTGTAGAGTTAATAATAGTCTGAAAGTTTTCCAAAGTAGTGTATCCAAAACTCCAATAACCATCTCCAGCAGAAGTAGTATAATTATAAGTCCATGAAGCGCCAAACCCTCCATAACCCCCTGCATTGGCTGCATAACCTACGGTTTGCGACCCGTAGTCATTTAAAGAAGAAACTAAGCTCGCCGTATTTACAATTGCTAAAGGCAAAATCAAATTAGGACTCGAGCTTGTAGGGGAATTAGGATTGTTATTAATATCCAGGTATTTTTTGCAAGAACTACCCCACAATCCAATAATTATAATCAGAAACAATAATATTTTTTTCATATTCGATAATATTAAGTAATAATTAAAAGTTAACAGACAGGTTGAAACCAAAATACCTTGAAGGCGGTGGTTGATAGCCAGTTAATCCAATACCATTAGATTGGTTTCCGGCATCACTGTAATCCGGGTCTGTATATAAATTATCCTTAGGTAACCAAATAAGCAGGTTGCGGCCTACCAGGCTTAATGAAGCGGACTTAATTGCTTTTGTTGCTTTAAGCACTGATTGTGGCAGGTTATAGGTCAAAGTCAATTCCCTTAATTTCCAGAATGCCCCGTTAGTAATATAGTTAGAACTTACATTATAATTTTCCGTAGCATCTGTCCAAAAACCACTATTCCCATTTCCATTCTCGCTGATCAGTACAGTTGTATTATCTACCCATTTTCCTGTTCCATCCTGGTATGTAGAGTTAGGGAATACAAACCGTTGACGGTTAAATTCTACTGTACGGATACCCATTCCCGACCAATCCATATCAAACCCGATGTTATTATAGCGTTTATACCCTCCTCTATATTCAAGAACAGCAGCAAGTGTAAATGCTTTATAAGTAATGGACGGGTTAAAGGATAATATATTTCTTGCATTAGCATTGCCTAATGGAACCAACACGCCACTATTAACAACAGGCATACCAGTTTCAGAATTTACAACCACTTTTCCGTTGTGTCGTACATAATCATATCCATAAAGCTCTGGCCATTGAAAGTGAGGAACTGCATAAGACCCAGTTGCGCCATAAGTAGCTAATGGTAGCCTATCAAGTCCCGGGGTAATAGATAAAGCCACATTACTGTTATAAGTGTAAGTAGTTCCAAGGCTGATATTCCATGATTTGTTATTAATTAAATTAAATTTCACAGATGTTTCCAACCCTTTGGATTCTGATTCACCTACATTAGTTAACAAACTACCGAATCCAGACGACCAAGAGACACTGGTTGTTAATGTTTGATTGGAAGTACGCTCGTCATAATAAGTAATAGACGCATCAAGCAGGTTGTGGAATAACCTGAAGTCTGTACCGATTTCCCAACTTTTTGTGAACTCTGGTTTTAAGTCCGAAGATATTAAGGAAGAGCTTATTGCATAACCGGCTACTCCATTATATGGATACCCATTTCCCTGGCCAAAAGTAGGCAGCAAGGAATATGCCCCATAAGGATTAGCGTTAGGGCCTAAATTAACCTGGCCCACTTTAGAAAGGTTACCTCTTATTTTTAAGTAATCTAACCAGCTAACATCACTTAATGACTTAACAGCGTTAGTAACAATCAAAGAAGCATCCACTTCAGGATAGAAGAAAGCACGGTTGTTGGGGTTTAAAACTGAAACTATATCCTCGCGGCCTGATGTATGCAGGAAAAGGAATTCGTCCCATCCTAACTGAACATCATAGTAAGCCCCAAATTGTCTTGCTTTGAAATAACTGTTACCGGCTGAAGGATAGTTCAACGTATTACTTAAATTATATAGACCACTTTGTACAAGACCTCCTATTGATGCCCCTAAATTATCCTGGGCATCTTGTTGGAAAGCTACACCTCCAATTGCATTAAGAGACAGATTACCAAACCTTTTCTGTACAATTGCTTTCAGATTTTGTGTTACCTCATTGTAATATTGGCTTGACTCGGCATAGCTACCAGCAATAGTGGTTTTAAAACCACCGCTGGATGCAGTTGCATAAGAAGTATATACAAAAGAATTAGTATATACTTTATTGGTGCTTGTCTTCATAGTAAGACCTGTAGAAGACATCAAATCCAACCAGCTGAATGGCATATAATGTAATTCCAGGCTACCGGTTATATAATCATTATTTGTAAGCTCGCGGTTATTAGCAGCAGTAAAATAAGGATTAGGATACCATGGGTTATAATAGCCATTGGGGTTGGCATATTCATTGTTCTGCCAGTCTTTAAACTTAGTAATGGGAACATTTCCCGGCATGTTCAAAAACTGGTCGTAAATAGCCGCTACGGCAGGGGTAACATCATACCTGTTTTGTAAATACGACAAACTGTAATTGACACGAACTTTATTACCAACCTTTCTCATACCGTTAAATCTTACCGATGCCCTGGTAAACTTGTCTCCAAGCATGGTGCCTGTAGTTTTCAGGTACTGGCCGGCAAGGTAAAAAGAAGACCGGTCATCGGAAGAAGCCAATGAAATATCAGTTTGATTGCTTAATCCTGTTTGCCAGAATTTATTCCTGTCATTAAAATATTGGTAAGGGGCCATCAGTTGGTCACCATTTTCCAATGGATTTCCCAAAGGTCGCATGGTACCATCAAATTTGGGTCCGTACGATTCATTTTCAAGAGGTGAATAATAAGGATTTCCTAAAGTATCGGTACCATATCCGCTACCCCCGGATCCATATTGTTTTTGTGTTTTTGGATAGAAGGCCACCTGCTCAAAAGTAACTGTTTGGCCTAAATGTATGGATTGTGTGCCAGGCGCCGGACGTTTCGTTGTAATGACCAACGCTCCGTTGGAAGCCTGAGAACCATAAAGTGCAACTGAAGAAGGACCGTTTAAGATATTAACATTATCTACATCCTCAGGACTGATATTGGTCAACAAATCACTGGTTACCACGTTTCCGTCTACAATCAACAAGGGCTGATTGTTACCAGTAAAAGATCTTTGTCCACGAAGAAGTATTCTGAAACTAGGATTAACACCACCACCTGTCGCCATAACCTGTAGTCCCGGTGCTTTTCCAGCCAGGGCCCCGGCTAGTGTTGTTGGTTTGGCTTCAGTAATATTGGCTGCAGTTATTGTTGTAGAAGCAAAACCCTGTTGACGTTTACTAACCTTTGTACCGGCAACAGTTGTTACGACCACTTCAGCCAAATTTGACTCTTTGCGGGAAACCTTAATTGCCAGGTTAGTTTGGCCTGCTACCTGAACTTCCAGGTCAGTAAACCCTGTTCCGCTAACCACTAAAGTTGCAGAGGCAGGTACTTTCATCTGAAAATAACCGTCTGCATCAGCTGCAGTACCAGCTTTAGATCCCTTTATCTTAACTGTTGCAAATGGAACTGGCTGACCTTGCTGATCTGTAACTCTACCGGTAATCGTTTTGGTCTGTGCAAATGTTGATACTGAAATCCACATCAACACTGCAAAGAGTGATAGAAATTTTCTCATGTAATGTGTGTTTTAGTTAAATATTCGAAAACAACAATAGACTAGTTCCCTATCTATCGTTTGATAAAAGCCAAATTAAACTGATCAAAAAATCAGCGATGTTTTTAGTAGGTTACAATTAGGTGGTAGAATAAAGTTTAATGCACTAACTGAAATTTGGTTTAGCAAAGAATAAGTTATTATTGTCCCTAAAAGACAAAACATTTGTTAAAATTGCTGCAATTAAAAAGAAAAAATATTACCAGCCAAAAATAGTTTGAAATTTTATTTCGGACTTCCTATTTCCCTGAATCTCATCTAAACCTGAACCCAGGGTGTTCTGATTAGCGTATATCGTCTGCGACCATCTCAACCAAGCTTCAATATGTATCCTTTCCAGTTTTTTATTGCGAGATAATTTTTTAAAATTATAATTGAGATTAATATAATACCTAAATCCTTTTCCGTAAAAAGCAGGAATTGAATAGTTATATAAAACATCATTTTCATATACATAAATGCGCGAATTATATCCATCAGTTTCAAAATACTGAAGCCTCAAATTGCCTGAAACACTTTTTAAAAATGGGGAATAGAAAAAATCTGTTAGTATGGTAAAACCTTGTTCATAATCAGCCGCATCCCGGTCATACCATAATAATTCAATCCGGTTTCTCAGTTCTAATTTTTTATTAATACGAATTTGCATTTCAGTCCGCCAGTCCTGCTTGGGTATAAATACAACATGATGTGTCATAAAATTTAGATCTGACAAGTTTTGATTTTTACTTTCATTTTTATACCGGGTATATATATTGAAATTTTTGTTGGATTTATATTCTAATTGGATGAAATAATCCCGTCCCGAACCCGGCGCATCTACCTGGTATTTTAGCCAGGGAAATTTATAAATATCAACATACGCCTCAACAGACCACCCCGCAAAAGGATGAATTGAAATACCCGAATAAAACCCTTTTTCATTGTTTACTGCTGTATTTTCTGTAAAAGCATTTGCGTATAACGATTGGTATGCGCTGCTGATGTTGCGGTAAATGAACGAAACATCTATAACAGGTGCTACACTAATCAAAGCTCCATTAACCATGGCATAATGAAAATTTTTATCTACGGCAGTTTCGCCAAAAAAATGTATGTTCTGAAATACAAAACCGTAATCAATGCTTTCATTATTCCATGTCTTACCTTGTAATGAAAATAAATTATATGGCAGGTCTTGTTTTTGAATATTTTTTGAAAACCGATAATTCATCATGTTTATACCCACCCGATAATTTTTTTGCACAAAAACAAGATTACCTCCAAATGCGATTTGAGTGAGAATATTTCGGTCAGCTATCTCTGCTGAAGTTCTGTGGTAACCCGAACTTTCAAATGAACTAACATATTCATCGCTCTTCAAAGTATCTGCAACCAGGTTAGCACTAATTTTTCTGAATGACCCAAAAACAGTGATCTCCCAATTTTTTTTATAAAGAGTGATGCCCGCACCGCGATGAAAATTAAATTCCCCTGATGAATTATAGGGCCTTAAAACTGCAGATTGCCTTTTTATTGCCAGTACATCCGCACTTTTGGTAAAAGCAAGGCTCTGCCATTGTATTAGCCCTTGCCCCAGGTTTACGGTAAAATCACCCAATGCCAGCGATTTGATAATACCTATATTTTTCGTGAAGAAATGAATGGAATAAAAATCGAAGCCATATTTCTGCGCCCCGCGGAAAAACTGCTCACCGGCATCTTTGTCGCCAAGCAGGCCAAACTGCATGAGGTTTTTGTATTCATATTTATACCGAAAGAAAATTTTCTGAGGGCTTCCAAGATAATAAGAGGATGAATCAGTCGGTTTAAAATAGCCGTGGGCCTTCTCAATCTGTTGCGAAACCCTTACGAGTAATGAATTATTCCCCTGTTTCCATCTTTGTTTCAGGGTTTCCTGCAAAAAGTTTTCGTTGTTCACTGTTACAAATGACAGTACATTTTTTATGGTATTAATATCCCACCCGGGAATTGACTGTAGTTCGTATATGCTCAAAAATTTTCCAAAAATTCTCCGGTAACTTAAAAAATTCTGTACTTGCAAGCCTGTTAATAACTGTAAATCTTCCAGGTCTGTTTCCTCTGCCATGTTTAAATCGACCGGATGTTTTCTGAACGCTTCCAGCCGCTGCCAGTAAAAATCATCATTCGTTTCCGCATCATTTTTCTCCGTACTATTTTCAATTTCCTGCTCTTTTATTGGTGATGAAAGCTCATTATTCTGAGCAAATGAATTAATGCCCAGTAACCAGAAGAATAATATGATGAATTGTTTCTTTATCAAATTATCCTTTTTTTCCGAATTGATACATCATTAAGAAACCCGGGGTAAAACCCAGCTGGGGGTGGTAACTAACGGCAATATCTATCCTGAAATTATTCCACAATAATCCTATGCCAGCATAAGGAGAAGCCGTCTGTGTTTCAACACCGGCACGGGCAAAAAACTGTTTGGCAAAAATATATTGCAGTACTGCATTTACATTGACCGTTTTATTTTCTTCTTTTGCTATTTCGGCACTTACAAAAACCTGCTTTGAAGCTTCATACCCTAGTCCAATATTATATAATGAGGCCAGCTTTTCTCCTGTTGCTTTTCCGAATTTGCCACCAACCGGGTTGTAAGCATGTATTCCGAGATGTATTCTTTCTGTTACATGGAACATCGAAGCAAGTTCAAAATTCACCGTACTCATGGAACCATAATTTGCTATGAGCACATGGTAATAGTTGAACTGCACTCCTATATCCACCATTTTCCCAAGCACCTTGCCATAAGCAATCCCGATTTCTGATTCATTATAGTCACTATAACCGAAATAATTTGCCTGTAAACCCATACCGCCTGACGAAAAAGGGAATGTCACCGCCAAAGAATACAAACTGGTCTCTTTCAATAAGAACCTTTGCTCACTGTAAACAGCAATATTTATGCTTTGATAAGAAGATAATTCAGCCTGGTTATCGGTAAACGAAAAAGCATCGGCAAATGCTTTGCTGTAGGTTGTTGCATGAACGTAATGTGCACGAACAGGCGAATGAACAATTTGTCCAAAGCAGTGTAGCGAAATAACGGATAAGGCTAACTGCGAGAATATTTTTCTCACCCAGTTAATTTTGTGGAAAGTTATTTTGTGCTAAAGTTTTCAACAATACCCTTTTAGGGTTAATGGTTTTTCGTTTCAATAGCAATGAATATTACCTTTGCGCCATGCAAATTTTAGACGGGCAATCCACATCAATCGCAATAAAGGATGCGCTTAAAATAAAGGTAGCGCAACTGATTACTGAAGGTAAAAAAGTGCCTCACCTTGCAGCAGTTCTGGTAGGCAATAATGGCGCCAGCGAAACCTACGTGGGCGCCAAAGTAAAAGCCTGCGCAGAAATCGGCTTTAAATCTTCATTAATACGCTTAGAAGCAGACATCAGCGAAAACAAATTGCTGGGCGTTATTGATGAGTTAAATAAAAATATGGATGTAGACGGCATATTGGTTCAGCTTCCGTTGCCAAAGCATATTTCAGATGAAAAAGTGATTAATGCAATTGATGTTGCCAAAGATGTGGATGGTTTTCACCCGGTCAGTATCGGGCGAATGGTGCAGGGGCAGCCTTCTTTTATACCCGCAACACCGCATGGAATTATGCTGTTGCTCGAGCATTATAAAATTGACACTAAAGGAATGCATGCCGTTGTAGTAGGCCGTAGTAATATTGTTGGCAGGCCAATCAGCATTTTATTAAACAGTAATTCAAACCCGGGAAATTGTACCGTTACTGTTTGTCATTCGCACACAAAAAACCTGAAAGAAATATGCCTTCAGGGAGATATCATTGTTGCCGCTTTAGGGAAACCCGAATTCGTTACAGCCGATATGGTAAAAGATGGGGCTATCATTATTGATGTAGGGATCACCCGTGTTCCGGATGCAGGCAAAAAAAGCGGCTACTCTATAAAAGGCGATGTGAAATTTGATGAAGTAGCCCCTAAATGCAGTTATATTACCCCTGTTCCCAAAGGTGTGGGGCCAATGACAATTGCTGCACTGATGAAAAATACTTTTAAAGCTTGTGTGGAAAATAATTAGCTGATGGCTATATGCCATTCACTGTAATTACAATAAGGGGTGGTAATTGAAAGTTTGACACTTTAGGATACTAGCTTCAGTTTTTCATAGCATCATCGTTGCGTCGCAATCACTTCGTCTTTTTATCCTTTGCGCAACTGTTGTTTTTACCCGGGGTTTTCCAAGACAAAAATCTTTAAAATTCATTTATTTTGCAACCAATGCAAATTATCACCGGCAATAAAATGCAAGTGCTTCCTGTAATGGAAGCCTTTTATACATTACAGGGTGAAGGGTTTCACCAGGGCAAAGCTGCGTATTTTATCCGCCTGGGGGGCTGTGATGTAGGTTGTGTGTGGTGCGATGTGAAAGAAAGCTGGCAAGCAAACAAGCATCCATTGTTGGAAGTTGATGAAATTATAGCGCAACTTGTCAGCAACCTCAAGTCTGAGATCAGAAGTTCCGGATCATCAGAAAACAGTCATCCAACAGCTAACATTGCAGTAATAACAGGTGGCGAGCCTTTGATGCACGATTGTACGGCACTCACAAAAGCCTTGCATAATGCCGGCTTAAGAACTCATATCGAAACATCAGGCACACATCCATTGAGCGGCGATTGGGACTGGATTTGCTTTTCCCCAAAAAAATTTAAATCACCGTTACCTGAAATTTATAAGTCCGCTGATGAATTAAAAGTGGTAATCTATAACAAAAGTGATTTTGAATGGGCAGAAAAAAATGCATCGCTTGTTTCTTCTGCATGCAGGTTGTTCCTGCAACCAGAATGGAGCAAATCATCGGTCGTTATTCCGATAATTATTGATTATATCAAGCAAAACCCGCACTGGGAGTTTTCTTTGCAACTGCACAAATATATTCATGTTCCATAAGCAGCAGGCCGAGCAGCATTACTGTAGCACAAGTGTGCGACGCAACTGAAGAGGAACAGCGTTACCAATGCCGGCCGCAAAAGAATCAACTAAAAAAATCAGAGCGTACTTATCATTTCTACGTCTTCCTCTTCTACTTTTTCTACAGAAGCCTGATAGGCGATGGATTTTCGTCCGAACCTGAAAACTGAAAATGCAGTAATGGCACAACAGGCCATCACCCCTGTCATCGGCAAAGCCGTATGGTTCTGCAAAAAACTCACTAACGCTGATGAACATGCGCCAATACCCATCTGGATGGCGCCCATTAATGCAGAGGCGCTTCCGGCATTATGTCCGAATGGTGCCAATGAAAGTGCGGAAGAATTTGGAAAAGTGAACCCCTGGCAACACAGAAAAACAAATATCAGGAAAATGGTACTGAATAATTCACTCAACCCAAAAAGCGTCAGTAAAAAAAGAATAATACCCGTAACGCTTTGACATAATAATGCTGCATTAATAATCTGTTCACTTTGATATGTTCTCAGCATAACACTGTTAAGCTGGCTGGAGCCGATAAGGCCCATGGCTATTAATGCAAATATCCATCCATACTGCTTTTCACTCACTCTGAAAATTTCCATAAACACATATGGCGAACCACCGATATATGCATATAATCCTGAAGCTGCAATGGCACCGGTCAATGCATAAGTGTAAAACTGCGGATGCTTTATAACGCCTGCAAAATTATTGAGTATGGGTTTTGGCTTCAGTGAAAAAGCCGGATCCGGCTTTTTGCTTTCCGGCAACAAAAAATAAATCCCAGTTAATATAATAATGTTCACCAGGATGAGCATCATAAAAACATATCGCCATCCTAACATCGCTGTTACATAACCACCTAATGTAGGAGCAATAATCGGAGACACTGCAACCACCAGCATTAGGGTAGAAAATATTTTCGCGTTGTCTTTTACTTCAAACAGGTCGCGTACAACCGCACGGGCAGCCACCATACCTGCGCATCCGCCAAGCGCTTGCAATAACCTTAATATTATCAGTGCATTTACAGAAGTGGCAAAAGCACAACCAACAGAAGCTACGAGATAAGCAAGCAAACCAAAATATAGAGGTTTCTTTCTTCCATATCTCTCCAGCAGCGGGCCATATAATAATTGCCCGGCAGAAATGCCGATAAAAAAGCTCGACAATGAAAGTGAAACCTGTGCAACGGTTGAATGTAATCCTTTAGCGATATCGGGAAAGGCGGGAAGGTACATGTCGATTGAAAACGGCCCGATGGCAGAAAGAAGCCCGAGAATAAGAATCAGGTAAAATTTATTTTTTGCCGTTTTGGTCATAAGCCTGCAAAGCTACTGAACAGCGCCATTATTCAAGAATATGATACTGATAAAACCGGCAAAAAATTGAAGACGCCATGAAAATAACTCCATGCCCTATAACTTCTTTAACATAATCACCAGTATCCTGGGAACAGATGTCCTGTCGTCATCATCGAAATATTCATTTATATCTGCAATTTCCAGGCCTTGCTTTTTAGCGGACTGAATAAAATCAGAGATATGATGCGTGTAACATTCAACGATGTGCAAGCCTGTTTCAGTTTCAAATCTTGCTTTGGATCCCGAATATTGTTTGAAAGGATGTAGTTCACCTATGTAAACATGCCCATCTGCATTCAACATTGCGGAAACGTTTTCAAAAATGTGGTCAAGGTTTTCGATATGTTCCAATACCAGGCTAAAAGTAACCAGGTCATATTTCCCCTCTGCGAAATGCCATACCCCATTAATATCGGCCTGCCTGAAAACAACATTTGATGAAGTAATTTTTTGTTTTGCTTTCACAAGCATTTCATCGGAAAAATCAACAGCAGTAACGTGCCTTGCCTTTTTTGCCAGCCATTCGGTGTTTTTACCTGTACCACATCCCATTTCAAGGCAGGTAGTAAAAAAAATATTTTCCAGGCTTTTGCGTAAAGCAACCGCTTCCATATCTCTTGTCTTATTCTCGTTACTGTCGTACTGGGAAGACCAATTATTATATGCATTACGGGTATCCATATTTGTTAGTCATCTACTGGTTTAATATTTCCTTCATTTTATGGCCGATAGCAAATCTTCTTGCATACACCAGCCTGTAACCTCCTGCATCGAAAAGATATTTATAGGCAGAAGCCCTCCCTTCCGTGTTAATGCGTGCCCCAAGCCAGGCCATGCTGATATTCCACTTGGCAGCATTATAACCCGCTGCCAGCCTGAAAATATAATTGCCCCATACGCCTATTTTAGTATCCTTACTGTTACCAATTTCCCTCGAATAACTGTAATTAACCCCTACATTAAATGAACCAAGCAGAAAGTAATTGCGTGCAATCACTAACATGTATGCATAACCGAAGCTTGGGCCAATCTCGAACAAATGCATTTTGCGAATACGGAGCTTTGAATAATTTGAATCAGCCAGACTGGGTATAAAAGAACTGTCGCCATTGATAGCAACGTAACAAGCTTCAGCTCCTATCAAGAATGAGCCTGCCGATTTTTTTTGCCATGCGTTTTGCGAAAGGGCTGCACCATAAGAAAATTTCTTATCGTTCAACACCCGATAAAAACCGAGCCCAACTATTTGTGAGCCTACATCCGGGCGAATAAAGTATCCATCACCATTAGCAGTGCCCGTACCTTGTGGGGTAAGATAATATCCCCTGCTGAAGCTGGCTACTGCATCAATCGTCCATTTTCTCTTATATAACCTTAACTGGAGATCTGTGAAATTCGTTGGGCCTTTCCTGCTTTCAGATTTCAGAAAATTTAATCCCCGTGAATAACTGAACGATAAAGAACGATAAGTAAAACCCAATCCAAGACTGGGCACAGTATTGGCATGATAGCTCATACTTTTCAGATCTGTGCCCGGCACCAGTTTCAATACTGAATATTTTCTTGACAAATACGCACGCACTATGAAAACACCTTTGTACGATTTATAATAAGTGGTATCATGATCGGGTTTATAGCTTTGTGCCGACAGCGAAGAAAAAAGTAAAAAACATGTTAGTATTGATAGGAAGGTTCTTTTCATACTTCAATATAACAAATTCCTATTATTGAAGTGTTGATTCCCAAAAAATGGAAATGAAATCCAAGGTTAATAGGGATAGTGGGTGTCAGTTGGGCAGCCTTTTTATAGTTTGTATCTTTTCTACAATCAATTGCAGTTTATCTTCGGTCAGGTCATTTTTTACGAGGTAATCAAATGCCCCGTTTTCCATTGCAATAATCGGTATATGAATTTCTTCCTGCCCTGAAATGAATACCACAAAAGTATCCGGGCTGAATTCTTTAACTTCAGCAAGCACATCAAATCCATTCATCGGTTTCATATAGTGATCAAGCAAAATAAGGTCCGGTTGAAGCACCAGGCTATTGATACAATCTTTTCCATTGTCAAAAAGATAAATATTTTTCAACCCGATATTTTTCAAATGATAATGTATTAGTTGAAGGCTGAAGGGATCATCATCAACAAGGAAGGTACAAAAAGGATAATCTTGGTTCATAATGGCCTGGATTTTATGCCCGTTTATCAGGAGCAACTCTTAACAAAACGAAATTCCGCCTCCTTTAGTGTGAACCGTGCATAAGCATCCGGTTTATCCACCAAAGCTTCAGTATTTTTACCAATTTCATTCGTAATTCACCGAATGAATAAATAGCTGGCTTTTAAACTGCCAATGCATTTTCTTTCGCTTTTATCCTGGTTGTATAATGCAACACCGCAAAACGTGAAAATATTTCACAGATAAGAAACTGTAACGTTTAGGAATAACTGTACCATAATTTAATAAGGTCATGAAAACCCAATGCCTCAACATTATCCGCTCACTTTTTTTCCATTGTTCATTACAGTCACAAAAGTATGTGCCCGGTATAAAGGCCGGAACTCTTTTTTAATATCAATTCAAAAACAAAGAAGGCTAGGTATCATGGGTGAATGGCAGCATTAGCTCAACCGATAAAGGCGGGTTAATATTTACAGATACAATTAAGTTCAGTAATAAATTTCAGGTATACAATACCGTTATTTTCAAAACCAGCCATAGACAAAGCTGATAGAGCGAAACCACCATCCGACGAACCAACTTCCGTACAACATGGCGTTTCTTTATTCGTATTATCGGATGATAAAACAGACCATCGCTTTTCAAGTCATTTTTTAAAACAATTAAGGAGCAAAAACTGCCAAATACGGGGAATTACATATAACCTTAACGACATGAGAGCTTCCGAAATATTCAAACTTAACGATAAGGAAGTCGACGCGGCGTATATCGCATCATCAAACGGCAGAAAAAATTCCGGATATCAAATGATCCAATGTAGCCGCTTCAACTTAAATCGAGCATCGAAAATATCAATGCAGTACTCACCGGCATCCAAAATTGTTACTGCCTTGTCAGCATGTTAATTCGTTTGGAAATTAGATATTAAAGTTATCAGGAGAATGTCTCTCAGACTTTAAATTCTGTTACTATAAACAATCAGGTACACCTGGCGCAAATAAAATCTAAACTATTTTTTCTGGCTTAGAGCAGGTCAATTATAAATCGTATCTTAAATTCTCATTAAACAAAACATGCCTGAAATATCTTCTTCAAAAACCAAACTGGGTTTATGGGCAACCACTTCTTTAGTAGTTGGCAATATGATTGGCGCAGGCATTTTTTTAATGCCGTCAGCATTAGCTGTATATGGCGGTATTAGCTTATTAGGTTGGATATTCTCCGCATTCGGCGCTTTTTTAATGGCAATAATTTTTAGCAGGCTTTCAAAAAAACTGCCCGGCATTAACGGAGGACCATATGCATATACCAAAGCAGGCTTTGGTGACTTTATGGGTTTCCTGGTTGCATGGGGGTACTGGATTTCTACCTGGTGTACTAATGCGACAATCGCTGTTTCATTTGTAAGCGCTTTGAGCACTTTCGTTCCAGTACTTAACGGAACACAAATGACTAATGAGATAGCGGCAGTCGGCACCGGCCTGGCTGTCATCTGGTTTCTAACGTGGATCAATACACGGGGAATTGTCGCTTCCGGTAACATGCAGCTGATTACTACTGTATTGAAATTGCTTCCGCTGGTGTTGGTAGCCATAGCCGGTTTATTTTTTATCAATACAAAAAATTTTATCCCATTCAATATCAGTGGCGGCTCAAATTTTAATGCCATCACGGCGACGGCGACCATGACGTTGTTTGCATTTCTCGGTATTGAGTGCGCAACAATTCCCGCTGGCACTGTGAATAACCCTGAAAAAACAATTCCCCGCGCAACGATTGCCGGCACTCTCATCACCACGTTTGTTTATATTCTGGGAACCATAAGTGTGCTCGGCATTATTCCTGCAGCCAGTTTGCAAAAATCCGTAACCCCTTTTGCTGACGCTGCCACAAAAATTTTCGGCAGTAACTCACGGTATTGGATAAGCGCAGGTGTCGCTATTGCCGCATTTGGCGCTCTGAACGGATGGATACTGGTACAGGGACAAATTCCTTATGCTATTGCAAAAGATAAATTATTCCCGGGCATTTTTGGGAAAGAAAACAAATACGGCGCACCGGCAAGTGGAATGCTAATCGGAAGTTTGCTGGTTTCCCTGATTATGATGATGAATTATACTAAAGGCCTGGTTGAACAGTTTAAGTTTTTGATACTTCTTTCTACACTAACATCCCTTGTGCCTTACCTGTTTTCTATGGCATCATACATCGTTGTTAGGATCAAACAAAAGAAAATCGATAACACAAACTGGCTTTCCTCCATAATCATTTCTATCCCAGCATTTGCATTTGCGTTTTGGGCTATTGCAGGTTCAGGACAGGAAATCGTGTATTGGGGATTTCTATTATTGATGTCAGGTGTCCCATTCTATGTTTGGATTGTACATAAACGAGAAGATGATTGAATTAATAGTTAATGATACCCGGGTTACGTTATTAAAGTATTGAGAAATGAGCACCGCGATTATATTCACATTCTACTATATCATTCATTTTTTGCTCCCCACGGAGAATAACGAAAAAAGCAAGTTGAAAACAGCAATTGTTTTGCTTTCCGGAAGATTTTCATTAAGCACCAGTGTTATTGTGATGAAGAACTGTTGCATACTGATCGGTTTATAACAAGCAACAATTTTTTATCAGCGAACAAGCCATACAAAAATGGAAACAAGCCCATTAAAAACGTTTTGATATTTTGGATGAATGGTCACTGCCAAATCAATTAACCGGAAAAACATTTTTTTATCCTCCTTTTACAGTTTTGTTTCAGCATTTAATATTACTATCCCCATAGGCTGTTAACAACTTCTTTTTCAAAAAATAATTTCTCTTTTACATTTGCTGTGATTTTGGTTCACGCTTCCGATAACGTGATTAAAAGGGAAGTCCGGTGTAAATCCGGCGCTATCCCCGTAGCTGTAAGCTCTTTTCGGTTTCCGGTTTTCAGTTTCAGTTCTTTGGTTTTTTTAAAATTATTAGAGGTTACTATTCTAAAGAACTACATACTGCAGACCATAAACTGTTCTGTTCAATTTCCACACCACTGTTCCGCTTTTGCCGGAATGGGAAGGTGCTGAGCAGAGAGCGAGCCAGAAGACCTGCCACAATTATTCACAACATTCATTAGGCTTTCGGGTGAAAAGCATGGAATGTAAAATGCTTTAGCAGTTTATATTTCAAAATTTCTCTTTTTCCGAAGGCTCATTCACCATCCTGCTTTTAAAGCAGGAGCAAAATTTTTCAGAATGAGCAGAAAAAAAATCGCAACTATTGTTGCATTGTTCACAGGAAATTTTTTATTCGCACAAAAGGACAGTATTTCCGCCAGGCAACTGGATGAAGTGGTGGTTACCGCTACAAAGTATCCCATCAAACAAAGTCTTACCGGTAAAATACTTACCGTTATTAGTAAGGAACAGCTGCAAAAAGCTGAAGGCAAAACCATTGGTGAAATATTAAATAACCAGGCAGGCATTACCGTTAACAGCGCAGAAAACCCTACAGGTTCCACACAATATCTTTTTATGCAGGGCGCCAGCGCCGGAAGAACAGTAGTGCTTATCGACGGAATTCCTGCGTATGACCCTTCAGGCACGAGTTCAGCATTCGACTTAAACCTGGTTAGCGTTGATGAAATTGAAAGAATAGAAATTTTAAAAGGAAGTCAATCTACGTTATATGGAAGCGATGCTGTTGCCGGTGTTGTCAATATCATTACAAAAAAAGGGAGCGGGAAACCTTTAAAGGCCAACGTCAATGTTTCAGGAGGAAGTTATGGCACTTTTAAAGCTGCATTCGGCGCCAGCGGGCAAGTGCATAAAACTTCATACAACATACAGTATAATAAATTAAAATGCGACGGCTTTTCTTCAGCTTACGATTCAACTGGCAAACAACATTTTGACAATGACGGTTTCAATGGAAATACTTTACTCGGGAATATGCAACAAAAAATAAACAACAGCCTGCAATTGAAAGCATATTTCCAGTATAACCAATACAAAACTGACCTCGACGCTGCTGCTTTTACCGATGACAAAAATTACATTACGAAAAGCAGTAACAGCATAGCAGGCCTCGGGGCTGATTATCAAACCGGAAAAACAATTCTTCATTTTAATTATAACTATAATACAGTAAAACGTACTTATCTTGACGATTCCGTAGCCGGAATTAACCCTAACTATAGTTACGGCGCCTACACCGGGGCATCTCATTATGTTGAATTGTACAGTAACATTCCGCTTAATAAGAACCTGGATTTGCTGGTGGGCGCAGATTACAGGAAACAAGCTACCGACCAGCATTATTTCTCCATCAGCATATACGGGCCTTATGAAACAGATCTTTCCAAAGACAGTGCAAAAATTAATCAATATGCAGGATATGCTTCATTAATACTCAAAAATATTTACGGGCTGAGCCTTGAACTGGGTGGCAGATACAATCATTTTTCTGAATACGGTAGTGTATTTACTTATTCTTTTAACCCATCGTATGTCATCAACAACCAACTGAAATTTTTTGCCAACATTTCATCAGGCTTCGAAGCGCCGACATTATACCAACTGTACTCCGAATACAGGAACCCTAACGGTAACCTGCAACCGGAAAAATCGGCCAGCCTTGAAAGCGGGGTCCAATGGTCTGTAAAAAATGTTAATGCACGGGCTTTGTATTTTTCAAGAAACATCAATAACAACATCGTATTTTATACAGATGCCAGCTACAACAGTTATTATATTAATCAGGATAAGCAGAGAGATCATGGCTTTGAGCTGGAAGCTTCTTCACAGTTAAGCCAGTTGCACCTTTCAGCCAACTATAGCTATGTAACCGGAAAAACAGAAACAAAAGTAAATGGAAAAGATACCAGCTATAATAATTTGTACAGAAGACCAAAGCACAGCTTCAATTTTGTTGCCGAAATACAGGCCACTAAGAAATTAATTTTTAATGCAGCTTTGCATGCGGTGAGCAGCAGGCCGGAATATATTTACGGTGCAACACCTGTTATGCTGGCATCTTATTATACTATTGATTTTTATGCTGAGTATAAAATCTGTAAAAGCACCAAATTGTATGCAGACTTGAAAAATATGACGAATCAAAAATACTTCGACCAGTTAGGCTACAATAGCAGACGATTTAATTTTATGGCCGGCGCAATGGTTCAATTTTAAATTTTCGCAGATGCAAAAGCATGAAGAAAAAAATTGCCCCGGATGCAACACAAAGCTGGAGTGCAAATGAGAAAATATCAGTCATTGCCAGTGTTATGGCATCATTTTCAACCTTCGAAGAAAAACATTTATAGAGGAGCGTTATGAAGATTGTTTATGCAGAAGCTGCCTGCTGGAATTAAAACATCAATATGTTTTTTCAAGGAAAAATACTTTCTGAAAAGACGATTACCGGCAATGTATATGCGAATAGGTAATGAACGCTGCAAATAGCCGAACAGGATATCAGCTGCACAAGTGAGTGACACAACGATGCCCCATAGCAACTGTTCAGCCGGTGAAAAAATAAATCAGGCCACATCTGATACAGGTATACATGAATTGGAGCGGCGGGAAAGACTCTGCGTTTTGTTTATATGAGACATTACAGTCTACAAAATTTCATGTTTTGCATTTGCTTATCATTATGAAATAAGGTTGATAACAGGATTTCGATGCATGGTGTGCACAGGGCTTTACTGCAGGCACAGGCTGATTCAACGGGGATTCCCTTGATGACCGTTAAATTGTCTGGTCAACCGGGCATGGCGGAATATGAGGCAGCCATGATGCACAGCGTAAGCAGGTTGAAACAGGCAGGTTGCACACATGCTGTTTTTGGTGGTATTTTTCTTGAAGACTTGAAGATTTACAGCGAGAAGCAACTGCAAAAAGCAGTTATTGACTGTGTTTTCCCTTTGTGGAAAAGAGATACAAAAAACTGGTAAAAAAATTTATTGCTCTTGGTTTTAAAACGATTATTGTTTGCATTAATGAAAATTATCTGGAGAAAAGTTTTTGGGGAAGGATCATTGATGAATCGATCCTGAATGATTTGCCGGCCCACGTTGATCCATGCGGAGAAAATGGGGAATTCCATTCTTTTGTTTTTGAATGACCGGTTTTCAACATGCCTGTCATATCTAAAAAGGAGAAACAGTATAAAAAAATAGGAAGCACCCGGAAATTCAGGGCACAATCAGTCCGCAGGTTCATTGTCGTACGGTTTTTATTTCTGCGATTTATTATCTGCTTGAGTTTTAAAAGACCAGATGCAATATCACCTACTCCGATTATATTTGCGCACTAAATCGCATTCATGAAATGGAATGAACTTATAACGATTACTTTCACGTTGTTTGCGGTGATTGATATTATCGGATCTGTTCCTTTGCTTGTATCCTTAAAAGCAAAATTAGGAGGCATTAATGCCTGGAAAGCCACGTTGATTTCCGGCGGTTTGATGATATTATTTCTATATGTAGGCCAGGAATTTTTGAATATGCTCGGAGTGGACGTGCATTCTTTTGCCGTTGGCGGATCCATACTCATTTTTATTTTGGGGTTGGAAATGGTATTGGGCATTGAATTTTTCAAGGGCGATAAAAATGCGAGGGCCAGCACGGCAGTGCCCATTGCTTTTCCGCTAATTGCCGGTTCGGGAACACTCACAACCATTATGTCGTTGAAAGCGAATTACCAGCAGACGACTGTACTTACAGCCATTGTTATTAACCTTATCATTATATATATCGTTTTAAAATCGCTTGACCTGATTGAACGATTATTAGGCCCTGCAGGAATGATTGCGGTAAGAAAGTTTTTTGGCGTAATATTGCTGGCCATTGCCGTGAAGATATTCACTGCCAATGCGAGTGGGTTGCTGAAATAGTTTCCGGTGTCGGGTAAATAATTGCTGAAAGTTAATTTACAAAAAAAACTGTACCGGAACCGCTAACTGTAAACCCAAAACCAAACTGGTCCCGTAGTTCAATGGATAGAATAGGAGTTTCCTAAACTTTTGATACAGGTTCGATTCCTGTCGGGACTACCATATATCAAACACGAATTACCCACTGTTTTAATCCACTCTATATCTGAATTTTTTTCTTTGCCATTAGACATACCACTGACAAAGAAAATTCAAAACCATTCTTTTTAACATCAAGTATATTGTCCAAAGTCGTTTAGGGTGTTAATTTCAAAGCACTATGAAAGCAAATCGCATTTTTTGAAGCCTGCAAGTTGATTAATAAGAACCCAATTGTAAATTTTATTTCAATCAATTTATTTACTGAATAACAAACACCTTTTGCATTCTTTCTATTTGGAACATAAACTTAATATCCCAAAATAAGAACCATCACTTTGCATGAAGTAAAGAAGCTGGATAGTATCACTTATAATGAATTTATCACTCAATATTATAACCCGGGCATTCCCGTGTCTTCAAAAATGCTTCTAAAGTCTGGAAGGCAACCGGACTTATAAACCCTGATTTTCTGAGAAAGAATTTCGGAGATTTAAAACCATGGTAAAGGATAAAGAATACAGCATGACTGAGTTGCTTGATATGATCGAAAAAAGTTCTTCTGAAAACCCTGCTCCTTATCCATGCATATTTGATATACCGACACAACTTCCAAGACTGATACCATTCCTGACTCAGCTTGAAATGAAATATGCTTATCCAATAAGATAAAAGCAGTAATCATACGCGCTTACTATGAAATAGCAAGTTTTTTGCCTACTGGGTGACGGGTTCGCTAAGCCTGAATAATCTGATACTGTGACAAACAGAGGTTTCCTGAACTTTTTACACATTATATTAGCCGCCAGGATTACCAATAATTATTGTAAAAGCACATCAAAACTAGGTTTTCGCATATTGTTTACACTGATCTAATGTAGATTAGCGCTGTCATTATCTGCGAAATTCACCTGCGCCATTTGCCAGAAAATTTATATTTCCGCTGCTTGTTTTAAAATCCATAATCAAACCCGCTCAAATGCACCCCCTTTTTGTGTCAAAAAAATGCACATAAAAATGTGTTACAGCCACCAAATCGTTGTTGGTTTATTTATGTTTTGATAATTTTAAATTTTCTTATGGTTTCATCAATCATATAGCCCCAAACCAACTGAACTTGAAACGCTTTGCCTGTTCTTATTTACTGCTTTTGACATCACTGCTGGCGAATAGCCAGAAAAAAAATGACTTGTTCAAATATTACATCGTAAAAGCTTCGTCACAGATAAAAGTGGATGGCATTATGAATGAAGAAGCCTGGAAAGAGGCACAGGTCGCTACCGGGTTTTGCATGGTGTTGCCGATGGATACGAGTTGTGCAAACGTAACTACAGAAGTGCGCATGACGTACGACGATAAAAATTTATACATCCTGGCCACTTGCTACAAACCTTCGCCGGGGCCGAATATGGTGGAATCAATGCGCAGGGATTTTAATTTCGGCAGGAATGATAATTTTCTTTTATTTCTCGACACCTACGGCGATTTGACAACTGGTTTTTCATTTGGTGCCAATGCAGCAGGGGCTCAATGGGACGGCACGATGTATGACGGTGGAAAAGTGGACCTGAACTGGGACAACAAATGGATATCTGTTGTGAAGAATGATTCCGAAAAATATATTTGGGAAGCTGCAATTCCTTTCAAAACCATCAGGTATAAGAAAGGAATTAAAGAATGGGGGGTCAATTTCAGCAGAAATGATTTGAAAACAACCGAAAAATCAAGCTGGACACCTATTCCAAGACAATTTCCCACAGCTTCACTTTCTTACACCGGGTCGATAATATGGAATGAGCCCTTGCCTGAACATCACAGCAATATTTCCCTGATCCCTTACGTGCTTGCCGGTGTAACCAAAGACTATACCACTGGCATGCCTGCTGATTTCAGGAAACAGGCAGGAATGGATGCGAAAATTACCGTATCTTCTTCTCTTAATCTTGATGTTACTCTTCATCCTGATTTTTCGCAGGTAGATGTAGACAGGCAAGTGACCAACCTGAGCAGGTTTGAATTGTTTTTCCCTGAAAAAAGACAATTTTTCCTGGAAAATGCAGACCTTTTTTCTAACCTGGGTTACGCCAATATCAGGCCTTTTTTTTCCCGAAGGATCGGGCTGACTTCGTCTATTAATGCAGGCCTGAGGCTCAGTGGCAAAATAGATAATAACTGGAGACTGGGCGTGATGGACATGGAAACACAAAAAAACAACAACACGGGGTTACCTGCACTCAATTTTGCTGAAGTAACATTGCAGCGAAAGCTTTTTAAAAAATCAAACATCACATTTTTTTACATCGATAAAACCTCCATCAACTATCACCCGGCGAAAGATTCAGTATCAACTTTGTATTCACAGTATAACCGCAATATCGGGATTGAATATAACCTCGCCCCCTCCAACAACACATGGACAGGAAAAACCATTCTTATCAAATCATTTACTCCTGGTCTTTATAATAAAGATTTCGCACATGCGGCCAACCTTCAATATAGCAGCCGCAAATGGCTGATCTCCTGGCAACATGAAGTAGTAGGAAGTAATTATAATGCCGAGGTCGGTTATGTGCCCAGAAATAATTACGTAAAAATTAATCCGCTTATTACCAGGTATTTCTTTCCCAAAAAAAGTATAGTATTAAGCCATGGCCCCCAGCTGACTTCTACTTATTATTTTGACACGAAATTTTATCGTACCGATAATGAAAGTGTTTTATCGTATCTCATCACATTCAGGGATAAAAGTACTTTCAATGCAGTAATGCAGAATGACTATGTGGAATTATTAGCACCTTTTGATCCGACCAACCTTGGCAAGGATTCGCTTGCTGCACATACAAAGCATAACTGGAATAGTGCAGGCGTTGATATTGTTTCTGCGCCCCAGCATACGCTCACCTATAGTTTTTCGTTGAGAGATGGAAGTTATTATGATCATGGTCAATTGTTAAGCCTGTCTGGAGATGTAGGCTATCGCATTCAGCCATTTGTAAATATTGATGTGGCTGCAACCTACAACAGTTTACAACTTCCGCAACCCTGGGGTAAAAATAATTTTCTGTTGCTGGGAACAAAGATTGATATAACTTTTACAAACACCCTATTTCTTACCGCATATCTGCAGTATAACCAGCAAACAGCCAACACCAATTTGAATACAAGGTTTCAATGGCGTTACAAACCTGCTTCAGATTTATTTATTGTATATACCGACAATTATTATATAGGGCCGGTATTTGTAAAAAACCATTCACTGGTTTTGAAATTTACATATTGGTGGAACCCCTAAATCATTAGTTCAAAATCAAAGCTCTTTGATTTTTATATTACGGAAAGAAATCCCCTTTAACCAATATTGCAAACCAATATGCCCTTTGGTATGTTTCCCATACTCTGGAAAATGAACAAAATTAGTTTTATTAATCATATCCGTCCAGGCTGGCGAATAAAAATCCTGTTGGGCTGTCAGCACACCATTCAAATAAAATTCAACTTTGCCATTCACCTGTTTGATTTCCGACTGGTTCCATTGTCCCTGGGGTTTGGGTTCAACAGCATTTATTTGTGGGGCAAAGCCGAACATACAACCCGATCGCTTATTAGGTACTGCATAATCGGGATTCGAGCTTTCCAGCAACTGATATTCCGGCCCGGATGACCAGGTGGTGGCCAGATCATTTCTTTCAATAACATTAATAAATACTCCGCTGTTGCCTGCAACAGCTATCTTCCATTCAAACTTCAAATCAAAATTTCCAAACTCTTTATCTGTAACAATATCCTGGTGCTCCAGTCTGAAATTTGTATTACAATACAGTTCCCCGTTTTTTGCTATCCACTGTGTATCAATCTTGCCATTGTTATATAAATGCCAGCCATTGGTGGAAGCACCATCAAACAGCATGCTCCATCCTTCCCGCTTTTCTTTTTCTGATAATTGATTATTATTATCACTAAGGGCTTTGCAGGCAAACAGAAATGCAACAAAACAAAATGTTCCTAAAAAATGAATAGTCCGGTTAATCATTTTATTTATTTATAAAAGTATCGCTTCTTCTTGTTACCCGAATTACAACCAGGATGAAACATTTAAGTTTTGATCATCTTCAGAGATATAAAATAAAAAATTTTATACTTTCACTTATTCTTTTTCTTTATTCATGCTTATACAGCAATAAATATATGACAATTCAAATTTAAAAACGGCCAATGATTCAAAGTTCTACTACATACACAGACAGCAAAAAACATTATATCATACTCGATGGCTTGCGCGGTGTAGCAGCCTTAATGGTAGTGATGTTTCATATATTGGAAACTTTCACCGGAGGCGACCATACGAAACAGATTATTAATCATGGCTACATGGCCGTAGATTTTTTCTTTCTGCTTTCCGGTTTTGTAATTGGTTATGCCTACGATGACCGCTGGGGAAAAATGACACTCGGGAGCTTTTTCAAACGTCGCCTGATCCGGCTCCATCCTATGATTATAGTAGGGATGGTTATCGGTACCGTAACGTTCTATTTCCAGGATTGTTCCGTTTTTAATTCAATCAGTACCACACCTGTGTGGAAGCTGTTGCTCGCCATGTTAATTGGTTTTACATTGATTCCTGTTCCTCAATCACTGGAGATTCGTGGATGGGGCGAGATGCATCCGCTTGATGGGCCGGCATGGTCACTTTTTTTCGAATATATTGCCAATGTACTCTATGCGCTTTTCGTTCGTAAATTTTCAAAAAGATTACTCTCCATACTTGTTTTTATTGCAGCATGTGCGCTTGTTCATCTGGCTGTAACAAGCCCCCATGGTGATATTATCGGAGGCTGGTCAACTGATCCGGCACAGCTTCGCATCGGTTTTACACGCTTACTTTATCCTTTTTTTGCAGGATTATTGCTTTCGCGGTCAGCAAAACTCACGAACATAAAAAATGCTTTTTTGTGGTGCAGCCTGTTGCTGATCATCGTGCTTTCCATACCAAGAATAGGAGGAACTGATCATTTGTGGATGAATGGCCTGTATGATTCTTTATGCATCGTATTTGCATTCCCATTTATCGTTTACCTGGGGGCAAGTGGTGAAATAAAAGGAAAATTTTCTTTACAATTGTCGAAGTTCCTGGGCGATATATCCTATCCCTTATATATAATTCATTATCCGTTTATATACATGTATGTGGCATGGGTGGCAAACCATAAAGATTTTTTGATGAACCCATCATTTAAGACCCATGCATTACTGATGCTTGTTTCTTTTCTCGTTTTTGGCATATCTGTAACACTTGCATATGCCTGCGCACACCTATACGATGTACCGATTAGAAAATGGCTGACAAAACGTTTTATGAGCAGCGCCGCGAAATAATACAGCTGCTAAAATCAGGATCGGTTTTGCATTAAAATATATAACCTCATACTAAGAATTTCACAGGTTTGTTTCAACCGCAAAATTTTTAGTATTCATCGCAACAATTTTAGGGTTAATCTCATTTCCTTCTTCAACTATCTCCCTAAAATTATTTTTACAAAACAATACAAAACGAACCTTAAGCGGATTACTATTAAAATTATCATACGCGGGCAGTAGTTGTTGACTGCCCCTCACGGGGGATATTTTAATATTCCCCACAATTTGGAGTTCACTTAAATTAAATAATAATTTTTCCGGGGCCATCAGCCCTGAATTTAAAAACAAAAATTATGAGCAAGCAAAACTTAAGTACGAAAATGAGGGTTTATCACCGTTACCTTGGTTATTTTTTAGCGGGAATTATGGCTGTTTACGCCGTAAGCGGAGTGATTATGATATTCAGGGATACCGATTTCCTGAAAATAGAAAAGCAAGTCCAAAGAAAAACAAAGCCTAACATCACCATCGAAAATTTAGGCAGGGAATTAAGGATACGGGACCTGAAGGTTACCGGAGAAAACGGAAAGATCATTTCTTTCCAACAGGGTACTTATAATAAAGAAACCGGCGAAGTTAATTACACTACCAAAGAGTGGCCTGATGCCATCAACAAATTGGCCAACCTGCACAAAGCGTCTACCAAAGAGCCCTTATTTTACCTGAACGTATTTTTTGGATTATCCTTATTATTTTTTGTAGTATCAGCATTCTGGATGTTTTTACCAAAAACAACCATTTTCAAAAAGGGCATGTATTTCGCCGCAGCAGGTATTGCACTGACGCTGATTTTAATTTTTCTGTAATAAGCTGATAAATCAGCTAATCAACAGGCTGCATTTTAACGTCAATCAATATACGCAAAATATGAATGTATCGTTAGTATCGAAAAATATTCATTGATTGAGTTTATTTTAACTATTGCTTCATCAATGAATCAGTGTGTTTCTATTATCAATATTTTCTAATTCCGGCTACCTGATGGTCCAACTAATTCCATAAATAAAATGGTCACTAACCTTTATATTTGAAAAAAGAAATAATGGACCAACAAAAAAACCAGAACTCAGCTTTTCGTATTCTCATAGCCAGCCTTGCTGGGACTACTATTGAGTTTTTCGATTTTTATATTTATGCCACAGCTGCAGTTTTAGTATTCCCTAAACTTTTTTTCCCATCTTCCGACCCTGCTTCAGGCACGCTTGAATCACTGGCTACATTTGCACTTGCATTTTTCGCCCGCCCCATAGGTTCCGCCTTGTTTGGTCATTTCGGTGACCGTATGGGACGCAAGGCTACGCTGGTAGCCTCTCTCATGACCATGGGCATTTCCACCGTAGCCATTGGACTGCTTCCCACTTATTCTTCTATTGGAATTACCGCTCCGATACTACTGGCATTTTTTCGGTTTGGCCAAGGTGTCGGACTCGGTGGTGAATGGGGCGGAGCAGTGTTGCTTGCTACAGAAAATGCCCCTGAAGGTAAAAAAGCATGGTACGGTATGTTCCCGCAATTAGGCGCGCCACTGGGTTTTGTGCTTTCTTCAGCTGTTTTCCTGATTATCGGTAATACCCTGAAGGGTCAGCAATTTCTTTCACTGGGATGGAGAATACCTTTCGTTTTGAGTTTTTTGCTCGTGGGGGTTGGCCTGTATGTAAGGTTGAAAATTATTGAAACGCCTGATTTCCTGAAAATAATAAAGAATAATCAACGTGTGAAATTTCCTGTCAGCGAAGTGTTTACCAGATATGGCATGTCGCTTTCCCTTGGCACGGTTATCTCTATATTAATTTTTTTATCATTTTATCTGATGACGGTTTTTGCATTGAGTTGGGGCACCTCTGCGTTGTCTTACACTCGTTCCGATTTTCTTTCTGCGCAAATGATATCGATGATTTTTTTTGCAGCAGGAATATTATTATCGGCAACGCTGGCCGGACGTTATAGCCCTATACGAGTACTGATGTTGTCCACCGTCTTACTTTTCTTTTTCGGTATATTTTTTTCAAAATTTTTTGTCGGCGGTAACTGGTCGCTTACAGTTAGTTTTCTTGCTGCCGGAATGTTTCTTACCGGACTTAATTATGGCCCACTGGGAACAGCGCTCGCTGAATTTTTTCCCGCGCCTGTACGTTATACAGGAGCTTCACTTTCCTTTACATTAGCCGGGATATTGGGGGCATCACTCACTCCGTATTTTGCGACTAATCTCGCCAAACATTACGGACTGGTATATGTAGGATATTACCTCTGCATTGCCGCATTACTCAGCTTTATTGCATTGATTATTGAAAGCTCACGGTTGAAGAAAGTGCACAGCAGTTAATGAAAAATATTTATCCCCGGGTAGTGTTAGCAGAAAATGGTCAAGTTTTCGATTTGGTGAGATCAAACGTGGTTTTGAATAAACTGTTGGTGATAAAAAGGAGGTAACGATGTTTTATTGATACAATCTCAACGATGTTTTACACATACAAATTCAGTATTGTCAAAAATGCTGAAGATGCATATCCGAAAAGCTCAGTTTAAATTATGAATTAGGTTATTTAATCACAAAACTTGATCTGGGCAGGTAGAATAGCGTTTTTTTTCCGCTTCCTGTAACATACATCATTTTAGCAAACAACTTTCCGGCAGGCCCGATATATAAAATTCTATCTCCGATTTTCATCCTATCCGTACCAAAATATGAACCCAACGGGCAGTTATTGTAATTAGCTCTTACATCAGCGTCATGAGAAGAGAAACATATCATTTTTTTTGTCGCAGCTCCTGCAAATTCATAACCAAATACTTTATATTCTACTTTCTGGCTGGAAGAAACATCCAGCTCTTTTGTCCGTTTATCTACTGTCCCGATAACTTGTGCTTTTGCTGCGTATGTTAACCCGATAAGCAGGCAAACAAAAAATATTTTATTCATTTTGGTAATATTGGTGAATTAATAACCTGCTACTTATATATGCAATACACATGCCAATAAAACATAAACAACGCAGTATCAGTTAATCAGATAGCAGCAAAAGCACCATCCTTATTTAAAAATAAATAGGACCGTTTTCCGTTATTACAGAGTTAATCCATTCCCTATAAAAACAAAAATTTTTATGGCTAAGTACCTATTGCACCTGAACGCCCTTGCCATTAAACAAAACATCGACCCCAGAGCTTCTTTCTTCGTTATTTTTGTGCTGCTCACGTATATTACTCTGTATGACAGGCTTGTAAAAGCACAAGAAAAAGACAGGACTTAATATGTCAGGAGGTGAAGATCAGCGAAGAAAAACAGTTAAAGAATTACAGCATTAGTGCAGACTAATGCTTTTTTTTTAAGAAAGGATTTGAAGCAGCTGAACAAACAAAAGGCCATGAAAGAATGAAGTGGACAATTTTCTTTCATGGCTTCTTTAACCCCATGTCCGTAACCGCGATTGCTATCAGTCAATCTAAAAGTTCACTGATAATGATATTGCTATTTCACGAATGCCACCAGGCAACCTAAAGCAAGAGCTATAGTAATTGCCAAAATAAAAGCAATTGCGTTGGAAACACCGTGTTCGGCTTTTGTAGTACTAAGATGTAATTGAGTTTTCATAGTATGGAATTTTTAGTTATAAATTCATCATCCTATCCTAACATTGCAATATTCATTCCACAATTTCAGTTTTAGTAAAAGTCCTATAGTGCATGCCCATAGCGGCTTTGCGTTAATTACAACACCTTTCGTATTTAACCCCGGCTCAATGCAATAAAACGCAATTACAAAGCTTTTAATTCAATTTTCAGATATATATATTTTGTAATCAGGATAATGATCTCTTTAAGGCATCAATAATATAACGTTAATGAATATCTTATTTTGAACAAAATATTAATACGGCGATGGGCTTACGGATGTCCAGCCCCCATCTACAATTAGTGACTGACCGGTTATATGCCTTGATGATGGCGATACGAGAAACAAGGCCGCATTTGCAATATCATATACAGTTGCAGGTTTTTGCATAGGGGTTATTCTTGACCAGGTTTTTTCATAGTTTTCGTCATGCAGCGTTCGCTCGGTAATTGTTGCCCCCGGTGCTATTGCATTTATATTAATACCATATTCAGACAGCTCTACAACCAATGTTTTTGCCAACATTTCCAATCCAGCTTTAGTCATGCCGTATGCAGCCAGGTTTTTATGAGCCTGATGACCGGTTACGGAAGACATGAATAAAATACTTCCACCTTTTTTCTGATTAACCATTTCTTTCGCTGCGTATTGTGATAAAAAAAAACTTCCGGCAAGATTAAGATTCATCACTTTTGTAAAAGCATCCGGGCTGTATTCGAAAAATGGCGCAAATAAGGTAATGCCTGCATTTGCAATGGCAATAGTCAGTGAACCGAATGTGGAAACAGTTTTATTTACCATTTCTTTGATAAAATCAATATTGGCTGCATCACCCGGAATAGCAATTGATTTTCCACCAACTGACAAAATTTTTTTAACGGCATCAGCAGCAAGTCGTTCGTCCAAATCATTCAGTGCTACGCTGGCACCCTGAAGCGATAACTGTTTAGCTATTTCAAAACCAATACCCTGACCTGCTCCTGTAACAATAGCAACCTGATCATTGAATCGCATAACAAAAATTTTAATGACGAAGAAAAGGAAATAGTATTTCAATCTACAAAAAAAGATTTTATCGTTTTATAATTTCTTAAACATTAATACAACTGATTAATATTTTTCAGATAAAAAATACTATTTACCGGTAAAAAATCTTTTAAGTAATTCGATCCCTTTTATCACACCGGCCGGAATATTAACGTATATATATACACGTAAAAAACCATTAAACCAGGTGCTTGTCAGCCAATCGGGAAAAAATGCGGATTATCACGCGTTGCAGGTGTATTTGATTATTTATTTCTTATTTATTTTTTTTATACCAAATTTGCACAATTATTTTCCCGGATTTAACCAAAATATAATGAGCCAAAAAATTACCGCAGCTATTACAGCAATTGGAGGGTATGTTCCTGAAGATCGTTTGACAAATGCCGACCTGATGAAAATGGTGGATACCAATGAAGAATGGATAAGAACAAGAACAGGCATAGAAGAAAGGAGAATTTTAAAAGGAGAAGGAAAAGCTACATCAGACCTATGTGTGCCTGCCGTGCTGGAACTATGCAAAAAACGCGGTATCAGCCCTGAAGAAATTGATTGTTTGATTGTAGGTACAGTTACTCCCGATATGTTTTTCCCATCAACTTCAAATCTTGTTTGCGATAAAATCGGAGCAAAAAACGCCTGGGGCTTCGACCTGGCTGCCGCCTGTTCAGGTTTTTTATTTAGCCTTACAACCGGTACATCACTGATTGAAAGCGGCAGATGCAAAAAAGTAGTTGTGGTTGGCGCTGATAAGATGAGCGCTATTGTGGATTATAGCGATCGTACTACATGCATCATTTTCGGGGATGGCGCTGGTGCTGTTTTGCTGGAACCAAATTATGAAGGATATGGCATACTCGACAGCATTTTGAAAACTGATGGAAGTGGTTGCCATTACCTGCACATGAAAGCAGGTGGTTCACTTCATCCTTCTTCATTTGAAACCGTTGCCGCTAAACAACATTATATCTACCAGGAAGGCCAAGCCGTATTTAAATTTGCTGTTAAGGGTATGGCAGATGTGAGTGCGGAACTGCTGGAGAAGAACCATCTTACCGGCGAAGATATTGCCTGGCTTGTACCACACCAGGCAAATAAAAGAATTATCGACGCTACTGCAAACCGCATGGGCTTATCCGGCGATAAAGTAATGATCAATATCAATCGTTATGGCAACACCACAAGCGGTACTATTCCGTTATGCCTTTGGGATTGGGAAAAAAAATTGAAAAAAGGTGACAACCTGGTGTTTGCTGCGTTTGGAGGTGGTTTTACCTGGGGTGCCACTCTTGTGAAATGGGCATATAACGGGTAAATACAAATATCAGCCGTTTTGGTTGAAATGGCTAAGCCACAGGCTTAAAAAATTTGTTTTAGGCTCCTGATATCTTCAGGTGTTGTACGACAACAACCTCCTATTAATGATGCACCGGCATTAAACCATTGTAAAGCCTGTTCTGAAAAATTATTATTTCCTGCACCGGCCAACCAACATTTATGCAATGCATCCCAGGTTTCGCCTTTATTGGGATAAACAAGTAATGGTTTACCTGTAACAGTACTGGCTATACGTAAAAGAGAGCTGATATATACAGGAGAAGTGCAATTTACACCTACAGCTGCCACTTGCACGGTTTGATTAACTATACGGATGCAATCTGCAAAATTTTCTCCACTGCTAACATGTCTTTCATCCTTGCAGCTAAAGCTGATCCATGCTTGCGCATGGGGAAATTCAGCCAGCAATTCGACTAATGCTATGGCTTCATCAGCACAGGGAATTGTTTCGCAGGCTAATAAATCAGCACCGCTTTCCAGGAGGGTTTGCATACGTCTGCGATGGAAATTCTTTAACGCCTTTATATCAATACCGTAATTGCCCTTATACTCTGAACCATCAGCAAGCATGGCACCGTAAGGTCCAACAGATGCTGCAATCAAAGGTTCCGGGCTTTTGATGATTCCCTTTTGAATAGCTTCATCCCTTGCATTAACCGCAAGCTGTGTACTAAGTTTCATTAATTCAACTACTTCCTTTTCGGAATACCCATATTTTGCAAAGCCCTCAAAACTTGCCTGGTAACTTGCAGTTGTAATTATATCGGCACCGGATTTCAAATAGTCGAGATGAACTTGCTTAATAAGCTCCGGCTGTTCAGCTAAAATTTTCGCAGACCATAGAGGATGGTTCAGGTCAGCGCCACGCTTTTCCAGCTCGGTGGCCATTGCACCATCAAGTATGATTACCCTTTTCTGTTGCAGGAATTTGTTGAAGATATTTTCCATTAACCACATAAATAAAATGCCAATCCCAAAATTATGAAACCACTTTCTCCATCACTATCATCTCAAGGGGTTGTTTTTGAATACCAAAAGCAGGGCCTACCGGAAATGGCTTTTTTGCACCGGTTTTAACATACCCATGTCTTTCATACCAGGCAATCAGTTCATGCCGGACGGAAATAACGGTCATGTATATCGCAGAACAACCATGGCTCTTTGCGTAGTCAACTGCTGCTAACAGCATTTTTTTCCCTACTCCTCCGCCCTGCAATTCTGGTGAAACAGTCAGCATCCCTAGATAAAGCCTGGCTCCATGCTTTTGCAGATTCACGCAACCAATTATTCTTTTATGATCATCTACGCACTTTAGTAGCACTCCGTTAACATCCCCCATAAGCTTCTCCAGCATTTCCACATTGGTTCTGGTACCATCCAGCAAATCAGCTTCGGTTGTCCACCCCTTTTTGGCGCCTTCTCCTCTATAAGCGCCGTTAATCAGCAATATCAATTCAGGAATATCATTAAGGCCGGCAGTCGTAATTTCCATGGCAGTTTTTATGCAAATATAAGGTTAGCAATTATGATGAATAAGAATGAAGAATAGAGATATTGATATAAACGCCCAAATCAGATCATGCCCTTTTTACCATTTTTACGCATAATCCTTAACGTTAATTAAGATCAGTCAAAGATTATCTTTTGTTCTTGTCCATGCTATAAAATCACCATTGGGTATTTTTTCAGCGCCGACCTGTCTTAACATAGTTATCAATTGTCCGCGATGATAGGTGCTATGATTGAAAACATGCTGCAGTATCAGATATGGTTCATCACTAAACAGATCACCTTTCATGGTTCGGTAATCCAATTTTTCATCCAATGAATTTTCAGAAATTTCATTCGCAAAACTGACCCATTGCTGGTCAACTTCATTCCATGCATTACACAATAATATCATAGAGCCATTGAACGTATCTTCAATTTTTAAGATGTGTGTCTCTTTCTGCATGCGCTTCCACCAAATCAATTCAGCACCCCACACATGAAAAACGGTTTTATAGATACTGTTAAAGCTGCTTATAATTTCACGATGTTGTTGTTCGTCTGCCAGCAGGTTAATTGCTTCCGCCATTTTGCTATTAGCCCACAGGTTATAGTTCGCATATTGCTGTATTAACTGTTTCATCATAAAAAGAAATTATCATTTACTTTTGATTCCTGTTTCCAAATTTAAACATTCAATTCTCATCATGGCTGATAATAAATTCCCGTTCACGGATATGAGTTCAGTCGCACTCCATGCGGCAGATGGCAATAATGCCGAATATTCACATCTTACGCCGATCTATGCAACGTCTACTTTTGTTTTTGATACGGCAGAACAAGGCATGGAAAGGTTTGCAGGAAAAGACAAAGAAAATATTTACAGCCGCTGGGGTAACCCTACTTTCAAAGCAGCCGAGCAAACCATTGCCGCACTGGAAGCATTTGGCTTAAGAAATGAAACCGGGACCGATCTGCAATTAAAAGCTTTATTACATGCAAGCGGACAAGCTGCAATGACAACTATGTTCATGAGCAATCTGCAGGCCGGAGATAAGATCATGTCGCATTTTTCATTGTATGGAGGAACCTATGAATTGATGTATAAAGTACTTGATGCGAACGGCATTAATACTATCATTATTGACATGCGCGACCTGAACCTTGTAGAAGAAACCATTAAAAAAAACAAGATCAAACTGGTGCATATAGAAACACCGGCAAACCCTACTATACAGTGCGTAGACATAGAAGCAGTAACAAAAATTGCAAAACGACATAACATTATTGTGACGGTTGACAACACTTTTGCGACCCCTTACCTGCAACAACCTTTCAAATATGGAGTGGATTTTGTTTTTCATTCCACCACAAAATTTTTAAACGGGCATGGAACGGCTATTGGCGGGGTATTGATTGGGAAAGACAGAGCATTCATGAAAACAAAAGCCTGGAAATGGCATGCACTGTTGGGCGGCAATGCCAATCCTTTTGATGCTTATTTATTAATACAAGGAATGAAAACGCTGGAGTTGCGGATGGACAGGCATTGCAGCAATGCTGAAAAGGTTGCCGCTTTTTTAGCCAAGCACCATGCCGTAGCCAATGTAAATTATACAGGATTGGCATCTCACCCTGATCATACTGTAGCCAAAAAACAAATGAAACATTTTGGGCCGATGATGAGCTTTGAATTAAAAGGCGGATTGGAAGCAGGCAAAAAATTTATTGATAAATTACAGATGTGTGTCCGTGCCGTTTCACTGGGAACAGCAGATACGCTCCTATCCCATCCTGCAAGCATGACACATTACAGTGTGCCGCGTGATGAACGCATCCGCTTCGGCATTACTGATGGTTTAATAAGAATGAGCGTGGGAATAGAAAACGTAAATGATATCATGAATGACCTGCAACAGGCAATGAGTTGATAAAACAACCGACCATAATGCCGGAGACTTTGATTAACTCCGCTTTTCAGGCCGGAAAAATAATGAATGAGGAATAGAATGATTACGCACAAGAGTGCGACCCAACGATATTGAAAAGGATTATCAAGGATTGTAAAATAAAAATATATGAGAAAATTTTTCACACTACTCTTGATCAGCGCCACCACTTTTGCTTTTGCGCAAAAACATAAATCTTCAGAAGAAAACAGGTTCAATGGACTCGACACCGCATTTGCGCGTGTGCTGAAAGACTGGCATGCTGCAGGTTTTGCAGTAGCCGTGGTGGAAAAAAACAAAGTCGTTTATGCAAAAGGATTTGGTTATCGTGACTATGAAAACAAAACGCCGGTTACTGCAAATACTGTATTCGCAATAGGGTCGTGCACCAAGGCATTTACATCAACTATATTAGGAATTCTCAGACAGGACGGGAAAATTGACTATGACAAGCCCGTGAGAAATTACCTGCCGGAGCTCAAATTTTATAACGACGAGATGAATAACAAAATCACATTACGTGATATGATGTGCCACCGGACAGGCCTGCCAAGGCATGATTATTCGTGGTACCTGTTTAGTACAACATCCCGTGATACATTGATACAACGGATCCAATACATGGAACCTTCCGCAGGCCTTCGTGAAAAATGGCAATACAATAATTTCATGTTCATGGCTCAGGGAGCTGTTGCAGAAAAAATTACCGGTAAAAGCTGGGAGGATAATGTCCGTGAAAAAATTTTCGTTCCGCTTGGCATGAACAATTCAAATTTTTCAGTCGATGACATGGCTAAGAATAATGATGCTGCATCAGGCTATGGCTTGAAGAATGATAGTATCATAAAAAAGCTGGATTATTATCATATCGCCGCAATGGGCCCTGCAGGCAGTATCAACAGTACCGTGAACGATATGGCGAAATGGGTTATCACCTGGATCAATAATGGAAAATTTGAAGGTAAAGAAATCATTCCTGCCGCCCACAGAAATGAAGCCATCAGTTCACAGATGGTAATTGGCGGTGGTTTGCCTGATAAAGATAATCCTGATATTTATTTTGCCAACTATGGTTTCGGATGGATGCTTGCCTCCTATCGCGGACATTACCGTGTAGAACACGGTGGCAACATCGACGGCTTTTCGGCAAGCACCTGTTTTTTTCCCAGCGACAGTGTGGGTATTATTGTTTTAACCAATCAAAACTCTTCCGCTGTTCCCCCCATAGTAAGAAATATTTTAGCTGATAAAATACTGAAATTAAAATATTTTGACTGGGACAGTTACATGAAAAACATTACCAATAAAGCAAAGAAAGAAGATAATGATGCAAAAAAAGCAGCTGTGCCATCCGCAAAGAAAATCACCAATACAAGCCATGATTTAAAAGATTATGAAGGATTATACAGCAACAATGGTTATGGATCTTTTGATGTTCAGTTAAAAGGCGATTCGCTTTTTGCATTAGCCGGCAATAAAACATTATGGTTGCGGCACAAACAGTACGATATATTTGACATCTTCGAAAAAAACGGTAAAGATGGAATCGATACATCTGAAAACAGTAGCCCAATTCAATTCCAGATGAATACAAATGGAGACATTATCAGTGCAGACATCAGCCTTGAACCTTCTGTTAAATCCATTTCATTTGTCAAAACTCCAAAAGCAAAAGAAATGTCAAAAGACAGTTTATTGAAATATGTAGGCGATTATACATTGAGTGGTATGACTCTTAAAGTATTTATAAAAAATGATAGGGCACTTACACTTTCAGTTCCTGGTCAACCCGAATATGAACTGGTGGCCATAGACAAAAATAAATTCAACATAAAAACATTAACCGGCTTCACCATCCAGTTCAATACCAATGAAAAAAATGAAGTAACCGAATTACTCTCTATACAACCCAATGGCACATTTAAAGCAACCCGGAAAAAATAAATTTCAATGGAAATAAAAATCCGAAGAGCAAAAAAGGAAGACTGCCCGAGATTACTGGAATTGATTAAAGAACTGGCGCTATATGAAAAGGCACCGCAGGAGGTAACAGTAACATTAAATCATTTTGAAGAAAGCGGTTTTGGTGAAAAACCGGTGTGGTGGGCACTTGTGGCAGAAGCAGACGGCAAGATAGAAGGGTTTGCTTTATACTATATACGTTACAGTACCTGGAAGGGGCAACGCATGTACCTGGAAGACCTCATCGTAACCGAGAAAATGCGAGGCAAAGGATTAGGTAAATTATTATTCGACAAGCTGATTGAAGAGGCGAAAGAAACTAAATTAAATGGAATTGTATGGCAGGTATTGGGATGGAACGAACCTGCCATTAACTTCTATAAAAAGTATCACGCGTCTTTCGATGCCGAATGGGTGAACTGCGCTATTAACGTGCAGGTATGAAAATATGCGGTATTGCTAAAATATTTTGTTTATCATTCGCATAATTAGTAATACGCAAATTATCCGATTGATTCCGCTTTTACTTCTTTATTAATCTTGAGCACTAAACCTTGCAAAACTTTACCGGGTCCCACTTCTGTAAAACTTGATGCGGCATCATCGATCATTGCTTTTACACTTTGGGTCCATTTAACCGCACCTGTAAGTTGTTCTTCAAGATTCTTTTTTATCTCGTCTTTATCGACCACTGCTTTTGCTGCCACATTTTGATATACCGGGCATTTAGGTGAATAGAAAGTAGTTTTTTCAATGGCTGCCCTTAATTCTTCTTTTACAGGCTCCATCAAAGGCGAATGGAAAGCCCCGCCGACGGAAAGCACCAACGCTCGTTTTGCACCGGCAGCTTTCATGCGCTGACAGGCTATATCGATTCCTTTTAAAGATCCACTGATTACCAGTTGGCCCGGACAATTATAATTGGCCGGTACTACAATTTCTCCGGTTTCTTTTTGCACCTGTGTACAAATCTCTTCTACTTTTTCATCTGACAGTGCAAGAACCGCTGCCATTGTAGAAGGGATAAGTTCACAGGCTTTCTGCATAGCTTTTGCCCGGATTGACACCAGTTCCAATGCATTTTCAAAACTTAATACTCCATTAGCAACAAGCGCCGAAAATTCTCCCAGCGAATGACCTGCCACCATATCAGGTTTCGCACCATCAATGCTCTTAAATGCAATTACTGAATGGAGGAAAACTGCAGGTTGTGTGACATTTGTTTGTTTCAGATCATCTTCGGAACCTTTGAACATAACATCTGAAATCCTGAAACCGAGGATTTCATTCGCTTGTTCAAATAATTTCCTGGCAAACGCACTGTTGTCATAATGATCCTTACCCATGCCCGGAAACTGGGAACCCTGACCCGGAAAAATATATGCATGCTTCATAAAACAGCAGGTTATAAAAGCAAATATGATTTAAAGATGTTGTTCGGCAAAGAAAATCTTTCCCTCTGAGAAAGTAAATGCGGCGGTAAAAAATAAAAACATCAAAAGGCAATATACCAATGAATTTCTATCTTACATTTCACATCTGCCTTTTAATGCTCAATGAAGTTTCGCAGAAATCAGCTTGATAAATTCACTGCGTGTCTTATCCTTATGAAACTCACCAAAGAAAGCAGAAGTTGTAGTAACTGAATTTTGTTTTTGCACACCACGCATCATCATACATAGATGGGAAGCTTCAATAACAACTGCAACTCCCAAAGGATCGAGAGATTCTTTAATAGCATCCAGTATCTGTGTAGTCAGCCGTTCCTGCACCTGCAAACGCCTCGAAAACACATCCACCACCCGGGCAATTTTACTCAAACCGGTTATCCAACCGTTAGGTATATACGCCACATGTGCTTTACCAAAAAACGGAAGCATGTGGTGTTCGCACAAACTGTATATCTCAATATCTTTCAAAATAATCATTTCGCTCACATCTTCATGAAATTTTGCAGAATCAAGAATCGCTTTGGCATCGAGTTCATAACCGTGGGTAAGAAATTGCATTGCCTTTGCCACCCGCTCCGGCGTTTTAAGCAAACCTTCCCGCTCTGCATTTTCCCCGAGCAACTCGAGGTTGCTTTTGTAATTTTTAATCAGCTCCGATGTAGTATGCTCATTATAATGGTCTACTTTTTTATAACTCATATTTTAAAGTTTACAGTTGGGGTATATAATTTCAGGCTATCTTAAATCATTCCTGTTTAAATTTATTTATTTTCATTTTCTACAACCAGCATAAGCAGCCCTGCCGAGCATTTTTGCATCCCACTTTGTATTAAATCGCTTCACCCTGAACTTGTTTAAAGCAATAAACCTCTGCAATATGTTTTAGTTCAAAGCCAATGTGTACGCACTATCCTACAGGATATTCCACAAAATTCCTTTCAGTTTCGTATAGCCGTATTTTCAGATCGAGAGACGGATTAATTTTTTCCCTGAGTATATTATAAATTACAATAGCAATATTCTCTGCCGTAGGATTAAGCTTAACAAAATATTTCGTGTCAAGGTTCAGGTTTTTGTGATCAAATTTTTCAATGACCTGCTCATGAATAAGGTCAGACAATTTCTTCAAATCGTATACATAACCTGTTTCAGGATCAGGTTCGCCCGCCAGTCTTACTTCAAGTTCATAATTATGGCCGTGATAATTGGGGTTATTGCATTTACCGAATACTGCATCGTTTTTTGCATTATCCCATGCCGCATTAAACAACCTGTGTGCTGCATTAAAATGTTCCCGCCTGAAAACAGCCACTTTACTCATAAATAAATATTATTAAACCATTAATCACTTACAATTTACCACCGCTCTCTCCAAAATATTCCACATAAATCCTCGGGGTCTCATGTAATTTTACACAATGCAAATGAACACCTGAAGGAAGATTTTGTTCAAGCTCATTCCAGATTCCTATGGCAAGGTTTTCGGTTGAGCACATTTCCCCTTTCATAAAATCTACGTCCATATTCAGGTTTTTGTGATCAAGTTTTTCAATAATTGTTGAATTAATAATCGCACTCAGCTTTTTAACATCAAACAAAAAACCGGTTTCTACATTTGGCTCCCCTTTGATTGTTACATACAATTCATAATTATGCCCGTGCCAGTTCTCATTTGCACATTTACCAAAAACAGCTTCATTTTGCTCCCTGCTCCAGGAATCGTTGTATAATTTGTGAGCAGCATTAAAATGCTCAATCCTCGTCAGGTATACCATTCCAAAAATTTTCGCAAAGTTAAGATATAATGGGTTTTGCCACAGTCTGCCAACCAAATCGCTGCAATAGGGCTGTTTACAAAGGGCCGGCTTAATTTCAAATCTGCACAAGCCAATTACGATTTTGCGATATTTGCAACATGCGCATTCTTATTATAGCCGCCACCAGATTTGAAATTCAGCAAAGCATTGATTTTTTCCAGGTTAATTCCTCTGCTTTCCCGCATCACAGTTTTTCCTTTTTAATTACCGGCGTGGGTGCTGTTCCAACAACTTATTCATTAACTAAAGAGGTTGACAAAAACAAAGCAGATCTGGTTATCCAGGCAGGCCTGGCTGGTTGTTTTGATAATCGCAACCTTACTGATACTGTGATTATAAAAGAAGACAGCTTTGCTGATCTGGGCGTAATGGAAAATAATTCCTTCAAAACCGTTTTTGACCTGAACCTTGCAGGCGAAAATGAGTTTCCATATACAGATGCTGTTCTCGTCAACCCTAATAAAAAACTTCTGGATATACTGCCACTGGAAAAGCTCACCGCCATAACTGTAAATGAAATTACTACTGTTGGCGAAAAAATAAAATGGTACAAACAAAAATATCGTCCTGTTGTTGAAAGTATGGAAGGCGCAGCTTTCCACTATGTATGTTTACAGGAAAATATCCCGTTTGTCCAGCTCCGTTCTATATCCAATTATATCGGTGAACGCGACAAATCAAAATGGAAATTAAAAGAAGCCATTGCTTCACTGAACAAAAATCTCTTATCAGTAACAGAGGAAATATTGAAAAAAAATGAAGTTTAGTTTAGGATTTAGCCCATGCCCCAATGACACGTTTATTTTCGATGCATTGGTAAATCAAAAAATAGATACCGCCGAGCTGGCTTTCGAAGTCGTGCTGGAGGATGTTCAAACACTTAACCAATGGGCATTAGAAGGAAAGTTGGATATTACTAAAATAAGTTACGCGGTCTTTCCACTGGTTCAAACCGGTTATAACTTGCTGGGCTCCGGCGGGGCTTTGGGTAAAGGTGTTGGCCCGTTATTAATTTCAAGAAAACCGGTTAACGTGGAAAAAATAAACGAATATACTATCGCCATCCCCGGAGAAAATACTACGGCCAATATGCTTTTTTCACTGGCGTTTCCCGGTGCAGCAAAAAAACAGTTTATGATTTTTTCAGAAATCGAAGATGCGGTGTTGCACGATAAGGTTGACGCCGGGGTTATTATTCATGAAAACCGTTTTACTTACCGGGATAAAGGCCTGATAAAACTGATAGACCTTGGTGAATTCTGGGAACAAAAAACCGGCTGCCCGATACCGTTAGGCGGAATTGTAATTAAAAAGAATATTGACAGGAATATCCAGGTGCAGATCAACAGGCTTATCAGGAAGAGTATTGAATATTCCTTAACCAATTACCCGTCTATTTCACCATATATCAGGTTGCATTCGCAGGAAATGAATGAAGACGTGATGCGTAAACATATAGACCTGTATGTGAACAACTATTCATTAACATTAGGTGAGGATGGTAAAAAAGCCGTAGGGACCTTGCTTGATATCTATACTAGCATTAACAATATAAAACCTCCTCATGAATTTCCGGTTATAGATGAGAGTTAGTTTTTAATGCAGCGGCATAAGTTTCCAAAGCTCTTTTTCTTGCAAACTCATGGTTAACAATTGGTTTTGGATAACTGAATTCCTGAAATTCAGGAACCCATTTGCGGATGTATTTTAACTCGGGGTCGAATTTCTGTGTCTGCAAATAAGGATTGAACACCCTGAAATAAGGCGCAGCGTCACAGCCGCTGCCTGCAGCCCACTGCCAGCCGCCATTATTGGCAGCCAGGTCAAAATCGAGTAATTTTTTTGCAAAATACGCTTCCCCCCAACGCCAGTCAATCAATAAGTGTTTGCTGAGGAATGAAGCAACGATCATGCGTACACGATTATGCATATAACCTGTTTCATTCAGTTCACGCATGCCTGCATCAACTATCGGGTAACCGGTTTTACCCTCGCACCATTGCTGAAATTCATCTTCATTATTTCTCCAGCGTATAAAATCATATTCCGGCTTAAAGCTTTTCCCTTTGCCAACATGCGGAAAATGCCATAGTATCATGTGATAAAAATCCCGCCATATCAATTCATTCAAAAAAGTTTCATCCAGTTCCATCGCTTTAGTTGCCAGTTTCCTGATACTTATCGTTCCGAAACGCAGGTGTACACTTAATCGAGAAGTACCGTGAGTGGCCGGGAAATCCCGCCGCTCTTTGTAATTCCTGATTATATCTTCAAGAACGGATTTGGAGGGAAAATGAGCATCCGTTTTTTCAAAGCCTATAGACTCAAGCGATGGAATAAGATGAGCAACACTTTGTTTGTAAAAATTTCCGGAATATTTTTTTACAGTAAAACTTTTCAGATAAAAATCATTCCCCATTACTTTCCATTTTTTGCTGTACGGAGTAAATACGGTATACGGTTTCCCATCATCCTTTAAAATTTCCTGTTTATCAAAAATTACCTGGTCTTTGAAAGTTATAAATTCAATGCCTGAATTTTTCAATAACAGGCGGACAGTATTGTCTCTTTCGATTGCATAGGGTTCGTAGTCGTGATTAGTGAAAACTTTTTCAATCCTGTATTTCTTTAATAAGTTTTGAAAAACATTCTCCGGCGTGCCGTAATAAACTTCAAAAGAGGACTGTAATGTTTTTAATTGTTGTTGTATTTGCAGTAATGCGTTATGAATAAATTGCACCCGCTTGTCTTTTTTATCTTCCAGTTTATCCAGGATATTTTTATCAAATATGAATACTGGCAATACCGGATGGCTGCTTTTCAAAGCCTGGTACAAGCCTGCATTATCATCAAGCCTCAGGTCGCGCCTGAACCAAAATATATTTACCTGCGGAAACATTAAAATATTTCGATAAACAAAATCCTTAGAAAAATAAAAACCCCGCTTTAAGCGGGGCTAATGTAACCACAACTATATAACATGATTAATGTTGTTCAATGATTTTGTTCTTTATAGCGTACATTACTAAACCAGCCATGGATTTGGAACCGGTTTTTGTTTTTAGTTTGTCCCTGATTGCTTCAACAGTACGCGGACTGATATCCACAATGTCAGCAATTTCCTTTGTCGTCCTTTCCTCGCACATCAGTTTTAATACAGTCAGTTCTTTCTCCGTAAGCATCGCCTCCTGGTATGGATGCCCGTCAGTACGTTTGGTGCGAAGACCGGAAAGCAAAGCTTTATTGGTAAGTTCATTGAAGAAAAATTCCTGTTCATAACAGGTTTTTATTGCCTGGTAAATGGTTTCGGAATCTGAATTTTTAGTAAGATATGAATTAGCGCCGATTTCCATGAGCTTTGAAATCATCGACTGGTCGTTATGCATGGAAAGTATGATCACTTTAACCTGGGGATATAGTTTCCTTATTTCCGGTAATGTTTGAATCCCATCCATAATGGGCATCTGGATGTCAAGTAAAATTACGTCGGGCTCCACATGTTTCAGCAAGTTGAGTAATTGCATGCCGTTATCCGCTTCTGCAACCAGTTCTACATCCTTTTTAACAGACAATGCAGTTCTCACACCGGCACGGAACAAAGTGTGGTCGTCGGCAATAGCTACTTTAATCATACCAGATTCAGGCCTTTTCATACGGTTTGAGTTTTACTAATAATTCGCATTTTATATAACTACAAATTGACGGAAAAATTGCATAACAAGCCATAGTGTATTTACGCGGATATACGTTTTCGGAAATTACTAATTACATGAATAGATGGGTTTATTTACGATAAGTACCTCGTAATTTTTCGACCATACATTGGATAATCTACTAATCGAAATAACAAAAACCGAAATGTTAAAATCGGGCAGTTATGCTATTGTCTACAAAAGCATTCCCATATATTTTTGTTCCAGAAGTTGATTGACGAGGAAAATAACCTCAACCATCCAATGTCCTTAGATAACCGTCCAGAAAGAGTTTCCAATATCCATTGAAACCAGGTAAAATCCAATGTCAATCAACTTTCTTTTTTGAATAAAAGTCCCTCCCTATACTAGCTGTTTAATCCACACCTTACGCAAGCATTGTCCGCGATTCATTTGCCCCTGTTTTTAATCGTTCCCGAATGAATGAAAATTTGTTACCCTTTGATACCTGAACATATTGTGCTGTCTCCGGAAAACTATTAAAGCGCAGCCCGTAAGTTGCGCATTTTTTTTACCTACTTTTTAAACTTCTCAAAGCAATGTTACATACCCGTCATGATGGGACGAAATAAAAAAAGCCGGAAGTGTCAAAGCCATCCGGCTCAATTTTTTCAAAACTTCGTTAATATTAAAGAATTGAAACCATTGTGTACAATGTTTTCTTGGTCATCAATTTTTTGCTCACATCACCAAAGAAAAAAAGTTTAATGGGATGGTGAAAATAAGCCATCCATCATCAATTGTGATTCCCTGATAGAATGGGATACATGCAAAAAATAAAACCGGGTGGAAACAAACCAATATTTATTTCCGAGTCACAACTTATATGAATTTTTTTCATCTGGCAGGGTGATTTCACGGTAGTCGCAAATTAAAGTTTTGGTATTTTTATTTTATTTAAAAATGAATGACTACAATTGGTATCATGGAATTTTATGGACAGGATTTTTCATCGACTTGTCTTTCTTAATAGTATGTTTGTTTCTCTGCACCCGCAATTATCAACCCAAATACATAAAAGCTTTTATTATTCTGGGTTTTTCCAACCTGCCATTCACGATTGCAATTATGCTAAAGTTTTATGGAGTAGATCAAAAAAGCGAAGCACTTAATTTGATAACAACCTTAATTCGGGTTTGTGAGCCGCTATTTGAATTTTCATTTTTTTCTTACCTATTTTTCCAATTCATACCATCCCTACTCTTTAAAAAGCTCATGCTTATGCCGATTAGCTTATTTGCAATAATTTATTGCATAGCTATTATAATCGAATTGTATAAAAAGAATAGCTTACTCAGCACATTTAAGTTCGCAAGCTTCCTTGTTTTAAATTTGACTATAATTACTATGTGCTTCATTTATTTCAAAAAACTTTTCGAACTTCAAGCAATTCAAAATCTATCCAAACAGCCATCCTTTTGGATTGTAACAGGGGTCTTTTTTTACTTTACTACTGAAATAGTAACAGATATTTTTACAAATTATTTTATAGTTAAACAGATGCAGGAGCAGGCCCTCAGCATTTTTTCAGTAAATTATTTTTCCGAATTAATTGAATATACATTATTTATCAAAGCGTTTTTGTGCAAAACAAAACCATCATAATTACTATGTTTGTTATTAGCATTTTGTTAGTGACCGGCATGGCCGCTTTCATTGCATGGATACTGTTTATTTATCAGAAAAAACAAAATGCTTTCCAAGCACAATTGGAAACCATCAGGGACAATAATGAAAAAGAAATGCTCCGTACCCAGCTTGAAATGCAGGAGCAGACTTTCCAATATATATCACAGGAAATTCATGATAATGTGGGCCAGTTCATTTCCCTGGCCAAACTTCATCTCAACACAATTAACCTCGACGATAAAAAATCATCAGCCGAACAAATTGAACATTCAACCGAAATGCTAGGGAAAGCTTTGGATGACCTGCGTGACCTTTCCAAAAGCCTGAGCTCGGAGATGATAAAAAATACCGGGCTTGTTCGTGCAATCGAATTACAAGTAAGTCAATTGAAAAAAGCGGGAATACACCAGGTAAGTTTCGATATGGAAGGCACTTATAGTTATATGGATGAGCAAAAAGAAATCATTCTTTTCCGTATTATGCAGGAAGCGGTTAACAATACCATCAGGCATGCCCGGGCCGATAGTATCAAGGTATCCCTGTTATGCACACCCGAATACTTGGCCCTGAAGATAAGCGATAATGGCAGGGGTTTTAATTTGAATAAACTTACCGGCAACGGCAACGGCATTAGTAACATGAAAAAGCGGGCGAAACTCATCGAGGGCACGCTGGATATTGAAAGCGGCGAAAGCGGCACAGTAGTCACCATTAAAATTTCTTATATCAAAAAACCATGAGTGAAGAAAAAAAACAGGTAAAAATTGCCCTGGTAGACGACCATAACCTTATACGAGATGCGCTGGCCGTCGTCATCAACAGTTTTGAAAATTGCCGGGTAATATTAACCGCAGCTAATGGAAAAGAATTTATTGAAAACCTACAGTTGCATAATGTTCCAGACCTGCTGATACTTGACCTCAATATGCCTTTTATGGATGGGTTTGAAACTTCAAAATGGGTAAAGAATAACTATCCTGAAATGCAGGTGCTGGTGCTCACCATGTACGATTCGGAGCTTTCGCTGATCCGGCTTTTGCAATCGGGCGTCCGCGGTTTTTTAAAAAAGGATATACATCCCCGTGAATTGAAATCGGCCATTGAAACAACTCTAAAAACAGGTTATTATTCAGGCAATGCAACAGGCAAAATGGTAAACATGCTGAAGAACAGTGACATGAACACACCCCTGGTGAACACCATTATTTTAACTGAAAACGAATTGAATTTCTTAAAGCTTTCCGCAACGGATAAAACCTATAAAGAAATTGCCACGGAAATGAAAATAAGCCCAAGAACGGTGGACAATTACCGCGATTCGCTGTTCCTTAAACTAAATGTTAAAAGCCGTGTGGGGTTGGTGATGTATGCGATCAAAAACGGCGTGATTACTGCAGGTTATTAGAAAACATCAGGAAAGAGATGATTACCAAATCAATCAATCAATTTGTTTCGCATACCGTACATAATAAGCCCTGCAATGGTTTTGGCGCCTACTTTCGATTTCATATTCTGCCGTATCGTTTCAATGGTACGCGGGCTTAAAAAAACTTCTTTTGAAATTTCTTCTGTGGTCTTATCCTCAGCCAATAACCTTAAAATGCGGATTTCTTTTTCTGAAAACTTAACCGGGTTGGGGTAAAACTGCCTCACCTGCCTTTTCGTTTGCAGCTTTGACAGCACGGCTTTGTTCACCAGGTCATTGAAATAAAAGTCATCATTCATACAGGTGAGGATGGCCTGGTATATCTCATCCGGGTCGGTAGTTTTGGTAAGGTAAGCATTGGCCCCCATCTCCATCATTTTGGAGATCATTTCCTGGTCGTCGTACATCGTCAGCACAATTATTTTCAATGCTTCATATTCTTTGCGAAGCATACCAATAGCATTAATGCCATCGACTTCAGGCATCCTGATATCCATTAAAAGAACGTCAGGCTGCTTGAGCTTCATTTTATGCATTAAGTCCTTGCCATCTTCTGCTTCCCAAAGAATTTTCAGGTAATCTTTATTCTTCAATGCCATTTTGATACCATCACGAAAAATCTTGTGATCGTCAGCAATCGAAATCTTAATTACTAATTCAGAGCTCATACAGGGCAGGTTTACTAATATTTTTAATGTATGGTTGCTTTAAGGTTAAATTTAACTAAGATAAATATCTAAAATTACCGGTCCGTTTTAGGATTCGGATAAAGGTTCGTATTGTATTAGTAAAATCCCATAACCGGACCCGAAAATACCACATTATTGTTTTCGAGGTTTTACGGGTTATTGGGTAATTACCGAATTGTATAAAAAGGGCAATTCTGCTCTTGCTGACAACCGGCACTCCATTTATTTTTGTGATGAAGTTGATTGACTAAGGATAACCTCCGACAACCATCCAATGTCCAGTTACCGTCCAGTAAGTCATTTCAATATCCGTGAAAACCGGGATCCGGCATCAGTCAACTTCCTCTTTTCTATAAAGCTATCTTTTATAACGTGCCCACAATCATATTCATTGCAAGCCTGTATATTTAAATAACCTTGATCAATCATAGAATTAATGTTCCGCATTACTTCCCCTGTTTTCAAAATCCCCATCCTGATCTTTGCCACTTCAGATTATCCACAAAGCGAACGCCATATGTGGAAAAGCCAGTCGCCGTATTTTCACTAAGAGGTTTTTACTTTGTTTTTACTAGTAAAAATACTGTAAATATTTCGAATTTTTACGTGTTTTTACCAAGAAAATTTACCTCTGGAACTTAGTAAGCTTGCTATTTATTAAGGGTTTCGGCAATTTAGTTGATTTTTATCAGAGCCAAACCCAATTGGCTGCCTTTTTTTTGGGGGTGACATTTACATGGTAAACAATCAATGTTAAACCACCAAAAAACTTACTGGCATGATTAACAAAAAAATTCATTCAGATGTCGCACCATCTTTCTATCCTTGGTGGTGGACTAGATAAATAATGCTATGAGAGATTTAATAATGTTTTATATTTGATTTAATATTTAACATTATTGGCAGTATTGTTTATTATATTCTTAATTGCTCAAGTATCACCCATAGTTCTTTTTATTGTTTTTTTTAAAACAATAAAAAAAATAACCGAACTAAGGGTGCTTTTTTTTTATGCACTCTTGTCACTGATTTCTGATGTGATGCTGGGCATATTTCAAAAAAATGCTTCTCTTGTCATTAGTTTATTTGCAATTTCTGAGAACATTTTCTTTTCACTCCTTTTTTATTTATTTGTACAAAACCCGAAAATCAAAAAAATCATTGCATCTATATCAGTAATTTGTCTTTGCCTTATTTTTTCTCTTTTTTTCTTGAAAAAAGAAAATTTTGATTTTTGGGCAGCCCTCATTACAGGTATTGTAATAGTTGTTTATTCAATTTTCTTTTTTTTCGAACAAGTTAACTCACCACAGGTCTTAATATTATACCAGTCCTATAAGTTTTGGGTAGTTGCTGGTTGTATAATTTACATTTCCGGAACTTTATTTCTTTTCTTATATACTTCTAATGTAAGGGACAGGCAAAAAAGTGCATTATGGATAATCAATATAGCCTTTGAAATTATAAAAGATATTTGTTTCTCTATCGGATTTCTTTTGGCAAGAAAACCAAATCAAAATATATTGGCCCAGGAATATGACGATACGAATATGTTGGAAAAGCCGTTTTAGGATTACAGGACCCAAACCCTTGAAGAGACGCTCATGACCTTTTTGCAAATCATGGACAACAACAGCCACGTGCCCATGGTACTTTTTTTTGGTACCATAGCCATGCTTGCGCTTACTATCGGCCTCATTGTCTTTATTATTTTCCACCAGCGCAAAGTAATGCGTTTCCAGATGCAGCTGCAGAAAATGGAATACGACCAGCAGAAAATGCTGCTCAATGCTTCTATTAAACTGCAGGAAGAGGAGCGTCAACGCATAGCCGCAGATTTGCACGACGATGCCGGACCTTTGCTCGCCACGGCACGGCTTTACCTGAATGAAAACCTGGTCAATCTCGACAAAACCACCCAGCTACAGAGCATTTATAACGCCAAGCAGATCATTGACGATACCATTCAACTTATCAGGAATATCTCACATAGCCTGATGCCGCCTACGCTCAAAAATTTCGGGCTGGAATCTGCAGTGAACGATCTTTTCCAGAAAATCAGCAGTTCGGGCAGCATGAATGCCAGCGCACGCTTTCACGATTACCGTGAACGTATGCAGCCTGAAAATGAACTGATCATTTTCCGCGTAATCCAGGAACTGGTGAACAATATTTTGAAACACAGCAATGCCAGCTTTATCCATTTAACCCAGAATACCAACAACAATAAGTTTTTCATACGGCTCCACCATGATGGCCGCGGGTTAACACAGGCTGATTTTGACAAGCTGAATAAAAGCTCCGTTGGCCTCGGCCTTAAAAACATTCAAAGCAGGTTGAGGGTGTTGCATGGCAAAATATTTTTTGAAAAGGACATTTCGCAAACTTATTTCAAGGTAACCATTGAATTGCTGAAAGAGAATTCGATGGTTGCACAATAGTGTGCGAGTATTTTTACGTATCTTTAAACAGGATTGTAAAATGAGATACCCATGAGCGTTATCAAGGTTGCCATAGCTGATGACCACAAAATTTTTCGCAAAGGCGTAATCCTTTCTTTACGCCCCTACAACAATATAAAATTTGTGCAGGAAGCGGAAAACGGGCAGGAATTATTAGACGGGTTGAAAGCTTCGGAACCTGATGTGATATTGATGGACCTGAGGATGCCTTTAAAAGACGGAATTGAAACTACCAAACAGGTTGCAAAACAATATCCGAGCATTCACATTCTTGCCCTCACCATGTACGAGGACGAACGTTTTGTAAGTCACATGATGGAGATCGGAGCCAATGGCTATTTATTGAAAAGTGCTGATCCGTCTGAAATAAAAAAAGCAATTGTTGAAGTAGCTACCAAGGGTTATTACCTAAACAATTTTGTGAACAGGATTTTATTGAAGAAATCGCATGCCAGAACAAAAGTAATACCTAACCTGAATATTGAGGTAACGCTTTCAGACAGGGAAAGAGATGTGCTGAAGTACATATGCATGGAGTTCACGGCACAGGAAATTGCACAAAAACTCGAAGTCAGTCCACGGACTGTCGAAGCCATAAAAGACAGATTAATGGAACGCTTTGGTGCAAAAAATACGGCAGGCCTGGTATTTTTTGCAGTAAAAAACAACCTGATCGACTAACCATTAAGACTGCTGAAAAATATTAACCCCTTAAAAAGCCAATATCAATCGCAACTCTGTGAAAAGCCGGTTGTGCCGAAACAAACTGCCCCATGATTAGGACCGGTAATATATTTTTTGATTTTATTTCATTTCTCGCCCTGGTTTTACCGCTATTGCCGGCTATTACTGTTTTCTTTAAAAAAAACTATAATAATGATTCGCTGGTTTTTCTGATGCTGCTTTGTTTTTTAAGTTTTGTCAGAAGCCTGCTATTGTTTATCCCGAATCTTAATGATGCATCTCAGACCATCATCGCCAACATATTTGGTGTGGCTGAGTTTATTATCCTGACTTTTATTTTCAAGACCAAGATGTTCCTGCAATTCAAAAGTATTATCAACTTAGTGTTCGCAATAATAATCTCGGTAATCATCACCATTTATTTACTTAAGGGCCCAGCACAAAAAATATTTGTTATTGAACAATTCGAAAATAGTCTTATTGTTTTTATGAGTGTGCTTTGTATAGCAGAGCTTACCGGCAGCAGCTATCTTCATATTTTTGACAAACCGGTTTTTTGGATAGCGGTGGGCTCACTTTTTTATTTTGTACCTGCTGTGCTGTTAAAATCATTAATCAGCCTGAACAGTAAAAATTCAGATGCAGAAATTTCAGGAACTATATTGTTATTAAGCATTGCAAATATTGTGAAGTATTTCTTTTACCTGCTTGCCTTTTTCTTTTATAAAAACTCCAATCAGGAAATAACCGATAAATTGAATTAATCCAATTGCATGTCAGGTATTGCACCTTCAACCAGCAATTTACCTTCCGTTTTGTTTTTGATTTCTTCTACCGAAACACCCGGGGCTTTCTCGAGAAGTTTGAAGCCATTTTCAGTCACATCCAACACAGCCAGATCGGTAACAATTTTTTTCACACATTGCACACCCGTTAATGGCAAACTGCATTTGTGCAGCAATTTGGATTCCCCTTTCGGATTAGTATGCTGCATAGCTACAATAATATTTTTTGCACTCGCAACAAGATCCATGGCGCCGCCCATCCCCTTCACCATTTTCCCAGGTATCTTCCAGTTTGCAATATCGCCGGTTTCTGAAACTTCCATTGCGCCTAATACAGTAAGATCTACCTTCCCTGCCCGTATCATACCAAAACTTTCAGAGCTATCAAAGAAGGAACCACCTGGTAAAATAGTCACTGTTTCTTTTCCTGCATTGATCAGATCAGCATCTAATTTGTCTTCCGGGGGGTATGGCCCCATGCCCAACATGCCATTTTCAGATTGAAGCATGATGAATATTCCCTTTGGAATATAGTTTGCCACAAGAGTTGGGATACCTATACCCAGGTTAACATACATTCCATCCTTCAATTCCTGCGCAATACGTTTTGCAATTCCAAATTTATCAAGCGCCATCTTGAAATTTCATTTTATAATTTTAAAGCCATTCATTCGGTTATTATTTTTTACCAGTGATAATGCTAACCGTTTTTCTTTCAATTCTCTTTTCATAATTTTTACCCTGAAAAACCCGGTGCACGTAAATTCCCGGAACATGTATCATGTCTGGGTCTAATTCAGCAGGTTCCACCAAATGTTCCACTTCAGCAATGGTAATATTGCCGGCCCGTGCCATAGAAGTTGAAAAATTTCTCGTTGTTTTCCTGAAAACAAGATTACCATATTTATCCCCCTTCCATGCTTTTACAATTGCAAAATCGGCATGTAATGCATGTTCCATTAAATACATTTTACCATTAAACGCCCTTAATTCTTTGCCGATAGCTACTTCGGTACCATAACCTGCAGGAGTATAAAAAGCCGGTATTCCCATTCCCGCCATCTGAATGCGTGTTGCAAGAGTGCCCTGGGGGATAAGATCAACTTCTAGTTCACCGCTTAATAATTGTCTTTCAAATTCAGCGTTCTCGCCTACATAAGAGCTTATCATCTTTTTTATTTGCCGGTCTTTCAACAACAGCCCCAAACCAAAATCATCTACCCCTGCATTATTTGAAATACAGATTAGTCCCTTTACTTTTTTCTGTTTTAATGCAGCAATTGAATTTTCAGGAATACCGCAAAGGCCAAAACCGCCCAACATTATTGTGCAGCCATCAGGAATGTCCTTTACAGCATCCGCCGCATCAACGAATATTTTGTTCATGCATTCTTTTTTCGAATATAAATTTACGGTTAAAGAATGTTTTATTGGGGCATGGGTTTTTGATTTTTGATATTTTTAATGGGAGCGGGTTCATAAACCTCTTTCATTCTGCGACTAGCCTGTGCTGAAATACTGTCGAGAACCACTTTGAAAATATCGGGTCGGCTGATATAAAACTGATAGCTTTTTTTAAAATCATCTTTTGAAATATGGTAAACCTGGAAGACTTCATCATACAGCTTCATTGTTTCAAGATTAATGTTTTTTGTAGAATCTTTAGAAAGAAACTGTTTGGAAAATTGATCAGCCTGTATCATGTCCCACAATATTTTTTGCATTTCATTTTTTGAAATAATACCCTTAGGCAGGCTATCTTTATGTACACATGCAGAAAGAAAGCAGCCGGTCAAAACTAAAATGAACAGGCTTTTTGTCATTGAAGATCTTGTTTGTAGAAATTGATGTCACTTATATCAAGCTTTGTGAGAAGATCAAGTGCCCTGCCCTTCTCATCAGCTCCGGCCTTTCTGAAAGCCTTTGATATTTCATTGGCTTTGCCCTGAAAAAAAAACTGGAGTATCATAGTGTTCGGGTTTTCCGTGTTTACGGTATTCAATTGATTCAACGCATTTAATATCCCGTTCCTTGCATCGCTTGCTTTGTCATACATCTGGTCAAGCCCCTGGCGGTAATAGTTATAAAAGGCATCATGAACAAGCGCATATTTGCTATTGGTCAGGTTTTCCATAAGCCAATAACGGTTACGGTTACCGTCAAATGCTTTCCATCCTTTAATAATACTGCTTTCAGGAGCGTTGTTCACGATATTTTCCGCTTTTTGAAAATAAACGTCTCCGCTGCGGAGCCCGAAGGAATCAAAATCAAGCCCTAAAATAGTATATGCATAATAGGCGAATACAGCGCTTAAATTGGCCGCAAAAGGCTCTGAACCCTGTACCCTGCTTTCATTGAATTCAACAGGCTGATATTCGACGTACCTGAATACTATATCATTATCCATGTAATTAATCAGCGGGCTCTGGTAAGTAGAATTAAAAACAGGCCTTGCTGCCTGAACAGTAAGTGATGCCTGGAATTCATTATTATCAAGCGCCTGGACAATGTTTAATGAAAAATTGCAAATTATTCTTTCGCTCACCTGAAATGTTTCATTCGACCATTTCCTGGTATTCATAAAATTATTCAATGCAGTTTGCAGTGTTTGAAAAATTTTATGATCGATGGAAGAGGGTACCCTGTTTGCCAATACAGTTACGGTAGCCTGCAATTCCTGTGCTTTCAACGATTTAATATGCAGAGAAAAAAGAAGGCAGAATAAAAAAAATAATCTACGCATACAACATTTTTACTATCCTATCAACGATATCTTTTGCAACTTGTTGCTTCGTCTTTCTTTCATAAGCTATTTCATTACCATTTTTCTCAAAGATGGTTATCTTGTTCGTGTCATATCCAAACCCGGCTCCTTCATCATTCAAAGAGTTGAGAACAATCATATCGGCATTTTTTGCAGAAAGTTTACCCCTGGCATGTTCACGTTCGTCTTTATTTTCAAGGGCAAACCCTATTAATAACTGCCCTTTCTTTTTCTTCTCGCCAAGACTTTTGAGAATATCCTTTGTTTTCGTCAACTCAACAGTTAATGTATCAGTTACTTTTTTGATTTTTTCTTTAGCCGTATGAACGGGAGTATAATCAGCCACAGCGGCTGACATTACTCCGATATCACAAGACGAAAATTTTTTAATACAAGCTTCATACATTTCCTGTGAAGAATCTACATGCTGAACAAATATTTGAGGGTTCTGTACCTGTATTGAAGAAGGTCCTAATACCAGATAAACGTTTGCTCCCCGTAACGCCAGTTCGTTTGCAATTGCCACACCCATTTTACCCGAAGAATGATTTCCGATAAACCTTACAGGATCGATTGATTCGTAAGTTGGCCCTGCTGTTATAAGTGCGCTTTTCCCTTCAAGCTCCCGATTCAAAAAAAAAATATCAGTTATACATTTATATATAGTGTCAGGCTCGGCCATTCGGCCATCGCCATATAGGCCACTTGCGAGCTCCCCTGTTTCCACGGAAATTATTTTATTCCCGAATGATTGTATTTTTTCAATATTGATTTTTGTCGAAGGATGCCTCCACATATCTTCATCCATTGCCGGCGCTACAATTACAGGGCATGTTGCCGATAAATAAACAGCCAGCAACAAATTATCGCAAAAGCCATTGGCCATTTTAGCAAGTGTATTACAACTTAACGGAGCGATAACCATAACATCTGCCCACCTGCCAAGCGACACGTGATTTGCCCATGAACCGTTGTCAGAGATATCTGTTAATACTGGATTTTTTGACAAGGTTGATAAGGACAAAGGTGTTACAAAATCTTTCGCTGAAGGGGTCATTATCACCTTTACTTCGGCACCAGCCTTAATAAGCATCCGTATTAATAACAAAGATTTATAGGCAGCGATACTGCCGGTAATACCTATTACTATTTTTTTGCCATTGAGCATAATAATAAAATTATAGCTTTTTCGACAAGTAATAATTAATCATAAAACAAAATGCGACAGTTTAAAATACCGCCGCATTGTAATGTTGTAAATATAATTAACTACAATTAGCTGAATAAATCGTCTTCGTTCTTCCTATAATACACTTTATCTTCCATGAACTCCTGAGTTGCAAGCAATGCTGCATTCGGCATTTTTTCATATGCTTTCGAAATTTCGATCTGCTCCTTGTTTTCATGAATTTCTTCAAGGCTGTCCGTATAGCTTGCAAATTCTTCCAGTTTGTTATGGAGCTCTTCTTTTAATGAAATATTGATCTGGTTTGCCCGTTTTGCAACAATTGCAATTGATTCGTACAGATTACCGGTTTTAGCTTTTATATCAGTAAGGTTTTTTGTTTCGACAACATTTACTGTGCTGCCGGCACTAACTTGCCTTCTTAACCTGCTCATTTTTTAAAGATTTAATATTGTTTTGAGTTGTATTTAAATAGTCTTTTACTTCAGTAGTCAGTTTACTATCCGGAAATCGGTCAAGAAAATCATTACAATCTGTTACAACCTGACCGAATCTGTCTTCTTTCTTATCTTCAATGCTCATTCTAGCATATTCAAAATCCGACTTGATTACGTAAAGTTTATACTGATCGCTTTTTTCAGAATCAGGATAAGTGTTCATTAAAATATTAAAAACAATTCCTGCAGCCTTATATTGCCCTAAATTATAATAAAGTTCCGCGCTTTTAAAATCCTTAAGCTCAAGCTTTGCGCGGCATTTATCAATAATTTCTGTTGCATCTTTTATTTTAGGTGCTCCGGGATGCGTATTAATGAAAGCCTGCATAAAACCCATTGCTTTAGTCGTATTGGTTTGATCCAGCTCAGGTTTAGGTGATTGCATATAAAAAGTATATGCTCTCATATAATCCATTTCCTCAGCTTTAGGGCTATTGGGAAAAACTTCAACAAATCCCTTAAAGAGGTTTTCCGCATTGGCATAATCCCTCAGATAAAAAGAACAAAATGCAAACTTATAATACAGGTCTTCAAATTGAGGGCTTCCCTTCAACACCGGAAAAAGATCCTGGTATAATTGTTGGGCCTTGTTATAATCTTTCCGCAGATAATATTTTTCAGCCATGCGAAGTTTAAAATTCACGTCCTTGCTTTTCATCACTTTGGAAAAGCCTTTCTCACCCGGGCTTTCTTTCATCAGCCCCAGGCTTTTCATCGTTTTTTGATAAAAAGTACATGATGTAAGTGTGCTCGCAACTAAAAGAAATATTGCTAAAAATCTCATAAAGGCCTGCAAAATTAAGGTATTTAAGCAAAAATGAATGTATTTAATATTTACCCCAAAAAAACCTCGTTAATGATTGCATAAAAAACCCCCGAATTAAGATCAGGGGTTTTGATATATAAAAAGTCTGGTTACTTCTTTTTCCTGAGGTTAGGATGTGGCGCAGGAACCGTATTTGGGCCTTCGTCACCAGTACCATCTTTCAGGTCAATTGTATTCTCATCACCATTGGTTTGACCATAATGGAAGATGAGCCTGTCAGAACTGATACCTTCTTTCTCAACGAGATATTTAATCACCTCATTAACGCGGTCCCAGCTTAGTTGCTGAGCAGATTTGCTTGATTCACCATAACCGATAACAGCTACCTTGCAGTTAGGGTTATTGCGCATTTTATCTGCCACACTAGCCAATAAAGCTTTAGCGTCTTTGCTCAATGTTATAGTTCTTCCTTTGAAATTAATGCTCGGCAAGTCTCCAATTGAACATTTACCATGACCTCCACCAGTTGAATCGATATAAGCCCTCAAATCTTTGCAACATTGCGGATCAGGACATTTACCCACACCATCAGCATCAACCGGCTGGCATTGTGTTGGGGTAATGAGTTCTTTGTCTTTGCAATCAGGAACACCGTCACCATCAGTATCGCGGCTTACACCGTGAGTGTCAACAGGACATCCTTTCGGAGTGTTAGGCTCTAAATCAAACTGGTCCGTTACGCCATCGCCATCAGCATCATCCAAAATAGGCTTTGGAAGTTTCATATGACGGGGGGCGTTGATTTCGCTGTATGCATAATCCAACGGGTTGAGCCACCACAAAGGTTCAACAGCTTTTTTACCGATGTTATAATTCAAACCCACGCTAAGAAATGTGTAATGATCAAAATCTCTGGTTTGAGCAGGACTAGTAGAGGTCGTAGAGTTGTAATTCTCCTGCCATTGTTGGCCATCCAATAGGTCCGTTTTAATCATGGTATACTTATACTCTACTGCCAGATTGAATTTATTATTCAATTTGAAAGCCGCACCAACACCCACAACAGCTACAGGATAAAACGGCCAACCCCCTAATTTGGGCTGCCCAGGATCTTGTTCAGCCTTTGTCTCAAATGTACCATCCATCACCGATTTTAAATCCTTTTTAATATTTTTCCTGTTACTCCAAGTAAATCCTCCATTAGCGCCACCAGTATATTTGTTATAAATAGCATCAAATTGAGTTGAGTAATTATTTCCCTGTGCATCTAAGGCATTAACCCATGTATTATATCTTGATCCCCCAATCCCACCAAACAAATACAAATTAAATCCTGTTTTAGCCCTGTGAAAACGCACATTGTTTAATGTCACAACACCTTGGATTGTTAACTCATTAACTGTTGTTCTGTAGTTATAAAACACATGATCAACTGAAGGATTGTATCCATTGCTCATCCAAGCGGGGTTATTAACATATGCAGACGATGGTTCGAAATTCAATCCCTTCATCCTGAGCCAATCAAATTCCCCTCGAATTGAAAAAACATATCCAAGAGCTTTTCTGACATGGATACCGAATCCACCGGTAGGCCCCCAATATCTCACGTCAGTTTCACCAAATGGCAAGCCTCCTTTAATACCAATTTCCCATTCATTGCGTGGTTTCGCAGGGAAGGGATAAGCATTATTTAAAAATTCCTGGTGTTGAGGTAGGCGTTTGGCCGGTATTAAAGAGGAATCCTTAAGGTCGTAACTCCCGCCGATTTGTGCGAACGAGGTAGACACTAACAGGCATAGGATAACACTAAACAGTATGTACTTTTTACTTGCCATAAGTGAAGTTTATTGTGAATGAATGGTTTAACCGTCCTGTGAATTAATGTGCAAAAATAAAAATTGATGTTAATAATCCAAATTTATTTGAATCCACAATCTATATAAAATTGTGGATTAGCAGGAAAGACAGGCAAAACTTAAAAATTGATGCTTACAATCGCATATATCCCTAAAATAGTAATTTGCCCCCATTACAACAACAATGAAATTATCACAATCGATATTACACGAAGAACTAATTGTATTCGAGGAAAAATTTAAAGAAGCAGTTAAAAGCCAGGTTCCATTATTGGACAGGATCATGCGCTTTATTGTGAACAGGAAGGGCAAACAACTACGCCCCATGTTTGTTTTATTGTCTGCAAAGTTATGTGGCCCGATCAACGAATCAACATACCGTGCGGCTTCCCTGGTTGAATTACTTCACACAGCCAGCCTGGTGCACGATGATGTGGTGGATGAATCGTTCGAAAGAAGGGGTTTTTTTTCAACCTATGCACTTTGGAAATCGAAAATATCTGTGTTGGTAGGCGACTATCTTTTGGCAAAAGGTATGTTGCTATCATTAGACCATAATGATTTCAGGATACTTCAAATATTGTCGGAAGCTGTCCGCCAGATGAGCGAGGGCGAGCTTTCACAAATGGAAAAATCAAGATCACTGAATCTTGATGAACATACTTATTTACAAATCATTCGCTATAAAACAGCATCATTGCTTGCTGCTGCTTGCGGGGCAGGAGCTTACTCATCAAGTCATAATGAACCTTTAGCAGAAAAAATGCGTTTATTTGGCGAAAAAACAGGGATTGCATTTCAAATAAAAGACGATTTGTTTGATTATGGCCATGAAGATGTTGGCAAACCTACGGGCAATGATATCAAAGAAAAGAAAATTACCCTGCCGCTCATTTATACAATCAATAATGCAGACAAACCCCTTCGGAAAGAATTAATTTATATACTTAAGAATCAAAACAAAAATCCTGAAAAGGTGAAATATGTTATTAAAAAAGTAATGGAGTCAGGAGGTATTGAATATGCCAACAAACTGATGAATAATTACAAAGCAGAAGCACTGAAGATATTGAACGAATTTGAAAATAATGACGCAAAAAAGGGGCTTGAAGAACTGGTGAATTTCACCACCGACAGAAAGTATTAAATTCGTTTAAACAACCTGCCTATGCAAAAAAGATGGAATGTTCTGGATGTTGATGAGAAAGAACTGAAATCATTGCAGAATTCCCTCAATATTAATGAAGCCATTAATAAAATACTGCTACAACGCGGCATCGGAACATACGACGAGGCAAAAAAATTTTTCCGGCCGGAATTAAAGGAATTGCATGACCCCTTCCTGATGAAAGACATGCAAAAAGCCGTTGACCGAATTTTGCTTGCTTTTGCGAGGCGTGAAAAAATCCTCGTCTTTGGTGACTATGATGTTGACGGAACAACTTCAGTGGCCTGCCTATATAATTTCCTGAGAAAACATTATTCGCAGGAACTGATTGACTTTTATATTCCGCACCGTTACCGGGAAGGTTATGGCGTTTCAAAAATGGGAATTGATTTTGCGAAAGAAAATGGCTTCAGTTTAATCATTTCTTTAGATTGCGGCATCAAGTCAGCAGCTTTAATCGGTTATGCATCTACGCTAAGTATTGACTTTATTGTTTGCGACCATCACTTACCCGATGAAGCTTTGCCGCCGGCTGTTGCTATCCTTAATCCCAAGCAAAAAGACTGCAATTATCCCTACAAAGAGCTTTGTGGCTGCGGCGTCGGCTTTAAACTGATAACTGCTTTATCAAAACAGATAGGCATTGACGTTAGTGAAACCTATGAATATCTCGATTTGGTAGCAACGGCCATTGCAGCAGATATTGTGCCTATAACCGGTGAAAACAGGGTGCTTGCCTATTATGGATTAAAAAAGGTTAATGAAACCCCAAACACCGGCATTAAAGCCCTTATTCATTTAAGCGGGCTGAAAAAAGAAATGCACATCAACAATCTCGTTTTCATCATTGCACCAAGGGTGAATGCAGCTGGAAGAATGGACGATGCCACCAAAGCTGTTCAAATGTTCATTGCAGAAACTTACGAACAGGCATTGGGTTATGCGGAAATGCTTCATTCTGATAACTCAGATAGGAAAGAAGCTGATAGTAATATAACAGAAGAAGCGCTGGCAATTATCGAGGCCGACGAAAAACTGATTAACAGGAAATCAACCGTGGTTTTTCAGCCGAATTGGCACAAGGGCGTTGTTGGAATTGTTGCATCACGATTGATTGAAAAATATTACCGCCCAACTGTTGTACTTACAAAAAGTGGCGAGGTGTTTGCCGGCAGTGCCAGAAGTGTGAAAGGTTTTAATTTATACGAGGCCATTCATGCCTGCAGGGAATACCTTTTAGGCTATGGTGGGCATTTTGCAGCTGCCGGTATGACTTTATTACCGGAACAGCTTGAACCATTCAGCATAAAATTCGAGGAAGTGGTTTCATCCACCATCGAACCTCAATTATTAATTCCTGAGATCATTATTGACGCAGAAATAACATTCAAGGACATCACCCCTGCTTTCTACAATATTATTTGCCAGATGGAACCATTCGGTCCTGAAAATATGCGCCCTGTTTTCATTGCCAGAAATGTGACAGATACCGGTTATTCAAAAATAGTGAAAGAAGAGCATATCCGGTTTTCATTGAAACAGGATAATATCGTCATTACAGGAATTGGTTTTGGCATGTCAGATAAGTTCTATTTGCTGCAAACAGGTAAAACGGTTGATATTGTCTTTACCATTGATGAGAACGAGTGGAATAATAAAAAAAACCTTCAGCTAAAAGTGATTGATTTCAGGGTTTCGGAAAAATAAAACTACCAGATTCACATTTGTGATATGCCAATTCACAGTTCATTCAAATCGGGGGTACCACAGGATAGAGCTTTGAGAAAAATTAATGAAATGAAAAAATGTATTTTTCTGTTTGCTCTGTTAATTGTAACTGAAAAATCACTGCTTGCCCAAATACAATGGGCCAGTGATTCTATTTCTACTGATAAAATTGAATGGAACAATTATTCAACTACTTTTTTAGGAGATGTTAATAACAATATCCCATTCATCATAACAGCCATTCCTAATAATGGTTTGGCAGCAAATATTGATGAGACCAACACGCCTGTAGATATATCTTTTAACGGGTCTTTATTCAGGTTCAGGTCACATATGTCTGAAAAATCAATTTTTCTTGACACTTATGATTCTTCAGAAGTATATTTTTTAACACCCGGTATCTATGCACAAAATGCTGACAAATACGAATTCCAGGTTTCTCTGAATGCAAAAAAAGTTATCACGCCCTGGACACAAGTGAGCAGGTTCAGCAACTTTCAATTAAATACTTTCAAAAAAGGATATGGTTTTTTAGGCGGCTATAAAACTTCATGGGGAAACTTTATTGCAGTTGAACTCAGAAAAAAAGGAAGTGATACCGCATTCACTGCAGCCTTTGTGAGTTGGAAAGAAATGAAACCGAAGATAACGGGTCTATTTACAACCAAAGATTTCAATAATCTCTTCAAAATAATGACCAGGCCATGGGACAAGACCATTCATTCAACTACAGTACCACTAAATCCGGTTTTCGAGCCCACTGAAAATAATATTATTCTAACAATGAAGGGAGAAGTATATATTAAAAATGCCCTGGAATATTCTCTTTTAAAAAACAACAGCCCGCTCACTGATTGGAAAATAAACGATTTTGACAATAATTTAATCTGGTTGAAAAACTTATCGCCCGGAGATTATGTACTTAAAATACGATATGCAAAGCAACGTCATAACGTAACCGAATATCATTTTAAAATAAAACCATACTGGTATCAAACTGGTTTATTTCAAATATTAATTACACTCTTCATCATATTCATTATTGGTTTTTTCACATTGCTATATAATTTAACAAGGCAGAAGCGAAAACTATTTGAAAAAGAAAAACAAAAAGAGAAATCTGAAAACGAGGTTAAATCCATACGCGCACAACTTAACCCTCATTTTGTTTTTAATGCATTGAATTCTGTTCAAGGGCTGATTAATAAAAACGAAACAGAAAAAGCAAATAAATATTTAGCCGATTTTGCTACACTGATGCGATCTACCCTGGCATCATCTAACAAAAACACGTATAGCATGGATGAAGAAATCAAAATGCTCGGTTATTACCTACAGTTGGAGCAGCTTCGGTTTCCTTTTCAATTCCGGATTATAGTTGAAGAAACCATCAACCCCTCAACAACTGAAATTCCTGTCTTGCTATTACAGCCATTGGTTGAAAATGCTGTCAAGCACGGGGTTTCGTCACTTCAGGAACATGGAAAAATCGAAATCAATTTTTCACGCCAGGAGAAAAACCTGATTGTAAAAATCAATGATAATGGGAAAGGTTTTAATAAAACAAAAGAACAAGATGGTTATGGGCTCAAGCTAACCAATGAGCGGATTAAGTTGCTGAATGAAATGTCAAAAAACCAGCAAATCAACATGCAGGTTCAACAAAATGAAGAAACAACAATAATTTTAACTTTGGAAAACTGGCTTTCATGATAAAAGGAGTGATTATTGACGATGAGCAAAACAATATTGATAACCTGAGCAGGTTATTGCAAAAATATTGTCCTGACGTTTTGATAACCGGTACGGCGATGGACGCAGATACGGGAAAGCAATTGATTCTTGCAGAATATCCGCAGCTTGTATTTCTTGATATACAGATGCCGGAAAAAAACGGTTTTGATTTATTAAAATCATTAAGCAATTATTCGTTTGAAATTATTTTTGTAACTGCATACGACAAATACGGAATTCAGGCAGTAAAATTTGCTGCTATAGATTATTTACTGAAGCCAATCAATATCGAAGAACTGAAACAGGCGGTTGACAAAGCAGTTGTCAAGACTAAGAATAAGAAACAAAACCTGCAATTAGAAAATCTTCTGCAAATGCTCCAAGAAACTCAACAAAAACAAGAGCATAGAATTGCACTGCCAACTGCAAAAGAAATTAGGTTTGCAAAAACGCAGGATATTATCAGATGTGAATCTTCGAATAATTATACGAGTTTTTTTTTAATGTCAGGAGAAAAACTGATTGTGTCAAAACCCATTTATGAATATGAAGAATTATTATGCGACTATGGGTTTATCCGATGCCATCAGTCACATTTGGTAAATAAAAAATTCATTAAAAGTTTATTGAAAGAAGATGGAGGCTTTTTGTTGTTGGAAGATAATGCTCAAATCCCAGTTTCACGACAGAAGAAGGATTATGTCAAAACTTTATTAGCTAAAATAAAGTGAGGCATAAAAATATTTTTATGCCTCATGAAATATATTTCCTTAATCGTTTATCAGGCTATAATCTTGCTTTTTTGTTTTCCTTCAATTAATTCAACGCTTCTGTTAATAAATTCTGTGAGGTTATTTCCCTTTAATAAACCTTGCGAAAGCAAGGCAAGATCAGCCAGGTTATGAACAATCTTTTTCTGTTTTTCTGCGTCTTCTTCTTTCAATACATTCTGAAAAATCGGGTGATTGCCATTCACAGTCAATGTCACTTCATCAGGCATATTACCATAGAAACTACCCATCTGTCCTTGCATGGCTGCCATATCTTTCATGCGGCGCATAAATTCAGGGCGGGTCGCAACAACAGGTGAAGTTTCTGGGCTTAATCCTTTCACCTCAACTGTGAGATGAAGCGAAGGCACATCAACCGCAAATAATTTCTTCAGGCTTTCTTCCTCGTCTTTGCTAAGAACACTTGAAGAAGCATCCTGCTTATCAATCAGATTGTCCGCAATGTCGCTGTCAACTCTCGTAAAATGAACACTATCCCATTTCATTTCCATTTGATTGATGAAACCGGTATCCACCAAAGTTTCCAGCTTTACTACAATATAACCTTTTGCTTTTGCCTGCTGAATATAACTGTCTTGCTGAATTGGATTTGTAGTATAAAGAATTACTAATTTCCCATCCTTATTTTTTTGCAAAGCCTCAGTTGCAATTCTATATTCTTCGAGTGTATAAAACTTACCGCCATCAGCATCTTCCATGATGTGGAACTTGTTTGCTTTCTCCAGAAACTTATCGTCTGTCATCATTCCATACTTCACAAACAAGCCAAGGCTCTCCCACTTTTCTTCAAATTCTTTTCTTTCCTTATTAAAAATTTCTTCCAGCTTGTCTGCCACTTTTTTAGTGATGTGGTTATTGATCTTTTTCACATTCGGGTCGCCTTGCAAATAACTGCGGCTAACGTTCAGCGGAATATCAGGGCTGTCAATTACGCCATGCAGCAGCATCAAAAATTCAGGAACAATATCTTTTACTTCATCCGTAACAAAAACCTGGTTACTGTACAACTGAATTTTGTCTTTCTGAATTTCATAGCTCTGCTTGATTTTCGGGAAGTATAAAATACCCGTGAGGTTAAATGGATAATCAACATTCAAATGAATCCAGAACAAAGGAGTTTCACTAAATGGATATAGTTCCTTGTAAAATTTTTCATAATCCTCTTTGCTAAGCTCGCTCGGCTTCTTTACCCAGATCGGTGTTGTGTTATTGATGGGTTTTATTTCTTCATCTTTCTTTTTTTCTTCGGCAACATCTTCAAAATAAATCGGTATCGGCAAAAATTTACAGAATTTTTCGAGAATAGATTTGATCCGATAAGCATCCAAAAATTCTTTGCTGTCTTCATTGATGTGAAGAATGATATCCGTTCCGCGGTTTTCTTTTTGAGTTTCTTCGAGAGAATATTCCGGGCTTCCATCACATTCCCATTTTACAGCTTGTGCATTTTCCCTGAAACTTTTGGTAATAATATCCACCCGCTCGCTTACCATAAACGCTGAATAAAACCCAAGACCGAATTTCCCGATAATATTATTTTCATTCTGACCTTTGTATTTATTCACGAATTCTTCTGCACCAGACAATGCGACCTGATTAATATATTTATCAACTTCATCGGCGGTCATTCCAATCCCTCTGTCAGAAATAGTGAGGGTTTTATGGGCAGTATCCAATTTGACATCGATCCTTAATTCACCCAATTCACCTTTGGCCTCGCCAATAGACGAAAGTGTTTTTAATTTTTGTGTGGCATCAATGGCGTTGCTCACGAGTTCACGCACAAAAATCTCATGATCGCTGTACAGGAATTTTTTAATAATCGGGAAGATATTCTCGGTTTGAACGCGGATAGAACCTTTGGTCATAATAAATAATATTTTGGATTTACGATTTCTGATATTACCAAGGCCGCTAATATCAAACAAAATGCCATTTAACGAATTCTGACAAGAAGGCGGAAAGTTGAATAGAGGATATGTTGATTTAGTTGAACGTAAATGAAACTGCAGCCCGAAGCTTAAAGTAGCACAAAAGATGAACGGAACGCCGCAAGGATGTTCAATCGGAGCTATTAAAACGGGAATATTAGTCCTCAGCACCTTGATTCCAATATTTCGCTATGGAATTCAAGCTTACAGGTGGTGCTTTGATGGCTCACGACTGTCGACTGAAAACCGACAACTTTCTTTTTGCCTTTTGCCTCAAAACCACTACTTTTGCAACCCGTTTTAAAGCAAACATTATTCATTAACAAAAATCAGGGAAATGAACAATTACGAATTGATGGTGATTTTTACCCCTGTGCTTTCTGAAGAGGATTACAAAGCCGCTCAGAAAAAATACATAGCCTTTGTAAAAGACAATGGCGGAAATGTAGTGCACGACAAACCCTGGGGACTAAAATCGCTGGCGTACCCCATCCAGAAGAAAACCACAGGATTGTACTGGGTGCTGGAATATAGTGCGCCATCCGACTTCAATGAGAAACTGGACATCCAGATTCTCCGGGATGAAACTATCCTGCGTTCAATGGTTACCAGGCTCGATAAATACGCCGTCGAGTATAACACCAAAAAGAGAAGTGGCGTAGCAACAGGAACCGAAAAAGTGGAGGCATAATCATGGCAAAAGCAAACGAAATAAAATACCTCACGGCGATTAAGCCTGAGAAACGCGCCAAAAAATTTTGCCGCTTCAAGAAATACGGCATTAAGTATGTTGATTACAAAGACGCCGAATTTTTAAAAAAATTCCTGAATGAGCAAGGTAAATTATTACCTCGCCGTATTACCGGCAACTCGCTGAAATACCAGCGCAAAGTGGCTGAAGCCATAAAAAAGGCACGCCAAATGGCGTTATTGCCTTATGTAACAGATCTTTTAAAGTAGTTAACGCTCACCCTAATCCCTGCTCAGTGGGGTGACAGTTTTTCGCAAGAAAGATTGGGAATAAGGTGAACAAACAAAAAAATCATGGAAGTTATTTTGATACAAGATGTCGATAATCTCGGGGCTGCTCATGAAAAAGTAAGCGTGAAAAACGGCTATGCCCGCAATTACCTGATTCCCCGGAAACTGGCTGTAGAAGCTAATCCCTCTAACCTCAGGCAGCTGGAAGAAAGGATGAAACAGATAAAGAAAAAAGAAGAAAAAATGCTCAAAGAGGTGAACCAGGTAATCGCCAAACTGAAAGAAGGCCCGTTGAAGATTGGTGCAAAAACCGGAACGAGCGGAAAAATTTTCGGAAGTGTTACTTCTGTTCAATTGGCCCGCGCCATCCGCGACCAGAAGGGGTATGAGGTTGACCGTCGCCGCATCCATATTATGGATGAGGTAAAAGAACTGGGCACTTACAAAGCTAAAGTTGATTTCGGCAATAGTAATGAAGCAGAAGTTGAATTTGAAGTGGTAGCTGAATAAATTCAAACTCCTGATACTTTCCTGAAGCCATGCATAACTGCATGGCTTTTATTTTGCATATGAACCGTTTTTTGAGAATTTCCGGCTAAAACCGATTTCTGCGTTCTATTGCATTTTTTACCAAATGCAGCTTCAAAAATGCCGGATATTACAATTTTTTGGAAAATTTTCAGGAGCAATAAAAAATCTTATCTTTACAATAGCTCAGTTAATTACAAGCCTTACTATGCGCTGTCGCAACTTCCTTTCCAGTTAGTCTCCTCAGTCCATTGTAGCTGATATTTTCGAGTTAGTTTTTTTCATTTTTTAATTTTTTTTACATGAACATTTACGTTGGTAACCTCTCCTGGCAAATGACCGATGAGGATTTAAGAAACCTATTTGAGCAGCATGGCGCCGTTGCATCTGCAAAGATCATTAAAGACAAAGTTTCAGGCCGCAGTAAAGGCTTTGGCTTTGTTGAAATGGAAAACAGCAGCGAAGCCCAGCAAGCTATTACCAGCCTCTACGATGCCGAAGTAATGGGTAGAAAGATCATTGTTAATGAATCTCAGCCCAAACAAGGTGGCGGCGGTGGCGGTGGTTTCAAAAAAAGAAACTTCGGCGGTGGCGGTGGTGGATACAAAAAAGGTGGCTACAACCGCGGCGGCGGTGGTGGCGGCTACGACAGAGATTATTAATTCCATCAATCAATACATCTTATCAAATCCTTCTTTATCAAGAAGGATTTTTTGTTTTGAGAATTGATTAGCTTGCCTGTTGATTTGATCTGTTTATTATAACATACTTATGCAATGAGAAAATTAATTACTGCAATTGTTTCGCTCTTATTTTTTATTTCCTGTTCTCAGCAAAAGCAACCCGCTGATAAAATTTTTATTAATGCCAGGATATGGACAGGGGATTCGGTAAACGACAGGGCAACAGTTATTGCTGTCAAGGATAGCACTATCATCTACGTCGGCAATGACTATACTCACTACAAAGCTAACAACACCGAAATTATAGATGTTGATGGCAAAATGATTGTACCTGGATTTATTGACAACCATACTCATTTTTTAGGTGGGGGCTACCAGCTTGCCAGCGTTAATCTTCGTGATGCCAAAACAGTTAATGATTTTATCGAAACTCTAAAAGAATATGCATCTGCTCACAAAGATAACCGTTGGATACTGGGCGGAGATTGGGACCACGAAGCCTGGGGCGGCAATTTACCCGTAAAAGAATGGATAGACAGTATTACAGGAAATCACCCGGTGTTTATTGAAAGATATGATGGCCATATGTCTCTTGCCAATTCACTGGCGCTAAAATTAGCCGGTGTGAATAAAAACACAGCTAATCCTCCGGGTGGGGAAATTGTAAAAGATCCGCATACAGGCGAACCGACTGGTGTTTTGAAAGATGAGGCTACCAACCTGGTATCTAAAGCAATCCCCGAACCTACACAGAATGAATTGGACGAATACCTGGACCGTGCGGTACAACATGCATTTGAACATGGGGTAACCGGAGTAAATGACATGGGCACTTTTGGTGGTTGGGCCGATTTGGGCACTTACCGCAAAGCACATGCAAAAGGCAAACTTAATTTGCGCATTTATTCTTTTGTTCCTTTACGTACATGGACAAAACTCGATTCATTAGTAAAAAAAGATGGCAGAGGGGATGATATGTTACATTGGGGCGGACTGAAAGGTTTTGTTGACGGCTCCCTTGGCTCAACCACTGCATGGTTTTATAAACCGTACTTGGATGCCCCCGGCAAAACAGGGTTGCAGGTTACAGATACCAACGATCTCCGCAAATGGATATTAAGTGCTGATTCCGCGGGCCTTCATTGCACAACACACGCCATTGGCGACAGGGCAAATGATTTTATATTGAGTATTTATGAAGAAGCGGAAAAAAGAAACCCGGGTAAAGACCGTCGCTTCAGGGTAGAACATGCCCAGCACCTAACGCCAATGGCCATCCAAAAATTTACATCGTTACATGTTATCCCTTCAATGCAGCCTTATCACCTGATTGATGATGGCAAATGGGCTTACAAACGATTAGACAGCGACAGGCTGAGCAGGACCTATGCCTTCAAAACTTTGCTGAATGAAGGTGCTGATCTTACATTCGGTTCTGACTGGACCGTTGCCCCGCTCGACCCGATTGCAGGAATTTATGCGGCAGTAACCCGACGTACGCTGGACGATAAAAACCCGAATGGTTGGTTCCCTGATGAAAAAATATCTGTGGAACAGGCATTGAAATGTTATACTGCCAACAACGCTTATGCCAGTTTCCAGGAAAATAAATTAGGTAAACTGAAAGCCGGCATGCTGGCAGATTTTGTAGTTCTATCTGATGATATATTCAGCATTGCCCCGGAAAAGATCAGAGATATAAAAGTGATAAGAACAGTAGTGAATGGAAAAGAGGTGTATCATAAAAAGTAATTTTGGATAATTAGTTTGTTTAGCTCATCATTATAAACAAGATCAATCACAATCCATCCTGTTCCCAAACCTGATAATGTAACCATCAGTATCCTGAACCAGCATTTCGCGCATATGCCAGGGCTTGCTTTCCGGAAAAGAAATTATTATGACACTCTTGTCTTTAATGCTGTTGTAATATTCATCAATATTATCTCCCATAACAGAAGGCCATGCGCCAGGATGCCCCTGGCCTTCTTGACAAAAAAACTTCCACATCATCGTTGACTACACCTCCAAGAGTAGGCGGACTGTCTCACTCCATTTCCTTCAAACCAAGCTTTTCTATATAGTAATTCAGGCGGGCAGCAACATTTTTTGAATACAGTATGGTTACAGATTTTTCAAACTTCATATAGACCGTTTTGTAAAGCAATGATATTATTCGCTAAAACATCAATAGCAAATTGTTGATTTGTTTATAAAAAAGTATTATCTAAAATTCAAATAGTATTAGTATTGCTGAACGAGGCGCCGCAACGATGCTGTGCAGGAATTCAAATGCCGGTAACATTAAAATCAATCCGCAAAAAGAGTTTGCAAAAAAGGGTCCGTATAATCTTTCACAAAAGCGATCACATTCGAGTAATTGCCAAATTCATTTCGGTTATGCATTGTAGTTAAAACAACGGTTTTCATTCCAGCATTTTGTGCGGCTTCCACACCTTTGGGCGCATCTTCAAACACTATGCAGTTGCGAGGATCTTCATTCAGCTGGCTTGCGGCTTTTATATATGTTTCTGCATCCGGTTTGCTGACTTTAACATCATCAGCACTCACAATTGAATTAAAATAACTGCGTATATGAAGATTATCCAGCACAAAATCAATATTGAAAGGGATGGCAGCAGAGCCGATGGCCATCCTGATTTTCCTTTCTTGCGCCTGTTTTAAAAACCCGTCAAGCCCGTCGATGAGCTGCAAATGTGGAAAAAAATTTTGCTGGTATCGCCTCTCTTTTTCCATGGACCAATGTTCCATTTCCTCGTCAGTAAAGTGATTTTTTCCAAATACACGCACAAACAACTCTGAATTTTTTCCATACATATGGCTGCGCACTTCTTCCCAGCTCATATTCGCTTTTAGGTCTTTATTTAAAATACCATACCATGCCTTTACATGATATTCCATATCATCTACCATTGTTCCGTTAAGATCGAAAAGAAATGCTTTGGGAAAGTTTTTCATCAAAATATAATTATCTGTAGACAACCGGCCGCAAATATAGTTCAGGCAACTAAAATAATAATCGAGGCAGGTTACACAGCAATAAGCCCAGGATAATATCTACAAAAATAGGCAGCAGTTCAACTGATGATTTTATTTCCTGACAATGATTTGCCAGAAGGAATTTGAATAACGTTCAAACTCTACACCAGTTCATCTGCCATTACATCAAGCAAAGTGCAAATAAATAATAAATGAGGAACCTTTGCCTAATTCGCTTTTTACTTCTATATATCCTTTATGGTTCAGAATAATATTCTGCGTATTGGTAAGCCCCAGGCCATTTCCTTTGATTTTATTGGTAAAATAGGGTTCAAATAATTTGGAAATAGTTTCCCGGTCCATTCCAATACCATTGTCAGTAATGGCTACCACACATTTATTATCCGATTCTATTGTTTCCAAAAGCAAAACGCCACGATCATCATCCATTGCTTCAACAGCGTTTACCATAATATTCAGAAAGGCAATTCTTATTTTTTCAACATCAACCGACACCTTCCGCAGCTTCGCGGCATATTTTTTTTTAACAGCAATTTTCCGCAATTGTATCCTGTCAAAGGCAAGTGCGAGGGCATCATCAAGCACATTATTTATGGAAGCCGTTTCGTAATTCAGTTCTGAAAATTTTGATGAGTTAAGCAAATCAGTAACCAGCTGATTAATCCTGCCTGTATTCCGGTTTATCATTTGCAGCAGGTCATCATTGTCCGGGTTATCTGGCGACTGTATTTTTATTTGCTCTGCAGCCAGTCCGATATTTGTCAGCGGATTTCTCACTTCATGCGCAATTGCCCTTGCTATTCGCCCGGTTATAGCAAATTTTTCAAGTCTCCGCAATTCTTCAAGATCTTTATTCGCCTTATCCAGTTCCATTACTCTTTCTTCAAGCTGCTTCCGGTAACCTGCTGCCCGATTATCGGCATCCCTTTTTGCGCGGTTTTGAATATTAAAGGTAAACACTGAATAAATCACCAATAAGATGGCCACTATGAGGGAAGTGAGGTTCACTACTTTTATTGCCACTGATGTAAAACTCACTGCTTCACTCCTTTTTTTCTGCAAGTCGTTTTCTCTGTTCTGCATTAATCCTATGACAAGCCTGACAGAATCTGAATTTTTTTTGCTCACTAATGTCAGTTCTTCAATAGATGAATCCGGAACAAGGGCCGCACTTTGAATTATTTTTAAAGAAGACTCTGCAATATCAAATTTTCGTTTTATCAGCGAATCAAGCGTCAGCAATCTCTCGTGCTGCAAACTGTTATTTTTAGTAAGCTGTAATAATATTTTATATACCGAATCAATGTTCTTTCTTGCACTGTAATAAGGCAACAAAAACTTTGCATCCCGCATGATGATATATCCTCTTACACCGATAGTGACATCTTTAATATTTGAGTTGAGCAACTCCAGTTTATTAATAACATCGTTGGTATGATTGAGTGTTTTATTTTGGTTTGATAACTGCCAGGTTGTGTAAAACGTAAGCGAATACGAAAACAATAGCAATATAAATGCTGTAAGATAACCTGCTCGTATCCTCCGTATAAAACTAAATGGCATAAATGAATGATTCGATATGAAACTGCTGTATAAACTATACAATAAAGATTTTGCCCATGGTTGGGATATTTCCGTATTGAATTAAATCCTTTTAATCATTCTATATGTATATCCCGGCTGCTGTTTACTGTTGCGCTTCATAAGCTTTAATCTTATTGTACAAAGTTTTCCTGTCGATTTTCAGTATTTCTGCAGCTTTTGATTTATTAAATTTTACCTGGCGCAATACATGCATGATAGTTTCGTATTCAGCCTGTGATGCTGCATTTTTCAAGTCGTTGCTTTTAAAAACAGACAGATGGCCATTTTCAATTTCAGGCTCATCAGATACGTATTGCAATGGAGAAGCAGCTAATTCCGCAGGGAGCACAGTTGAAGAAATCAATCCTTCCTGGGTTAATAACGCTGCTCTTCGTATCACATTCCGAAGCTCCCTGAGGTTTCCGGGCCATGTGTAATTTCTGAAAATATTTATTACTTCATCGTCAAAGCCGGTTACCATGTTTTGTTTATTGAGCTCCTCATTGGCTTTTTTCAGGAAGAAATCGGCGAATGAAGGAATATCTTCTTTTCTTTTCCTGAGCGGCGGGAGTATTATAGAAAACTCATTAAAACGATGAAAGAGATCTTCTCTGAATTTTCCTTTTTTGTAACAATCCTGTAAATTTTCATTGGATGCAACAATTATACGAACATCAAGGTCCATTTCTTTTGTGCCTCCCACCCTTTTAAATTTTCTTTCCTGGATAACACGAAGGAGCGCAGCCTGGATTTCATATGAGAGGTTCGCTATTTCATCCAAAAAAAGTGTGCCACCGTTTGCCATTTCAAAATGACCTTCTTTATCAGTTAATGCCCCTGTAAATGCGCCCTTTACATGCCCGAACAATTCACTTCCGGCCAGTTCCTTTGATAGAGTGCCGCAATCCATAGTAACAAAAGGCTTGGTCTTTCTCAAGCTGTTTTGATGAATCGTTCTCGCGAAAACTTCTTTGCCCGTTCCGCTTTCACCATACAAAATAACACTATAGTTAGTAGGGGCTACCAGTTCTACCTGCCTGTAAAGATCTTTTGTAGAAGGGGCATTCCCTTTTAAAAATTCACCATTGGCAGCCTCTAGTTTCTGTTTTGTGTCAGCCCCGGGTTCGCTCTTATCAGGCAATTCATTCAGAGACTTATATATAACATTCAATACTTCATCAGGTATCAGCGGCTTTGTGATGTAATCAAAAGCGCCTGTTTTAATAACATCAACAGCAATTTTAATATCCGAATATCCTGTTATGATAATTACTATGGCATGAGGGTCAACAGCCTTAATATCCCTAAGTACATCTTTGCCTTCTTTATCTCCCAGCCTGAAATCACAGAGCACAATATCATATTTGGATTCTTTAAATTTAGTTACCCCGCCACTTCCGGTGTTGGCAATTCCTGTCTCAAAACCTTTACGCTGTAAAAACCTGCCCAACAGGTTGCACATATCCACATCATCATCTATTATTAAAATCCTTCTCATATTAATTATCTTCTTTTTAAAATTAATAAATATGTTCGCCAAAGCCCGGTAAACTTTTCATAATTAAAACATCTTGCCATATTTCAAACAACTGTAATTACAACCTTGTTTACAGTTCTGCAAGAAAACGGTTACTCACAATGCGAAAAATTTTGCACGCATTTCCCCAATTTGAGGGCGGCCATTTCTATTGAACCACTCATTTTACCCCATTCAGATGTGGCAGCAAAATTGTTTATAGAATATTAACAATTGCATAGCAGTGTATGAACCATAAAGAAATATTGATCGTTGACGATGAGCCGGACATTTGTTATTTGTTAAGAGGCATCCTGAAGCAAAAAAATTATACTTCATCATTTGCAAACACATTATCTGATGCACAAAAAAAAATCGACGAAAAACCGCCCGCATTATTAATACTGGATAATCGCCTGCCCGATGGAATGGGAGTTGATTTCCTGATATATGTAAAATCAAATCATCCTTCGGTTAAAGTGTTGATGGTGTCTGCTTTCGACAGTGCCGGCGATAAAAACCTGGCGTTTAACAGAGGTGCCGATATGTTCATAGGCAAACCTTTAAACAGGGAACTGATCAATTCCGCCATTGATAAATTACTTTAACCGGCCTGTCGCCCTGTTGCAAAATATGATGAAAAAATTTCCCGCCTGCAGCATGATTTACCCGATAACCAGAAATTAACCCACAGATAACAGCTTGTTAGAAAATGTTGGTATGACAGTTGTAATATTATCCGCTATACAGGCAAGTATTAAAGTTGAGCTTACAGGAGATTAAGGGAAATAACAGCCTGCTTATGATGCAGGCTGTTATTTAAAAAGGAAACAATCAGAAAAGTCAATTATCAACATAGCCAATTTAGCACTTACTCATACTATACTTCGGGAATATTAATTATTAAGACATGGCAACTTCATCCACAAATGAATTTTCGTCGGCAGATGTTAAAAAGTTAAAACATTTACGCAGTGCCTTGCTGGAAGGAATCAAAAAGTGCGGTGAAGTTGTTCATGCAAAAAGCGGAATGGCAGGGAAGACAATCATACACCTAAAGCAACAGAGCCTGCAATACGTTAACGAACTGAATGCACAAATCACGGTACTAAGCAGTAGTGATGTTAATAATATGGAAACGATTAATGAACAGCCTGAGGATAAAATAAATGAACATAAAGAAAAAACCCCGGAACAGTTTGTTCTGAAGCTTTGCAGGAAAATGGATATTTCAGTTATCGGGGTGTATAGAAAAATACTTAAGGATAAGCTGATGAATGAATCACTGAAAAGAATGATGAGATATCAAATGGACGGAATGATGCAGACAACACTTCAACTAAAATTACTCAGTAAATTTCTTCATGATCAGTAGGTTTCGGTCTTTTAGGGTTTAGGGTTAAAAAGGATGTTTGATAACATCCTTTTTTGTTTGCTTAAATACTGAAAGAAAAATGCCGCAAAGTTTCGTGGCATTTTTTGGGGGAAACGTGGAAATAAACTTCAACCGGAAAAACAACAAAACAATCAGATGGCCAAGGATTGCCGCAGTGCTTGCATTTATTTCCGTTGCCGGAACTGAACGTGAAAAGTGATTTGCCTCAAATGGCTATTCCTTCTGCCAGCATTGCATCAAGCTAGATGTTAGCGGTTTGTTGTTTATTGTCCTGATGGCTCCCATTGTAAAGGCGTCGCTCCTGTCGCAGGTTTTTCTATGACTGTTTCGTGTAATGAAGTGCAACACTTCCAGATTTGAAAGTCTTTGCCTCAACAAGTTTTAATTTTGATTTTTCCTGCAGGTTAATGCTTTCCAGTAGCCGTCTCCCTTCTCCCCCAAATACCGGAAAAATGACAAAACGATATTCATCGACGAGGTCAAGTTGTATTAGTTGCGAAGGTATATCTACACCACCGGTCAGTATGCTTTTACCTGGTTCCTGTTTTAATTTTAATATTTCCTCTTTAAGATTGGTACGAACAATTTCCGTGTTTTTCCCATCTGCTTTGTCCAGTGTTTTTGAAAAAACAATAATTTTTTTGACAGCGACAAACGCCTGAGCAAATTCGATATCTGTTTTTTCCTCACCGGAAGGGTTATTTGCAATGTCGGGCCAATAAGGAACCATCAATTGATACGTTTTTCGTCCGTATACGAATGCATCGGTATCTTGCACAAGACGTACGTAATGATCATACAGGTCATCGCTAGGTATCCCCACTTGCGTATGGTCGCAGCAACCATCAATAGTTAGGTTGATTGCGTAGACTAGATTTCTCATTTGATGAATTTAAATTGTCTGCTTTTTATAACGTGCCGCATGCTGTCTTACAATGACCGCCCATGACAAAGTATTTGTGTTTATATCGTAATTTGAAAAACATCCGATGGTAACTGATGCTGTTTAATCTTTCTAATGTACAAAATATTTCCTATCACTCAATTTGTAATGCCCTCCCCGGACTAACGCTGATGGTTAGCTAAAGTTGATTCACCTTGATCCGTCCCCCGACTGCCGCCATGTTGTGTGTTCGTGCTTTGTCAATTAATTATTTCAACTGAATCTTCATTGTAGTCAAAAATTGTTATTATTCAACCCTGCTTTTGATACTTTTGTTGCAGGCAGTTTTTACTGCGGAATTTGTTCAACCAAAATTTCATTTCCTGCTTTGTCGTAGTAAGTACAGGTCATCTTGTCCATGTAAACAGTCCATTTTTCGATACCGGATGTTGCGCACATTTTCATGAATCTAGCATAGTCTGTTTTGCCTTGCTGATGTTCTTTTAAATCCACTTTGAACCGTTCATTGTTTGCAGTTTCCGCAATCGTCAACGCATCGTACCTTGTAACCGATGAAGTTTTATAGTCACTCGCACCGTAGTAGTCAGTATGACCATCTGTTACAAAAGTATCATAAGAAGTAACACCTAATTTTTTAATTTCCTGAATGTATGCAGGAAAGTCCGCACCTGATTTTACTTTACAGTGGGCTGCTTTGATTTGTTCTGTTGTAAACATTTTTCCTTGATTTTTAATTGTTAAACGATTTTTTTCAATTACAATGCAAAGGTGTAGCTGCTAAAATCCCTGTAATTGTAAAAAATCGTTTTTCTACAAAAAGCGCTTGAAATTCTCAGGTGTGTCACCGGTGAACTGCTTGAAATCTTTGATAAAGTGAGCCTGGTCAAAGAAATTGTATTCGTAACAGATTTCTGTTAATGATTTAGTTTCGTTCAGATTATTAAGGACTGTATTAAAGCGAACAACAGATGCAAATTTTTTTGGTGTTGTTCCTACAATTTTCTTAAAGCGTTTTTCAAATGGGCTTTGGCTGATAAATAGTTTTTCGTTCAGTTCTTTTATGCGGATGGTACCGTTGCTTTGATAGATGAGCTTTACCGCTTCCACAATTAATTTGTCAGCCTGAAGGTTTTTCAGCTGAGAAAGCAAAAACTGCTCTACAATTTTAATGCGTTGTTGATCGGTAGTAGCAAGAGCCAGGTTTTCTTCCACTTCGGCAACTTTGTTTTTGTCAAAAATATTTTCAAGAGAAAGGCTTAGGTTAAATAATTCATTGGCGGGGTGTGTGGCAAAATGAGCAAAACCAGTTTCAGTAAAATAAACTAAAACGGTTCCAATACCAGCCGAATTTTTGAATATTTTAAAGCTGTCCGCAATACCTGTAATTCCTGCTGATGTCAGTTCACTTTCCTTACCGTCTTTTATTGTTACAAGTTTACCTTTATATTGAAAGCCGATAACTAAGCCTGATGAAGGAAGCACCTTATACTCATTTTCTAATTCAGTCTCCTACACAACAAAATATTTGATGTAGGCTTTTAAGTTATCTATCGGTATGAATTTGGTAAAACTCATTTTGTCAGTGAAGTGTACCTGTAAAATTGCGAGCAACGAACAGTGTCGCATTCATATCCGCCTGTTGATTGCTGAACCACGGCTTTTATTTTTAGCTGAAGTTACAATAATCGCTCAATAAAATTATGCCCGCCGGAACTGAATGTTAAAATTGATCTTGACAGCATTGCGGAAAAGCTTGTTATCGGTACGTGCATTTCGTTGTTGTATTATTGTCCATATTTATTTTAAAAAATCATTCAGGTAACCTATTATAGTTTTCGTCTGCATCATTACACCGACATGCCCCTGCGATGGAACAATAGCCAGGTGAGATTTTGGCATAGGACTTAGGTCGGCAGAAATACCCCCACCTAATAATTTATATGTTTTTGCTAACTCAATTTTATCCAACCCATCATTGTCGCCAGATATGATTAATACAGGGGCAGCTATTTTTGCAATGTTGGAATCACCAACGTTGAATGGCACTCGGGCAAAAGCGAACATCTGCAGCAAAAACCTTGTCCATTTTGTTTTATCAGGGGCCACTGCATCGTATGCTGTTTTTAAAGGGGTATTATCAAAAAATTCGGGTTTAAAATCTTTAAAGGCAGTATTGACTATAGGTAGCCAACCATCAGTTTTATAGGTAGAAGAAATAATCACTAATCTTCTTAAACGTTTAGGGCTTTGTACGGCAAACTGGTAAGCCACAGATCCACCCATGCTATATCCTGCTACATCTGCACTATCTATTTTCAGGTAATCCATTAGCTTTTCAACATCACTGGCCAAAGTAGTAATTGATAATTCCCGATCTGAAAATGCTGTATGCCCATGTCCCTGCATTTCTAAGGCAATTACTTTCCTGGTTTTTGACAGTTCAGGTATCAATTCTCCCCAATTCATGTCAATGGTATAAAATGCACCATGAAGTAAAATAACAGGCTTACCCTCACCATATATTTCGTAATAAACTTTAATGCCATTCACCGGAGCATAGCCACTGTTGGAAGGTTTGATATGTTGTCCGTTTGACTGATAAGCGGCAAACACAATTACAATTAACAGTGTTGATTTAAGAAGTCTGCATCTATTGAATAAATTTTTCATAAAACTGTCTGGTTTTTTGATTTAACAGACAATACAAAAGTAGAAGGTATTTCAGAATTTTAGCAGTGCAAAAACGACAGCTTCAGGGTGAATAACGCCAGAATATATTTACCATTTGAAAATCGGATATAAAAATTTCTGTCTATTTCTCTGAGACTTTGTTGCATGATCGCTAATGTTGACGGCTTGCTGCTTTGCCGATATTTTTTGTTCATCAGCCTGGCAACTGAAGCCTGGTTTTATTTTTAGCTGAAGTTATAACAAATGCCCAATAGAATAATGTCCGCCGGAGCCGAAGGCGAAAATTGGTTTGCCGATGATTGCTATTGAGTGTGCCGGCATTGCGGCAAATCTTTTGTTGTGCGCCGCAGCTTAATCATCTCTTTTTACCCCTTAAACCTAAACTGTTAAACAAAATAAAAAAAGTAATAAGAATTGATAAACTAAAAATATAGTTCTATATTTGAACTATAAATATAGTTTAATGAAATCTTTAACCAAGGCAGAAGAACAAATAATGAAAGTTTTGTGGAAACTGGAAAGCGGCTTGCTCATGGAAATCGTTGATAATATGCCAAAGCCAAAACCCCATAAAAACACAGTGGCCACAGTGCTGAAAACCATGATTGAGAAAGGATTTGTAACAACCGAAAGCGTTGGCAGGTTTTTTAGGTATTTCCCTAAAATTACAAAAGAACAATATTCCAAATCTACTTTAATAAATGTAGCCAAAGGATATTTTGAAGGTTCATTTCCCAATGTAATTTCTTTTTTGGTAGATGAAAATAAACTTACCGTAAACGAGCTGGAGCTGTTATTAAATCAATTAAAGAAAAATAAAAAATAATTTATGCACCCGCTATCTATTTTCATTATCAAATCAAGCATGGCAAGTGGCATTTTTTATTTCTATTATCACCTTGCATTGCGAAATAAAAAATTCCATATATACAACAGGTTTTATTTATTAATGTCATTAACGATTAGTCTTGTCGCCCCGTTTGTCAATATTAATTTGCTTAAGGCTGAGCAGGCAAAAAATATCCCTTTGCAATCCTTGTTTCAATTCATTACCCAACAGCAACAAAAGCTTCAGTCAACTTTTTATTTTAATACAGACAACATATTAATAGTTTGCATGTTTTCTATAAGCATTGTATTCCTGATAATACTAGGTAAAAAAATATGTTGGATATATAAAATTAAAAAGTACTCGAAGCAAACTCCAATGAATGGCTTCACGTTTATTGAAACCAATGCAAGGCAGGCCCCTTTTTCATTTTTCAATAATCTTTTCTGGAAGAATGGTGTGCCTGTAAACAATGTTTTTGGAGAAAAAATATTTAAGCATGAGCTAATTCATATAAAGCAAAAGCATACTTATGACAAATTGTTTATTCAACTATCTACTTGTGTTTTTTGGATAAACCCATTTTTTTGGCTCATCCAAAAAGAGCTGAACACCATTCTTGAATTTATAGCTGATGAAGCTTCTGTTGAAGAAGGAGACACCGAAACCTTTGCTATTATGTTATTGCAAACATATAATGACGGAGTTTATCTTAACCCAATCAGCTCATTTCTTAATTCATCAATAAAACGCAGATTAAATATGATTACAGCATCAAAAAAAGTGCAATACTCCTACTTAAGAAGAGTATGCGGTTTGCCAATTTTATTATTAGTAACAATTCTTGTATCGGCTAAAATTGCAAATGCACAGACAGACCCAAAATTAATGCCCAATGCTTCTGTCAAGATAACAAAAACAAAAGTTCTTAAAGTAAATGATTCTTTGGTTAACGTGACAATCAATTATGTGGATGAACAAGAAAAGCCTACTTCAGTCAACCTTGTTACTACATATGCTAAAAACGATTCGGCAAATGAAGCTGTCATTTATGATGGCGAAACAGGGGAAAGAAGGGAAGTAAGCCAAAAAGAAACAAAGGAAATTGTTAAACAGATTATTCAGAATCCACCTGCCGGCATAATTTATTATATAGATAACAAAGAATTTTCATCAGAGGAAGTTAAAAAACTCGCTCCCGAAAAAATTAAAACAATTAACGTGTTTGGTAAAGAAGAAGCAGTGAAAAAATTTGGTGCAAGGGCAAAATTTGGTGCAATTGTCTTTACCACAAATTGATGCCAGGATTAATATGCACATTACGAAAAGTCGGGAAGTTTTTATTCCTGACTTTTTGTTGCAGCATTTCTTTCAGGTGATAATGGTTTTGTCTTGAATTATGGAAGTGATTGTTAAGTGGCGCACAACGTTGAAACATTCGCGATATGGCGGTATTTGAAAATCATCAGCCCGTAACCGCAGCTAAATTTATAAATAAAAGTTCATTGTTTATTCTATTGTTCGGCTTTATTCGTCGGCTGTAACGACTACTGATTAGAATTACTGCTGTTAATGCTACATTTCGTCGCCCCGCCGTAGCAGCAAACCTCATGTTGTGCGGTCGTGCTATTTGTCTAAAAAAGGCTGTAAATACTAATCAAACTATTGCTTGTCCAATGAACATTAGCGTCTTTGTTTCTGGAACAATCACATGAATTTCCCGCATCCCGTACTCTCGGTCAAATGGCTCCTTCACTTTCATATCACCTAATTTATCTTTCATGCCCCGCCAAACTTTTTCAATATCATCTACAACGAGATAAAATGACATTTCTCCGATGTCCCCAGCTCGTTGAATATGTAACGTTAAGTTGTCTTTGGATAAAATAAAGTATGTTCTATCATCTCTATCAATTTTGAAATCAAGCAAACCGGTAAAGAATGCTATTGTTTTTTTTAAATTGTAAGAAGGTATCATCGGACTTAAATATTTTGCTGTGTACATTTTATTCACGTTTTTGTTTTGTCAAAATAAAGTTCTTAAAAAAGTAAAACTGTTTTATGTCTAATTGTTGGCATTTATGCCATCTGTAAGCATGTCGCATAACGTTGAAGCATTCGCGATGTGGCGGTATTCTGTGTTCCGTCCGCCTAGTGCCACTGCTGATTAAAGATACAAAAGCTCATTGTTTATTTTATTGCCTCGGGTTATATGTCTGCCCGAACCGAAGCTAAATAGCCAACAAAAAGCTGAGAATATATTCGTCGCCCGCCGTATTGCCAATGCACTGTTGGCAGCTCGCCTTTTGTTTCAAAATCTGTTGTAAGCTATGAATAACGCTAATACAAAGAAAATAATTGTCGCAGGAACGTCTTTGTATTCTTTTTTTGCAAAGTGGTAACGCATTGCAAAAACCATAAACAAAGCTATAAAACAAGCCGCAATCGGTGTCAGAATAGGCAATATGTTGAGATGCATTGGTAGTATCAAACCAATTGCTCCCAAGATTTTTGAAATGCAAATGAAGTATCGCATTCCGTCAGAATACTCGTTTACCCAGGAAAGTTTTTTCGCTAATTTTTCTTTTGGAAGCGCCATAATGATTACTCCCGAAGCCAATAAAGCCGTGGCAACTATGCCTTGAATTGTCCAAAGTATTGCGTTCATTGTTATTTTTTTAATTGTTTATTGTTTACTTGTTTTGTTAGAATTTCCAATGAAGCGTTATCATTGAATGTTAGTGAACTGCTGTATTGCATTTCATTTTGGGCCGCATAGACCGAAAGCCATTTTTGTTTTTCCCATTTTCGTCCACTGCTTGTGGTTGCAATTTTCCAAACCATAAATGTGCAGTTGTGTAATGAAAATGGATATTTCCACACATCCGCAAATGATGAAATGATTGATTTTTTCCCCGATGGTGTAAGCACAATAATTTTTCCGTTTGGCTTCAGCACTCGCTTTGCTTCACCCAACAAACTTTTTTTTGTGCTATCGTCCAATAGAAAAAGAACAGAACAAAATGTTACGATGTCAAACGTGTTGCTTTTAAAAGTCGTTGTGTCGTTTGGTTGCTGATTGAGAAAAGTAACATTCTGATGTTTTGTTCTTCGTTTCGCATCCGCAATCATTTTGCTGTTAATATCAATTCCTGTTATTTTCAATGATTGATTTTGCGTAATGAGCATTTGCGGTAGCGTTCCCGGTCCTGTACCGATGTCTAAAACTGTTTTAGTGTTGATGTCGTTAGATATTTCTTCTACAACAGCTTTAAGAAATTGCGGATACCAACCGCTTTTGGTGGCTTGTAAAAAAACGGACATAGCTGATAGTTTTAGTGAAACCAAAATAATTATTCCTATTATAAAATATACTTCATAATACGTTTATTTAGTTAGTGTTAAAAAAAAAATTACCTTTCGTTCAAAATGTCTTTCAACGTTGTTTTTTGAAGCTCGTTTTTCATTGTCTGTTCAGCATTCTTAAGTGTCTGCACCAGTTGTTTCTTCACAGAATCGGGACGTTTTGATTGTGCTTTCATTTCAAAACTTGTCTGAAACAAAGGTTTCGGGCTTTCAATAGCCATAAGAATATCAAGCAACGTAATTTTGTCCTCGCTTTTCGCAAATTTCACTCCGCCATTTATGCCTTCTTTGGATTCCAAAATTCCTGCACGAACCAAATTATTGAAGATAAGCGACAAGGTCGGTTTTGGAATGTTCAGCAAGTCCGAAATTACCTTGGCAGAAATGTATTCAGTTTCTTCACGTCTGATTTTGTCAGATATGAAAGCCAATACAAGTATTGCCTTAGAATATGAAAGCGAATAAGCCATAACTTAATAAACATACTATTTAGTTTGTAAAGAAACGGACAATTTTCAAATCTGCAAATTTTTTTGTTATTTTTTTTTAAATGTACGGGGTGGTGGATGGTCTTGGTGTCTGGTAGCGATCTCCTAACAAGGTGGCTGCCAACGAACATTGATTGGCGTTGTTGGGGGATTTTAAGATCGTCCGCCCGGAACTAAAGCCCAATTGAAAAACTGAAGTTGAAGATAACAACTAAAGGCTAAATTGAAAAACGTCCAGCCCGAACTGAAGATGCCATATTGCTGAAGATGAAGTTATAACGTCATGCCCCAATGACGCCAAACCCGATATTGGCTGCTGTGATTTTTATTTTACTATTAAATTTTGTCTTGCCTTTTGTATAAGGTCAATATAATAATTGCGAAAATTTCAACGCCGATTGCAGGTATGGCAGCATTTGTCCAGCCATCTATTAGAGTACTTAATAATCTACCAAAGAGTAGTATTGCCATCAGAAAAATTGTTGCATTGAACCAACTGTTTTGTGTTTTCAATAAGCCAATCCAAATCATTAGTCCGCTACCAATTAATAAGCCCCCTAAATCTGCACGAATAGTATTGTAACCATAAGTACCTTTTGGTGTTAAGTCAAATAAGTCCAGCATTGAATTGGGTGACAACATTGCAGCAAAGCCTAGACCCAAAAGTGGCAGACTTGAAAGGGCAACCAAAACCTTTAGAACATTTTTCATACTTTTTTTATTTGATTATTAGTTTAATTCAATTGTCACTTTTCCGATGTACCCGCCTTTCTCTGCATATGTATAAGCTTCTGTTACATGATCAAAGCCAAATGTTTTACTCACTTCAATTTGTAAACCATTGTCAACAGCTTTTACAAGCATTGGAATATTTTTGGATGAAGGACTTGAGAGTAAAACAATATGCTTTTTGCCAACAAATAAATCAATTACAGGAGTGCTAATTATTTCAATTGGCTTTGGTGTTGGATTAATAAAGGCCGAATGCTCTTTCATTATATGCTTTGCATTATCATAGCCCATTTTTCCTGATAAATCCACCACTACATCATATGGCTTATCTGCGTCAAGAACATTTTGTTTAGTATAATCAATAGTAAAATTTGCTCCCCATTTTTTTGCAAAAGCTACACCTGCAGTATTTGAAACAGCAGTAACAAGACCACCTTTTTGCTTCAATAATTGTAACAAATACATTCCAAAGCCACCGGTTGCACCATTAATTAAAATTTCTGTATGGTTAGTTATGTCTCCTATTTTTTCTACTGCTAAAGCAGCAGCAGCACCAACAATTGGAATGGTTGAAGCCTGGCTAAAAGAAAGTGAAGCAGGTTTAACCCAAACTTTATCTTCATTTACAGCAACGTATTCTGCTAAAGCGCCTTCTTTCATTAGGTTGTTTACAATCCCGAAAACCTCATCTCCTTTTTTGAAATGAGTGATGTCTTTACCTGCCTCTTCAATAATGCCTGAAAAATCAACACCTGTTCCTTTTGGAAAATGCGAACCTGACATCAATTTCATCTCTCCTTTTCTTATTTTCCAATCCATGGGGTTAATAGAAACTGCTTTTATTTTTATTAAGACCTGTTTTGAAGCAATTGTTGGTTGAGGTATATCTACCATTTGCAGAACATGTACATCCCCAAATTTTCCATATTGAATAGTTTTCATGTCTATTTTTTATGGCATTAATTATTTGTTTTTTTCAAGAAATTTAAGCAGGGCGTCACTGATTTCCGCAGGTGCATCTTCCTGCACATAATGTATCCCCTTTATAGTAACAGTTTGTTGGTTTGGCAGCGTGGCAAAAACAGCTCTTGCACTTGGTGGTATAGTACCAGGTTCTACATTAAAGTACAATTTTGGCATGTTGGTAGATGATTTGAGCCAGGAAGCATATCTATTTACTATTTTTAATACGTCTGCTGGTTGCCCTTCCACAGGTATTTGTCTTGGCCATATAAGTGTTGGCAGTCTGGATTCTCGTGTCAAAAAGGGGGCTCTATAATTATTCATTTCTTCCGCACTCAATTTTCTAAATATTGCATGAGGTAATATTTGTTCAATAAAAATATTGCTGTCTAATACCATTGTTTCACCTGTAGGAGATCGTAAAGCATGAAACATTTGTTCAAATTGCCCAAACTCCTGCCAGCTTCTGTCTGCAACAATTGCTTCCATGTAGGCAATAGCCTTTACTTTATCAGGATGTTGCGATGCCCAATAAAATCCCAGCGCTGACCCCCAATCATGAATTACCAGCGTTACTTTTTTCAAATGCATTTCATTAAACCATGCATCTAAATAGCGATATTGATCAGAAAAACTATAAGCAGTTTCTGGCCCGGCACCTGATTTTCCTGATTTGCCCATACCTATAAGATCGGGTGCCAGGCAACGATAACGCAAGCTTAGTGGTGTAATGATATTTCTCCATAAATATGAAGATGTGGGATTGCCATGTAGGAAAACAACAACATCTCCTTTACCTTCATCTACATAACTTATATAACTATCTAAAGCTTTTTTTTCAAAACGAGGATGATTATCTTTTGGGTTAATAGTACCTGTATCAGTACAGCCATTCTTTTCGTATCCGTTATGTTTTGAGATAGAGGTACTACCGTTGTTGTTTCTATCTTTTTGCATTGCACTTGAAAGCGCAACTACCAGCGTGATAAGAGTCGGTATTAAAAACTTTTTCATGTTAATGCAATTTGAAAACAAATGTAGAGGAACTAATATGCCTGCATTTGTATCAAATCACTTTTTTGCCGAAGTATGCTTGGCGAAACACCAAGCATTGCGTACATATATTTGTTAAGTTGCGCTAAATCGTAAAACCCAGTATTAAAAGCGATATCTGTAAGTTGAATTTTTTTATTTGTTAATGACATCTTTACGGCGTGACGTATCCGTGTCCAAAGAAGATATTTAGATAAGCTACTTCCTGTTTGTTGTTTGAATAATGCGGAAAACCTTGATGGTGAAAGAAACAAACTATCTGAAAGAATTTTGGGGTTAACTTTTGGGCATAATCTTTTCTTATAGTAACTAAAGTTTTATTTATTCTATCATCCAGTTTAGTGGCAGGTTGAATTTTTATAAGCATTTCACAAATAGAAAAATTAAGATTGTTTACTTTCTTTATACCTAATAAATTTTTAAGCTCTTTTTTGCTTTCAAACAAGATGTAATTTTCATAATCGTCCAACAATGAGTTTACAAAGAAACCAGCAGGCGAATAAGGCTCTATATTAATGATACAAAGTTCATTCGAACCAACTTCACAAAAATGGGAAATATTTGGCTTTACAATAAAGCCAAATATATTTTCCTTGAATTCATTGTTTAATGTCGATTTAAACAAGTTGTTGTTAGAAAATACAATTTGAAATGCGGAATGTTTGTGTACTGTCGCATTAATTCCTCTAGCATTAAATGCTAATATAAATGGATTCATATTATCTGTCTAAATTTTGTTAGGGTGTTGAATAAGCATAGCAGCCAATGAACAGGGCTTTATGCAGGTTGGGCATTAGAATTCCGTCTGCCAATAACCGCTGCTCATTGAAAATACAAAGTTGAATTTAACAACTAAAGTTGAAAGTTGTTTGTCCAACCGAACCACAGCTTGGGTTTGCACTTGGTTGATGCTTGCTGGTCAAGCTCAACTTGCATAAAGCCCAATGTTGTGCATTCGTGTTTCTCTTCACTCCTCTTCTAAATTATATTCCTTTTTTAAGTCCTTAAGCAGCACGGTTGCATGAGCCAACAATGTATCCGCATTATTTACCTTAAGCCAGAGATATCTTGAGCGTACCATCTCAACATAATCATTAAACAATGTTTTGTCGTAAGATAATAAAGGCGGATTTGTTTTAATAAATGAATCTATTCTTTGCTGCTTAAAAGAAATTTTATTGGCAAGCCATATCTGGTTAGCGGCATTATTATATTTAGAATCAAAAATTTTTGATCTTGCTTTTCTGACTTCCACATAAATTCCAATATCTGTTTCTTCTGTTTTTTCCCAGTTTCTGCAGAGCTGGTCATATTGTGCAACTTCCCGGTTGAGGGATTTGTTAGTAAAATAACGCAGCGAGCCCGAACTTTCCATCTGATGCATAGTGGCATCATGCGGCACAAAATCCCGATGAGCTCCGCCCCACAATCCATACCAGTAAAGCTTTCCTGAAGGTATTTTCGCCAGGTTGCTATCAGCAAACAACTGCATCATTGAATCTATGTTAGATGAAGCATAGCTTTCGTATTTAATGTAGCCGTTTAGATCTGAAGTGTCAGCTTCAAGATCGCTTACCATTGTTGTTGCATACTCTTTTGCCTGCCCATGTTCTTTAATACTTTCACGAATTGTTTCTGCGAAAAAGCCCATCGTCACGGCAAGAAAAATCATCAGGAACTCCAGAAAATACTCTTTCCATTTTTTTGGCTTATGATGAAGGTCGGGGTGATGATGTACTTCCATATTTTCAATTTCTTGTTCTGAAGTTATTGTTTCTGTAGGATTAGTTGAAATGGTTTCCCCTGAAGGTTTTTCAGATTCAGGAATTATCGAATTATCAGGATGTTCTTCTTGTTTATTCTCTGCCATTTAAATTGTGTTAGTCGGTCAAATTATTAGAGTGTTGAAATTGCATGACTGCTAACGTAAACGGCTTGCTGCTTTGCTGGCATTTTTTAAATGTCCGCCGACAGCTGAAGCCGATCATAAAACTGATGTTGAAGTTAAAATAAGTTGTTGACAAGAATTCCGTCAGCCCGGAACTAAAGCTGATTAAGGGTTTGCAGCCGAGATTTATTCCGTCAAGCCGGCATTGCAGCAAACCGCATGTTAGCTGTTCGTTGTTTATTATCTTGCGTTTCATAAATTAGTTAATAATTTCTCCTTTACTATTCGCCAATTTTTCTTGCCAATGTTGAAGCTCCTTCAGTGATAGTCTTTGCCAATCTCTTATTTCACCAACGATTTTTAACGGGTAGTTACTGCGATACGAACGTGTTGGGTTTCCTGGAAATTTTTTGTCTGTAACATTTGGGTCGTTTTCAAAACTGCCTGTTGGTTCAATTACATAAACTCTTGGTTCGCCGTTTCCTTTTGCTAATTCTGCTGCAAGCCCTGCGCCATTAACCAATGCTGTGAAATAAATGTGGTTCATCTTAAGTTCAGATTTGTAGTTGGAGTTGCCGCCTGCTGTCAATAAATCTCCAATCTGCAAATCTGCTTTTGTACCATGATAAAATGGTCCTATATCAGAAGGATTGTACTTAAAAGAAATTGCCAAGTCAGAATATTCTTTTGCTTTGATATGGTCATATAAGTCTTCGTAACATTTGGCAATATTTAAATAGAGAGAAGGGAAAACACTCTTTACAGTATTGTCATTCACTTTTAATGCAAACTGTAAAGCGGTTTCAAGCCAATTTAATTTTTCTGGAACAGTTTTTTGATATCGAGCCACATAATGAGCTGCAAGAAATTTTTCAAAGTCGTTTGTTGCCTCTTTCCAACTTTCCAGAAATAGTTTGCTGGCTTCTTCAGGTTTGCCTTTTTCTTCTATGTTCATCCCTTGAAGACACAGTTTAACAACTTTGTTGGAAGGTGAGAAGTCCATTTTATGTTTGTTTTGTTTATTGCTTTAAAATTGTTAGAGCGTTGGTTTGCAATGACCGCTAACTCGCGGCTTGGCGTATTATTTTGTTCCAATTTACATTAATTTCCAATGTCAAAGGGAAAGGATCGAGCGCAAATCTTCAATAATGAAGTTCAAACTCCAGCCACTCATACCGGCTTTTAGAAATCAATTCACGAATGTTATGATTGCTGTAAAAGAAGTGAAAACAGCTTATCCCGGTCTGCAGGCAGTTTCCCTGAAAACCGATACGGTGATCGAACCGGTGAAATGGCAGGTGAAAGGAAATATACCCAGGGTTTCAAAAGGAACAATGAAAAGCTACCTTACCACAGGGCAATACCTGCAAAAATTTATTGGAAAGAAATTTGACAGTTCAGGAATTTCACCGGAGCCGGTGAATGATGAATTCGCAGTCATGCCCGAAGGGTATATCTGGAATAACCCGATCAACACACATGACCCCATAAAGGAAATGGTGAGATGTATTGAAAAAAATGCCAGTAGAATTTCTCTTTAACAAGAAGATAAAAAGAGAATCTTGCGGCGGTTTATTAAATCCACCATGAATATGCAGGTGACGAACAGGCTTTTCGCGCCATTCATCAGCACCAACACAAGACGCATTACTCATGGTGTCTTTTATTGTAAAGTCTGCAGCATAATCTTCTTTATTGACCGTTGCGGCAAATATTTCCAAGTTCATAGTACATCCCCCATATTCGGTATTGCGATGATTGTTCGCCCATTTTATCTTTAATGGGATTAAATATATTACCATATGCATTCCAACAGGGTCTTGCTTATTGTTTCTTTTATAACATGCGGTCTCACGGACTGCAACAAGAATGGGACCAGCAATTCAGTAAGTGGTGACGGACAGGCCGCCACCCTGATCAAATCTTATGAGCTGATCATTACCGATACGGTTCTAGCAAATACCTCCTCGGATTACACCTTCACTTATTCATACGACAACAACAACCGCCCAACAGCAGCCACCCAAACAGGAACGGATACTTATAAAGGCGCCGTAACCAATTTAAATTTTAGTGCACAATTCACTTATGGGCAAGGCACCCAAACAGAAACTGGCCAACTTACCCGGGGTGGCGCCACCTACAATACCACTTTGGTTTACGATCTCAATTCTGTCGGCAATCCGACCAAACTAGTCGCTACTTCAATAGTCGGAACCATTAACACAGTTACCACCAATAGCTTCAGTTATGATGCAAATGCCTATTGCGTTGAAGAAGACAATAGCTCGACGACCAACAATATCGCTCAGCCTGCAACAAAAACATTATTTACAATTGCAGGTGGCAACGTGGTCGGGGAAAATACTTATTGGGCCACAGGCGGCCTCATCAGCTCTATTACCTATAGCTACGGAACAACTTCCAATAAAACCGACTTAAGGTTTAGCACGCCACCGATTTCCGGTCACCCGAACAACGAACTTGTGGTCAGCTCAAATACCAGCACTCAAGGCATTTCAAGTAGTGCTCTCAATTACACTTATTCCCTCGATAGTAAAGGAAGGGTGTCAGCCGCAATGGTTACCACTCCTGGTGGCAAGACCTATATGCAATACAAAAATATCCAGTACATAAATTGAATGTCGATTAGATTCCTATTAAATCAATTGACTATTAAAATCTGCATTTGATCCTGCATTTTCAAACCATTATATTTTTCTATGCACACCTTGGTTTGTGGTTCGATGGAATGGTCTCTGTATTGGCGCATCCTTCAAATTTATTCCAGGTTCATTGGGTTGCTAAACTTCTTCATTAAAAATTTAATTCTATTAATTGAACTTTTAATGCTAATTTTTAGTTTGCCTTTTACGATGAAACAGGTATCTGGTATTCTATTATCTTTTTGCTATACCGCTATTTTTGTACCGGTGATATTTATCACTGGTGAAAGTTTCTCCCAAAACAGCCCTTTCATTTTCCATCATATCAGCACACTGGATGGCTTGCCCAGCGCCAATGTGAACAGTATCCTGCAGGATAAGAACGGCTATATCTGGGTGGCTACCAACGATGGGCTTCAGAAATATGATGGCTATACTTTTCAGAGTTTTCATCATGACCCGCTCAATGAGCAAAGCCTTTCTTCCGATATCTTATATTCATTATTGGAAGATGACCAGAATAATATCTGGTCAATTTCATTTTTGGCCGGGTTCAACAAGTTCAATACCCTAACAGCTCGGAACCTAAGGCTCAATGATCTTGACAATGCATTGTCCAAGGATTTTTTTCGTTCTACCGGTTTGTGTAAGGATAAGGATGGCAATATATGGCTGATCGGCACGGAAAATATTGCCCGTTACGATGTGCGTAGCTCTAAGATTGAATTTATAAAAGACAAGTTTCCTGCGACACTGCATCCTTATTTTATAGCCGCACAACTTGATGCGTCAAAAAATCAATTGTGGCTCGCAGATTTAAACCAGGGTGTTTGCATGTATGATCTGGCGGAAAAAGTTTTTTATTGCCATGACTATAACCCTAAAAAACTTTCTGTTTTTGACCTGGACTTCCGGCCTATGAGATTATATCTTGACAAGGAAAAAAATCTATGGGTAATCGGCAATGAAATCTCACTGGCAAAATATGATCCTGAATCAGGCTTGTCTGTAACCTATCAATTATATGCGTCGCCAAATTATTCGATTGTAAATGTCAAAAAAAAATCAGCACCGAAAGGTTACAAGCCGGTTTCTATAAGCGCCATGCTGGAGGATTCACGCCATCAACTCTGGCTCGGATCTGGTTCCCTGGGCCTGATGGAGTATCAGCGCGAAAAAGACTCATTCATGGTCGTATCCTCAGAAAATAATATGGCAATAATTTTTATTTTAATTCCACTGTCAATTGTATTTCAGAAGACAGGGATGGATCTATCTGGATAGGCACTGACGAGGGGGTCAATATTTTTAATCCCTATAGACAGCCATTTCATTTTGTGGACCTCGATCCCCAAAAGAAATTTCCGAACATGAAACTTGAAACCACAGATATCATTCAAAAATCAGATGGAAAATTTTTGGTGGCAACATGGGGTGGAGGCGTAATATTGTTCGACCAAAAATTAAATCCTCAACTCTATTTGTCGTATAAAAACGGGAAACGAAATTCCATTGCAGAACCAGGGGACCGCGCATGGTCGATGATCGAAGACCAGCAAAAAAGAATATGGATTGGGTGCCAGCATTCTTATCTGACGATTGTCGATAAAGACATAAAATCTTTCTCTCAATTACATCCTCCAAGCCTGGGTAATTACACGATCCTCAACATGCACCTGGATAGTCGGCAAAATATCTGGTTATCACTCTACGCAGGCATTGGTAAATATGATCCGGAGAAAAATATTTTTTCGCTTTACCAGAACTTCCATCCTGTTAACGAAGTTCAATCAGCTACCAGTTCAGATATTCTTCCGGATAAAAACGGGAACATCTGGGTTGCCACACTGGGACTCGGGCTTCAAAAATTTGACCCTGCAGAAAATAAGTTTACAGAAATGTATGTGCCTGAAAAAAATAATCCTCAATCCATCCCGAGCCAGGTGATCAATTGTATGACCCCTATCAACGACAGCATGATGGCCATGGGAACTGCGTCTGGAGGAATTGCGATTTTCAACAGCCATACAAAAAAATTCTTTACCATCAGCGCTTCAGATGGCCTGCCTTCGAATAATATCTCCGCCCTTTATTTTGTACCACCAGCAACGATCTGGGCCGCAATGATCAACCGGATTTGTAAAGTGGACCTGGTCACTAAAAATGTCACGCGTTTCGGCGCCGAAGATGGAATCAGGGACATTGACTTTTCATCTTGTCACCATATGTACAGATCTGCGGACGGCCGGATATTTGTGGGCTACACAGGAGGCTTTCTTTATTTCCATCCCGACAGCGTTTCCAACCGAGAGAAACCAGCTAATATCATCCTTACAGGAATTAAAATCTTTGATCATCCTTATTCCATCGATTCTTTTTCCCATCACTCAGATACAGTACAGCTTTCTTACAAGCAAAATTTTTTGACCATTTATTTTGCTTCGCTGAGTTATCTGCAGTCCAGCCGGATAAATTACTATTACCAGCTGGAAGGAGTAGATAAAAATTGGGTCAACGCTCATGACCAGCGTTTCGCTACCTATACCAATCTGCAGGGAGGCTCCTATGTATTCAAAGTTAAATGCGCCAACACGGAGGGTGTTGAGGCAAATACAATTACCTCCCTGGTATTGATTATTCATCCGCCTTTTTGGACAACCTGGTGGTTTGAACTTTTGCTTGTGATAGGCTTGGCAGCAATATTATATTTTTTTTACCGGTACCGCATCAATCAATTGCTACGTGTACAATCAGTGCGCAACGCAATCTCGAAAGATTTGCATGACGATGTAGGCGCAACCCTGAGCAGTATTACCATTCTCAGCAAAGTGGCAAATGATAAAATAAATGATGGCTTGCAGGAACAGTCTTCTGCGATTTTATCAAAGATCAATAGTTATTCTGAAGATATGGTTGAGAAAATGGGCGATATTGTTTGGGCAGTCAATTCAAGCCATGAGAGTGTTTCGGACATTCTTTCCCGGCTGAAAAACTTTTTTGTGGAAACCGCCGCATCCAAAAATATCCATATGGAATTTTCTATCGGCACCGAACTGGAAAAGAAAAACCTGCCGATGAATATTCGGAGAAATATTTATCTCATTTGCAAGGAAGCTATTAACAACGCGATGAAGTACGCTTTTTGTTCAACAATAAAAGTTGCATTGCAGATGGAAGAAAAGATGTTGAAACTGGATATCTCGGACAACGGTGTTGGATTTGATCAAAACACCGTAAAAAATGGCAATGGTCTCTCGAACATGAAAGCAAGGGCCGCTGAGATGAAAGCGATCCTGGAAATTTCTTCAACACCGGCCGGCACTCATCTTAGTATACGGTTACCTATACCGAGATTTCGGTAGAGAAATATTTATTAGTTAAGGTTATCTTCACGCAGGTATGTCTATTAAGTTAGTGATATATGAAGACAATAACAAGTTTATTGATGCGATGCACATCTTGCTAGCTGACTTGCCCAAACTCGAGCTCACTGGTATTTACACAAACACAAAAAATATATTGGAGCAGATACAACTGGATATACCTGACGTAGTGCTCATGGACATCAAAATCGGGCCGCTCAATGGCATTGAATCCACCCGGCTCATACTGAACCATTTTCCTTCGGTGAAAATATTAATACAAACCGTTTTTGAAGATGACAATTATGTGTTCGCCGCGATCTGCGCGGGCGCATCGGGTTATATTTTAAAAAGACATCTGCCTAATTCTTTACTTTCCTACGTGGAAGAAGTTTTTGGAGGCGGGGCTCCCATGTCTCCCGTTATTGCCCAAAAAATATTATCTCTTTTCCGTCATCATTTTCCTGTTGCAGCAATGCCCTCTGACTATCACCTGAGCAAAAGAGAAAAAGAAATACTCAAGCATTTGGTAGATGGCATGAGCTATAAAATGATTGCCGACAAATGCGAAATCAGTATTGAAACCGTAAAGACACATTTCAAAAAGATTTACGAAAAACTACACGTGGCCAGTATGACGGAAGCAGTAGCAAAAGCGATATACGAAAAACTCACCTGACTCTTTTCGACCCTCATTTCTACTTTCATTTTTCATACCGATATTTCGGTATTGTCAACTCTAATCCTCCTGGATAATTTTGATTTTTCAAATGAATCAGCTAAGGTTTCCCTTCCATTTCAATTTTAAAATCACCAGTTATGAAATATTTTTCCTCAAATACTGCATTTATAAAAATAATCTTGCTTCTCTGCATGTTCAGTTTTGAATACTGTGCAAAAAAAAATAAACAAGGAGTTTTAGTGACCATCACTTCTGTTACCCCCAGGCATGGAATGACAGGAACTCTGGTAACCATTACCGGTACCGGCTTTATTGCAGATACAACACAGGAATCTGTTTCACTGGGGCTCATCAAGGCCACGATCATTGCAAGCAATGCAACTCAACTGGTGATCAGCATTCCTTCAAATAAAGATTCTGCGACACTCGATTCTCTCCCGGTATTGCTTGTTGTGCAAGGGGCTCTTGCTAGTGGAGGGTATTTTACATACGATAATGTAAACGTAGGTGCAAATGAGGTCACTACTTTTGCGGGAAACGGTGCATCAGGCTCTACAGATGGTACAGGTACTGCTGCTTCTTTTAACTCTCCTGAAAATGGCGTATTTGATAATAACGGAAATCTTTATGTAGCGGATTATGGGAATAATGAGATTCGCAAAGTTTCGCCTGCAGGTGTAGTAACCACTTTTGCAGGAAGCACTAAGGCAGGCTTCAAAGATGGCCCCGCTTTAAGCGCCCTTTTCAACGCTCCTTCAGCATTATGCTTCGATAACCGGCAAAACCTTTATGTTTCTGATGAATTGAATAATCGTATACGTAAAATTGATGCGTCTGGAAATGTGACCACGATTGCAGGGAATGGTAATACCGGTTACTATTATAGCCCGACAAATGCCCTTTCGACCCCGATGGCAAGACCGATCGGGATCGCCTATGATTCAATAAGCGGAATGCTGATTGTTGCAGACAGTAGAAACAATGTGATCAGGGCAATCCGTTTATCGGATACTTCCATATTTACAATCGCCGGCCCGATAGATGGCCCGACCCACCCCGGTTCTGCCGACGAAACAAATGGTAACGCCACAATTAATGGTGCCACCTTCAACAGTCCACGTGGTATAGCTCTTTATGCTACAGGTACAAGCAGCAATGAATATCTCTACATCTATGTGGCTGATTACAGCAATAACAAGATTCGTGAGATCGTTTCGGTCGGCAATTTTTATAACAATTTGTCTAATGGCCCGGGCGGTACAGGAACTACTGGCAACATCAACACTTATACCATTGCCGGAAATCCAGGCAATTCATCAGGCTTTATCAATGGCAATGGAGCTTCTGCAACATTTTTTGGGCCCAATAGCCTTTGTCAGGGATATTATAGCAGCGTCGCAGGATCCACTCAGGTACTATTTATTGGTGATGCCAGCAATCATGCTGTGCGTTATGTCACAGGGGCAGAAGCCAATATCAGTGGTTCCGGAATGGATTTTGAAACGCTTGCAGGTACAGGAATACCCGGACTGACCGATGGTGCCTATTCAAAGGCACAGTTCAAATATCCGGACGGGGTTGCTTACAACCCTGCCGACGGTAATCTTTATGTCATTGAGTTTGGCAATAATGATATCCGAAAAATATTGCTCCATTGACCGGAGGTATTTAGACCTGATGAACAGTAAAGCAGATGATTTTTTTGGTTTAAGCAATAACAGGGTTTTTCTCATGCGTTGCCCCAGGAGGTCCTCATGAAATCAAAATATCTGGTCCGTACTTTTTTTTCTGACTCTTGAACCAAAGTACATGAAAAAATCGATCACACTTATTGCTTTTAGGTTTTGTGATTTCTCTCACTGCCATAGCTCAGAAAGGCGACCGCGCTTTCCAAAAAGGAACCAATAGGGTTGACCTGGGCATTGGGCTCGGAAGCGTGTACTGGGGCACAGGTTACGCAAGCTCCAGTCTTCCTTTCAGCCTAAACATGAGCTATGAACACGATATCTCTCACAAACTGGGAATCGGGGAGGTTGCCGTTGGCGCCCGGGTGGATTATGCAACCAGTCAATGTAGCTATGATGGGCGGTGGCATGGAAAAGTACCGGAATACTGGTTGCCGCCAGAGGGCTTATCATTTTGCGGCGCCTAATGAAACAGGTAAGAAGCCGGACCCTTATGCAGGAGTTGTAATCGGATACCTTATTGCCAATTATTCCTGTCACAATGGATATAATGTTCCTGGCTATGGCCTCCCGGCAGGAAAGGCCGGAGGAATTGCGGTGGACGCATTTGCAGGAGCACATTATTTGTTTTCACCGCATATCTGCGTTTTTGGGGAGCTTGGATATACCAGTTTTTCTATCCTAAGCCTTGGTATTGCTTTTAAATTCTGATAGCCGGTCCAGTCCTAGGCGAGAAAAGATTCTTAAATCGGACATTGTACTGAAAAGGAAATGCCGCCTTGCCATATGTCTCATTGATATCTTTTTCTACCGTACCCGGCAGTGTTCAGTTCATGTCTAATTCCATAAACGGTCGGATTCCCCTTTACCAAGGTATTGATCTGACAGCACGTTCGCCGTCGTAAGCCCTGAGCCCGAAACTAACGGTAATCCGTAACCGAAGCTGAATCCGGCATCACTGTCCGCCGACATAACACAAATGCTCATGTTGGGCGCAGTTTTAAAGAATTCGATTACTTTTGACTTGAATTTCTGATCCTTCAGCAAGAAATACAGATGTGGGTTTTTGTGCCTTTAAGAAGTTAAATTCGCTTCCATAAATGTCAGCAAAGTCTACATCAATTAAATAGTCCAAAGTTTGATAAACATACCATTTGGGATGTTCAACACCGTATTCAGACGTTTTACTACCTGTCAATTTTGTATAACCCCAATAGTGTTCTGTAATGAACTCTTCTTCGCTGTCAGCTTTGACTAAGCTTAAATATTTGTCAGCAATTACCTTTAAGTTGTTCCACCTACCTTTTTTCCATTGGTACTCAACAATTAAATTTTCTGCTGAATTTGTCCATGAATGTTTCATAGGAAGTGTCATGTAGTTTTCTTTATAAATTGTATTGGCCACAAAAGTCAAAGCTGGCTTTGGAACAATCTCTTTTATAAAAACTACCCCTCGTTTCCATTTCTCATTGTCTTTATGACGAACATAGAACCGCAGATTTACTTCTTCAAAATCTGTATGAAAAGGAACTTTGAAACCTCTGAGCTTTGTCTCCATGAACCTGAAACCGACTAAGCTAACATAACATGTGTCATTCCAAGTGTCGATTTCCGTTTTATTGGGCAAGTATTTCTCAAGAATTTCTTTGTCAACAGAGTAATTAGCCATTGCTAATTTTCTCCATTCAGCCTGTAAAAATGTTTTGGTCATGAATGGTCAACTTTTATATAATTGCGCCCAACGTTGAAGCATTGGCAATGTGGTGGAATTTGAAAATTGTCTGCCGACAACCAATGCCTGGTTAAAAATACAAAAGTTCATTGTTATTGCTATCGCTCAATTTCTAACGTCCAGCCCGAACCGAAGATGATGGATTACAGAGGTTGAAGTTTCGTTTTCTTTCCGCAGACATAACGCCAATGCGCATGTTGTGCGTTCGTTTTGTCAATTTGAATCAATGGTTTTAATATTTTTCCTTTTCCAACATAACTTTTTCTACCTGCTTAAGTATGGGCAACATTTCGACATCCTTCCAATCATCGTTAACAAAATTGAAATATGCGATTACGATATTCTTTTGAGGATTCACATAAATACCCTGACCGCCAAAGCCGGTTTTTAACATGCCACCGCCTACTTCCGCTTCGTCCCATTGATAACCTGATTCACCTGTCTGTTGAATCTTATTAATCTGGCCATAGCTGATGATTCTTTCTTTCCTCTGTTTTATATCGCCATTTGTAAATAATAATCCGAAGCGGGCAAGATCTTTTAATGTTGTTGAGATACCTGCATTGCAGCACGGTGAACCATTGTTTGAAATACATACATAAGCGTTTGAAGAAGCGCCTATCGGTTTCCAAATCATATCAGCGACTATGTCGGCATATTTTTTACCTGTAATCTTTTCGACAATCCATCCTAATACAAACGTATTAATGGAATTATATTCCGTTTTCTCTCCCTGCTTCCACGCTCTTTTCAGAGAAGCAATATATTTATAAATAGATAAAGGTGTTTCAGCGGTTTTCGGAACAACGCCCAATGCAGCTTCGAATTGGTAATGTGTGTTCTTCGGGTCAGTAAACGGATGAGTTCCCGGTATAACTTCAGCGCCTTCTATTCCAGACTTCATATCAAGAATATTTTTTACACTGATGCCCTGCCAGTCAGTCCCTGTTAATTCGGTCAAATAAGTTTCAACTGGCTTTATTATGTCAATCTTCTTTTCATTTTCAAGTTGTGCGATTAAAGTTGAAGTAATGACTTTGCTCACCGATTGCAGGGTATGCAATTCACCGGGAAGCATGCCATAATATTTTTCAAAGAGAATTGTGTCTTTGTGCAAAATGATAATGCTGCTGAGATGTATGCTTTGCAGGTATTTTTCAAAGGTAATGCTGCCGTTTGTTTGAGAACTGTCTGCCTGTGGCTTTATTTTTATTTGACTGATATAATTTCGCGGCAATGAATGTAGTACACGAGATTCTGCAGGACATTCGATAATAGCAACGGGAAAGAATTCAGACATATGGCGAAAACTGTAATCGGAAATAATACCTCCCCAGTCCCAACGGCTTTTGACAATGCTGTCATGCATTACGTATGATTCATTTGCGTTATAGATTAACTCCTGGCAAAAAGCCGGCTGCATACAACGGATAAATAAAAGAATAATCAGTATGAAATTTTTTAGAGGCATTGTATATCGATTAAAATGACGCACAACGGTCAGGTATTGCGATGGTGGGGAAATAGAATTCCGTCCGCCCGGAACTGAACCTGGATTTTTGATAAAGTTAATTATTAAGAACTAAAGCTGGGCATTATTCGTCAAGCCCCGCTATTGGCAATACAAATGTTGGGCGTAGTTATTTTTCCTTTTGCAAATAGTATACGTTGGCTGTTTCCTTTATTTGCAGCTCATTTTTTTCAGGATTGAACTCAAAGAATGAACCAGATTTTAAATTCATAAAATAATTAACACTTATAGGTATTGCCTCCATCGTTTTTCCCGCCGCTTCTAAAATCAATTTGTTATTATCTTTTTTGCAAATCACTTTAAATGGCAAGTCGCCTGATGAATATGTGCCAATGTATTTATCAAGGTCGCTGCTTTGTAAAGTAACAGGCTGTGTAAAGGGAATTGTATAATCATCATCAAAGCAAATTTTTCTTATGCCATCCATTATATCAGTTCTGGGATATAAAATTCCATTTGTAATATAAGAAATAGCAAGCTTCTTTCCGGGGTAATACCATATCCATGAATAAAATTCTTCTACTCTTCCGCCATGTCCATATCCTTTTATATTATCAAAATCATAAGGAAATATCCCCATTCCATAATCATCAACCATTGTTGTCATGCTGTCAATATTTGCATGGCTGATAAGTTTGCCATTGAATAAGTTTTGAATAAATACAGTCAAATCTTTTGGAGTAGAAACAATTGAACCAGCGCCACAATGAATGCTAACATCGGTTTCCTTTTCTTTTTTCCAACTGTTATCTGAATATTTGTAAGAAGTTGCTTCATTTCTGCGAATATCTATCGGCTTGCCATAATAAGTATGCTGCAACCTAATCTTTGAAACGATTCTTTTATTCAGCGCTTCGGCATAAGTGGCTCCTGTAATTTTCTCAATGATATAGCTCAACAATAAATAGTTTGTATTGCAATAATCCGCTTTAGCGTTTGGTTCAAAATCGGAACCTTTACTTGCAATTATTTGTAACATTTCTTCGTGCGTTTTTGGCTTATCCATCCAATCGGAAAAATTTGTATCATGTGTGTAGTCGTGCAAACCACTTCTGTGATACAGCATTTCCTCTACCGTAATTTTAGTTGCATTGGGCAATTGCGGAAAGTATATAGATAGTTTTGTATGAAGGCTTAACTTTTTTTCATCAATCAACTGAAAAATCATTGTTGCAGTAAACATTTTTGAAATGGAGCCAATCCGGTATTCCGTATTTATATCGGGTAGAATTTTTCTGTCATTGCTTTCAAGCATGGCAAAACCAATAGCTCTTTGATATAAAGTTTTTCCATTTATTGAAATGGCTACACTTCCTGTTGCCAATCCACGATTTTGTAACATATCAAATAAGCTATCTAATTTTTTAGTAGTGAGAAGTTGTGAGAAAGAAGTTGAAGAAAATAAAATAAAAAATGAGAAAATGAGAAAAAAACTTTTCATAAACATTTTTAAATTTTGAATGTTTCACCCAATTACGCACAACGGTTCGGGGCTTGCCGAAGGCGGGGAACTTTAGCACCAAAGTTCATAAAAATTACTGCTGTTGAACCTTGCACAAATGCTCATTAGAACCACTTCAGCCCCGCTTTTGGCAAACGCTTGTCAGCTGCTGCCTTTTTTGTCTTCATTGTTATTTTTCGTCAAGTTTATATGTCAAAACCACAATTCCGCAGTCAAAACTTGTCGCTTTAAGTAAGGTCAAGTTTTGCATACTTTCTACGTCTTTGAAAATAGGCATTCCTTGTCCGATTATTGTCGGATTTATAAATAAATGAAACTCGTCTATAAGTTTGTTTTTAATAAGTGCTGACACAAATGTTCCACCACCATAAACAATTATGTCATTACCAGTTTGATTTTTAAGTTTGGTAACTTCTTCTACAAGTTCTCCGTTTGTAATTTTTGTATTTTCCCAAATTGATTTGTCAAGTGTTTTTGAGAAAACTATTTTAGGTGTTGTTGTATATTTAAGTCCTCCTTCATATTCAGGGTTTTCTGGATTACTAACAACATTTGTCCAATGTGGTATAAATCCTTCTGCAAGTTTTCTGCCCAATAAAATGGTGTCAACTGGTTCTGTAATTTGTCGTACATAATCAATAATATCCTCCGTCCAAGGGAATTTCATCCAGTCCATTTCTCCGTTTTGTCCCGTAATGAAACCGTCAATGGTAATTTGGACTTGTAATTTCAATTTTCTCATTTCACTATTTATTAATTGTCTGTTGTCAGGTTGCAGGTTTTATAAGGTGGCAGCCAACTGCCAGGGCTTGGCGATGTGGTGGAATTTGAAAAACGTCAGTCCACAATCGATGCTTGGTTAAAAGTACAAAAGTTCATTGTTATTCCTATTGGTCAATTTATAACGTCCAGCCCTAACCGAAGATGATAGATAGCTAAAGCTGAAGTTATGTTTTCAGTCCGCCGACATAACGCCAATGCGCATGTTGGCGGTTCGTTGTTTTTTATACAGCAAATTGTCGCAAGTGATGGTCTGCGTGTTTATATGCTAATATACCTATTTGTTCTTTGTTTAGTTTTCCAAAAAATGAATGTATGTATTCGTGATTATCTTTCAAGTCAGTGTATTTTTTAGTTGAAATTGTCCATTGTTCTTTCAATGTATTTAAGTCTTCCTTTATGTCTTCTGTAATTTTAAGTTCAGGAAGTGTTCCCATATTACGTTTTACAGGCTTATCATCTTTCAGGAAATTTTTTAAAGCTACTTTCCCAAATAATTTTCCGATAAACACTTGCGTTAAACTCATTTTTCCAAGACTCATTTCATCCCACGCCAAGCAATGTTTAAGCATTTGCCTAACGGTCATTTTCCCCCATTGCCTTTGACTGTTTTCGTCAAGCAAGTTTATTCGTTCAATCAATTCTTCTTGTGTTTGCTTGTCGTAAATGGTTTTCATTTTTATACTGATACTTTGTCGTTTTTGCTATTTCGTTTTCTCGCTGCCTGTTTACAATGACCGCCAACGACCGAGGCTTGCCGATGGTCGGGAATTAGAATTCCGTCCACCGGAACTTTTGCATGGCTTCATGATAAAGTTAAATATTAAGAACTAAAGCTGAGCTTTATTCTTCGAGCCTTGAACTGCATCACATCAGAATTACCGCTGCTGATTGCTCCAACGTCAAGCCCCGCTATTGGCAATACCAATGTTGTGTGTTCGTGCCTTGTGTTGCCTGTCACTCACTTTTATTCACAGTCACTTTGTAATTGTCACCCAAAATGTAAAATCCTTTTACTTGTCCTTTTTCGTCTGTAAAGAATTGTTGATTCGCCCAATGGGCTGCAATCATAAAGAACTCTTTTTCGGAAGTAAAATATATCTCCCATTTGGTTGGAGAGTTGGGGTCAACTAAATATAAAACTCCCTTTTCTTTTATAATGGAGGGCCCATTATCGGTGTTGTCAAACTTGTACCTACCAATATATTTGTCTGTAATACTGTCTGCAACTTTAATGATTTTCTTTTGTGCAAATTCATAAAAATTTTTCCATCCGTAAACGGTCGCAACGCTATTTACTACCTCTGCCATAAAATCTGTATTGTCGCTATTTACAAGAACTACAACGCCGTTGCCTCCTTTCATAGAACCATAATACTGGCTGCTGAAACCTTCGTTCAGGCCACTGTGCTGAAAATAATAATCGTTTCCTTTTTTATCGACAAAAAAACCGAAAGCAGCATTAGATGATTGCAGGTAAGGTGTTAACATTAATTCAGTTGTTTTTTGAGTAAGCACTTTATTGGAAACTCCTTTTAATGATAACTGTATTTCAATCACAAATTTTGCAAGGTCTGTTGCAGTTGTCCAAAGCCCTGCTGCCGCTTTCTCGGGATAAATATGATACCTGCAGCCAATTGGCTGCTCATCGAAGCGATAGGCAGTTGCATAATTGCCAACTGGCTTATCTGAATAGTTACTGGCCGTAATATTTAATGGCTTAAAAATATTGTTTTCAATAAACGATTGATAAGAACTATGTAATACATCTTCAAGCAACTGCTGACTAATTTCAATACCGCCGCCGGAATATTCAAACTTTAAACCCGGTTCAAATGCAGAACGGATGGCAGGATTGTTGGCAGGCTTTTCTCCGTTTAATATTTGTTTCAAAGAAGGAAGTGAATCATTCCACTTATACCCATCAAAACCATGCACGTTTAAGCCGGCTGTATGACTTAATATTTCTGCAAGTGTTATTTTCTTATCGTGTGAAGCAGTATCATAGGGAAATTTCCAGCTTTGCAAATAAGCATTAATGTCTTCATCAAAGTTTACTTTTTTATCCTGCATCAATTTCATGAATGCAAAGGCATTAATGGATTTACTGACCGAAGCTGCCTGGAATAAAGTTTGATTTGTCACACGTTTCTTCTCAGTACTATCAGCCCAGCCATACGATTTAGCCCACTCGATTTTATAATTATTTATCACTGCAATACTTACACCTTTAATGTTTAGGGCTTTCATCCTGTCGTAGATATTCCAGTTTTGGTTGCTATCAAGTTTTACCCATGAAATCAGGTTGTTTTCGACTTCATGGATTTTCTTTTTGCAGGCTTCGCTATAGTGTAAATGTTTTTGAGCTAAAATATCAGTTGCATAAAAAAATAAAATAATTGCAGCAAGGTATTTTAAGAGCCTTTTAATTTGTTTCATTCTGTCAGGTATAATGAATTAAAATTTTATTTGTTATTTCAACCTATTATCATAATAATAAAACGCATCTGAAGATTTGCCAAACTTATTCCAGAAATAAATAAACATTTCATTGCTCTGCTTATGCTTATTTATTACCAATTCCTTATTGGAAAGAAGAAATGATTCAACGCTTGCTTCATCATTATAATAGTGTTTATCTATTAGCTCTTTTAGTATGGCAGATGTAATTCTTGAGATTTCTTTTCTTTGTTCCTCTGCCACTTGTTTTTGACGTTGGCATAAAACAGGGATAAGTTTATCAATTATCTCATTATATTTTTCCATTTCGTTTCGGCTCAATAACTGACCATTTGCATAAAAGTTTGGCAACATATCACCTATCACTACCAATTTGTATTTTGTGCCATCGGCACCTGTTGTTGAAACCGTATTGAGATAAGTTTCCTCAATTGGTGGCAGGGAGACAGGCATTTGTATTGTTGTTGATTTTTTTGGTAATTTGTTGTTTACCTGCTGGCCTAAAGCATAACTGGTAATAAAAAGGCTTACACCAGCCATTGCAAATGATGCGCAAAAAGAAATTATTTTTTTCATATTTATTTATTTTTCCAAAAGTAGGTGCTGCCAAAGAGCTAAGTGGTATAGAAATCCTTTAGAAAAGGTTTATAAAAGGTTTGTTTTTTATTATAACCTTTTAAAATCAGAACGTAGCTTATTTTTGTCTATCAAACCACTATATAATAATGAAAGAGCAGTTTTTGATAAACAAACGCTTTTTGATAAGCCCTGTTTTAAATAATTTAACCGACAAGGAAACTGGCAGAGAAACCAGGCTGGAGCAAAGGCTGATGGATGTACTTTGCATACTGTCTGCAAATCATAATCAATTAGTAACCCGTGAGCAACTTATAAAAGAAGTGTGGAATGATTACGGTGGTGCAGATGAAGGATTGAACCAGGCCATTTCTTTTATAAGAAAAATCCTTTCTGATAATAACAAAGAAATTATCGAAACCATTCCAAAAAAGGGCTATATCCTGCATGCGGTCATTGAAATTATTGAAGGAGGGGCAAAACCCTCACTTCCAGAGAAAGAGGTCGTCGTATTAAAGAATAACAAAAAACAATATAGGATAGCAGGATTGCTTTGCCTTTTACTTTTGCTTGGGTATTTTATTTATGTAAGAACATCCAATTCTGACAAGCTGCCGAATAACACGAAAACCAAAGGTGCTGATGTTTTGAAAGATAGCAGCGTTAAACCTGGTTCAGATAACGTGGATATTAAAAAAAGCCCTATTGATTCTGTAAACGCTGATGTCCGTAAATAGAGCGCTTTCAAAAGTTACGGGATGTCCAATGGCATGACCGCCAACGACCGAGGCTTGCCGCAGTGCTGGCATTCATATTCGTCCGCCCACAACTGAAGCCCGTTATTATTTTTAGCTGAAGTTACAACAATCGCGCAATAGAATATTGTCCGCCGGAGCTGAAGGTGGAAATTGATTTGCCGATGAAGCTTATTGTGTCTGCCAGCACTGCGGCAAACCTAATGTTGTGCGTTCGTACATTAGTTTTTAAACCTGTATTTTATCCAACTTGTAATTAAGTCTTCATACCCATAAGATAAATACCACCAAAAAAACTTATCTTTTTTTGATGGGAAGATGCAAAGATTATGTTGTGCATTTGGCAAAATAATTTCAGTTATATCCTTTACTTTTTGTCTACTTTTCAATACACTGTCTATGTTACTCAAATAAGTTTTAATGTCCTCAATTTGGTCATTTTCTCCGTAAACAAGCAAAACCGGAACTGTTATATTTTTCCAATAGGCTAATGAATTATAATTTCCGGTTGCTAAATAATATTTCCATATCCAATGTTCTTTCGGTGGTGCTTCAACCCATTCAAACCATTTTTTATCTTTTGATGAATTGTTTAAAGAATCTAATTTATTAAATCCAATTCCTGTACGTGCCATTTCAAGCCACTGCTTGTAGTAAGTCATTGCTTCCTTAATTTCAATATTCGTAAAGTCGTTTGACTTTAGATTATTTTCAACTCTGTATAAGTCTTGCTTGTAAACTGAGTCTCCAATTGCAGCAGCGGCAATAATAAATGACACATCTTTGCATTTTGAAGCTAATAAAGGAGCTATTGTCGCACCCTGACTATGACCATATATACCTATTTCCTGTTTGCTCACCTTGCCGAATAATTTTAAAAAATGAACAGCATTTGCGTAGTCATCTGTGAGGTCATCGAAATTAGCTGTAGTCCAATTCCCGGTGGATTTGCCCACTCCTTGTTTATCTTGAATTAAAGTAACCACACCTTTTGAGGCTAGGTATTCTCCCAAATATTGGTTAGCAAACATACCCTCTCCACCAGAGCCATGCAAAAATACAACGGAGGGAAACTTGCCGTTTTCTTTAGGGAAATAAATGCGGCATGAAATCTTATTTTTTCCGCTAATAAATGATGTATCCGAGTATTCGAAACTTGGTGAAGGTTTTATTGAACGTGATAAAGAAATCATTCCTTTTGAAAAACCTTCCTGTATAAACTCGCCGGTTATTTTATCACCTGAAACCTTGCATTTAAAATACGTTACTGGCTCTGACATTAATTGAAACTGGAGAGAGTCATTCATAACAGCGATACTATCTAACGGGATGCCACTTGCTCTTTGAGACACCGCATTGAAGAAGCCAATTGTTTTGCCATCCTTGATGTTAAACTCATCCGCTATTTTTAAAATTGAGCCTTCCCTGTCCATGGAGCCTGTCCAGTAACCAATGCTTTTGGTTTGGGGAAATACTTGCCCTACAATCAGCAATAAAAATATTTGAACTACTATCTTTTGCATAAAGGTCCGTTTTGCATGACGCACAACTTCTGCGGCTTGCTGCTGTGCTGGCATTTTATAACGTCCAGCCCGGAACAAAGGCCGATTGAAAACCGAAGTTGAAGTTAACTACCCAATGCCAAATTACTAACTTCCAGCCAGGAACCGCAGCCGAACAGCAAATTGCTGCTGATGCTTACAACGTCAAGCCATACTTGCACAAAACCACATGTTAGCGGCATCGTTTACAATTATTTGAACTTTGCCTTACGAAACCGCATTTGCAATTAACCCTGATGCAAACGCAATAAATAAATTAATCATCAAGGTAAACGAATAGGCAAGTAATGTAAGAACAAAGGATTGAAACCACGTGAGTTTATTGAAGAACTGGGTGTAACACCAATACATCAATACAAAGTCTATAATCTGTAAAATAGCTGCATAAATCGTCAACCACTCTTTACCTTCCTTATAGAGTAAATAAAACACTGGAAGAAATAAAAGGACAATTACCAACACTAAACCTCTATAATAAGCATTTAGCACAAAATGTTCAGCGAAATGGTATCCTTGCCTCCAAAAAACCAGATATGACGCAATGGTAGTGGTTATAGTTAACAACAATGTAGCGTAGGCAAAATGGTTTGTGGTCCAATGGATCACCTTTTCATAAGCGCTTAACAGGCCATCCCCCGTTTGGGTTGGTTTAACGTTGAAGATATTGCCAATGAAGTAATGATAAAGCAGTCCATAGACTGTTGCTAATATAACCACAAATGATAAAGGTTTGAAATGGCCAACTCTTTTTCCGTTTATGAATTCTCTTATGGTATGTCCGGGTCTTTTCAGCAGTTGCTTAACAGTGTAAAAAATACCATTGTCAAAGTGAAAAAGCCCATGTTGTAGATCGTGCCAGATATGATGCATGTTCAATCTGTGGGTATCTGCAGCCTGCCCGCAATGGTTACAAAACTTCCCGTCAAATTGATTATTGCAGTTTTTGCAGGTTGTAGTAATCTGCATTTTCGTTTATTTATTTTTACGTGTTTGGCGGCTTCTAAGCTGCTGCTAATGGCCAAGGCTTGCCGCAGTGCTGGAATGCTTGTTCGTCTGCCGATTGCTGAAGCCCGGTCTTACTCTTAGCTGAAGTTACAACAATCGCTCAATAGAATTATGTCCGCCGGAGCCGAAGGTGAAAATTGGTTTGCCTCTTATTGCTCTTGTGTCTGCAAGCATTGCGGCAAGCCTTATGTTGCAAGCAGTGCAAAAAAAAGAGAACTATCTAATAATAAACGTCTTTTGTCACTCGCTTAATCGTTCCGTTTTCATCGTATCGGATTTATTTACTAACCCAGTCTCATAACCATGCTTTTTGTTTAGCATGGACTCAGCTGGAAATAAGTTTTACATTTGAACAACAATGGTGAGACAGTGTGGGTTATCGCATTTTAAATTGCTGCACGCAATAACATGTATCTGCTTGATTTGTTAACGGAAGGTTGTAGGCATGGCAACTATCTCGGTATTCCATTGTTGGAGTGTATTCGAAACACTCATTTATCCTATAGCAGTAATATAAAGTGATATACTCACTGTCACAGACAGATCTAAAAGAGACTGTGCTAAGATCATTCGCTGAAGGGATAAGTGTAAAGACCTGTCCGGGGTATGGAGAGCTTTTTAATGGCATTAAAGAAAGTGATTTGTATATGCATTGTTCTGTTACCACTGCAGAGTCACCGTTAGCCTCAATGATAAACTCATTACCTGAATAGCGTTTGAAATTCCATAAATATTTATTAGGCGAAATATTTATACTGAAGTGATCAGAAGAAGAGACAAGCCAAGTATTATTATCCTCAAATACGGGCACCTGTAAGTAAAAATTACCTTCATATTGTTTATAGACATCTTTTTTGCAAGCTATAAAGAAGACGAAAAGACATAGATAAGCAAGAAGTTGTTTTATCATAACTGGAATTAGGTTTCTCCATGAATATAAATATACATATTATTTACATAGAAGGCTTCTCCGCCTACTTTCAAGCCGAGTCTCATAATCGAGCTTTGTGTTTAGCATGGACTCGGCGTTTATAGGTTTACAGTAGTTGGATGACACAGGATTAAGCCCGGTGTGACTACGCTTAGAAAAAAACACCTGCTGTCATTGAGATTGCTATTACAAATAAATGATCTTTTTCGCCAATGATTTCTATGACAAAGCAAATCAATTTTAGACAATCTTTTCACATATTCTGTTTTGTTATTCACAACAGCTATTACTTTAAGGCTTGAGCAAAGGTCCACCGTCGCTGAAGAAAAATTGAAAAGAACTGTCAAATTATTTTACTAATGTCCAACAGAAATTCTCCGATGATGTGGGCTTTGGGTCAAGTCTTATGAATTTTGATTTAGCAGATTTTGTCCAACAGCTTTTGAACTTCGAAACTGTCCTTGCGCATTGCAGCCAATGCGAGCAGGTATTTGCGAAGGCAGGGAGTTCATTGATTGTCCAGCCCTGCTTTTGCAAATACTTTTGCTGTACGCATACCCTCCTTATCTGTCATACTATGTCAGCCTGAGGGGTCTTGTCTGTCCGAACTAAAAGACTGTTGCCGTGTGTAGGGCAAGGCAGGCTCTTGGACAGGTTGGCTTCTGTGTGTTGGATTTGTGTGCCTGACCATGTGCCTGGCTTGCAGCGCTGGCTTGTTAGAGCAGTCATGTCGTCGCTGGTTTTGTCTGCCGGGTTGGTATAAATACTGTCAACTGCTTAGTTCTTTGATTTTTGCTTTAAAGTATTCCTCTTTGTTCTTCTTCACTTCTTTTAGTTCCGCTTTTCTTTCTTTGTTAATGTCGTAGTATTTATCTGCCCAAATTCCAATTTCAAACATTACAGGGAGCAGGTCAATTCCTTTTCGGGTGAGTTTATATAAAACTTTTGCTTTGCTGTCGGGGTGGCTCAATTTTTCAATCACTCCATTTTCTTCTAATGCCAGCAACCGGGAAGCCAAAATATTGGTTGCAATGCCTTCCGGGGACTTTAAAAAATCGCCATAAGTACATTGTTTAGCATTCATTAAATCTCTTATAATCAACAGCGACCACTTGTCTCCCCATACATCAAGGGATGAGCTTATAGGGCAATCCGACCTCTTATTAATCTTAGCCATAAAAAATTATTTTTTAAAAATCACTTGCAATATGCAAGTAAGCTATATATTTGCACTTGCAAATTGCAAGCAAATGTATAAACTAAATTTCAAAAATAAAAAATGAGCAAAACAATTTTGGTTACAGGGGCATCATCAGGCTTCGGACTTATGGTTGCAAATCAGCTTCACAAAAGCGGTTACACAGTGATTGGTACAAGCCGCAATCCTGAAAAACATCAATCGTCTGTGCCTTTTAAATTAATGACGTTAGATATTGCCGATAGCAATTCCATTACAAGTTTTACAAAGCAACTATTCGGCGAAGTAAAAAAATTAGATGTGTTGATAAATAATGCCGGGTTCTATTTATCAGGTCTTGCCGAAGAAACAACTATTGAACAAGGCAGGATGCAGTTGGAAACAAATTTCTGGGGAACTGTAAAACTTACCAATGAGTTGTTACCGTATTTTAGAAAGCAACGATTTGGAAAAATAATTACAGTCGGCTCAATTATGGGTTTACTTAGTTTTCCAAGTACCGCTTATTATGCCGCTTCCAAACATGCACTTGAAGGTTATTTCAAAGCATTGCGGTTTGAGTTGAATGAGTTCAATATCAAAATTGCTATGGTTGAACCAACTGGATTTAAAACCAATGTTATCAACAATTCAATTTCTGCTGAAAGAAAAATTGATGACTATTCTTCCTACCGAAAAAAAATTGAAGCATTTGCAAAAGATTTATTTTCTAAATCGCCTGAAGCAACACCTGTTGTGAATGTGCTTTTAAAATTGGTTGAAGAAAAAAAGCCGAAGTTCCATTATCCTATCGGTAAAGGAGTTTCAGTGCTGCTCGGGCTGCAACATTTCACCTACAAAACGTATGAGAAAGCAATTATTAAAAACATAAACAAAGTAGCCAGTTAAAATGAAAAGAATATTTTTTCTCACAATTCTAATAATATTAAAAATGAATACAACAAAAGCACAAAGTGGTAACTACACATACGCAACAGTTCCCACCCAGTTTGTGAACGCCAACGGAATAAAATTCGCTTACCGCTCTTACGGCAAAACGGGTGACATCCCCGTGATTTATTTCAATCACTTAACGGCAAACCTTGATAATTGCGACCCAAGAATTATGGATGCCATTGCAGCAAATCGGCAAATTATTTCTTTTGACTATCGTGGTATTGGCGCTACCACAGGCAGGCAGGGAGAAAGTATTGCCGATATGGCAAAAGATGGTATCGCTTTTATTCATGCCCTCGGTTATAACCAGGTAGATATTGTAGCATTCTCCATGGGTGGATTTATTACTCAGGAAATATTGTTGGCAGAGCCACAACTTGTTCGTAAAGCCGTGCTTGCAGGAACCGGACCAAGAGGTGGTGAAGGGATACCTGCTGTCGTAAGTAGAACTTACAGTGATATTTTCAAGGGATTATTAACTTTTAGAGACCCCAAATTTTATTTGTTTTTTAATCAAAATAAAATTGGAAAGGCTGCTGCAAGAGACTTTTTAAGCAGATTAAAAGAAAGAAAAGAAAACCGTGACAAAAAAGTGAAACTATATGTTTTAAAGAAACAATTAAAAGCAATTAAAGTTTGGGCGAATGAAAAACCCATGGATTTAAGTGTTTTCAAACTGCCTGTCTTTATTGCTAATGGCGATAATGACAGAATGGTGCCTTCCACATTATCTAATTACATGGCAAAGCGTTTTCCCAATGCTCAATTAAAAGTTTATCCTGACTCCGGGCATGGCGGTATTTTTCAATACCACGAAGAATTTATACCACAGGCAATTGAATTTTTGAATAAATAAATTTAATACCAAAAAATAAAGAAATGAAAGCATTTATAGTAAACCGCTATGGTAAAAAAGAAAAATTACATCTGACAACAATGCCTGACCCTGTTGTAAAGGAAAATGATGTGTTGGTACAAATACATTCATCAGGCGTAAACCTGTTGGATTCACTTATAAGAAATGGCGAATTCAAAATTTTTCTTCCCTATAAAACACCTTTTGTGAATGGTCATGATATGGCAGGTATTGTTACAAAAGTAGGGGCAAAAGTTTCTAAATTCAAAGTGGGTGATGAGGTTTATGCAAGACCTTCTGATTTCAAGATAGGCACATTTGCAGAATATATTTCAGTCAGTGAAAACGATTTGGCTCTGAAACCTAAAAATATTTCAATGGAAGAAGCATCATCAATTCCGTTGGTTGGTTTAACTGCGTGGCAGGCACTTGTTGAAATTGCAAAACTGAAGAAAGGACAAAAAGTTTTTATACAAGCAGGTTCAGGTGGTGTAGGAACATTTGCAATTCAGTTAGCGAAACATTTAGGTGCAACTGTGGCAACCACTACAAGTTCAGCCAATAGTGCCCTTGTAAAAAGTTTGGGTGCTGATATTATTATTGATTACAAGAGTGAAGATTTTGAAACCAAACTAAAAGATTATGACGTGGTGTTGCACAGCAACAGGGATAAAAAAATCTTTGAAAAATCTTTACGCATTTTAAAAACAGGAGGGCAACTTATTACACTGACTGGTCCTCCAACTCCTGAATTCGCAAAGCAACTTGGTTTAGCCTGGTATCTCAAACTGATTACGAAATTAATCAGCAGCCGTGCTAAGAAATATGCAAAGAAGTTGAATGTCAATTTTAGTTTTTTGTTTATGAGAGCCGAAGGAAATCAATTAAGTCAGATTACTAAACTGATTGAGTCGGGGGTTATAAAGCCTGTTGTTGATAAAGTGTTTCCATTTGAGCAAACGAATGAAGCATTGTCATATGTTGAAACAGGTCGGGCAAAAGGAAAAGTGGTTATCAAAGTAAAATAGTTTTTGTAAAACCAAGTATTGGTATCTTAATAGTTTCTACCTTTTGTCGGAAAACGAAACCGCTGTTAGGTAGTTTTTTTTCTCTTCCTGGGTGTGTCTTTACAATTTAAGAACTGGTTGCTGTGTGTCGGCAATTGCAGCTCTTTTGCAAGGTTACGTCTGTGCGGTTGGTTTTGTTTGCCTTGCAAATGTGCTGCAATGTGTGGTGAGCTGTTAGAGACTTCGTTGTGAATGTCTTGTCGCATGAGGTGACGCACAACGAACAGGGCTTGCCGCAGTGCGGGCATTCTGTGTTCCGTCTGCCGATTGCAGAAGCCCGGTTTTTATTTTTAGCTGAAGTTAATACAACTGTTCAATAGAATATTGTCTGCCGGAACTGAAGGTGAAAAATGATTTATCGTTGATTGTTATTCCTTCCGCCAGCATTGCAGCAAACCACATGTTGGAGGCAGCCCCATTGGTTAGTCATGATTAACCATTTGTCGATATATCATTAGAACCCCCTTGTCATTTCTTTTCCACACGGTAATATTTTTTCCTGCCACAACTCCGTTACTGGCACCATCTATGGTTCGCCACTTCACACCATAAGAAGCTTCCACAAACACAAAATTGCCGGTATCAATTATTCTGTTTGGTGTGATTTGCAACGAATCAATATTTATATCTCCGGCCCTTTCATGGTCCATATAATAAGTCTTAATTTTTTCAAAACCAATTAGCATTGGTCGGTAGTAAGGCATATAAATAGCGTCACGGGAATAGAAGGTTGAGTGCTGTTCGCCATCTCTTTTTGTTATTAAGTTGGAAATCACATTGTTTCTGCTCTCAATTTCCTTTCTGATTTTTGCATTTGCAAAATATTCTGAGACAATATCCAGTTCTGTGTTTTTAATGAAAGGAAACTGTGCCCTGTCCAGGTCTTCATCACTGCCCCAGATTTCTGAAAGGATTGTCAAGGTTTTATTCTTTTCTATTTTCCAAATTCGAAAATATTTTCCTTTATAAACAAAGGGAGAATTGTCAGCTTTAATAAACTCGTTCTTGAAAGTTCCGATTTCAATTAAGTAGTCATTTATTTTTTCAACAGAATAAATAGCTCTACTGCTGTTATTGGATTTGGTAGCGGCAAACCATTGCTGAAAATATGTTAAAATGTCGCTTTTATTGTGGAGGGTTCTGTGGTATTCGGGCATGCAAGTTGCATAACTGTTGTAGTAAGAAAGAATAGCTTCAACATTATTGTCAATATATGCTTTATCGATTTGGCGATTTATCGTTTCAATTTTGTTCTCAAAACTATCATTTACATTGGCTTGTCCCCTAATGGATGTTCCCATTGAAAGCAAAAGTGTCAGAAAATAAAATATTTTGATGTAAGTCGTGGTTCGTCTCATTTTGTTCGCGTATAATTGATTTTAAAAATGATGCTCATTCAGGGTTGCCGCCAACGACCAAGCATTTGTGTTTGTGGCGGAATTAGAATTCCGTCCGCCGGTTATAAATGCTAATTAAAAATACAAAAGTTAATTGTTATTACTGAAGCTCGGCTTTAATTGTCAGCTGAAACTAACGTAAATAGATAGCTGAAGTTGATATCATCATCACTGTCCGCCGACATAACGCAAATGCAATGTTAGCCGTGCGTTGTTATTGTCTGTCCACTGTATAATTTAGCTCAATTACTCCGCAAGTAAATTGTCGAGTAGTCAATAGTTTTAGTTTTGTTTTGTCTTTGATGTTTGCAAACAATGGAATGCCTTCTCCAAGAATAATTGGATTAACAAATAGCCAGTAACCGTCAATTAAGTTCAGTTGAATAAGTGAATGTGTTGCTGTCGGGCTACCAAAAAGTGCGATTTCGCTACCTGGTTGTTGTTTTATTTCATTTATTGTGTCTGAAAGGTTGTCGTTAATAATTGTTGTGTTAGTAAAACCCTCGTTTTTCATTGTTTTTGATAAAACAATTTTGTGTGCTTTTTTATACCACTTTGAGTGTTCAATGTCGTGCTTGCTCGCTGTCGGCCCGTCTCCTGCGGTAGGCCAGTAATTTTCCATCATCTCATAAGTTACCCGTCCATATAATGCAGTGTCACTTTCGTTTATCCGGTTACCGACATAATCAAAAATTTCTTCATCAACTTTAATCCAGTTCATTTCTCCATTCGGTCCTGCTACAAAACCGTCAAGCGACATGTGCATAAATGAAATTATTTTTCTCATTTGGCTTTTTTGTTGTCTATGGTTTGCTACTGTCTTTTCAATCACCGCTAACGACGAAGGCTTGACGCAGTGCTGGAATTTTATATTCGTCCGCCCGGAACTGCTGCCTGCCTTTTTTACTAAAGTTAAATATTTAGAACTAAAGCTGGGCTTTATTCGTCGAGCCCCGAACCGCAGTACAGCAGAATTTCTGCTGCTGATTGTTTCAATATCCGGCCACACTATTGGCGATACCCATGTTGGTTGCAGCTTTTTTAAATTTCACTTGTTAGGATTTGAAACTACAAGGTCATTATTTTTGGGGTTTTCATATTCGTATCTCACGATTATAAGTGTCCCTGAATCGCAGCAATTGTTTTTGCATTTTTCACAGAATGTCTCTGGAACGTCGCCTTTGTACTCAACATTGTCTACAAGAAAATGATAATGTAAATAAATATGCCCCCTTGCTCCTTTTTGAAGCCCGTCACTAATGCCGTTCGTATAAACAGCGTTATTTATTAGATTTTTCTTTTTGTTTACTGAGTATAAAATAACAATTAAAAATATTGTAATTAAAAGCCCGTTTTGCCAACCAATTTTATCTTTAACCCAAAATATTAATTTTTGGTTCATTTTATTTACTTATAAAGTCTGGGTGATGATTGTAGTCTAAACTATGTCAAAAAATTCATTTGTCAATTAATTGATTAGTCAGAGGAGTAAAAAATATACTTGTTCTTTTTGAAATGTTTGTTTGTCGCCAAAAAAAGTTGCAACCAACGAACAGGGCTTGCCGCAGTGCTGGCATTCATATTCGTCTGCCGATTGCTGAAGCCCGGTCTTATTTTTAGCTGAAGTTAATACAAATGCTAAATAGAATTGTGTCCGCCGGAGCCGAAGGTGAAAAATGATTTGCCGCTGATTGTTATTGAGTCTGCCAGCATTGCAGCAAACCGCATGTTGGCAGCAGGCATTCGTCTATCGCAGTTTCAATGTTATTTCTTTACTGCCTTAATTGCTTTCCTCACTTTGTCTGGTCGCTTCTTGTCTGAAACCGATTTTACAATGGTCTGTCCGCTGATGAATTGTTTTGGGTCTTTAACTTTTGAAAGTGAATTTGCATAAGCTTCGTTTACAAGTTTCTTAATATATGCTTTTGGAAATTTCTTTTTATCTGTCACAAGAATGTAGCGATACTGATTGCCTAGCCCTAAAAGAATTTTGTCTGGGTCGGAGATTTCATTTCCCCAATAAAATCCGAAGTGAATATTTTTACTTGAACGCCCAACTGCGATGGAGCAAATAGTATGTCCAACTTTATCTGTCGGGCTCCAGCCAAAAGCAACAGCATTGTAATTGTCGTAAATTAATTCGTTGGCATCAGGGCATAAGTCCCAAGCAAATTCTCGTAGCCACATTACAAGTTCAATGATGTCATTGCCAAATGGTTTCAGAAACTTCAAAAGTTCTTTTGTTTGTTCTTTGCTCATTTGTCAAATTATTATAGTGTCAACCTTGCTTGCTGCCTACGATTACAGCTTGCTGCTGTGCTGGCATTTTGTAACGTCCAGCCCGAACCGGGGCCGATTAAAGTTACTGAAATTGAAATTTACAAAAAATAGCCGAATGAGTTTCATCCGCTTGATGATAGCTTATAGTTTTTAAAAAGCTGATTGCTGTTCCGTAACGCCAGCATATCAGCAAACCATATGTTAGGCGATGCTTTCATTCGTAACGTGTTTTAGTTTATCTCATACTCTTTCTTTAATAAATCAATTAATTTTATGGTGAACGGAAGTTTTTCTTGCAAATTATTTAGGTAGTTCTGGGTCCATCCTCTTTCTAAAGATATCTTGTTGAAAAAAATATTTAATTTTTGAGGGTTATCATATAACAAGGGAAGCTCTTTATTTGTAGCCATACCGTTTTTAAAATATGCAGTATCTTTCCAGACTTTAAAGAGCAATAGTTCGCTTACAGCATCAACTGCATCATTTATTGCTTTTGAATAGGGAATTTCAGCTGCATTAATGCTTCTTACAATTTCGTCATACCTTGAAATGCTGTCCGCAATATGGTCTTTTCTTATGTATTGTAATCCACCAGTGTTTTTAAGTTGTGTCATAGTGGCATCATTACTTGAAAAACTGGAATAAAATGAAACCATTCGAGAATATTGATATAGCGATCGCTTATTTACAGGATTTAATTTGCTATAAGAAGAAAGTGAAAGTAAACTGTCCAAATCGTTTAGTTTTTTTTGATTGTCTCCAATAGTATTGATGATGTCTGTTTTATCTTGTTCCAGGTTATGGATAAGGCTATGGATGTACTCATATTCTTTTTCTTTCGTGGTAAGGTACTCACGAAAATTTTCGGCGATGAAACCCATTGTTACAGCTAAAAAAATCATTAAGAATTCCAGAAAGTATTCTTTCCATTTTTTTTTGCTGTGATGCAGATCAGGATGATGATGTACTTCCATATCTTATTAAGTTATGGCAAATGGATGTTTGAGCCAAATATTGCCTAACGACGACCGAGGCTTGCCGCAGTGCCGGCATTTATATCCGTCTGCCGATTGCTGAAGCCCGGTTTTATTTTTAGCTGAAGTTACAACAATTGCCCAATAGAGCTATGTCCGCCGGAGCCGAAGGTGAAAAATGATTTGCCGCTGATTGCTCTTGTGTCCCCCAGCATTGCGGCAAACCTGATGTTGTAGGCAGTCAATTATTCTGATAAAAAAATTGCCGATTTTCATGATTATTTTTGCTGCGGTATCATCCCTAATTGCTGCATTAATGCGAACCTGTCAGGAACACCCCAGTGCTCAACAAGTTTTCCGTTTTTAAACCGCATTATATCTATAACGGTAATTTCAAACTTTTTACCCGTCGGAGGCAAAGGCCCGAATTGTCCTGTCTGTGTGCCACGCACTGTCATGCGACCCCACACCTTGTCATCATGTGCTATCAATTCTTCAATTGTAAACGAAATGTCGGCAAAAGAAGCTCGCAAGCTTAGGATTGATTTTTTGACGCCTTCAGCGTTTGGTGGGTCGAATCCATATTGGTGTTCAATAAAGTCAGGCGAAGTATATTTGTCAAATAAACTAGTATCGCCTTTGCCGAAGCCTTGTTCAATTATGTCCCGAAACAGTTGCTCATTTGTAATCATACTTTTAAACTCTTTTTTTTGAGATGAAGTAGTCTTGGTTTGTGCAAAAGACCCATTAGCCAAAAGCAAGTACACAAAAAAGAACACAAATATTTGTTTCATGGCATACAATTTAATTGTTGATGGTCACAAACTGTAAAGTTGGAAACTACTCGTTATTTTGTTCATCTGCTAATTTATCTATTTGTCTAAAAAACTTGCACAATTAAAGTGAGTCAAAAGTTGCCTACAACGAACCGCATTGACGATTGTGGCGGAAATAAAATTCCGTCTGCCCGGCCCGTTGCTTACTAAAGTTACTTGGTTGAACTGTATATTCCAAAGCTGATTGATAACGTCCTGCCCATACTAATGCTCAATAGAATTGCAAAAGTCAAGATTTCCTGTGTCCGCCAGCCATATTGCCAATGCAGTGTTGCCTGCTGCTTTTAGTTAGTTTGTTGCTAATATTTAAATTTTAACTGTCACTTCAAGTCTATTGTTGTCTGGGTCAAGTGTTTCGAACTCATAATAACCGTCACCGGTCTTTCGTGGACCACGTAATATTTGTAGTCCATCGTTTTGAAACTGTCTTGCCATTTGGTCTACTAGATTCATGGATTCAACACCAAAAGCCAAGTGTATTATTCCTTTATGTTGTTTTATGATAGTGTCATTTGAGTTGTCTGGTATGTTTGGTTTTGTCATAACCTCAAGTCTTGCACCAGATTTAAATGTCAGAAAGTAGCTTTCGAAGCCAGTGTCTTTGTTTGTGTATTTTTCATTTGCTGATCCGTCAAAGTATTTTATATAGAAGTCTTTTAAGTTTTCAAGTTGGTCTGTCCAAATTGCGACGTGTTCGAGAGTCATTATATATTAAAATTTGAATTGATAAAAGTGTCTTGAAAGTTTGGAAAAAAGTAGCAGGCAACGACGACCGAGGCTTGCCGCAGTGCTGGCATTCATATTCGTCTGCCGATTGCTGAAGCCCGGTCATATTTTTAGCTGAAGTTACAACAATCGCCCAATAGAATTATGTCCGCCGGAGCAGAAGGTGAAAATTGGTTTGCTGATGATTGCTCTTGAGTCTGCCAGCATTGCAGCAAACCGCATGTTGTAGGCAGCCTTGTCTAATTTCTTGACCTAAGCCACTTTATGGCTTCCAAAACTTTTTTGTCGTTGCTGATATCATTAAAATTGTCAAGCGCATTGTTATAGTTGTCAGGCTTAATCGAAGCTTTATAAGTTTGGCCTGTTCGGTCTCGCCCATAGCCAGTAGATAAGAGTAGAAACGATGCATCATTTATTTGAAATCCTTGTGTTGTTGTTATATAGCCTGCAGTATTTGTCCCTATGAAAATTGTGTTTTTTCTTTTCTTAAAAGCGATGGTTAGAAATTCTCCAGAGCTGCCAGTGCCTTTGCCAATCAGAATCGCAACTGGAATATTTTTATCTGTAATCTTGCATTTAGGAATTATCTCATTTAAAAGCAATGTGTCCAAATAAAAGCCATTATCCTTGAGTATCCAGTTTGTAGCATTTTTCGATTCAAATGATCCTAGTTTTCCGTTGTGCAAAATCTGCTCAAGCCCCAGTATCATTGGATACATTGCGCCACCATTATCTAGTCTTAAGTCAAGGACTATTCCATGAACATTCTTATCCAGTAGGGAACAAAGACTGTCATTTAATGTTTGCGCTTTTTTGTCCAATTCATTTCTTTCTGCGAACGACATAGACGGCACCCTTAAGTATCCGATGTTGTCTTCGAGAATTCGTGTTTGTATACGGACGCCCTTTTTCCATTCATTTATTAGCGAGTCAAGATCTTTCGGTTCGGGTCGATGCCATCTATAAATACTGTCCCCACACTGAAAATATCCGTGAAAGTCATTAAGTGATTGAAATAATGTTCTAAAAATAGTTCCAAGCTGGTAAGCATTTTTGTTGACCGCTTCTGAATAAATATTATTTTCAATTTTTTCCCAGTTCACTTTGTCACGGTTAACAGCATTGCTTTTCATAATTGCGATCGTTGTGTCGAGAAGCAATTTGATTTCTTTGGATTGTCCAAACGAAGAGTAAATACTAAAACATATTATAGTAAAACATGTCGTAACGTATTTTGTCATTAGTGAAGTTTTATCAGGTTGCCTACAACGGCTCGGTATTTATTGCAGGCAGGGCATTCATCGCCGTGTCAGCCGATAACCGAAGCCGGCTAAAGATACAAAGATGAATTTATTATTAATGCTCAATAACGTTTCGTCACGCCGGAACTAAAGCTAAATAGAATTACTGCTGATGATGTTGCGTAATGTCAGCCCTGCTTGCATAAATACTTCTGTTGTCTGCCGTTTTTTATTCCCATTTGTCTGCATACTTTGATTTAGCAAGAAAATTACTGAGAGCGTTCAAATTTTTTCTGTCTAAATTAATAATATCAGCGATAGCTTTCTTTTTGTCTTTTGCATTTTGATAATAAGATTTGCAAATAGCATAACCTTCAAAATAACCTAAGTCAGCATGGGAAGTATCGCCACCATTATATAACCAGCTACTTGCATTTTGTCCGTACATTTCTTTTTGAAATTCTTTCCACAAAATTTTTTCATTTGCTTTTCCATAAGTCATGTATGGTGAATTGATTGGCTTTTGAAGAAGCAATTCTGCAATAAAATCTGCTGCGCCTTCTACTATACAATAACCTAACAAATTTGATTTTCCGTCGTCTTCCGAATCGCCGTCTGGTTGTTGTGTATGTGTCATTTCGTGAGCTACTAAATATTCAACTCCTTTGCCGTCTTTAAAAACTCCTTTTAACCATTCGCCAATTTCAGAAGCGTCAACTGTACTGTCTGCTGATGCGATTTCAGCACCAATTAAAATTTCATCTCTTTTTGTTGTGCCACCAGTACTAAGACAACCAATTACAAAATATATGTTCGGTGATTTGAACTTTGAATATAACTTTCTATATCGCAAAATAATATTCTCAAGTTCTTGATTATGGCTTTTAATTGCAAGTGTTTTAAGTCTGATTGACGACCAGAACCTTGGTTTTCTTTTTATGTTTCTTAGAAGGCAACTTATCGTAATTCTAGCTTCCGTTATAAAACTTTTTAAACCTTTACTTGCCTTGTCAAAATATATTGATTGAATAATTTGAAGCTGTTGTGATGTATCGTTCGTTTCTTTTATTCTGTCGTAAACTTTCCAAAAATTATCAATGTCGGAAGTAAAAATTTTTGTCTGTGAGAATGATTGATTACATAAGCAAACTGTAAATAATAATAAAGTCAGGGTGCGGAATAAGCGTCTGGAAAAATATTTTACCTCTCTGAACATAGTTGAAGAAAATGGCAGCCAACGAGAACGGCTTGCTGCTGTGCTGTGCATTTATGATTGTCTGCCCGGAACTGAAGCCGATTTGTTGCTAAAGTTGAAGTTAACTAAAAATGCCTGGAAATGTTCCGTCCGCCTAATAATAGCCGAAAATTGTTTCAATGCTCATTGTTCTTTCGTCCCGCCAGCATAGCAGCAAACCGAATGTTGGTAGCAGTTTCAGTAATTTGGTTCTGTGAACATTTATGCGTTTACGGTTAAACATAAATATACCTTTATTATAATTAGCAATAGAACAAACTTATACTTATTGTTAATTGTCAAGCTTTTGATTGAGATTGGCATCGAATTTAAAGAGTAAATTAATGTGTAGTCTTTATTTTGCTGTTTTCGATTTCACCGATATGTTGGTCTTTTTTATTAGAAGCGGATTACGAAGTTTATTGTTCTCAACAAATGAGGTGTATATGGTACTTTGTCTCAAAGCTTAGTTAGCCCAGAAATGGTTTCAATTACTTTAGTAAATGTTATCCGCTGGTGAATTTAAAATTAACATTTGAATTTTTAAATTTATCTGAATATTTTAAGATCAAGTATAATTTAACTAAAAAATATTTTTTGGATTTGAAAATTGTCTTTTCCTACATCCAAAGCGTGAAAATTTGCTGAAGATTAAAATTGAGGCATTTTAGTTACTGTTACTTATTCAAATTTAAGAGCTCCTCTATGACAAATCTTTGATTTTGTAACTATACAAGCCTCTATATTTATGAAGTATCCATTTAAGAATTCAGTTTGCCAAAGCTTTTTATTTTCCCGCAGATCCCATGCATATAGATCAGCATGTTCATGACCACCTAAGTTTGGATCATAAGTGTCTCTCTGATCAGTAAGGCAATAAAGAATACCATTCAGATAAGTTACCGAAAGGGTACCCGTACCCCAAAGAAAGTTAGGTTCAAGAAGTTCACCTGTAATTGCATTATTTATCCCAAATGGAAGAATTACCATGCTGTCTTCCAATATAGGAGCGGTACTAGGAGGGTCATATACTGTTGGATAGTATAGTGAGAACTTAAAAGTTGAAGGTTCTACAGAGTCGGTGACCCAAACACCCGTCGTTTGACTATTTCTGAGAACATAAATATTGCCGTATCTAACATTATAAGTTACAGTTCCCTCGTAAATACCGTTGTTCCCTTTGCTGTCATTTATCAACTGGCCTGTTTTACTATCTAGCACTAGCATATTTCCAGCTTCGCAATAGATTCTATCATCGAAAGCTACTGGTGGGTATGCCGCGGTAATACATTTATATTCCCAATCCTTTTTTCCGTTTTGCGCATCAAGAGCTTCTATGTAATACGTATTAGTACTAAAGTAAAGTGTATTATTTCGAACTGCTAGTTGACTACAGCCACCGTCTGTAAAACGCCACAATAACGATCCGGTTTGGGCATCTAATGCATAAACAGAACCTCCATCTGAAATGAAAACTCTTCCATCTTCAGTAACAGGTGCACAAGTGGCGCTGTTGCTCATAAGGTATGTCCATTTCATGTTACCTGACGTGTCAAAACCATATACCGAAAAATCGCTTCCCGTGCCGCTGACAATAATAAAGCCCTTAGAGTAGATTGGTGAGAAACCTGCAATACTATTAATTGCTTTTTCCCATTTAACCTTTCCTGTTACGGCGTCCACTGCTATTACACTGTCTGTTCGGCCTCCAGCCAAGTAAATGGAAGCGGCGGAATCTATTGGTGGCTTTACCGTTCGCTGTGTTGAGTCAGAAGTTGATTTATCAGTACTATTTCCCTTTTTGCACGCAAAAATAAAAGGCATTAGAAAAAAAATAAATGGGCCAGATAAAATGAATAATATACTTTTCTTCACCTCACAAAATTTATTTAAAGTTATGAATTTAACACTGGAATTGCACGTAACAGGTTTGTTTTCTTAGACACGTCTCCTGCAACAGGGTACTGCTTTGTGCCTTACTTTCAATTATATCATCAATTGTATATATCCAATTTTCAAAAGCTATATAATGTTTTGCTGAAAAATTTCATCTGATTTGGCACTGTCATACACAACTCCCATTGCGTGAAACTCCAATTGAAAGTAGTCTGTCTGGCCTCCAGTGGTCTCAAATTGCTACCAACGTTCCGAAGCTTTGCGCTGACGTGGAATTAGTAATGTGTCCGCCCGGCCTGAAGCTGATTTTAAGTAAAAGTTGAAGTTAAGAATTAAAGTTCAGCGATGTTTGTCCAGCTGGAACTAAAGCCAGGCTTTGCAATTAGCTGAAGTTAGATTGTCCAGCCACGATTGCGCAAAACTTTTTGTTGGCAGCAGTTTGTTCAAATAGATGGGAATGTTTTTTTATTGATGTCAATTCTTTTGTCAAATATCAAGGAGAATAAACCATCAAGGTCATCTGCTAATAGACATGTAATCACCAATTCTACTCCATCTTTAAATTTAAGTTTATAATAAAAATAGTTTGCAAAAGAATATTTGCCACTAAAATATGTTTTTAAAGAACTAGAAACGTTGGTGATTTGCTGAATCTCTTCGAAAGAATAGTTTAAAGTGTAATCCTTCTTCTTGTATTCAATTTGATTTTTTTCTCTTCGAAAAATTAATGATGAGCTCGCATTTTTTGATAAGTATTGAAAATGCAAAATTAATGCAGGCAATGTATCAATAAAAAAGACCATTAAAGGAAGAATAAGTGAAACAAGTGTACATCCAAGTAATAAAAATGAAATCACAATGGAAATTATAATGAAAAATAAAGGCTGTGCGACATAAGCGAATTGTCTTCGAACAGTAATGCTATAAGAATTCAGAGTCACAATGGTTACAAATTTTAAAACTGCCAAATTGCTGCCAACGTTGAAGCGCTTTGCGCTGCTGGGGATTGCTGCTGTGTCCGCCCCTGCTTGCCAAAGCCGATTAATGATTTGAAGTTAATAATTAATTCCGAAGTTGAAGTTTAAGTGTCCGACCGAACTACTGCTGCCTGGAGCTGCGATAGATGAAAGACGCTGTTTGTCCGCCCCAGTATGCGCAAAACCCCATGTTATATGCAGTGGCGTTTTATTTGTATAAGGCTTTTACATGTTTGACAGAATTTGTAATCATTTTTTCAAGGATTGTCATGTCAATACCTTCTAGGCTTTTAATATAAATACAAGCTTTGGCACTTTTATGTTTGCCAAATTTCTTCAGGAGTTCTTCTCTCTTTTCAAAGCCAGAAGAAAGATATAACGAGATTTCAGCTTTTCTGGGAGAGAATGCTACCAATGGAGCGTCTCCTTCTCGACCGCTTTCATATTTGTAGTGATAAGATCCGAAACCTACAATTGCCGACCCCCACATTTTGGGTTCAAAACCTGATTTTTTTTTCATGATTTCTGCTATCGTAAAGCAATCTTTTCGCTTGGTTTCATCTATTATGGAATTCAAAAATTTAGCTACATCTTCACTAGTTTCAACTGTCTTATTTTGTGCTTTTGTCATGTTAGGTTTTTAAATATTTAGAGTGCCAATTACCATTGCATATAACGGCTCGGTATTTATTGCAGGCAGGGCATTCAGCATACTGTCAGCCCGGACTGCTGCCGATTTGAAAAACAAAAGATGAAGTTATAATAAAATGTACAACAGCGCTGTGTCAACCGGAACAAAAGCTGAATAGAATTACTACTGCTGATGCTGCGCTATGTCAGCCCTGCTTGCATAAATACTTTTGTTGTGCGTTCGTTTCTTTGTCGCTTATTAATTTATTGTTTGTTAAGACCCTCTAATACCTTTTTGCCGTTTTCATTTTTTGGGTTTAACTCAACTGATTTTTCATACATTTTTATCGCTTCTTCTTTTTGTCCATTTTTTAAGAGCGTTTCACCATAGCTGTCATAAACATTCCAGCTGTTTGGGTTTAGCATAACATTCAATTTAAAAACTTCAAGTGCTTCCTGCATTTTACCCTTATTAAGTAATGCGTATCCCCATGAATTAAGGTCATCTTCAGAATGTCTGTATAAAGTTTCTTTCTTTTTCGTTTCATTCGTTGCGTCAGTAGAATAGGTAATTGCTTTTGTTAAAATTTTACTTTTTTGATTACTTTCCAGTGTTGCAGAATATTCTTTTGCAATTGCATTTACAACAAGTGTTGGATTATCTTCAAAAATATAATGTCCACATCCATAAGCTGTAATACCAATGCGATTAGAAGAACCACTAACAAATTCCTGATGACAAAGTTTCCAATTATTAATATCGACAGTATCATCAAAGGGTGGGTTTTCAGAAACAAAATCTATTACAGGAATTGAAGTTGGGAAAAGTTTTGTTTTTATGAAATTCACATTAGAGCTTAAGTCTCCAAACTGGTAATAAAGTCCTGGTCGTGTTTCTTTAAATTTTTCTCTGTCAATATCATTAGAATGCTGAATAACGGCAAGTCTATTATCATTGAACCAACAACTGGTACTTGCATCAATTAATACTGCTGCTTTCACTTTTGTAGGATGCCTGTAAGCATAAAGTGTAGAGTAAAATCCGCCTTGTGAATGGGATACCAGTAAAATATTTCCGTCATATCCTAACTTATGGAGAGCAGTTTCTAAACCTATTATACCGTTTAATATTCCGTGCTTGTTGGTGTCAAGTGTGCTTTTTCCAAAACCAGCTCTGTCATAGCTTATAAGTGTAGTTCCTGTAATATTGGCAAGTGGTTTAAGCAAATCATTCCACACGGTTCCATTATCGCCACCGCCCGCTTCAAATAGAATTGGTGTCCCTTGTCCTTTTATAATGTGGAAATGTAATTTGTAACCGCCTACGTCTATCAAGGTATCAATAGTCTGGGAGTATAGTTTCTCTGAAATAAAAATCGTCAATAAAGAAACAAAAATTGAAAACAATTTTATTGGGCGTTTCATTTTATAAAATATTTTAACAGGTTATACAATTGGTGCTATGAAATGTCACAAGGTAAAAATGAAATGACGCACAACGAGGCCGGCTTGCTGCTGTGCTGGGCTTTTATGATTGTCCGCCCGGTACCGAAGCCGATTTGTTGCTGAAGTTGAAGTTAAATAAAAATGCCTGGATTTGTTCCGTCCGACCGATTTTGGCCGAAATTTTTTCAAAGGCTCATTGTTCTTCCGTCCCGCCAGCATAGCGGCAAGCCGCATGTTAGCTGGCGTTTTTACTACAAGAAGACGGCGAATTAAATACTATTTTTTTGAAAGCGTGTCCGCATATCTAATTGTCGCATCAAGTTGTTTTAAATATTCTTCCAAAGATTTTGTCGCTGGCAAATTGTCCTTTTGGAATTTTTCAATGACAGGCAATGTCTTTGTGATTTTTAAAATTGTATGTAGGTCGCTTAATGTCAAGTTTTTTGTCTCTATAGACTTGAGCAAGTCTTTATGTCGCGAAGTTGAAGAATTGTAATTTGTCAAACTATTAGCGATTAATAATTTGACCTTGTCTCTCAAAAGTGAGTCCTTGATTTGTTCGATATGCCTACTTGTTGAGTTGTAATAAGCTTGGTTCTTTAAGTTGTAGTTTTCAAACGATTTTGTGGAGTCAGCTTCGCTTTTTGAAAGGTCTTCAATTTTATTCTCAAGCTGTTTTAATTCAGGGTTCTTGTCAACCAGCTCAGTATAAAGTGTCTCCACTAAGTCGCCGTCGCTCCGCTTTATTGATATGTCCAACGAAGAGCTTTTGTCCTCCAAAGCTTTTGGAGTTTCTTGTTTCTCTCTGCCTCGTGTCGTTGGATTGTCACACGAAGCGAGTGTCAAAAATAAAAGTGTCGATATAATTATGGATGTCTTCATAAAATGCCAGCTAACGGGCAGGTATTGCCGATGGTGGGGAATTTTATATTCGTCCGCCCGGAACCGCTGCCTGGCTTTTTGATAAAGTTAAATATTAAGAACTAAAGCTGGGCCTTACCCGTCGAGCCCGAACTGCAGTACAGCAGAATTACCGATGCTGATTGCTCCAATGTCGAGCCCCACTATTGGCAATACCAATGTTAGGTGCAGTTATTCTGGTAATTTTTGTGTCTTGATGTCATTTATAGCTTCTAATAGTCTAATTGTAGCATCGCCGTCTAAAGCGTCACCAGTATATCGAACTTCAAATAGACCTTGTAAGTTAGATGGTAATTTTGCCCCATCTTTAACCAGCAAAATAAATCTTCGCCCATACAAAGCCATTGCCGCACCAATTTCAATTAAGACGTTTGGGTTTAACATAGAATGCTCTTTGGCTTCTTTGTCAATTAAGGTCATTTCTCCTTCTACATGAATTATTGCAGCTCCACAAGACCGCATCTCATTTAGAACTTTGTCAGGAACAGGAACTGAAACAGATGTCTTTTCAACACTAACTACAGCTTCCAATTCTCCAAATTTTAAAAGTTTTTTAATTGGGTCGATAAAGTCTCTGTTTTTACCGTGTGTGATAAAAACTCTTTTTAGCCTACCGGTTTCCTCTGCACTTCGCTGTATGTTCTTTATATCTTCAAATTCATTCTTATTTTCTTCTTTATGTTTTATGTCTTCTTTTTCTTCTTCGTCTGTTGCCATATCTAAAGCATTTTCGCTTGCCTCAGGTTTATGTTCAACTTTTTTTACTGAGTCAATACCTTTAGGAATCTCAACATATTTTTTGTCTTTTAATGTAGTAATTATCCCTAACCTTTGACCTTCTTCCATTATAATTTCATACACATATTCTAATTTGTCTTGTGGTACATTCATGTCCTCGAGTACATTCTTGGCAATTGTATCTTTTGGAATAGGAGCACCATCGTATTTAGCTAAAAACTCTTTCACAACTCGTGGTGTCATGAATGCTTCTATTTTTGCTAATATATCATCATTCTCCTTTTTGGGTTTTAATATTCTGGAAGCCAAAGGCGAAAGTTCAATTTGCTCGGCTGCATAACCACCGTTTGTTAGACCATAAGCAATGGAAGCCCCACATAGCATTCGGAAGCCGCTTGAAGTTGGAAGTACATCAAGAGCTTTTGCGACTTGTAGAGGTGTCGCTGGTTTTGATGCATAATTATCAACTATAGCTTTTGCCAACTTAATGGCTTTGTCAAGTGTCATACTTGGCACATCAGCTTGGCTGAAATAACTTCTCTTGTTCTCCTTTTCTTTAGTAGGAGCGATTGATTTAGATTTTGCTTTAGCTTTTGCCATATTCTAGATTAAAGTTTTGATTAGTGGTAGTCGGTCTAATTGCACCTAACGAGCAGGGCTTTATGCAGGTTGGGAATTTGTATTCCGTCCGCCGATAACCGCTGCTGATTGAAAATATAAAGTTGAATTTAAGAACTAAAGTTGAGGTTTATTCGTCCAGCCCGAACCACAGCTTGGATTTGCAATTGGTTGATGTTCGCTGGTCAAGCCCAACTTGCATAAAACCCAATGTTACATGCCGCTTTTCGTCATTTTGAATTTGCCTTTTCTTTTTATGTCAATAAGCTGTTTCCTTTTTATTCTGAACTCTGTCCCACGAAAGAAATTTGGTTGGAAGCTTGGTTTTAAAGTAATGCTGTAGTCTTGATTGGCTTTCTGTCCGCCAATAAAAACATAGGGTCTGTAACCGTAAAAGTGAAATTCTAAAGTGTCTCGTTTAGTCAAGTCTTCTGTAAAGTAGTCCATTGAACGGTGCATTGCTGCTGAAATTGAACTGTCAGTATACTGTACGTATAGTACTTTAACCGTGTCGCCGTATTTGTCGTAGAAAGTAAAATGAGACCACTTTTTATCTCTCGCAGGCTGTGTCACAACAGAAATCAGAGGATAGGTTAATGTGTCGCTTTGGCTTGTTAGGGAAATAGTCTTTTTGTCAACCGTTTGCCATGTACCTTTTGTGTCGGCATAATATTCGTCTGGATGGTCAAATGGATGCAGATACGGGTTTCTATTATTCTTAGAGAACTCAAATGTCTTGTCCGAATTGATTTTAAGCGTTGTCTTAGGAAACCTGTCAAGTTGATAAGAACCGACTATGTCTTTTTCTGTCACCTTGCAAGAAGAAACTAGTAAAACATAAAGTGTCGAAATGAAAGCAATCTTGGTCATGTGTTTTTTCTAACTGATGCCATTTACAGTGTCTTTGCATAAAGTGGCATGTAACGTTCGCGCATTGGCGTTTGTGGCGGAATTTGAAAAACGTCAGCCGACAACCAATGCTGAATAAAATTACAAAAGATAAAGATAAGAACCGTAGCTCAATTAATAACGTCCAGCCCGAACAAAAGATGATAGATAGCTGAAGCTGAAGTTTATTAATCTGTCCGCCGACATAACGCCAATGCAATGTTGTGTGTTCGTGCTTGTCAATAGAGAACTTCGATTAAGTCTTCGTTGTAACTAAAATTTGTAATTGTCCAGCCCTTGCCGTTATTATAAAGAGTAAAGTCAAATTTCAAATAGTATTTGTCAAACTTAAGAATGTAAAAACGTTTGGCTATAAAATCCTTGACTTTTCGTTCTGTAACAAATTCTGATGAAATTATTTTTCCGTAAGCTGGAAACATCGTGTTTACTTGATTATTAATTGTCACCTGTAAAGTGTCAATTGTCGAAGCTGCCATTACTGAATTTTGTTTCAGCAGTTGCAATGCGTCTGAAATTTTACCGTCAGCAAATGTCTGCATGAATTTGTCGCACACATTGTCAATCCGTTCTTTGTCTTTGTCGGAAGCCTGTTTGTTTTGTCCGCATGAAACAAGTGCTAATGAAAGAAAAATAACGGTCAATAATTTAGTCATTGTCTAATTATTTAGATAAGTGAACTGTG